>WPCG01065576.1_pt1 | contig 395527 bp, 347 predicted proteins | sample 5403311 | NCBI WGS metagenome assembly WPCG01 (sample SAMN12869467, study PRJNA574797) | sludge metagenome | isolation source: wastewater treatment of Control | place: China:Beijing | collected 2019-05-17
GTAAATGAGCATTTTGAGGCTGTTTTTAACGCCGTATTGTCAACGCAGCTAGTTTTTCAGGGGCTCCTTTAGCCTTCGTAGGCCTCAATCGGCGGACAGGCACAGAACAGGTTACGGTCGCCGTAGACGTTGTCGATCCGGTTGACCGACGGCCAGAACTTGTTGGCCGCTACCCAGGGCTGCGGGAAAACCGCTTCCTCACGGGAGTAACCACGCTGCCAGTCACCAGTGATATCGGCCAGGGTATGCGGGGCGTTGTGCAGCGGGTTGTCCTCGGCACTCCACTCCCCTTTTTCGACCCGGCTGATCTCGGCGCGAATGGTCAGCATGGCATCGATGAAGCGATCCAGCTCGGCCTTGGACTCACTCTCGGTCGGCTCGATCATCAGGGTTCCGGCCACCGGGAACGACATGGTCGGGGCATGGAAGCCGAAGTCCATCAGACGCTTGGCGACATCCTCCTCGCTGATGCCCGAGGCGGCCTTGAGCGGACGGATGTCGATGATGCACTCATGCGCCACCCGACCGTTGCGCCCGCTGTACAGCACCGGGTAGGCCTCGCCCAGTTGCTTGGCCAGGTAGTTGGCATTGAGGATCGCCACTTCGGTAGCCTGACGCAGCCCCTGGGCACCCATCAGCGCGATGTAGGTCCAGCTGATCGGCAGGATGCTGGCGCTGCCCCAGGGTGCGGCGCTGACCGCGTCGTTCTCGGCATTGGGGCCTTCCAGCGGCACCACCGGGTGGTTGGCAACGAACGGCGCCAGATGCGCCTTGACGCCAATCGGGCCCATGCCCGGGCCGCCACCACCGTGGGGGATACAGAAGGTCTTGTGCAGGTTCATGTGCGACACGTCGGCGCCGATATCGGCCGGCCGGCTCAGCGCTACCTGGGCATTGAGGTTGGCCCCGTCCATGTACACCTGGCCGCCATGCTGGTGGATGATGTCACAGATTTCGCGAATGCCTTCCTCGTACACCCCGTGAGTCGAGGGGTAGGTGATCATCAGGCAGGACAAATTCTCGGCGTTGTCGGCAGCCTTCTGGCGCAGATCTTCAACATCGACGTTACCCTGCTCATCGCAGGCCACCAGTACCACACGCATGCTGGCCATCATCGCCGAGGCCGGGTTGGTGCCGTGAGCCGAGGTCGGAATCAGACAGACGTTGCGATGGCCTTCATCGCGGGATTCATGGTACTTGCGGATGGCCAGCAGACCGGCGTACTCACCCTGGGCACCGGAGTTTGGCTGCATGCAGATGGCATCGAAACCGGTGATCTCACGCAGCATGGCTTCCAGCTCGTCGATCATCTGCTTGTAGCCTTCGGCCTGCTCACGCGGCACGAACGGGTGCAACTGACCGAACTCCGGCCAGGTGATCGGAATCATCTCGGTGGTGGCGTTAAGCTTCATGGTGCAGGAGCCGAGCGGAATCATGGCCTGGTTGAGCGCCAGGTCCTTGTTCTCCAGCGACTTGATGTAGCGCAGCATCTCGGTTTCCGAGTGATAGCTGTTGAACACCGGGTGGGTCAGGAACGCCGACTGGCGTTGCAGGCCGGTCGGAATACCGAGCCCGGCGGCTGCAACCTGAGCATCCAGCGCCTCCAGATCCTGGCCGTGCTGATCACCAGCGAAGCAGGCCAGCAGAGTTTGTACGGTTGCCCGGGTCGAGGTCTCATCCAGGCTGACCCCCAGGGTGTCGGCATCGATCAGGCGCAGGTTGACTCGGGCAGCCTGGGCCCGCGCAACAATCGCTGCAGCCTGGCCGGGCACCTTGAGCGTCAGGGTGTCGAAGAAATGGCTATTGCTGCGCTGGATGCCGCAGGCTTCCAGTCCGGCGGCCAGGATCGCAGTCAGACGCTGAACCCGCTGGGCAATGATCTTGAGCCCTTCCGGCCCATGGTAGACGGCATAGAAACTGGCGATATTGGCCAGCAGCACCTGGGCAGTACAGATGTTGGAGTTGGCTTTCTCGCGGCGGATATGCTGTTCACGGGTCTGCAGCGCCATGCGCAGGGCACGGTTGCCACGGGTATCGACCGACACCCCGATAATCCGCCCGGGCATGGCTCGCTTATAGGCATCACGGGTGGCGAAGAAGGCCGCGTGCGGTCCGCCATAGCCCATGGGTACGCCAAAACGCTGAGCCGAGCCGAAGACCACGTCAGCCCCCAACTCGCCCGGCGGGGTCAGCAGCACCAGGCTGAGCAGATCGGCGGCCACGCAGGCCAGGGCGTTCTGTGCATGCACCTGCTCGATCAGCGGTTTGAGATCACGGATCTCACCCCAGGTGGTCGGATACTGGAACAGGGCACCAAAGACCTGGTATTGGTCGAGATTGCCCACCACATCGATCACTACCTCGAAGCCGAAGGCTTCTGCTCGGTTGCGGACCACCGAGATGGTCTGCGGGTGACAGTCCTGATCGATGAAAAACAGGTTGCTCTTGCTCTTGGCTACCCGTTTGGCCAGGGCCATGGCCTCGGCAGCGGCAGTCGCCTCATCCAGCAACGAGGCGCTGGCCAGCTCCATGCCGGTCAGGTCGATCGACAGTTGCTGGAAGTTCAGCAGCGCCTCCAGGCGACCCTGGGCGATTTCCGGCTGATACGGGGTATAAGCGGTGTACCAGCCCGGATTTTCCAGCACGTTGCGCAGAATCACGGTCGGGGTCAGCGTGCCGTGATAACCCATGCCGATGCAGGAGGTGAAGATCTGGTTCTTGCTCGCCACCTCTTTGAGGTAGCCCAAGACCTCGGCCTCACTGCGCGGCGCGCCCAGCGCCAGCAGGTCCTGACGCAAAATGCTTTGCGGCACGGTCTGGGCGATCAGGGCATCCAGGGATTCGACACCCAGGGTGTCGAGCATGGCGCGCTGCTCGGCGGCATCCGGACCGATATGGCGACGGATGAAAGCATCGGTCTGTTCCAGGGCAGAGAGGCGGGTTTGACTCATGGGGTTCACCTGCAAAGGGTAGAAAAGCAAAAGCCCTGAAACAGCTCAGGGCTTTGAGATGGGTTGCTCAGACGCGCTCAGATCGAAGCGCCGTAGGCCTCAGCGTCCAGCAGCTTGTCCAGCTCGGCGGCATCGCTGGGCTTGATCTTGAAGAACCAGGCGCCGGCATAGGGCTCGCTGTTGACGGTTTCCGGCGCATCGCCCAGAACCTCGTTGACGGCGACCACTTCACCGCTGACCGGCGCGTAGATGTCAGAGGCGGCCTTGACCGACTCGACCACTGCGCACTCTTCACCGGCGTTGACCTGACGACCGACTTCCGGCAGTTCGACAAACACCACGTCACCCAGCAGATCCTGGGCGTGATCGGTGATCCCTACGGTAATGGTGCCATCGGCTTCCTGACGAGCCCACTCGTGGCTGGAGGCATAACGCAGGTCGGCGGGGATGTTGCTCATGGACTGATCCTCGGTACAGAGAAAAGGTTGGGAAATTATTCGAATACAGCCTTGCCGTGGCGCACGAAGCCGGGCTTGACCACCCGCACCTCAAGCAGCTTGCCACGGATGTCGACCTGAGCCCGCTCGCCGGTGGCGCGCGGTACCCGGGCCAGGGCGATGGAGCAGCCCAGGGTCGGGGAGAAACTGCCGCTGGTGATCTCACCCTCGCCGACGCCGTCGACGATGACTTTCTGGTGACCGCGCAGCACGGCGCGCTCGTTGAGCACCAGGCCGACCAGCTTCGGCTGGTCGCCGGCGGCTTTCTGGGCCTCCAGTACCTGGCGACCGATAAAATCGCGTTCGGCCGGCTCCCAGGCGATGGTCCAGGCCATGTTGGCTGCCAGTGGCGAGATGCTCTCATCCATATCGGAGCCATACAGGTTCATGCCGGCTTCCAGACGCAGGGTATCGCGCGCGCCCAGTCCGCAGGGTTTGCAGCCCGCCGCAACCAGGGCATCCCACAGCGCCGGGGCTTCGCTGGCCGGTAGCATGATTTCCAGGCCGTCTTCACCGGTATAGCCGGTCCGGGCAATGAACCACTCGCCTTCCGGCAGGCCCTGAAACACCGCCAGCAGACTGATCAGCGCCTTGCGGCTGTCGTTGACCACTGCCTGAGCGATTTCCAGCGCGCGCGGGCCCTGAACCGCCAGCATGGCCAGATCGTCACGCTCGGTCAGGGTGACCGCGAAGGCTTCGGCCTGGCGGTTCATCCAGGCCAGGTCCTTGTCCCGGGTGGCGGCATTGACCACCACGCGGTAACCGAACTCAGTCAGGTAGACGATCAGGTCGTCGATCACCCCGCCCTGCTCGTTGAGCATGCCGGAATACAGTGCCTTGCCCATGGTGGTCAGACGCGCCACGTCATTGGCCAGCAAGCGCTGCAGGTAGACCTTGGCCTCGGCACCTTCGACATCCACCACGGTCATGTGCGACACGTCGAACATGCCGACATCGCGGCGAACCTGGTGATGCTCCTCGAGCTGCGAGCCATAGTGCAGGGGCATGTCCCAGCCGCCAAAGTCAACCATCTTGGCGCCGGCCGCCAGGTGGCAATCATAAAGAGGGGTACGCGAACCCATTGCGGCTTCCTTCATTCGGGTGCATAAAAGGTGAATTGTAGCCGCAATCGACCCAACTGTGCAGCCTGCCATACCGGCTCGGGATGACCGGTCAGTGTCGTACGCCGCGCCCGGAACGACGAATCAGCACAATCACTGGCAACAACCCGACCAGCACCAGGGTCAAGGCCGGCAAAGCGGCGCGTTGCCACTCACCTTCGACGGTCAGGCCGTGAATGCGCACTGCCAGAGTGTCCCAGCCAAACGGGCGCATCAGCAGGGTGGCCGGCATTTCCTTGAGCACATCGACGAACACCAGCAGTGCAGCGCTCAACACCCCGGGCAGCAGTAACGGCAGGTAAACCCGCCAAAACACCGTCCAGCCCGACTGCCCCAGACTGTGCGCAGCTTCGGGCAAGGACGGGCGAATCCGCGCCAGCGAGGTATCCAGCGGGCCATAGGCAACCGCCATGAAGCGAATCAGATAGGCCAGCAACAGCGCAAACAGACTGCCCATCAGGAGTTGCCCTGCCTGGGGATTGCCCAGCCACTGCCGCAGCGGGATCAGTAACTGGTTATCGAGAAAGCTGAAGGCGAACATGATCCCCACCGCCAGTACCGAACCCGGCAAGGCATACCCCAGATTGGCCACCGCCACCGCACTGCGCACCCGTCGGATCGGCTGCAGCCGCCGGGCCAATACCAGCAGAGTCGCCACCCCAACGGTAATCAGCGCCGCCATACCACCCAGCAGCAAAGTGTTGCGGATAACCCTCCAGTAGCGGCTGTCGAAATCCGCCACACCACTACCAAGCGCCCACCAGACCAGTTGAATAACCGGAATCACAAAGGCCACCGCCAACACCAGCGCACAGTAACCACAGGCCAGCCAGGCCAGCGGACCACGCAGCCGGTACAACGGCCCCTGACGCGGCTTATCACTACCGGGAAAACGCTTGCTGCCTTGGGCCCTGCGTTCGACATAGAGCGCCAGAAACACGAACAACAACAACAGGCTGGCCAGCTGGGTCGCGGTTTGCAGGCTGTAGAAGCCGTGCCAGGTCTTGTAGATCGCGGTCGTGAAAGTGTCGTAATTGAAAACCGAGACCGCACCGAAATCGGCCAGGGTTTCCATGATCGCCAGCGCCACCCCAGCCCCGATCGCCGGCCGGGCCATCGGCAAGGCTACCCGCCAGAATCCCTGCCAGGGGCTATGCCCGAGAATCCGGGAGGCTTCCATCAGCCCACGCCCCTGGGCCAGGAAGGCGCCACGGGCCAGCATGTAAACATAGGGGTAGAAGACCAGAATCAACACCGCAATTACGCCGCCGGTGGATCGGATCGGAAACATGCGGAAGTCGCTGCCCAGCCAGGCTCGCAGTTGTGTCTGGACCGGCCCGGCGAAATCCAGCAAGCCGATTACCACAAAGGCCAGCACATAGGCCGGGATGGCAAACGGCAGCATCAGTGCCCAGTCGAACAGTCGCCGCCCAGGAAACTCGCACAAACTGGTCAACCAGGCCAGGCTGACCCCAAGCAGAATCACCCCAACCCCTACCCCACCAACCAGCACCAGGGTATTGCCAATCAGGGTGAACAACTGAGTCTGGAGCAGATGGCTCCAGATCATGGTATCGACACTTTGCCAACTGAGCAGTAGCACCAGCAACGGCATCAACACCAGCGCCGCGGCCAGATAGGCCACCAGACGCCAACGCGGCATGGGGGTGATCGAACGCTGCGGCACGCATACTCCTGCGACAAAAACAACACGCCCGGCATGAGCCGGGCGTGCAGTATATCGGGAAAAAGCCGTATTGGGCTGACCGAAGTCAGTTCCAGCCCAGGCGATCCATCAGCATGATCGCTTCTGGCTGACGGCGGCCGGCTACTTCCACGTTGATGGTATCGGCCTTGAACTCACCCCAGGCGGCAACTTCTTCGGACGGCGCCAGCGACGCATTGGCCGGGAACTCCTGGTTGACGTCAGCGAAGATACGCTGGGCTTCTTCAGTGGTCAGCCACTCAAGGAAGGCAATCGCCGCTTCCGGATGCTTGGCGTGCTTGGTCACCCCGGCACCGGAAATGTTTACATGCACGCCACGATCGTCCTGATTGGGCCAGAACAGCTTGGCCTTGAGGTTCGGGCGGTCCTGCTCCAGGCGACCGAAGTAGTAGGTGTTGACGATGCCGACATCACATTGACCGGCATCAATGGCTTCGATCAGGGCAGTATCATTGGCAAATACCGGCACTTCCAGGTTGGCAACCCAGCCACTGATGACCTCGGTAGTCCGCTCCTGGCCCAAGGTCTCGAGCATGGTTGCGGTCAATGACTGATTGTAGACCTTCTTCGAAGTCCGCAGACACAGACGACCTTTCCAGCTGTCATCGGCCAGCGCTTCGTAGGTGCTCAGCGTGGCCGGATCAACCCGTTCGGTGGAGTAGACGATGGTCCGGGCACGCAGCGACAGACCGGTCCACTGGTCATTGCTGGAACGGTACTGGCTGGGAATATTGGCATTGATCAGCTCAGACTTGACCGGGCGCAGCAGGCCCATTTCCTCGGCCTGCCAGAGGTTGCCGGCATCCACGGTGATGAACAGATCAGCCGGGGTGTTGGCCCCTTCAGCCCGCAGCCGCGCCATCAGCGGGGCTTCACCATCGGTGATGTAGTTGATCTTGGTCCCGGTCTTGGCGGTATAGAACTCGAAAACCGGCTTGATCAGGTGCTCCTGGCGGGAGGAGTACACCACCAGTTCCTTGTCCTGCGCTTGGGCAACGCCAGTGACCGCAGTCAGGGCCAGGCTGACGACAGCGATGGTACGGGTGACAGACATGACAACACCTCTGGTTGGTAAGCTTGAGGCAGATGATAATGATTTAGTTTTAGCTCAGCAACCAGAGTCATGCCTGTGTTGAAACGATTTCCGGATCCCGGGCCAAGGCCGGCAGATCTCCGCTCAGCCCCATGGCCCGACGAATCAAGCCCGACTTGAGCAACGGCTGATTGTCCAGCCAGCGCATGCCGGCATTACGCACCCAGCGCAGTCCCAGCGCATCGGCATGGAACAGCCGCTCAAAGCCTTCCATAGCCGCCATCATCGCCAGGTTGTCGGCCATTCGACGGCGCTCATAGCGTTGCAGCACAGCCAGTTCAGACAACGACTCGCCGCGCTGCAAGGCCGCCAGCAGTACCTCGGCCAATTCGGCCGCGTCGAGAAACCCGAGATTGACCCCCTGCCCGGCCAACGGATGAATACTGTGCGCAGCATCGCCGACCAGCACCAGTCCAGGCATCGCATACTGGCGCGCATGGCGCTGACGCAGCGGGATGCAGTGCCGGCGATCGGCAGCCAGCACCCGACCCAGGCGACCTTCGATGGCCTTACCCACAGCCGCACAGAACGCCGGTTCATCCAAAGCCATCATCTGCTCGGCCTGCTCCGGCAGCAGCGACCAGACGATCGAGCAGTAATGTCGACCATCGACATCCGGCAACGGCAGGAACGCCAGCGGCCCAGTCGGCAGAAAACGCTGCCAGGCCGTCGCCTGATGCGGCTGTTCCAGCTGTACCGTGGTCACCAGCGCATGGTGCAGATAATCCCACTCGCGCATGGCGAACCCGGCCAGCTCGCGAATCTGCGAGCGCGCCCCATCAGCGGCGATCAGCAGCGGCGCCGACAGGCGCTGGCCGTCCGCCAGATTCAGCCGCCAACCGGACTCTTCGCGGACCAGCCCTTGCACTGGCTGACCGAAAAACAGCTCTACCCGGGTTTCATCCAGACTGTCGAGCAAGGCCTGCTGCACCAGATGGTTTTCAACGATGTGCCCGAGCCGCGTCTCATGCAGCGCGGCAGCATCAAAGCCAATTTCGCCGGTACCCTCGGCATCCCAAACACGCATGGCGCTATAGGCGCAGCGTCGCTGCGGCGCGATCCGCTGCCAGGCGCCCAAGGCGCTCAGAATCCGTTGCGAAGCAGCACTCAAGGCGCTGACCCGGGGGTCATAACCCGAACAGGTCTCGCCCCCACGCCCCAACGCCTCACGCCCCAGCGCATCCAGGACCGCGATTCGCAGCGGCGCATCGGCCAGCGCCCGAGCCACAGCCGCTCCAACCATCCCGGCACCGATCACGATAAGGTCGAATGAATGACTCATGGGTTCTCCAGAACTGTGCAAGTCAGCCATGCAGCCCCATCGCCTGGCGGGCGAACAGACGCTTGGCTGGAGGCAGGATATCGAGCCCGAGCAACCCAAGATTGCGCCCGGCAATCAACAGCGGCTGTCGATTGCTGAACAGCCGGGTCAGTTGATCACTGAACGCCACGGTCAGACGCTGATCAAGCTGCTGGCGCTGCAGATACCCCTGCAATACCGTCAGGTCTCCCGGCTGACGCTCAGCCTCACGGCTCAGGCAGTCGGCCAACGCCAGAGTATCGCGCAATGACAAGTTGAAACCCTGACCGGCAATCGGGTGCAGACTGTGCGCGGCATTGCCCAGCACCACCAGATGTGGGCGCACCTGCTCCTGAGCTTCGCTCAGACTCAACGGGTAGGCATGGCGCTCACCAACTCGGGTCAGCGCGCCCAGGCGAAAGCCGAAGGCGTCCTGCAAGCGCGCCAGAAAAGCCTCATCGGCCAAGCCCATGACCTCATCGGCCTGATCACTCGGCTGGGTCCAGACCAGCGCACTACGCTGCCCCGAGAGCGGCAGCAGGGCCAGCGGCCCGGAGTCGGTAAAGCGCTCGAAAGCCACCCCGGCGTGGGCCTTGCTGGTAGAAATATTGGCGATAATCGCGGTTTGCCCGTAGGCGCTGACCTGGCGATGAATGCCCAGGCTTTCAAGCAGACCAGAGCGCCCACCATCGGCTACCACCAGCAACTCAGTCTCCAGTGCCTGTGTTCCATTGGCGGTCTGCAGGTCCAGCTGGTAACCGCCCGGCACCGCCCGGGCAGCCGTGGCACTGGCTGGCGCCAGCCACTCCACTACCTCGGTATCAAGAGCGTCGAGCAACACCTCGCCCAGCCAGGCGTTTTCGACCACATAGCCCAGCGCCGGCACCCCTTCGCGGGCCGCATCGATCCGGGCCACGCCGGGATGGCCGCGGTCGGAGACGTGAATCTGCCGAATGGGTTCGATCCGCTCAGCCAACCGCGCCCACACCCCCAGCCGCTCAAACAACTGCCGACTGCCCTGCGACAAAGCCGTAGAACGGGCATCGTAGCTGGGTTGCCAGCCTCCTGCGCGAGGCGGCTGGGCTTCGATCAGACGCAAGCGCCAGCCCCGGGCACGGGCACACTGCTGCAAGGCCAAAGCCAGGCTGGCACCGACCATGCCACCACCGACAATACTAAGGCTGATGCTCACGCCAACGCCTCGTCACGCGCCCGGGCGGCGGCCATCAGCGCCTCAATCTCGTCGGCCTGCTTGGGCACGCCATCGGTCAAAATCTCGCAACCACTGCGCGTGACCACCACGTCGTCCTCGATCCGCACGCCGATCCCGCGCCACTTGCGTGGCACATCCTCGTTGTCCGGCGCCACGTAAATACCCGGCTCGACGGTCATCACCATGCCCGGCTCCAGCACCCGCCATTCGCCGCCGACCCGATAGTCACCAACATCATGCACATCCATGCCCAGCCAGTGGCCGGCCCGGTGCATATAGAACGCCCGGTAGGCCTCGCTGGCGATCAGCTCATCAACCTCACCCTTGAGCAGGCCCAGGCGCACCAGACCGGCGGTAATGACCTGCACCGTAGCCTCATGCGCTTCATTCCAGTGGCGTCCCGGAGCGATTGCCGCAAAGGCCGCTTCCTGAGCCTCCAGCACGATGTCATAAATAGCGCGCTGCTCCGGACTGAAACGGCCGCTGGCCGGGAAAGTCCGGGTAATGTCGCTGGCATAGCAGTCCAGCTCACAACCGGCGTCGATCAGGATCAGGTCGCCGTCACGGATCTGACTGGTGTTTTCGGTGTAATGCAGGATGCAGGCATTGCGCCCGGCCGCGACGATCGAGGCATAGGCCGGCGCCCGACTGCCGTTACGCATGAACTCGTGCTGTAACTCTGCCTCAAGCTGGTATTCATAGAGTCCCGGCCGGCAGATCTGCATGGCCCGGATATGAGCCTGGGCAGAGATTTGCGCCGCCGCCTGCATAACCTTGAGCTCGGCTGCGCTTTTGTACAACCGCATGTCATGCAGCAGATGATCGAGAGCGACAAACTCGTTGGGCGGCTGGGCTCCCTGACGCGCCTTGCTGCGAATGACGTTGATCCAGTTGGTCAGGCGCCGGTCAAAATCCTGGTTGGCGCCCATGGCGTAGTAAACCCGCTCGCGCCCTTCGATCAGCCCCGGCAGGATGTCGTCGATATCATTGATCGGGAAGGCATCGTCAGCTCCATACTCGACCACGGCACCATCCTGGCCGGCCCGATAGCCATCCCACAATTCACGCTCCTTGTCCTTCTCGCGGCAGAACAGAATATATTCGCCATGCTCACGGCCCGGCATCAGCACCGCCACCGCCTCTGGTTCGGGGAACCCGGTCAGGTACTGGAAGTCGCTGTCCTGGCGGTAGATATACTCGGCATCGCGGTTGCGGATATACACCGGTGCCGCAGGCAGCACGGCGATGCTGTTGGGCTCCATCTGTGCCATCAGCGACTTGCGCCGGCGGGCATACTCCTGCTTGGGGATCGGCATGCTGACCTCGTTAATGCAATGATGCGGGGGGCTGGTCCTGACCGGTAGCGCTATCCTGGCACTCGCTGAACACCAGCAAGGTGGCCATCCGCACGTACTCCATGATTTCCATGTAATCGACCTCGTTGGCCTCGGACTCCTCCAACTCGGTCTGAACCTGGGCGATGGCGGCAAAATCACGCAGCACGCCTTCGGCCTCCTCGCTCAAGGCCGTCTTACGCTCGACCAGGCCGAAGCCACCAAGGAACCCTTCACACCACTGGCCAAGGGTCTGGGTCCGGTGATCGATGGCGGCACCGTCGTCCGGCAGCAACAGAGTGACATCGAAACCCGAGCCGCTCAACTGCGCCAGTGTCGCATCATAGAGCTGGATCAGCGCAACCTTGGCAGCTTCGCCCGGGGCATTGCGGCCATCGATCAGTTCCTGGGCCACACTCAGCCAGGTGGCGTGGTCAAGCCGGGCACCGGCGGACAGGCGTCCGACCAGATGGCCGTGTAACTCGGCGGGGTGACCACTGGCGCCCAGCTCACTGAACAGCTGGGCATAACGGTCGAATTCGAATACTGCTGGCATGATCGCCATAACGGAGGGGCCTCACAAAAGCCGGATCAGATGAATGGTTGTATGAGTAGCTAGTGTATTCTATAAGGGAGCCTCAACAGTTGGCCAACACCGGGATGACAGAATGGCGCCAATGGATGAACCTGATTTCAACACGCTTGCACAGAAAGTGAGTCGCTTGATCGACCTGTGCGAACGGCTCCAGCAACAGAATCAGCACTTGCTCGCCCAGGAGCGCTCCTGGCGCGAAGAACGAATGCAGCTAATTGAAAAGAACGATTTGGCCCGTCAGAAGGTCGAAGCCATGATTCTGCGACTCAAAGCCCTGGAGCACGACTCATGAGCCAACCCCTGACCGTCACCCTGCACATTCTCGACAAAGAGTACCGGGTCAGTTGCCCGCCGGAAGAACGCAGCAACCTGGAACAGGCTGCCCGCCACCTGGACAGCACCATGCGCGACATCCGCAACAGCGGCAAAGTGGTCGGCGTCGAACGTATCGCCGTCATGGCCGCCCTGAATATCAGCCACGACATGCTGACCGGCAATCGCCGCCAGGGGGACCAGCTGGATCAGCATCAGCGCCAGATCCGCGACCTGGTTGAACGTCTGGATCAGGTGTTGAACAAGCCGCAAACCGAATCACAGGCATGATCTTGCGGTGAATCTTCTGTATAGTGACAACTGTCCCTGGGATGTTGGCCAGTCGGAGACGTCCCTGAGCCGATACTCCTGTATACGGAGGCCACGCGTTGTTGCCAGTGTGCATGTCCGCAAGACGGAAAGCCTGAGGCGATGCCGTGTCCCCCACCTTGAACTTTCGGGTTCAAGGGCTAACCCGACAGCGGCATCTCCGGGGACTTCACTTCCCGCATGATCAGCCCGACCCGCAGCCAGTTACGCCAGCAGCTCCGCCAGGCGCGCAAAGCCTTGAGCCCATGCGAGCAACGACTGGCCAGCCGGCAACTTTTTCGCCAACTCGCCCAGCAGCCCATATTTCGGCGTAGCCGACATATCGCGTTCTACCTGGCCAACGACGCCGAAATCGATCCCGCCCTGCTATTGCGCCATGCCCAGCGCCTGGGCAAGCATTGCTATCTGCCGGTGGTCAACGGCTGGCCGCATGGCTTTATGCGCTTCCAGCGCCTGTATCCCGATCAGCGCTGGAAAACCAATCGATTCGGCATCCGCGAGCCGCGCCCTCAGCGCAGCCGGCAGGTGCCGGTCTGGCGACTCAACCTGGTACTGATGCCCTTGGTTGGCTTCGATCAGCACGGCAATCGGCTGGGGATGGGCGGCGGTTTCTATGATCGCGCACTAGCTTACCGCCAGCGTCGACGGCAGTGGCCCGGCCCCTGCCTGCTCGGCCTGGCTCATCGCTGCCAGAAGGTCGCACAACTGCCTGCGGCAAGCTGGGACATTCCGCTGGACGGCATTGTAAGCGATGCCGAGTGCCTGCTGTTCAAGGCTGGTTGAGCGTACTCTCAACCTGCGTCGAACGCTCAAAATAACTCTGCGTGTAACCGGTGGTTACCACACCAAGAGTGAAGACAATAACGAGGATCCACATAAGATCCGGCTTGCGACGCATGGGTTGCCTCCTAATGTAATGCCGGGCAATCTTGTTTTTCATCAATGAACTGACTGCGACTCAGATCACAACTCGACCTCGTCGCGCACCGAGACAAATGCAGTCCGCGTATCAAGTGTGTCGGTTTAGACCATGAATACGATACTGTCAAATCAGAAACCTTAAAAAGGTGAAACATGTCTTACTGGCTGATGAAATCCGAGCCCGACACCTTTTCCATCGACCACCTTGCCGCTCAGCGGTGCGCGCCCTGGGATGGCGTGCGCAACTATCAGGCACGCAACTACATCCAGCAAATGCGTCCCGGCGACCTGTTCCTGTTCCACCACTCCAGTTGCCAGCCCCCTGGTCTGGCCGGCATAGGCGCCATAATCAGCGCGCCCTATCCCGATCACAGCGCGCTTGACCCCCAAAGCCCCTACTTCGACCCCAAGGCAAGCAAGGAGCGCCTGCCCTGGCTGGCGGTTGACGTAGAATTTCAGGAAAAGTTTCCGGCATTGCTAAATATGCAATCACTACGCCAATTGGCCGGCCTGGAAGAGCTGGCGCTGCTCAAACGCGCCAGCCGCCTATCGGTGATGCCGGTTACCGAGCAGCAGTGGCAAATCATGCTGGACGCAGCTCGCCAAGCCTGACGCTGGTGTCGCGAAAGGCAATGTGCTATCAGTTAGGCAGCCACCATGAGAGCCGCCATGCTTGCCCATCATGCCGCACAACATCCAGCTATCGCCCGAGCGCTGATCACCGCGCTGCTGCTGTCGTTGCTGGGGGCCAACCTTTGGGCCTGGGCATCTCTACTACGCGCCGAACAAATCCAGGCGGTGGCACGCCTGCAGCTGGAAACCGACGCCCTGGCTCGCCAGATCGAGGCCCGCTTCAGCCACCAGACCAGCAGCCTGCAACGTCTGGCCAGCCGCTGGCCCCTGCATCATAGACAAGGCGACCTGTGGCACCAGGATGTTGAGCTATTACTGGGTGATTTCGAAAACTTTCAAGCCATTGAGTGGCTGGACGCTGACTATCGGATGCGCTGGATCGAACCACTGGCCGGCAATGAACAGGTGGTAGGCTTCGCCTACAGCCCGGAACATCCCAACTATCCGGTACTTGAAGACTCACGCCTGAGCGGCCAGCCCCGACTCAGCAGCAGCTTTACCCTCCAGCAGGGCGGGCAAGGCCTGGCCTACTACGTACCGCTGTATCGCCAGGCAGGCCTACCACATAGTTTCGATGGTTTCCTGCTGGGTATTTTCCGCGTCGAGGTACTGATCAGCGACCTGCTCAGCGACCTGCTGCAGACTCACCTGAGCGTCGACTTCAAGGATAGTTCGGGCGTTCTTTTCAGCCATCAGGGCAGCGACCAGCCCATTCCCGACTGGAGCGTCGACAGCTCAGTGCGTCTGGGCGACAACACCGGCTTCAGCCTGACCGCCTACCCCTCACAGCGACTACTGCTGAGTACCCGAACATCACTGCCCTTGCTGGTCTTGATCAGCGGCACACTGGCCAGCCTCAGTCTGTGCTATGCGTTGTGGCTGGCATTGATAAACGCCCAGCGCTGGGACGCATTGAGCCGCAGCAACCGGGCCCTGCAGGGCGAAATCGTCCGACGCCAAAGCATTGAGGAGAGCCTGCAGCATAATCAGGCCCGCCTCAAGCTGATCCTGGACATGACCGACCACAGCCACGACGCCCTGTTCATCATCGGCCTCAACCCGCAAGAACTGGTCTACCTCAACCGCACCTGCTGGCATGCGCTGGGCTATACCGAGCAACAACTGCGCGCCGTCCTGGCCATCGCCCCGGCTGACATCATGCCAGACTTTGAACAGTGGGCCACCGACCTGCAACGCCTGGTTACCCGACGCGGCAGTGCCATTTTCCAGCAGCGGGTCAGGCATCGCGAAGGTCACGTGTTGCCGCTGGAAATCAGCGTCCGCCATCTGGCACGCTACGGTCGCGACTACCTGATCTGCGTCGGCCGCAACAACACAGAGCAATTGAAGATAGCGGCCCGGCTCAAGCGCCTGTCGCACCTGGACGGCCTGACCGGCCTCTACAATCGGCGTTATTTCGACCAGACGCTGGCCAGCGAGTGGCGCCGCCTGAGGCGCGAGAACACGCCTTTGGGGCTACTGATGCTGGATGTCGATTACTTCAAGCGTTTCAACGACCAGCTCGGCCATCAGGCCGGCGATGACGCCCTGCGACAGGTCGCCGACGCCTTGCGCAACAGCCTCCAGCGCGAGGGTGACAGCGCCTGCCGATACGGCGGCGAAGAGTTCGCGGTAATTCTGCCCGGGGCAGACATGACTCAGTGTCTGCGCGTAGCCGAACACTTGCATCTGGCGATCAGACGCCTGGAGATTGCCCATCCGGATAGCCCGGAACAGCATCTGACCATCAGCATCGGCAGCGCCAGCCTGATTCCCGCCGAAGGCTGGGAGCCCAAGGAACTGATCAGCCTGGCTGACGAGGCGCTGTATCAGGCCAAAGCCGAAGGCCGTAATCGCACCTGCCAGGCCCAACTGGCCGACCACGACATTTCCTGAGCCTCTCAACCAAGATAAAGCTTATAGGCCGGGTTATCGGTCTCATCCCAGTACTGGTAGCCAATGCTTTGCAGGGCTTCAGGCACCAGATGGCGCTCGGCCTCAGGCACCTGCAAACCGGCAACCACCCGGCCATACGCCGCACCGTGGTTGCGGTAATGGAACATTGAAATATTCCAGCGCCCACCCAGCTTGCTGAGGAAGTTGAACAGCGCGCCAGGACGCTCCGGGAACTCGAAACGGAACACCACCTCATCAGTGACATGGGCGGAATGGCCGCCGACCATATGACGAATATGCAGTTTGGCCAATTCGTTGTCGGTCAGATCCATGACCGGGAAGCCCTGCTCACACAACATCGCCACCAGTGCATCGCGCGGGTCTGACTCCGGATGGGTCTGCACCCCGACGAAGATATGCGCCTCGCTGTTGTCATGGTAACGGTAGTTGAATTCGGTGATCGAACGCTTGCCAATGGCCTGACAAAATGCCTTGAAACTGCCGGGCCGCTCGGGAATGGTTACCGCCAGCAGCGCCTCGCGCTTCTCACCAATTTCGGCGCGCTCGGCGACATGTCGCAGCCGGTCAAAGTTAACATTGGCTCCAGAGTCGATAGCGATAAAGACCTGACCTTCGCAGCCCTCACGTTCGACATACTTCTTGATTCCGGCCACGCCCAGACAACCGGCCGGCTCGCAGATCGAGCGGGTATCGTCGTAAATGTCCTTGATTGCCGCACACATCTCGTCAGTAGAAACGGTGATCACATCATCGACATAGTGGCGGCAGACCTCGAAGGTGTGCTCGCCGATCTGCGCCACCGCCACCCCGTCAGCAAACAACCCAACCTGACTCAGCACCACCCGCTCGCCGGCATCCATCGCCGCCTTGAGACAGGCTGCCTCGGTCGGCTCGACGCCAATCACCTTGATCTCCGGGCGCAGGTATTTGACATAGGCGGCGATCCCGGCCACCAGGCCGCCGCCGCCGACCGGAACGAAAATCGCATCCAGCCGGCCCTGATGCTGGCGCAGGATCTCCATGGCCACAGTGACCTGGCCGGCAATGGTGTCCGGATCGTCGTAGGGATGGATATAGGTAAAGCCCTTGTCCTTGACCAGCTTCTGCGAGTGCGCCAGCGCCTCATCGAAGGCGTCGCCATGCAGTACCACTTTGGCACCCCGGGCACGCACCGCCTTGACCTTGATCTCCGGGGTAGTGCGCGGCATCACGATGGTCGCCTTCACCCCCATGTGCCGGGCGGCGTAGGCCAGTCCCTGGGCATGGTTACCGGCCGATGCCGCGACCACACCCTTGGCCCGCTGCTCGTCGGTCAGTTGCGCCAGCTTGTTGTAGGCGCCGCGAATCTTGAAGGAAAACACCGGCTGCAAGTCTTCACGCTTGAGCAATACCGTATTGCCAAGCCGCTCAGACAGAAAAGGTGCGGGATGGATAGGTGTTTCCACCGCCACATCATAGACGCGGGAGCAGAGAATCTTCTTGACGTAGGTTTCCAGCATGGCGTGTTCGGCTTGATCCGGGTTCAAAAGCGCCCAGTCTAGCGAATCGGTCGCCGCACGACTACACGCCAGCCCCGCTCAGGCCGTATAATCCGCGACTCGTAAGACTTAGCACAGGTGAACCGAGATGACCCAGGACGAACTCAAGCAGGCGGTAGGCCAGGCGGCCGTGGATATTCTGCTCCCCAACCTGCAGGACAAGAGCGTTATCGGTGTCGGCACCGGCTCCACCGCCAACTGCTTCATTGACGCCCTGGCCAGGCACAAGGGCTTCTTTGACGGCGCCGTCGCAAGCTCCGAGGCCACCGCCCAGCGCCTCAAGGCTCACGGTATCCCTGTCTATGACCTGAACAGCGTTGATAGCCTGGACTACTACGTCGATGGCGCTGATGAAGCCAACCGCCACCTGGAACTGATCAAGGGCGGCGGTGCGGCACTGACCCGCGAGAAAATTGTCGCGGCGGTGGCCAAGACCTTCATCTGCATCGCCGACCAGAGCAAACTGGTCGACACCCTGGGCGCCTTCCCGCTTCCGGTCGAAGTCATCCCAATGGCCCGCAGCCACGTTGCCCGCCAGATCGTCAAACTCGGCGGCGACCCGGTCTACCGCGAAGGCTGCGTGACCGACAACGGCAATGTGATTCTTGACGTTCACAATCTGCTGATCACCGATCCGCGCGGTCTGGAAGAGCAGCTCAACGCGATTGTCGGGGTGGTCTGCAATGGCCTGTTCGCCGCCCGCCCGGCCGATATCCTGCTGCTGGGTACCGCAGACGGCGTACAGACCCTCAAAGCCCCGGCCTGAGCTGGGGTTCGGGTTGCCGACTAGCGCGGCACGAAGCGGTAAAACAGATTCGGCTCACTGACCAGATAGATGCGCCGCTCGGCGTCGATCGCCACGCCTTCGGCCTGCGGTACGGTTGCGGATAGCCCGTGACGACCGCGGCGCAGCAGCAACAGGCTCAGCGGCTCGCCCTCCACATCGTATTCGACCAGCACCCGCGACTCATCACTGAGCAGCAGCAGGTGACCACTGGGCTCATGCAGAGTCACCGAAGACAGATCGCTCATAAACAAACGCGGCGAATTGGGCGCCTTGAGCTCGGAAATCTGCACTTCCATCGAGCCTTCCGGCGGCGCATCGACAAACCCGGTCACCGCCAGTACCCGCAACGGATCGCGCTCCTTGACCACCAGCAAGCGCTGCCCAACATGATCCCAGGACAGGCCTTCAAAGCCCTTGTTGCCGTCACCATCCAGACCGATCGACAGGCTACTGGCCTGCTCGACGCTGATCTGCTCTGCATCGTCGGGGATCTCGACGATCAGCAGCCGCTGGGAACGTTCTTCGGCCAGCACATAGCGATTGCCCCCGACATGGGTCAAGCCTTCCATATCGCTCACACCCTCGACCCGAATCTGGCGCAGCAACTGACCCCCCAGACTCAACTCGACAATCAGCGGCTCGCCGTTGAGCACCGACCATAGCGTGTTGCGCTCGGCGTTGTAGGTCAGCGCCGACAGATCATCGTCGATGCCAACCACCTCCAGCGCCTCGATATCGACCTGATAACGCGCCAGATTCAGGGCCTGCTCAGGCAACGCCTTGCCACTCAGGCTCCACGAGTACCACAGTAGCGCGCCCAGCCCGCTGACGTGCAGACTGATGCCGCCGACCAGCAGCACCAGTGCAAGGATAATGGCAAAGGGTTTCATGGCTCGACTCCATAACAGGCCAATAAATGATGGCCGTTGGATGGCAACCCCCTGGAAAAGTTCAGCGGCAGGTTCAGACCGCCACGACCGCGCGCTGCTCAAGCACACCGGGGATGCTCAGTAGCAACTGGTCGCCGGGATTGAGTACGCCGACCCCGGCTGGGGTACCGGTGATCACCACATCGCCCGGCTGCAGGGTGAACACTGTTGCGATATGCCGCAGCAAGGCCACGATCGGAGTGATCATCTCAGCACTGCAGCCCTGCTGGCGCAACTGGCCGTTGATCTGCAGCTGCAGGGCAATATTGCCGAGGTCCGGCACCTGTTCGGTGCGCACGAATGGCGATAGCGGGCAGGCGCCATCGAAAGCCTTGGCCCGCTCCCAGGGGTGAGCCTTGGCCTTGAGCTGGTCCTGCAACTCGCGCAGGGTCAGATCCAATGCCAGCCCGATGCCGGCAATCGCCTCCACCGCCTGCTGCTCGCTGACCTCGCCACTCAGGGTCTGGCCGATCAGCAGGGCGATTTCGGTTTCGTAGTGCACCGCACCAAGGCCCTGCGGCAAGCGCAATGGCTCATCCAGGCCAACCACCGCAGTCGCCGGTTTGAGAAACAGCAGCGGCTCACTGGGAACCGGGTTGTTCAGCTCGCGGGCATGCTCGGCGTAGTTGCGCCCGACACAGACCACCTTGCCCATAGGCAGGTTGGCGAGACTGGCGTCGGAAAAACTGTGTTGGTAAGACATGAAGACTCCACAGCAGAGGTTCGTGGAAACACTGATTGGCCAATGTCCGAGTAGGCGGCATTACCAGCCACCGGTTCCGGACACGCTGTGAATACATCCCTGTACGCTCGACGATACCCATCCCTGGGTATCGACGGTCCGGAACCGGTGACTGGCAATACCGCTGCTAGCTTCGTGCAGCCATCGGAATGACAACCTCGGACATACCGAGGAAGCTCACCAATCAGGCAAAAATCTTGCCCGGATTCATAATACCGTTGGGGTCGAATACTGCCTTGATCGACTTCATCAGCGCGATCTCGGCCGGGCTGCGACTGTAGTGCAGGTAGTCGCGCTTGGTCATGCCCACACCGTGCTCGGCGGAAATTGAGCCGTTGTACTTCTGCACGATCTCGAACACCCACTTGTTCACCGTCGCGCACTTGGCGAAGAACTCATCCTTGCTCATCGACTCCGGCTTGAGGATGTTCAGGTGCAGGTTGCCGTCACCGATATGGCCGAACCAAACAATCTCGAAGTCCGGGTAATGCTCACCGACGATGGCGTCGATATCGTGCAGGAACGCCGGCACTTTGCCGACAGTGACCGAAATGTCGTTCTTGTACGGCGTCCAGTGCGAGATCGTCTCGGAGATGAACTCACGCAGTTTCCACAGGTTCTGCAACTGTTGCTCGCTCTGGCTCATGACCCCGTCCAGCACCCAGCCCTGCTCGACACAATGCTCGAAGATCTCCAGCGCCTGGTTGGCGATATCCTCGTTCAGCGCCTCGAACTCCAGCAGCGCATAGAACGGGCAGTCGGTCTCGAACGGCGCCGGCACATCACCACGACCCATGATCTTGGCCATCGCCTTGTCGGAGAAAAACTCGAAGGCGGTCAGATCGAGCTTGCCCTGGAAGGCATGCAACACCGGCATGATCGAATCGAAATCCGGGGTACCCAGCACCATCGCGGTGAGATTCTTCGGCGCCCGCTCCAGACGCATGGTCGCCTCGACCACAAAGCCCAGCGTGCCTTCGGCACCGATGAACAACTGACGCAGGTCATAGCCAGTGGCGTTCTTGATCAGATCCTTGTTCAGCTCCAGCAACTCGCCGGTACCGGTTACCACTTTCAGCCCGGCCACCCAGTTGCGGGTCATGCCATAGCGAATGACCTTGATCCCGCCGGCATTGGTGCCGATGTTACCGCCAATGTTGCTGGAACCGGCCGAGGCAAAATCGACCGGATAGTACAGCCCCTGATCCTCGGCGAACTGCTGCAGTTGGGCGGTGACCACACCCGGCTGACAGACCACGGTACGGTCGAATTCGTTGAACTCGAGAATCTTGTTCATGTAATCGAACGACACCACGATCTCGCCATTGGCCGCCACCGCTGCCGCCGACAGCCCGGTCCGACCGCCTGAAGGGACCAGCGCCAGCTTGTGCTCATTGGCAAAACGCACAACGGCCTGAACCTGCTCGATGGTCTTGGGGAACACGATGGCCAGCGGCGCCGGCTCGAAGTGTTTGGTCCAGTCCTTGCCCCAGGCGTCAAGCGACTCGGCGTCGGTACGTACCTTGTCCGGTTCCACCAGGGTCTTCAGGGTGTCGATAATGGCTTGCGGGGTCATCGGCGGCCTCAAACGGAATTCATGCAGCGTCTGAACACAATTCATGTGCAGACAGGCATCAAAAAAGGGAGATTATGCTAGCATACGCGGCTTCCGAAACAGGACACTTCTGTCGGCGAAATGCCGCGTTTGTTCTCTCGGCTTCACTAATCAGCATCGCGGGTAACTGAGACCATGGCTAAAACCTCGCTGGACAAAAGCAAAATCAAGTTTCTGCTCCTCGAGGGCGTACACCAGACTGCTGTCGATACTCTGAAGGCAGCCGGTTACACCAATATCGAGTACCACACCAGTTCGCTGCCGGACGAGCAACTCAAGGAAGCCATTGCCGACGCCCATTTCATCGGCATCCGTTCGCGCACCCAACTGACTGAAGATATCTTCGCCCACGCCCACAAGCTGGTGGCAGTTGGCTGCTTCTGCATCGGTACCAACCAGGTTGACCTGACTGCAGCCATGGTACGCGGTATTGCAGTGTTCAATGCGCCCTACTCCAACACCCGCTCGGTGGCAGAACTGGTGCTGGCCGAAGCCATTCTGCTGCTGCGCGGCATTCCCGAGAAAAACGCCTCCTGCCACCGTGGCGGCTGGATCAAGAGCGCCAATGGCTCGTTCGAAATCCGTGGCAAGAAGCTTGGCATTATCGGTTACGGCTCGATCGGCACCCAGCTGTCAGTACTGGCAGAAGGCCTGGGCATGCAGGTGCTGTTCTATGATGTTGTAACCAAGCTGCCGCTGGGTAACGCCAGTCAGGTTGGCTCGCTGACTGAGCTGCTGAACCAGGCCGACATCGTCTCGCTGCACGTGCCGGAAACCGCCGCCACCAAATGGATGATCGGCGAGAAGGAAATCCGCGCCATGAAAAAGGGCGGCATCCTGATCAACGCTGCCCGCGGCACCGTGGTCGATATCGACGCTCTGGCTGGCGCACTGAAGGACAAGCACCTGGCTGGCGCGGCTATCGACGTATTCCCGGTCGAGCCGCGCTCCAACGATGACGAGTTCATCAGCCCGCTGCGTGAGTTCGACAACTGCATTCTGACCCCGCACATTGGCGGCTCGACCATGGAGGCCCAGGCCAACATCGGTCTGGAAGTAGCGGAAAAGCTGGTGCGCTACAGCGACAACGGCACCTCGATCACTTCGGTCAACTTCCCCGAAGTCGCGCTGCCGTCGCATCCGGGCAAACACCGCCTGCTGCACATTCACCAGAACGTGCCGGGCGTGATGAGCGAGATCAACCAGGTGTTCGCCGAAAACGGCATCAACATCTGTGGTCAGTTCCTGCAGACCAACGAGAAGGTCGGCTACGTTGTGATCGACGTCGACGCCGAATACTCCGATCTGGCCCAGGAGAAGCTGCAGCACGTCAAAGGCACCATCCGCTGCCGCGTCCTGTTCTGATCCCGCCGCGCGCCAGCGCGGGGAGAGCGAGGGAACCTCTGAAAAACGTAGGCGAGACAGGCAAGACAAGGCAAAAACAGCCGATAAAGCGCAGTTTACGTGGTGTAAATGAGCATTTTGAGGCTGTTTTTAACGCAGTATTGCCAACGCAGGTAGTTTTTCAGAGGTTACCGTGAGCAACGCCGCCACACCTTCGGGTCCCTGGCGGCGTTTTGCTGTCATCTATTGGAAACCTGACGCTGATTAAATGACTGTACTGATCATTGCCAAGCGTCAACCATGCCCAGCCAAACCACCCTTGCCGGCCTGCGCAAGGCGGTCGAACCGCTCAGCGCCAGCCTGACTATCAATGATGTCGCCGATCGCCTGCTCGAACCCGGCTACAAGGGCTTTCTATCGCTACCGGTGGTCGATGAGCGCAATCGACCGCTGGGCCTTGTCAGTCGCTACCGGCTGCAGGACATTTTCATGCAACGCTTTGGCCGTGACCTTTGGGGCCGGCATTCAATCCTTGAGGCGACCAATCGGCAGTCACTGATCGTGGACCTGGATACGCCGCTGGACCAGGCTGCACGGATCATCACCGGCCAATTGCAATATCCGATCACGGAAGACTTCATCCTGACCGACGCGCACGGGCGCTATGCCGGCCTTGGCACGGTAATGGACCTGCTACGCGCCATGGAGGTCCGTATCGGCCAGCGCAACCAGGCCCTGCGCCGGGCACTGAAGCAGCTCAAGGAGTCCCAAAGTCATCTGGTGCAGTCAGAAAAGATGGCTTCGCTGGGGCAGATGGTCGCCGGGGTCGCCCACGAACTGAACACCCCGCTAGGCTACGTCAAAAACAATGTGCAGCTGCTCGCCAGCCTGGTACAGCCGGTTCTGGAGCTGGCCCAGGCCCAGGCCCAACTGATGCAGGCTCTGGATGACCCTCAGAGTAACGAGGCGGAACTGGCGCAACTGTTCGAGCAGACCCGCCAGGCCGCCGAACTGGCCGCCCCCGAACAATTGGCCGACGATCTGAACCCTCTGCTGGAAGACACCCTGTTCGGACTTGCTCAGATCGCCGAGCTGGCGGTCAGCCTCAAGGACTTCGCTCGCCTGGACCGGGCCATGAGTGAAGCCGTCGATATCAACGACTGCGTACGCAGCGCCCTGCTGATTGCCCGCAATGCAATCAAGGACAAGGCTGAGGTCATCACCCGGCTCGGCGAACTCCCCCCGATCACCTGCACTCCCTCGCAGATCAACCAGGTCTTGCTCAACCTGCTCACCAATGCAGCACAGGCCATGGACACCCCTGGACAGATCCTGATTCGCAGCTGGACCGAACACGACCGGGTCTACCTGTCGATTCAGGACAACGGCAAGGGCATCCCCAAAGAGCTGCAAAACCGTATTTTCGACCCATTTTTCACCACCAAGAGTGTTGGCCAAGGTACCGGGCTGGGGCTGTCGATCAGCTATCAGATCATTCGTGACCATGCCGGCCAGATCCGCTTTGTGTCCGAACCGGGGCGTGGCACCCGGTTCGTCATCAGCCTACCCCTGACCCAGCCACAGGTCCTGCAACGGAGTGCCTGAGATGACCGAACCGATCCGAATCCTGTTCGTCGACGATGAGGAACGCATCCTGCGCAGCCTGGCCCTGCAATTTCGCCGCCAGTTCGAGGTGATCACCGAATCCAACCCGGTGCGGGTCCTGCAACGACTGCAGCATGAGCCGGTGGACATCATCGTCAGCGACCAGCGCATGCCGCAAATGAGCGGCAGCCAACTGCTGGCTCAAGTGCAGGAACGCCATCCCCAGACCCTGCGCATCCTGCTGACCGGCTACTCGGATCTGCAAGCGGCAGTCGAAGCGCTCAACAGCGGCGGCATCTTTCGCTACCTGACCAAACCCTGGGATCCACAGGGTATGGCTGAAACCCTGCAACAAGCCGCACAACTGATCCATGAGCGCCGCGCCAGCGCCTTTCTGGATGAACAACGCAGCAACGTGCCGAACACTCGCCAGCCAGCCCTGCTATTGCTTGATACCGACCCCCAGACTCAGAGCCAGACCGTCGAACTGTGCCAAGCCTGCGGCATCCAGTTACATCAGGCCCACAGCCTGAGCGAGGCACTGCAAATACTCAATGACCAGCCACTGGACATTCTGGTCAGTGACATTCAGCTGGACGGCGAAGACCTGCGGCCGCTGCTGATGAGTCTGGCCCAGGCACATCCCCGGCTATTGAGCATCATCGTCACGCCGTTCCAGGACACCCAGGTACTGCTCAAGCTGATCAATCAGGCGCAGATCTTCCGTTATCTGCCCAAGCCACTGCGGCGCGGGATGTTCGAGCGCGCCATCCGCACGGCAGCGGATCAGGCCAGAAGCTGGCAACGGCAGCCGCTACGGGCGCTGGACCGGGCTGCGGAAGCGCCTAAGCTGGCTGAGGAACAAAGTCGAGTAGGCAGCCTGCTAAGCCGTTTAGGCAAACTGCGCCAGCGCCTGACCGCCTGAGCCTCAATCCTCGGCTTGCAGCAGCGCCGCCAGAGCCTCGAGCTGATCTTCGTTGAATACCAGGACCCCGGCCTGGCGCAGGGCTGCGGCGGTCACCCCTTCGCCCTTGACCTTGCGTCCGGAAAAACTGCCGTCATAGTTTTCATGATTGCCGCAGGACGGGCTGCGGGCCTTGAGCACCGCATAGCGGATACCCTCGGCCGCCACCAACTTCAAAGCCAGCTCGGCGCCGTGCACGAATGCCGCGGTAACATCGCTGCCATCGATGGTGCGCACCGGGACCCGCCCGGCCAGGACCTCGGCGCCCTGGCCGCCGGGAATCTCCGCCGCTGGCCGCGGCGTCGGCAAACCGCCTGCCACTTCCGGACACAAGGCCACTACCCGCCCTTCGGCCTGCCAGCGCTGCAGCCAGCCAAATGGGCCATGGGCCCCACCGTCATAGCGCACTGGATGCCCCAGCAGGCAACGACTAACCAGAATCTTTTCCATGCTTACCCCAGAGCAATACTCCCTGCCTGACAGCCTATGCCAAACAGCCTTCTAGCGTAACAGCGGATTATCCGGCCGGCGGCGGAACCAGCCGGTCAGGCTGGCCCGCTCACGATTGGCCGGCAAGACCTCGTGCAGAATGCGATCACTGAGAAACACCACGACAGTGCCGGCACGTGGCGCCACGTCCCGCGCACCTTCATCCAGATGCAGACGCAGCTCACCGCCGTCGCCCGGCTGCCAGTCACGATTCAGATAGGTCACTACCGAGACGCTGCGCAGCGGACTGTCCTGAAACCTGTCCAGATGCTTGCGGTAGCCGGCGCCCGGCGGGTATAGCGCAAAGTGGGTTTCGAAGGTATCCAGACCAAGAAACAGACTACGGTTGAGTACTGCACGCAGGCTGTCCATCAACCCGAGAAAGTCCTCACTGGCCGGATGCGGCGGGCAATCGTCGAGCCAGCGCGTGTAGTCGCCACGAATTTCCGGCACCACCTGCCCCTCGGCACCACGCCCGATGGCGGCGGGACTGAGATCATCGCTGCGCCATAGCTGGCGACACAACTGTTCCAGGCTGGCGGTCAGCTCCACCGGCAACAGTTGCTCCTGCACCGACCAGCCGCGCACGGCCAGGTCTTCAGCCACAGCAGTAAAACCGTCAGTCAGAACGGCGGGGAACTCGGACATGATCCATACACTCAAACAGGAACCTGCGGTACAGACCAAGGGGACAGGTCTGCGGTACGACCCAGAACGGGCCGAAAGCATTGTACTCGCTTGCCCGCACTCGACAAAAGTGCCCGCCACCCCCGACACTCACCGCCCGACCAACGACCGGAGAATACCCATTATCATGCACTCGCGCCTGTTTCACCGTTTTTGCGCCCCACTCCTGAGCAGCGCCCTGCTGCTGGTCAGCCTGAACCTGCAGGCCAACACCGCCGAACTGTATCAGGTCTCCGGCATGCACCAGCATCAGGAGCACTTTCAACAGGCCCTGCAAAAGGCTCAACAGCGCTATGCCAACCAGTTGCCTGCCAACGTCTACCAGACCCTGGTCCGGCAAAGCAATCAGCGTTTCGAGCCGAACGCCATGCATGACCGCGCCCAAGGTCGCCTGGCGGTCAGCCTGGACCCCAATACCCATCAGCAGGCCCTGGGTTTCTACCAGAGCCCCCTGGGACGCAAGGTAGTACAACTGGAAACCATTGCTACAGCACCGGCCAATGTCGCAGCGATGCAAGCCGGCCTGCCACCGCAAACTCTGAGCCCCGAGCGCCAGGCGCTGCTTGGCCGGCTGGGTAACAGCCTGCCGGCGCTGGACCTGGGAGTGGAAGTATCAATGGCACTGGCAAACCTGGCGACCCAGAGCGCCAATGACTTTCTCGGCGGCCTGATGCAGATCCCCGACGGGCTGGTCAACAATCGCCGCGAGGGCCTGCGCAGCCAGATGCAACCCAATCTCGGCGAAACCCTGGCCTACGTCTACCGTGATCTGAGTGATGCCGAACTGGGACAATACGCCACTTGGAGCGAATCAAACGCCGGCCGTCAGTTCTATCGGGCCGTGGAAGTGGCCGTACGTGATGCACTGAACCCCTGAGCGACCCTGGCCAGCCCGGCTGGGCAGCTTGTCAGGGCGTCAGCCCTAGCTTCTGTTCCAGCCAGCCCAGGTACTGCTTGCGATAGGATTCACGCTCATTGGCAAGATGATGACGCGCCTTGGGCAGATAGAACAGCTCCGGGGTACGGAACTTGCTCTCCAGGACCCGAATATTGTGTTGCCAGTCGACCGTGCCATCAGCCTGACCCTGAACGATCAACGGCGAATGCTCGGTCGGCAGCGCAGTCTCGATACGCGGGATCCACTTCTCCAGCGCCTGCACCCAGGCCACAGGCAGCACCAGCGGCTGCAGCGGATCGTTCTCGCGAATGAAGGTAAGAAAGTCCTGATCGTTGGAGTTTTCGGTGAATTTGCGCCCAAGACGCTGCACAAAGCCGCCAAACAGCCGCAACCCCATCTGAGACACCACCCACTGACGCGGGCGTACTAGCGGAGCCATAAGCACCGACTGCCCCAATTGTTCCGGTAAAGGGCCATGCAACAACCGATCAATCAGGATCGCCCCACCGGTACTCTGTCCAAGCAAGTGCCAGGGCGCCGGCAGTTGCCACAGCGCCGCCTGTTCCAGCAGAGCATCCAGGGCCCGCTGGTAGCTTAGGAAGCAGTCGATACTGGCCCGCTCGCCACTGGACAGCCCGTGGCCGGGCAGATCGAGCGCCAGCACCGCCAGGTCATGTCGCAGGGCCCAACGGATCAGGTGCTTGTACAACCCCATGTGGTCATAATAACCATGCAGGATCAACAGGCTGCCGCGTGGCTTGCTCGGCTTCCAGACCTGCATGGCCAGATCGAAGCCATCGATCCGTACCAGCCCCAGGTGCTGACTGGCCACCGGAGTGAAATCAATGCCGTAGTAACCGGCATAGCGCAGCGCCGTCTCGTCAAGCGGACGGGCCGGTTCGAAGTCCGGTAACTGGGTGACCAGGCGGTCAATGAATTCGTTATTCATGCATCTCCAAACTGGGCGCCTTGGCTGTCACCGCGAAAACCGCAGGATTGAGCCATGCAGGCACAGAATTCCACGCTTCACGCATGATTTGCAACCAATCATCGTGTAACATGCTGCGTCTCTAAAAACTACGTCCGGTTGCAGTAGCCTCCGGGACTTGTCTTCACAGTGAGGGTTTTCCATGACTCAACGCGTCCAAGTCGGCAGCTTGCAGGTTGCCAAGGTGCTTCACGACTTCATCAACGAGCGAGCCATTCCTGGCAGCGGTGTAGACGCTCAGACCTTCTGGACTGGTTTCGAAGCGCTGATCAACGACCTGGCACCGAAGAACAAGGCCCTGCTGGCCAAGCGTGACGAACTGCAAGCCCAGATCGACGCCTGGCATCAGGCCCGCGCCGGTCAGGCGCACAACCACGCCGAATACAAGGCATTCCTGCAGGAAATCGGTTACCTGCTGCCGGAACCGGCCGACTTCCAGGCCACCACCCAGAATGTCGACGAAGAAATCGCCACTCTGGCCGGCCCGCAGTTAGTAGTACCGGTTATGAACGCGCGCTTCGCCCTGAACGCTGCCAATGCCCGCTGGGGCTCGCTGTACGATGCACTGTACGGTACCGACGCCATTTCCGAAGACGGCGGCGCCACCAAAGGTCCGGGTTACAACGAAATTCGCGGCGCCAAAGTCATTGCCTTCGCCCGCGCCTTCCTCGATGAGGCAGCGCCGCTGGCAAAAGGTTCCCATGTTGATGCTACTGCCTACGTGATTCAGGATGCCAAACTGCTGGTCAGCCTCAAGGATGGCAGCCAGACCGGCCTGCAGGAACCCGGCAAGCTGGTCGGCTACGTCGGCAACCCGGCCCAGCCGCAGGGCGTGCTGCTGAAGAACAACGGCCTGCACTTCGAAATCCAGATCGACCCGAGCAGCCCGATCGGCCAGACCGATGCTGCCGGTGTCAAAGACGTCCTGATGGAATCGGCGCTGACCACCATCATGGACTGTGAAGATTCAGTTGCCGCGGTCGATGCCGACGACAAGACCGTGGTCTACAGCAACTGGCTGGGCCTGATGAAGGGTGATCTGGCGGAAAGCGTCAGCAAGGGTGGCAGCACCTTTACCCGGACCATGAACCCGGATCGCGAATACACCGCGATCGACGGTTCGACCCTGACCCTGCACGGTCGCTCCATGCTGTTTGTACGTAACGTCGGCCATCTGATGACCAACGAAGCGATTCTCGACAAGGACGGCAACGAAGTGCCCGAAGGCATCATGGACGGCGCGGTGACCAGCCTGATCGCCCTGCACAACCTCAATGGCAACACCAGCCGCCGCAACACCCGCTGCGGTTCGGTGTACATCGTCAAGCCGAAGATGCACGGTCCGGAAGAAGTCGCCTTCACCAACGAACTGTTCGGGCGCGTCGAGGACATGCTGGGCATGGCCCGCAACACCCTCAAGGTCGGCATCATGGATGAGGAGCGTCGCACTACCGTCAACCTGAAGGCCTGTATCAAGGCCGCCAGCGAGCGCGTAGTGTTCATCAACACCGGTTTCCTTGACCGTACCGGTGACGAAATCCACACCTCGATGGAAGCCGGCGCCTTCATTCGCAAGGGCGATATCAAGGGCGCCAAGTGGATCGGTGCCTACGAGAACAACAACGTCGACATCGGTCTGGCCACCGGCCTCAAGGGCCGCGCCCAGATCGGCAAGGGCATGTGGGCCATGCCGGATCTGATGGCCGCCATGCTCGAGCAAAAGATCGGTCACCCGCTGGCTGGCGCCAACACCGCCTGGGTTCCGTCCCCGACTGCCGCCACCCTGCACGCCCTGCACTACCACAAGGTCAATGTTGCCGAGCGCCAGGCCGAGCTGGCCAAGCGCGCCCCGGCCTCAGTTGACGATATCCTGAGCATCCCGCTGGCCGAGAACACCAACTGGTCGGCTGAGGAAATCCAGCAGGAACTGGACAACAACGCCCAGGGCATCCTCGGCTACGTGGTGCGCTGGATCGATCAGGGCGTCGGCTGCTCCAAAGTGCCGGACATCAACGATGTGGGCCTGATGGAAGACCGCGCGACCCTGCGCATCTCCAGCCAGCACATCGCCAACTGGCTGCGTCACGGTGTTTGCAGCGAAGAACAGGTGATGGAAACCATGAAGCGCATGGCCTCGGTGGTGGACCGCCAGAATGCCAGCGATCCGGCCTACAAGCCAATGGCGCCGAACTTCGACGACAGCGTCGCCTTCCAGGCCGCTATCGAGCTGTGCATCGAGGGCTGCAAGCAGCCCAACGGCTACACCGAGCCGGTCCTGCATCGCCGTCGCCGTGAGTTCAAGGCCAAGTTCGGTCTGTAACCGCTGAGTGACCCCGAACCCCCGCCCTGGCGGGGGTTCTTTTTATCCGCTAACTTCCCATCAGACACTGCTGCTCACTCTCATGCTCAAGCAGCCAGTGCTTGCGCCACAACCCGCCACCGTACCCGGTCAACGCCCCGTTGGCCCCGATGACACGATGACAGGGCACAACCAGTGCAACCGGATTGGCGCCATTGGCCATGCCGACCGCCCGGCTGGCGCCAGGCTGGCCAATTAGCCGCGCCAAATCGGCGTAGCTACAGGTACGCCCAGCCGCAATGGTACGCAGCGCCTGCCACACCCGTTGCTGAAAAGGCGTGCCGCCGGTGGCCACCACAATGTCATCGAGCGCCTCCAACTCACCGGCAAAATAGGCGCGCAAGGCCTGCTTCACGTGGTCTGGCGCAGGTCCCGGGTCAAGCCGGTAAACCCGGTAGTGCAGACGCAACAGACGCTCCATCCGCTCACGGTAGTCTTCAAAATCCAGCGCCCGCAGTTGTCCCTGGTCATCGCAGACCAGTTGCAGCTCACCTAACGCAGAGTCAAAACGCTCAAGCCACAGTTGCATGTCGATCATCCTCGGTTAGGGGCAGTGCGTCGCCTTCGGCGTCAGCTTGCCACAAATGCATCAATGCGTAGGCCCGCCACGGGCGCCAGGCCTCGGCCCGGGCCAACACCTGACGCACCCCGGGACGTTGCCCGGACTGACCAAGCGCCCGTTGCAAAGCGACATCAGAGGCCGCAATGGCATCGGTCTCCTGCAGGGCCCGCATGGCAATATACTGGGCCGTCCAGTCGCCAATTCCCGGTATCGCCCGCCAGCGCTCAAGGGTGCTCTCCAAGTCCGCCTGACGGGCAAACCATTCGGGCTCACGGACAAAGGTCTCAGCCAAATGCAGCAATGTCGCCAGTCGTGCGCCGGGCATACCCAAGCCGTTCAGCGCCGGCGCAACGAAAGCCGCCGGCTCAGGAAAAAACCGGATTATCCCGGGCTGACGCAAAGCCTCCGGCACCGGCTCAGCCAACCTTTCGACCAGATTCTGGGCGAGCCTGACGCCAGCCCCGACCGTAACCTGCTGGCCCAGCACTGCACGCACCGCGACCTCGAAAGGCTCCCAACCGCCAGGCAAGCGCAATCCCGGACGCTTGTCGAGCAGCCCTGCCAGGCCCGGATCAGCCGCCAGGGTCTGACGAATCACCTGCGGATCGGCCTTGAGATCAAACAGACAGCGCAGACGGTCAATCACCTGCGGCAGTACCTGCAGCCCGGACACACAGATATGTGCTCGCAAGGCGTGAGCCCCAGGCTCCTGCCTGACCCGGACCCAGCCATATTCGCGGCCAACTCTGATGCTGCGCTGATAACTGTCCGCATCGACCAGCTCAATCCCTAGCAACGCTCGTTGTCGCAAAAAACCCAGCATGGCCTGCCAGTCATAGGGCGGCCGATAGGCCAGCAGCAACGACAACTCGGACCACTGCCCAGACTCTTCGGCCTGTTGCCGCAAGCTCCCAGGTGGGCGCATATATAAACGCTGGAAGGTCTCGTTGAAACGCCGCACGCTGCCAAAACCACTGGCCAGGGCCACCGACGTCATCGGCAGGCGGGTTTGGTGGATCAGTTGCTTAGCCAGCAACACCCGCCGGGTCTGTGCCACGGCGACCGGAGATGCGCCCAGATGGCGCATGAACAGCCGGCGCAGATGCCGACCGCCCAACCCCAGCCGCTCAGCTAATGCCTCAACGCTGGCTTCATCCAAAGCGCCTGCTTCGATCAGGGCCAGTGCCCGGGATACTACCGCCGAGGTGCCAGCCCAGGCCGCCGATGACGGCGAGCTTTCCGGGCGGCAACGCAGACAAGGGCGAAACCCCGCCTCCTGCGCCGCCGCTGCACTGGTGACGAACAGGCAGTTCTCAAGCCGCGGCGTGCGCGCCGGGCAAATCGGTCGGCAGTACACCCCGGTACTTTTCACACAGGTGAAGAAGCGTCCGTCATAACGGACATCCCGGGCCTGAACCGCCTGATAACAGGTCGTGGGCGAGAGTTTCATGCCCCCATTCTAGCCAGCTCGACACCCCTTGCTAGCGGTTTTCGGACCTGCAGCTTGGAATCCGGATTTTTGGTCTAGGCTAACGCAAAAAGCCACGTCAGGAGCCTGCGATGAAATACATCTTCGAAGTACACATCAAACCAGGCTGCCGCGCCGAGGACTACGCCCAGGCCTGGGTGCGCGCCAGCGAATTGATTCAGCAGGCGCCCGGCGCCCTGGGAACAGAATTGCACCGCAAGCTGGGCGACCCCGACACACTGATCGCCATCGCCCACTGGGACAGCAAAGCCAGCCGCGATGCCATGGAGTCGCGGCACAATCCCCAGGTCGCGGCAATCATTCGTGAAGCAGCCAGATTCTGTGAAATTCGCCTGATTGGCGAGTTCGAGGACCCCGAATGGGTGGTCCATCCCCAACCGCCACCATAACTGATACTCTTGCTCGCAAAACAAAGTTCAGGGATCGAAAGGACGCAATGACGAACATTCAGACCGCCGTCGAATGCTTGTATCGCTGGGAAAGGTTCAGCCCGCCCGAACAGCAGTCCAACATCAAGGCTGGTTAGCACATGGCCAGCTGGCATACATCATCACTATATAGATGGCTGCACTTTTGCTGCCTGACGGCGCTCCTGAGTTTTTCCGGACCGGCTATTTCAGACCACGAGCAGTCTCTCACCCTGCGCCTGGCCGGCACTCCAGAGTCGTTCGGCTACACCGCGGCCATACTTTCCCACGCACTGCGGGCTCAAGGGGTTGTTACTGACATCCACAGAGCAGCCGGCAATCTGCCGATGACCCGCCTGGAGTACATGCTGGAAAACGGTAGCTTGAGCGCCGCCATTCTGGGTCGTACTGAAGAACGTGATCGGCGCTTGCTGCCCATCGCCATAGGCATGACCGACAACCTGGTCAATCAGCGCATCCTGTTTATCCCGCAGGGCACCCAGGCTACTTACGATAACGTTCACAGCCTGGAAGACTTCGTTCGGCTGAACAAGGTAGCCGGGATGGGCCAAGCCTGGGCTGATCGTCTGATCTGGGAAGCCAACGGCCTGGCCGTGCAGCCCTTGGACGGCGACTGGCGCCGCCTGTACCGCATGGTGGCTTCGCAGGCGCGGGGCATCGACTATCTTCCCCGTGCCGCCTACGAAATCGCCGCCGAATGGCCAAGCCACCCGGACCTGGCCGTTGAACAGCATCTGGTCCTGGTGTATGAACAGGATCATATTCTCTACGTCTCGCCAGCAGAGCCTGAGCTGCACCAACTACTACTTAAAGCCTTGAACGAAGCTGCCCGGAGCGGACTCATCCGACGCCTGGCCCGCGAGCACTACGCCGAAGTCTTCGAGCCGCCGGTCAACCTAGGCCAGCGTCGCGCCATTGTGCTGATAGCGCCCGAACGGGATCATCCTGTCATTCCCTGACATCGTTCTTCACCGCATCCAACCAAGCCTCGTCCAGCCGACACAAATCAACCTCAAGCCCCTGCGTTTCCATCCGCTCCCGGTGCTGATCCATTTCCCGCACCATCTGGCTCAGACCTTCAGTATTACCTTCCAGGCGGTGCATCTCCTCCAACCCCAGATGGTAGAAACGCAACAGCTTCATAGCCTGCGGATTGTCCCGCTCCACCCCAGCCTTGAGCAGATGCATAGCGTTGGTAATACGCATCAGGTTGCGCTTGAGGCGCCAGCCATATACAGCGGCCGCCATCCAGGGTTGCCGGCATAGGTAGCCACGCACCAGTATGACCGTCAGTGCCAGCCCGGCCAGGATGCCGACCAGGTTCCAGCGAAAATTGTTACCACCCGGCTCGCCGAACAACTGAACCGACAGGCTGGCCAGCAGCATCGCCAGCGTGGCGAATATCACAATCAGAATCAGGCTGCTGCGCCGCGTCTGCTGACGGTAGTTTTCCGGATCTAACCGCTGAATCTCAAACATACTGACAACTCCCCAAAAGTTCCGCGGCCATTATGGCCCGACACCCTACGACATGCACCCCGGCGCCTTCCTCATCAGCGGCCCACGACCAGCCGCCTATACTGTTGGGATAGACCGTCCCGAGGTGCTCGCCATGGTTTCCAAGCAGCAGATTCTCGACCAGGCGCTGACGCAGGCCAACCAGTGCGGCTGGGAAAAGCTGACACTCAACGACATCGCCCAGGCCCTGGCCATCCCCCTGGCTGATATCTATCAGCACTTCCCGCAAAAGGACGATCTGGTCGAAGCCTGGTTCGACCGTGCCGACCAGACGCTGCTGGCCAAGGTACCCAACCCTGAATGGGCGGCACTGCCGGCCATGGAAAGGATCGAGCAGGTAATACTCTGTTGGCTGGATGCAATGGCTGGCTACCGGGAACTGACTGGCCAGATGCTGCTGTACAAACTGGAGCCCGGGCACATTCATTTGCAGGCAGCAGGCGTGCTGAGAGTCAGCCGGACTGTGCAATGGTTCCGTGAAGCCGCGGCGCTCGAGGCCAGCCATGCCCACCGCATTGGCCAGGAAATTGCCTTGAGCACGCTGTTCATTGCCACCTTCATTCACTGGCTACGCGACGACTCCTGCGATCAGCAGGACACCCGCGATTTCCTGCATCGCAAATTGCTCGCCGGGAGCGGCTTTGGGCTCTGGCTGTAGTGGACACCCTGACCCATGCGGTGATCGGGGCACTGGGCGCGCGCACGCTCATTGCCCATCGCCTGCCGCGGCGCTGGAGCCTGGCCGCAGGCGCACTGGGTGGGTTGTTCCCAGACATCGATTATTTATGGTTTTTGCTTGATCCGCTACAGTTTCACGCCTACTGGCACCGCAGCTTTACCCACTCGCTAGTCATGCTGCCGCTCTGGGCCTTGCTGCTCAGCGTGACACTGTATTTACTGGGAGGCCGCAAGCAGAATGGATGGCTGCTGTATCTGGGTTGCGCTCTGGGACTGGGGCTGCATATCGCTGCCGACCTGATCACCGCCTGGGATCTGCAACTCTTCTGGCCATTGAGCGATTGGCGCACCTCGCTGGCCTGGATCTTTGTTATCGATCCCTGGTTTTCCGCCCTGGCCCTGACCGCACTGCTACTGTGCTGGCGCTGGCCACATGCCGGCTGGCTGGGCGCCGCCCCGTTGGTGCTGTGGCTTATCTGGAGCATACAGTACAAGCAGCAGGCGCTGGAGCTGGCCCAAGTATTCGCTCAGCAGCAGGCAGAGGCCGCTCAAGTCAGCGTCTGGCCTCAGCCATTCTCGCTACGCAATTGGAAACTGCTGGTCAGCGGTACCCACGGCCACTGGCAGGCGCATCTCCGCCTCGGTGATAGCAGGTCGCGTCTGGCCGACTACTGGCCCCATCCCTGGCTGCGCTCCACAGCCCAGGCCTACCAGTCTCACTCTGCCCTGATCTGGCAATTCCACCCACGCTTTGACAGCCCGCAAGGGGATGGCGAAACGGCCCGTCAACTCTGGCACAGCGAGATGCTGCAGGATGTGCGGCAGTTCTTCACCGCGCCGGCTCGCTACCACCAGTCCGACAACAGCGCAAACCATTGCCTGTGGTTCACCGACCTGATCTATAGCCTGCCCGCCCAGCGCCCGCCGTTCATCTATGGCGCCTGCCGCTCCCCATCAAGCATCTGGCAGTTGTCCCGCCAACCAGTTACCGCCACCAGCGCAGAATCGCCCACCCAAAATTGAATGAACATTCGTTTTTTGTTGACGCAAAAACCCCATCACGGATAACCTATTTGGGCTAAATAGCAGAATTGCCTCACAGCAATACACTCATGCCGCATGATTCAGCCAGGCTCATGGCCGGCCGATCAGCACAAACTCTAAAAACAATGAGGTCATGCATGAAAACGTTCCCCCAGCCCGCCGTCATCCGACGTTACTGGGCTTTCCCCCTGCTGGGCCTGACGGCCGTCATCGGTAGCGGCTGCCTTTCCAGCTCGGGCTCTAGCAACCGCAGTGCCACCGTCCATCAGGGCGTATTCATCGACAGTCCGGTAACCGGTCTGAGCTATGAAACCGCTACTCAGAACGGAACAACCGACGAGCAGGGCAACTTCCGCTATCAGAGCGGGGAAACCGTTCGTTTCAGCATTGGCGGAATCGACCTGGGCACCGCTCCGGGTCAGGCGGTTCTGACACCGCTGGAACTGGTCGAAGATGCTGCGGACAGCTCTGATCCTGCGGTACTCAACCTGTCCCGATTCCTGCAGAGCCTGGATGCCGATGGCAACCTCAGCAACGGTATCCAGCTCAGCACAGCACTGATTGAGGCCATCGAGGTTTACGCAGAAAGCACTCCCGGCTTTCACCTGGACTTCGCCGACACCGCCACCTTCGAAACGCTGATGAGCGCCAACGACGGGCTGCTGGCCCAACTCAACGATGCCGCCGTTTTCGCCGAGAACGCACAAGGTAAAAACCGGGGACTGCGCTCGGCAAATCAGGCCTGGCAACACCTCCAGGACTCGCTGGCTGTGCAGAACGGTGACCTGACTCTGGACAAACGCCCGGTTCTGTTCGTCCATGGTGGTGCTGGCTCTGCATCGCAGTTCGAATCACAGGCACAACGCTTCATCGCCAACGGCTATCCACGCAGCTATCTGGCAACCTACGAGTACAACACCAGCCCGCCGGACTTCGTCCAGACCACGGTTCAGCTCGACGCCGCCATTGATGCCCTGCTGCTCAGCACCGGTGCCGATCAGGTCAACCTGATGGGCCATTCAATGGGTACCGAAGTCAGCCGTATCTACCTCAGCGATCCGGAGCGCGCCGCCAAGGTGCATCGCTATGTCAACCTGGATGGTCGTGAAGGCGACAGCCCGCCCGGAGGTGTTCCGACCCTGGTGCTCTGGGGACAGTATGTCGATCGCGAAGTGGTAGGTGCCGAAAACGTCTACCCCAGCGTGGAGGATCCAGTCGGTCACATCGAGGTGGCCACAGCAGCCGACTCCTTCGCCCGGATGTATCGGTTCTTCAATGCTGACAACGCCCCGGCCACAACCCGGATTCCCGAAGCTGACGGTGATCATGTATGGATTTCCGGACGGGCCAACATCTTCCCGGCCAATGTTGGAGCGGTGGGTACCGTGCTGGAAATCAGCGAGGTCGACCCCACCACCGGACGCCCCCTGGGTAGTCAGCCTGATCACAGCCAGCCGATCGGCGAGGATGGTCACTGGGGCCCTATGCGGATCAACAAGGGTGGCAGCTATGAATTCGTACTGCGTCGCCCCGGAGTCGCCAATGCCGACCACTACTTCTACCGCGAGCCTTACCTGCAGGATAACCACCAGATTCGGCTGAACACCTCAGCGCCAGGAACCGGTGTCGGCGCTCTGCTGCACCGCAGCCCGAACCACACCAACCTGAGCATCAGTCGCGACATGGAACTCTGGGGGGATCAGGGTGAGCGCAACGACGTGCTGCGAGTCAATGGCACCAACGTGATCACTGCCCAAACCGGACCGTTGCTCCAGCGCCTGAGCAACATCTTCCTGCATGACCGCAACAGCGATGGCGTCAGCAATCTGGGTTTTGCCGACCCGGTCTTCCACGCCATTCCATTCATGTCGGGTCTGGACCTGTTCCTGCCAGCGGCGACCGAGCCGGATGATGTAATCGCCATTGAGTTGATCTCACGCCGGGGTACCGGCAGTCAGCAGCAGATCAACGTACCTAACTGGCCTTCCAGCCAGGTGCGCTCGGTGTCGGTGCACTTCCGCGACTACCACGACTGAGCCACCCCCTCCCGACCCGGCTTATACTTCAGACATGGCCGGAGTCGGGAGGTACCACATGCTAGCCACCCCAGGCCCATTGACGGTGTTCTACGACGGCGCCTGCCCGCGCTGCGTGGGCGACCGCCGACGCTATGAATGGCTGGCCGGAAAAACCGGCAAGGACGTGCTCTGGCTGGATATCACTGGCCGGGATGAAGAGTTGCGCAGCCTCGGCATCGACCCACGCCGAGCCTTGTTGGAGCTGCATGTGCGCGATGGCTGTGGCCACATACACCGGGAACTGGATGCCTATATCGTGCTGATGTCACGAGTACGCACGCTGCGACCACTGGCCTGGCTGATCGCCCTGCCGGGACTGCGGCCACGGCTGTCATGGGCCTATCGGCGCTGGGTAGTGCGGCGTTTGGATCGGAGCGGCCGGCTCTGAGAAACCTTTTACCCAAGGCTCATGGGCCGGCCGCTACCGACCTCAAAACTCAGCGTTGTGGTAAACGTTCTGCACGTCGTCCAGGTCGTTGAGCATATCGAGGAACTTGTCGAACATTGCCAGATCATCACCTTCAATTTTGGTGCTGGTCTGCGGCAGGAACTGAATTTCATCAACAATAAAATCGATATCGCCCAAGGCCTCGGTCAATGCCTGCTTGGCCTTGGCATACTCGGTATTGGGAGTAAAGACGGTAATCTGCCCGCCTTCATTCTCGATGTCGGTCACATCGACATCCGCCATCATCAGCGCTTCCAGTACCGCCTCTTCGTCACCGGCCTTGAAGGCGAAAATCGCGCAATGATCAAACATGTGGCTGACACTGCCCGAGGTACCCAGTTTGCACTTGGTCTTGGTAAAGCAGTGGCGTACATCGGCAATTGTTCGGTTGGGATTGTCGGTCAGGCAGTCGACGATGACCATGCAGTTGCCCGGTCCAAACCCTTCATAACGAGCCAGTGCGAAGTCCTCGCCGCCGGCGCCCTTGGCCTTGTCGATGGCCTTGTCGATCACATGCGCTGGCACCTGATCCTTCTTGGCTCGTTCAATCAGGCCTCGCAGGGTCAGGTTGCCCGCCGGGTCGATGCCGCCAGACTTGGCGCTGACATAGATCTCGCGAGCGTATTTGCTGTACAGCTTGGTTTTCATGTCGGCCGTTTTGGCCATGGATTCTTTGCGGTTCTGATAGGCGCGGCCCATGGATGCTCTTCCGTATGGTCGTTCGGCAAAGCGTCGATTTTACGCTCTGAGTCAGAAAATGTTGATGTTTTTATCAACCTGACAGGACCAAAGTGCCGAACGATCCCCACCTTGGTGCTAGCGACCCGCCTGCCTGCCCCTGCTAGGCTGATTCCACTCTGCCCTTGCTCGCGGGAGCCTACTATGTCGCGTCGCCTGTATTTACTGCTGGTTCTCTGTGGGGCTCTTATCTGCCCACCCGTAATTGCCGAAGATGATCAGGCGCGGGTTGGGCGTGAAATGATTCAGGCGCTCGAAGCCTACGCCGTCTATAAGATGGGCGACTACGAACTGGCCTACAAGCGCTACCTGGCGCTGGCCGAAGCCGGCAACCGGCAGGGCATGCTCAATGTCGCCAACATGCACGCGCTGGGTCAGGGCGTGCCCATGGATCATGCTCTGGCCTTCCAGTGGTATCTGCGTGCAGCCGAGGCTGGTGACCCAATCGCTCAGTACGAAGTGGGTAAAGCCTATGACCTGGGTCAGGGTGTCGAAGAAGACCTGAGCTTGGCTCAACACTGGTATAAACAGGCCGCCGAAGGTAACAACCCCGATGCACTGTGGGAGCTGGGCAAGCGTGACTATGACCACGAGCGGCTGGAAACCGGGCTGGCGCTGATCCGTCGGGCCGCCGAGGCTGGCCAGCCGACCGCCCGGCTGTTTCTGCATCAGTTGGAAGCAGAAGCCTCGCGCGGACCGTAACGATAGCGGCGCAGGCCGGCAGCCATCAGCAGCAAGGCCAGACCCGCCAGCAACAAACCTTCCGTCAGCCAAGGATAACGGCTGAACAGGCTCCCACCACTGACAGGTGAAAACGGCAGATCGACCAGCAACTCCGCCCGGGTGAATGCTTCGGTACTGGCCACCACCCGCCCCTGTGGCGATGCCGCGACCGAGGGGCCGTTATTGATCAGGTGCACCATAGGTACACGGTTCTCCACAGCTCGCACGATCGACATGGCGCGGTGCTGGAAAGGTTGATTAGTTTCGCCAAACCAGTTGTCCTGTGAGACGAACAGCAACAGTTTGCCGGCACCATCGGCCCCCACCGCCTGGGCATTAAAACGCGGAAAGGCCGCCTCATAGCAAATCTTCGGCACTATGCGCATGCCGTCCAGCTCAAACACCGAGTGACTTTGCCCGGCTCGCAACGGCCGCAGAAACTCGCCCAGAAAAAACTCGGAAAGATGGCGTAGGCCAGGCAACTGAAAGAACTCCGGCAGATACTCACCAAAAGGCATACGCAGCATTTTGCGGTAAAAGCCCTGCTGCTCACCGTCCGTCCCCAGCAGCACCATGCTGTTGAAGCTGACCTGCCGACTGTTGACCCAACGCCGTTCCACATCATGAAAAATCAGCGGCAACTGCCACTCGGACAACTGCCGGGCCCAAGCCTCTCTGACGCTGTACAGTTCGAACCAGCCCTTGTAGCGCGCCTCCGGCCACACCACCCACTCGGCACCGGCCTGCTGCAAGCGGGCCGTGGCGGCCATTTCTTCAGGAAATTCGCGACTAAAGCCTGGTGCCGGTGGTGGAATCTCGATGCTGGGCGGGTCATTGGGTTGCACCAAGCCAATGCGCCGAGCCTCCCACCCCTCCACCCGCTGATCCCAGAGATCGAGGCTCAGTACGCCGTACAGCATCCAGGCCGCCAGCAAACTCCAGCCACCGATCTGCAGCCGGGTTGTCAGGCGGGCATACTGTGGTAGCGGCCGCCATAATCGATAAATCAGCACGGCAAACAACAGCATGACCAGATCCATGCCCTTGGCCCCGAACACTGCAACACCTTGCAGGCCCAGCAAAAACTCGGTCTGGGTTTCCGCGAAGTTGGTTTCGAACAGGGCTGGGTAAAGTACCGTAAGACTCACGAAAGCTAACGGAAAGCTCAGCACATCCCAGGCTGGCAGTTGTTGCGACAGGTAGCGATACAAGAGGCCGGCCAACCCCAGCAGCAGCCCGGAATACAGCCAGAACAACATCGCCAGCCCCATACTGGGCAACCAGCTCAAGCCCTTGAGATTGATGGCGAAATCGATCATCCAATAGCAGGTCCCGGCAAAATACAGCGTGCCGGCGAACCAGCCCAGCAACAGCGCCAGCCCCGGCCGGCTGTCGTCCAGCGCCCACAGCAGCGGGATCCAGCCCAGCCAGGCCAACCAGAACAGTTGTGGATGCAACCAGGGAAGAAACAGCAGTACGGCACTCAGCCCGGACAGCAGAAAGCGCCAAACAACGCCCCGCCGCCTCAGGACGGGCCTGGAAAGCTCCAGCACGGGGCCAGGTGTCGGCTCAAGAGAAGACATGTACAGCTCCTGTTGGCGGCATGTCAGGCTAGAAGTGACCGCCACCTGCCGCAATCCCCTGTTCGGGTGAATGCACTTGCATTTCAACTGTCACCCAGGCGAAAAATCATTATGCTTGCAAGCTCGGCCGCAAGAAAGGAACTGTTTTACATGCCCCATTGGTTGACCGGCGTACTCACCTGCCTGCTGATCCTGCTCAATACCCTGATCGGCATTGGCCCAATGCTGATACTTGGAATCATCAAGGCTCTCGTGCCTCACCCTGCCAGCCGCCGCTTCTGCTCGCGCTGGATCATGTGGATCGCCGAAACCTGGGCCGAGCTCAACAAACAGATCTTTGCCCTCATGACCCCAACCCGCTGGGATATCCGCTGTGACACGCCGCTGGAAAGCAACCACTCCTACCTGGTGATCAGCAACCACCAGTCCTGGGTCGACATCCCGGCGCTGGTTCAAGCTTTCAATCGCAAGACGCCGTACTTTAAGTTCTTCCTCAAAAAAGAACTGATTTGGGTGCCCTTTCTGGGACTGGCTTTCTGGGCGCTTGATTACCCATTCATGAAGCGTTACAGCAAAGCGCATCTGGCCAAACACCCGGAAGATGCCGGCAAAGACCTGGAAATCACCAAGCGTGCCTGCGAGAAGTTTCATTCGATCCCGGTGACCGTGGTCAACTACTTGGAAGGGACCCGCTTTACTCCAGCCAAGCATGCTGCCCAGCAATCACCTTACCAGCACCTGCTCAAACCCAAGTCTGGTGGAATTGCCTTCGTCATGGCCGCACTGGGCGAACAGATGAAGTCACTGCTGGATGTCACCATCCTCTATCCCGAAGGCAAACCGCCGGGCTTCTGGGCTTTGGTCAGCGGTCGGGTCGAACGGGTGGTGGTGGATATTCGCGGCCTGGATGTACCCACGGAGCTGTTCAAGGGCGACTATGCAAACGATCCGCAGTTTCGCCAGCAGTTCCAGGACTGGGTCAACCAACTATGGCAGGACAAGGATCGGCGCATTGAACAATTACGTGCCGAGCGTCACTGACGCTCGGCCAGATCGGCGCAGCCGATGCAGTATTCGGCCGCTGGCAAAGCTTCCAACCGGGCCGGAGCTATGGCTTCACCGCAACGCAGACAAATACCGTATTCGCCCTGCTTATAGCGCTCAATCGCTAGCGCCACCCGGCGCTGAAGTTCGCTGGACTCGGCTAGCAAGGCTTCCATCACCTCGTCATTCTCACGCTCCTGAGCCTGCTCGGCCGTATCGCTGGAGTAGCGCGCAGCCAAGTCCCGGCGCAGCGCACTGCTACGTGCGGCATAGTCATCGTGCAGCCGTTGCAAACGGCTCAAGGTGGTATCGGACATGGCATGACTCCCAACCTGATGATGCGGCTAACCTGACTCAGTTTAGCCAACGGTCGGCCGCACCATACTGATGCAGATCAAAGCCCGGCCAGGGCCTGCTCAAGGGCTTGCACCGGCAACCCCAGCGCCTCGGCCACGCTGGCGTTGGTCAGTTGCCCGGCGCAGACATTGAGACCATTCAGCAGGTGCGGATCATCGCCAAGGGCCTGCCGGGCCCCCTTGTTGGCCAAGGCCAGAACAAACGGCAAGGTGGCATTGTTGAGTGCCTGGGTCGAGGTCCGCGCCACAGCCCCGGGCATATTGGCCACACAGTAGTGCACCACTTCATCAACCATATAGGTCGGATCGGCGTGCGTAGTCGGACGTGAGGTTTCGGCGCAGCCACCCTGGTCAATGGCAACATCCACCAGCACCGCCCCCGGCTGCATCCGCCGCACCAGCTCAGCACTGATCAGTTTGGGCGCCGCGGCCCCTGGGATCAGCACCGCCCCCACCACCAGGTCAGCGCCACACAGCTGTTCTTCAATGACAGATGCGGTGGAGTACAGGGTGGTGATGCGGTTGCCATACTGGGCATCGAGCCGCCGCAGCACATCAGGGTTCTTGTCCAGCACGCTGACATCGGCTCCAATACCGACCGCCATGGCCAGGGCATTGGCGCCCACCACACCACCGCCCAAAATCACGACCTTGCCACGCGGCACCCCGGGCACCCCACCCAGTAAGACACCCCGTCCACCTCGGGCCTTTTCCAGGCAACTGGCCCCGGCCTGAATCGCCATGCGCCCCGCCACCTCAGACATTGGTGCCAACAATGGCAGACGCCCCTGGGCATCGGTCACAGTTTCATAGGCGATGCAGGTTGCCCCGCTGGCCAGCAGATCTTCGGTCTGGGCCCGGTCTGGTGCCAGATGCAGATAAGTGAACAACACCTGGCCTGGGCGCAACCGGGCCCGCTCTTCGGCCTGAGGCTCCTTGACCTTGACGATCAAATCAGCCTCGGCAAAGACCTGTTCGGCATTCACCAGCTTCGCCCCGGCGGCCTGATAGGCCGCATTGTCAAAACCGATGGCCTGGCCGGCATCGCGCTCGACACTGACCTGATGACCATGGCGTACCAGCTCCGTCACTGCCTGAGGCGTCAGGCCGACCCGGTACTCATGGTTCTTGATTTCCTTGGGCACACCAACATGCATGATGTTCACTCCTCAACAGCGCCACACATTCTTACTCACCAGTGTAGAAGCCGGCCCCAAGGATTCAATTAAATTTACACAATGTTTTATATTCAGAACATTCGATTTCAACCACCCATGGGCTCCATCTCTGGCGCCTGCCGACCAGTGGCAACCACCTGATTGCGCCCCCTGCGCTTGGCCTGGTACATCCGCCAGTCGGCGCTTTGCAACACCGCGTCCAGATCGTTGCCGTCATCACCCAAAGTGGCAACCCCGGCACTGAAGCTGAATCCGAGGTCCTGGTCCACCAGTGACAGAGGCCTGTCCTGCAATTGCTCACGTAACTTGTCGGCCAGCTCAGTCGCCGCCGCCAGGCTCGCCCCAGGCAGCAAAATGGCGAACTCTTCGCCGCCAAGCCGGCATGGCAGATCAACCTGGCGACGAGGTTCAGCCAGCAATCCCGCCAAATGGCACAAGGCCTGATCACCGATATCGTGACCAAAGGTATCGTTGATACGCTTGAAGTGGTCGATATCCAACATGATCAGTGACAAGGGGCTACCGTTGCGCATGGCATGGGCATTCTCACGCTCGAACACCTCGCGCAATTTGAACCGATTGGCCAGGCCTGTCAGCGGATCCGTCCTGGCCTGCTCTGAAAGGCGCCTTTCATTTTCGGTCCGGCTGCGCTCGTAGACATGTGCCAGTATTGCAATCGCCAGGCTGCTCACGGCCAGATTGGTCAAGGCAATGAACACCCTCGGCTCACCCTCTATCAGCAACCGGTACTTGAACGCCAGCACACCCAGAGGCACAAAACCCAGCGTCATCCAGAAACCGGCCTTGAGCCCGAGCAGCATGTAGCTGATGATCGGCACCGCCTGAATCCAGGCAAAGATCGTCCGCGACGAGCTGGGAAGCGTCATGGCCAGGATCATGATCATGAAAAAAGGAATCAGGAAGGCCAGCAACCAGGCCCTCAAGTAACGGGTACGTTCGGCAATCCAGAGCATTAACAAAGCGAAGCCGGCGTAGAACAGCTCCAGTGCGCCCAGCAAGCGTACGCCATGCGCGACATTGGACAGCCCGAAATACAGCCCGCAGAAAAAAATCAGCACCAGCAACGCTCTGCGGACGGATCGAAAGTGCTGCTGACCGGTCTCAGTGTGTTCCATCGTCAAGCACTCCTTGTAACCAGCCTGGCTGGCACTGGATGAGTCCCTGACCTCAAGCGTATCAGCAAAAACCGGAATGTCCTGCCATCAGTCGAAAAGTGTCCGGCAATACGCGCGAATCCCTTCTCAACAGGTCAATATATTGTCATGCTTGCAGCCGCCATAAATAATGGCCATTTGCCGTAATTCTGCCGCCATTTTTTTGCCACCCTTAGGCCCAGGAACAAGGACACCTGAAGTGAGCGCCATTCCTCTGCTGGTATGTGATGACTCAAATATGGCTCGTAAGCAGCTCATTCGTGCTCTGCCGGCCAACTGGCCGTTCCGGATCACTCAGGCAGCCAACGGCCTCGAAGGACTCAAGGCTATCCGCGAAGGCTCAGGCCAGATCGTCCTGCTCGACCTGACCATGCCCGAACTTGACGGCTTCGGGGTGCTCAGCCAGTTGCGCCAGGAAGGCCTGCACGCCGAAGTCATTGTCGTATCCGGCGACATTCAGGAAGAGGCAATACGCCGGGCCAAGGCCTTGGGCGCCCGGGCCTTCATCAAGAAACCAGCCGACCCCCAGCACCTGGCCGATGCACTGAACAACCTTGGGGTCAATGTCGCGCTGGCCGAAGTGCCCGCAGCCAGCAACGAACCGCTGCCTGAGCTGCCCAGCGTGTCGTTCCGCGATGCCTTTCGGGAAGTCGCCAACATCGCCATGGGACGTGCCGCCGAACTGCTAGGCCGGGTACTCGGTGTTTTCATCAAGCTGCCGATTCCCAACGTCAACATCCTCGAAGTCGGTGAACTGCACATGGCCTTGGCCGACGCCCAGCGCGGCGAACAATTATCGGCCATCTGCCAGGGCTATATCGGTGGAGGAGTGGCAGGTGAAGCCCTGCTGATCTTCCACGACGCGCAAATCGAGGATGTCGCCCGCCTGCTCAACACCGCCAATGACGAAACCGCTCATCTGGAAATGCTGCTGGACCTGGCTACCATCATCATCGGCGCCTGCCTCAACGGACTGTCCGAGCAGCTCAATATCAGCCTGTCCCAGGGGCACCCGATGGTGCTCGGCCAGCATTGCCCGATTGAGGAACTGATCCGTATCAACCAGCGCCGCTGGAAGCGCACCCTGGCGGTGGAAATCAGCTATGGACTGGAAGACCTCGACATTCACTTCGACCTGCTGTTGCTGTTCACTGAAGATTCGGTACCGCGCCTGCGTGAACAGCTCGACTTCATGATCAACTGAGCCCAACAGGACCCCCGCCATGGCCGCACAGTTTGACATCAACGAACTCCACTGGCTGCTGGATATCGTCCAGAGCATCGATGTGGGCGTTGTCGTACTCGACCGGGATTACCGGATTGAGGTCTGGAACAGCTTCATGGAAAACCACTCAGGCCTCAGCTCTGCCGAGGCGGCTCGACACTCACTGTTCGAACTGTTTCCGGAAATTGATCAGGACTGGTTCTCCCGCAAGCTGGAGACTGCGGTTCTGCTCGGCACACGAGTTTTCACCATCTGGGAGCAACGGCCCTACCTGATACGTTTCAACAGCTACCAGCCGATCACCGGGCTGGCCGATGCGATGTACCAGAATGTCACCATCATGCCGCTGCGCAACCCGCGCGGGGAAACCGATCACGTCTGCCTGATCATCTACGATGTCACTGGCATGGCGCTCAACAAGCGCCAGCTCGAAGCGGCCAACCTGCAGTTGCGCGAGCAGGCCCACCGTGACGGCCTGACCGGCCTGCTCAACCGGCGCTACTGGGAGCAGAGCCTGGAGCGCGAGTTCGCTCGCTATCAACGCTACGAGACCCCTGCCAGCCTGGTGATGTTCGACATCGACCACTTCAAGCCGATCAACGACAACCATGGCCACCAGACCGGCGATGAGGTCATCCGCGAGACCGCCCGCCTGATTCGCCAGCATGCCCGCGAAACCGACTATGCCGGACGCTATGGCGGCGAAGAGTTTGTGCTGTTGCTGCCCGATACCACGTTGCAAGGTGCCGGCCAGCTCGCCGAACGTCTGCGCCAGGCCATGGAACGCCTGACCGTGGAGTATCTGGAGCAACGGGTAAACGTCACCATCAGCCTGGGTGTGGCTCAATTCAACGAAGAGATGAGCTCAGCCTTCGATCTGGTCGCGGCCGCCGACAGCGCCCTCTACCAATCCAAGCAAGCGGGCCGCAACCGCACCACCCTGCACACGCCCGACGGTACCTGAGCCGCCCGGCGCACGGCATCTGCTACACTGGACGCCCGCATCCAGACCGAGCACCGCCGTGACCGCCACCACTTTCGCCAGCCTTGACCTTCCCGCCGCCCTGCTCGAGACCCTGGAACAACTAGGCTATCAGAGCATGACGCCGATTCAGGCGGCAGCGCTGCCGGAGATTCTCGCCGGCCACGACCTGATCGCCCAGTCGCGCACCGGCAGTGGCAAAACCGCGGCATTCGGCATTGGCCTGCTGACCCCACTCAATCCGGCGTTTTTCGGCTGCCAGGCACTGGTGCTAGCCCCCACCCGTGAACTCGCCGGCCAGGTCGCCAGCAGCCTGCGAACCCTGGCCCGCGGGTTGCCCAACATCAAGATCATCAGCCTCTGCGGCGGTACCCCGTTCGGCCCGCAAGTCGCCTCACTGGAACAGGGTGCCCACATCGTCGTAGGCACGCCCGGCCGGGTACTCGACCATCTGCAACGCGAAACCCTCTCGCTGTCCGGCCTGAACTGCCTGGTGCTGGACGAGGCCGACCGGATGCTCGACATGGGCTTTTACGACAGCATCGCCAGCATCATCGGCTATGCCTCGCCCAGACGTCAGACCCTGCTGTTCTCGGCCACCTACCCAGCCGGAATCGATAGCCTGGCCGCCCGTTTTCTGCGCAACCCCAAGCGGGTGGAAGTCGCTTCCGAAACCAGCGTTCCCTCTATCGCCCAGCGGTTCTATGAAGTGACAGCCGAGCAGCGTTTGCCGGCGGTACTGCGACTGCTGGCCGCCGAGCGCTCGCAACCCTGTATCGCCTTTTGCCAGACCCGCCAGCAGTGCCAGGAACTGGAAAGTCTGCTGAACACCAACCGGGTCAGCGCCCTGGCACTGCATGGCGATCTTGAACAGCGCGAACGCGATCAGGTGCTGGCCCTGTTCGCCAATCAAAGCTGCAGCGTACTGGTAGCCACCGATGTGGCCGCCCGCGGGATCGACGTCGAAGGCGTAGCAGCAGTGATCAATGTCGAGCTGTCACCCGACCCCGCCGTGCATACCCATCGTATTGGTCGTAGCGGCCGGGCTGGCCAACCGGGACTGGCCCTGAGCCTGGTGGCCCCGCGCGAGCTCGGTCGGGCCCGGGCGATAGAAGAACAGCTTGGCGCACCGCTGGACTGGCAAGCACTGGAACGCCTGCCGGACTACCTCGATAGCCCCCTGCTCGCACCCATGCGAACCCTGGCGATTGCCGGCGGACGCAAGGACAAGGTCCGCCCCGGCGACCTTTTAGGTGCGCTGACCGGCGAGGCCGGCCTGCCGGCCGACGCCATCGGCAAGATCAGCATCAGCGATTTCCAGGCCTTGGTGGCAATCCGCTGGGATCTGGCCAAAACTGCGTTACAAAGCCTGGAAGCCGGCAAGATCAAAGGCCGTCGCTTCAAGGTAAGACTGCTCTGAAGCCCTATCAGCGATAGCCTGCCGGGGCTAGACAAGGAGCAAGGATGAACCTGGATCAGCTATTGGTATTTGCCATTCTCGGCATCACTGTTGCCCTGTTTCTCTCAGGCCGGTTGCGACATGATGTAGTGGCGCTGGCGGCGTTGCTGGCCTGTGTACTGAGCGGCCTGACTCCCAGCGAACAGGCGTTCAACGGCTTTGCTCACCCGGCAGTGATCACGGTCGCGGCAGTACTGATCCTCAGTCAGGGCCTGCAGACCACCGGCGCCGTCGAGGCCATGGCCCAGCGGGTATTGCCCAAGAATGGCGGCGTGCTGCTCGGCTGCGCCGCCCTGACCCTGCTCGGCGCGCTGCTCTCGGCCTTCATGAACAATGTCGGCGCCATGGCCTTGCTGATGCCGATCGCCATGCAACTGGCCCAGCGTCAGGGCATCCCGCCTGGCAAGGTACTGATGCCTCTGGCCTTCGGCACCATCCTCGGCGGCATGACCACCCTGATCGGCACCCCGCCCAACCTGATTGTCGCCGGGTTCAGGGCTGAACAGACCGGCACCGGCTTCGCCATGTTCGACTTCACCCCGGTCGGGGTGGTGGTAGCCCTGATCGGCGTCCTGTTCGCGGTGATTGGTGCCCGCTGGCTGGTCCCTCACCGCCCGCAAAGCGATGCGGCCAGTTTTGACACCGGCACCTACCTGACTGAAGTGCACATCAGCGCCGACAGCAAAGCGGTCGACAAGACCCTGGGTGAAGTCGAGCAATGGCTGGACGAAATCGACGCCCAGATCGTCGGCATGGTCCGCAACGACTTCCGGGTCACCGCGCCCTACTCCAGCCGGACTCTGCGGGCCGATGACATTCTGGTTATCGAGGCCGACCCCGAAGGGCTCGGCACGGTTCTGACCCGGCTCGGCCTCAAGCTCGAAGAAGCCGTGCCGCCGGCAACCGAAGAACCGGACAACAACGATGCTCAAGCCAGCCCCAACCCTGAACCCGAGTCCGCCGACGAGTCGGCACCCGAATCAGGCAAGCCCAAACGCAGTGAAGAGATCGCCTTGCAGGAACTGGTGGTCCAGCCCAGCTCACTGCTGCTCGGACGCAGCGCCAGCGACGTACAGATCCGCACCCGCTTCGGCATCAACCTGCTAGCCATCTCGCGCCAGGGCCACCGCTCGATTCGACGGCTGCGCTGGACCGAACTGGCCGCTGGTGATGTATTGCTGATGCAAGGCCCAACCGACGCTATCAGCGGCTTCGCCAGCGAATACGGCTGCATTCCGCTGGCCCAGCGCAGCATCCTGATTCCCAACCGGCGCAAAGCCCTGACCGCGATTGGCATCATGCTCGGCGCCATCGCCCTGGCCGCCTTCGGCCTGCTCCCGGCCGCCCTGGCTTTCACCGCCGGAGTGCTAGGCTACATGCTCACTGGCGTGTTGCCGCTGCGCCGTGTGTATGACGCCATCGACTGGCCAATCATCGTGCTGCTCGGCGCCCTGCTACCGCTGGCCGCGGCCATGGCCCACACCGGCGCCGCCGACCTGCTGGCCAAGACTCTGCTCGAACACCTGGCCCAGGGTAGCCCGGTCATCGCCCTGGCCCTGGTGCTGGTCGTCACCATGACCCTGTCTGACTTCATGAATAACGCCGCCACAGCTGCCGTCATGTGCCCGATCGCCTTGAGCGTGGCTAGTCAGCTGGGGGTCAACCCGGACAGCTTCCTGATGGCAGTGGCCATCGGTGCCTCCTGCGCATTTCTGACCCCTATCGGCCATCAGAACAACACCCTGATCCTCGGGCCAGGGGGATTTCGCTTCAGCGACTACTGGCGCCTGGGGCTGCCAATGGAGATCATCGTGGTACTGGTAAGCATTCCCATGCTGCTGTGGATCTGGCCACTGTAAAGGCCGTGGGACCAGCACTTGCCTTTGGTCGGCTCCGCAGCAACTGCCCACCAAGTGGTTTGACGAGCAGCCATTGTGCCACCTATAGTCAAGCCATCAGTCTGCCAATCACCCAACACTCACACTGACCGGGAGCTCGGTTGAGCTCGCGCTTGGCGGGTAGTGGCAGTAGTTTCCAGGGATGCAAGCTGCACAGGCCATATGAGTTCAATCGACAGCCACGCTGAGTGGCCCCGTGTTTTGCAAGCGCCGCAGGAAGCCAGGCGCATCACAACAAGCCTGCTATGGCTGTTTGTGCTATTTGCACTGCCCGCCCTGGGCCTGCAAGCCCGGACAATTGAGCCAGCACTGCTGGTGGTCGATGGCAGCGAAAACCGCATCGACCTCAAGGCGCATATCCGCTACCTGCGCGACAGCGAGAACCTGGACCATAGCCAGGCGCTGACCCAACTCGAACACTTCCGCAGCATAACCGAACGGCGCGACATTAATTTCGGCTATACCCGCGACACGGTGTGGCTGGCCCTGAGCCTAAGCTCCGCAGCGCAGCACAGCACAGACTGGGTACTGGAACTAAGCTATCCGTCACTCGACCAGATCCACTTCTACAGCTATGGTCCAGGCGGCCTGGAAACCCAACTCGCCGGCGATGTGCCCCGTTACGCCGAACGCGACTTTCCACACCGCACCCCGATCTTCAAGTTACGCCTGGAAGCCGGCGAGCAGCGCCTGGTGCTGCTGCAGGTCCGCTCCGAAGGCAGCATGACCCTGGATGGCTCGCTGTGGCAGGCCGAAGCCTTCCGCCTTCAAAGCAACACCAGCTATGTGATTCTGGCTATCTACTTTGGCATGCTGCTGGCTCTGGGTGGTTACAACCTGCTGCTGTTCCTGGTTTTGCGCGAGCGCTCTTTCCTGCTCTACGTGCTGTTTGTTTTCAGCTTCGCTGCAGGCGCCATGGCCATCAACGGTCTTGGCCCGCATTATCTGTGGCCCAACAGCGGCGAGCCTGGAAACCGGGTGTTGCCGGTCAGCCTGACGTTCGCGTCGACCATCGCCTTGCTGTTTGCCCAGGCCTTTCTCAATACCGCCCGATGGGCACCGCGCTGGCACCAGGTACTGTCCATTGCCGCCACCCTGGCGGCCAGTATCACCCTGCTCAACCTGGTGGTTCCGGTCCAGACCGCGTTGCAACTGATGTCGATGTCAGGTCTGTTAGTTTCCGCCCTGTTGTTCGCCTGCGGCCTGAGTTGCATGCTGCAAAGGGTTCCCGGTGCTGGCATCTTCGTCCTGGCCTGGCTGATGTTGTTGATCGGCGCCAGCATGTTGGCCCTGCGCAATTTTGGCCTGATCCCCTCCAACTTCGTCACCGTCTATGCCATGCAGGTCGGCTCGGCGCTGGAAATGCTGTTGTTGTCACTGGGGCTGGCGGCACGCTTCAATGAGCTCAAGCGGCAGAAGGAACTGGCCCAGAGCTCGGCGCTGGCCGCCCAGAAGCAGGTAGTCAAGGCCCTGCAACAACAGGAGCGGGTACTGGAGCAGCGCGTTGCCGAGCGCACTCAGGCGCTGGAGGCAGCCAACGCCCGCCTGGCCGAACTGGCCATGCAAGATCCCCTGACGAGGCTGGCCAACCGCTCGGCCCTGGCAAATCATCTGCACCAGGCGCTGCAGCGGACCCAGCGCCACAAGGAACTACTGGCATTGGTGCTGATCGATTTGAATGACTTCAAAGCCATCAACGATCAGCTCGGACACGAAAGTGGTGACCAGGTCTTGTGCCAGGTGGCCCAACGGCTCAAGGATTGCGCGCGTGAAGCTGACCTGATCGCCCGGCTCGGTGGCGACGAATTCATTCTGGTCAGTGAAGGTATTCAGGATCAGGAAGACGCCCTGAGACTGGGAGAGCGTCTGGAGGAAGCATTGAGCCTGCCGATCGATATCGAGTATGGCCAGATCAATGTTGGAGCCAGCATCGGCATCAGCCTCAGCGACGGCCACTGGCCGGACGCCGAAACACTGATGCGCTATGCTGATCAGGCCATGTACCAACGCAAGCGCAGTGGCCGCAGCGGCATCCAGCTCTACGCCGATGCCACATTGAGCAACCAGAGCGCCGCTGAAAAAGCCGACGTTAAGGCGCGCTGACCCGCAGCACCTGCCCTTGCGGGCTGTCGGTCAGCAGATACAGCGAACCATCAGCAGCGGTACGTACATCACGAATACGCACACCCAGCTCACCGAACAGCGACTCCTGCTCAGTCACCTGATTACCTTCCAGTACCACCCGACGCACATGCTGCCCGGCCAGGGCGCCAATCAGCAGATTTCCCTCCCAGGCAGGAAATTGCTCGCCGCGATACAGTGTCATCCCGGAGGGGGCGATTGATGGCGTCCACTGCACCAGTGGCTGCTGCATGCCATCCATCTCGGTATAGGGGCTGATTACCGCACCACTGTAATCCACACCATAGGTGATCTTTGGCCAGCCATAGTTGAGCCCCGGCTCAATCAGGTTCAGCTCATCACCACCGCGCGGACCATGCTCATGGGCCAGCAAGCGCTGCTGCTCTGCATCCCAGACCAGCCCCTGAACGTTGCGATGGCCAATGCTGTAAAGCTCCGGGCGGGCACCCTCCTGGCCAACGAAGGGGTTATCCTCAGGCACTGAGCCGTCGCGGTTCAGACGCACAATGGCGCCCAGGTGATTAGTCGGATTTTGCGCTTCTTCGCGGTGAATAAAGGCATCACCCAAGGTCAGGATCAGGGTGTAGTCAGGCAGGAAAGCGATCCGCCCACCATAATGGGCACCACCGCGCTTGGCGAATTCGGCACGAAAGAGCTCATTGACCTGCTCCAATCCGGTGTCGGTCAGCCGCGCACTGGCCAAACAGGTATTGTTGGCGCTTTCAGTGCCGCAGGCATAGCTGAGAAACAGCCGCTGGTTCTCGACGAACTCGGGGTCAAGCGCCACCTCGAACAGCCCGGCCTGACGCTCGACATAAACCTCCGGCACACCACTCAGCGGCTCGGCCTGCAGATTGCCCTGGGCATCAATCAGACGCAGTTGCCCGGTGCGCTCGGTCACCAGCATCCGCCCATCCGGCAGAAACGCCAGCGACCAAGGGTGGTTCAGCCCTTGAGCGACGGTCTCGACCTGGTAGTCGGCAGCCTGAACAGCCAATGCAGCGCTCATCCCAAGACTGATCAACGTCATCTGTGTACGGCGTTTCATCGCTACTCTCTCCATTGTGTAGTCAGGGAATTCTGGGTAGCCCCTGAAGCCTGCTCTTAACCTAGTACCCGCAGGCCACGCTTATTCGTGGGTCGGGTCAACCGACCAAACAGCGCACTGCCAATTCCGACTGCTACCATCATCGCCAACAACCCAGCTAAACCACGGGTCGCGGCGATAAAGGTCGGCATCGGCAACAGGTGGTCGGCGATATCAAATGCCACCTTGATGCCCACCGCGCCCGCCAGGAAGAACAACACCCCGCGCCAGGGTTTGAAGATCCGCCCCAACCCGGCCGCTACCGGCAAGGCCAGCAGCAGGGTGACGGCAACCATCAGGGCAAAAATGGGGGCGAACCCACGCAAATCGGCCAGGGTGGTCGACAACCACACCCCCACCGGAATATCGGTCCCGATCAGGCGCAGCGCCGCCAGATTGAATTGCGTCTGGACCAGGGTCCCGAGCACGCCGGCCACTACAACCGCCAGCAAATAAAACAAAATTACACGCAGAATCGATAACAAGGTCATGTTGTTATTCCCGAAAAAAGCAGTCTGCCAAGCTCGGCGATGCCATGCACGCCATGCGCTGTAACGCGATATGTAAGACTCAGTCCTGCGCCTCGGGCAGCTCCGGCAGATTGCGCAGGGCCTGCTCGTAGGCGGCCAAATCGAATGGCTGGTCAGTCTCGAGCATTAGCCCGATGCTGTGGGCCAGTACCTGGACCATCAGATCCAGCGCGTCTTCGCGGCTGTAGCCCACCAATGTCAGCTTGTTCAGGGTTGCCTGAGTAGCCGGGGGCTGATTAGCTGCCAACTGGTTTTCGATAGCTTCGAGCAGTTTGTCGTGGGTGAACGCCTCATCGGCGTCATCATCGCTGGGATGCATCGGACAAAACCTGAATAGAGGGGATAAGAACGGGGCGCCGAACGGCGCCCCACCAGGGTTCAGTTGACCTTGGGTTCCAGCTCACCGGCCGCATAACGCTCGAACATCTTTTCCAGCGAAACCGGGCGGATCTTCGAGGCCTGGCCAGCACAGCCAAAGGCTTCATAACGTGCCATACAGATGTCGCGCATAGCATCGACGGTCTTGCTCAGGAACTTGCGCGGATCGAACTCGCTAGGGTTCTCGGCCAGGAAACGACGCACCGCACCGGTAGAAGCCAGGCGCAGGTCAGTATCAATATTGACCTTGCGCACACCGTGCTTGATACCCTCAACGATTTCCTCGACCGGCACCCCATAGGTTTCAGGAATCTCACCACCGAACTCGTTGATCACCGCCAGCCACTCCTGAGGTACCGAGCTGGAGCCGTGCATAACCAGGTGGGTATTGGGGATCCGCGCATGGATCGCCTTGATCCGGTCGATTGCCAGGATGTCGCCAGTCGGTGGCCGGGTGAACTTGTAAGCACCGTGGCTGGTTCCAATGGCAATCGCCAGAGCATCGACATGGGTCTGCTTGACGAAATCAGCAGCCTCTTCCGGATCAGTCAGCATCTGACTGTGATCCAGCACGCCTTCAGCACCGATGCCATCCTCTTCACCGGCCATACCGGTTTCCAGGCTACCCAGACAGCCCAGCTCGCCTTCGACCGAAACGCCACAGGCGTGAGCCATCTCGACCGCCTGACGGGTTACCCGAACGTTGTATTCGTAATCGGTCGGTGTCTTGCCGTCCTCACCCAGCGAACCATCCATCATTACCGAGGAAAAGCCCAATTGAATCGAACGCTGGCATACCGCAGGGCTAGTACCGTGATCCTGGTGCATACACACCGGAATATGCGGGAACTCCTCAATCGCCGCGAGAATCATGTGGCGCAGGAACGGCGCGCCAGCATATTTGCGTGCACCGGCCGAAGCCTGCAGGATAACTGGTGAGTCGGTATTAGAGGCCGCTTCCATGATGGCGCGGACCTGCTCCAGGTTATTGACGTTGAACGCCGGAACGCCGTAGCCGAACTCGGCAGCGTGGTCCAGCATTTGGCGCAGACTGATCAGAGCCATGGGTTGTCTCTCCGTTTAAATGTCGGAACTCGGTTTATCGTGCGCGTTGCTGCAGAATCTCGACCGCCGGCAACACCTTGCCCTCGACAAACTCGAGGAACGCACCGCCACCAGTAGAAATATAGGAAATCCGCTCAGCTACGCCATACTTGTCAATTGCTGCCAGGGTATCGCCACCGCCGGCAATCGAAAACGCCGGGCTTTGGGCAATCGCCTCGGCCAGCACCTTGGTGCCGTTGCCAAACTGGTCGAACTCGAACACGCCAACCGGGCCATTCCACAAAATGGTACCGGAAGCCTTGAGCATCTCGCCAAAGATCTTGGCGGTTTGCGGCCCGATATCCAGGATCATGTCGTCATCGGCCACATCGGCAATCGCCTTGACCGTCGCCTCAGCACTTTCGGCAAACTCCTTGGCCACCACCACATCAGTCGGCAGCGGCACGCTAACCTTGGCCGCGATGGCCTTGGCGGTATCCACCAGATCAGCCTCATGCAGCGACTTGCCAACCTTATAGCCGGCAGCCGCAAGGAAGGTATTGGCGATACCACCGCCAACAATCAACTGATCGCACTTCTCAGCCAGAGCATTGAGCACATCCAGCTTGGTCGACACCTTGGAGCCAGCAACAATCGCCAGCATCGGCCGCGACGGCTTGTCCAGTGCTTTGGCCAGCGCCTCCAGCTCAGCCGCCAGCAGCGGACCGGCACAGGCTACCTTGGCAAACTTCGCCACCCCATGGGTCGAACCCTGAGCCCGGTGCGCAGTACCAAAGGCATCCATCACAAACACATCACAAAGCGCCGCATATTTCTGCGCCAGTTCATCGGTATTCTTCTTCTCACCGCTGTTGAAGCGTACGTTCTCCAGCAGCACCAGCTCACCGGGCTGCACTGCAACGCCATCCAGATAATCGCGAACCAGCGGCACCTCACGACCCAACGCCTCACTCAGGTAGGCCGCTACCGGCGCCAGACTGTTCTCTTCACTGAACACGCCCTCTTCCGGCCGCCCCAGGTGCGAACAGACCATCACTGCCGCGCCCTTCTCCAGCGCCAGCTTGATGGTCGGCAAGGACGCGACGATACGCGCATCACTGGCCACCTTGCCGTTCTTGACCGGCACGTTCAGATCTTCACGAATCAGCACCCGCTGGCCTTTGAGATCCAGCTCCTGCATGGTCAATACGCTCATTTCTGGCTCCTTGAATCAAAATTTCAAACTAGTCAGCTACAAAGTCTTCACTGGACCACAAACCTGAAGCAACGATGCAGCCCTGAAAGTGCCGTTGCCGTTAGCCGGTCATGGACCGTCGATAGCCAGGGATGGCTATCGCCGAGCTTACAGGGACGTACTTGCAGCGTGTCCATGACCGGCTAACGGCAATGGCACCCTGCACGAACCTGACAGCAACAAAACTTTTGGCCCAAGCAAGCTCAGCCTTCTGAGCCGCAGCGCCGCAACCAATACCCCGCCACATCCAGCATCCGGTTGGCAAAACCCCACTCGTTATCGAACCACACCAGCAGATTCACCATCCGCGGCCCCGACACCCGGGTCTGACTGCCATCGACAATCGCCGAATGCGGATCATGGTTGAAATCGCAACTGGCATGCGGCAGCTCGGTATAGTCCAGCAACCCGACAAACTCAGCGCCTGCCGCCGCCCTGAGCAACTCATTAATCTCCTCAGCGGTGGTATCACGAGCAGTTTGCAAGGTGATGTCCAACGCCGACACATTCACCGTCGGCACCCGGATCGCCTTGGCCTGAATCCGCCCGGCCAGCTCCGGCAACAACCGCTCAATCCCCCGCGCCAAACCGGTCGACACCGGAATCACCGACTGAAACGCCGAGCGGGTACGACGCAGATCATCATGATGGTAGGCATCAATCACCGGCTGATCGTTCATCGCCGAATGAATGGTCGTGATCGACACATACTCCAGCCCCACACGCTCATTCAGCAGCTTGAGCAGCGGCACCCCGCAATTGGTCGTACATGAAGCATTCGACACCAGCCGCTGCGAAGCATCCAATTGCTGATGATTGACCCCGTAGACCACCGTCGCATCAACCGCCTGCTCATTGGCCATCGGCTGGGAAAACAGTACCCGCGGCACCCCGGCATGGGCAAAACGCAGCGCCTCCTCGCGAGTGGTGTACTGGCCCGAACACTCCAGCAACAGATCCACCCCCAGAGCCGCCCAGTCGACCCCTTCCGGATGCTGCTCGCGCAACACCTTCACGCAATCGCCATTGATATGCAGGCAATCGCCATCCACGCTTACCTCACCGGGAAAGCGCCCATGGGTCGAATCGAAACGGGTCAGATATTCGATGCTGGCCTGATCGGCCAGATCATTCAGCGCCACGATCTGCAGGCCGTCACCGCCGCGTTCGTGCAACGCGCGCAGCACGCAGCGGCCAATCCGGCCGTAGCCGTTGAGGGCAATACGAAAAGGCTGGCGATCAGTGGGTATCATTCGCTGCACTCGTGGCTGCAGGCTGAACGCTGAAAGCCCCGTCAGCAAACGGGACCTCCAGCCTTCGCCGCAAACGGCTGGTCAGTCTTCCAGCAGCTCTTCGGCTGCGGCCAGAACATTGTCGAGGGTAAAACCGAACTCCTCGAACAGCGCCGGCGCCGGCGCAGACTCACCGAAGCTCTGCATGCCGATGATGCGGCCGTCGAGACCAACGTACTTGTACCAGAAGTCGGTATGCGCGGCTTCGATAGCGATGCGCGCGCCGACTTCCAGCGGCAGCACCTGTTGCTTGTATGCGGCGTCCTGCTGATCGAACACGCTGGTCGACGGCATCGACACCACACGAACCTGACGGCCAGCGGCGCTCAGCTTATCGAACGCATCCACCGCCAGCCCGACTTCCGAGCCAGTGGCGATCAGGATCAGTTCCGGCTCACCGGCGCAGTCCTTGAGGATGTAACCACCGCGAGCGATATCCGCCAGTTGCTGAGCACTGCGGCTCTGGTGTGGCAGGTTCTGGCGTGAGAACACCAGTGCACTGGGGCCGTCGGCACGCTCGATGGCGTACTTCCAGGCTACTGCCGACTCGACCGCATCGGCCGGGCGCCAGGTATCCAGGTTCGGGGTGCCGCGCAGGCTGGCCAGTTGCTCGATCGGCTGGTGGGTCGGGCCGTCTTCGCCCAAACCGATGGAGTCATGGGTGAACACATAGAGTACCCGCTGCTTCATCAGTGCCGACATGCGTACCGCATTGCGCGCGTATTCCATGAAGATCAGGAAGGTCGCACCATAGGGAATGAACCCACCGTGCAAGGCAATACCGTTCATGATCGCGCTCATACCGAACTCGCGCACGCCGTAGAACAGGTAGTTGCCGCCGGCATCACCGGCCTCGACACCCTTGCAGTCTTTCCACAGGGTCAGGTTGGAACCGGCCAGATCAGCCGAACCGCCGAGCAATTCCGGCAGCAGCGGGCCATAGGCATTGAGGCTGTTCTGGCTGGCCTTGCGGCTGGCGATGGTCTCGCCCTTGGCGGCTACCTCGGCGACATAGGCGGCGGCCTTGTCGGCAAAATCAGCCGGCAGCTCACCGGCCAGACGGCGCTTGAATTCAGCCGCCAGCTCCGGGTAAGCCTGCTGATAGGCGGCAAACCGGGTATTCCACTCGGCTTCACGCTCGGCGCCAGCCGCGCGGGCATCCCACTCGCCACGAATGTTCTCAGGAATATCGAACGGTGCATGCGGCCAGTTCAGCGCTTCACGGGTTGCGGCGATTTCGTCATCGCCCAGCGGCGCGCCGTGGCATTCTTCCTTGCCCTGCTTGTTCGGCGAACCGAAACCAATCACGGTCTTGCAGCAGATCAGCGTCGGCTGCTGGGTATTCTTGCGCGCGGTCTCGATGGCGGTCTTGATCTCGTCGGCGTCATGACCGTCAACATTGCGGATCACCTGCCAGCCGTAAGCCTCGAAACGCTTGGGCGTATCGTCGGTGAACCAGCCCTCGACCTCCCCATCGATGGAGATGCCGTTGTCGTCATAGAAAGCCACCAGCTTGCCCAGACCCAGGGTGCCGGCCAGCGAGCAGACCTCATGGGAAATGCCTTCCATCATGCAGCCATCGCCGAGGAACACATAGGTGAAGTGGTCAACGATGTCATGACCGTCCCGGTTGAACTGCGCGGCCAGCACCTTCTCGGCGATGGCAAAACCCACGGCATTGGCAACGCCCTGGCCCAGCGGGCCGGTGGTGGTTTCCACCCCCGGGGTGTAACCGTATTCGGGGTGACCCGGGGTCTTGCTGTGCAACTGGCGGAAGTTTTTCAAATCATCGACCGACAGGTCATAGCCGGTCAGGTGCAGCAGCGAATAGATCAGCATCGAGCCATGCCCGTTGGACAGCACGAAGCGGTCACGGTCAGCCCACTGCGGGTTGACCGGATTGTGTTTCATATAGTCACGCCACAGCACTTCGGCGATATCCGCCATGCCCATGGGCGCTCCCGGGTGGCCGCTCTTGGCTTTCTGCACGGCATCCATGCTGAGGGCACGAATGGCATTGGCGCGGTCACGACGGCTGGACATGGGCAACTCCTGTGGTTGACTGAGCAAGATCAAGGGCCGACTGAGCCGGCCTGCAAAGCCGAGCATTTTCGCGCAAATGACGTTGCTGGGCAATGAAAACCCCGCCGACCCGGCAACCAGCCACCACCCGGCAGACGAATGGAGACCGCCTATCGACCTATATCAAAGTTTTTTGATATAGGTCTTGCGAGCACCCGCACAGCCCTCTACACTGCCCGCCATGACTCAACATGCGCAACTTGTCGCCCACCCGGGCCACACCTCGCCCGTCGACCACCTGGCCAACTTCTGCAAGGCAGCCAGCGACAGCCTGCGCCTGGACATCCTGCGCGCCCTGCGCAACGACTCTTTCGGGGTACTGGAACTGGCACAGATCTTCGCTGTGCGCCAATCCGGCATGAGTCACCACCTCAAGATTCTGGCCAACGCCGGACTGGTCAGCACCCGCCGTGAAGGCAACTCGATTTTCTATCGTCGCAGCCTGCCGCAGGGTGACAACCACTGGCGCGCCCTGCACGAACAACTGCTGGCCGGGCTCGACGCCGTGACACTTGACCCGGAGCTGCAAGCCGCCATCGACACCGTGCACGCCCAACGCGCCGAACTGTCACGCCAGTTCTTCAGCCGCTTCAACGATGGCACCCCAGCCCAACAGGACCTGATTGCCCATTTCGGCCTCTATCGTGAGCCGCTGCTGGGCCTGCTCGACAGCCTGGCGGCCGACGCCCGCACCCTGGCTATTGAAGTCGGCCCCGGCGAAGGCGGCTTTCTGCCCGACCTGGCCTCCCGTTTCGAACGGGTGATCGCCCTGGACAACGCCCCGTCCATGCTCGAACGGGCCAGCCAGCACTGCCGCGAAGCCGGGCTTGCCAACGTCGACTGCCTGCTCGCCGACGCCCTGACGCCTCAGAACCTGCCCCTGGCCGACTGCCTGGTCTGCAACATGGTGCTGCACCACATGCCGGCCCCGGCCGAAGCGCTCAAACGCTTTGCCAGCCTGATCAAACCCGGTGGCAGCCTGATCCTGACCGAACTGTGCAGCCACGATCAGAGCTGGGTACGCGACAGTTGCGGCGACCTGTGGCTGGGCTTCGACCAGGACGACCTCAGCCATTGGGCGCAAGACGCCGGGCTCAGCGCCGGGGCCAGCCTGTACCTGGGGCTGCGCAACGGTTTCCAGATCCAGATTCAACAATTTGCCAACCATCCGCCCGCAGAGGAAAGGATATTGCTATGAGCGATTACTCGATTTTCACTTCCGAATCCGTTTCCGAAGGTCATCCGGACAAGCTCGCTGACCAGATTTCCGACGCGGTGCTCGACGCCATCCTGGCCGAAGACAAATTCGCCCGGGTAGCCTGCGAAACCATGGTCAAGACCGGCGTAGCCATCGTCGGCGGTGAAATCACCACCAGCGCCTGGATCGACCTGGAAGACCTGGTGCGCAACGTCATCATGGATATCGGCTACACCTCCTCCGATGTCGGCTACGACGGCGCCACCTGCGGGGTGATCAACATCATCGGCAAACAGTCACCGGACATCGCCCAGGGCGTCGACCGGCAGAAGCCCGAAGACCAGGGCGCGGGCGATCAGGGCCTGATGTTCGGCTATGCCAGCAACGAAACCGACGTGCTGATGCCCGCTCCGATTACCTTCGCCCACCGCCTGGTCGAGCGCCAGGCCGAAGCCCGCAAGAGCGGCCTGCTGCCGTGGCTGCGCCCGGACGCCAAATCACAGGTCACCTGCCGCTACGACGCCGGCAAGGTGGTCGGCATCGACGCCATCGTCCTGTCAACCCAGCACAACCCGGACGTCAGCCAGAGCGATCTGCGCGAAGCGGTCATGGAGCTGATAGTCAAGCACGTGATCCCAGCTGAACTGCTGCACGCCGACACCCAGTTCCACATCAACCCGACCGGCAAATTCGTGATCGGCGGCCCGGTCGGCGACTGCGGCCTGACTGGCCGCAAGATTATCGTCGACACCTACGGCGGCATGGCCCGCCACGGTGGCGGCGCCTTCTCCGGCAAGGACCCGTCCAAGGTTGACCGCAGCGCCGCCTACGCCGGCCGCTACGTAGCCAAGAACATCGTCGCCGCCGGCCTGGCCGACAAGTGCGAAATCCAGGTGTCCTACGCCATCGGCGTCGCCCAGCCGACCTCGGTATCGATCAACACCTTCGGCACCGGCAAGATCAGCGACGACAAGATCATCCAACTGGTACGCCAGCACTTCGACCTGCGGCCCTATGCAATTACCCGCATGCTCGACCTGCTGCACCCGATGTACAAGGCCACCGCCGCCTATGGCCACTTCGGCCGCAACCCCTACGAGATGAGCGTGAACGGCGACACCTTCACCGCCTTCCCGTGGGAAAAGACCGACAAGGCCGAAGTGCTACGCGCCGAACTGTAACCAGCCCTCGTCATTGGCAATCCAGACCACAGCGTAAACCGCACCCTGGCCTGGATTGCCACAGGCCTGCGGCCTTCGCAATGACGGGTTGGATGCAGTAGCGAGACGCGGCAGGCTCCACCGGCGTCATTGCGAGGAGCGCAGTGACGCGGCAATCCAAACGCCAGTGCAGAACGCACCCTGGTCTGGATTGCCACAGGCCTGACGGCCTTCGCAATGACGGGTTGCTGAAGTAACGAGGCCGGGTAGGCACTTCCCGGCAATGGCGGGTGGATTGGTTCAGCGGCGGTAGTCGTCGTGACAGGCCTTGCAGACCTGCTGTACGACGGTCAGCGGCTGGCGCACCTGATCAAGGCTGTCGACACCCTCACGGGTAACAGCAGCCAGCTCATTGACCGCTGACTTGTAGGCGTCGATGGCAGCGGCAAAGCCTTCGGGGTCAGACCAGATCTCTGGACGCGAGGCGTTGCGCTGGTTTGACTCGCCCGGTTCGGGGAAATGCGCCCAGGGCGCGTCGATCAACTCGACCAGCCCTTCGGTATGCGCGGCAAAGGCCTCGCCGTCGAAGGCAACGCGCCCCAGCAGCATGCCGCCCAGCGGCTCGCTGTGACCGAGAATCTGCTTGAAGGCCGCCTGACGCTGGCCTTCCGGCGAGTTGGGGTCGACCTGATTGCTACAGGCACTCAGGGTCAGCCCCAGAACGCAGAGAGACAGAAGTTTGAAGGGTGAAGCTGGGAGCATGGTTTCATCCGACACAAAGAAGAAGGTGGAACACTGATTGACTGCACAGGACTGCAGGCGGTGTTGCCAGTCACCTGTTCTGGACCGTCGATGCCCAGGGATGGGCATCGCCGAGCGCACAGGGATGTGCTTGTAGCGTGTCCGGAACAGGTGACTGGCAATGCCGCAGGCACGCTTATTGATTCAATCAGTGCTACGCAAATGGTGGAATTGTAACGACAAGCAATCCGTACAACAGCCACCGCACACAGTTTGCAACACACCCTAACCGAGGGGCGCTGCAGCGACATTGGTCGTCAGGCTCGGTCCGGGGCAGATGAGAAACAACCGCGCCCATTCGCACAAACGAATGGAGAAACCGCATGAGTGCAGTTATGAACGAAAACTTTACCGACTACAAAGTCGCCGACATCAGCCTGGCCGCCTGGGGCCGCCGGGAAATCATCATCGCCGAATCGGAAATGCCGGCACTGATGGGCCTGCGCCGCAAATATGCCGGCGAGCAGCCGCTCAAGGGCGCCAAAATCCTTGGCTGCATCCACATGACCATCCAGACCGCGGTACTGATCGAAACCCTCACCGCCCTGGGTGCCGAAGTGCGCTGGTCATCGTGCAACATCTTCTCCACCCAGGACCAGGCCGCCGCCGCCATCGCCGCTGCCGGCATCCCGGTATTCGCCTGGAAAGGTGAAACCGAAGAAGAGTACGAATGGTGTATCGAGCAGACCATCCTCAAGGACGGCCAGCCCTGGGACGCCAACATGGTGCTGGATGACGGCGGCGACCTGACCGAAATCCTCCACAACAAATACCCGCAAATGCTCGAGCGCATTCACGGCATCACCGAAGAAACCACCACCGGTGTCCACCGCCTGCTCGACATGCTGAAAAAAGGCACCCTCAAAGTCCCGGCGATCAACGTCAACGACTCGGTGACCAAGAGCAAGAACGACAACAAGTACGGCTGCCGCCACAGCCTCAACGACGCCATCAAGCGCGCCACCGACCACCTGCTGTCCGGCAAGCAGGCCCTGGTCATCGGCTATGGCGACGTGGGCAAGGGCTCGGCCGCCTCGCTGCGCCAGGAAGGCATGATCGTCAAGGTCAGCGAAGTCGACCCGATCTGCGCCATGCAAGCCTGCATGGACGGCTATGAAGTCGTCTCGCCCTACAACAACGGCCTCAACGACGGCACCGAAGCCAGCATCAACAAGGAACTGCTGGGCAAGATCGACCTGATCGTCACCACCACCGGCAACGTCAACGTCTGTGACGCCAACATGCTCAAGGCGCTGAAAAAGCGCGCCGTGGTGTGCAACATCGGCCACTTCGACAACGAAATCGACACTGCCTACACCCGCGCCAACTGGCACTGGGAAGAGGTCAAGCCGCAGGTACACAAGCTGCACCGCACCGGCAAGGACAACTTCGATCCGAGCAACGACGACTATCTGATCCTGCTCGCCGAAGGCCGCCTGGTGAACCTCGGTAACGCCACCGGCCACCCGAGCCGGATCATGGATGGCTCGTTCGCCAACCAGGTACTGGCCCAGATCCACCTGTACGGCGAGAAGTTCGCCGACCTGCCGACTGCCGACAAGGCCAGCAAACTGCGGGTTGAAGTGTTGCCGAAGAAACTCGACGAAGAAGTCGCGCTGGAAATGGTCAAAGGCTTTGGTGGTGTCGTCACCCGCCTGACCCAGACCCAGGCCGACTACATCGGCGTAACCGTCGAAGGACCGTTCAAGGCCGACGATTACCGCTACTGACCCGCAGCGGGCCTGGTGCGCCAGGCCCCTGCCCCGATAGAGACAGAGCATGAGCACACATAACAAAGCGCCCGTCAGCTTCGAGTTCTTCCCGACCAAGACTGACGCCGGACATGAAAAACTGATTGCCACCGCCCATGTGCTGGCGGCACACAACCCCGAGTTCTTCTCGGTAACCTACGGTGCCGGCGGCTCAACCCGCGACCGCACCCTGAACACCGTGCTGCAACTGGACGGCGACGTAAAAGTGCCGACCGCACCGCACCTGTCCTGCGTCGGCGACAGCAAGGACGACCTGCGCAGCCTGCTCAACCAGTACCGTGATGCCGGCATCAAGCGCATTGTCGCCCTGCGTGGCGACCTGCCCTCGGGCATGGGTCAGGCCTCCGGCGAGCTGCGCTACGCCAACGAACTGGTCGAATTCATCCGCACCGAGACCGGTGATCACTTCACCATTGAAGTCGCCGCCTACCCGGAAGCCCATCCCCAGGCCCGCAACTTCGAGGATGACCTGGCCAACTTCGTGCGCAAGGCCAAGGCCGGCGCCGACAGCGCAATCACCCAGTACTTCTTCAACGCCGACTGCTACTTCCACTTCGTCGACCGGGTCCGCCAGGCCGGCGTGGATATCCCGATCGTGCCCGGCATCATGCCGATCACCAACTACAGCAAGCTGGCGCGCTTCTCCGATGCCTGCGGCGCCGAGATTCCGCGCTGGATCCGCAAGCAACTGGAAGCCTACGGTGATGACAGCGACAGCATCGTCGCCTTCGGCACCGACGTGATCAGCGACATGTGCCAACGCCTGCTCGACGGCGGCGCCCCGGGTCTGCACTTCTACACCCTGAACCAGGCCGAACCGAGTCTGGCTGTGTGGCGCAACCTGAACAAGTGAGCCAGAACTTCTGATTGAGCCTGCAGAAATCCAGTACAGCACGGCTGGTGCTGGCCTGTTCTGGACCATTAGATGCCAAGGATGGCATCTAAGAGCGTACATGGATGTAGTTACAGCGTGTCCAGAGCAGGCCAGCGCCTGCCGTGCCAACACTGATCTCGACTCAATCAGTAGCTCCCTGGCCACCGATCACCGGACAGCCACTTTGTCCGTGTTATCTGTTAAACTCCGCGACCTTCATCACCGGCCGCACGAACAACCCGTTCGCATCGGCCATCACAGGGTTATCTGAATGTCCTTTGCTTCTCTCGGTCTGTCCGACGCGCTGGTTAGCGCTGTCGCCGCCACCGGCTATTCCACTCCGACCCCCGTCCAGGCGCAGGCGATCCCTGCCGTACTGGAAGGCCGCGACCTGATGGTTGCCGCCCAGACTGGCACCGGCAAGACCGCCGGCTTTTCCTTGCCGCTACTGGAGCTGCTGTTCCCCGACGGCCACCCGGACGCCAACCACAAACGCGCCCCGCGTCAGGTTCGCGCCCTGGTTCTGACGCCAACCCGCGAACTGGCAGCCCAGGTGCATGACAGCATCCTCGCCTATGCCCGCGATCTGCCACTGAAAAGCGCCTGCATTTTCGGCGGCGTCGGCGCCAGCCCCCAGGTCAAGGCCATCGCCCCCGGCCTCGACGTACTGGTCGCTTGCCCCGGCCGCCTGCTGGATTTGACCAACCAGAAAATGGTCGACCTGTCCAAGGTGGAAATTCTGGTCCTCGACGAAGCCGACCGCATGCTCGACATGGGCTTCATCCATGACGTGAAAAAGGTAATTGCCAAGCTGCCGGCCAAACGCCAGAACCTGCTGTTCTCGGCGACCTTTTCCAAGGAAATCACCGAACTGGCCAACCGCCTGCTGCACAACCCGGCGCGCATCGAAGTCACCCCGCCGAATACCACGGTCGAGCGCATCGAACAGAAAGTGTTCCGCATCGCCTCCGGTCACAAGCGGGCGCTGCTCGCGCACCTGGTAACCTTGGGCGCCTGGGAACAGGTACTGGTATTCACTCGCACCAAGCACGGCGCCAACCGTCTGGCCGAGTACCTGGAAAAGAACGGCCTGCCGGCTGCCGCGATCCATGGCAACAAGAGCCAGAACGCCCGTACCAAAGCCCTGGCCGACTTCAAGGCCAACAAGATTCGTCTGCTGGTTGCCACCGACATCGCCGCCCGCGGTCTGGACATCGACCAGTTGCCGCATGTGGTCAATTTTGAACTGCCCAACGTGGCTGAAGACTACGTGCACCGCATCGGCCGGACCGGCCGGGCCGGGCGCAGCGGTGAAGCGATTTCCCTGGTCAGCCCGGATGAGGAAAAGCTGCTCAAGGCCATTGAGCGCATGACCCGCCAGCGTATCGAAGAAGGTGATGACCAGAACTTCCAGCCGCCGGCCCAGGCCGAACTCAACAGCGACCGGCCCGAGCAGCGTCAGCCTCGTGGGCAGCGCCCGCAGGGTCAGGCCCGCGGTCAGGGTCGCAATGACAAGCCGCGGCATGAAAAGCGCCAAGGGCAAAGCAACGGTCAGCGTCCGGCCCGCCGCGATGAGCAGGCACAGGACAAACCGCGCAGAACCGAGGTCAACGGCAATCGGGCAGCCAAGCCGCAGCGCCAGGACAGCACGCCACGGCCGGCCAATGGCCCGCGCCGCGAGCGGGAGAAGCCGGCGCTGTTTGGCGGCTAAAGCCGCTACTGACTGGCTTCCAGCATCTGTAAAGCCTTGCCCAGCACCTTGACTGACTCGCTGTGACGGCCAGCGTTGTGCAAGGCTTCACCTTCTTCGCGCAACGCCTTGACCTGCTCCAGCACCACTGGATCGCTGGGCGGACTGCTCTGCAGGATGCTGTCGATTCTGGCCATGTCTTCCGGACAATGCATGGCCAGCACCACGCCGCTGAACAGCAGCGCCATTACCATAAGCAAAGAACGCATTGACTCACCTCCTACCGGCCGAACCAGCTACGGGTACCGGTACTTGATCAGTATAGTTGCGCTCCACTCAAGGCCAGGACCGTCCATCGCCGGCGCTCACATCTCTGCCAACTCGCCACAATCACTGCTGACCCAAACCGACACCTCAGTCTGACGGATATCCAGCGGGCCGCTCTCCAGGCCTTCCATGCCTGGCGGGATATCATCAGTGTCGATATTGAGCCGTCCCTTGCCGGTGAAACTGGAACGCATCTCCCTGCTGCTGACCATCAACAGTTCACCTTGGACGTCGCCCACAAAACCATCATCGGCGCCTGGCTCGCAATGCCCGGTAAAGCGCAACCGGGAAGCCCCATCCTGGCTGATCTGCATATTGCAGTTGGGCATTTCCTCGCGCATTTCTGCCATCAGCGAGGCCGGATCGATCAGACTGGTGGCATCCTCGGCGGTGATGCATTGCATCTCCACCGCCAGATCGTCAGTACCGCCCATCATTTCTTCCATCGCCAGCCGATACTCTTCCGGCAGGCTGCTAAGCATTTGCTTCTGGGCCTCACGCATGGCCGCGATAACATCCTGGCCATTGACCAGAGTGGTCGCCTCACTGCGCCACAGGCCGGGTTCCGGTAAGGGCGACAGGGTCTGGGCATGAGCCTGGACAAGACTCAGCGTCAGCAGCGAAGTTGCAAGGGTCAGTACACGCACGGATTACCTCCTGTAATCAGGTCAGCACTCTCAAGCCAACAAGCCCAGGAGCCGCGGCGTTTTGAGAAGAAGGTTATGGAGTTGTGACTATAGCCCTACGCGCCCGCCCCAGCAAAAGCCATGAACGGGATCGGGTAGTCGATCACACCCCGAGCCGATCAAGGCAGTGCACAGCCGAGAGCACAGGCTATATACTCCCGAGTTCTGAAAACGCCCCGCAGTCAAAGGATGACGACTTATGCCCAGCAAGGATGCCAGCGCTGACCAACGCCTGCCCGCCGCCGCATTGGCGTTCGTGCTCTGGGGCGGCTGGGCAGTACTGGCCAACCAGAGCGTCGGTATTGCCCAGGCGATTCTGGCCGGCGCCCTGCAGGGCACTGCCAGCGCGGTGATCACTTTGATCATGGCGGCCCTGGCCACTCGCCTTTACCACCGATTTCACCACCCCCTGATCAAGGTGCTGGCTCCGCCCTGTCTGATTGTCAGCGTCAGCAGCAGCTTGTTGTATCTGATTCACAGCCTGGGGCAAACGCCCAACCTCTGGCTCACAATCATTCCCCCCAGCAGCCTGGCCCTGGCCTTCTGCCTGTACCTGACCCTGCGTCTGGCCAAACAAACCCGCGACTCTGTCGCCCACAGCGAGCCCAACCATGAGTGAAGCGTCCAATCGCCGTCCGCTGAAGATTCGCGACCAGCGGATCATGAACCGTATCGCCGCCTGGCTCAGCCAGCGCCAGGTGACCCCGAACCAGATTTCCGTGCTCAGCGTGGTGTTCGCCGCTGCCGGTGGCGCCGCGCTGATCGCCGCCGGGCACAGCAGCGGCGGCCTGTGGTCGCTGTGGCTGGTGCTGGCGGCGTTGATGATCCAGTGCCGGCTGCTGTGCAACCTGTTCGACGGCATGGTGGCGATGGAAGGTGGCAAGCAAACCCCGGCCGGTGAGCTGTTCAACGACGTGCCTGATCGCATCGCCGATCCACTGCTGATCGTTGCCTGCGGCTTTGCTCTGCCGGAATATACCTCGGCCATGTGGCTGGCCTGGCTTGGCGCACTGCTGGCGGTAATGACCGCCTACATCCGGGTACTCGGCGTATCGCTGGGGCTGCCGGCTGATTTTCGCGGGCCGATGGCCAAGCAACAGCGCATGGCCCTGCTGACCCTGGCCTGCCTGGCCTCGGCGCTGGAGTTTCTCTGGGATGGCAACGGCCAGATCCTTTGGGTCGCACTGATCGTGCTGGTCGTCGGCAGCACCCTGACCTGTGTGCGCCGGCTGCTGGGCGCTTATCAACAACTGAACCAGGGAGCCTGAGCCATGGATATCGGCCTGCCGTTCATGCTCGAACTGACACCCAACACCCTCACCGCCATGCTGCTGGTGCTGGCCATGCTGGTGATCGCCTCACTCAGCCAGTGGCTGCTGAGCAGCCGCCTGAGCGCCGACGCGCATCAGGAATTGCGCCAGCGTATCAACTCCTGGTGGATCATGGTGCTGGTGGTATTTACCGCGCTGATGATTGGCCGCACCGCCTCGCTGATCTTCTTTACCATCCTCAGCTTCATCGCCCTGCGTGAATTTTTCTCGATCCTGCCGGTACGGCTGACCGATCGCCGGCTGATTCTGGCGCTGTACCTGATGATCCCGGTGCACTACTACTGGATCGCCACCGACTGGTACGGCATGTTCACCATCTTCATTCCGGTCTACCTGTTCCTGATGATCCCCTTCGGCTTGCTGCTGCTGGGAGAGACCAAGGGCTTCATCCGCGCGGTGGCCTCGTATCAGTGGGCGGTGATGACCACGGTGTTCGCCATCAGTCACGTAGCCTACCTGCTGATGCTGCCGGCGGAGAACAACCCGGCTGGCGGCGGTGTCGGCCTGGTGCTGTATCTGGTGTTCCTGACCCAGTTCAATGATGTCGCCCAGTACATCTGGGGCAAGACCTTCGGCAACCGCAAGATCGTCCCTGGCATCAGCCCGAACAAGACCTGGGAAGGTTTTCTTGGCGGCATCGCCACCACCACTCTGCTCGGCGCTCTGCTGGCCCCGTGGCTCACCCCGCTGCTGTGGTGGCAAGGCCTGTTCGCCGGTTTGCTGATTGGGGTCGCCGGTTTCGTTGGTGACCTGACCGTCTCGGCGGTCAAGCGCGACCTGCGGATCAAGGACACCGGGCGTCTGATTCCCGGCCACGGCGGTATTCTCGATCGTATCGACAGCCTGATGTATACCGCGCCGCTGTTCTTCCACTTCCTGCGTTACACGGCGTACTGAGGAGTCCGACATGCCTTTTCTGCAACGTCTGCCGAAGATCCTGTTCTTCCTGCTGATCGTGCGCCCGGTGGTCTACCTGATGCTCGGCCTCAACGTGATGCAGCGCGAGAAACTGCCTACCCAGGGGCCGGCGATCCTGGCCGCCAACCACAACAGCCACCTGGACACCCTCGTGCTGATGTCGCTGTACCCACTGTCAGCCCTGGCACGCCTGCGCCCGGTGGCGGCCGCCGACTATTTTCTGCGCAACCGCTTCACCACCTGGCTGTCACTCAACCTGATCGGCATCATCCCGCTGGATCGTCAAGGTCAGGTCGACAAGGACAAGGTGTTCGAACAGTGCCAGCAGGCGCTGGCCGACGGCCAGATCCTGCTGCTGTTCCCCGAGGGTAGCCGCGGCGATCCGGAGCAGTTGCAGCCGCTGCGCAAGGGCATCTACCACCTGGCGCGCAGCTATCCCGGTACCCGGGTCACGCCAATTGCCCTGCACGGACTGGGCAAGGCCCTGCCCAAGGGCGGGTCCATGATCGTCCCGTTCAACTGCGATGCCGTGGTCGGCGAGGCGCTGGAAACCGGCGAGGATTGCGAAGCCTTCATGGGCCAGTTGCAAACCGCACTGGAAGCCCTGCTGGCCCAGTGCATTACCCGCCGCGAGGCGCTGGAAGAGTAGCGACGCCAACGCGGCTCAGGCAATGGGCCGCGTCACCCGGTCAACCAGATACACCAGCCCGCGATAATCGATACCGCTGTGGCTGCTCAGCCCGATCTCGCAGGTACGGCTGGTCGACACCCCCAGCTCGCAGTGCTGGACCGCCGACTTGAGACTGCGCAGGGCGTGGTCGTTGAGTGCCGGCAGGCTGAAGCCTTTGTCGCCGGCAAAGCCGCAGCAATGAATCCCTTCCGGCACTACTACCTGGGTGCTGCAGCGCCGGGCAACTGCCAGCAGCGCTTCGGCCTCGCCCAGATGTTGGGTGCTGCAGGTCACATGCACCGCCACCGGGGTGTCGATTGGCTCAAACGCCAGCCGCTCAAGCAGGTGCTCGCGAATAAAGCGCACCGGATCGTACAGGTTGAGCCGCGCATCGGGCATGCCCTGCACCAACCGCAGGGTACAAGGACTGGTATCGCAATAAATCGGATAGCGGCCCTGTTCACTGGCTGCCAGCAGCGCTGCCAGCAGTTCCCCGCGCTTGCGCTCGCCCTGCTCGGGATAGCCCTTGGAGGCGAACGGCTGACCGCAGCACAACTCATCCAGCCCAGCCGGAAAAATCACCTCAAAGCCCGCCTTTTCCAGTAACGCACAGGTCTTGTCGAACAGCGACACAGGCTCGTCACTGCCCGCCGTCGGCCCCATGACCCGCGAGATGCAGGCCGGCAGATAGACCACCTTGGGCTTGTCCGTCGCCCGAACCGGCGACGGCTCGACCCAGCGCAGCGCCTGCGGCATGGCCGGGGTCCACTGCGGCAGCCGCTCCCCAGACCACCGTCGCGCACTCCGGCTGAGCTTGAGTAACCGCGGCGCGCCCAACAGCCGCTGCGCCGTACCAGCCAGCATCAGGCTCAGACGCGCGCCCTTGAGTGCGGTGGCGAAATGTCCGGCCAACCAGTCGGCGCGGCCCGGATGCCGGGCCTGCCCGGCGCGCAGTTCACGCACCAGATCACCGGTATTGATCCCCACCGGGCAGCGCTGGGCGCACAGACCGGTAGCCGCGCAACTGTCGATGCCCTGATGCTGAAACGCCGCTTCCAGCTCGCCGGTATCGATGCCGGCACGCTTGCGCGCCTGAATGTCACGCCAGATGACAATGCGCTGACGCGGCGTCAGGGTCAGGCCGTTGCTCGGGCACACCGGCTCGCAGAAACCGCACTCGATACACTTGTCGACGATGGTATTGGCCGCTGGCAAAGGCTTGAGGTTTTTCAGGTGAATCTGCGGATCGTCAGACAGCACCACATCAGGATTGAGAATGCCCTGCGGGTCGAGCAGACGCTTGATCGCCCACATCAGTTGATAGGCCTCGCGGCCCCACTCCAGCTCGACAAACGGCGCCATGTTGCGCCCAGTGCCGTGCTCGGCTTTCAGCGCGCCAGCAAACTCGACCGCCACCAGTTGCGCCACATCCTGCATGAAGGCCTGGTAGCGGCTTTTTTCCGTCTCGCTGTCGAAACCCTGGGTGAAGACAAAGTGCAAGTTGCCCTCCAGCGCATGGCCGAAGATGATCGCCTCGGTGTAACCATGCTTGTCGAACAACGCCAGCAGGCGGTTGACACCCTCAGCCAGAGCCTCGACCGGAAAGGTCACGTCCTCGATGATCACGGTGGTGCCGGTAGCGCGCACCGCCCCCACGGCCGGGAAGGTGTCCTTGCGGATTTTCCACAACTGGTTGTAGACCTTGGGGTCGGTACTGAAATCCACCTGTTTTTCACGCGGGAACTGCGCCACCGAGGCCATGATCCGCTCGATCTGCTCGCTCAGCAGCTCAGCGCCCGAGGCCCGGGTCTCGATCAGCAGCGCGCAGGCCCCGGCGGACAGCGCGCCGACCCACTCAGGCATGCCCGGCATGTTCTCGACCGAGCGCAGACTGCGGCGGTCAAGCAACTCCACCGCTGATACCGGCTGCTGCTTGAGCAGCGGCACCGCCCGGCAGCAGCTCTCGACATCGGGAAACACCAGCAGCGCACTGGCCTTGTGCGGATGCTCGGGTACGGTGTCGTAGGTCACTGCACTGATAAAGCCCAGGGTGCCTTCAGAACCGACCATCAGATGACTGAGGATATCCAGCGGGTCGGTGAAATCAATCAGCGCATTGAGCGACAGCCCGGTGGTGTTCTTCAGCCGGTACTTGTGGCGAATGCGGCTGGCCAGCTCGCTGTTGGCCCGGGTCTGGCGCGCCAGCTCGTCCAGTTGCGCCAGCAGCGGCGCATGACTGCGCCGAAAGTCAGCGACACTGGCCGGGTCTTCGCTGTCCAGCAAGCTACCATCGGCCAGCACCAGGCGCAGCCCGGCCAGGGTGTGGTAGCTGTTCTGCGCGGTACCGCAGCACATGCCGCTGGAATTGTTGGCGACGATACCGCCAATCTTGGCCGCGTTAATCGAGGCCGGGTCCGGGCCGATCTTGCGCCCCAGCGGTGCCAGCACGGCGTTCGCCGCCGCACCGATCACCCCCGGCTGCAGACGGATCTGCGCACCGCCATGACGGATTTCGCGGCCGTTCCAGTGATCGCCCAGCACGATCAGTACTGAATCGCTGATCGCCTGCCCGGACAGGCTGGTGCCTGCGGCGCGGAAGGTCACCGGCACCTGGTGACTGTTCGCCAGACGTAGCAACGCGATCACCTCGGTTTCGGACTCGACCCGCACTACCAGTTGAGGAATCAGCCGGTAAAAGCTGGCGTCGGTACCGAACGCCAGGGTCGAGAGCGGATCGTCGAACAGTCGCTCGGCGGGAATCAGCTGCCGGGCGGCGGCGAGAAAGTCGGCGGGCAGGCTCATGGGTTCTCCGGGTGACAAGGTTACTGGGCCAGTTCACGCACCAGCAGATCAGCATTGATCTCGCTGACCGACTTGGCCCCGGTCAGCACCATGGCCACGCGCATTTCCTTCTCTATCAGATCCAGCAGATTGGCCACCCCGGCCTCGCCATCGGCGGCCAGCGCATAAATGAAGGCGCGCCCGAGCATCGCGCAGTCGGCGCCCAGCGCCAGCATGCGCACCACATCCAGGCCAGTACGAATGCCCGAATCGACCAGGATTTTCAGCTCGCCCTTGACCGCATCGGCAATCGCCGGCAGCGCCCGGGCGCTGGACAAGACACCGTCGAGCTGACGGCCGCCGTGGTTGGACACGACGATACCGTCGGCGCCGAAGCTGACCGCATCACGGGCATCCTCAGGATCGAGAATGCCCTTGATCACCATCGGCCCATCCCAGAATTCGCGAATCCACTCCAGATCCTTCCAACTGATTGACGGATCGAAATTGGCCCCCAGCCAGCCGATATAGTCGGCCAGCCCGGTCGGGTTGCCGCGGTAGGCGGAAATGTTGCCCAGATCATGCGGCTTGCCCAGCAGGCCAACATCCCAGGCCCAGCGCGGATGCGTCACCGCCTGCAACATGCGCCGCAGCGGCGCGTTAGGGCCGCTCATGCCGGAATGCGCATCGCGGTAACGGGCGCCCGGCACCGGCATGTCGACGGTAAATACCAGGGTCGTCACCCCGGCAGCCTTGGCCCGCTCCAGGGCGTTTTTCATGAACCCGCGATCCTTGAGCACATAGAGCTGGAACCACATCGGCCGATCGATGGCCGGCACCACTTCCTCGATCGGGCACACCGACACCGTCGACAGGGTAAAGGGAATGCCCTTGGCCGCCGCCGCCCGCGCCGCCTGCACCTCGCCCCGGCGGGCATACATGCCGGTCAGCCCGACCGGTGCCAGCGCCACTGGCATGGCCAGGGTTTCATCGAACAGCCGGGTTTCCAGACTCAGTTGCGACATGTTCTTGAGCACCCGCTGACGCAGGGCGATATCGGCCAGATCGGCGACATTGCGTCCCAGCGTGTGTTCGGCATAGGCACCACCGTCGATGTAATGAAACAGGAACGGCGGCAGCCGACGCTGGGCGGCGGCGCGGTAATCGGTGGAGGCAGAAATGATCATCAAAGGTTTCCCATGGTGTCTTCAAACGCACAGCGCCCCGGTCAGCCCCGGGACGTCGTCAGGCCGGGTATCAACCGCCCAGCAACGGGTCGCTGACGCCCAGTACATAGGCGGCGAACAGCGCAATCAGGCCAGTCATCAGCACATAGTACAGGGTTGGCCAGACGGTCTTGCGCAGCGTCTGGCCTTCGCGCCCAAGCAGCCCGACCGTGGCCGAGGCCGCCACGACATTATGGATCGCCACCATGTTGCCAGCGGCGGCACCAATGGCCTGTACCGCCACGATCAGGGCCGTGGACAGCCCCAGGTTGGTGGCCACTCCAAACTGGAACTGGCTGAACATCATGTTCGAGACCGTGTTGGAGCCGGCCAGGAACGCACCCAGCGCACCAATGGTCGGCGCCACCAGCGGATAGATGCCGCCTACGCTGTCGGCCATGAACCGGGCCATGGCAATCGGCATGCTCGGCAGATCGGCGGCGTTGACCCCGGAGTTGATCAGGATACGCACCATCGGCACGGTGAACAGCAACACGAAACCGGCACTGAGCAACACCCCGCTGGACTCCCTGACTGCGGCGGTCAATTCCCGCACCCGCATGCGGTGGATGAAAAAGGTCGCCAACACCACCAGCACCAGAATACCGCCAGGCAGGTAGAACGGCTCAATGCCTGCGTTGAGGCCGCTCTCACCCAGCAAGTTGCTGGCACTGAAAGACACCGAGCGGAACAGCGCCGTCGCCTCAGGGAACACTCGGCTGATCACCAGGATCAGACCGACCAGCAGATACGGCAACCAGGCGCGCCAGCTGCTCATCGGCTTGGCGGTCAGCTCCTCCAGCTTCATCTCAATACTGCCCAGCCACTCACTCGGCCAGCTTTCACGCGGGGCGAAATCCCACACAGTTTTCGGCACCAGAAAACCGAAACGGGCCGCCGTGGTCACAATACCCAGGCCAACCAGACCACCTAGCAGCGAGGGGAATTCCGGCCCGAGAAACACCCCAGTGAGCATGTAGGGAATGGTGAAGGCTATACCGGCGAACAGGGCGAAAGGCACCACCTCAAGTCCGGCGCGCCAGCTCTTCTCCTTGCCGAAGAAGCGGGTCAGCATCAACGCCATGATCACCGGCATTACGCTACCGACCAGCGCATGAATGATCGCCACCTTGGCGCTCACCAGCATCAGATAGGCGTCCCAGCTTGAGCCCTGAGCCAGCAGCTCGGCACCAATGGTGGCGCTGTCCAGGCCGGTGGTTACGCCAACCAGAATCGGAGTACCGACCGCACCAAAGGACACCGGCGTGCTCTGCACCAGCATCCCCATCAGCACCGCCGCCATCGCCGGGAATCCAACGGCCACCAGCAGCGGTGCGGCAATGGCGGCTGGTGTCCCGAAGCCCGAGGCGCCTTCAATGAAACAGCCGAACAGCCAGGCGATAATGATCGCCTGAATCCGCCGGTCCGGGCTGATAGTAGTGAAGCCGGCACGGATCGCCGTGATCCCGCCCGAATGCTTGAGCGTATTGAGCAGCAAGATGGCGCCGAAGATGATCCACAGCAGCCCCAGGGTAATGATCAGTCCTTGCAGGGTGGAAGCCAGAATCCGGTTGAGACTCATGTCCCAGGCGAACAGACCAATGGCAGCAGTCAACAGATACACCAGCGGCATGGCACGACGTGCCGGCCAGCGCAGGCCGATCAGCAGAATACCGGCCACCAAAATCGGGGTGAAGGCCAGCAAGGCAAGTAGTCCAGATGACATAGGGGGCTCCAGTGATTGTTGTGAATGGATTTGCCCAATTGGTAATACCAATTTACAATAAACGCTGTTCAGGGTATGGCAGCAACCGACCCACAGTCAATTACCGGCTCTTAGACTTTGGTATAACCATTGTAATCAGCAGCTTTATCCTTGAAGCGCGCCAAGGCATAATCCAAAAATTGGTATGACCAATAAATTATCGAGCTAAAACATGGAAATTGGACAGATTCGCCAGCGGCGTCTGGCAGACACGATCGTCGAACAACTGGAAGCCATGATCCTGGAAGGCGCACTGACGCCGGGACAGCGACTACCGGCCGAGCGGGTACTGGCCGAGCAGTTCGGCGTGTCACGCCCTTCGCTGCGTGAAGCCATTCAAAAACTGGTTGCCAAGGGTCTGCTGATCAGCCGCCAGGGCGGCGGCAACTATGTCAGCGACTCGCTCGGCTCCAGCTTTAGCGATCCCTTGCTGGCACTGCTGGAGGGCCGCCCGGAAGCCCAGCGCGACCTGCTGGAGTTTCGTCATACCCTGGAAGCGGACTGCGCCTACTACGCCGCCCTGCGCGCCACCGAAGTAGACCAGCAGCATTTGCGCAGTGCCTATGAAACGCTGCAAAGCTGTTACGCCCCTGCCAGCAAGGCCAGCCGCGCCGAGGAAGGCGCCGCCGATGCGCGCTTTCATCTGGCGATTGCCGAGGCCAGCCACAACATGATCTTGCTGCACACCATTCGCGGCCTGTTCGACCTGCTCAAGCGCAATGTTGTGACCAATATTGGCGGCATGTACGAACTGCGCCCGGAAACCCGGCAAATGCTGATGCAGCAGCATCAGGAACTGTTCGAGGCAATCATCGAACGGCGTGCCGACGACGCACGCGCCTGTGCCAGCCGGCACATCGGTTACGTGCAGACCGTACTGGCTGAGCGCCGTGAAGAGCAGCAACGCCGGGCCAGAGCCCAGCGCCGGGAAAAGCCATTGAACGGCTGATATCCCACAGCGTTGTCTAAACTGATTACAACGACCAACCGTCCCGACGCTTGACCCAGGTCATGGGCAGGCCCAGGCCAGACTGCAACACTGCCTGGCAGGCCCAATACAATCAGTACAAGGAGAACGGCAATGCTTGCACACTGCATCCTCAGCGTGGATTACTCCGCAGACTGGAACAAAACGCTAGATCACCTGCCGGCCATCAAGCCGCTGCTGGGGTTGGAACGACTGACCCTGGTCTACGTGGTCGAAACTCACAAGCGCCCGCATATCGAAGGCAGCGGCGCCTCGGCCGAGTCGCGACTTAAAGCCCTGTCTGCCCAGTTGAACAAGGATCTGGGCATCGGCGTCGACTATGAAGTGCGGCGCGGCTTTGCCGCCTCGGAAGTGCTGGAAGCTGCGCGCAAGCTCAAGGCCAACGGCATCATCACCCTGAACAAAAGCCATTCCAGTGGCCGCGAGTTCTTTCTCGGCAATATCGCCATGAACCTGGCACGCATGACCCGCCTGCCGCTATTGATGCTCTCGAGTGACGGCGCCGTGGTCGAACCCGACGCTCCCATTCTGTTCGCCACCGACGGTTCCACAGCCAACCGCAACGCTCAGAACTGTTTTGAAGCCTTCATGAAGCAAGGCGGGCACGGCCTGGCGGTGTGGGTTGACTCGGATGAGCATGACGACGCCGAAGCCGCGCAGCATGTGCTCAACGACCTGACCGGACGCTACCCGCATGTTGCCGCGCGGCGCCTGAAAGGTACCGCCAGCCGTGAGATTGCGGATCTGTCCCAGGATGAACGAGCCGCGCTGGTGATCATCGGCAAACGCGGCAGCACGCCGATTGCCGAACTGATGCTTGGCAGCACCGCCGAAAACATCGCCCGCGCCTGCCGCCAACCGGTACTGCTGGTCCCCTCGGTCTAAGACTGGCGGCACGAGGAGGCTGGATCAGCCCTTCTGGGAAGCGGGAGCATCTGCTCCCGCTGCAAGCCTTGAGCAAGACAATCAAGCCTCGGACGCCCTACGCTCCCAGCCAGTCAGCCAGCACCTCACGCGTATGCTGCCCCAGCAACGGCGGCGCGGTCCGGTACTCGGCCGGAGTACGCGACAGCCGAATCGGATTGGCCACCAGATCGACCTGCCCGGCCAACGGGTGTTCCAGCGTGACCTTCAACTGCCGGGCCTGCACCTGCGGATCGGCAAACACCGCCGCCAGATCATTGATCGGCCCACAGGGCACCCCAGCCTGCTCCAGCAACGCCACCCACTCGGCGGTGGTACGGAACACGGTAACCTGCCGAATCAACGGAATCAGCTCAGCCCGGTGCGCGACCCGCTCGGCATTGCTGACAAACCGCGGATCATCGGCCCACTCCGGGTGCCCGGCCACTTCGCAGAACTTGCGGAACTGACCGTCGTTGCCCACGGTGAGGATAAAATCGCCATCGGCGGTCGGAAAATCCTGATACGGCACGATATTGGGATGCGCATTGCCCAGACGCCGGGGCGGCTGCCCGGTGGTCAGATAGTTCAGCGCCTGATTGGCCAGGCAGGCAACCTGCACATCCAGCAGTGCCAGATCGATATGCTGGCCCAGACCACTGCGCTCACGCTCGGCCAACGCGGCAAGGATCGCATTGCTGGCATACAGACCGGTCAACACATCGGTCAGCGCCACCCCGACCTTGACCGGGCCAGCGCCCTGCTCGCCATCCGCCCGCCCGGTTACGCTCATCAGCCCACCCAGACCCTGAATCATGAAGTCGTAGCCGGCACGTTTGGCGTAAGGTCCATCCTGACCGAAGCCGGTCACCGAGCAATAGATCAGCCGCGGATTGAGCGCCTGCAGACTGGCATAGTCCAGCCCATAGGCCGCCAGCCCGCCAACCTTGAAGTTCTCGATCAGTACATCGGCCCGGGCCGCCAGCTCGCGCACCTGCTGCTGGCCCTCGGGCTGGGTGAAGTCGATGGCGATCGAGCGTTTATTGCGGTTGGCACAGAGGAAGTAGGCCGCCTCGGAGGTATCGCGCCCGTCGGCACCCTTGAGATAGGGTGGCCCCCAGGCGCGGGTATCATCACCCGAACCAGGGCGTTCGACCTTGACCACATCGGCACCCAGATCCGCCAGCATCTGCCCAGCCCAGGGGCCAGCCAGCACACGGGACAGATCAAGCACTTTCAAACCAGACAGAGCACCAGGCATATTTGCCTCCAAGGCGGATCGGCCGGCTGGACGTATCCTGTAAACGTCATTGCGAGGAGCAGGGGGCGGCCATCCGCCGACGCGGCAATCCATTCAGTATCAAGCAACCCATGGATTGCCACAGGCCTTTGGCCTTCGCAATGACGGCGGGGCATCGCACAAGCACCGCGACCGAAACCCATGGATTGCCACGGGCCAAAGGCCCTCGCAATGACAGCCAGCCTGGGTTACTTCAGAAAAACGCCTGAAGGCCCGTCTGCGCCCGGCCCAGAATCAGCGCATGGACGTCATGAGTCCCTTCGTAGGTGTTGACCACTTCCAGGTTGACCACGTGGCGGATCACCCCGTACTCATCGGAAATGCCGTTACCACCGAGCATATCGCGAGCTACACGGGCGATATCCAGCGACTTGCCGCAGGAGTTGCGCTTCATGATCGAGGTGATTTCCACCGCTGCCGTACCTTCATCCTTCATCCGGCCCAGACGCAGGCAGCCCTGCAGTGCCAAAGTGATTTCGGTCTGCATGTCGGCCAGTTTCTTCTGGATCAACTGGGTTTGCGCCAGCGGCCGACCGAACTGGGTGCGGTCCAGAGTATACTGACGGGCGGTGTGCCAGCAGAATTCAGCCGCGCCCAGCGCGCCCCAGGAAATACCGTAACGCGCCGAGTTCAGGCAGGTGAAGGGCCCTTTCAAACCAGTGACATGCGGCAGCAGGTTCTCTTCCGGAACGAACACATCGTCCATCACGATTTCACCGGTGATCGAAGTACGCAGACCAACCTTGCCCTTGATCGCCGGCGCACTCAGACCTTCCCAGCCCTTTTCCAGAATGAAGCCGCGAATCACGTCGTCTTCGGTCTTGGCCCAGACCACGAATACATCAGCAATCGGACTGTTGGTGATCCACATCTTGGCGCCCTTGAGGCGATAGCCACCCTCGACCTTGCGCGCCCGGGTGACCATCGAGCCCGGATCGGAACCATGGTTAGGCTCGGTCAAACCGAAGCAGCCGATCCACTCACCGCTGGCCAGCTTGGGCAGGTACTTGCGCTTCTGCTCCTCGCTGCCGAACTCGTTGATCGGCACCATCACCAGCGACGACTGCACGCTCATCATCGAACGGTAACCGGAATCGACCCGCTCCACTTCACGGGCGATCAGGCCGTAGCACACATAGTTCAGACCGCTGCCGCCGTACTCGGTGGGAATGGTCGCACCCAGCAGACCCAGCTCACCCATCTCGCGGAAGATCGCCACATCGGTCTCTTCATTGCGGAACGAGTTGAGCACCCGCGGCATCAGCTTGTCCTGGCAGTACTGGGCAGCGGAATCGCGCACCATGCGCTCTTCTTCGGTCAGTTGCTGATCCAGCAGCAGCGGGTCGATCCAGTTGAATTGTGCTTTAGCGGCCATGGGAACTCCGTCAATCGGTTAGGCAATCACGCCCCCACAACGGGCGCGGTTCAAGTGGATTAAGCCTAGACCCGTGCGCACCGGCAGGCAAACGCGTTTTTTGCAGACACCTGTGCTAGATTGGAACTCCGAAAGCCGCTAGCCGCCGACAGAAAGCCGAAGGATACCCCATGCGTCGCAAAATCCCGCCGACCCAGGCCCTGATCTGTTTCGAATCCGCCGCCCGCCATGAAAGCTTCACCAAGGCCGCCGAGGAACTGTCGCTGACTCAAAGCGCGGTATGCCGGCAGATCGCCAACCTGGAAGAGTTTCTCGACGTGCAATTGTTCCGCCGCACCCGGCGCGGAGTGAAGCTGACCGAAACTGGCCAGACCTACAGTCGGCGCATCGCCAACCGGCTAGATGCGGTCGAGCGCGACACCCTGTCGGTGATGGGCAACCAGGGCACCGCAACCCTGGAACTGGCCACAGTACCGACCTTCGCCACGCAATGGCTGCTGCCGCGACTGAACGGTTTTCTTGTGCAACATCCGCACGTCACGGTCAACCTGACCAACCGCACCCGGCCGTTTCTGTTCGCCGACACCGAGTTCGACGCCGCCATCTACTTTGGCGACGGCGACTGGTCGGGTACCGAGGTGCACTTTCTCATGCACGAATCGCCGGTGCCGGTGTGCAGTCCGGCACTGATCGCACCCGCAACCGCGTTGACGTCCGAACAGATTGCCCAGCTACCCCTGCTGCAACAAACCACCCGCCCCTACGCCTGGCGCCAATGGTTCGCCTCGCTCGGCATGCGTGTTGAACACGACCTCAACGGCACCCGCCTGGAACTGTTCTCCATGCTGGCCCAGGCCGCCATGCATGGCATGGGCGTTGCCCTGATCCCGCCGTTCCTGATCCAGGACGAGCTGGCCAACGGCACACTGATCAACCCCTGCGCCCACAGCTTCGACAGCGACAACGCCTATTACCTGACCATCCCCGAACGCAAAGCCGAGTCCGCCACGCTACAAGCGTTCAGGGATTGGTTGTTGCTGGAGGCGCAGGCCTATCGAAATGAAAGCACCGGCTGACAGCCCAGCCATCCGACCACGCCGCGCCATAAGCCGACCACTCAACCGCGCCCATCACCCTCACCGATAATACGTACAAATCCTGCGGCCCTCGATCTCATGCACCCGAATATCCATCTGGTACAGATCGCGCAGCACGGCATCCTGAATCAGCTCATCCGGGCGGCCCTGGCAGGCGAGCTTGCCGGCTTGCATGGCGATGATGTGATCGGCATAGCAGGAGGCGAAGTTGATGTCGTGCAGGACCACCACCACGGTTTTACCCTTATCATCGGCGGCGCTGCGTAGCAGTTGCATCATGTCCACGGCGTGGCGCATGTCGATGTTGTTCAACGGCTCATCGAGCAACACGTAGTCAGTGTCCTGGCACATGACCATGGCGACGTAGGCGCGTTGGCGCTGGCCGCCGGACAACTCGTCGATGGCCTGGTGCTGTAACGAGGTCAGGCGCAGGTAGTCGATGGCTTCGTCGATCCGCTGCTGATCATTCGCGGTCAACCGCCCGCCGGAATGCGGGAAGCGGCCGAAGGCGACCAGGTCACGCACACTCAGGCGCATGGTGGTCTGGTTGTGCTGGCGCAGGATCGACAGCTTGCGCGCCAGCTCAGCACCGGGGGTGCGCACCACATCCAACTGGTCGATCAGTACCCGTCCGGCGGACATCGGCAACAACCGGCTGATCATCGACAGCAAGGTCGACTTGCCGGCACCGTTGGGGCCGATGATGGCGGTAAAACCGCCCTTGGGAATCTGCAGACTGACGTTGTCGACCACCAGTTGATCGCCATAGCGCTTGCTGAGTTCGTGGGTTTCAATCATTGGCGCACTCCGCGTAGTAACAGGGCGATAAACAACAGGCCACCGGCCAGCTCGATAACCCGCGACAGCGGCAGGCTGGAGGCCAGCACATGCTCCAGCAGCAACTGACCGCCGACCAGACAGATCACCCCGACGCAGACGCTGGCCGGCAGGGTCCAGCGGTGCTGCTGGGTGCCCATCAGCACGTAGGCAAGGTTGGCGACCAGCAGGCCGAAGAACAGAGTGGGACCGACCAGTGCGGTGGCAGCCGCCACCAGCACGGCAATCACCACCAGCAGCCGCAATACCAGACGCTGATAATCCAGCCCCAGATTGACCGCAATATCCCGACCCAGCGCCAGCACATCGAGCTTGCGCCAGATCCACAGCACATAGAGGCTGGCCGCGCCGACGAAGGCGGTCGACACCCCCAGCAAACTGACGTTGATGCGGTTGAAACTGGCAGCGCTGCGGCCGCGATCAATCGCCAGCACACCGGGGTCGAGGATGCGCAGCAGCAGGTCGGTCAGCTCGCGGAACAGGATGCCAGCGAGAATACCAATCAGGATCAGCAGATGCAGGCTGCGTACCGCGCCGCTGAACAGCAGACGGAAAATCAGCAGCGCCAGCAGCACCACGGCCAGCACTTCCAGGCCAAAACGCAGCGGCAAGGCCAGCCCCTGCCACTGGGCCGCGCCCCAGATCAGCAGTACCACTACCTGCACCAACAGGAACAGCACGTCGAAGCCGAGCAATGCCGGGGTCAGCACGCGGTTCTGGGTAATGCTTTGGAACAGCACGGTCGACAGGCCAATGGCCCAGGCCACCAGCAGCATGGCCAGCAGACGCGGGCCACGGTATTCGAGAATAAAGGCCCAGTCGGTCTGCACCCGCAGGGTCATAAAGCCCACAGCGCAGAACGCCGCCAGCAGTGCCAGCAGACTCAGTCGCCAGACAGGGTTCAAAGTCAGGCCCATTGCTTGCGCCCCCGAATCAGAATCACCAGGAACACCAGGCAGCCGGTCACGGCCAGCAAGCCGGACGACGGAATCTCGAACGGATGAATGATCAACCGCCCGGCCAGATCGGCCGACAGCAGCAAGGCAGCACCCAGCAAAGCCACCAGCGGAATGCTGCGGCGCAACTGATCACCACAGAGCCAGCGCACCAGATTGGGCGCCACCAGACCGATAAAGGGAATGGCACCCACCACGACCACCACGCTGGCGGAAATCATCGCCACCAGCAGCAAGCCAAGCAGCATCAGCCGGCCATAGTTGACCCCGACGTTAGTGGCAAAGTCCTTGCCCAGGCCGATCACGGTAAAGCGATCAGCGGCCAGCATAGCGACCACGGTCAGACCGGCAGCCAGCCACAACAGCTCATAACGACCGCGCAGCACGGCGGAAAAATCGCCACTGTTCCAGGCCCGGAGTGACTGGCTCAGATCCAGTTGTTGAGCCAGCAGCGCCCCGGCGGCGGCAATCACCCCGGCCAGTACCAGCCCCACCAGCGGTACGATCAGCGCCGAGCGCAGGGCAATGCGCCGCAGTACGGCCAGAAAGATCAGCGTGCCGCCCAGCGCAAACACACTGACCAGCGCAAAGCGCAGCGGCAATGAGGCCCCCGGCGCCAGCCAGGCCAGCACCAGCATGCCCAGCGCGGCCGCTTCCATGGTGCCGACCGTGGAGGGCTCAACCAGGCGGTTGCGGGCCATCATCTGTAGAATCAGCCCGGCTACCGCCAGCGCCGAACCGGCCAGCAGCAAGGCCAGGGTACGTGGCAGGCGGCTGGCGAAGAGGATTTTCGACAGCCGGTCATCCGGATCGCCGGTCAGCACATTGAGCAGGCTCATGCGACTGGCACCGACGTTCAGGCTCCATAGCGCCAGCCCAACCACCAGCGCCAGCAGGATGATCAGCCACACAGTAACGCGCGGAGCCGAGGCTCCGCGCGGGGTTAGTTCTGAACCGGACATCAAGGCAGGGTCTTAACGGTTGGCGGCTGAAAAGGCTTCGATCAGGGTTTCGACACTGGTCTGCATGACTCCGATACCACTGTTGTCGAGCAGGTACCAGCTGACCGGATCCAGATAGACGATCTGGCCTTTCTGCCCGGCAGTGGTGGCCTTGACCAACTCGTTGTCCATCAACTGGGCCGCAGCGACGCCCTCACGACCGATGGCAGCATCACGGTCCATGACGAACAACCAGTCCGGATTGGCTTCGAGCAGAAACTCAAACGATACCGAGTGCCCATGACGACCAACCTGCAGATTATCGACCGCCTGCGGCAAACCGAACACATCATGGATCATGCCGAAGCGGGTGCCACTGCCGAAGGCCGCCATGCGCCCGCCGGTGGTCAGTACCAGCAGGCCATTACCCTGCTCAGCGGTCAGTTTGCGCAGCTCCTGGACCGACGCCTCAAGCTTGGAAATCAGCGCCTCGGCTTCAGCTTCCCTGGCATAGATCTGGCCCAGCAGTCGGGTGTTGCGCTCCAGGCTGCCAAGCAGGTCCTTGGGATCGGGAGTCAGATCGACGGTCGGGCCGAACTTGGCCACTTCGGCATACTGCCCCTGGGCCCGACGCCCGGTGATAATCAGATCCGGCTGGGTGTTCTGCAGCACTTCCAGATCCGGCTCGAACAGGCTGCCGGCACGAATGAAATCACCGTCACGGTATTGCTTGAGCAGTTCGGGGGCCGTGTTGCTTGGCGTGCCCTGCACGGTTACGCCCAGTTGCTGCAGGGTGTCCAGAGTCGACCAGTCGATGACCACGGCTTTTTGTGGGTTGACCGGGACTTCAGTCTCGCCACTGCTGTGTTGGATGGTGACGGTTTCATTGGCCAGAGCGGCGGCTGAAAAGCCGGTGGCCAACAACAGGCCAGTCACAGACAGGCCACGACGAAGAGCATGGGGGAGCATCGGAGTTCCTTGGCAGCGTATTGCAGACGATTCGCATACGACAACATTCTTGCGAATAATTATTGTTTGCGATGCTACCAGAAACCGCTTTGCCCAAGCAGCGAGAGCGCTCGGGACAAACCGTTGCGAAAAACTCAACGACGCAGGCAGCACGCCTTTCAGGCATACCGTCTGCGCCGCTCAGCAGTTACTGACGAATCCCCTCGATAGTCAGCAGCAACTCGACTTCCTGCGAAGCCGGCCCCAGGTCCATGGCGATATCAAAGTCCTTCAGCTTCAGCGTGGTGTAAGCCTCAAAGCCAGCCCGGTAACCACCCCACGGATCTTCACCCTCACCCATGAAACGGGCGTCCAGTACAACCGGGCGAGTCACCCCGTTGAGGGTCAGCTCACCACTGACCTTGGCGCTGTCATCGCCAGTCATTTCCACGCCAGTAGACTTGAAGGTCGCCTGCGGATGCCGGCTGACGTTGAGGAAGTCGGCACTGCGCAGGTGGCGATCACGCTCGGCATGGTTGGAATCGACGCTGGCAGTATTGATGGTGACCTGTACCTGGCTTTCAGCCGGCTGCTCGGCATCCCAGCTGAACGTCCCTTCGAAGTCGTTGAACCGGCCATACAGCCAGCTCATACCCAGATGACTGATCTTGAAGTTGATGAAGGCGTGCTGGCCTTCCTTGTCGATCACGTAATCAGCAGCCTGGGCGCTCATGCCGGCCAGGCCCATGGCAGAACCCAGCATCAAGGCAGCGAAGGTCTTTTTCATATCATTTCTCCTTGGTTGAATTTTCAAGTGAAGCCCGAGGGCGCAGGCCCAGCATGCGTCGCAAGGTGTCGTCACGGTCGATAAAATGATGTTTCAGAGCACCCAGCGCATGCAGCGCCACCAACCCAAGCAACAGCATGGCAGACCAGAAGTGTAGATCACCGGCCCGATCCTCCTGGCGCGGCAGACCGCTGACCAGCGCCGGCAACTCGAACCAGCCGAACACACTGATACCCTGCCCGCGCGCGGTGGAAATCAGATAGCCGCTGATGACAATCATGAACAGCAGCAGATACAGCAGACCATGCACTGCCGACGCCAGACGCACCTCCCAGCGCGCATGGTTGGGCAGATGGGCCGGTTTGGGGTTGATCCAGCGCCACAGCAGACGCAACACCAGCACCGCAGCCAGGGCGATCCCGATGCTCTTGTGCCAGAATGGGGCACTGCGATAGTAGGGGCTGTAGTAGCTGAGGTCGGTCATCCACAGGCCGAGGACGGCCAGACCAATGACGGTTACAGCCACGCCCCAGTGCAACAGCACGGTGACCAGCCCGTAACGAGTATGAGTATTCCTGAAAGCCATGACTGCCACTCCAATGTGATGCAAAGCATTCTCACATCGAGAGTAGCGGGTAAAAAGCGGAAAAATCTGCTGACTGCTATCTATTTTCTAGATAGGTTACGCGCACGCCGTACACATCGGCAGGGCGTAAGGAACCTCTGAAAACGTAGGCGAGGCAGGCAAGACAAGGCAAAAACGGCCGAAAAAGCGCAGTTTACGTGGTGTAAATGAGCATTTTGAGGCCGTTTTTAACGCAGTATTGCCAACGCAGGTAGTTTTCAAAGCTTCCTTAGAAAAACAGCCGCTTGAGCTCCGTCCCCGGATCCTCGGCACGCATAAAGGCTTCGCCAACCAGGAAGCTATAGATGTCATGGGCCAGCATCAGCTCGACATCGGCACGGTTGAGAATACCGCTTTCGGTCACCAGCAGGCGCTCGGGCGGAATCTTCGGCAACAGTTCCAGAGTGGTATCGAGGCTGACTTCGAAGGTGTGCAGATTGCGGTTGTTGATGCCGATCAGCGGGGTATCCAGATGCAACGCCCGGTCCAGCTCAATGCCGTCATGCACCTCGACCAGCACATCCAGACCGTGGGTATAGGCCACATGGGCCAGCTCGGCCATCTGCGCATCTTCCAGCACGGCGGCAATCAGCAAGACGCAGTCCGCCCCCATGGCACGCGCCTCGACCACCTGATAGGGATCGACCAGAAAGTCCTTGCGGATCACCGGCAGGCTGCAGGCCGCCCGAGCCTGACGCAGATAGTCATCGTGGCCCTGGAAAAAGTCGATATCGGTAAGCACCGACAGGCAGGTCGCACCGCCCTTTTCGTAGCTCACGGCAATCTCGGCCGGATTGAAGCTTTCGCGCAGCACGCCCTTGCTCGGCGAAGCCTTCTTGACCTCGGCGATCACTGCCGGCTCGCGCGCTTCGGCCTTGCGCATCAGGGCCTTGGCAAACCCGCGCGGGGCATCGGCACTGGCGGCCAGCTTTTCCAGTTCAGCCAGCGAAGTCTGGGCTCGCCGCTCGGCCACTTCCTCATACTTGCGCTCGACAATTTTCTGCAGGATGGTCGGCACGCTCATTGTTCAGACTCCTCGCGGAATACCTCGGTAAAGGCCACCAGTTCATTGAGCTTCTCACGGGCCAGGCCCGAGTACAACGCATCCGATGCCAGCTTCACGCCGTCGCTCAGGGTGCTGGCCAGGTCGGCGGCGTACAGCGCCGCACCGGCATTGAGAATGATCATGTCGGCGGCTTTTTCGCCGGCTTCGGTCTCGCGCTTGCCCAGCGCATCGCGCACCAGCGCCAGCGAAGCCTGCGGTGAATCAACGGTCAGGCCGATCAGGCTCTGGCTACGCAGGCCGACATCCTCGGGCTGCACCCAGTATTCGCTGATCTCGCCATTTTTCAGCTCGGCGACATAGCTGGGGGCCGCCAGGCTGAACTCATCGAGCCCATCCTTGGAATGCACCACCAGAACATGCTCGCTGCCCAGGCGCTTGAGCACTTCGGCCAGCGGCCGGCACAGCGCCTGGCTGAACACCCCGACCACCTGATGCCGGACACCGGCTGGATTGGTCAGCGGCCCGAGCATGTTGAACAGGGTCCGCAGGCCCAGCTCCCGGCGCGGGCCGGCAGCATAGCGCATGGCGCTGTGGTGAACCTGGGCGAACATGAAACCGACGCCGACACTTTCAATGCAGCGGGCGACCTGTTCGGGGCTCAGCTCCAGATAGATGCCAGCCGCCTCCAGCAAATCAGCACTGCCGCTCTTGCCGGACACCGCGCGATTGCCGTGCTTGGCGACCTTGCCACCGGCTGCGGCCACCACGAACACCGATGCCGAAGACACGTTGAAAATGTTGGCGCCATCGCCACCGGTGCCGACCACATCGACCACATGGTCCAGGCTCGACAACTCGACCCGGCGCGCCAGTTCTCGCATCACCGACACCGCACCGACGATCTCGTCGATGGTCTCGCTCTTCATCCGCATGCCCATCAGGAATGCGCCGATCTGCGCATCCGTGCATTGGCCGGTCATGATCTCGCGCATCACCGCCTGCATCTCTTCGGTCGTCAGATCCAGATTGCTGACGACCCGGTTGAGCGCCTCCTTGATATCCATCAGCGTACTCCACCCTGTTGCTTGAGGAAGTTGGCCAGCAGTTCGTGGCCCTGTTCGGTCAGAATCGATTCGGGGTGAAACTGCACACCCTCGATCATGTACTGACGATGGCGTAGCCCCATGATTTCGTCCACCGAACCGTCGGCATGCTGGGTCCAGGCGGTGACTTCCAAGCACGCCGGCAAGCTCTCGCGGCGCACAACCAGCGAATGGTAGCGAGTCACGGTGAGCGGATTGGCCAAGCCCTCGAATACCCCGAGATGTTCATGATAGACCGGACTGGTCTTGCCGTGCATAACCTCACGGGCGCGTACCACCTCACCCCCGAAGGCCTGGCCGATACTCTGGTGGCCCAGACAGATGCCGAGAATCGGCAGCCGGCCGGCAAAATGCTGCAATACCGGCACCGATACGCCGGCCTCGGTCGGCGTGCAGGGGCCGGGGGAAATTACGATGCGCTCGGGCTGCAGGGCCTCGATCTGCCCGACCGTGAGTTCGTCGTTACGCACCACCTTGACCTCGGCACCCAGCTCGCCGAGATACTGCACCACGTTGTAGGTGAAGGAATCGTAGTTATCGATCATCAGTAGCATGGTTATTCCCTCACTCGGCCGACTGTTCGGCCAGCGCCACGGCGCGGAACATGGCCCGGCGCTTGTTGATGGTTTCCTCCCACTCTCGCTCGGGCACCGAGTCGGCGACGATGCCGGCCCCGGCCTGAACGTGCAGCTCTGCGTCCTTGATCACCGCAGTGCGGATGGCAATGGCGGTGTCCATATTGCCGTTCCAGGCCCAGTAGCCCACCGCGCCGCCGTAGACACCACGCTTGACCGGCTCCAGCTCGTCGATGATTTCCATCGCGCGGATCTTCGGCGCGCCGGACAGGGTACCAGCCGGCAGAATGGCGCGCAGCGCATCCATGGCGTTGAGCTCGTCAAGCAACTGGCCCTTGACGTTGGAAACGATGTGCATGACATTGGAATAGCGCTCGATCACCATCTGCTCGGTGACCCGTACCTGGCCGATCTTGGCCACCCGGCCCACGTCATTGCGGCCCAGGTCGATCAGCATCAGGTGTTCGGCAATTTCCTTGGCGTCGGCCAGCAGATCCTGCTCCAGCGCCAGGTCAGCCTCGGGCGTGGCGCCACGCGGGCGGGTACCGGCAATCGGGCGCACGGTCACTTCACCGTCCTCGACCCGCACCAGCACTTCCGGCGAGCTGCCGACCACGTGAAAGTCGCCAAAGTTGAAGAAGTACATGTAAGGCGTTGGGTTCTGGCTGCGCAGGGCGCGGTACAGATCGATCGGCGCGGCCTTGAAGTCGATGCTCATGCGCTGCGACAGCACCACCTGCATGCAGTCGCCGGCGAGGATGTACTCCTTGACGCTGTCGACAGCGCGCTCGAAATCCTCACGGGTGAAGCTGGCGCGATAGTCCAGATCATCCCGGTCCGGCGGGTTGTCCAGGCGCAGAGCCTGACGCTGGGCCAGCGGTTGACGCAACTGCGCCAGCAGTTCATCCAGCCGGGCGTTGGCCATGGCAAAGGCGTCGGCCTGGGCCGGATCGGCCAGCACGATGGCGTGCAGCTTGCCGGCCAGGTTGTCGAACACCACAACCTCATCGGAAACCATCAGCAGAATGTCCGGGGTGCCCAGTGGGTCCGGATGCGGACAATGGGCCAGACGCTGCTCGACATAGCGCACGCTGTCGTAACCGAAGTAGCCGACCAGACCGCCATTAAAGCGCGGCAGCCCAGGGATGTCGGAAACCCGATAACGGGCCTTGAAGGTCTCGACAAAGGCCAGCGGGTCGGCACAGTCATGGCGCTCGGTCTCGACACCGTCGACCAGCACGCAGGCCGTGTGGCCCTGGACACGCAACACGGTACGGGCCGGCAGGCCGATGATCGAGTAGCGGCCCCATTTCTCGCCGCCCTGTACCGATTCGAGCAGGTAGGAGTTGGGGGCGTCGGCCAGTTTCAGGTAGGTGGACAGCGGGGTATCGAGGTCGGCGAGGACTTCACGCACCAATGGGATGCGGTTGTAGTCCTGGGCGGCCAGGCGTAGGAATTCGTCTAGGGTCATGATCAGCCTCATGGGGCAAGGTTTTTGTCACACGCAAACACGGGGCCCGCGCTCTACGCGGGCAAAACAATCAGGCACGCCAGCGCCAGCGGGCGAGCGCCTTGATTACTCTCATCAGTTTGCGGTTGCTGACAAACACGGCTGATCCATCAATCTCTGCGGGCAATATTTCAGATACCAGGCAAGACTATATGAGGGTGTCGAGTGAATCAACCAGCAGATCGGGGTTTTCCTCGGCCACCGGGCGACCGTGATTGTAGCCGTAACTGACTGCCACCACCGGCACCCCGGCCGCTCGGGCGGCCAGAATGTCGCTGCGCGAATCCCCGATGAACAAGGCCTGCCCGGGCTCAACCCCAGCCTCGGCCATGACCTGCTGCAAGGCGGCCGGATCAGGTTTCTGGACCGGCAGACTGTCACCGCCAATCTGCCAGCGGAAATAGCCGCCAAGACCTTTATCAGCCAGCAGCTCGGGCAGGAAGCGGCTCGGTTTGTTGGTGATCAGCGCCAGCGGCACACCGGCAGCGGCCAAGTGATTGAGGAAGCGACGGACCCCAGGGTAGAGCTGACTGCGCGAATGATCGCCAGCATAAGCCGAGAGGAACAGCGCCAGCGCCGCTTGCGCCTGCGCCTCGTCGACCGCGTCATGCTCGATGGCGTCGGCCAGAGCCCGGCGTACCAGCACCCGGGCGCCATTGCCCACCCAGTGCCGGACCTTGTCGACTCCGGCCGGGGCCCGGCCAAGTCCGGTCAGCATGACATCAACCGCGGCGGCCAGATCAGGCACCGAATCGATCAGGGTGCCGTCCAGGTCGAACATCACTAACTCAGGGAGTTGGCCATTGAAGCGTTGCTGCCAGAAACTCATGCCTGTTCCTATCGTTGAACGGTGTGCCGTGCTCGGCCAGTGGATCGCCACAGGCCTGCGGCCTTCGCGATGACGTTTAAGGACGAGCGACTCGGGGCCAGCCTCACCCGTCGACGTTTTGGCCGCGGCAACTCGGGGCCCAACCCCAGCCGTCATTGCGAGCGCAGCGCGGCAATCCACTAGGGATCAGCCCCGGGCCAGTGCCAGTTCCGCCCGCATGCTGTCGATCACGGTTTTGTAGTCCGGCTTGTTGAAGATTGCCGAGCCGGCCACGAAGGTGTCTGCGCCGGCTTCGGCAATGGCGCGGATGTTCTGCTCGTTGACCCCGCCGTCGATTTCCAGGCGAATCTCACGACCGCTGGCGTCGATCAGCGCCCGCGCCTCACGCAGTTTGTCGAGTGTGCCGGGAATGAACTTCTGGCCACCAAAGCCCGGGTTAACGCTCATCAACAGGACCATGTCGACCTTGTCCATCACGTACTTGAGGCTGTCCAGCGGGGTCGCCGGGTTGAATACCAGGCCGGCCCTGGCACCGCCATCCTTGATCAGTTGCAGCGAACGGTCGATGTGCTCGCTGGCCTCGGGATGAAAGGTAATGTAGCTGGCACCGGCCTCAAGGAAGTCGCCGATGATCCGATCCACCGGCTTGACCATCAGATGCACATCGATCGGCGCCGTAATGCCGTACTTGCGCAGCGCACTGCAAACCATCGGGCCAATGGTCAGGTTGGGCACATAGTGGTTGTCCATCACATCGAAGTGGACGATATCGGCACCAGCGGCCAGTACCTTGTCGACATCCTCGCCCAGGCGGGCGAAGTCGGCGGACAGAATGGACGGGGCAATCGCGTAATCGAGCATCGGTTTTCTCGGCATCAGGCGGACAGGACAGTGGAGTTTCAGTGACCCCATGCAGTAATGTGCCGATTGTACACGCAACGGAACCCTGATTCATGGCACCTTTGTATCGCTGGTCACTGCTGATTCTGCTGGCGCTAAGCAATATGGCGCAGGCCGGCATTCCCGACGAGGAGCTGGACGCCGACGAGCTGCATCCGGCCGCAGCCCCTCCGGCCATTCAGCAACTGCCATCAACCACGCGCGGCCTGCAACACGAGCAGGACCTGATGCGCCAGTTGCCCGACCAGCAGCAGCTCAACCTGAACACTGCCGAACAGCACTGGCTGGGCCTCTGGCTGCCTGCCGCCCGGCCCGAGGCGCATGGCGCGATCATCCTGGTGGCCGACCGTGCCGAGCATGCCGACTGGCCGCAACTGATCGGCCCGGCCCGGCGTCAATTGAGTGAAGCCGGCTGGCAGACGCTGGCCATTGCCCTGCCCGATCAACCAGCCGAAGACTTCGGCCTGCCCCAGGAGCAGCGGCTTGAGCGCCAGCAAACCTGGCAGTTGCTGGCCCGCGAACGGCTGCAGCACAGCGCCAGCCATCTGCGTGAACAGGGTGCAGAGCAGGTGATCCTGCTGGGTCGCGGCGAAGCGGCCTGGCTGGCCTTGCAGGTCGGCACCGAGCAAGCGGACGCCTTCGATGCCCTGGTGCTGTATCGCCTGCGCAGCCCGGAAACCGGCCCCACCGCAAGCACCTTGATGGAAGGTTGGGACAAACCGCTACTGGATATCGTGCCCAGCAGCCGGGCCGGCGATGACCGCTCCGCCCGCGAACGCCGCCTGACCGCCCAGCGCCTTGGGTATGAGCACTACCAGCAATTACGCCCGGCCGACCCGGCAAGCATGCCTCAAGGCCAGACCATGCTGATCAAACGGATTGATGGATGGTTGCAGCGCAGCCTGCCCTAGCGAAAACCGCGATAACGCTTGATCCGCTCATAGGCCTCCTGAATGGCCCGGATGCGCTCGCCAGCGCCGGCCTGCTCCTGGGTTGAGGCACCGCGCGCCATCAGTTTGTCCGGATGATGAAGGCTGAGCTGGCGGCGATAAGCCTGCTTGATCTGCGCTACCTCGGCATCCAGCGCCACGCCCAGCAACTCGGCCGCTTCGCTCAGCCGGTCGCGGTTGGCCATCGGTGCCTGCTGCCCCGACCCGCTACTGCGACGCTGATGACGCTGGTGCATGCGCTGCTGCTCACCTTTGCCCAGCCCGGCCAGTGCCGCCCAGTCGTTGAGGTGCTGCTGTTGCTCACTGCTCAGCGCTCCGGTGGCCAGCGCCATGCGCCAGCAACTGTCGATCAGCTCCACCGCCCGCGCCGGGTCATCACGCCCGAGCAGCTTGACCAGCGGTCTGATCCGCACATCCGGCGCCTTGCCCTGATTGAACCACTGCATGGCCTGCAGCCGCTGGCTCTCGTCCAACCGGTATTGCTGCATCAGATCCCGGGCCAGTTGCAAATGCTCCTGACGCACCCGCCCGCTGGCCTTGGCCAAACGCCCGAGGCACAAAAACAGCACCTGCTCGAAGGTCACCAGCCGGCGCAGCCGGGCTGGTACATCGGCCCAGCGTTTCAGGCCCCAGTAACGATCCAGCGCATGCCCCAGCACAGCGCCAAAGATACCGCCCGGCAGGCCACCAGCCAGACCACCGAGCACACCGCCAAGCACGGTCACCGGCCACAGCACGTTCAACCCTCCCAGGCGAGACGATCGGCCAGCGCCAGCCGCTCCGGGGTACCGACATCAATCCACAGCCCCGGATAATGCTCGCCACTGACCTGCCCGGCTGCAGCGGCCCGGCGCAGCAGCGGCGCCAACGGGAACGAGTCGCCCGGTTCAGACGCCAGCAGCTCAGGATCCAGCAGCGCAACGCCGCTGTAGGTCAGGCCAGTATCGCCCGCCTGCGGATTGAATACCCGCCCCTCATGCAGGACAAAGTCGCCCTGCGCCTTGTGTTCGGGATTATCGACCAGTACCAGATGCGCTAGACAGCCCTCGGCCAGTTGCAGCCTGGCAAAGTCGATACCAGTCCAGATGTCGCCATTGACCAGCAGGAACGGCTCGGCCCCAAGTAGCGGCAGAGCTCGGCGAATACCGCCACCGGTTTCCAGCGGCTCGCCCTCGGCCGACCACTGGATGCGCACGCCCCAGGCGGCGCCATCGCCGAAATAGGCTTCAAGCTGCTCGCCCAGCCAGGCATGGTTGATTATCAGTTCCCGGATACCGGCCTGGGCCAGCGCCTCGATATGCCACTGGATCAAGGGTTTGCCGCCAACCTCCAGCAGAGGCTTGGGCGTATGCAGGGTCAGCGGCCGCATCCGCTCGCCCTTGCCGGCGGCGAGGATCATGGCTTTCACCCCAGCGCCTCCAGACCGGGCAGGCCCAGACTGTCGAGCAGACGTTGCAAGGGGGCGAGCCGTTGATCCTGGGCGCAGGCTTCACGCAGATAACGAATGAAGCGCGGCGCATCTTCCAGATAGTGCGGCTTGCCATCGCGATAACGAATGCGCGCGAAGATCCCCAGCACCTTGAGGTGGCGCTGAACCCCCATCAGCCGTGATTGATCAAGGAAGGCTTCAACCCGCTCGGGAACCGGCACGCCGACCTCACGCGCGCGCTGCCAGTAGCGGCGCAACCATTGCTGGCGCTCGGCGGGTGAAAAGCTGAAGAAGGCATCGGCGAACAACGAGGTGGCGTCATAACTGACCGGCCCGTACAGCGCATCCTGAAAGTCCAGCACACCGGGCTGGCCTGCACTGGTCATCAAATTGCGCGGCATGAAGTCACGGTGTACGAATACCCGGGCCTCAGTGCCAATGCTGCCGAGCAACAATTGGCACAGCTGTTCCCAGTCAGCGATCTGTTCCGGACTCAGGACCCGATCCAGATGCCGCTCGACGAACCAGTCCGGGAACAGATTGAGCTCACTCAGCAGCAGTTCATCGGCGTAGTCCGGCAGCACGCCGGGCCGGCTGGCCTGCTGCCAGGCCAGCAGCGCTTCGATCGCGGCGCCGAACAGACGCTCAATCTCAACGGCGGGCAGGCCGGCCTGGATGCTTTGCAAATAGGTGTCGCGACCCATATCTTCGAGCAACAAAAAACCACGCTCGGGATCAGCTGCCAGAATTCTCGGCACCCGCACACCCGCGTCAGCCAGTAGCGAGGCAATGCGCATGAAGGGGCGCACGTCCTCCTGCGGCGGTGGTGCATCCATGATGATCAGGCAGCGATCATCGCTCTGCAAACGAAAATAGCGGCGAAAACTGGCGTCAGTGCTGGCGGGTGCCAGAGTCCCTTGCGGCGGCTCTGTCCAGCTCACCTGAGTCCCGGCGCTGGCCAGCGCCTTGGGCAACCAGGCTTTCATCAATTCTAGTCTTGCATCCATCATGTCCATCCCAATCCGGAGCGACGCTGGCTCTGGCGCCGCACAATGCTTTATTATCCATGATCCCGACGATTTGACGCAGCATGCATGTTGCGCCGAGCTCGCACAAGCACCGCGAGTCCCGCACCGAACAGGAAGCCCGGATACCACAACAATGGCTGAGCGTATACCTCCGTTTCATCCCACCTTCCCCCTACTGCTGGTCAGCGGCCTGCTGCTGGCCCAACCCATGACCAGCCTGGCCAACAGCCAGGTCCAATGTCGTGCCGGCAGTGATGGAGGCTGGGTCTGCAGTCCGTTGGAAGCAACCTCGCCGATGCCTCCGCGCCCGACCCGGGCAGAACCGGTCGAGCGCACCGCGAGCACCGAGCAACCCGGCCCGACGCGCAGTGCCGCACCGTCGGCCCAGCCTCAGCAAACGGCTTACACCGAGCTGGACTGGGTTCCGCGCAGCCAGCTCAGCGCCGAGCAACAGGCCGCCATCGCACCTTACTGCGGCGGCACCTATGTCGAGCCGGAGCGGGAGGGCCGCGATGACGGCACCCCATTCGATCAGTTGCCGGTCTATGCCACCGCCGATGCCAGCCGCTTCGAGCAGGACAGTCAGGTCGGCACCCTTGAAGGTGACGTGCTGTTGCGCCAGGGTCGCCTGCAGGCTCAATCCAGCCAGGCTCGCTATAACCGCAACACCAACGAGGTCGAACTGCAGGGCAACGTCCGCCTGCGTGACGACGGCGTCCTGGTTCTGGGCGATCGGGCCCGGATGGATATCGGCACCGGCGCCACCCAGGTCGAGGATGTCCGCTACGTGATGCACGAAGCGCATGCCCGCGGCACCGCCGACAGCCTCAAACGCCGCGAAGATGCGATCATCGTGGTTGCCAATGGCACCTACACCACCTGCGAACCAGGCCATAACACATGGACCCTGACCGGCCGCGATATCGAACTGGACCGGGAGAAAGGCTGGGGTGAAGCCAGGAATGTGACTCTACGGGTCAAGAATGTACCGGTGCTGTACACCCCCTACATCTACTTCCCGATCGACGACCGGCGCCAGAGCGGCCTGCTGGTTCCGAGCATGTCCTACAGCCAAAACTCGGGCAGCGAGCTGACACTGCCCTACTATCTGAACCTGGCGCCCAACTACGACGCCACTCTGTACCCGACCATCATGACCGACCGCGGCCTGCTGATGGAGGGTGAGTTCCGCTATCTGACCCCCAGCAGCCGTGGCCAGGTCGGCGCGGCGTTCCTCGACGACCGCGAAGACGAGCGCAAGCTGCAGTCCAAATACAAAGACCAGCGCTGGATGTATAGCTGGCAGAACGAATCGCAGTTCGGTTCCCGGCTGCGAGCCGAGGTCGACTATACCGACATCAGCGACCCCTACTACTTCCAGGATCTGGACACCTACCTGGGGATCAAGACCGACAACTTCCTCGACCAGCGTGGCAGCCTGAGCTGGCGGGGCGACAGCTACACCGCCCGGCTCAACCTGCACGCCTACGAGCGGGCCACCATCACCGACATCACCCCATACGAGCGGCTGCCGCAGCTGACCGTCAACGGCGTGGTGCCGATGCAGCCCGGCGGCGTGCGCCTGGATTACCGGACCGAGTACGTCAGCTTCCAGCGTAACCTGATGAGCGGGTTCTTTACTGATCAGGATGGCAACACCGGCGGCGCCGAACACCGCTGGTACGACGACCGGCTGCGCGGCCTGACCAGGGCCGAGGGCGAACGCCTGCACCTGGAGCCAGGCGTCAGCCTGCCACTGAACTGGACCTGGGGCTTCCTGCGCCCCTCGGTCAAATACGCCTATACCCACTACGACCTGTCGCTCGACAACCAGGGCAAGACCAGTCTGAATGCCGACGAACGGTTCAGAAGCAGCCAGGACCGTGGTCTGCCGATCTTCAGCGTCGACAGCGGCCTGTACTTCGACCGTCCCACCGAGCTGTTCGGCAATAGCTACACCCAGACCCTGGAGCCTCGGCTGTTCTATCTGTATGTACCGGAGAAAGACCAGACCGATGTCCCGATCTTCGACTCCGGCGAGCCCAGCTTCAGTTACGGCGCGCTATGGCGGGAAAATCGTTTCTCCGGCAAGGACCGCATCGGCGATGCCAACCAGCTGTCATTCGGCCTGACCAACCGCTGGATTGAGGCCAACGGCTTCGAGCGCCAACGCCTGAGTATTGGCCAGGCCTACTACTTCCAGGACCGCAAGGTACAGTTGCGCGGGATCGATTACCGTACTCGCGACACTGCTCAGGCGTCGGTTTCACCCTACGCGCTGGAGTACCAGTATCGTTACAACCGCGACTGGCGCTTCAACTCGACCTTCAACTGGGATCCGGATCAGCGCACCACCCGTTCCGGCAGCGCCATGTGGCACTACCAGCCGGCCGACAACCCACGCAAGGTGGTCAACGTTGGCTATCGCTATCGCAACGATACCCTGCGCTTCGACCGCGAAACCGGGCAATGGACCTTCAATCCTGATTACGGTCTGCCGGGCAGCCCCAACTACATCAAGAACTACTACAAGATCGACCAGCATGACTTCTCGTTTATCTGGCCGGTCAGCCCGCAGTGGAGCCTGATTGGCCGCTGGCAGTATGACTACGGCCGCAATCGCACGCTGGAAAGCTATGGCGGCTTCGAGTACGACAGTTGCTGCTGGAAGCTGCGAGTCATCAACCGGTACTGGATCGACTATGACGAGACCAGTCTCAACCCCAACCGCAATGACGAACCGGATCGGGGAATTTTCCTGCAGATCGTGTTCAAAGGATTAGGCAACCTAACCGGTAGTCGTGTTGAAAACCTTCTGAACGAAGGTATCCCTGGTTACAGAGAGCGTGAAGACAATGCCTTCTAAGTTATACCCAGCGTTGATCAGCCTGTGTGCTGGCCTTTTTCTCAGCAGCCAGCTCCAGGCCCAGGTAGTTCCGCTGGACCGGGTCGCCGCCATCGTCGACAACGACGTGGTGATGGCCAGTCAAGTCGAACAGCGCATGCACAGCGTGCGTCTGCAGCTCCAGGAGCGTGGCACCAGTGCGCCCCCGGACAGCGTATTGCGCGAGCAGGTCATCGAGCGTCTGGTACTGGAAAGTATCCAGTTACAGATGGCCGAGCGCGCCGGCATTCGGATCGACGACGCCAGTCTCAACCAGACCATGCAGCAGGTAGCTGAGCGCAACGGCCTGACCCTTGACCAGTTCCGCGCAGCGCTGGAGCGTGACGGCATCAGCTACGCGGAAGCCCGCGACCAGATCCGCCGCGAGATGATCATCAACCGGGTGCGTCAGCGCCGGGTGGCAGAGCGCATTCAGGTCTCCGACCAGGAAGTGCGCAACTTCCTCAACTCCGAGGTAGGCCGGTTCCAGATGTCGGCCGACTACCGCTTGGCAATGATCGTTCTGCCTATCTCCGACAGCGCCAGCCAGGCCGATGTTGAACGGGTTGCCCGAGCCGCTGCCGAGATCCACCAGGAACTGAGTGCTGGCGCCGACTTCACTACTCTGGCAGTCAGCCGCTCGGGCGGCGATACCGCGCTGGAAGGCGGCGAGCTGGGCTGGCGCAAGGCAGCTCAGTTGCCCGGCCCCTTTGCCACCGCTGTGGGCCGTCTGGAGGTGGGTGAAATCACCCAGCCGATCCGCTCCCCGGCCGGTTTCCACATCCTCAAGTTGCTGGAAAAGCGCGGTGGTGACAGCCAGTTGGTTGAGGAATTTCAGGTCCGCCATATCCTGATCAAACCCAGCGAAATCCGCTCCGAACAGGAAGCCGAACAACTGGTGCGCCGGCTGTATGAGCGCATCCAGAACGGCGAAGACTTCGCCACTCTGGCCCGTTCCTTCTCCGAAGATCCGGGTTCGGCGCTCAACGGCGGCTCGCTCAACTGGATATCGCCGGACATGATGGTGCCGGAATTCCGCGACATGATGCTCGACACCCCACAGAACCGGGTCTCGCTGCCGTTCCAGACCCAATTCGGCTGGCACATTCTCGAAGTCCAGGATTCACGCCGGGTCGACATGACCGAGGAAATGCGCGAGCAGCAAGCCATCAATCTGCTGCAGAACCGCAAGTACGAGGAAGAGCTGCAGAGCTGGCTGCTGGAAATCCGCGATGAAGCCTTCGTCGAGATCCGCATCTAGTGAGCAGTCATGCCATTGCCCTGACCGCCGGCGAGCCGGCGGGTATCGGCCCCGACCTGTGTCTGATGCTGGCAGCCCAACCCTGCCGGCACCAGCGGGTGATCATCGCCGACAGCGACCTGCTGCATGAGCGGGCTCGGCAACTGGACCTGACGGTAGAACTCACAGCATTCGACCCCAGCCAGCCAGCCACAGCGCAAGCGGCCGGCCAGCTCAGCGTCCTGCATGTGCCGTTAGTCAGTCACTGCAAGCCCGGCCAGCTCGATCCGGCCAATGCCAGCTACGTGCTGGAAACCCTGCGCCAGGCCGGCCAAGGCTGCCTGGACCAGCGGTTTGCCGCGGTGGTCACCGCCCCGGTCCACAAAGGCGTCATCAACGACGCCGGCGTGGCCTTCTCCGGGCACACCGAATTCTTCGCCGAACTGACCCACACCGCACAGGTTGTGATGATGCTGGCCTGCCCCGGTCTGCGGGTCGCCCTGGCCACCACCCATCTGCCACTGCGGGCGGTAGCCGACGCCATCGACCAGCCACTGCTGGAACGGGTCATCGGCATTCTGGATCACGACCTGCGCCACAAATTCGGCCTGAGTAACCCGCGCATCCTGGTCTGCGGCCTCAACCCGCATGCCGGTGAAGGCGGACATCTGGGGCGCGAGGAAATCGAAGTAATCGAGCCAGTGCTCGTACGCCTGCGCGAACGTGGTCTAAATCTGCAAGGCCCCCTGCCAGCCGACACCCTGTTCACCCCCAAGCACCTGGATCAGGCCGATGCGGTATTGGCCATGTATCACGACCAAGGCCTGCCGGTGCTCAAGCACAAGGGCTTCGGCCAGGCCGTGAATATCACCCTGGGGTTGCCGATCATCCGCACTTCGGTCGATCACGGCACGGCGCTGGATCTGGCCGGCACTGGCCGCGCCGATGCCGGCAGCCTGCACGTAGCCCTCACTACCGCCATCGAGATGATCGAAGCCGGAACACACCATGACTGAGTTTGCCCCACACCGGGCGCGCAAGCGCTTCGGCCAAAATTTTCTCCATGACCACGGCGTAATCAATCGCATCCTGCGCGCCATCCATCCACGCGAAGGCCAGCATCTGGTTGAAATCGGCCCCGGCCAGGGCGCGATCACCACTGGCCTGCTGGCCAGCAACGCCCGGCTGGACGTAGTCGAACTGGACCACGACCTGCACCCGATCCTGCTGGCCCGGTTCGGCCATAACCCGCTGTTCCGGCTGCACAAGGGCGACGCCCTGAAGTTCGATTTCAGCACCTTGGTCGAAGCCGGCGAGAAGCTGCGCATCGTCGGCAACCTGCCGTACAACATCTCGACCCCGCTGATGTTCCACCTGCTGGGTCAGGCCGAGCATGTCGCCGACATGCATTTCATGCTGCAAAAGGAAGTGGTTCAGCGCCTGGCCGCCCAGGTCGGCGAGAACCACTACGGCCGACTCGGCATCATGGTCCAGTACCATTGCCAGGTTGAGCACCTGTTCGATGTTGGCCCCGGCGCGTTCAACCCGCCACCCAAGGTCGACTCAGCGATTGTCCGGCTCACCCCCCACGCCAGTCTGCCCCATCCGGCCAAAGATCTGAGCTGCCTGGAGCGGGTTGTGCGTGAAGCCTTCAACCATCGCCGCAAGACCCTGCGCAACACGCTCAAGCCGCTGCTCGACAGCAACGCCATCGAAGCGGCCGGGATCGACCCGGGGCTGCGGCCCGAGCAGATTGACCTGGCCGGCTTCGTCCGCCTGGCCAACCATCTGGCGGACCAGGAGCCCAGCCAATGAGTTCTGACCCGCATTACGCCATCAGCATCAAGGTGGCCACCCGCTACCTTGATGAACAGTCGGAGCCCCAGGCCAACCGCTTCGCCTTCGCCTATACCATCACCATCAGCAATACTGGTGACATCGCCACTCAACTGCTCGACCGTCACTGGCTGATCACCGATGGCAATGGCAAGCTGCAGGAAGTGCGCGGCCCCGGCGTGGTCGGCGAACAGCCCGTGATCGCACCCGGCGCCAGCCACACCTACACCAGTGGTTGCGTTCTGGAGACTCCGGTGGGCACCATGGAAGGCAGCTATGGCATGCGAGCTGAGGACGGCCACGCCTTTCGCGCCGGCATTCCGCTGTTCCGACTGGCCCAGCCCAACGCCCTGAACTGACAAGAGCGCCATGACCACGTACGCGGTTGGAGACATTCAAGGTTGCCTTAAGCCCCTCAAGTGCCTGCTGGCCGAGGTTGACTTCAATCCCTCGCGCGACACCCTCTGGTCGGTCGGCGATCTGGTCAACCGTGGTCCCGACTCGCTGGAAACCCTGCGCTTTCTCGACAGTCTGGGAGATGCCTGCGTGGCGGTACTGGGCAATCATGATCTGCACCTGCTGGCCGCCGCTCGTGATGCCAGCCGACTGCGCAAATCCGATACCCTGCTGGCCATTCTCAAGGCCCCGGATCGCGAACAGTTGCTTGAAAGCCTGCGCCGCCGCCCGCTGGCGCATTATGATCCAACCCATGACATCATTATGACCCATGCCGGCATCCCGCCGATCTGGGGAGTGAACGAGACCCTGGCCCGAGCGGCCGAGGTTGAAGAGGTCTTGCGCTGCGATGAGCGCCTGCCCTGGTATCTGGACGAGATGTACGGCAACAAGCCTGACCGCTGGAAACCCAGCCTCAAGGGCACCGAGCGGCTGCGAGTGATCACCAACTACCTGACCCGCATGCGCTTCTGTCTGGCCGATGGCACCCTGGACCTGAAATCCAAGGAAGGCCTGGGGCATGCCCCCAAGGGCTTTGCCCCTTGGTTCAGCTTCCCCCGCCGCGACCCAGAGACCCAGATCGTCTTTGGCCACTGGGCTGCTCTTGAGGCGCGCTGTGATACCCCCGGGGTACATGCACTCGATAGCGGCTGTGTCTGGGGCGGCAACATGACCCTGATGAACCTGGATACCGGCGAGCGGCACCAGTGCGACTGTGCCGACTAAGAGGATAAGCCCATGAGCGAATTTCAACGTATCAGTGCCGAGCAGGCGGTCAAAATCCTGGAAAACGGGGCCAATCTCGCCGACATTCGCGACCCGCAAAGTTATGCCCAGGGGCATATTCGTGGCGCGGTGCGGCTCGACAACGACAACCTCGCCCAGTTCATCGCCAGTACCGACCAGCAGCAGCCGCTGATTGTCTGTTGCTATCACGGCAACTCCAGCCAGCCGGCCGCCGCCTACCTGGCCAATGTCGGCTTTGCCGAGGTCTACAGTCTGGACGGCGGCTTCGAACTGTGGCGCCAATACTACCCTGAGTACATTGAGCAAAACTGAACCGCCCAGCCCACTCTTCGTCGCACTTTTTTTCATAATCGCCCTTCCCCCCGCGCGCAAAAGAACTATTCTGAGAACAAGGCAATCAAAGAAGTGAGTGCCGGTCTGCCGGCTTCCGATAACAAGGGAGCCTGCCGGTCCCTTCGGTAGCCGGGACGCCGGCTGCCGGGTCTCCGACAGACTCCCCACGCATGCCCGTGCAACAGGTGGTATTGGGGGATTCACGCATCAGGATTTGCCGTCGCCCGGTACTGCGCGTCAGACGGGAAGGTGCCCGGAAGTCACAGACCTCATCCCAGGCAACAGCGAGGTCGTGTCATGAGCATATTCAGCCATTTTCAGAACCGCTTCGAAGCCACACGGCAGGAGGACTATTCCCTGCAGGAGTACCTTGAGCTCTGCAAAACCGACCCAATGGCCTACGCCAGCGCGTCGGAACGGCTGCTCAAGGCGATTGGCGAACCGGAGCTGATCGACACCTCGCTGGACCCCAGGCTATCGCGGATCTTTTCCAACAAGATGATCAAGCGCTATCCGGCCTTCGCCGACTTCCACGGCATGGAAGACGCGATCGAGCACATCGTGTCGTTCTTCAAGCATGCGGCCCAGGGCCTAGAAGAGCGCAAACAGATCCTCTACCTGCTCGGCCCGGTCGGCGGCGGCAAGTCCTCACTGGCGGAAAAGCTCAAGGCGCTTATGCAGCAGGTGCCCTTCTATGCAATCAAGGATTCACCGGTATTCGAGTCGCCGCTGGGGCTGTTCAGTGCAGAGGAAGACGGCGCTATTCTCGAGGAAGACTACGGTATCCCTCGGCGCTACCTGACCAGCATCATGTCGCCCTGGGCGGTCAAACGCCTGCATGAGTTCAATGGCGACATCGGCCAGTTCCGAGTGGTCAAACTCTACCCCTCGATCCTTCAGCAGGTCGCCATCAGCAAGACCGAACCGGGCGATGAGAACAACCAGGACATCTCCTCGCTGGTCGGCAAGGTCGATATCCGCAAGCTGGAAGAGTTCCCGCAGAACGACCCCGACGCCTACAGCTACTCCGGCGGCCTGTGCCGCTCCAACCAGGGGCTGATGGAGTTCGTCGAGATGTTCAAGGCGCCGATCAAGGTGCTGCACCCGCTGCTGACCGCCACCCAGGAAGGTAACTACAACAGCACCGAAGGCATGGGCGCGATTCCGTTCAGTGGCATCATTCTGGCCCACTCCAACGAGTCGGAATGGCACACTTTCCGCAACAACAAGAACAACGAGGCGTTCATCGACCGCATCTACATCGTCAAGGTGCCCTATTGCCTGCGGGTCAGCGATGAAATCCAGATCTACCAAAAGCTGCTGACCAACAGTTCGCTGGCCAGCGCCCATTGCGCCCCGGACACCCTGAAGATGCTGGCCCAGTTCTCGGTGCTCTCGCGCCTGAAAGAACCGGAAAACTCCAACGTCTACTCGAAGATGCGCATCTATGACGGCGAAAACCTCAAGGATACCGATCCCAAGGCCAAATCGATTCAGGAGTACCGCGACACGGCTGGCGTCGATGAAGGTATGAGCGGTCTGTCGACCCGGTTCGCCTTCAAGATCCTGTCCAAGGTGTTCAACTACGATCACAGCGAGATTGCCGCCAACCCGGTTCACCTGCTCTATGTGCTGGAGCAGCAGATTGAACAGGAACAGTTCCCCAACGATGTCAGCGAGCGTTACCTGCGCTTTATCAAGGAGTACCTGGCACCGCGTTACGTCGACTTCATCGGCAAGGAAATCCAGACCGCCTACCTGGAGTCCTACAGCGAATACGGACAAAACATTTTCGACCGCTATGTCATGTATGCCGACTTCTGGATTCAGGATCAGGAATACCGCGACCCGGATACCGGCGAGATTCTCAACCGCGCGGCGCTCAACGAGGAACTGGAGAAGATCGAGAAACCGGCCGGCATCAGTAACCCGAAGGATTTCCGTAACGAGATCGTTAACTTCGTACTGCGAGCCCGGGCCCACAACCACGGCAAGAACCCGACCTGGCTGTCCTATGAAAAACTGCGGGTGGTGATCGAGAAGAAAATGTTCTCCAACACCGAAGACCTACTGCCGGTCATCAGCTTCAACGCCAAGGCATCGAAAGAGGACCAGAAGAAACACAACGACTTCGTCACCCGCATGGTCGAGCGCGGTTATACCGAGAAACAGGTGCGGCTGCTGTCGGAATGGTATCTGCGTGTAAGAAAAGCTCAGTAACTCGCATAACGCGAAAGCAATACGAGCGTAGTACACGCCTAGGCAACACTACCACAGGGGCCGCTCCAAGCTTTGAGCCAGCGGCCCCGGAGGGGCCCGAATGAGTTATGTGATTGACCGACGCTTGAACGGCAAGAACAAAAGCATGGTCAACCGCCAGCGCTTTCTGCGGCGCTACAAGTCGCATATCAAGAAAGCTGTGGAAGAGGCGGTAGGCCGGCGTTCGATTACCGATATGGAGCATGGTGAACAAATCAGTATTCCGGCCCGGGACATTGACGAGCCAATCTTTCACCATGGTCCCGGCGGGCGGCAAACCCGGGTCCACCCAGGCAATCGCGAATTCACTACCGGCGACCGCCTCCCTCGCCCCCAGGGCGGAGGCGGAGGCCAGGGTGGCAGCAAAGCCGGCAACAGCGGCGAAGGCATGGACGAGTTCGTCTTCCAGATCACCCAGGAGGAATTCCTCGACTTCATGTTCGAGGATCTGGCCCTGCCCAATCTGGTCAAGCGCCACCTGGCCGGCACCGACACCTTCAAGCCGGTACGGGCCGGCATCAGCAAACAGGGCAACCCGTCGCGGATCAATATCGTCCGCTCAATGCGTGCCGCCCATGCCCGACGCATCGCCCTGTCCGGCGGCAGCCGGGCGCGACTGCGCGAAGCGCGCAAGGAGCTGGAGCAACTGCGCCTGACCCAGCCTGACAATCTGGCCGACATTCAGCGCCTGGAACAGGAAATCCTGCATCTTCGCGCCATGATCGAGCGCATCCCGTTCCTCGACACCTTCGACCTGCGCTACAACCTGATCACCAAGCAGCCGACGCCCAGCTCCAAGGCGGTGATGTTCTGCCTGATGGATGTCTCCGGCTCCATGACCCAGGCCACCAAGGACTTGGCCAAACGTTTTTACATCCTGCTGTACATGTTCCTGCGGCGTAATTACGAGCGTATCGAAGTGGTGTTCATCCGCCACCACACCAGCGCCAAGGAAGTCGATGAAGAAGAGTTCTTTTACTCCCGTGAAACTGGCGGCACCATCGTCTCCAGCGCCCTGCGACTGATGCAACAGATCATCGAGGAGCGCTACTCCCCGAGCGAATGGAACCTGTATTGCGCCCAGGCCTCGGACGGCGACAACTGGAATGACGACTCCCCCATCTGCCGTGATCTGCTGCTGAACAGGATCATGCCGGCCATGCAGTACTACTGCTATGTGGAAATCACCCCACGCGAGCACCAAGCCCTGTGGTACGAGTATGAGCAGGTCTCGGAACGTTTCGCCGACAGTTTTGCCCAACAGCAGATCGTCGATGCCGGAGACATCTATCCGGTCTTTCGCAAGCTGTTCCAGAAGAGGATGGTCACATGACCCGGCATTTGATCTCCACCGGCTCGGAATGGAGCTTCGACCTGATCCGTGACTATGATCGCGAAATCGGCCGCATAGCCCACGACGTCTATGGTCTGGATACCTATCCGAACCAGATCGAAGTCATCACCGCCGAGCAGATGATGGACGCCTACGCTTCGGTGGGCATGCCGCTGGGCTACCACCACTGGTCCTACGGCAAGCACTTCCTGCACACCGAGAAAAACTACAAGCGCGGCCAGATGGGCCTGGCCTATGAGATCGTGATCAACTCCGATCCCTGCATCGCCTATCTGATGGAAGAGAACACCATGACCATGCAGGCGCTGGTCATCGCCCACGCCTGCTACGGGCACAACTCGTTCTTCAAGGGCAACTACCTGTTCCGCACCTGGACCGACGCCAGCGCGATCATCGATTACCTGGTGTTTGCCAAGCAGTACATCAGCGAATGCGAAGAACGTCATGGCATCGACGCCGTCGAAGACCTGCTGGATTCCTGCCATGCGCTGATGAACTATGGGGTCGACCGCTACAAGCGTCCCTATCCAATCTCCGCCGAAGAGGAACGCCAGCGCCAGCACGAGCGTGAAGAGCACCTGCAGCGGCAGGTCAACGACCTGTGGCGCACCATTCCGATCAGCGACGAGCGGCGCGAAAAAGACAAGCCGGAGCCGCGTTACCCGGCCGAGCCGCAGGAAAACCTGCTGTACTTCATCGAAAAGAACGCCCCGTTGCTGGAGCCCTGGCAACGCGAAGTAGTACGCATCGTGCGCAAGGTCGCGCAGTACTTCTACCCGCAGCGCCAGACCCAGGTCATGAACGAGGGCTGGGCGACGTTCTGGCATTACACCCTGCTAAATCATCTGTACGACGAAGGCCGGGTCACCGATGGCTTCATGATGGAGTTTCTTCAATCGCATACCAGCGTTATCTACCAGCCGCCGTTCGACAGCCCCTGGTACAGCGGCATCAATCCCTATGCACTGGGGTTTGCAATGATGCAGGACATCCGCCGCATCTGCGAAAACCCGACCGAGGAAGATCGCCGCTGGTTCCCCGACATTGCCGGCAGCGACTGGCTGGAAACCCTGAAATTCGCCATGCGCACCTTCAAGGACGAAAGCTTCATCCTGCAGTTCCTGTCGCCTAAGGTCATCCGTGACCTGAAACTGTTTGCCGTGGTCGATGACGAACATGACGACCACCTGGAAATTGCCGCTATCCACGACGATAGCGGCTACCGCACCATTCGCCAACTGCTCGCCGCCCAGTACAACCTGGGCAACCGCGAGCCCAATATTCAGGTCTGGCGGGTTGACCGCCGTGGCGACCGCTCGCTGACCCTGCGTCATCAACGTCACGACGGCAAACCACTGGGCGAAACCACCCAGGAAATGCTTCGCCATCTGCATAGGTTATGGGGCTTTGACGTTCATCTGGAAAGCATGGAGGGCGACAAGCTGGTGCAGGCTATGCACATGCCACCCAAGCCAGGGGCCGACGACGAGAAGATACCCAAGTTCGACCTCAGCATACCGCCGGTCTGATAAGCTACAGGCTTGAATCTTACAACCTGAGCCTCATGCCCAGTTCCTACACTACCTATCTGGTCGGCGGCGCCGTCCGCGACCAACTTCTTGGCCTGCCCGTCAGCGAACGCGACTGGGTGGTGGTCGGCGCCACCCCTGCGCAATTGCGCAGCGAGGGTTACACCCCGGTGGGCCAGGACTTTCCGGTATTCCTGCACCCCGAGAGCGGTGAAGAGTACGCACTGGCTCGGACCGAGCGCAAAAGCGGGGTCGGCTATGGCGGCTTTACCTTTCACACCAGCCCGGACGTCACCCTGGAGCAGGATCTGCTGCGCCGTGACCTGACAGTCAATGCCATGGCTATGGACGCCGAGGGCGGCCTGATTGACCCCTACGGCGGCCAGCGGGACCTGCAGGCCCGGATCCTGCGTCATGTGTCTCCGGCATTTGTCGAAGACCCACTACGGGTGCTGCGGGTCGCACGCTTTGCCGCCCGCTATGCCAGCCAGGGCTTCGTGGTAGCGCCCGAAACTCTGGCGCTGATGGCCGAACTGGCCGACTCCGGCGAATTGCAGGCGCTGACCGCCGAGCGGGTCTGGAAGGAAATCAGCCGGGCACTGATGGAACCACGCCCGGAAGTCTTCATCCGGGTATTGCGTGAATGCGGCGCGCTAGCGCAATTGCTGCCCGAGGTTGATGCACTGTTCGGCGTACCACAGCCAGCCCCTCATCACCCGGAGATCGATACCGGCGAGCATCTGCTGCTGGTATTGGCCCAGACTGCCCAGTTGGACTTGCCACTGCCAGCCCGCTGGGCCTGCCTACTGCACGACCTGGGCAAGGGCCTGACCTCCAGCGAACACTGGCCCAAACACCACGGCCATGAAACCAAAGGACTGAAAGCGGTCAAGGCGGCCAATCAGCGCTTCAAGGTACCGCGCGAGTGCCAGGAACTGGCCCTGCTGACCTGCGAATATCACACCCATTGCCACAGGGCTCTGGAGCTGCGCCCACAGACATTGCTCAAGCTGTTTAAGGCCTTCGACATCTATCGCAGGCCGGAGCGCTTCGAGCTGTTTCTCGGCGCCTGTGAAGCTGACGCCCGCGGGCGCCTTGGCCTTGAACAACAGCCCTATCCGCAGGCCGACTATCTGCGCCAGGCGGCCCGACTCGCTCGCGAGGTCAGCATTCAGCCCTTGCTGGAGCAGGGTTTACAGGGTGCGGAACTGGGAAAGGCATTGGAACGTCAGCGTCTGGACGTACTGAGCAATTACACCAAGGCCCGCTAGGGCCTTACTTGGCCGATACCGCCCGGGCCTGATGCTCAGCAACCAGCTCAGGCGCGCTCAACGCGCGACCGCGCCAGTCGAAGGCCACCGGCCACAGGGCCTGATCACCCTGCCAGGAGGTCCATAATTCAAGATAACTGCGCCCGTCACCCGGAAGCCGGGCGTGTGGCGCAAGCAAGGCCAGCGGCCACAGCACAAAGGCATTGCGGGCGGTTTCCGCCCGCGGCAGGCGCATACCGTCATGCACGCCGCACAACTGGCCATAGGTCAAAATATCGATATCCAGGGTAATTCGCCCGGGAGACGCCTGCTCCCGGCGCCCGCAGGCGGCCTCGATGGCCTTCAGCGCAGCATTCAGATCCGCCAGCGGCAAGTGCGTGTAGGCGCCTACCACCATGTTGTAAAAACGCCGACCCAATACCCCGACCGCCTCGCTTTCAAAAACCGGCGACAGATCCAGCGGCCCCAGCAACTGCTCCAGTGCATCCAGCCCACGGCGCAGATGGTCATCGCGCTCGGTATTGCTGCCCAGGCCGAGAAATACCTCGATCATGCCGGGCGCACTCCCCGCTCGATCTGCACCCCCACGCCCCCTCGGGCAGCGGCCACTGCACCTGGCTTGGTCACCCGCACTCGCAGCCAAGGCACTGCGAACTCGGCCTGAATCAGATGCGCCAGCTCCTCAGCCAATGCCTCGACCAGCAGGAACTGACTTGCGCCGACCCAGTCCAGCACGCGCTGGCTGATGGCCGCATAGTCCAGCGTCGCCTCAAGATTGTCTTCGGCCGCGGCCCGACGGATATCCCAGCCCAGCTCAAGATCAATCACCAACGACTGGCGAATCTCGCGTTCCCAGTCATAGACGCCGATCACAGCCTCGACTTCCAGGCCATTGATGAATACCAGGTCCACTCTTCTCTCCACAGTCGATTACAATCGCCTTTTCGGCTAGGGTCACCTCATGACCTTTTTCATTCTACTGCTAGTCGGCGCTTATCTGCTCGGCTCGATTTCATTTGCCGTGCTGCTCAGCCGTCTGCGCCAGCTACCCGACCCGCGCAGCCTGGGTTCCGGCAATCCCGGCGCCAGCAACATGCTGCGCCTGGGGCGCAAACCCCTGGCTCTGGCCACGCTATTCGGCGATCTGGGCAAGGGTGCCCTGGCAGCCGGGCTAGGCCACCTGGCGGGCCTGGACAGCATTCTGGCGGCCTGGCTGGGGCTGGCCGCGGTTGTCGGCCACATGCTGCCGGTATTCCATAGCTGGCGAGGTGGCAAAGGCGTCGCCACCGCCGCCGGCGTGCTGTTAGTCGTATCCTGGCCCAGTGCGGTATTCTGCCTGTGCTTCTGGCTGCTGATCTTCGCCTGGCGGCGGATCGCTTCGCTGGCCTCAATTTGCGCCTGTCTGGCGCTGCTGCCATGGCTGGCTTGGATGACCCCAGAACTGTTCATGCCGCTGGGCCTGATGAGCCTGCTGATCCTGCTGCGCCACCAACTCAACATGCGCCGCCTGCTTCGCGGCGTAGAAAATCACTTCAGGCGTTGAGTGGCGCCAGTTCCTCCATCGGCCACCGCGCCCGCGCCTGAATTCCAGCCTGATCCTGCTGCCCAGCCAACAGGCGCTGACAGCCGGCATAGGCGATCATCGCGCCATTGTCGGTACAAAAGGCCGGGCGCGCATAAAACAGCTCACCTTTCAGACCAGTCGCCATCTTGCCCAGCGAGTGACGCAGCTCACGGTTGGCACTGACCCCTCCGGCAATGACCAGGCGCTTTAGCCCGGTAGCCTTGAGCGCCCGACGACACTTGATGGTCAGGGTCTCGACCACCGCCAGCTCAAAAGCCCGGGCAATGTCACTGCGCGTTTGCTCACTGGCATCACCTGCCGCCTGGCACTGCTGCCAGGTATTGAGTACCGCAGTTTTCAAACCACTGAAGCTGAAATCCAGCCCCGGGCGGTCAGTCATTGGGCGGGGAAATACAAAGCGCCCCGGGGTGCCGGCCTGGGCCAGTCGGGCAATCTCCGGGCCGCCCGGATACGGCAAGCCCATCAGCTTGGCGGTTTTGTCAAAGGCCTCGCCAGCGGCATCGTCCAGCGACTCGCCCAGCAACTGGTAGCGGCCAATACCGTCAACCCGCACCAACTGGGTGTGGCCGCCAGACACCAGCAAAGCGACAAACGGGAATTCCGGCGGCTGCTCTTCGAGCATCGGCGCCAACAGGTGGCCTTCCATATGGTGTACGCCCAAGGCCGGCACGCCCCAGGCAAACGCCATGGCTTTGGCACAGGCGCCACCAACCAGCAGCGCACCCACCAGCCCCGGCCCGGCGGTATAAGCCACACCATCCACCTCACCCTCAGCGACACCCGCCGCCGCAAACACCTCACGCAGCAGCGGGATCAGGCGTTTGACATGATCGCGCGAGGCCAGCTCGGGCACCACACCGCCATAGATGCGGTGCAGGTCGATCTGACTGAACAACGCATCGGCCAGCAGGCCTCGCTCACTGTCATACAGCGCCACGCCGGTTTCATCGCAGGAGGTTTCGATACCCAATACACGCATAATCGCCATTCTCACCTTACAATACGCAGTCATTACCGCGTCACATGCCGCGCATCATAATCACCCACCGGCCCACAGGCCAGTTTTTCAGCAATTTATGCTTTGCATTTATCTGATGAAGGCGGTAACATCCGCTCCCCTTGAAATGCAATGTGTCGCGGACTCAGGTCGGCGGCAATGACTCACAGCACAGTTTTGAGAAAGGTACGAAATGCCTGCCGTCAAAGTTAAAGAGAACGAACCCTTCGACGTGGCCCTGCGCCGCTTCAAGCGCTCCTGTGAAAAAGCTGGCGTTCTGGCCGAAGTCCGTCGCCGCGAGTTCTACGAGAAGCCTACTACCGAGCGCAAGCGCAAGGCTGCTGCCGCTGTAAAGCGTCACGCCAAGAAGCTGCAACGCGAACAGCGTCGCCGCGAGCGCCTGTACTGAGTTTAGTCCATCTGTCCGCACCCACTGGCTAAGCCAGCGCGGACGGAGTGACAAACCCAAAAACGCATGAGTCCGGCCTCCGCCAAAGCGGAACAAGGCTGGATTTTTGCGTTTGCGTCGTTTTACGCCAGCCTTATCCAGCGATAGAGCCGGCTACCTCATCGACGCTATGATAAGCGTACCCTACTCTTTCAAGGTGCCTTCATGTCCGGGCTGATCCCACAAGGCTTCATTGACGACCTGCTCGGACGCTCCGACATCGTCGAAGTCGTTGGCTCACGCCTGAAACTGAAGAAAACCGGCAAAAACTACTCCGCGCTCTGCCCGTTCCACAACGAAAAGTCGCCCTCCTTCAGCGTCAGCCCGGACAAACAGTTCTATTACTGCTTCGGCTGCGGCGCTGGCGGCAACGCCATCAGCTTCCTGATGGATTACGAACGCCTGGACTTCCCCCAGGCTGTCGAGGAACTGGCCCGCCAAGTCGGGGTGGACGTGCCTCGCGAGGAGCGCACAGATCAGCGCGGCAACAAGCGCCAACCGCGCCAAGACAGCCCGTTATATGCTTTGCTCGAGCAGGCTGCAGCCTTTTACCGCCAGCAACTACGGCATCACCCCCAGCGCCAGCGGGCAGTCAACTACCTCAAGGGTCGCGGCCTGACCGGCCAGATTGCCAAGCTCTACGATATCGGTTTCGCGCCTCCCGGCTGGGACAACCTGATGAATCATCTGAGCCGCGACAGCACCGAACAGAAGGCTCTGATCGAAGCCGGACTACTGGTAGAAAACCCCGACAGCGGCAAGCGTTACGACCGTTTCCGCGACCGTATCACTTTCCCCATCCGCGACAGCCGCGGGCGGGTAATCGGCTTCGGCGGCCGGGTACTGGGCGACGACAAGCCCAAGTACCTGAACTCACCAGAAACCCCGGTCTTCCACAAAGGCCGCGAACTCTACGGCCTGTTCGAGGCGAAACGCCAGCACCGGCAACTGGACGATATCCTGGTGGTCGAAGGCTACATGGACGTGATCGCCCTGGCCCAGCACGGCATCGGCAACGCCGTGGCCACCCTCGGCACCGCCACCAGCGAAGAGCACCTGCGTCGCCTGTTCCGAGTGGTCAACAGCGTGGTGTTCTGCTTCGACGGCGACAACGCCGGGCGCCAAGCCGCCTGGCGCGCCCTGCAGGCCTGCCTGCCGACCCTCGAAGACGGACGCCATGTGCGCTTTCTGTTTTTGCCCGAAGGCCAGGACCCGGACAGCCTGGTCCGCGAAGAAGGCCAGGAAGCCTTCCGTGCCCGCCTGAGTTCGCAAGCAGTAGCGCTGACCGACTACCTGTTTCGCCACCTGAGCGAAGAAGCCAACCCAGACAGCCTGGAAGGCAAAGCCCATCTGGCCAGCCTGGCCCTGCCACTGATTGAACAGGTTCCCGGCAGCCTGCTGCGCCGCTTGCTGCGCCAGTCACTTGAACGCCTGACCGGCATGGATCTGGACAGTGTGCCAACAGCAGCGCCGCAACCTGCCCCCAGCCAGGACAGCACGCCGGATTATGGCTACGACCCTAACTATCTGCCCGACTACGACCCCAGTCCGGACTGGGCCGATCACCTGCCGGAAGAGCCCATCAGAAAAGCGGCTCGCCCCCGCCAGGACAAACGCCAACGCGCCGGCGTGGACAACCCCCTGATCAGCGCCGCCCGAACGCTGCTGCATCACCCGCACCTGGCCGGTCTGGTCAATGAGGCCAATCAGTTCGCCGACGATGACGATGACCAGGCCCAATTGCTGGTCGCCCTGATCGACGCCCTGCAAAAAAATCCGCAGCAGAGCACCATCCAGCTTTTGGCTCGCTGGCATGGCACCGCACTTGGTGACCAACTCAACCAGTTGGCCGAACGCGAATGGTTACTAAATAATCCCGGGGCAAACCTTGAACAACAGTTTTTCGACACTATAAATACATTGATGGCACGACAAACTGATCGCCGTATCGAACGCCTGTTGGAAAAATCGTCCCATACGCCGCTCACCACCGAGGAAAAGCAGTTGCTACGCGAGCTTCTGAGCCGGCGCCAGGCCCCCGCCAGCAACAACTAAACACGCGCCAACTGGCGCGACAGCCTGATTTCAGGCTATAATCCGCAGCTTACTTTTTTGCACACCAAGGCATCCACAAGGGTTGTTATGTCCGGAAAAGCGCAACAGCAATCCCGTCTCAAGGAGCTCATCGCCCGCGGTCGCGAGCAGGGCTTTCTGACCTATGCGGAAGTCAACGACCATCTTCCGGAGGATATCTCCGATCCGGAACAGGTTGAAGACATTATTCGCATGATCAACGACATGGGCATCACTGTCTTCGAGACAGCCCCGGATGCCGATGCTCTGTTGCTCGCCGATAACGACGCCGACGAAGCCGCCGCCGAAGAGGCTGCCGCCGCGCTGGCCGCGGTGGAAAGCGATATCGGCCGGACCACTGACCCAGTGCGCATGTACATGCGTGAAATGGGCACCGTCGAACTGCTGACTCGGGAAGGCGAAATTGAAATCGCCAAACGCATCGAGGAAGGCATTCGCGAAGTCATGGCCGCGATCTCCATGTTCCCAGGTACCGTTGACGGCATTCTTGCCGATTACCAGCGGATCACCGAGGAAGGTGGCCGTCTGTCGGATATTTTCAGCGGCTATATCGACCCGGATGACGACGGCCTGTCCGCCAGCGACAACGACGACATCCCGACCGAGAACCTCAAAGACGACGACAGCAATGACGACGACGATGAGGACGAGGACGGCGACGACAGTTCGGATGACGAAGGTGACGGCGGCCCGGATCCGGAAGAAGCTCGCCTGCGTTTCACCGCAGTGGCCGAGCAGCTGGAAAAAGCCAAGCAGGCACTGAAAAAGCACGGCCGTGGCAGCGACCAGGCGACCGCCGAGCTGGAAGCGTTGGCACTGCTGTTCATGCCGATCAAGCTGGTGCCCAAGCAATACGAAGCCCTGGTCAACCGGGTGCGTGGCTCCCAGGACCAGATTCGCGCTCAGGAACGTGCCATCATGCAACTGTGCGTGCGTGATGCGCGCATGCCGCGTGCCGATTTTCTGCGCAGCTTCCCCGGCAACGAAGTTAACGAAAGCTGGGTTGACAGCCTGCTGGCCGAAGCCCCGCGCTACGCAGAAGCTCTGCAGGCACTCAAGCCTGAGATCATCAAGGCCCAGCAAAAACTGGCCTTACTGGAACAGGATGCCGAACTGACCATCTCCGAGGTCAAGGACATCAATCGACGCATGTCGATCGGTGAGGCGCGGGCGCGCCGGGCCAAGAAGGAAATGGTTGAGGCCAACCTGCGCCTGGTTATCTCGATCGCCAAGAAGTACACCAACCGCGGCCTGCAGTTCCTCGACCTGATCCAGGAAGGCAACATTGGCCTGATGAAAGCGGTCGACAAGTTCGAATACCGCCGCGGCTACAAGTTCTCGACCTACGCCACCTGGTGGATTCGTCAGGCGATCACCCGCTCGATCGCCGACCAGGCACGCACCATCCGGATTCCGGTGCACATGATCGAGACGATCAACAAGCTCAACCGGATTTCCCGCCAGATGTTGCAGGAAATGGGCCGTGAACCGACCCCGGAAGAGCTGGGCGAGCGCATGGACATGCCTGAGGACAAGATCCGCAAGGTCCTGAAGATCGCCAAGGAACCGATCTCGATGGAAACCCCTATTGGTGACGACGAAGACTCGCACCTGGGCGATTTCATCGAAGATTCAACCATGGAATCACCGATCGACTCGGCGACTGTGGAAAGTCTTAAGGAAGCCACCCGCGAAGTACTCGCCGGCCTCACTGCCCGTGAAGCCAAGGTGCTGCGCATGCGCTTCGGCATCGACATGAACACCGACCACACCCTCGAAGAGGTCGGCAAGCAGTTCGATGTAACCCGCGAGCGGATCCGCCAGATCGAGGCCAAGGCCCTGCGCAAGCTGCGTCACCCGACCCGCAGCGACCACTTGCGCAGCTTCCTCGACGAGTAAGCTCCACCTGAAAACGCCCGGCATGCCGGGCGTTTTCACGTTCAAGACGCTACACTCAAGGGACACCGCTTCGCCACCAACAAGGAAGAGGGTCGTCGCTAGAATGACTGTAGTGGCCCGCACAGGCATGATTGCCTTTCTCGCCCTGGCATGCACGGCCTGCCAGCCTATGACTGCTGCCCAACTCCCGAACCCACTCCTGCTGTTGATTCCAGTCAGTGCCCTGTTACTGGGTGCACTCCTGCTGCTCGGCCGCCGTAACCCCAAACCCTCGCCATCCAGACTGAAAGCCCAGGAACTGCTACGTCAGCAGAACCAGCACTACCGGCAGCTGGTCGACAAGCTGCACGCGATCACCTGGGAAATGAGCCTGCCCGATCTGCAGTTCACCTACGTCTCAGCCCACGCTGAGTCCATGCTGGGTTACCCGACCGACCAGTGGTTGCTCAAGGGCTTCTGGCAAACTCATCTGCACCCCGGTGACCGCCAGTGGGTACTGGACTACATGCACCAGGAAACCGCCAGCGGCCAGGATCACAGCTATGACTTTCGCATGCTTGATCAGCACGGCAACGCCCTCTGGCTACGCAATCTGGTGAGTTGCCAGCGTGATGACCAGCAGCACGTCATCGGCCTGTGCGGCCTGCTGATCGACATTCACGAACAGAAACGTACCGAGCACGCCTTGCGTCTGTCCGAGCATCGCTTCGCCTCGGTATTTCACAATTGCCCCGACATCATCGTGCTGGCCGACGCTGCTACCGGCAAACTGCTTGCCGTCAACCGCACGTTTGAACACCTGCTCGGCATTCGCAGCGACGAAGCCCTGGGCAAGACCTCCACCGAACTCGGCATCTGGTATGAAGAAGGTATCGGTCCGGCCATGCTGGCCCGGCTTAACACCCAAAAGGAAAGCAACCTGGAAGTGCGCTTTCGGCCACGGCGCGGCGTCCCCTTTACCGCCCTGCTCTCCGCGCGCAAGGTCAGCCTCAACAACCACCCGACCCTGGTAGTGGTGATACGCGATATCTCCGAACTCAAGACCGTCCAGGAGCAGTTAAGACTCTCGGAGCAAAAATTCTCCCGCGCGTTTCACGCCTCACCCGACGGCCTGCTGATCTCCCGCCTCAGCGATGGCCTGCTGCTCGACATCAATGACGGGTTTACCGCCATTACCGGCTATCCGCGTGAGCAGGCCTTACAGCACTCCACCCTGGAGCTGGGACTCTGGCGTAACCAGAGTGATCGTCAACGCATGCTCGACGAACTGGCGCGGCGCGGCCGGGTCCGTGACATGCGGACCGATATCGTCATCGCCAATGGCGAAATCCGCCAAGTCGAACTGTCCTGCGAGGCCATCACGATTGAGGACCAGCCCTGCGTCCTGACCATCGCCCGGGACGTCAGCGAACGCCTGAGCATGGAGGCCTCGCTGCGCCAGGCGGCGACCGTGTTTGAAAACACCACAGAAGGGGTCATGATCACCGATCCTGAAGGCACCGTGCTGGCAGTCAACAGCGCATTCAGCCATATTACCGGTTACAGCGCTGCCGAAGTGGTCGGCCAACCGGCTCTGTTGCTGGCCAAGCAGGCCGAAGACCCCGATCTGCCGGAACAGATCGAACTGGCACTCAACAGCCACGGACACTGGCAGGGCGAAGCCTGGAGCCGACGCAAGAATGGCGAACTGTATGCCAGCTGGGCCAACGTCAGCCAGGTACTCAACGACGAAGGCCAACTCAGCCAGGTGGTGATGGTGTTCAGCGACATCACTCCACTCAAGCACACCCAGGCCCGGCTCGATCACCAGGCCCACCACGATCCGTTGACCGGACTGCCCAACCGCACTTTGTTCGAGGCCCGCCTGCGTGAAGCACTGGCAGCGCAGGCCCGCGGCCTGGATACTCACCCCGGTGCCCTGCTGTTCGTAGATCTGGACCGGTTCAAGCAGATCAATGACAGCCTTGGCCACCATATCGGCGACATCCTGCTCAAATCGGTCAGTGAGCGCCTGTGCTCGGTCCTGCGCGAAATCGACACAGTCGCCCGCCATGGCGGCGATGAGTTCATCGTCCTGCTCCCCCATCTGCATCAGGAACAGGACGCCGGCAGTATCGCCGACAAGTTGCTGGCGGTTTTTCGCAACGCCTTCATCGCCGAAGACCATGAGTTCTTCGTTAGTGCCAGCATCGGCATAAGCCTGTTTCCCCGCGACGGCAACGACGTCAACAGTCTGATCAAGCATGCCGATGCCGCAATGTATCGGGCCAAAAACCTGGGCCGCAACCGCTACGCCTTCTACACCAGCGAGCTGACCGCCGATGCCCATCAGCGCATGGCGCTGGAGAACGAACTGCGCCACGCCCTTGAGCGCGACGAATTTACCCTGGTCTACCAGCCCAAGCTCAACCTCAGGAACGGCCAGCTCGACGGGGTCGAGGCCCTGGTGCGCTGGGAACACCCACAACGCGGCCTGGTCGGCCCAGAACAGTTCATCGCCCTGGCCGAGGAAACCGGTCTGATTGTCGAGCTGGGCCGCTATATTCTCGACAGCGCCTGCGCACAGCTTGGCGCCTGGCTGCACCAGGGCTTTGCCCCGATGCGCCTGGCGGTCAACATTTCCGGCGCGCAACTGCGGGACAAACACCTGCTGAAAAACATCGAGCAGGTACTGGAGCGCTACCAGATTCCGCCATGCTGCCTGGAGCTGGAAATCACCGAAGACTTCGTCATGGACCACCAGCGTGAATCGGTCACCCTGCTGCAGCAGTTCCGCCAACTGGGCATACACCTGTCGATCGACGATTTCGGCACCGGTTATTCGTCCATGGCCTATCTCAAGGAACTGCCGCTGGACACCCTGAAGATCGATCGCAGCTTCGTCTCCGGGTTACCCGGGGCTCAGGACGCAGCTATCACCCAGTCGATCATTGTCCTGGCTCACAACCTGGGCATGAGCGTCGTTGCCGAAGGCGTCGAACGCCAGGAACAGAAAACCCTGCTGGAGCAGCAGGGTTGCGATGTGGTTCAGGGCTACCTGGTCAGCCGACCACTACCCGCCAGCCAGTTCGCCAAAAGCTTCCTACGTCACAGCGCCTAGTCAGTCGCCCATCCACACCGTATAATCCGGCCCAGTTTGATATATCGGGCCTATAGCTCAGTTGGTCAGAGCAGGCGACTCATAATCGCTTGGTCCCAGGTTCAAGTCCTGGTGGGCCCACCATTTCTTACGTTCTCCGATACACTACTCCTCAAGCTTCCCCCATTCCTGCGAGAATCCCCTATGGCAGCCCTGGGCCGCTTCAACACCCTGCAAATCACCAAACACACCGACTTCGGGCTTTACCTGGACGGCGGGCCGGATGGTGAAATTCTGCTGCCCAAACGCGAGATCCCCAAGGACGAGCCGGCCGAGGTCGATGACTGGCTCAACGTGTTCATCTATCTGGACAGTGAAGACCGGCTGATCGCCACGACCCGCAAGCCCAAGGCTCTGGTCAGTGAGTTTGCCAGCCTCAAGGTCACCGACATCAACCGTACCGGGGTGTTTCTCGACTGGGGGTTGCCCAAGGATGTGCTGCTGCCCCACTCGGAAACCCGGCGTCCGCTGGAGGTGGGTCAGTATTGTCTGGTCTACCTGTATCTGGACAAGCACACCCGGCGCATTACCGCGACCAGCAAGCTGGACCGCTACCTGGACAAAACCCCGGCACGCTATCAGCCCGGGCAGGCGGTTGACCTGCTGATTGCCGAACGCACCGACCTGGGCCACAAGGCCATCATCAATGGCCAGCACTGGGGCCTGCTGCACAAAAATGAACTGTTCAAGTTCGTTCGCAGTGGCATGCGCGAGCAGGGCTATATCCGCGAGCTGCGGCCCGACGGCAAGATCAGCCTGAGTCTGCAGCCACTGGGACGCGACGCGGCCGAGACCTTGCAAAGCCAGATTCTGGAGCAGCTCGATGCCCATCAGGGCGTGCTGATGCTCAGCGACAAAAGCCCGGCCGAAGACATTGCCGCGCTGTTCGGGGTCAGCAAGGGCAATTTCAAGAAAGCCATTGGCGGCCTGCTCAAGCAGGGCCAGATCATCATCCATCCGGACCGGATCGAGCGCATCAGGCCACACTGAGCATCTGCTCGGTGCGCTCGATCACATGGCGCAGGCTGGCGAAATTGATATTGGCGCCCGAGGTAATTGCCACCAGGGTCCGATCACGGCAGCCGCTGCGGGCTACATAACGCTGCAACCCGGCCACGGCCAGGGCACCCGAGGGTTCGGTGATCGCCCGGGTGTCCTCGTAGACCTGGCGAATGGCTGCACAGATTTCATCGTTGCCGACGCTGATGACCTCATCGACCAGATGACGACACAGCGCCCAGTTATGCTCACCGACCTGGGCCACAGCCACTCCATCGGCAAAGCCATCCACACTCGGCAACACCACTCGTTTACCGCTATCCAGAGCCGCTTTCAGACAAGCTGAGCCTTCGGCCTCAACCCCAACCACCCGGATTGCCGGGTTGAGATACTTCAAATAGGCCGCCACCCCGGCAATCAGACCGCCGCCGCCGACCGGCACAAACACCGCGTCCAGTTCGGCCTGCTGACGCAGCAGCTCGACAGCTACCGTGCCCTGCCCGGCGATCACCTCGGGGTCGTCATAAGGCGCAATAAAGCTGTAACCCTGTAGCCGGGCCAGTAGCTGGGCGTACTCCAGAGCCTGGGTGAAGCTATCGCCCTGCAACAACACCTGGGCGCCGTGCTGGCGTACCCCCTGGACCTTGATCTGCGGGGTATTGGCAGGCATGACGATCAGCGCCTTGACCTGCAGGTGCCGGGCTGCCAATGCCAGGCCTTGGGCATGATTACCGGCCGAAGCGCAGATAACCCCGGCGGCACGGGTCTGAGCATCCAGACTGGCAAGCTTGGCGTAGGCACCACGGATCTTGAAGGAAAATACCGGCTGCAGATCTTCACGCTTGAGCAATACCCGGTTGCCCAGCCGGGAAGAAAGCTGCGCGGCTTGCTGCAGCGGTGTCTCATGCGCCACCTCATACACCGGGGCCGACAGAATGCGGGCGACATAATCGCGCAGCAGACCGGGCGCGAGTCCGGGCCGAATGGCGCCACCCAATCCGTTGCGGGTATCGGGCTCGGGGGATAAACGGATATTCATGCTGCCTCCTGGCTTTTAACCCTCGGAGCAGTCATGAAAAACCCGCCTCGAGGGCGGGTTGGGATGGACGCGTGTCAGCCCGCCAATATCGGAATGGCGGTAATAATCATTCGGGCGAAAAACACGTTGAGCGCTGACATGGCCTCAATCTACGCCGCCGGCCGGCGCAGCGTCAAGCCTCAATAACCGGTCATTTCCAGATAACCAACCCCGGCATGACTGCCGGACACTCGAATCGGCCCTTCCCAGTAAGGAATACCGGTGCCCATCCAGGCCTGTGGATTCAGGGCCTCGGTCGTGACCTCGAAATCCCGCACAGCTACTCGCAGGCGCCAGCGGGTCGGTATCTGACGCCCGGCCACCGAGACCTGATTGAGCGGCTCGATCTCGACCGCCTCAGGCACCAGCGGCCAGGTCTGCCCCGTGGCGCTGATCCAGGTGCCGGACAGATAATGTCCGCGCTGCTCGCTGCGCAGCCGGAACAGCATCAGCTTGTCGCCGCTATCCAGATGCAGCGAAAACCAGTCCCAACCCTGTTGATCCTCTGCCAGCGGCTGGCTACTCCACTCCCGATCAAGCCAGCCCTGTCCGCTGACCGCCAGCCGCTCGCCATCCCACTCAATTTCGCCGCTGACCTGATAGAACGGCTGGCTGTAGTAATAGGAGGCCTGATCGCTGTCGGACTTGCGACTGTAGCCCTGCTCGCCCTGCAATACCACCGGTCGGTCACTGTGCAGTTCAAGCCGATAACCAAAGTTCTCGCCCTGTGCCTGTACCCACAGTGGACTGAGCATGGCATTGGCCTGACCGCTCAGTTGCCAATGATCAATCCAGGCGCGATAGGGATTCAACTCCACCCCGGCCTGACCGACGCCCCCTCGGGCCAGCCGTTCGGCATGACGATGCCCCTGCGCCTGAGTCAGTGCCGCATGCCCGAGCCAGACCTGCGGCTGGCCCCAGCCAGCGGTTGGCGACGTCTCGGTGTGCGGCTGTAGCGCCTGCCGAAACAGGGTCCACTGCGCGCCCCAGTCACGTCCCTGCTGATCCTTGAGATTGGCGGTGACATACCACCATTCGATACGAAACTCGGGGTGGGCCGCATGATCGGTCGGGAAGCTCAGTTCCCGCCCCGGCACCACCGGAGCATAGCCCTGCTGTTCACGACCGAGCCCGGCAAAGCCTTCACCCGGCGACTCATGCGCTGGCTCACAGCCGCCGAGCAGCAGCGCTATCAGCAGCAGCCACAGATGGGATCCAGGGAACCTAGTCATGCGCCAAGCGCCTCAACATATCCATCGGCCCCTGACGGCTGAGCCGCCACACCGGGCCCAGGCTGGCCAGCAGTACCGCCAACAGCGCCAGTGCCGTCAGCACCAGCCACTGCCCGGGGAACCAGTGCCAGGGCAGGCGCCAGCCAAAAGCCTGGACATTGACCACCTCGACCAGCACACAGGCCAGCGCCAGCCCCAGCGGAATCGCCAGCAGGCAGGTCAGACCCGCCAGCGCCAGCATCTGGATCAGACTCAGCCGGGCCAGCCCCGCTGGCGTCAGGCCCATGGCCCAGAGCGGAGCCAGTTGCCCCAGACGGCTGTCGGCCAGGCTCAGCAGGCTGCACAACAGGGCAATCACCGCCACGCCCAGGGTCAGGCTGTTGAGCGCCGCCGTGGCGGCGAAGGTTTGCTCGAACACCTGACGCGAATAGTCTTTAAGTGTGGCCTGGTCGATCACCCGGTTACCCGGCAGATCGAACTCATGGCGCAGGGCCTCGACCAGTTGCGCGGCGGCCCCCTCCCGGGTCAGAACACCAATGCTGGTAAGTTCGCGCTGCGGCCATAGCTCGCGAAAGCGCTCAGCGGCCATCAGCACCTGTCCACGCGGATTCCCATAGTCGGCATAGTGTCCCAGGACCACGAAAACCTGCACCCCGGCTGGCGTCAGTAGCTCCAGATTGCTGCCCAGCGTCAGCCCCAGCCGCTGCGCCAGCTGTTCACTGACCATGACCCCTTCGCCCGCATGCAGGCGTGGCCAGGCCTGGGCCAGGCTGTCACGCAGCGGCCAGGACTCGGCGTACAGGGGATGATCGATCACGCCACTGGCCTCCGTTGGCCAGCCACCGACGCGCAGCTCCTGCTGCCAGCTCGGCAGCAACCCAACAACCTCAGGCCGCGCCTGTAACCAGCGACTCAGCTGCGCAGCCTCTGCGGCGCCATCCGGACGCACATAGATATCCGCGGCCAGACGCTGATCCAGCCAGCCGACAAAGGTCTTGCGAAACCCTTCGGTCATGCTGCCCACCCCGATATTGGCCGCCAACGCCAGCAGCAGCGCCATCAGCGCCAGACTCAACCCACCCAACTGCTGCTGGCTGTCGGCCCAGAACCATTGCCAAACCGGCTGTTTGGCCAGGTGCTGACCAAGCCGCAGCAACAGCGCCAGCCATAACGGCAACAGCCAGGCCACGCCCAGCAGCAGACAGCCCAGCAACATGAACCCAGCCACCAGGCTGTCACCACGCCACACCAACAGCAACGCCGCGCCCAGCAGCACCACAGCCGCCAGAGACAATCGTCGCAGGGTGCGCCCCTGTGCCTCGCGCCAGGCCTGGGGCCGAGCCCAGGCCAGAACCGGCAGGCGCAGGGCGCGCAGCACACTGGCAGCACCAGCCAGAGCGCAGCCCAGCACCGCCATACCCAGTCCGGCCCACCACCAGCCAGGCTCAAGCCGCAGTTGCCCGGCCACCTGAGCGCCATACAGGCCCCGCAGGCTGGCGGCAACATCGCCCACCAGCAGACTGGCGATCAGATAACCGCTGACCAGTCCCAACAGCCCGGCCAGCAGCGCCAGCACCAACAGCTCCAGGATCAACGCCGTACTGAGCTGACTCAGCGACACACCGCAGGCTCGCAGGGTCTGCAGTAGCCCCCGGCGCTGCTCCAACGCCAGACCAGCAGCGGCATGGACAATGAAGAGCCCGACCAGAAAGGCCAAGAGTCCGAGAGCGCTCAGGTTCATGTGGAAACTGTCACTCAGGCGTTCAAGGTCAGCCTCTTCGCGCTGATCCCAGACCAGTTCGATACCGGCCGGCAAGGCTGGCCAGCCGGCGGCAAAGCCTTGCTCAACCAGCAGCTGGCTCAGTTGTCCGGGCCGTTCCAGCAGGGCCTGGGCTTGGCCGATATCGACCACCAAAGTGCCTGGCGGCAGTTCATCCCGAACCTGTAGGCTTGGCAAGCGCGCGCCATGCTCAGTCTGCGGCTGCTGGCCCGGCTGCCAGCCCAGCTCGGCCAGGGTATCGGTCGCCAGCCAGGTACGCCCCGGCGCATACATGAAATCGCTCAAGTCGGACGCCGAGTTGAGCTGGCGGCCCAACAGCCCTCCGGCCGGCAGGCTCAAGGGCTCAATCCCCAGCACTTGCAGACGTCGCGGGCCATCGGGGCCCTCGAACCGCAGACTGCCACGCAGTAGCGGGGACACTGGCCAGCCAGCCAGACGCAGGTCAATATAATCCGCTTCGGCCAGCATCTGTCCCGCCGGATTGATCAGTACCGTTTGCTGACCGTCACCAAACAGCTGGGCCGCGCGCTCATAGCTGTCACGCGCCTGGGCATTGAGCGCCTGAACCCCGCTCCACAGCGCCGTCGCCAGCCACAGGCCAACCAGCAGACACAACGCCTGCAACGGATGCCGGCGCCAATGACTGAGCAAGGTCAGCCAGGTCCAGCCGAGCCGCCCCAGCATCAGTGCAATTGCCCGGCCGACAACCGCACCTGCCGATCCAGACGCGCGGCCAGGTGCTGGCTATGCGTTACCATCAACAGACTGCAACCACTGTCCGCCACCAGTTTCAGCAGCAAAGCCATGACCTCTTCAGCCGTTTGCTCATCCAGGTTGCCGGTTGGCTCGTCGGCCAGCAGCAACTGTGGCCGGACCGCCAGCGCCCGGCCAACAGCCACCCGCTGTTGCTGGCCTCCGGAGAGCTGTTCGGGATAACGCCCGAGCAAACTTTCAAGACCCAACTGCCGGGTCAGATAGTCCAGCCAGGGACGTTCCAGACGCCCGGCCAGACGGGCCTGGAACGCCAGGTTGTCTGCCACCGGCAAGGACGGGATCAGATTGAACTGCTGAAACACCAGCGTCACACGCTGACGCCGCCAGGCAGCCCGCCCGGCTTCGCCCAGGCGAGTGAGACTCTGGCCATCCAGGCGAATATCGCCGCCATCAGGAAGATCCAGGCCGGCTACCAGATGCAGCAATGTGCTCTTGCCACAGCCCGATTCACCGGTCAGGGCCAAGCTGCTACCCGCCGCCAATTGCAGGTCGACCTGTTCCAGCACGCGGATGCTGCCCTGTGGACTGGCGTAGCCCTTGCTGACCTGTAACAGCTCAAGCATAGGTCTTTCCCAACAGCGTCAAGGGCTCGCCAGCGCGTAAACGCTGGCGCCGCCACTGATCCGGCGAGCGCCCGGTCCAGCGCTTGAATGCCCGGGAAAAACTCGCCGCCTCGGCATAGCCAAGCTGCTGCGCAATACTTTCCAGCCCCAAGGCACTGTCGCCCAGCAGACGCTCGGCCAGATTACGCCGCACCCGCTCGTCGAGCCCGCGAAACGGATAGCCCTCCTCCGCCAGACGACGATGCAGGGTTCGCTCGGAAAGCCCCAGCCACCCCGCCACTTCGGCCGCCCGGCAATGGCGTCCGGAATGACTCATCAACCGTTGCAACACCTGTCGCGCCAGCACGCCCTGGACATCCCCCAGATCATCACACAGGCGCTGGCACAGGCTGGCACAGGTTTGCTGGGTCTGGGCATTGGCCAGGGGCAAAGCGCTATCCAGATCGCTGCGCGCGATCAACATGGCATTGCGTGGCTGCCGCAACAGGACCGGGCAACCGAAATGGGCACTGTAATCCGCCGCTGAGCCGACCGAGGTCAGCGCCAGGGAAACCTGCAGCGGTATGAATGGCCGTTGCAGCAACTCGGAGAATACCCGCTTCCAGGCCGCCAACCCGCGCTCAACCACCAGGCAACGGGCATCCTCAGGCAGAACGCTGTCATCCAGACACATCCACAGCCCCTGCTCATGCGGCTGCAGGCTTACCGGGCAGATCGACAGCGACAACGGGCGAAAGCGCTCACTGACCTGAATCGCTTCCCACAGAGTACGACTGGCCAGCATGGTATAACCCAACAACCCCAGGCTGGTCAGGTGGTAGCACTTGCCGACCCGCAGCCCAGTACCCGGGTGCGGCCAGCGCACCACCAGATTGCGCACCACGGCCAGCTCCTGCCACAACTCGAAACCCTCACCCGCGGCCAGTTTCTCCAGGCTCAGGCCGGTGTTGGCAAGACACTCATCGGCAGCCACGCCGAGCTGCCCGGCAACCTCCAGCAGGTAACTGACATTGGTGCTGTCACGTCGCTGTCGCCAGTCCATAAGCCCTCCATCTGGCAGTATCTGTCATGCGATGGCAGTAGAAGTCATGGCCGAAGTATAGGGCCTGTAGCATGCTGACCAGGCTCTGATTCATAACAAGAGGTAACCATAATGCCCGAATTCTTCTACACCAGCGCCAGCAACAACCAGGCCCGCAGCTACCAGCACTTCAAGATATCTCCTGTAGCTGGCTCGATGGGCGCCGATGTCTATGACATCGACCTCAACAACCTGTCTGACGCAGGCCAGACAGAACTGCGTCAGGCGCTGATGGATCATCTGGTGCTGTTCATCCGCGATCAGAATCTGTCCGTCGCCCAACTGGAGGCGGTGACGCTGCGCTTCGGCGAGTTCGGCAGCGAACCCTACGTCAAACCCATGGCCGATCACCCGCATGTGGTGCATGTGCGTAAAGAGGCCGACGAAAGCACCCCGATCGTCTTTGGTGGCGCCTGGCACACCGACTGGACCTTTCAGGAACGCCCGCCGGCCTTTACCTTGCTGTACGGCCACGATGTGCCTGACGTCGGCGGCGATACCCTCTATACCAACATGTACCTGGCCTACGAATGGCTGTCGCCGGCCATGCAGAACATGTTGCATGGCTTGCGCGGCATCCACACCCCCGAGTTCGGCTATGGTCCTAACGCCAAGCACAATGCCGGGCTGGAAAGCATGAAGATTGTCTATGGCGAGAACGTTGACCATGACGTGCGCAGCCACCCGCTGATTACCCGCCACCCGGAAACCGGTCGCAATGTGCTGTTCGCCAACCCGGCCTACACCCTGGGTATCGAAGGCATGAAGGCCGAGGAGTCGCGACCGATCCTCGACTACCTGTTTTCGGTCGCCACCGCCCCGGCCTTTACCTGCCGTATGCGCTGGACGCCCGGCACACTGGCCATCTGGGACAACCGCTGCACCTGGCATCAACCGATCTCGGACTATTTCGGCAAGCGCCGGGAAATGTTTCGCACTACGGTGGTCGGCGACAAGCCGGTCGGCGGATCCGCCGCATGAACACGCCCGCTTTCGACCCACAAGCCGCAGCTCAGGAGCTGTTCCAGGCCCGTCAGCAGCTGGCGGCCTGTGCGCCGGTTGCCGAGCGCTTCGGTATCACCAGTCTGGAGCAGGCCTATGCTACCCAGCGGGCTTTGACTGCACTGCAATGTAGTGCCGGGCTGGAGTTGATCGGCTACAAGCTTGGCCTCACCGACCCTCGAGCGCAACAGGCCATGGGGCTCAATCACCCACTGTATGGCGTTCTGGCGCATGACTGGCAATGCTGCGAGGATGAGTCAGTCCCCACGCCCCGGCTGATGGCGCCCAGGGTGGAGGCAGAGGTGGCGTTTATGTTTGCTGAAACCCTGGACGGCCCGGACCTGCAAGTAGCCGACCTGCTCGACGCCCTTGGCGGCGTGGCACCGGCGCTGGAAATCTGTGACTCGGCGTTGGCAGGCTGGCCTCGCAACCTGTTCGACGCGCTGGCGGACAACCTGTCTTCAGGACTGTTCGTGCTCGGCTCTCGGCCCTTAGCCCCACGCGATGTGGACCTGAGCACCCTGGAGGTGCAATTACAGCGCAATGACCTGACGCCGCTATCAGGGCACGCCAGCCAATGCATGGGCAACCCGCTCAATGCCTGCCTGTGGCTGGCCCGTGAGCTGGCGCGTCAGGGTACCCCGATCAGGGCGGGGGAAATCGTGCTGTCCGGAGCGCTAGCGCCCATGCAGGCGGTGGAGGCCGGCGATCAGGTGCGGGTAGACATGGGCGAGCTGGGAGTACTGGAATGCAGCTTCGCCTGAGCCAGGGCGGCGAGGCAGAAAAGAAAAAACCTCGCCGAAGCGAGGCTTTGCAGAACGGGTCCTGATCATCCCTAATGGTGTGCCCCCCGGGCACTGTCCTTAATCCATGTTGTTTGGGCTGCTTCCTGCTGGCTCCTTGCGTTACATGATGTTACGCAGAGCGGCAGGCGGTGCCCATAGTCCATTACCATCAGTGCATGTAAGCCATGGCTTACATGGCCTGCCGGCCATACCGGCAGGCCTGGCACCGGTTCAGAACTGCTCGGCGCTAAGCTCGAACAGCGGCTCGCTACCGGAACGTACCGCCGCGCTCAGCGACTGGATGCGCGGCAACAGACGCTTGACGAAGAACCGCCCGGTGCTGAGTTTGGCCTGATAGAAGCCATCACCGTCCTGATCCAGCTTGGCCAGGGCCACCTTGGCCATTTTCGCCCACATGTAGGCATAGGCGGTGTAACCGAACACATGCAGGTACTCGACCGAGGCCGCACCGACCTCATTCGGATTGGTCTTGCTGCGGTCGATGACCTGAGCGGTCAGCTCTTCCAGATTGGCCAGCGCCGCGGCCAGCGGCTGGACGAATTCAGCCAGCGCCTGGTCGCCGTTGTCGGCGATAAAGCCCTTGATCTCATCGGCAAACTGCTTGAAGAAGGCTCCGTCGTTGGCCACGGTCTTGCGACCCATCAGGTCAAGAGCCTGAATGCCGTTGGTACCCTCATAGATCTGGGCAATGCGCACATCGCGCACCAGTTGCTCCTGACCCCACTCGCGGATGTAACCGTGGCCGCCGAATACCTGCTGGCCATGCACGCAGTTTTCCAGGCCAACGTCGGTGAAGAAGGCCTTGGCTACCGGGGTCAGCAACGCGACCAGATCCTCGGCCTTTTTCTTGGCCGCAGCATCGTCGGAGAACTTGCTGATGTCCAGCTGCGAGCCGACATAGGTCGAGAACGCCCGGCTACCCTCGGTCATGGCCTTGATGGTCAGCAGCATGCGACGCACGTCCGGATGCACGATGATCGGGTCGGCCGCCTTGTCGGGCTGCTGCGCACCCGTTGGCGCACGACTCTGGATCCGCTCGCGGGCGTAGGCCACGGCGCTCTGATAGGAAGCCTCAGAGCAGCCGATGCCCTGAATACCGATCGACAGGCGCTCGTAGTTCATCATGGTGAACATGGCGTTCAGGCCTTTGTTCAGCTCACCGATCAGGAAGCCCTTGGCACCATCGAAGTTCATGACACAGGTGGCCGATGCCTTGATCCCCATCTTGTGCTCGATCGAGCCACAGGAAACGCTGTTGCGCTCACCCAGGCTGCCGTCGGCATTGACCAGGAACTTGGGTACCAGGAACAGCGAGATGCCCTTGGGGCCGGCCGGCGCGTCGGGCAGCTTGGCCAGCACCAGGTGAATGATGTTCTCGGTCAGATCATGCTCACCGCCGGTGATGAAGATCTTGGTACCGGTCACCGAATAGCTGCCATCGGCTTCAGGCACTGCCTTGGTCCGAATGATGCCCAGATCGGTACCGGCATGCGGCTCGGTCAGACACATGGTTCCGGCCCAGGTGCCGGCATACATGTTGGGCAGATAGGTCTGCTTGAGCTCTTCGCTGCCGTGGGCATCCAGCGCCAGGGTGCTGCCGGCAGTCAGGGCAACGTACAGGGCAAAGCTGTTATTGGCGCCGTAGAGCATTTCCTCCACCTGCACGCCCAGAGTCTTGGGCATGCCCAAGCCACCAAACTCGGGGTTGCCCGAGAGGCCGACCCAGCCACCCTCGGCATAGGTCTGGTAGGCGTCCTTGAAGCCGGCCGGGGTAGTCACCACACCGTTATCCCACTTGGCACCCTCTTCGTCGCCATTGCGGTTCAACGGCGCGATAGTCTGCGAGGTGATCTTGCCGGCTTCCTCCAGCATGGCATCGGCGGTTTCCGCGTCGATGGCACCGTTCAGACCCGCCAGGTTCTGCCACAGCTGGTCGGCTTCGAACACTTCATTGAGAACGAAACGGATATCACGCAGGGGGGCTTTGTATTCAGCCATGGGACGACTCCTCTTGCAAAAACGTGCCCGGACCATACCGGGAGCATCCGGCGATTGTATCGCGCAAACAAAAATACCGATAGCGTCCCTATATGACTTTTTTGCTTTTTTTGGTCATATAAAAATCACTTCTGTCTCAGAATCCATCACAGCTATATCCTGGACGCAGCTCTCTGCCAGAAACGCACAACCCCAGGCCAAGACCCGGGGTTGTGCATTACCACATAAGCTTGCGCGCAGATTATGCGCCTGGGCTTAGAACTGCTCGGCGCTCAGCTTCATCAGCGAATCGGCACCGGCCTCCAGAGCCTCTTTATGGGCCGAGGCGCGCGGCAGCAGACGCTTGAAGTAGAACTCCTGGGTCACCAGCTTGGTTTCATAGAAGGCCGCTTCAGTGCTGCCGGCATCCAATTGCTGCTGGGCTGCCACAGCCATCTTCAGCCAGAAGAACGCCAGGGTGACGTAACCTGAGAACATCAGGAAGTCCATCGAAGCCGCACCGACTTCTTCGCGATTCTGCATGGCCTTCATGCCGATCTTGGTGGTCAGTTCACCCCATTGGGCGTTCAGCCCGTTGAGCTGTTTGACGTAACCGCCCAGCGTGGCGTGACCTTCATTGGCCTGACAAAACTTGTGCACCTGTTTGGTGAAGGCCATCAGCAGCTTACCCTGGCTGCCGAGCACTTTGCGGCCCAGCAGGTCCAGCGCCTGAATGCCGTTGGTGCCTTCATAGATGCCGGCAATGCGGCAATCACGCACCTGCTGCTCCTGACCCCATTCGCGAATGTAGCCATGCCCGCCGAACACCTGCTGGCCGAGGATAGTGGCTTCCAGACCGGTCTCGGTCATGAACGCCTTGCAGATCGGCGTCAGGAACGCCAACTGGCTTTCGGCATCGGCACGCTCGGCCTCGTCCTTGGAGTAGTGGGCCTTGTCCAGCAACTGTGCGGTGTAATAGGCCAGCGCCCGATTGCCTTCGTTGAAGGCCTTCATGGTCAGCAGCATGCGCCGTACATCGGGATGGACGATGATCGGATCAGCGGGCTTCTCCGGCGCAGCCGGACCAGACAGCGAACGCATCTGCAGACGATCTTTGGCATAGGTGACGGCGCTCTGATAGGACGCTTCACCATGACACAGACCCTGCATGCCGGTACCCAGACGCGCATGGTTCATCATGGTGAACATGCAGTTCAGGCCCTTGTTGATGTCGCCGATCAGGAAACCGGTGGCATCGTCGAAGTTCATCACGCAGGTCGCCGACGCCTTGATCCCCATCTTGTGCTCGATCGAACCACAGACCAGGCTGTTGCGCTCACCGCTCTCGCCATTGGCGTCGGGCAGGAACTTGGGCACGATGAACAGCGAGATGCCCTTGGTCCCGGCCGGCGCGTCTGGCAGCTTGGCCAGTACCAGATGGACGATGTTCTCGGCCATGTCATGCTCGCCACAGGAAATGAAGATCTTGGTACCGGTGATCTTGTAGCTGCCATCGGCCTGGGGTAGCGCGCGGGTCTTGATCAGACCCAGGTCGGTACCGCAGTGCGGCTCGGTCAGGCACATGGTGCCGGTCCAGGTGCCGGGGGTCAGCTTGCTCAGGTACAGGTCTTTTTGCTCCTGAGTACCGTGTGCGCGAATCGCCGCGGCGCAGCCGTGCGACAGGCCCGGGTACATGCTCCAGGCATAGTTGGCCGAGGCGATCATCTCGTTGATCACCAGACCCAGCGAAGCCGGCAGGCCCTGGCCGCCATACTCGGTCGGGCCCGTCATCGAACCCCAGCCGTTGTCGACGTACTGCTGATAGGCTTCCTTGAAGCCCTTGGGCGTAGTCACCACGCCATTGTCGATGTGACAACCTTCCTCATCACCAGTCCGATTAAGGGGTGCCAGCACTTCACCAGCGAACTTGGCACCTTCCTCAAGAATCGCGCCAACCAGATCAGGCGACACCTCGTCCAGACCAAAGGCTTCATAACCGGCAGCAAAGTCGAACACTTCATCCATGACAAAGTGCATGTCACGCAAGGGGGCTTTATATTCAGGCATTTTCAGGTCTCCCAACAGGCGGCGCGGACCATACCCGCCACCCTAGATTCATACAAGCGTTTGAACACTACGGCCAGGCATCCGGCAGGGTCAAGCGCCAAGACTCCCGATTAAAAGCCCTGATACAAGCCCATAAGGCAGGCGCCATGACCGACAATCCTTATCTTGACTATAGGGTATGGTCGATGCCGTCGGGCACACGGATACGGGGCGAAATGTAACCAATCCCTATATATTCCAACAAGGAATATAAAAATCAGTTTTTGGACTTGGACAAGACTAAGCCGCCTGTTTAATCTGGCGCCCATTGCTGGCTCCTGTGCGGGGCCGATACCTCACACGAGATTCAGGTTGCCAATGAGCTGGGACTCCTTGCCAATGATCGGCGTCGCCGCCCTGCTGGGCTGGGTGTTCTACGCCTTCGCCCGGGAGAAGTTCAGCCCCGACGTAGTAGTCGGCATTGCCGTGGCGGTGCTGCTGGTCAGTCAGTTGCTGACCCCGGCCGAAGTCCTTGGCGTGCTGTCCAACAGCGCACCGATCACCATTGCCTGTCTGTTCATCCTGTCAGCGGCACTGGAACGCACCGGCTGTGTCGAGTCACTCGGCAACTGGTTGTCACGGATGGGTGGCGGCAGCCCCTGGCGCACCCTGTTCAGCCTGATGCTCACCGCCGGTCTGCTGTCGACCTTCATCAACAACACGCCGGTAGTCGCCATTCTGACCCCGGTGGCCATTGCCCTGGCTACCCAGGTCGGCACCAAGCCGTCGAAGATGCTGATCCCGCTGTCCTACGCGACCATTCTCGGCGGCACCATGACCATGATCGGCACCTCGACCAACATCCTTGTTGATGGCGTGGCAAGGGCCAACGGCCTGGAGCCGTTCGGCATGTTTGAAATCACCCTGCCGGGGCTGATCATGGCGGTGATCGGCATGGCCTTTATCCTGCTGGTCGGCCAACGCCTGCTGCCCGCCCGCGAGAGCCTGTCGAAGCAGTTGCGCCCGGACCAGAGCCGGCCGTTCATGACCGAGTTGCTGGTGCCGCACGATTCATCAGTGATCGGCAAGACCATCGCCGACGCCAGCCTCAACGGCAACAGCGGCATTCAGGTGCTGAAGATTTTCCGTGGTGATGAAGAGCTGACCACTCCGGTCAATACTACGGTGCTCAGCGCCGGCGACCGTCTGGTACTGCACGCCAACATGCGCAACTTCGTCGAATTGCGTCAGAGCGGTATGTTGGCCTTCAACCGTGAGCAGATCGCAGATTTCGAGACCATCTCGACTCGAGATGTGATCCTGGCCGAGGCCATTGTCGGTCGCAACTCACGCTATAGCCACCGGCCAATGCGTGACCTCAACCTGACTGCCCGCTATGGCATCCACGTGCTGGCGATCCACCGCCACAACGAAAACATCGAGGACAACCTCGACGATTTTCAGCTGCAGTTCGGCGATGTGATGCTGGTCGAAGGCACCCCGGCGCAAATCAAGAAGTTCGCCGACAATGGCGAACTGATCAGCCTCAACACCGTGCAGGAACGCGCCTATCGGCGCGACAAGGCACCGATTGCGATTGCCGCTATTGTTGCGGTAATGCTGCTGGCGGCGCTCAAGGTGATGCCCATCGAAGGCTTGGCGATGATCGCTGCCGCTGTGGTGGTGGCCACCGGCTGCCTGGACACTGAGGATGCCTACAAGTCAATCGACTGGCGGATCCTGACCATCATCTTCGGCATGCTGGCGTTCAGTATCGCGATGAACAAGGTCGGCCTGGTCGACGGTATCGTCGGCCAGGTCATGGGCCTGTCGCCACTGCTCGGGCCGCTGTTCATGCTGTCGTTCATCTACCTGCTGACTTCGGTATTGACCGAACTGGTCAGCAACAATGCGGTGGCGGTACTGCTGACGCCCATCGCCATCGGCGTGGCCCAGCAACTGGGTGCCGATCCACGACCGTTCGTGGTTGCGGTCATGTTTGCCGCCAGCGCCAGCTTCGCCACCCCGATCGGCTATCAGACCAACACCTTCGTCTACAGCGCCGGCGGCTACCGCTTCAGCGACTTCCTGCGCATCGGCGTACCGCTCAACCTGATCATGTGGGCCACCGCCACCCTGGTGATCCCGCTGATCTGGCCGCTGTTCCCGGCCTGATAGCCGGGAACAATGGGCTCAGGCTCAGCTTTGGGCCGCGCCTAGCGCCTGTTCAAGATCAGCGAGAATATCGTCGATATGCTCGATCCCGATCGACAACCGCACCATATCGCGACTGACCCCGGCCTTTTTCAACTCCTCATCGTTGAGCTGACGGTGGGTGGTGGTGGCCGGGTGGCAAGCCAGTGACTTGGCATCACCGATATTTACCAGCCGCACGATCAATTGCAGTGCATCGATGAACCGTGCCCCGGCCTCCTGCCCGCCCTTGATACCGAACGACAGGATCGAGGCCGGCGTTCCGCCCAAGTAGCGCTGCGCCAGCGCATGCTCAGGGTGATCGGGCAGCCCGGCGTACTGCACCCAGCTGACCTGCGGATGCCCCTTGAGAAATTCGGCCACCCGCTGGGCGTTCTGACAATGCCGCTCCATACGCAGCGCCAGGGTTTCCAGGCCCTGCAAAATCAAAAAAGCGTTAAACGGCGACAGCGCCGCGCCCATGTTGCGCAGCGGCACCACCCGGCAACGGCCAATAAAGGCTGCCGGCCCAAAGGCCTCGGTATAGGTCACCCCGTGGTAGGACGGATCCGGGGTATTGAGCAGCGGGAAACGCTGGGCATTGGCCACCCAGGGAAATTTACCGCCATCAACCACAATCCCGCCGATGCTGGTGCCGTGACCGCCAATGTATTTGGTCAGCGAGTGCACCACGATATCGGCGCCATGCTCGAACGGCCGGCACAGCACCGGTGAAGCCACTGTGTTGTCGACGATCAGCGGCACGCCATGGCGGTGGGCAGCATCGGCCAGCGCCTGCAGATCGATAATATTGCCCGCCGGGTTGCCGATCGACTCGCAGAACACCGCCTTGGTCCGCTCATCGATCAGGCTTTCCAGTGCGGCTATATCGTCGTGGGCAGCAAAACGCACCTCAATGCCCTGCCGCGGCAAGGTATGGGCAAACAGGTTGTAGGTACCACCATAGAGCTTGGCCACCGAGACGATATTGTCGCCCACCTCGGCCAGGGTCTGAATCGCATAGGTGATTGCCGCCATCCCGGAGGCTACCGCCAACGCGCCAACGCCCCCTTCCAGCGCGGTGATGCGTTGCTCCAGCACGTCGTTGGTCGGATTCATGATCCGCGAATAAATATTGCCCGGAACCTTGAGATCGAACAGATCTGCGCCATGCTGGGTGTTGTCGAAGGCATAGGAGGTGGTCTGAAAGATAGGGACGGCGACCGCCTTGGTGGTGGGGTCAGGGCTGTAGCCGGCGTGAATCGCCAGAGTTTCGAGCTTCATTGTTAGGCTTCCTTTTCACTGGTTGCTGGGTGTGCCGTCCAGCATGCCACGCAGACTCACACCATGCACTTGCCCTGCATCAATATTCCTGCCGCAAAAGCGGCGCATAGTGAGACAAATTTATCCGCTCAGGAGGACAGTGATGTCACCAATTCTGATTGCCAGCGACCTCAGTGCCAATGCCGAACTCGCCCTTACACGGGCCTGCCAACTGGCTCAGCGGCTACAGGTTCCGTTGACCGTCCTGCATACGGTCGACGATCAGTTGCCGCTGCTGGCCCGCGATCAACTGTGCCAGCAGGCCCGCGACGTGCTGGGCGCGCAGGTTGCCCTGTGTCAGGCCGGCCAGCCATTGCAGATTGAACTGCAGGTGCTGCCCGGGCGGATTACCGATACGATTCTGCGGGTCGCCGCCGAACAGGACGCGCAACTGATCGTCATGGGCCAGCACCACCAGACCCAGCCTGAGCTGTTTATCGGCACCAACCTGGAGCGGGTCAGCCGGCTGGCCGCCGCACCGGTACTACTTGTTGCCCGGGAAGGAGGTGACTATCGTCAGGCACTGATGGCGCTGGACTTTTCCGCCTGTGCCAGTGCCGCGCTCAGGACTGCCGCCAAACTTCTGCAGGGTGGTCAGCTGCACGCCCTGCATATCTGCCAACCTCCGCTCGGACTGCGACTAGCGGGCCAAGCCGCCCGGGACCGCTTCCACGAAGAACAGCGTGAGACCCTAAGTTACCTGCTTGAAGATGAGATGAGCACCCTGGACATGCTGGGTATTACCCGGCCCCAGGTCGAGCTGCTGATCGAGTCAGGTGGGGTTCTGGACACCTTGCAGAAAGCAGTCGCGTTGCTGCAACCAGACTTTATCGCTTTGGGCGGGCATAGCCGTAGTGGCCTTGGCGACGCACTGCTTGGCAGCCTGGCGGTAGAGTTGCTGCGCCAACCGCCCTGCGATGTGCTGGTGGCCCGCTGAGTAGGCTCAGCGGCTTTCCAGGTGATCGTGCAAATTGATGAATTGCTGGGTCAGCTTGTGCCGCCCATCGAGAAAGATCAGCGGCGTACTGGCCTGGTGTGATTCACGCATACGCACGGAACTGGGCAGATGTACCGGCAGTACCGGCAGCCCTTCGGCCACCAGTTCGTCGATCATCTGCTGAGGCAGGGTCGCCCGCGGCTGAAACTGGTTGACCACAATGCCTTCCACTTCCAGCTCGTCATTGTGCTCCTCGCGAATATCCTCCAGTTCGCGGAGCAGGCCATACAGGGCCTGACGCGAGAAGGCATCGCAGTCGAAGGGAATCAGGCAACGATCGGCCGCAATCAGAGCCGAAATGGTGTAGAAGTTGAAAGCCGGAGCGGTATCAATGTAGATCCGCTCATAGCTACCCTTGAGATCCTTGAGCAGTTTGCGCAGCTTCTGGATCTTATAGCGTGACTCCAGCTTATGCTGCAGCTCGGCCAGCTCGGGGCTGGCCGGCATCAACCAGAGGTTCTCGAACGGCGTTTCACTGACGAACTGCTCGGCCTTCTTGCTGAACAGGCTGGCCGACAGAGTCTCGGCAAAGAAATCGGCCAAGGTATGATCCACATTGGCCAACCCATCACCCAGCAGGTAATGACTGGAATTGGCCTGCGGGTCGAGATCGACCACCAGGGTCTTGTAGCCGGCCGCCGCACTCACGGCCGCCAGATTGCAGGCAATGCTCGACTTGCCCACCCCGCCCTTCTGATTGAATACCACTCGCCGCATAGCCGTCTCTCCTTGCAACCCGCGCCTAACCTCAGACCACTATGGCAGAGGGATCATGATATTTCGCTGACAATTCGTGGACCGCCTCGATAAAGGCCCCGGCGTGGGCCGGATCGACCTCGGGAGTAATCCCGTGGCCGAGGTTGAAAACATGACCGCTACCCTTGCCGTAACTGGCCAGAATCCGCCCAACTTCGGCGCGGATAGCATCCGGGCTGGCGTACAGCACCGCCGGGTCCATGTTGCCCTGCAAGGCTACTTTGGCACCAACCCGCGAACGGGCCACACCGATATCCATGGTCCAGTCCAGGCCCAGCGCGTCGGCGCCGGACTCGGCAATGCTTTCCAGCCACAGACCGCCATTCTTGGTAAACAGAATCACCGGCACCTTGCGACCATCGTGCTCACGAATCAGCCCGGATACGATCTTGCGCATATAGGCCAACGAGAACTTCTGGTAGGCATCGGCCGACAGATTGCCACCCCAGGTATCGAAGATCTGTACCGCCTGGGCGCCGGCCAGGATCTGGCCATTGAGATAACTGGTCACCGCATCGGCCAGCTTGCCGAGCAACTGATGCATGGCTTCCGGCTCGTTGTAGAGCATGGCCTTGGTCTTACGGAAATCCTTCGACGAGCCACCCTCGACCATGTAGGTAGCCAGAGTCCAGGGGCTGCCGGAAAAGCCGATCAGCGGTACCCGCCCATTGAGTTCATGGCGGATGGTGCGCACGGCATTCATCACATAGCCCAGATCCTTTTCGGGATCGGGAATCGGCAGCGCGGCAATATCGGCGGCGCTGTCGATACGCTTGCGAAAACGCGGACCCTCGCCGGTCTCGAAGTACAGCCCCAGGCCCATGGCGTCGGGAATGGTGAGAATGTCGGAGAACAGGATCGCAGCGTCCAGCGGGTAGCGCTCAAGCGGCTGCAGGGTGACTTCGCAGGCCATCTCGGGATTGGTGCACAGCCCCATGAAGTCGCCTGCGCGGGCGCGTGATGCACGATACTCGGGCAGATAGCGTCCAGCCTGCCGCATCATCCAGACCGGGGTCACGTCCACGGGTTGGCGCTGCAGGGCGCGCAGAAAGCGATCATTCTTGAGTTCGGTCATGGGATCTGTATCCAGTTGCGGAATCAGCGGCCATTGTACCGGGATTTGACTGCAAAGATCAGGCCTGGTGCGGCGAACTGCCACGCCTCAGCGTCTGGCCGCTACAATTCTGCACCCTAGTGCATCAGCCGCACTGCCCCTCGTCTTTCCCGGACACGCTACAAGCCATCCATGGGGCTCGACGATGGCCATCCTTGGCCATCGACGGTCCGGGAAAGACGAGGGGCAGTACGGCTTAGAGATTCCCTGCCTACAGCAAGCAAGCTCCAAACAAAAAACGGCCTTTCGTGCAGACAACTGAGAAGTTCGCGGTGGTGGCGGGGCTTGGCCTGGTCGGGACCGTCGGCGCACAGGGATGTGCGCCGTCGAGCCCCATGGACGGCTTGTAGCGTGTCCCGACCAGGCCAAGCCCCGCCGCCACCCGGCACAACTCTCGCCCAAACAAAAAAAGGGCGCCATAAGGCGCCCTTCTGTCAGGATCGCACTGCGATCAGAGCTCGAGGTATTCGAGAATACCCTCGGCAGCCTGACGCCCTTCCCAGATCGCGGTGACCACCAGATCCGAGCCACGCACCATATCGCCACCGGCAAACACCTTCGGGTTGCTGGTCTGGAACTTGTAGCGGGCCTGCTCCGGGGCTACAACGCGGCCCTGGCTGTCGGTCTCGATCTGGAACTGCTCGAACCAGGGCGCCGGGCTGGGACGGAAACCGAAGGCAATGATAACCGCATCGGCCGGCAACACTTCCTCGGAACCGGGAATCGGCTCCGGGCTGCGACGGCCACGGGCATCCGGCTCACCAAGGCGGGTTTCCACTACCTTGACGCCTTCCACCTTGTCTTCACCAACGATGGCGATCGGCTGGCGGTTGAACAGGAACTTGACGCCCTCGTCCTTGGCATTCTTCACTTCCTTGCGCGAGCCCGGCATGTTCTCTTCGTCACGCCGGTAGGCACAGGTAACCGCCTTGGCGCCCTGACGGATCGAGGTCCGGTTGCAGTCCATCGCGGTATCACCACCACCCAGCACTACGACCTTCTTGCCCTGCATGTCGATGAAATCATCCGCCGACTTCTCAAAACCGAGGTTGCGGTTGACGTTGGCGATCAGGAAATCCAGCGCATCGTAAACGCCCGGCAGATCCTCGCCAGGGAAGCCACCCTTCATGTAGGTGTAGGTGCCCATACCCATGAAGACCGCATCAAACTGCTCGAGCAGTTGCTCCATGGTCACGTCCTTGCCGACTTCGGTGTTCAGACGAAACTCGATGCCCATGCCTTCGAACACTTCACGGCGGCGCGACATGACCTGCTTTTCCAGCTTGAACTCAGGGATGCCAAAGGTCAGCAGACCACCGATTTCCGGGTTGCGGTCAAACACTACCGGCGAGACCCCGGCACGCACCAGCACATCGGCACAGCCCAGCCCGGCTGGACCGGCACCGATGATGGCCACACGCTTGTCAGTCTTGACCACCTGCGACATGTCCGGACGCCAGCCCATGGCAAAGGCGGTGTCGGTGATGTACTTCTCGACCGAACCAATGGTCACGGCACCAAAGCCGTCATTGAGAGTACAGGCGCCTTCGCACAGGCGATCTTGCGGGCAGACCCGGCCACAAACTTCCGGCAGGGTATTGGTCTGATGCGACAGCTCGGCGGCTTCGAGGATGTTGCCCTCGGACACCAGCTTCAGCCAGTTGGGAATGAAGTTGTGCACCGGGCACTTCCATTCACAGTACGGGTTGCCACACTCCAGGCAGCGGTGGGCCTGATCGGAGGCCTCTTCCGGCTTGAACTGCTCATGGATTTCCACGAACTGGGTCTTGCGCGCACGCAATGGGCGCTTCTTTGGATCCTTGCGACCCACTTCAATGAACTGGAAGTCGTTGCTCAAACGGTCAGCCATATCTAAACCTCTTTGCAGCCACACGCCGCAGCGGATGGCAGGTCAATCACGGTGGCTGGCGGGCCCGCAGGCCCGCCGCTGGACGCTCGTCTTATTGCGGGTTGGCGCGAGTGCTGGTCAGCAGCGCACGCAGGCTTGCCGCCTTGGGCTTAACCAACCAGAACCGGCGAATGTAGTCGTCCAGGTTATCCAATACTTCCGCGCCCCAGGCGCTGCCGGTTTCGGCGACATACTCGGTCAGCACCTGAGTCAGATGGCTGCGATAGGCCTCCATCGCTTCGTTGCTGATCCGGTGCAGTTCGACCAGTTCGTGGTTGAGCTTGTCGAAGAAGCTGTTGTCGCGATCCAGTACGTAGGCGAAACCACCGGTCATGCCGGCACCGAAGTTGTAGCCGGTGCTGCCAAGAACACAGACCATACCGCCAGTCATGTATTCACAGCAGTGGTCGCCGGCACCTTCGATCACCGCATGAGCGCCGGAGTTGCGCACAGCGAACCGCTCGCCAGCCACACCCGCTGCGAACAGCTTGCCGCCGGTCGCACCGTACAGACAGGTGTTGCCGATAATCGAGGTTTGCTCGGAGCGGAACGGGCTACCCTTGGGCGGTACGATCACCAGCTTGCCGCCGGTCATCCCTTTGCCGACGTAGTCGTTGGCATCGCCGTCCAGATACATGTGCAGGCCACCGGCGTTCCACACCCCGAAGCTCTGACCAGCGGTACCGGTCATGCGGAAGGTGATCGGTGCACTGACCATGCCCTGGTTGCCATGGACCTTGGCGATCTCGCCGGAGACCCGGGCGCCGATCGAACGGTCGCAGTTGGTCAGCGTCAGTTGGTACTCGCCGCCGGTACGCCCGTCGATAGCAGCGCGGGCCATCGCGACCATCTTCTCGGCGGTCTCGCCCTTGTCGAACGGCGGATTGCGCAGCGACTCGCAGTATTGCGGCTTGTCGGCCGGCACCAGATCGCTGCCGAGCAGCGGACGCAGGTCCAGATTCTGCTGCTTGCCAGTGTTGCCGGGCAGGATTTCCAGCAGGTCGGTACGTCCGATCAGATCCTGCAGGCTACGCACACCCAGCTTGGCCAGCCACTCACGGGTTTCCATGGCGACATAGGTGAAGAAGTTCATCACCATTTCCACGGTACCAATGTAATGGTTGTCACGCAGATGCTTGTTCTGGGTGGCGACACCGGTTGCGCAGTTGTTCAGGTGACAGATGCGCAGGTACTTGCAGCCCAGGGCGATCATCGGGGCGGTACCGAAGCCGAAGCTCTCGGCGCCAAGAATCGCTGCCTTGATCACGTCCAGGCCAGTTTTCAAACCGCCGTCGGTCTGCACCCGGACCTTGCCGCGCAGGTCGTTGCCGCGCAGGGTCTGGTGAGCTTCAGACAGGCCCAGTTCCCAGGGTGAGCCGGCATAGCGGATCGAGGTCAGCGGTGAGGCGCCTGTACCACCATCGTAACCGGAGATGGTGATCAGGTCGGCATAGGCCTTCGCGACCCCGGCGGCGATGGTGCCGACACCAGGCTCGGAGACCAGCTTGACCGAGACCAGGGCCTGCGGGTTGACTTGCTTGAGATCGAAGATCAGCTGAGCCAGGTCTTCGATCGAGTAGATGTCGTGATGCGGCGGCGGCGAAATCAGGGTGACGCCAGGCACCGAGTAACGCAGGCGGGCGATCAGCTCATTGACCTTGCCACCCGGCAACTGGCCGCCCTCGCCGGGCTTGGCGCCCTGAGCCACCTTGATCTGCAGCACTTCGGCATTGACCAGGTATTCCGGGGTCACGCCAAAGCGGCCGGACGCGATCTGCTTGATCTTCGAGGTGCGCTCGGTGCCATAGCGGGCCGGATCTTCGCCGCCCTCACCGGAGTTGGAGCGCGCACCCAGGCGGTTCATCGCCTCGGCAATGGCTTCGTGCGCCTCCGGCGACAGTGCACCCAACGAGATGCCGGCCGAGTCAAAACGCTTGAAGATCGACTCCAGCGGCTCGACCTCATCCAGCGCAATCGACTGTTGATCGTCGCGCAGCTTGAGCAGGTCGCGCAGCGCGGCTACCGGACGGCTGTTAACCAGCGCGGCATATTCCTGATACTTGTCATAGCTGTCACCCTGAACGGCGTCCTGCAGCGCACGCACGACGTCCGGGTTGTAGGCATGGTATTCGCCACCGAATACGAACTTGAGCAGACCACCCTGCTGGATCGGCTTGCGCGGATTCCAGGCTTCACGGGCGAGCAGGCTCTGCTCGTCCTGCAGATCACAGAAGCGGGCACCCTGGATACGGCTGGCGACCCCTTTGAAGCAGGTGTCGACCACTTCATCGGCCAGACCCACAGCCTCGAACAACTGCGCCCCGCGGTAAGAGGCAATGGTCGAGATCCCCATCTTCGAGAGAATCTTCATCAGCCCCTTGGAGATGCCCTTGCGATAGCTCTTGAACACCTCGTACAGGTCGCCGATGACTTCGCCGGTGCGGATCAGGTCACCCAGCACTTCATAGGCCAGGTAGGGGTAGACCGCCGTGGCGCCAAAGCCCAGCAACACGGCGTAGTGATGCGGGTCACGGGCAGTGGCGGTCTCAACCAGGATGTTGGCGTCGCAGCGCAGGCCCTTGTCGACCAGGTGGTGGTGTACCGCACCCACAGCCAGCGCCGCATGCACCGGCAGCTTGCCCGGCTCAATGGCCCGGTCGCTGAGCACCAGCAGGGTTTTGCCTTCACGCACAGCCGCTTCGGCCTCAGCGGCGATGGCGCATACCGCCTCGTCCAGCGACTGACCTTCAGGGCGGTTCAGGGCAATGACCTGGTGCGCGAAGCCGGGGCGCTGCAGGGTAAGGATAGTGCGCCACTTGGCCGGCGAGATCACCGGCGAGCTGAGAATCGCCCGGTTGGCGTGATCAGCGGTCTCTTCGAACACATTGCGCTCGGCACCCAGACAGGTCTCCAGCGACATGACGATGGATTCACGCAGCGGGTCAATCGCTGGGTTGGTAACCTGGGCGAACTGCTGGCGGAAGTAGTCGTAGACCGAACGTACACGGCCAGACAACACTGCCATCGGCGTGTCGTCACCCATAGAGCCGACTGCTTCCTGACCATTCTCGCCAAGCGGACGCAGGACCTGATCACGCTCTTCGAAGGTGACCTGGAACATCTTCATGTATTGCTGCAGACGCGCGTCGTCAAGGAAGTCCGAACCATGGTCGCGGTCATCCAGGGTAGCCTGGATACGCAGGGCATTTTCCTTCAGCCACTTGCGGTACGGGTGACGCGACTTCAGACGGTTGGCCACCTCGTCAGTGTGCAGCACTTCGCCAGTCTGGGTATCAACCGCCAGGATCTGGCCTGGGCCAACCCGGCCCTTGCTGATCACGTCCTCAGGCTGGTAATCCCAGACACCGATTTCCGAAGCAAGGGTGATGTAGCCATTCTTGGTCACCACGTAACGGGCCGGGCGCAGGCCATTGCGGTCGAGCAGACAGACGGCGTAGCGACCTTCGGTCAGCACGATACCGGCCGGGCCGTCCCAGGCTTCCATATGCATGGAGTTGAATTCGTAGAACGCGCGCAAATCGGCGTCCATGGTCTCGACGTTCTGCCAGGCTGGCGGCACTACCATGCGGATCGCGCGGAACAGGTCCATGCCGCCGGTGATCAGCAGCTCAAGCATGTTGTCCATGCTCGAGGAGTCGGACCCGGTAACGTTGACTAGCGGAGCCAGTTGATCCAGGTCCGGCAGCAGTTCGTTGCAGAACTTGTTGCGCCGGGCATGGGCCCAGTTGCGGTTGGCCGTGATGGTGTTGATCTCGCCATTGTGCGCCAGCAGGCGGAACGGCTGAGCCAGCGGCCACTTCGGCAGGGTGTTGGTCGAGAAGCGCTGGTGGAACACGCTGATCGCGGTTTCCATGCGAGCATCGGCCAGGTCGGGGAAGAAGCTGGCCAGATCTGCCGGCATCATCAGACCTTTATAGGAAATGACCTTGTGCGACAGGCTGCAGACATAGAAGTTGTCATCGCCCTGCATGGCGATTTCAGCCTTGCGCCGGGCATAGAACAGCTTGATGCCGAGTTGCTGCTCGTCCAGACCTTCACCAGAGATGAACAGTTGCTCGATACGCGGCATGCAGCTCAGAGCCAGCGGGCCAAGGACGCTCTCGTCCACCGGCACCGGGCGCCAGCCCAACAGGCTGAGGCCCTGATCAGCCAACGCGACCTCAAACGCCTGGTGCGCGGCTTGCGTACTAGCATCATCCGCGCCCATGAAGATCATGCCCACCGCATATTGCTCGGGCAGCGCCACCCCCAGGGTCTCCTGGGCTACGGCACGCAGGAACTGGTCAGGCTTCTGAATCAGCAGACCACAACCGTCACCGGTCTTGCCGTCGGCATTGATGCCTCCGCGGTGCGTCATGCATGTCAGGGCTTCGATGGCCGTCTGCAACAAGTGATGACTGGGCTGGCCTTCCATGTGGGCTATCAGGCCAAAGCCACAGTTATCCTTGAACTGATCAGGCTGATACAAACCTGCTTTCATAGGCACACTCTCAGAAAATCTATTAATTTCAAGCGCTTGCATAAACCAGAACAGAAAAAAAACTGGTCAGGCGCGGGACAAAAGGGCAGTCATTTTACATAGAGGCAGGTACCGCCACAATTTTTTTTCGGCATTTTCTGCCGCAAAAGCATATCCAAATGTCGTAAATAGGAAAGCTTTTTCAGTGGCTGGTCGTCACTTAGGCCCCGTGAGGGGTCTGGCCGGGGCCTGCGACAGGGCCCCGGCCGAAGCGATTACTGTAATGATTGCTGGATGCTGGCAATACTCCTGGGCCAGGGGTTTTGTCGGCGCACAGCCTCCGGCAAGCCATTGACCGCCTGCTGCGCCTGCTGCCGTCCTGGATAGACCCCCTGAGTCACCACGAACCAGGGCTGCCCCTCGTGACGCGTCTCGAAATAGCCCAGATCACTGACACCACGCTGGGCCGCAACGAAATCCAGCGCTGCCTGACGGGAGCGCGTACCCAGCAACTGCAGTACATATTCACTGCCCTGGCGTTGACGATACCAGGCAGCGGTATGCGCGCTACCAACAGCAGTCTCAGAAGCCGGTACCGGAGCAGATGCAGTGGTCACTGGCGGGGGCACCGGAGCCGGCTCTGCAATCGGCTCAGGCTCCGCAACCGGTTCAGCAGGCGGCGCAATCTCTGGCTCGGCCACTACCGGTGCAGGCGCAGGTGCAGACGCAAGCGGCTCGGCCACGGGATCTATTTCCACCGGCGCAACCAGGGCTGGCGGCGGAGCCGGGGTCGGGCGCGCTTCCACCTCAACCACAGGGTCAGGCAGCTGCAAAACAGTACGGGAAGGCTCCTGTGGCCGGTCGCCCATGAACCAGGCGAACATCACACCCAAACCTACCAGCACCAGGGCCACCAGTGAGCGCAGCGGCAACACCGGCCCCTTGCGCGCAGCCCTCGGCACCTCCAATTCATCACCCATCGCCGCCATCATCGCCTGGCGCCCAGCCTGATTGATCGTTCCAGGCCAGCCACCACTATGCTCGTGGATCCAGAGGACCTGCCTATCATCGAGCAACTCTATGCCCTGACCGGCCGATTCCAGACGCTGCGCCAGATAGTCCCGGGTATCGTCCAACTCATAGGGCTGCAACTCGATGCGGCGCACCCAGTCCGGCTCGCCATCGGAATCCAGCCGGGCCAGCGCCGCTTCGAATGCCGGCTCGGCGAACAGAAACACCTTGGGCGCGGCCTTACCGGCAACCTGGCTCAGGTCGGCCAGCAACTGCAAGGCTTGCTGATCGAGCTTCTCGGCATCATCGATCACCAGATACAGTTGAATCCCGACCTGATGCAACTGTTCTGCTCTGGCCAGCAAAGCCTGAATATCCTGCGATCCGGCCTCGGCGGCCTGGCAGAGGCTTGCCAGCACCTGAGCCTCACCCGAGTGCTCGCGCGCAGACATCACCACGCACTGCACAGTATCCTTGTTGCAACTGGCGACCAGCGCCTGGCGTAACAAGGTCTTGCCGCTACCCTGCGGCCCAGTGATGACCAACAGGTTGCTGGCATAACGAGCCAGGTGGTGCAACTCGGCCAGCACTTCCTTGCGCTTGGGGGTAAAAAATTTGAAGCCCGGCGTGCGGGCGGCAAAGGGGTCATGGCTGAGCTGATAATGCTCGAGATAACTTTCAACACCCGTCAGAGCTGACATGTGCGCCTCGGTCTCCGTCATTTCGCGCCGGCTGACAGCGTCGCCAGCAGCGCATCCTTGTCATAATTGGCGGTTATCACCGCCTCGCCCAGGCGCTGCAGCAACACCAACCGCAACTGGCCGTCCAGAACCTTCTTGTCGACTGCCATCAGTCGGGTAAAATCCTCAGCCGTCATTTGCCCGGGAGCCTGAATCGGCAGGCCGGCGGCAGCAATCAGAGTCACTGCGCGCTGGAAGTCAGCCGCATCTATCCAACCCTGGCGCCGGGAAAGCTCAAGCGCCATGACCATGCCAGCACCCACCGCCTCTCCATGCAACCATTGGCCATAGCCCTGATGCGCCTCAATAGCATGGCCGAAGGTGTGGCCCAGATTGAGAATCGCGCGCAAACCACCTTCGCGCTCATCGGCAGCTACCACCTCAGCCTTGATCTCGCAGGAACGGGCAATCGCCTGGGTGATTGCCTCAGACTCAAGCCCGCGCAGTGCCACCATGTGAGCCTCAAGCCAGGCCAGGAATTCGATGTCGCGAATCAGGCCGTACTTGATGATTTCCGCCAGACCAGCACTAACCTCACGCTGCGGCAAGGTGGACAGGCTATCGGTATCGATCACTACCGCCTTGGGCTGGTAGAAGGCACCGATCATGTTCTTGCCAGCCGGATGGTTGATACCGGTCTTGCCTCCTACGGAAGAGTCAACCTGCGACAACAGCGTGGTCGGCACCTGGATGAAGTCGACCCCACGCTGATAGCAAGCCGCAGCAAACCCAGTCATGTCACCAATCACCCCGCCACCCAGAGCGATCAGAGTAGTGCGCCGATCATGCCTGGCCGCCAGCAGGGCATCGAAAATCTGCTGCAAGGTTGCCCAGTTCTTGTAAGCCTCACCGGTCGGCAGAACCACCGGCAACACCTGATAACCGTCCAGAGTCCGGGTCAACCGCTCCAGATACAGTGGGGCAACGGTATCATCGGTAACGATGCAAACCTGACGCCCGGCGATATAGGGAGCAAACTGCTCGAGCTGGTCGAGCAAGCCCTTACCAATCGAGATGGGGTAACTGCGGTCAGCGAGATCTACGGTCAATCGGTGCATGGAGCCTCTCCCGGAAAGTTGCGGAAAGGATACATCAGTCCCCGGTTCCAGCGCACGAGCCAGGCACCAGATCGGCCCAACTCACGCGTCCTGCTCGTCCAGCAACCGGGCAACGATAGTATTGACCACTGCCTTAGGGCCACGCTGATCGGTATCGATGATTAGCCCGGCGATCTCGCGATACAGCGGATCACGCCTGGCCATTAGCTCGCGCAGCACCTTCTCAGGGTCGGCAGTCTGCAACAACGGGCGCTGGCGATCTTTGGCAGTACGCTGTAACTGTTGTTCGACACTGGTCCGCAGATAAACCACCAGACCATGCTCGGCAAGAGCGCGGCGATTGGATTCGCGCATCACCACACCGCCACCGGTAGCCAGGACAATTCCCTGCTCGCACACCAGCTCGGCAATCATGGCTTCTTCACGCTGACGAAAGCCCTCTTCGCCTTCCACGTCGAAAATCCAGGGAATGTCCGCCCCGGTACGCGCCTCGATTTCCCGGTCGGAATCCTTGAAGGGATATTTGAGTTCTTTGGCAAGCAAACGCCCGATGGTGCTTTTCCCTGCTCCCATCGGGCCTACCAGAAACACGTTACGCAATTAACTTACCTGGCAAGTGAGATAGCCCCGTTATTGATAATACGCGGCGTCAGGAAGATCAACAGTTCGGTCTTGTTGTCGATCGAAATGTCCCGACGGAACATTCTGCCCAACACAGGCAGATCGCCCAGGAACGGTACCTTCTCCTGACCACGCTGGGTCTCACTGGCAAATACTCCGCCAATCACGATCGTTTCACCATCGGCCACCAGGATCTTGGCATTGACCTCATTCTTGCGGATGGTCGGAACACCATTAACGGTATTGGTGAAGTCCGGCTCGTCCTTGGTAACCACCACGTCCATGATTACCTGATTATCCGGTGTGATCTGCGGAGTCACTTCCAGCGACAGCACGGCTTCAGCGAAGGCGGTAGTGGTCGCACCGCTAGAGCTGGCTTCCTGATAGGGAATCTCGGAACCCTTGAGGATCTTGGCGGTTTCCTTGTCCGAGGTTACTACCTTAGGCTGGGAAATGACCTCTCCGTTACCGGTACTTTCCATCGCCGACAACTGCAGATCGAGGATCGCGTTATTGGTCAGGAAGCCGATACCAATACCCGATGTGGAATTCAGCACGCCCAGATCGACGAACGGGGTGTTGACAGGAAGTGTCCGCCGCCCCTGGAATCGTGCAGTCGAAGCATCTTCGTCATCATCCACACCGCTTTGACCGTCTTTGCCAAATACAGTGAAGCGATCGCCCATCCAGACGTTACCACCCCAGCGTACCCCGAGCGCCTTGTCGAAACCGACATTGGCCTCAACAATCCGTGCCTCGATCATGACCTGGCGTACCGGAATGTCCAATTGGGTAACGATACGGCGCAACTCGTCCAGCTTGTCCTGGGTTTCCATCGCAATGATGCTGTTGGTACGGTCGTCGACCGTGATCGAACCACGTTGCTGACCACCATCATTGGCTGTAACCGAGGCAAACAGCTTGGCGATATCGGCCGCTTTGGCATAGTTGACCTGAATCAGCTCACGGCGCAGCGGAGCCAATTCAGCGATCTGGCGCTGGGATTCCAGCTCCTGACGCTCACGGGCGGCGATTTCATCTGCCGGCGCGACCAGCAGCACATTGCCAATCCGGCGCTGATCCAGCCCCTTGGTCTTGAGTACCAGATCCAGAGCCTGATCCCAGGGCACATTCTGCAGGCGCAGGGTAATGCTGCCCTGCACGGTGTCACTGGCCACCAGATTGAGGTCGGTGAAATCGGCAATCAACTGCAGCACCGAGCGCACTTCGATATCCTGGAAATTCAGCGACAGTTTCTCACCGGTATAGGTAAAGGCATCGGCGCGGCGCTGATCGGCTTCGGCCCGGGTCAGGGGCTTGAAGCTGACGATCAGGCGATTGTCGGCCTGATAGGTCAGGTGCTCGTAGTAGCCACTCGGCTCAATGCTGATACTGGCCCCGGAACTGGTGCTGCTGGCGTTGATGAAATTCACCGGCGTGGCGAAGTCCTTGACGTCCAGCCGGACACGCAGCGGGTCAGGCAGGCGGGTATCGGGGAAGTTCAGACGAACCCGGCCGCCCTGCTCCTGGACATCTACCCGGATTGAGGCGTCGGACAAATCAATGATCACGTTGCCTTCGCCCTGCTCACCACGCTGAAAGTCCAGACTGGTGATCGCTCGACCACCGGCAGCCGGGGCACTGACCGCCGGCTGACCGGCGTCACGCCAGCTGGGGCTGGCGGCCGGAGCCGAAGCGACAGGAGCCGGAGCAGCACTGTAGCCCGGCGCAGTTTGCGCTCCGACCAGAACATAAAGGTGATTGCCATCGATCCGGGTGTTGTACGGCACCAGGTTGGTCAGGTTGATGATCAGGCGGGTGCGATCATTGGCCTCAACCACGTTGACGCTGCGAGCGTTGCCCAGGCCGAGCTCCCGGCTGCGCTGCCCTAGCTGGTTTTTTACCCCAGGCAGATCCAGAGCGATCCGGGCCGGCTGGTCGATGGTGTAGCCACGCGGAGCATCGCTCAGCGGCTCGTCAAATGACAGTTTGAGTTCGACCCGATCACCCGGCAATGCGGCAACGTCCAGGTTCTGCAGGTTGGCCGCCAAGGCCAGGGGACTGAGCAGCGCTAGGACTGCAGCGAGGGAAAACTTCCTGGTTAGAGGCATTGTATTGCGATCCACGCGTGACTGTTGGCAGTTCATGTTGTTCTCTCTCCCTGGTTGATTTATCCGCGCCCAGCCAAGCTGAGGGTACGCGGCCGCTCCAACCAACCACCTTCACCGTCCGGAACTATTTCAAGCACGTCCACACGGCCTTCATCGATGCTGACGACCCGCCCATGGTTACGCCCAAGGTAATCGCCAATCCTGACCCGGTGCACACTGCCAGCGCCGCGAATCAGCGCCTGCATTCCCCCCTGATTGCTCAGCGTGCCGACCATCTCGAAGCCTTCAATATTGAACCCTTCCAGGAACTGGCGAACCCGGTTTTCATCCGGCTTAACCCCCTGGGACCCACGCTCGCGCTGACTCAGATCAATCCTGATCGGAGGCTGGAACGGGCTGCGCAGTGAAGAAGCGCTGTAGGTGAAAGCTTCGTACGGCTTGAACCTGGGCAACGGCTCGATACTGCCGGCCGGCCGGGCTCGGGTCTCATCCATGAATGCTTGCAAATCGGAAAATTCGCCCTTACCGCAACCGCTGAGCAGCAACGGCGTCAACAGCAATGCACTGAACAAACGCTTGCGCATAATCATTGCTGCCCCCCTTCGGCTGCTTCGTTGTAGCGATAGGTCTTGGCCAGAATGTCCATTTTCAGCAAATCTGGATTGCCGGCAGACAAGGGCGCGATAGTGAAATCGTGCAGCGTCACGATCCGCGGCAGACCCGCCACACTGCTGACGAAGGTCGCCAGATCGTGATAGCTACCCTGAACCACGATTCGAATCGGCAGTTCGATATAGAACTGCGTGGTAACTTCCGGCTGCAGGGTGATGGATTCAAACTCCAGGCCGCTGTTCAGCCCCATCTGGGTGATATCTTCGAGCAGGCCCGGCACTTCGGTGTCGCTTGGCAACTGCTTGAGCAGCGCACCAAAGCGCTCTTCGATTTCCTCGAGCTGCTCTTTATAGGCTTCAAGGTTGGCGGCCCGGAACGATTTGTCGGCAAAATCCCGGCGCAAGGTGGTTTCCTGGGCTTCAGCCCGCTCAAGACTGGCCTGCAAGTCCTTAAGGTGGAAGTGGTAGCCCAAGAACAGCAACACCACCAACAGCAGGGCCCCGACGATGACTTTGAGTGCTCCCGGCCAGGAACCGATATTGTTGAAGTCCAGGTCGTTGATATCGACCTTTTTCAAGCTTTCAATGGATTGGGCCAGACTCATTGCGGCTGCCCTCCCTCTTCACTACTGGTGGCAGGTTCGGTTTGCCGCACCGACAGTTCAAAAACGTTAGCCTGGTCCAGTGCCCCCTGGGTGACGGCCCGTACCGCAGTGAGGTTCGGCGCAGCCAGCCAATCCGAGGCATCCATCTGGCGCATCAGGTTGGAAACCCGACTATTGGATTCAGCCCCTCCCTTGACGCTGATAGTGCTGCCCTTCATCTCCAGCGAGGTGAAGTAAACGCCGTCCGGCAATGAACGGGTCAGCTCATCAAACACCCGCACGATGATCGGTCGGTTGCCCTGCAGATCCTGAATGACCTTCATCCGTTCCAGCAATTGCGTACGCCGAGCCTGAAGCTGATCGATCTCGCGGATCCGCGCTTCCAGCAGACGAATTTCCTGGCGCAGCAATTCGTTGCGGGCATTCTGGTGAGAAATCTGGCTGTTGAAGTGCCGGTCTGCCAGGAACACCAGTGCGCCGGCAAACAACACGATCAACGCCAGTACGGTAAGAAATTCCTTCTTGCGCTCTTCCCTGAGTTCTTCACGCCAAGGTAATAGGTTGATGCGCGCCATCAGTCGAAACTCCTCATCGCCAGACCGCATGCAATCATCAAGGCTGGCGCATCATTGCTCAGGGCAACGGCATTGACCTTGTTCGAGAGGGTCATGTTTGCAAAGGGGTTGGCCACCAGCGTCGTGGTACCGATCTTCTGCTGAATCAGTTGATCGAGCCCGGGAATTGAGGCTGTGCCGCCAGCCAGCAGGATGTAGTCGACGTCGTTGTACTGCCCGCCGGCAAAGAAGAATTGCAGCGAGCGTGAGACCTGCTGCACGACAGCGTCCTTGAACGGACCCAAAACCTCGCTGTCATAGTCGTCAGGCAAACCGCCCTGTTTTTTCGCCAACCCGGCTTCTTCCAACGACAATCCGTAGCGGCGCTGAATTTCGTCAGTAAGCTGCTTGCCGCCGAACAACTGCTCGCGGGTGTAGATGATGCGGCCCTTGCTGAGAACACTGAGGGTCATCATGGTGGCGCCAATATCAATCACCGCGATGGTCAGGTCGTCCCGGTCACCTTCAAGCTGATCTATCACCAGCTCGCAAGCCCGCTCCATGGCGTAGGCCTCGACCTCAACCACCTTGGCACTCATCCCGCCCAGCGCCAGCGCAGCCTCGCGAATATCGACATTCTCCCGTCGGCAGGCTGCCAGCAAAACTTCAACCCGATCAGGGTTGCGTGGCGCCGGCCCCTGAACTTCGAAGTCAATCGCCACCTCATCCAGGGGATAGGGAATGTACTGGTCGGCCTCGAGCTTGATCTGCTCTTCCATCTCTTCGGGAGTAAGGCCGCCATCGAGCTCGATGGACTTAGTGATCACGGCGGAGCCGGCTACAGCCACAGCCGCCTGCTTGAGTGGACTTTTCGAGCGTGCCAGGACCTTTTCCAGCGCCTGACCCACCCCATCCAGCTCAACAATATTCTTCTCCACCACTGCCCCTGGAGGAAGTGGTTCAACCGCGTAGGCCTCGACCTTGTAGCGGTTACCTGAACGACTGAGCTCCAACAGCTTCACGGTTGTGGAACTGATGTCTATGCCCAGCAGCGTATTTGCTTTCTTTTTTAGGAGCCCTAGCACAGCCAATTTCCTATCAGCATCCGACACTTACGGACGGTTTATGTTTTACTACATTAAATAACAGTCCTTTAACAAGCGCAAATGGCGTAAACAAAAAAAATGCGCTTATAATGCAGACTGTTAACCCGTTCTCATCCAGCCCGATTGCTAACCATTTCATCTATCAGGGAATTTAATATTCCTCTTATGCGCTTTCTGAAATTTTTATTCTGGTCCCTGATCGCTTTGCTGAGTGCCCCAATCCTGGGACTGAGCGGGGTAGCTCTGTATCTTAGCCCCGCACTTCCCGATGTTGAAACACTCCGCGAGCTCGAATTGCAAACTCCTTTGCGGATATATAGCACAGATCACAAATTGATAGCCGAATTCGGCGAGATGCGTCGTTTCCCGGTCAGCTTCGACCAGGTCCCCAACGATTTCATCAATGCCCTGCTGGCTGCCGAGGACGACAACTTCCTCAACCACCACGGCGTCGATCCCAAAGGCTTGTTACGAGCTGCTACCGAACTGGCTCAAAGCGGCCAGATTCAGACCGGTGGCAGCACTATTACCATGCAGGTGGCGAAGAACTACTTCCTTACCAGCGAGCGGGTATTCTCTCGTAAACTCAATGAAATTCTGCTGGCATTGCAAATCGAACGTAATCTCAGCAAGCAGGAAATCTTCGAGCTTTATATCAACAAGATCTATTTGGGCAATCGTGCCTACGGAGTCGAAGCGGCTGCTCAGGTCTATTACGGCAAATCCATCAATGAATTGCCGCTGGCCGATCTGGCCATGATCGCCGGCCTGCCCAAGGCTCCGTCACGCTTCAATCCGCTGATCAATCCAGAGCGCGCCAAGATTCGTCGCGACTGGATTTTGCAGCGCATGCTCAATCTCGGACACATTGATCAGGCCGCCTATCAGGAAGCAGTCACCAGCCCGATTCGGGCCCGCAATCATGGCGCCAACCCGGAAATGGAAGCGCCCTACGTTGCTGAAATGGCTCGCCTGGAAATGATTGAGCGCTACGGCGAGCGAGCCTATACCGACGGCTTCCACGTCTACACCAGCGTTTCCAGCGAACTGCAGAGCTATGCCAATCGTGCCCTGCGTGAAGGCCTGATCGAATACGATCAACGTCATGGCTACCGTGGCCCGGAAGACCGTCACCCGGATGCTGACCCAGCCAACTGGCAGGCCATCCTGGCACCCTATCGGGCACTGGGCGGCCTGTTGCCAGCCCTGGTCACCCAGGTTAACGAAGAACAGGTCGAGATCCGTCTGCGCAATGGCAATACCGGCACCATTGCCTGGGAAGCCATGCGCTGGGCCCGCCCCTATCTCAACGCCAACAGCATGGGCCCCACCCCACGCCGCCCTGCCGACGTACTAAAACCCGGCGACGTGATACGTGTTATCGCCAACGAAGAGGGCGGCTATCGGCTGAGCCAGGTGCCCAGCGCCCAAGCTGCATTGGTGGTGGTGTCACCGCAAGACGGCAGCATTCAGGCTCTGGTCGGCGGCTTTTCGTTCCTGCAAAGTAACTACAACCGCGCAACCCAGGCTCGGCGCCAACCCGGCTCCAGCTTCAAGCCGTTCCTCTACAGCGCCGCTCTGGATCATGGCTACACCCCGGCCACTATCGTCAATGACGCCCCTCTGGTGTTCGTCGACGATTATATGAACTCGGTCTGGCGACCGCAGAACTCCGGAGGCGATTTCCTTGGCCCAATCCGTTTGCGTGAAGCGCTGTACCGCTCACGCAACCTGGTATCCATCCGCCTTATGCAGGAAATCGGCGTTGATGAGTCGCTGACCTACATTGAGCGTTTCGGTTTCCCTCGCGCCGACCTGCCGCGCAACCTGTCGGCCTCACTCGGCACACCGGAGCTGACCCCGCTGCAAATCGCCCAGGGTTACGCGGTCATCGCCAATGGCGGCTACAAGGTCGACCCCTGGTTGATCGAGCGGATCGAGGATCGCCACGGCCAGATCATCGACTTTGCCAAGCCGGTAGTGACTCCCGAGGCGCTGGCCACTCATCTTGAGCGGATTCAGCGCTACACCAGCGCCCCCCTGGCTCTGGTCGAAGAACCGCACACTGTGTTGCTGGCCGAGCAGACCGTAGACCCGCGCACTACTTACCTGTTGACCAGCATGCTCAAGGACGTGATCACCCGCGGTACGGCCGCTCGCGCCCGCGCCTTGCAACGACCAGATCTTGCCGGCAAGACCGGTACCACCAACGAGCAGAAAGACGCCTGGTTTGCCGGCTACAACGGCGATTACGCTTCAGCGGTCTGGGTCGGGTTTGACCAGCCGTCCACTCTTGGTCGTCGTGAATTCGGTGGCACTGCGGCCTTGCCGATCTGGATGCGCTTCATGGCGGCAGCACTGGACGGCAAGCCGGAACACAGCCAACCAGTTCCTCAAGGCGTGCTCAGTGTGCGCATCGACCCGCTAACCGGAAGGGCCGCCCGGCCGGGCAGCAATGGCGCATTTCTGGAAGTGTTCAAGGAAGAGGACGCTCCGCCGCCCTGGGACGAGCTGGATAGCGGTGCCTATCCGGTCAGTGACAGCATGGCGCCCCTGGAATTGTTCTAGGGCCTACCGGCAACCCGGCTGACCTGCTGGCGCAGCCAAAGGTTGGCCGGATCATGCTCGGCGTGCTCATGCCAGTAAAGATTCAGGCCAATTGAAGGTAACGGCAAGGGCAGGGTCAGCAGTTGATTGCCCAATGTCCGGCCAACCAGCTCAGCGTGCCGGCGCGACATGGTCAGTAGCAGATCGCTTTGGGCGACCACCAGACAGGCGGCCTGATAGTTCTGGCAGCGCTGAACCACCTGGCGTACCAGCCCCAGATGGCCTAGCGCCAAATCCTCGAAGCTCAGCCCACGTCGCCAGGACGCCACCGCGATGTGCTCCGCCGCCAGATAGCGCTCAGCACTCAGCTCGCCCGAAAAATCCGGCGCTGCCACCACGCACAGCGGCTCTTCCAGCAGCTTGGTCTGACGCAGAAAGGCATCGGTAGGCCGGGCAATCTGCACCGCCAGATCGACCCGCCCAGCCGCCAGCTCCAACGCCAGCTCACTCCAGCGCACCCCGGCAGTACGCACCCGACAATACGGCGCCACTTTGCGCAGGTGCACCAGCAGACTGGGCAACAACACTGGCTCCAGTTGCTCGGGCAGGTTCAGGGTAAAGATACGCTGATCACGGGCCGGGTCGAACTGCTGCAATCGTCCGACACTTTGTTGCAGGCGCTCCAAGCTGTCGAGGATGCCCGGTGCCAGCCGTGTTGCCAGCGTCGTCGGTACGACACCCCGCCCTTGCCGCACGAACAGCGGGTCAGCGAACTGCTCGCGCAACCGGGCCAGGGCATGACTGACTGCCGACTGACTGACATGCAGGACCGCCGCCGCCCGGGTCAAACTGCGCTCGCGATAGATCACCTCGAAGGTACGGAACAGATTGAGATCCATCCGCCCTAATGATGGCCCGGCATTCTTTTCATTCATGGAAAAACTCGGCAATTAGTGAAGCTAGCCATGAATCTAGCTGGCCTCAGCCATTTCATGAAGCATATTCATGATTCCGAATGAATAATCATCGCTTTCAGTGCTACGCCAGCCTGCCTACTCTTGCACCAGGGTACACACCACATAACAACAGCAGAGGGATCCCGGCATGAACGAACAGGCGTATCTGGAACAACTCGCGCACCTGCAACAGCAGGCCTGGCCTAACGGCCATGCGCGCGAACCTGAATACCCGCTGGGGCACCAGCCGCTGACCGAATACCTTAAGCACTGGGGGCGCACCAGTCCGGACAAGCCAGCGGTGCAGTTCTATGGCTACAGTCTGAGCTATGCCGAGCTGGACGAGCAGTCCGACCGTTTCGCTACTCTGCTGCACGCCCAGGGTATTCAGCCCGGTGAACGGGTCGCGGTATTCATGCCCAACTGCCCGCAGTTCCACATTGCGTTCTACGGTATTCTCAAGGCCGGCGCCATTCACGCCCCGGTCAGCCCGATGGCCATGCCGATGGAACTGGGCTACCAACTCAAGGACTGCGGCGCCAGCGTGATCGTCTGCTTCGACCAACTGCTGCCGGTGGTACGCCAGGCCCGCGAAGGCACCGATCTGCGCCTGGTGCTCAGCACCAGCCTGTCCGAACTGTGCCCAGCCGAGCCACCGATTCCGGTGCCAGACCTGCTACGTGCGCCCAAGCTGGAGGTGAGCGACAGCATCGACCTGCTGCCGGCACTGGCCACCACAAAACCACGCCGCGATTGGCCGACACCAGCGCTGGATGATATCGCCGCACTCAACTACACCGGCGGCACCACTGGCCTGCCCAAGGGTTGCATCCACACCCACGGCGACATGCTCTATACCTGCGCCAGCTTCCTGCCAGCGGCACTGGGACTGGACAGCCAGCGCGTCAGCCTGAATTTCATGCCCGAATTCTGGATCGCCGGTGAGAATGCAGGGCTGCTGTTCCCGGTATTCGGCGGTACCACGCTGGTGCTGCTGGCGCGTTGGGACGCGCTGGCGTTCATGAGCGCGATTCAGCATTACCGGGTCAATCATACCGGCCTGTTGGTCGACAGCGCCGCCGAGGTACTGGACCACCCACAGGTACAGACATTCGACTTCAGCTCACTGAGCGTCACCAGCTGCGTATCCTTTATCAAGAAACTGACTCCGGAATACCGCCGCCGCTGGCACCAGCTGACCGGCTGTACCCTGTTCGAAACCAGCTTCGGCATGACCGAAACCCACACCTGCGACACCTTCACCGCAGGCCTGCAGGACAACGACTTCGACCTTAAATCCGCGCCCACCTTCGTCGGTCTGCCGGTACCGGGCACCGAGTTCAAGGTCTGCAGTTTCGAAACCGGCGAACTACTGCCGCTCGGCGAGGAAGGCGAGCTGTGCCTGCGCAGTCCATCTCTGCTCAAAGGTTACTGGAACAAGCCCGAGGCCAGTGCTGAAGCGCTCAAGGATGGCTGGCTGCATACCGGCGACAGCGGCGTGATTACCGAACAGGGCTTTATCCGTTATCTGGGTCGACGCAAGGAAATGCTCAAGGTCAACGGCATGAGCGTCTTCCCCAGTGAGCTGGAAGCCATGCTCGGCCAGCATCCGCAGCTGCTGGCTTCAGCGGTGATCGGTCGCCCGGATGACAAAAAAGGCGAAGTACCCGTGGCCTTTGTGGTGGCCAAGCCCGGTAGCGGGCTGGATGCCGAGAGCCTGATGAGCTGGTGCAAACAGGCCATGGCCGTTTACAAGATCCCGGAAATCCGTTTGGTCGAGTCACTGCCAATGACCGCGACCGGCAAGGTCAAGAAAAACGAACTCAAGGACTGGCTCTGATGCCCATCACCAAACTGCTGATCGCCAACCGTGGCGAAATTGCCATCCGTCTGGCCCGCGCCGGGGCCGAGCTGGATATCCCCAGCATCGCCGTGTACGCCGAGGACGATGCCGCCTCGCTGCACCGGCACAAGGCCGATCAGGCCATCGCCCTCAGGGGCCGGGGCGCCAGTGCCTATCTGGATGGCGAGCAATTGATCGCCATCGCCCGAGAGCAGGGCTGCGACACTATCCACCCAGGTTACGGTTTTCTCAGTGAAAACGCCGCCTTCGCCGCCCAGTGCGACAGTGCCGGTATCCGCTTTGTTGGCCCCAGCGCCGAGGTGCTCAAACGTTTTGGCGACAAGGCCAGCGCCCGCGCTCTGGCACTGGAACTGGGTATCCCGCTGGTGCAGGGCACCAATGAACCAACCTCGCTGGAGCAGGCCCGCGCCTTTATGCAGCAATTGGGGCCCGGCGCTGCGGTGATGCTCAAGGCACTGGCCGGTGGTGGTGGCCGAGGCATGCGCGCGGTGCTTGATCCGGCCGAGCTGGACGAGGCCTACGCCCGCTGCCAGTCCGAGGCCACGGCTGCCTTTGGCAGTGGCGAGCTGTATATCGAACGACTGATCCGCCGCGCCCGACATATCGAAGTGCAGATCATTGGCGATGGCCGCGAGGTCGCGCATGTCTGGGAGCGCGACTGCACCCTGCAACGACGCAACCAGAAGCTGCTGGAAATCGCCCCGGCACCGGGGCTGGACCCAGCGATCCGCGAACAGCTGTTGCAGGCCGCGCTGACCCTCACTGGCGCGGTCGGCTATCGCGGCCTGTGCACGGTCGAGTTCCTGCTTGACGAGGACAGCGGCGACTTCGTGTTTATGGAAGCCAACCCGCGCATCCAGGTCGAGCACACAGTTACCGAAGCGGTCACCGGACTGGATCTGGCGCAGATCCAGCTACGCCTGGCTGCGGGTGCAACGCTGGCCGAACTGGGGCTGACCCAGGACCGGATACCCGCACCGCGCGGCTACGCCGTACAGTTGCGCATCAATCTGGAAAGCATGGCCAGCGACGGCAGCGCCCGCCCGGCCGGTGGCACCCTGAGTGCCTATGAACCGCCCAGCGGTTCCGGTATCCGCGTCGATGGCTACGGCTACAGCGGCTATACCACCAGCCCCAGCTTTGATTCGCTGGTGGCCAAACTGATCGTGCAGGCCGCGGCCGACTACCCGCAGGTGCTCAAGCGCGCCTACCGCGCGCTGTGTGAATTCCGTCTGGAAGGCGTGGCCAGCAACCTGCACTTTCTGCAGAACCTGCTGCTGCATCCGGCGGTGCAGGCCAATCAGGTCAGCACCGGCTTTATCGAAGCCGAAGCCGCCAGCCTGGTCGGCGCAGGCAGTCAGGCTCATCCGCATTTGTATGCCAAGGGCCCGTCAACCAGTCAGACCCTGCGCCAAACCGATATCGATGCCCCCGCCGGCACTGAACCACTGAACACCCCGGTACAGGGCGTACTGATCAGTCTGGATGTGCAGGTCGGTGATGCCGTCGCCGCAGGCCAGCAGGTAGCGGTAATGGAAGCGATGAAGATGGAGTTCGTGGTCAAGGCCAGCCAAAGCGGTATTGTTCGGGCGTTAGCAGTCGCACCCGGCGACAACCTGTTCGAAGGCAGCCCCCTGCTGTTTCTCGAGCCCGCCGAGGTCAGCGCCGAAGGTATAGTGACCGAGGAAAGTATCGATCTGGCGCATATCCGCGCCGACCTGCGCGAGGTGCTCGAGCGTCAGGCCGAGCTGACCGATGAGCGCCGCCCCGAGGCAGTGGCCAAACGGCGCAAGACCGGCCAGCGTACCGCGCGCGAGAACCTGGCCGACCTGCTGGATGACGGCAGCTTTATGGAATACGGCGGCTTTGCTCTGGCCGCCCAACGCACCCGCCGCACACACGAGGAATTGCTCAAGCTGAGCCCGGCCGACGGCCTGATTACCGGGATCGGCACGGTCAATGCCGCGCAGTTTGGCGCGGAAAAAGCCCGCTGCATGGCCATGAGTTACGACTACACGGTATTCGCCGGCACCCAGGGCGTGACCAACCACAAGAAAACCGACCGCATGCTCGAGCTGGCCGAGCAATGGCGCCTGCCCTTGGTGTTCTTTACCGAAGGCGGCGGCGGCAGGCCCGGCGATATCGACAAGGTCGGTGTCGCCGGACTCGATTGCACCACCTTTATGCGCATGGCCCGGCTCAGTGGCCAGGTACCGCTGGTCGGCGTGGTCTCCGGGCGCTGCTTTGCCGGCAACGCCGCGCTGCTCGGCTGCTGTGACGTGATCATCGCCACCGAGAACGCGACTATCGGCATGGCCGGCCCGGCGATGATCGAAGGTGGCGGCCTGGGTCGCTTTACCCCGGAGCAGGTCGGCCCGACCAGCATGCAGGGGCCCAATGGGGTGATCGATGTGCTGGTCAAGGACGAAGCCGAAGCCACTCGAGTGGCCAAGCAGTACCTGAGTTACTTCCAGGGCGACCTGCCCGGCGGCGAGTGCGCCGACCAGCGCCTGCTGCGCCATCTGATCCCGGAGAACCGCCTGCGTGTCTACGACATCCGCGAGGTGATCGATACCCTGGCCGATACTGGCTCGGTGCTGGAGCTACGCCGCCAGTTCGCCCCCGGCCTGATCACCGCGCTGATCCGCATCAACGGCAAGGCCTTCGGCCTGATCGCCAACAACCCCATGCATCTGGGTGGCGCCATCGATGCGGTGGCTGGCGACAAGGCCGCACGCTTTATGCAGCTGTGTCAGGCCCACGGCCTGCCGATGGTCTCGCTGTGCGATACGCCCGGTTTCATGGTCGGCCCGGACGCCGAGCAGCAGGCCACGGTGCGGCATGTCTCGCGCATGTTCGTTACCGCCGCCAGTCTGAAGATTCCGTTCTTCACCGTGGTACTACGCAAGGGCTACGGCCTTGGCGCTCAGGCCATGGCCGCTGGCAGTTTCCATGCGCCGATGTTCACCATCGGCTGGCCGAGCAGCGAGTTTGGTGCCATGGGCCTTGAGGGTGCAGTGCGCCTGGGTTATGCCAAGGAGCTGGCGGCGCTTGAGAATCCCGCCGAACAGCAAGCACTGTTCGATAAACTGGTGGCCGAGCTGTATCAGCGCGGCAAGGGGCTGAGCATGGCCAGCTTCCTTGAGATTGACGCGGTGATCGACCCGCTGGAGACCCGCGACTGGCTCCTGCGCGGACTCAGCTCGGCACCGCCGGAGTCACTCGAGCGTGGCCTGCGACCGTTCATCGACACCTGGTGACAGGTCCAGCACCACCACCCCCGAAATGGCCAGCGGCTGATGGCTGACTATCAGCAACAGTCCGCTGGCCTGGCGCCGACACAGCGCCGCCAGTACCTGTGAGCGGGTCGCAGCGTCGAGCCCGGCGAAGGGTTCATCCAGCAGCAGAATAGGTCGCTCAGCCAGCAGCAATCGCGCCAAAGCAATCCGCCGGGCCTGGCCGCCAGACACCCGATTACCAAGCTCGCCCAGCGGCGCATCCAGCCCGGTTGCCGCAGCCCAGTCACGCAACCCGACATCTTCCAGTACCTGCCATAACTGCTCATCACTGGCCTGGGGATTGCCCAGACGCAGATTGACCGCCAGCGACAGGTCGAAGATATCCACCTGCTGGGGCAAATAGCCGATGCAGCCGCGCCAGTCCCAGTCGGCATAGTCACGCCCGTTGAGCCACCGCTGGCCGCTAAACGCCAGCGGTTCACCAGCCAACAGTTGCAACAGGGTGCTTTTTCCCGAGCCGGACGGGCCGCGCAAGTGCAGAACCTGGCCACTGTGCAGCGCCAGGCTGACCGCCTGCGGACCATACAAGGCACCCGGTTGACGGGTGCTGACATCCTCAAGCTGCAAACTCCATGGACTAGCCGGGCGCACGCCAGGCGCGGCAACGGCAGGCTCGTCCGCGGCCACGGCCACGGCCACGGCATTCAGCCGATCACGCGCGGCCTGACTCAAGCCGAGCGAAACGAAACTGCCGGCCAATGGCAACATGGCCTCATTCAGTCCCAGTACTGCCAGCAAGGCGGCCAGCAGCCAGGGCACGTTCAAGGCCTCGGCGGCCAGCAGCGCCGGTGCCTGCCAGAGCAGCATGCCAATTGCCAGCGCCAGCGCCCCTTGCTGCAACAACGCCAACACCGAGGTGAGGCGCTGCATGTTGTTCTGTCCGTGCAGGCATCGCTGATCCTGTTCAACAAAGTCCTGCTGCCGGGCCTGCCAGCGTTGCCACAGCAACAGCGGCGTCATCAAACGCAAACTGTCGAGCAACTGCTCCCGGCGCTGTTCGCCCAGCTCCACATCAAGGCGGGCCAGGCGCCCGCCGTACCAGAGCCCCACCCAGGGCAGCAGCCAGGCCAGCAGCAGTCCCGGCAGCACCGCCCAGAACAGCTCCGGCACCAGCAGCGCATGAAAACCCAGTACCAGCGCCAGCAACAGACTGGCCCAGCACCAGGGCAGGATTACCCGCAGCGGAAACTGGTCGAGCAGATCGATATCGGCCACCAGCCGGTGCATCAGTCTGGCCGAGCGGGTAAGCCGCAGCCGCTCATCCGGCAGCGAGGCCAATCGGGCAAAGACCCGCTGACGCAGATCACTGAGCAGCCCCAGCGCTGCATTATGCGAGGCCAAGCGCTCAGCATAGCGTCCGGCAGTCCGGACAATGGCGAAAAAGCGGATGATCGCCGCCGGGCGGAAGTAGTCGAAACCATAGGCAGCCACAGTCGCCAGCCCGGCCAAGGCCGCCGCACTGATGAACCAGCCGGAGACTGCCAGCAGACCAATCGCTGCCCACAGGGTCAAGGCGCCCAGCAGCCAGGCCAGACTCCAGCCAGCCAGACGACTGGCCAGCAGGCTGCGTAGCCGAATCATGTGCATGCCGCCACCTGCGCACGGCTTGCCGGCGCCAGTTCAATCACCCGATCAACCCAGTCCAGACCGTGTGCTTCATGACTGACCAGCAACAGCGTCCGCCCCTGACTGAGCCGCCCCAGCAGGGCGCCGATCTGTTCGGCGGTCTGCGGATCCAGATGCGCCAACGGCTCATCCAGCAGCCATACCAGCGCTTCACGCAGCAACAGCCGGGCCAGTGCCAAACGGCTGAGCTGGCCGCCCGAAAGTCCCAGGCCACGCTCGCCCAGTGACGTATTCAGTCCCTTCGGCAGTTGCCGTAACAGCGGCCATAGACCAACCCAATCGAGCACCTCGATCAGTTGCTGATCACTGGCCTCGGGAGCCGCCAGACGCAGGTTGTCGGCAATACTGGCCGCCAGCAGCTCCGGCTGCTGGCCCAGATAGCCAATATGCCTGAGCCAGTCATCACGCCGCAGGCCTGACAGCGGGCGGCCGTCAATCAGTAACTCGCCAGCATAGGGTAAAAACCCCATCAGCAAGTCCAGCAGTGTCGACTTGCCACTGCCGCTGGGCCCGCGCAGCAAAACCCGCTCACCGGCAGCCAACTGCAGATCCAGTGGTGCCAGGCGTGCCGAGCCCGTGTCCTGCGCCACCGCCAGCGCCTGCCCGCTGATCGCCGGGGCCGCTGTGAGAGTCACCGGAGTTTTGCCTGGGTGGCGCCAGGGCTGCAGTTGCAACAGCGGTTGCAACTCGGCCACAGCCGCTTCAGCCTCGGCACGGGCATGGTAGTCACTGCCCAGTTGCCGCAGTGGTGCATAGAACTCCGGGGCCAACAGCAGGATAAACAACGCGCTCAGATAGGGCACCGGGATCTCGGCCTTGGCCCAGGGCAAAATGCCGAGCAGGCCCAAGCCGAGATACAGCGCCACCAGGGCAATGGCCAGCGAAGCGAACAGCTCCAGCACCGCACCTGACAAAAACGCCAGACGCAGCACCCGCATGGTGCCACGCCGGTAGTCCTCGGCGGCTTGACTGACGGCCTGCTGGGCGAACACCAGGGCGCGCAAATGGCGCAGGGTCGGCAGGCCTCGCAGCAGATCGAGAAAGCGCCCGCTCATGCGCCCCAGCGCGATGAACTGGCGTTGGCTGGCAGAGGCAGCCGCCTTGCCCAGCAACACCATGAACAGCGGCACCAGTGGCGCGGTCAGCAGCATCAGCAGCGCCGCCAGCAGGCTGTGCATAGCCGTAGCCAGTACCAGCATTAAGGGTACGATCAGCACCAGATAACGCTGGACCCAGTAACGGCTGACATAACCGTCCAGCGCATCCACCTGCTCCAGCAAACGGCTGGTGAGCTGCGCATCACTGCCCAGGCTGCGGCGGGCCGGACCCAGCTGCGCCAACCGCTCAAGCAGCAGCTCACGCATGGCCCGGCGCACCTTGAGACTGGCGCCCTGGCTCAAACGCTCGCGGCCAAACTGCAGCAGCGGCCGCCCCAGCAGACACAGCAGCAACCATGGCAGCAACTGCACCAGCAAGGTGCCATCCACCGTCTGCTGCTGTTGCCAGGCCAGCAGCCAGTCACTGAACAGCCGAGCCAGAATCCAGCTCTGGGCAATAAACAACCCGGCTGCCAGCACCGCCAGCAACAGGGCCAGGGACAACAAGGGCCGCTGCGGCTGCAGCAACTGCCGCAGCCAGTCAGTGACCGTGTGCGGCGTTGTCACGTCAGTCGTCGTCCTGCGGCTCCTCGCCGACATAGCCGTTGAGTTCCAGCCACATGGCATTGACGATGGCGAAGGCGCAGGCCAGCAGCACGCCGAGAATCCAGGTGAAGTACCACATTGCAAGCTCCTCGCTCAGTACATGCTGTGAGTGTTGTCGCGGATCTGCTGCTCATTGAGTCGGCCACGCATGACGTAATAGCCCCAGGCGGTATACGCCAGTACCAGCGGGACGAAGATGCAGGCGACCACGAACATGATCATCAGTGTGGTTTCACTGGCGGTGGCATCCCACATGGTCAGACTATGGTTGGGTACCGACGAGGACGGCATGACAAACGGGAACATGCTGATGCCGGCAGTGATGACCACCATAGCCATAGCCAACGCCGAACTGGTAAACGCCAGCGCATGGCGCCGCAGACGACTGGCCAAAGCACTGGCCACAAATCCCAACACTCCGAGCAGTGGTACCAGCCACAACAGCGGCCAACTGGCGTAATTGTCGAACCAGGCGCCACTGGCGATCTCGACGCTCTTGTCCACCGTGCGATTGATGCCGTTGGTATCGATCACGCTGAGCACCCGGAAACCGTCGACACCCAGCCACAGCCACAGCCCGGCGAGTACGAACAGCACAGCGCAGGCCAGCCCTAGCAGACTGCTGATCGCCTCGCTGCGGGCCAGAATCTCGCCCTCGGTCTTGAGCTGCAGATAAGTCGCCCCGTGATTGACGATCATCAGCAAGCTGAGCACGCCGGCCAGCAAGGCAAAGGGATTGAGCAATGCCCAGAAGCTGCCGGTGTAGCTCAGCCGCAAAAGCTCATCGAAATGGAACGGCACCCCCTGCAACAGATTGCCGAAAGCGACCCCGAAGATCAGCGCCGGAATCGCCGAACCAGCCGTCAGAGCCCAGTCCCAGCGGCTGCGCCACTGCTCACTGTCGATCTTGGAACGGTACTCGAACCCCATTGGACGCAGAAACAGGGCAAACAAGGTCAGCATCATGGCCAGGTAGAAACCGCTGAAAGAAGCAGCGTAGACTGTCGGCCAGGCCGCGAACAGGGCACCCCCCGCCGTCACCAGCCAGACCTGGTTGCCATCCCAGTGCGGTGCGATGGCGTTGATCATCACCCGCCGCTCATCATTATTGCGACCCACCACCTTGAGCAGCGCGGCCACCCCCATGTCGAAGCCGTCGGCAATTACAAAACCGACCAGCAGTACGCCAATCAGTACCCACCAGATGAATCTGAGTGCTTCGTAATCCATGCTCAGGCCTCCTGTACCTTGCCGGTTTCCAGGTCATAGCGACCGGTGTGCAGGCTCGATGGCCCCTGACGGGCGAACTTGGTCATCAGCCAGATCTCGATAATGACGAAGATGCTGTACAGCACCATGATCGCGCCGAGCGTGAACAGCACCTCGTTGACGCTGAGGTTGGATACCGCCAGATGGGTCGGCAGGATCTCACCGATAGCCCAGGGCTGACGGCCGTACTCGGCGACGAACCAGCCAGCCTCGCTGGCAATCCACGGCAACGGCAGGCTGAACAGGGCAAAGCGCAGCAGCCAGCGCGGCTTGTCGACCGTGCGCCGGGCGCTGTGCCAGAAGGCACAGGCAAACAGCACCAGCATCAGGAAGCCGCAGCCGACCATGACCCGGAAACTCCAGAACAGCGGCCAGATCTTCGGCACACTGGCGGCCAGGGCGGTGGCAATTTCCTCATCGCTGGCATTGACCACATCATCGGTGTAGCCACTGAGCAGCAGGCCATAACCCAGATCATCGCGCAGTGCATTGAAGCGCTCGACGGTCTCTGGCGAGCGATCACCTGCGCGGATCTGCTGCATCAGCCCGTAGGCCTGCTGGCCACGCAGCATGCGCTCGAGGTTGTGTTCAAGGATCTGATCCAGACCCGCCACCTGTTCAGTGGTCGAGCGGGTGGCGATTAGCCCCAGCACCGCTGGAATCTTGATCGCGTAGTCAGTTTGCCGGGCCTGCTCGTTGGGCCAGCCGATCAGGGTAAAGGCCGCCGGCGCCTCCTGGGTATGCCACTCGGCCTCGATCGCCGCCAGCTTGACCTTTTGCACCTCACCCAGCTCATAGCCGGACTCGTCGCCCAGCACGATCACCGACAGCACGCCCGCCAGACCAAAGGCCGAGGCGATGGCAAAGCTGCGCCGGGCAAAAGCCAGGTCACGGCCCTTGAGCAGATACCAGCTGGAGATTGCCAGCACGAACACCGCTCCGGTGACATAACCAGCCGAGACGGTATGCACGAACTTGACCTGGGCCACCGGGTTAAAAATCACCTCGGCGAAGCTGGTCAACTCCATGCGCATGGTCTCGATGTTGAACTCGGAGCCGACCGGATGCTGCATCCAGCCATTGGCGACCAGAATCCACAGCGCCGACAGGTTGGTGGCCAGCGCCATCAGCCAGGTGACCGCCAGGTGCTTGACCTTGCTCATGCGGTCCCAGCCAAAGAAGAACAGGCCGAACAGAGTGGATTCGAGAAAGAACGCCATCAGCGCTTCAATCGCCAGCGGCGCACCGAAGATATCGCCAACATAGTGCGAGTAATACGACCAGTTGGTGCCGAACTGGAACTCCATCGCCAGGCCGGTGGTGACCCCCAGAGCAAAGTTGATACCGAACAGCTTGCCCCAGAATTTGGTCATGTCGCGATAAATGGTTTTGCCGGTCATCACATAAACCGACTCCATAATCGCCAGAATGAAGGCAAGCCCCAAGGTCAGGGGAACGAACAGAAAGTGCACCATTGCTGTGAAAGCGAACTGCAGGCGCGAGAGTTCAACAATATCCATCTGCTTACTCCGGTGAGAGAGACGGTGGAAACATCCAGCAAAAGTGTCCCACTACATTACTCTAAGGGGTATATGGCGAATTGACGCAGATCAAATTCGCCACTCCCGTATCCTCCGGAGTACCCGCTCCATGGCCCTGAACGGCCAGTTGCGCTGCTCAAACGCGCCCCGGGACTGCCTTCAGAGCATAGCCCACAATGCCACGCCAAGTGGCAGCAACAAAGCGGTGGCCATCCCCATCAGGCTCATGGCCAGGGCCGAGAAAGCACCAGTTTCCTCGCCTTCCTCCAGCGCGCGTGAAGTCCCTACCGCATGGGCGATCATGCCCAGTGCCATGCCCCGCGCGGCCGGATGGCTAATGCCGCAGACTTGCAATAGCCAGGGGCCAAACACCGCCCCCAGCACTCCGGTGAACATCACAAAGACCGCAGCCAACGCCGCCACGCCACCAATCTGCTCGGCCACCAGCATGGCAATCGGCGAGGTTACCGACTTGGGTGCCAAGGTCATTAGGATCATGTTGTCCGCCCCCAGCAGCCAGGCGATCAGCAAGGTGCTGACAGTGGCGAACAGCCCACCGAAGGCCAGGGTCAGGAGCACCGGCCAGAAGAACTGGCGGATGCGCCGCAGATTCAGATACAGAGGAATCGCCAAGGCCACCGTGGCCGGACCAAGCAGAATCAGCAGCGGCATTACCGCCTCGCGGTAACCGGCAAAGTCCACGTCCAGACTCCACAGCACCGCAACCACGATCGGCACCGACACCAGTACGGGGTGGAAGATCGCCAGCCGGCTCTTCTCATACAATGCCAGCCCCAATTGATAGGCCCCCAGGGTCACTCCAAGCCAGAACAGCGGGTGCCCGACTACCGCCTGCCAGGCCAGTTGCCATGAACCGCTCATGAACGCCCCCGCTGTTGACGCTGGATCAGCCGCTGCATCAGCCAGCCGCACAGCGGCAGACTGAGGATGAATGACAGCCCCAGAGTTATCGCAATCGCCCAGGCATCAGCGGCAATTTCAGCGCCATAGGCCATGACCCCGACTGCCGGCGGCACCAGAATCAGCGGCAGGTACTTGAGCAGGCCGCTGGCGGCCAGATCCAGTGAATCGCTGACCCCACCGCGCACGCAGAGATACACCACCAGCAGCGCCATCCCGATGATCGGGCCGGGCAAAAAAGGCAAAAACAGGACATTCAGTCCCGTACCCAAAAGCTGAAACAGGATCAGCCAGGTCAGTCCGCGAAGCAGCATTAGTCTGGGTCCGTCAGGGAAAACACCGACCAAGGGTAAACACTCGCTCCGCAAGTGCCTAGCCCCGACCGGAATAAGCCCGAAGAACTCACGTAAATACCTACTTAAATCAATACCCCCCGGCCTATGCCCTGTTAGTTTAGGCACCTGGATTTGACGGACACCAGCCCATGACGATTCTAGGTTTCTCACCCCACCCGATCAGCAGCAGAGATCCAAGCCACAGGTCCGGCCTGCAGCAGTCCCTGAAACTATTGACCGGCATGTTAGCGTTTTTGCTGCTGATCAGCGTTATCCCAGTACCCCATTGGCTGCACGGACAGGCCAGCTACCTGCCCCTGCACATGCTGCTGGAAACATTGGCGATCGTCATCTCGGCGCTGGTGTTCGCCGTGGGCTGGGCAACCTATCAGCGCCAAGGCTCGGCCAACTTGCTGGTACTGGCTTGCGCCTTTCTCGGTGTCGCCATACTCGACTTCAGCCACATGCTGTCCTACCAGGGCATGCCTGACTTCATCACGCCCTCTGACCCGGAAAAAGCCATTGCTTTCTGGCTTGCCGCGCGAGCCATGGCGGCGCTGGCTTTGCTGTGGGTGACCTGGATGCCCTGGCAGCGGGCCGCAGCAGCGCGGTTACGTTGGACATTGCTATCCGCGGTGCTTGTGGCCACTGTGCTCTGCCATCTGCTGATCCTTGGTTATCCAGAGATACTGCCGCGAACCTTCATCCCTGCAGAAGGCCTCACCAGCCTGAAAGTTGGACTGGAATACCTACTGGCAGCCGCACACCTAGCGATTGTCTGCCGGCTATGGCTTGCCATGCGCCGCCCATTGCAATTCAACGCGGCAGCGCTGCTCGGGGCCTCCGGCGCCATGGCCCTCAGCGCCATCTGTTTCACCTTGTATGCCAGTGTGACCGATCATTTCAATCTGCTCGGTCATATCTACAAGGTCATCGCCTACGGCTTTCTGTTTCGGGCCATCTTCGTAGAGGCGGTCGAGCGTCCCTATACCCAGCTAGCAAACTCTCAAGCACAATTGCAGGCGACCTTCGACGCCATTCCCGATATGTTATTCGAGCTTGATGAGCAGCTTGCCATCCGCCGCTATCATGCCTCGCGAGATAGCCGGCTCGACCTACCAGCAGAAAAGATCCAGGGCCAGGCTCTCGAGTGCCTGCTGCCTGCCGAAGTCATGAACATCTGCCGTCCCAGCTTCGAGCAGGCAGCCAGACAAGGTTATGCCCTGAGTCCGGCTTTTCTGCTCCAACTGCCCCCCGAGTCCCAGTGGCTTCAATTATCGATAGCAGCCCAACATGACACCGACAAGGTATGCGGTTATGTGGTACTGGCACGCAATGTCAGCGATATCAAAGCCCAACAAGCCCGCATCGCCCATTTGGCGCACTATGACACCCTGACCGGCCTGCCCAACCGCACCCTGTTCACCCAGCAAGTCAGCACTGCGCTCAGCCTGGCCGAACGTCAACAACAACCACTGGCTCTGCTGTTCATCGATCTCGACAACTTCAAGAACATCAACGACGCGTTGGGTCACCGGGCCGGAGATGAGCTGCTGTGCGCTATTGCCAAGCGCCTGAACCGGACGTTGCGTGATGGCGACTGCCTATCCCGCCAGGGTGGCGACGAGTTCGTTCTGGCCTTGCCGGGCGTCGATGCTGACGGTGCCGCGCATGTCGCCCAGCGGCTGCTAGCAGCGCTGGTCAGACCTATCCGTTTTGGCAAGTACAGTGCTGCGTTGTCCGCCTCTATTGGCATTGCCATCTACCCCGATGACAGTGATGATCTGGACAGCCTGATGCAATATGCCGACGGAGCGATGTACCAGGCCAAACATCGGGGCCGTAACCAGTTTCAGTTCTTTACGGCCGGTATCCAGGCCCGCATGGCCCGCCAGCTAGAGCTGGAAAGCGCACTGCGCGGAGCTATCAGCAAGCAGCAACTGAGCCTGCAATATCAGCCTCAATGGTGTATTGCCACACGCCGCCTGACTGGGGTCGAGGCTCTGCTTCGCTGGCATCACCCCGAACTCGGGCAGGTGTCACCGGCTGAGTTCATTCCCGTGGCAGAAAACAGCGGCCAGATCATCACTATTGGCGACTGGGTAATGGATCAGGCCTTGCAGCAACTGGCTCGATGGCGTGCATCGGGTCATGGCTCGCTGATCATGGCCATTAACCTGTCGGCGGCCCAGTTCCATCGCAGCCAGTTGATAAACCAGGTGGCCGATCTGCTTGAGCGCCACCAGATCCCGGCTTCCAATCTGGAACTGGAGCTGACTGAAGGTATGGCGATGGAAGACCCCCAGCAGGCCCGTCTACAGCTCGATACCCTGCACAGCCTTGGGGTGCGTTTGGCAATTGACGACTTTGGCACCGGTTTTTCCTCGTTGGCGCAACTGCGCCAGTTCAAGGTCAACACCCTGAAGATCGATCGCACCTTCGTCGACGGTCTTGGCCATGAATATGACAGCGAAGTACTGGTGCGCAGCATTATCCAACTGGCCGACAACCTTGGGCTTAACACCTTGGCCGAAGGAGTGGAAACTGAGACCCAGCTAGACCTGCTACGCCAGCTCGGCTGTCAGGCCCTGCAAGGCTATCTGTGGGGTAAACCGTTGAGTGCCGAAGCAATCCAAAAACTGCTGGAGGCGCATCAGGTCCCTTGCCAATAAGCCCACGGTCTGGCCAGAACCGCCAGCCCGTCACACCAGACTCTGGGCAATCTGGCGTTTTGCTTTTACCATGCGCGCCGGGCGCCAGCCGCGCCACTGCCAACACACCCAAGAATGCATACCGGAGCAGTACACATGCCACGTCTCGTCACCGCCGCCCTGGGCGCCTGCGCTCTGCTGACCAGCGCCAGCGCCCTGGCCTACCCTCTGCAATGGCAGAACAACAGCCTGACCTATCTGTACGGAACGGATTTTCAGGTCGACCCCAAGACCCAGCAAACCGTGACCTTCGAGCACGTCAGCGGCTGGAACTTCGGCGATCTGTTCTTCTTCATCGACAGCATCCACTACAACGGCGACAAAAACGCCCGGGGTGACAACAGCAGCTACTACGGCGAGTTCTCACCACGCCTGTCGTTCGGCAAGCTCAGTGGCCAGGATCTCAGCGTTGGCCCAATCAAGGACGTGCTGCTGGCCGCCACCTACGAGTTCGGCCGTGGCGATCTGCACAACTACCTGCTCGGTCCTGGCTTTGACCTCGACATCCCCGGCTTCGATTACTTTCAGCTCAACACCTATTACCGCCGCGCCGATACTCCGGACGGTGGTCGTGGTGTCTGGCAGATCACGCCGGTGTGGGCCTACACCGTGCCAGCCGGGCGTTCCGACATTCTGATTGATGGCTTCATCGACTGGGTGGTCGACAACGACAGTCGCAGTGGCTACCACGCCAACTTCAAGTTCAACCCGCAGATCAAGTACGACCTCGGCAAGGCCATGAACTGGGCCGAGAAGCAGTTGTACGTGGGTATCGAATACGACTACTGGAAGAACAAGTACGGCATTAAGGACAGCAGCGCCTTCAAGACCGACCAGAGCGCGACCAACCTGATCGTCAAGGTGCACTTCTGAGTCATCGGTACTGACACGACAAGGCCGGGCATTGCCCGGCCTTGTCGCATCTGTGCAACTCAGTAGCCGCGCAGGCTGGCAAACCGATTGGCGTGGTAACGGTAGTCGCCGAACAGTTGCTGGACCGTGCGCGCACGCTTGATGAACAGGCCAATATCGAACTCATCGGTCATGCCCATACCGCCGTGCAGCTGCACTCCCTCGTTGGTCGCCAGCTCAGCCACCTCGCAGGCCTTGGCCTTGGCCAGACTGACCCACTGCGGCGCCTCAGGGTCCGACGCATCCAGCGCCTGCAGAGCCTTGAGCACCGCCGACTTGACCAGCTCGATCTCACTGAACAGGTGCGCACAGCGATGCTGCAAGGCCTGGAACGAGCCCAGCGTAACGCCAAACTGCTTGCGTTCCTGCAAATAGGCCACACTGCGGCTGAACACCTCCTCGGCTATCCCGAGCAGTTCGGCAGCCAGTTGCGCGTTGCCAACATCCAGCACCCACTCCAGCACCGCAGCGGCTTCCCCCTCGACACCCAGCAGCGCTTCAGCAGGCAGGGTGACATTATCGAAGCTGACCAGCGCAGCATTGCGTGAATCGGCCATGATGGTGCGCTCGACACTGACACCCGGCGCCGTACGTTCGACCAGCAACAGGCTGATCCCCTCGCGGGCAGACTCTTCACCACTGCTGCGCGCCGATACAATCAGCCAGTCGGCAACGTGGCCGTCAACCACGCACAGCTTGCGCCCGTTCAGACGGTAGCCCTCGCCGTCGCGGCTGAGTCGGGTGGCCACCCGCCAGGGCGCATGGCGCGGGCTTTCATCGATCGCCAGCGCGGTCAGCAGTCGACCCTCGGCAATCGCTGGCAGCAGTTCGGCCTGCTGCGCCTGGGAGCCACCCAGCAGCAGGCTGCTAACGCCAAGCACCGCGCTCGACAACAGTGGCGAAGCGCTCAGGTTATGCCCGCCCTGCTGACTGATCTGACCCATGCCGACATGGCCGAACTGCGCACCACCAAAAGCTTCAGGCACCAAGGTGCCACTGAAGCCCATCTCCACCATCTGCTGCCACAGCTCACGGGAAAACCCCGTTTCGTCGCGCGTATCACGCAGGGCGCGCAACTGGCTGACCGGCGCCTGTTCCGCCAGAAAACCCTTGGCGGCATCCTTGAGCATTGCTTGTTCTTCATTGAGTACCAGAGCGCTCATGCACATTTCCTCGATTCGGTTCACTGCAGCCCGAGAATGTTGCGGGCGATGACGTTGAGCTGGATTTCCGAGGTGCCGCCCTCAATCGAGTTGCCCTTGGAGCGTAGCCAGGTGCGCGGCATGGCGCCTTCATTGCTGGCCTCGCCTTCCCAGACCATGGCCCGACTGCCATGCAGGGCAATGTTCAGTTCCTGGCGACGCTTGTTCAGTTCGGTGCCGTAGTACTTGAGCATCGCCGAGGCGGCGCCCACGCCCTGCCCGGCCTTGGCCTCATCGAGCACGCGCTCGCTGGTCAGGGCAAAGGCCGCGGCGTCGATGTCCCAACGGCTGATTTCACTGCGCAGGTAACCGTCGGCCAGCTTGCCGTCTTCCAGCCCAACGGCCTCGACGGCGACCTGCGGCAGGGTCTTCTGCCCGGCTGCGGTACGGCCCATGCCACCGATCATTTCGCGCTCATGGGTCAGCAGGTATTTGGCGATGGTCCAGCCGGCGTTGATCTCGCCAACCACCTGATTCTTGTCCACCCGCACGTTATCGAGAAAGGTTTCACAGAACGGCGAGCTGCCGGAGATCAGCTTGATCGGCCGGGTGCTGACACCCGGTGTGGTCATGTCGAACAGCACCAGACTGATGCCCAACTGCTTCTTGGCCTCGGTATTGGTGCGCACCAGGCAGAACATCCAGTCAGCCTTGTCGGCGTAGGAGGTCCAGATCTTCTGGCCGTTGACGATGAAGTGATCACCGTGATCCTCGGCACGGGTCTGCAGCCCGGCCAGGTCGGAGCCGGCACCCGGCTCACTGTAGCCCTGGCACCAGCGGATCTCGCCACGGATGATTGGCGGCAGATGCTGACGCTTGAGCGCCTCGGAACCGAACTTGAGGATCGCCGGGCCGATCATCCATACGCCGAAGCTGGACAACGGTGAGCGCGCCCTGATCCGAGCCATTTCTTCCTGCAGAACCTTGGTCTCGGCCCGGCTCAACCCACCACCACCATACTCGCGCGGCCAGTCCGGCGCGGTCCAGCCACGCGCGGCCATGCGTTCGAGCCAGAGTTTCTGGTCCTCACTCTGAAACTGGAAGTTGCGCCCGCCCCAACAGGCGTCGGCATCGCAGGTTACCGGGGCACGCATACTCTGCGGGCAGTTGTCCTCCAGCCAGGCGCGGGTTTGCTGACGAAATACATCCAGATCGGTCACGACGTTCTCCTGGGTCTTGTTCTGTCGAGCATCCAAGATACTCGCACCCAGGCTTGCCGGCAGCGCTCTTGACCAGCGGAATAGTGACCCATCAGTCAGGACAATAACGGAGCGATGGTGCCGGAGACAGGAATCGAACCTGCGACCCCATCATTACGAATGACGTGCTCTACCAACTGAGCTACTCCGGCGATACGCCACGGCCAGTTCAGGCCGTGGACCGGTCGAGTCAGGATATCTGCTGGTCAGGAAAAATCCGCTGCAGCAGACCAATAAAGTGCTGGTAGTAAATTGGTTTAGGCAGAAAATCAACCGCACCGTAACGGAACAGGGCGATCACATCATCAACATCAGCATGCCCCGAGGTGACAATGACCGGAATACGCGCATGCTCGGCATGCTCATTGAGTTGCTGGATCAGACGCAGCCCGCTTTGCTCGGGCATGCGCAGATCAGTGATGATCAGATCCACCGCTGGATCTTTGGCCAAATGCTCCAGTGCATCACTGACATTGCCAACGCACTCGCAGGCCAGATCGAGCGAACTCAGAAACTCCTGGAGTTCCAGAAGGATGTCCTGATCATCGTCTATGACCAATATCTTCTTTTTCGTCATCGCGTCCACTCCATCCAGTCCTGCCCAGTATCCCTTGCTATTCAAGCTAGCAACCCCGCCCGGAGTGCTCAATAGCGAGATACAACTATCCATTTTTACCTACTCTACAAAAGCGACTGGTGCACCCCGAACATTCATGCCCCATACACTCTAGAAACTACTATCACCAAGGTAGGATCACGTCAGCCAAAGGGCCCGTGCTAGGATCGAACCACGCATTCACTCCCGCCTGACATGCCAGGAGCGGCCGATGTTCAACAGCCCGACACCTATGCACTATCGCCCAGACGCGCCCAGAAAGATAAATGCTTTCAATCTGTTGAACGTCAATACCAGCATCCAGCCAATCTTTGATCGGCAGTTGAAAACATTTGCCCATGAGTTGCTGCCTCGGCCCGATACTCTGCGCCCCGGTGACATTGCCCGGTTCCTGGAAAACAGCACCGTCAGCCAACTCAACGTGTTCTATACAGCGGCTCTGACGTCGATCAAACATCATTATTCAACCGCCTCTTTCGGCCTGCCCAGCTCACAGCAGCCAGAACATCCGCTGGTATTTTTGCGGGTGAACAAGGACTGCCTGTGCAACTTTCAGATCCAGACCAGCCTGATCAATACCGCCCAGACGCTGGCGCTGTTCGGCTACAAACTGGTCGTGATCCTGCCCAACGCCCCGCTGCGCCAAGGCAACACGACACAACGGCTTTACGCCGCGCTGTATGCCCTCAACGATGCCGGTATAGATCTGGCAACCAGCCGGATCGATACTCGTAATGACCCGGATATCAACCCGCTGTTCCCCTGGCACCTGATCAAGTTCATCTTCAGTTCCGCGGAACGGGTCGGCATCTCGCTATCGGAAAGCAGTTTTCACCCCGACCTGTATCATCAGGCGGCAGACAACCTAACCGAACTGCTGAACCAGCACCCGGTCAGTCTGATTCTTAATCAGATCGACAATCCTTGGCAGGCCTGCCTGGCGCGGACCTTGCCAGTGCATTATTTCCAGGGGCGCTACTACGGTGCGCAAAAGAGTCTGTGAACGGGCTCAAACCGAGGCGACATCTTCAGCCGCCGGCAGCTCTATGACAAAGCTCGCGCCCTCGTCGGTATTGCAGGCCCAAAGCCGGCCACGCATCTGCGTGATGATTCCGTAGCTGACCGACAATCCCAGCCCTGTCCCTTTGCCCACCGGCTTGGTGGTGACGAAAGGTTCGAAGATTCGCTCCAACATGCCAGGCTCGATCCCGCCGCCATTATCCTCGACGCAGAGCCGCACACCGCGACCATGAACCTCACCCTGCACCCTGATCCGGGGCTGAAAGCCGGGCTCCTGTTCACGGCGCTGGACCACCACATACTGGGCATTGAGCAGCAGATTGATCAATACCTGCTCCAACCGGTCACCGTGCCCGGCTACCGATGGCAGTACCGGCACCTCCACCTGCAATTCAACGCTGTGTTTGTCCAATCCTTCCAGGACCAGAGACAACGCCCCTTCCACCGCCTTGGCCGGATCAAACAGGGTGCCCTCCACATCCGAGCGTCGGCCAAAGATCCGCACATGATCAACAATCTTGGCTGCACGAGTAACCTGGGCTTCAACCCGCTCCAGCTTTTCACGCAGATAATCCGGGGTCAGGCTATCGCTCTCCAGACGCTTGAACATATTGGCCAGGGCCATGCGCATGACGTTCAACGGCTGATTGATCTCGTGGGCCAGGCCCGTGGCCATTTCTCCCAGAGTGGCCATCTTGGCGCTTTGGTAAAGCTGCTGACGGGCCTGGTGCACTTCAGTGTTGTCTCGCCCCACCGCCTGGATTTCAACCAGCCGCCCCTGGGCGTCGAACAGCCCCCGGTCGGACCAAACCCACCAGGCGTGCGAGCGGCCAGGCAGATGCATGCACAGCTCGGTGCTGCTGACGGGCTGTTCCGGCGTCAGTTGTGCCAACCGTTCATGCATGTTCTGGCGCTGCTCATCCGACAGGTATTGGCCCAGATTAAGCTTTTGCCCCGCCTCCGCTTCAACGCCCAGACTCTTGATCAATGGCAGGTTGGCAAAGGTCAACGTCAGGTCCGGCCGGTAACGGCAGATCATCGCCGGCGAGTCCTCAACCAGTACCCGGTAGCGCTCCTCACTCTCGCGCACCTGCTCGGCGGCTTCGGTGGCCTCGGTCACATCCAGGCACAAGCCCACCACTTCATGGGGCAGGCCACGCTCATCGCGCAGCAACCGGGCCTCATCGACCATCCAGTGGTAGCGGTTGTTTCGATCACGGACTCGATAACGGCAACTGGCGACACCATCACGCAGCAAGGTACGCGTCCTGGCGAAGAACACCTCACGATCATCCGGGTGTAGAAAGGTGGCCAGCGATGCATCCTGCAGATCCTCAAATCGCCAGCCCAACACTACTTCGAGGCTGGCGCTGCAAAACTCCATGAACAGCGCGCCATCCTGATAGCCCTGGACATAAATAATGGCAGGAGCGCTATCGACCAATCCCTCCAACCGCGCCCGGGCCAGCGCCGCCTCGTTCTCTTTCTGGCGGCTGTCGTTGATGTCCAGAACAAAACCAAACAGGTGTCGCCCGCGTCCTGCTCCCAGCGCCTCAACCTGGATGCGATACCAACGCGACTGCCCGGCCGCCCCCAGGCGCAAAGACTGGCAAAACCCACGGCCATGCACCAGAGCATCATCCAGCCGCAGTCGAAACTCGCTGCGGTCGGCCGGGTCGACCCCGCTCAACCAGGTCTCCAGACTCAGCGCACCATCCTCTTCAGGAGTCAGCCCAAGCTGCGCAAGCAAATGCGGCGCCAGGCTGACACGCTGCTGAGCACTGACCTCCCACCAGCCGCTCCCCAGCATTTGTTGCAGCACGGCACTGCGTTCCCCTTGCACTGCTCGTTCGTGGGCACGTACCCCATGCAACAACGGAGCCGCCAACAAGGCGAACAACTGGCTCCAGTGCTCATCGCGCATGAAGCTCAGGCGCCGGGCCGGGCCAGAACCATCAGCCAGTAACCAGGCCACTACCTGCCCTTGTTCGCGATAGGGTACCCGCCAGAGTCCTGTTTCGGTAACCGAGTCGCCCAGCAACTTCTGCAGTTCACGTTCATCCCAGGGCGGCCCAGCGATGCCGGGCATCCGCGCGTGCTGATACACCTGCCAACGGCCACCCTGTGGCAAAGCGACCGCCAACCAGGGCACTTGCAAACGCACCAGCAACTCATCCAGCCACTCCGCCAACAGGCGTGCCACCTCTGGGTCACGGCTACCGGCCAGACGCTCGGCGTACTGCCAGGTCTGGGAGAACAGCTGTTGCCGGCGTTCGGCATCCTCCAGCCGCTGATGCTGCTCGCTCGTATCGAACAGGCATAACAGCCAATGCTCACCCTCCTGGCACAACCAGCCCGGCATCGACAACCGGCAGCCGGCCAGACCTTTGAATAGCAGGGCTGGTACCTGGGTCGGCCAGCGCGCAGGTACCTCCCTGAGCCAGACCACAGGCTGGGCCAGATAGGCACTGAGCAGGGAAAGTTCAGGCAGTACGGGTAACTGGCGCTGCAGTGCCGGGCTCAGCTCAAGCACCCGAGCCTGTGCATCAAGACGCAAATACAGAGCCTCCTCGCCAGGTGCAAGGGCTCCAGCCGCCGTTTCTGGCTGGGGTTGTTCAACCGGTTTACCACCCATCCGCCACAATTTCATTCAGCGCCCCTCAAGCCACACCCCGATGCTGACTCCGAGTGCTACCATGCATGTGTCCTGTTCATATGCGCCATGCCCGGCAAGCCCAAAGGAGCTACTTGCCTTGTCTGCTGCCCTGATTGCCTGGTGCGCCCTGTGCGCCCTGCAAGATGCCCGTCACCGGCTTATCAGCAATCTGCTGACCTTGCCGGCGCTGGTGCTGGCTGCCGGCTACCTGCTATTCAGTGGCCAGAGCCTGACCGGTGCCAGCCCGCTGCAGGCCATGTCAGCTCTGGGGCTGGCTCTGCTATTCAGCCTGCCCGGCTACCTGCGAGGCCGCATGGGGGCTGCTGACGTCAAAATGCTCAGCGCTCTGGGCCTGGCCAGCGATGTCATGCACCTGCTGCTGAGCATCGCTGGCGCTGGCCTGACGATGCTGGCCTGGGCATGGCTGGCACCGCGCTGCTGGCCGCATCTGCCGCCAGCCTGGCGTCAGCATGTGCGCCAGCTTGAGCCAGGCTCCCCTGACGGGCAGCCTTATGCCCCGTTTCTGCTTTGCGGACTACTGATGGCCGTGGTCTGGCATCTGAGCCGTTGATCAGCGCCCAACCTGCCCCCCGGCATCCTGCTCGAAAAACTCGGGAATCGGGTGCTTGTAGCTCTCCAACAGGCGACGCATCGCCAATTCCCGCTCAGTCGGCGTCGCACTCTGGGAGTGGGCCGAAGCCTGACTACCGTCACGCTGAAGCTGCAACCACAACTCAGTCTGCGACTCCGGACGCTCGGCTATCAGCGCCGGCTCGGCAACCAGCGAACCACCATACATCAGCCCGATTCCCGCCAAGGCCAGAAGTGTTCTGTTCATAGCATCTCTCCAGACCCGTTCATCACGTTTCATTCCCCGGCCGAGGCTGTTTCCACCCCGGCAATAGGTACGATTGGTCGAGCGCCTGCTGGCGCTACCTGCTGAACGCCTCCCACGGCCGGTCCCAAAGCCCGAGGGGCAGGGTCTGCCGGGGCCGCGCTGACAGGCGCGACAGGCGTCATAGTGGCAGCAACCGGCGTTGCCGCCGGCCGGGCAGTCACCTGTGGACGCGCGACCGGGGCCGCCGGCACCGATTCAGCCGGCTGACTGGCCATTACCTGAACCGCCGCCTGATCCTCCCCCTTGAGCCTTTGAGCTCGCTGTTCAGCATGGCGGAATTGAGCTGGGGTAAGCCCCTGGGCAGTCACCAGGTCACGGGCCTGCTGCCAGTCATCCTGATAGATCAACAGGGTCAGAAGGTTTTCCGCCGCCCGGGTTTCACCGTCACGCAGTTCCAGCGCCGTCATCAGTTCGAAACGCGACTCTGGCAATTGCCGCAAATTCAGATAGGCAACGCCCAGATCGTTGCGCATGGCCGCATTGGCCGGTGCCAGGCTGACTGCCGCACGCAAATGCTCCAACGCTTGTGGATAGTTCTGGCGAGCCACCTCGATCTGCCCCAGGCCGTGCTGCCCTTCGGCCACCAGACAGGTATTGAGCAGGCTGCGGTACAGAGGTTCGGCTTCGGCATGCCCCAGCACTCTCAGTAGCCGGGCTTTGTTCAGGCGCGCCTCAGGCAAGCTTCCGGGTAGCCGTTCAAGATTGGCCAGCGCCGCATGCAAGCGTCCGGACTCGGCCAGTTCGCGGGCCAGATTAAGTACCAGTTCCTGATCACCGGTCAGCGGTTCGCAGGGTTTGGGGGGCGAACTCTGGCGCTGCACCAGCCAGGAGCTTGGTGCTGGCGTGCTGGCACAGCCCTGCAGTACGCCCGCCAGCAACAGAGTGATGACTATCCGTTTCATCTCATGCCTCCCAAGGCCTGAAAAATTGCGATTAAACCCGGCCCGGCCAGAACGATCAGCAGCGCCGGAAACAGGAACAGGATCATGACCACCGACATTTTTGCCGACAGTTTCGAGACCCGTTCCTGCAAACTGGTCATACGCCGGTCATCGAGCAGTTCCTTCAAGGCCAGCAACGAGGCCATGGCACCACCACCCTGATGGATCAACTGCTCGAGAATGGCGAAGCAATCGGTGACTTCATCGACCTCAACCCAGTGGCTCACCTGCTTCAGTTCGCCGGCCAGCTCCAGGCCGGCATCGACCCGGTTCAGAGCCTGGCGCAATTCCCAGCTCAGCTCCGGCAAAATCTCCCGGCCCTCGTTACTGAGTACCCGCAAAGCCTGTTCGACCGTCATGCCCACCTCGAACAACATGCGCAGCATCGGGATCAGGGTCGAAACCTCATAGGCCAGGCGCTCCTGACGCTTTTTCACCGCGCTGGCCAGCACCCGCTTGGGCAGCAGGTAGCCAATCCCCAGAGCAAACAGGGGAGCCAGCCAGGGTTGGTCTGGCGGCTCGCTGCGCAACCATTGCACCAGCAGCACCAGGACCAGCAACAGCAGCGGCACCAGCAGTTGCAAGGCGAAGAACCGGGCCCGCTGGCGGGTCTTGCGCCAGCCCAAACGATCCAGCAACTGCGAGGTTTCATTGTCGAGTGAGCGCCCACGCCGGCCCAAACCCCGCAGACTCAAAGCTCTGAACACTGCACCGGCAGACGCATCGCCACCCAGGCGCTGGGCGACATGCCGGGCCGCCTGATGCTCTCGCCAGCTCGTGCGCAGCAGTACGCCCGCAGCCAGCAGTAGCAGTAGCGCACTCAGCAGCAACAGGCCCATGTCAGATACTCCTCATCATGCGCCACAGCAGCAGACACCCCAGCGCCTGCAGCACGAAGGCCAGCAGCAAGGCCAAACGCCCGCCCGGGTCCTGCCACATACCCAGCAAAAAGTCCGGATTGGTGATAAAGATGTAGCCCGCCATGGCCACCGGCAGACAGCCCAGTACCAGAGCACTGACCCGGGTTTCTCCGGTCAACGCTCGCAACTGCCGAGCGGCCCGTTCACGATCACGGATCATGCTGATCAGATTGTCCAGCAGCTCACTGGCGTTGCCGCCATAGCGCTGGTTGACCCAGACCCCCATGGCCAGAATGCGAAACTCGTCGCGCTCGTACAAATGGGCAAAGTCATCCATCGCCTCGCCCAACGGCACACCGCGCTGAATGTTGCGTCGGGTGCGGGCCAGCGCCTCGTTCAGGGGCGGCTGAGCAGCCTGCATGGCCAACAGCATGCCATCGCCGAGCGTGCGGCCGGACTTGAGACTGCGAATCACATGGTCAAGAAATTGTGGCGTCTGCTCAATCATGCGCCGCACCCGGCGCTGATAGCGCCAGCCCACGTACAGGCGCAACCCCACCAGCGGGACCAACACACCCGGCAACAGGCCTGGCCAGCCGCCCAGACCGTAACTCAGCAGCAACACCAACAGCCACACCACCAGAACGAGCAGCAGCGCCCAAGGCGAAGGGTTCAGCCCGGCGCGCATAAAGGTTCGCTTGAGCCGTCCGACCGGGCGCCGCACCGGCTCGCCCTGGCCACTGTCCAGGCGCTGCACTACCCGTTCTGATCCAGCCTGGCGCAAGCCCCTGCGCAACACCAGCAGGCCCAGGCTTAGCAGCGCCAATGCCAACAACAGCGGCATATTCATACTCATCCCATCCCTGCCAGGCACCACGCCAAAGAGCTAGCTGAAAGGCCCGCGCCCACCCTGACGCTCAGACCATTCCCGCATGGCTCTAAAAGGCCCGGTGCAGTTTCTCTCCCGACGGGTTGATCACCTCACGGATAAAACCTCCCTGGCCTCGGCGATCGAGCCGGAACAGGGTATTGGTCACGTACTGTCCATCGCGCAGGCCAACCACTTCCAACACCTCGGATACACAGCGACGGCCATCCGCCAACCGGGTCAGTTGCAGCACGATGTCAATCGACGAGCAAATGGTCTGGCGCAAGGTTCGCTCCGCCACCTGCACTCCCGCCAGCCCCACCAGCGACTCAAGGCGCAGCAAGGCATCCTGGGCATTGTTGGCGTGCAGGGTGCTCATCGAGCCATCATGGCCGGTATTCATCGCGGTCAGCACATCCATGACCTCGACACCACGAATTTCGCCAAGGATGATCCGATCAGGGCGCATACGCAGGGCATTGCGTACCAGATCCCTGGCAGCTACTTCACCGTGCCCATCAGCATTCGGCGGGCGGGTTTCCAAACGCACCACATGATCGTGATGCAGTTGCAGCTCGGCTGTATCCTCGATGGTGACAATCCGCTCACGACGCTCGATGAGTTGACTGAGCATATTCAGCATGGTGGTTTTGCCAGTACCGGTACCACCGCTGACCAGAATATTGCAGCGCTGCCTGACCGCCAGTTGCAGAAACTCCAGAATCGCCGTATCCAGCGACTGTGAAGCCAGCAGATCAGCACTTTTGAGCAGATCCTTGCGGAATTTGCGTACCGACAGGCAGGGGCCGTCCAGCGCAACCGGCGGGATCACCGCATTGATCCGGCTACCATCGGGCATACGCGCATCGACCATCGGCGAGGATTCATCCAGACGCCGGCCTATCGGCGCCAGGATGCGCTGAATGACCCGCAGCAGGTGCTGGTCATCCATAAATCGCAACTCGCTGTGATGCAGAACCCCGCTGCGCTCGATAAAGATCCGTTGCGGACCATTGACCAGAATTTCAGTGACCGCCGGATCACGCAGCAGAATTTCCAGCGGGCCAAACCCGGTCAGTTCATCCAACAGTTCTTCGGTCAGATGGTCTACTTCATAGCGCGACACCGCCAGGTGCCGGCGCTTGACGAACTCGGCCACCTGCTCGGCAACAAACTGGGCCAGCGCCGGGCGGGCCCCTTCGAGCAGGTTGCCGGGCTCTTCTTCCAGCGCATCGATGATATAGCGATGCAGCAGCGCCTTGAGTGAACCGGGATCAGTGTCGTGGTTGCTGCCAAAGGTAGTGCGCTGATTCATTTGCCAAGCCCCATCAGGCGCTGCCAGAACCCGGGCTCGGCACTGCCCGCCAGACTGGAGGCATCCTTAAACAGTTGCTGCAGAGCCCGGCTCAAGGCGTCTCGCGGCGCCAGCTCGAACAAGGGTCGGCTTTGATTCTTGACCTTGAGGCGCAAGGCCGGACTCAAGGGCAGGCCGCCCAATATCGGCATATCGTAGGTACGCCCCAGGGTTTTGATGTCCGGAGCGACACTGTCAATATAACGATCTACCAGCAGGCGGGCGTGATCCAGCTTCAGCCCGCGCTCGCGCCACAGTTGCAGCATGTCCAGATTGCGTCGGCAACTGGACACACTCTGGTCGCTATACCAGTACAGACGTTCGGCATTGCTGACAAAAGTCCGCAGCACATCACTGTCGTGCTGGCCGCAGAGGTTGACCACCACCTGTTCGAACTGCTGACGCAAGGTGCTCAGCAGCAGATACAGCTCCGCCGAGCGGTAATGTTCCAGCCCTTCCTCTTCGGTGCCCAGCGCCAAAACCTGCAAGCCGCTGGTATGGCGGGCAAAGGCGGTCTCGATCAAATTGCCGTCGAGCCGACGCAGATTGCGGATGGCATCGGCGAACTGGAACGCCGACTCCAGACCGAGCACGTCCATGCTTTCGCCGTTGGGCAGGCCCAGATCCACCAGCAGGGTCCGCTTGCCACTGCGCTGTAGCAACAATCCCAGATGAGCGGAGACCAGCGCCGCGTCGCTGTCTGGCTGAGCACCATACAACAGACTCAAGCCACCCTGTTGGCGATGGGCTGGCAATTGCGGCAACCGGTCACACAGCCGCCGAACCAGCCCCATGACTTCGCTGCCACGCAGGCCGTAAGTGATGAAATCCCGCGCGCCGGCGCGCATCGCACCGATTACCAACTGATTGTCGAAGCCATCGCCCAGGGCTACCACGATCAGCAATGGCCGGGCCGCCAACAGGCTCTCGACCAAGGCGCACTGGCTGACCAGATTGTCCCGGTCAACCCCGACAAATATCAGGCTAGCGCCCGTGGCATCGATCAGGCCCAGCAGATCGTCGAGCGTCTCGCCAACCTTGAGCACCTGGCCCATGGGCGCCAGGGCAGTCTGCAGCCATTCGACATCCGTCACATTGTGGGTACACGCTAGAAAGGTATGTTCCATTACCAAGCCCTCACCTGGTCAGCCCGCGACGCTGATCGAACTCGCCGTTCTCGAACAACAGCAGCTCAAATGCCGACGGGTCATAGCGCCGCAGGCTTTCGCCAGGCAACTCGGGAAGCTGGGCATTGGCCGCCAATGGCTGAACCAGACGCGGGGTCACCACCATCAGCAGTTCGCGTTCTTCACGATCAATCCGCGAAGAGCGGAAAAACGCGCCCAGAATCGGCAAGTCCCCCAACCCCGGCAGCTTGTCGACCGCTGACGCACTGCGGGTACTGATCAGGCCACTGATGACAAAGCTCTCGCCGTCAGCCAGTGACACACTGGTGTCGGTCCGCCGGACATTCAGCGCAGGCACCGTGATGCCTTCGATGCTGATACCGCTGTTGAAGTCCAGCTCGCTGACCTCCGGTGCCACCTTGAGGGTTATCCGGTCGCGACCAACCACTGTGGGGGTCAGGCTCAGACGCACCCCGAACTCCTTGTACTGAATCGAAACCGAATCACTGCCACTGCTCGGTACCGGCACCGGGAACTCCCCTCCGGCCAGAAAGCTCGCACTCTGACCACTCAGGGCCACCAGGCTGGGACGCGCCAGGGTGTAGGCGAAGCCGCTGTTTTCCAGTGCATTCAGCGCCCCCAGCACCCGACTGCTACCACCACCCCAGACGATATTGAAACCGGTGTCCGGCAAGGGCAGGTTGAGTCCCGGGGTGAGATTGCCCACCCCGCCAATCGGAACACTGCCCGGAGATGCGCCGGGCGAACCAAAAAGGAAATTGCCGGATCCGGTACCCAGCAGCGAGACACCCATGGCCTTCAGCTTGCTGCGATTGACCTCGACAAAGCGGATGTCGGTCTGGACCTGACTGGGCAGATCGCGTTCATCCTGCGCCGATTGAACCGGGTGAGCCAGTGCTGACACCGCCTCACCCTGAACAAACAGCATGCTCTGGCGCGGCGCGGCGGCACAGCGGGTCCAGACGCTAAGATTGGTCACCCCGCTGCCGGTGGTGGTGATCAGAAAGGACTGGCGCCCAGTCAGCCGCACCTCGGCCACTTCAGGGTTGCCCACGGCCAGACGCGTGATAGGCACTGGCAACTGGACTTCATGTTGCATTCCATAGCCCACTTCCAACACACCGGGAGCCTCCTGCAAGGCTACGCAGGGATTGTTGGCCAGCGCCGGGCCGGCCAAGACCAATACACAGGCAGTTGATACCCCCCGGAAAGCTTTACCGATGATTCGCTTGCTCATGCTCGCTTCCTTGCTGATCAGGGGTTTTGCCGGGCAACCGAGTTGCCGTGATACACCGGAACACTGGCTGAACGGGGTGCTACCAAGCCCGCTTGCGGCCTGGCAGCCTGGCGCATCGCCAGTTTCTCGAACTGAAACAGCTGTCTTTTCAGTTCCTCGACTTCAACTGTTGCGCTTTCACCAGCGTAGTAGGCCACCAGCAATTGCTCATCAACACTGCGCACTGCCAGGCGCAATGTGCCCACCTGGGTAGCCAGCATGAACCGGGTCAGTAGCGCTTCGGGTACAGCCAGGACCGCAGTGCGAGGCTGATCCGCCCGGCGGCTGCGGCGTTCGTCCTGATCCGTATCAGCAGGTGGGGCTTGCAGGGGCTCACCGTGGCGACTGGCTCCCAGTTGCGGACCAACACTCAGAACCCGCAGCGCCGGCACTACCACCTGAGCAGTACGATCGGTATTGCGCTCATCCTCGCGCAGAAACAGCAGCACATCGACAAAATCCCCCGGTTGCAGATGCCCACCCCCACCGACGACTTCATCCAGCTCGATCGCTAGGGCACGCTCGTCGGCACGAATCATTCTGGCCAGGGGCCCGGCCATTTCGAAGCTGGTATCGGCAAGCCAGCTACCGGCCGGCATATCACGCCAGAGCGTACGCCCGAGCACTGCGTTGATGTCAGAGAAACTGCCTGGGGGTGCGATACGCACCTGCTCAATCACCAGATCCTCGGCCTGCAATACACTCGGCGCCTTGAGATCTCGCGCCAGTACCACCACGCCACTGCGCGACTCGGGCATGCTGCGTTCCAGCAGGGAATCAAGTTCGGCAGTCGGCGTTTCGGACTGGATAGGTTGGGATAAGACGGGTTCCGCTAGCGGTGCTGAAGATTGCGGCTTGCTGAGAGTCAAACCCCAGTACCCCGCCACTACAGCCCCCACGATCAAAAAACTGGCAAGCCCCATGGTCATGCGACTACTCATAACGGCGCTCTCCTTGGTTGCCGTACCGCAGACAGTTGCACACTGCTTAGAGTTGTTCTTGGCTGACCCGTCAGTCGCACTCGGGCCAAACGCTATCAGTCACTATAGACGAACTCCGCAACATTGCAGGCTAGATCGATATGACTCTTCACGGCATAGATCTTATAGCCAATACTTTGATCGACCGAATAGTCAGTTCATACTAATACTTTATATATATTGGCATTTGGCCAAACCTGTACCACACTGCCAGAGCTGTTCTCTGATCCATCAAAAAGGGATTTATCATGATGAATAAGATGAAACTTATCACTTTGCGCCAGAAAGTCACCAACTTCATAAAACGTGAAGATGGGGCTTCAGCGATTGAATACGCCATTATCGCCGGTCTGATTGCGATAGCCATCATCCTGACTGCCGGCGGGCTGGGCGACGCGATCAGCAGTACTTTCCAGACAATTATCGACGCACTTTGAACAAGATTTAAAGCTATCTCAGAAAAAGCCCCGGCTCTTACCGGGGCTTTAAACCTCCCTCATCTGCTCACAAGTTATAACTCAAACTCACCCCATAACGCGGACTCCGATCGCGGCTGTCAATCGCCTTGTCCGCCAGCGGTCTGGCTGCTTCAAGCGACAGGTTGTAGAACCTGCGGTCACCAAAGCGTACACCCAGAGCAGCCGAAGCCAACTCAGAGCTGGGGCCGTTACCATTGAACCAGCTTCGCGCGGTATCTACTGCCGCATAGGGCTGCAGCAGACGCACCCAGGGCCCATCCCGGCGGAAGCTGTAACTCAGCTCGTAAGCCAGACCCCAGCCCTTGTCCCCATAGGCCTGATCACTGGGATAACCGCGGCCAAAGTTGCGATCACCAAACACCACCTGCTCACTTTCCGGCAAGTGATCGTCCGACCAGTAAGCAGCTGCGGATACCACGCCCTGCCAGTTGCCGGCAAAGCTGTCGCTCTGCAAGGCATTGAGCCGCAACCGGGTAAAGTCGAGATCATGGAAGCTGTCGCCCTGCACACCCAGTACCCGTAATTCACTCTTGGCACCGAGACCATCGATCCCCTGATACAACCCGCCCCCAAGTACCCGCAGGCGCTGGCCCTCGAGCTGTCGCCACTCACTTTCCAGCGCCGCCACCCGCACCTTGCTGTGCAGCTCAACGGCATCCTTGATGATCGGCAGCGGCGACAGGCGGGTATAGTCGCGCTTGTCATCCACGCCATACAAGCGCGCGGTACCGGTCAGCATCTCGCGTGGAGAAACCCTGAAGGGGTGCATCACCCCTAGCGACAATCGGTCATTGCTGCGACTGAGCTCAGTCCGCGCAGCGCCGATATTGACCAACTGATCGGGGTCACTGCGATAACGCGAGGCGAAGGTTTGAAAGCGGGTCCCCTCGCTATTGACGTATTGGCTGTAGTCAAGCCGAAGATACTGTTCATGGTCCTTGCCAGGAGGCGCCAGAACGCTGGCAGTCACCTGTTCACCCCAGGCAGTGTGCGAATTGCTGGTGACCGAGAAGATCGCCTGCAGGTCGTCGCGGTTATCCTTGGTGAAATTGGCACTGGCGGCAAACGGACGGCGCTGGGCCCTGGTGACCAAAGTCGCGGCACCGTCGGTTGTCGTTGGCGGATCCACGCTTGCTCGCACACTGACCCCGGGGATCTGCGCCATCAAGGTCGTGTAACGCTCGAAGCTTTCGCGCCGCAGTGGTCGTTCCTGCATCAACTTGTCGGCCAGCCTGGCGATGTAGGCTTCAACCTGGCCAACCTCGCCTTCCACCTGATGAGTGGCCACATAACCTTCCACCAGCACCACGCGCAACTGTCCATCACGCAAATCCTGGGCGGGAATGAAAGCGTAGGACAAAGCATAACCGTCATCCTGATAGCGCTGGGTGACCTGTGTAGTGATAGCCAGCACTTCACGCAGACTGACGGTCCGCCCAACCAACGGGTTGAACAGTTCGGCTATTTCGGCAAAGGGATAGACACTGCCGCCTTCGATCAACACACCCTGAACCGGGATCAAGGTATCCATCGGTAGCGGTTGGTGCTGCGGGGCAGGCAATTGAGTTTCCGGTAGATTTGGCCGCAAGTCCTCGGCGGGAAGATTGGGCGTGGGAAGAATATTGTCTACGTCGTTACTGCTCAGAAAGGCCGGAGAGTCAGCCCAGGACACCTGCAACGGTGTTGCAGCCAAGGCCACAGCGGCCACCAGGGACAGTTTTCGCATCAATCAGAACTCCATCGCTTCACCACCTGCGTCCACTTCTTGTGGACAAGGTGCCGCCTCCTGGCGGGACATGCTGTAAGGAACATCGACAATCAGGGGCTCCGTCTGCGCGGAACTTGCTGCACAAAGACCTCCCCCTTGACCAAGTTAGTTCAGAAACGGGACGACCGCCAATCACTGGCGGCCGCCCCCTGCCGCGCCTTACTCGGCGGACTGCATACCGCCAAGCAGACCTCCGCCCAGCAGACCTCCACCCTGACCACCAACACCAAGCAATCCATTGACTGTGTCGACTACCGGGCTCAGAGCTCCCTGCTCACCTACCAGACCATTGACCAGACCACCGACCGGGGCCAGCGCACCACTGGGAGAGGTCAGGCTCTCGGCTAGCCCGGTCACAGGTGCCAGGGCGCCGCTGCTGGGATCGACCAGGCCATTGACCAGACCACCCACCGGAGCCAGCGCCGTGTCGTTGGTCAGTGCGCCCAGAGCGCCCTGAACATCGGTCACTGCACCAGTACCATCGCCAGGGGCGCCCGTCAGGCCGCCGAGCAAACCACCTTCTCCGCCGACCAGGCCGCCAAGCAGGCCACCTTCACCGCCAGTCAAACCACCCAACAGCCCGCCCTCGCCGCCGGTCAGACCGCCCAGAAGGCCGCCCTCACCACCAACCAGACCTCCCACCAGACCACCTTCACCACCAGTCAGGCCGCCCAGCAAACCACCTTCGGCGCCGACCAGACCATCAAGCAGTCCACCATCGAGCCCGCCCAGGGGGCCGCCGTCTCCGCCGACGCCATCAAGCAGACCACCACCCAGCGAATCGCCAAGACCTGAGGTCAAACCAACCACCAGACCATTGACGGTTCCCACCACCGGGGTCAGTGCACCTTCCTGGCCAATCAGACCGTTGGCTAAACCACCAACCGGCTCCAGTACCCCGCCCTGGCCAGTGAGCCCTTCAACCACGCCGGTTATCGGTGCCAAAGCGCCCAGTTGCGGATCCACCAGGCCATTGGTCAGAGCACTGACAGGCTCCAGTGCGGTATCGGCCAGAAGACCGCCAACCAGGCCTTGGCCGTCAGAGACCACACCGGTCCCGGCCTCACCGGAAGCCAGGGTAGTAGTCAGACCATCTACTACACCGTTGAGCGAGCCGACCACTGCACCCGCCCCATCCAGCACCGGCGACAGGCCAAGGTCATCAACCACACTATTGACCAGCCCGAGGGTGGGTTGCAGTGCGCCACCATCACCAATCAGCATGCCGGTCAGATCACCCACCGGCTGCAGGGTTCCGCCCTCACCAGTAACCCGATCAAGCACACCGGTAACCGGTGACAACAAACCGCTTTCCGGGCCGACCAATCCATCGACCAGCTCACCGACCGGGGCCAATCCGCCTTCAGTACCGGTCGCCTGTGACAGCGTGCCCTGCAACTGACTGACGCTGCCTGAACCCACTTCGCCTTCAGTCAGAACACCATTGACCAGGCCAACTACCGGGCTAAGCGCACCGTCTTCACCCAGCACTCCAATGGCCAAATCACCAACTGGTGCCAACAGTCCAGTTTCGCCAGTCAGCCCTTCCAACAACCCGGTGACAGGACTCAGCAGGCCGGTTTCAGGGTCAATCAGGTTGTCGACCAGATCCGCAGTCGGAGCCAGCACCGAACCATCAACGGTATTGGATACCGTGCCTTGCAGCAGATTGATCACGCCACCAGAGGAGAGATCACCACCGCCGTCGCCATTGCCATCGCCATTACCGCCACCGTTGCCACCGTTGCCACCGTTGCCACCGCCACCATTACCACCGCCGTTGCCGTTGCCGTTGCCGCCACCTCCATTACCATCACCGTTACCGCCACCACCGTTGCCATCGCCATTACCACCGCCATCACCCGGATCAACAGGCGCGCCACTATCGCCTCCGGTGACATAGTATTTTTTGGTGGTTCCGCTACAGCCGGCAGCGACTGCCAATGAAAGAATCAGGGCCAGTGCGGTGCAACCCTTCATGAGCGTTGAATGCGTTTTCATTGTCTTCATCCTTTATGTCAAGCCAACTCCCGTTTCCAGCAAAAACTTGGCAGCACAAGCATTTGCTCCTGGCTTGACATTGAAGACCTGGCACCTGTCAACAACAATTCTCGAATTGGTATTAATCCCAACTAACCATATTTCATCGCCGGCCTGTATTTATGCGGGTTACACGGCTAAAAACTGGATAGCCGTAGTTATAAAGTTATAATCACAATTACCTATACGCTCCTTGCCAAACGCAATCTATAAAGATAAGCAAGGCATGGCACCAGTAGTCATAACAGGCAGAACACAGTGAAAAAAGGACTTTCCAAAAAACAGGGAGGTGCGGCCAGCATAGAGTTTGCCGCCGTTTTCGTATTGCTGTTTCTGCTGTTCTACACTTTGGTCGGTTACAGTATTCCGCTGCTGCTGGGGGCCAGCTATCAGGAAGTCGCCGCCGACGCCTTGCGCGAGGCCCTGCGCCACCCCAGCAGCCAAACTGCCGAGCAGGACGTAGCACGTATCATTGACGACTCATGGTTACCGCAAGGCTGGGTCAGCGTTTGCGAAGATTACCCAGAGACTTACCTGAACGTGGTTGGCAATACCTGGAGCGTCTGCCTGCGCCACGACCAACCCGCAGCCATCATGCCTGCGCTCTCGATCCTGGGTTGGCGCATCCCCAGCCTGCCGGCCGAGATCCGTGGTGAAGCCAGTATTCTGCGCTACTGAGCATGCACATTAGCCCAAGGAGTGGCAGCATGACAGCGCCCCCCCATTCGCAGCTATGTCACCGGCAACGCGGGGCCTTCAGCATACTGACGGCCTTCACACTGATTGTACTACTGCTGTTTCTGGTGCTGGTGATCGACAGCGGCCGTCTGTATATGGAACAGCGCAATCTGCAGAAACTGGCCGACACCGCCGCCCTGGAAAGCGTATCGCGACTGCCTCAGGGCCACTGCGCCGCGGCTCCGGATGATGCCCAACGGTTCGCCGAAGAGAACGCCCGGCGCAACCACTTTCTGCAGGATCTTGCTGCGCAGTCGCTGACCAGCCAGTGCGTCGCACTCCACACTCACAATGGGCTACGTCAAGCCACGCCCAATCCGCAGGGCATGGCGGTTCAGGTCACTGTGGGGCAGTTGGTGAGTACCAGCCTGATTCGCCGGCTGGCTGGCCTGATCAGCCGCGATATCCCCGAGCATGTCAGCCTGCAAGCCGTTGCGGTGGCCGTACGCGAGGAGCCCACCGCCGTATTCAGTATCGGTTCACAGCTGTTACGCCTGGACAACAGCCGCCTGCTTGGCCAGCTACTGCGCGCGGTTGGCGTGAACGTCAACCACTTGACCCTGCTCGACTCACAAGGGCTGGCCGATACCCAAGTCACGCCCGCCGGGCTGCTTCAGCAACTGGGGGTCGATATTGGCATTCATCAGCTTAAGGCCCTGTCGCCGCAAGGCCTGGTTGATCTGGTCGATACCGAAGTGGGCCTGCTGGGACTGGATGAACTGGTAGCGGTATCACTGGAGCTGGTCTCGGATTCGGTATTGCAAGCCGAATTGCAGGCATTACGCCAGGAAATTCTGGCTAACCCCATTCTGCGCGATATGGAGGTCCGCCTGCTCGGCACCGATGATGATCCCGGACTACTGAGCCTGACCTCCAGCCCAGACGCCAACAGCGGCTCGGCCCTCGAAGCCGGTATCAATCTTGGCGAGCTGCTTGGCGTGGCCCTGCTGACCGGTACCCGGGAGCGTGGCCTGGTCATACCGGATCTGAATGTACTGGGCCTGGCCCAGGTCGAACTAGGCGTAGTCGAACCGCCCTCCATCGGCATCGGCCCAGTCGGCACCAAAGCCTACAACGCTCAGATTCGGCTGTATATCGGCGTTGACACCAACCAAATGCTGGGTGGTTCTTTAGCCTGGCTGCTCAACAACGTACTCGGAACCCGGGTAAACCTGCCGATCTGGATAGATTTGGTCAGCGGCGACGCCACGCTCGAAGCCATTCGCTGTGAGCAGGACACACCAACAGCGGATATCATGGTGGAAACCGACATTCTCAATGCCTGTGTAGGAGTGGTGCCCGACGAACTGAAATGGTCCACCCAAAATAGCTGTGAAGCCAGTCTGGCCAATGCCGAACTGATTCGCCTTCTGCATGTACCCGTCCTGACCGGTAAAACTCACCTGCCAGCACTGAGGCACGACGAACTATTGACGGGCTTGGAGGTTGGCGAGACAGTCTCCACCGAGCCCAATCCCTTGGCTCTGGGCAATAGCGTGTCGGACCTGGTAAGCGGCCTGCTGGATCTACTAAGCGGTCTTTTCCGCCAGCCCAGTTCCGACCTGGGCAACCATCCTGATCTGGACTACACCACTGCCGCCCAGAACACCTTGATCAACAACTTGGCGAAGCAGTATCTGGAGGCCTCCAAGGTCAACGGCTTCTACAATGTTCCGACGGCTGTAGACCTGGTGCTAAACGGTAGCGCCGAACACGACGCTCAAGGCAATCAGCTACTCCCGCCCTTGGTTAGCGGCGACTGGTGGCTGGAGAAGAGTATTCCCACATCATGCCTTCTGGTGGTCTGTCCTCAGTCGCAGTGGCATGACGGTAGTTTTACCCAAGCCTTTCAGGCCTATGTCGAACCACATGGGCTTCTTGATTTGCTGGGCATATCCACTCTGAGCAATGGCTATCAGGCCTGTGGTGGCTTGCTTTCTGCCTTGTTGGCCTGGAACAGCTGTCTCGAGCATAACCTGTCCAAATTCCTGCGTGACAAGCCAGGTGGAATTAGCCTCAGCCAAACACAAGATGGCAACAGTCTGGCCAATCCCGGCTTAACTAGCGTCAATTGCTCTGGTTTTTTGTGCTGGGCATTGAAACCGGTACTGGAACTGCTCAAGCCGATCTTCAACGGTGTTGGCCAACTGCTGAACCAGGTCATCACCGACGCGCTGGGCCTGGAACTGGGCCGCAGCGATGTAACCCTACATTCGCTCAGTTGCGGCGCTCCGCAACTGGTGCGTTGAGGAGACATACCGATGCGCGTATTGCGGACCAGCCGAAAACGACAACAGGGGGCCACGGCGATTGAGTTTGCCGCGCTGTTCGGGCTGTTCTTCCTGATGCTTTACGCGATTATCGCCTATAGCATTCCTTTGCTGCTGACCCTGACCTTCAAACAGGTCAGCGCCGACGCGGCCCGGGCCGCGATCAAGGTCGATCCGGCTCTGGAAGCCAGCGTCTACCCACAGATAGTCAGCCGCGAGGTTTCACAAGTGGTGGCGCAAAGTTGGCTACCTGCGCACTGGGTCGATGGCAACTGCCCGGAGCCCGACAGTGAACACTCCTGGGTCGCCCTGCCTGTCGACGGCCAGGCCTCTTATGGCTATCTGGCTGCGGAAAACCTCGGGCCTACCCGGGTTCGCTACTTACTGCACGTATGTCTGCAACGACCCTACAACCGCACCGGCCCCAGCCATGAACGGGCAATAATCCCGGTCCTGGAACTGTTCGGCGTCAGCCTGCCATTGCTGCCCAACGAGGATGGCAACGTAGTGATCCGCGGCCAGACCACTATTCGCCTGTAGACATCGCCTAGCCTTGCCCGCCCAGCACCAGGGCCAGACGGGTTCGATTGGGCATGTTGGTCGCCCGCAAAATCTGCGAGACATAGAGCTTAACGGTATTTTCGGAAATACCCAGCTCACAGGAAATCTGATAATTGGTCTGGCCCTTGGCGATCAGCCTGGCCACTTCCACTTGCCGCGGCGATAGCTTCTCGAACCCCGGTGCCACCACTTTCCTGTGCTCTGTTTCAGAAGCCTGCCCGGTTTCATTACCCCCCAGGCTATGAATACCCTCATAAAGCTCAGCCAGGGACTCGGACAAATCCTGCAGCTTGGCACTGATGTGGTGGACGCTGGCTTTTTTCATCCGTAGGTTGACCCGCTCGACCAGCCGCTGCACCCCGGCGAGCAACTCATCCAGATCCAGTGGCTTCTGAAAGTAGTCGGAGACACCCGCGCGCAATGCCGCGATAACGTCTTCCTTCTCGGCATTGCCGGTAAACAGCGCCCCCTCAAAAACATGCTCGTCGCTGGCAACCTCGCGCAGGCGTTGCAACAGCTCAACGCCGTTCATACCCGGCATGCGGTAATCGGTCAGGACGATGCGTATATCGGCATGCTGCTGAAACAACGCCAGCGCCTCTGCACCATCCAGGCACCCCAGACACTCGAAACCGCAACCTGAGAGATATTCAGTCAACTCCTCGACAATCAAGGACTCGTTATCAACCACCAGAATCCTGTGTACCCCATGAGTTACCACTGTGCTTCTCCTTAGATAGCGCGCAACCAAGACTACATCCATTCGCCTACAGTAATCTCTCTCCGCTGGCCGCGCTCTAGTCCTTTTGCAGGTTACTAATACTTTTAGTCTATTTTTTTAGTTGTAGTGTCAAATTCGTCAATATTATGGCAAGTTCCGGGCCAACCTGGACAGCCAAAAAGTGTCCATGCGTAATTCTGTGCACAGGGTCACTTGCCCGTTCTAGAGCACTTGCGCTGATCGGACTGGTGAGTCTGACAGGGTCAGCGATATACTGCGCGACCCTGCTTTACTGACAACTGCCATGCCCAGCCTGATTGCCGTTACCCTGCTATGGGCCCTGTCGTTCAGCCTGATCGGCGAGTACCTCGCGGGCCAGGTCGACAGCTACTTTGCCGTACTGACCCGCGTCGTGCTCGCCAGTCTGCTGTTTCTGCCATTACTGCGGCCACGGCAACTGCCGCTCGGACTGATGGCCGGCGTACTGCTGGTTGGCGCCCTGCAGTTCGGGGTTACCTATATCGGCCTGTATCTGTCGTTCAACTACATCAGCGTGCCGGAAGTGCTGCTGTTCACCATCTTCACCCCGCTGTATGTGGCGCTGGTCGACAATGCCCTGCGCCGCCGCTTCAGCAGCGGCCCGCTGGTAGCCACGCTGATCGCTGTGCTCGGCGCCGGGATCATCCGCTATGACGGTATCAGCGACAGTTTCATCACCGGCTTTGTGATTCTGCAACTGGCCAACCTGACCTTTGCTGCCGGGCAGGTCGGCTATGCCCATCTGATTCGCCACTACCGGATTGATGTGCGCCAACAGTGGCAAGGTTTCGGCTTTTTTTTCATCGGCGCGTTGCTGGTGGTGCTGCCCGCCTGGCTGCTACTTGGCAACCCGGACAAACTGCCCAGCAGCGGCCTGCACTGGGGCGTGCTGGCCTGGTTGGGACTGGTCGCCTCCGGGCTCGGGTTCTTCTTCTGGAACCGTGGTGCCACCCAGGTCGATGCCGGCACTCTGGGAATCATGAACAACGCCCTGGTACCGGCCGGGCTACTGGTCAATCTGCTGATCTGGAACCGTGATGCCGACCTGCTGCGTCTGGCCATTGGCGGCGCGATAATCGCCCTGTCACTCTGGGTCAACACCCGCTGGCCGGCCTGGAACTCGCTCTCCGGCAAAAGAACCTGACCATACTGACGGCCTTATCTGGCTCTAGAAATGACAGCCTATCCATCTAGTTCATAGTTGCGCCGCAGCGGTTGCAGCCTGCCACTCAGAACGCCATGCTGTAGCCAGAACAACGTACAAGCAGCCCAGGATTGCCAGCCTCATGTCCCAAGATTTTCTGTTCCAATGCACCCTTTCTCCCCGTTACACCGACCTGGACACCTGGCGCCACGTCAACAACACCCGGCTTTACCACTTCCACCAGGAGGCACGTTTGCGCGCCCACCTGGAACTGTTCGGGCCCGATGCCTGGTTCTCCGACCAGGTCCGCCTGCGCCCATTGCGTAGCATCACCAATTACCAGCAAGTGACCTGGTATGGCAGTGACGTGCAGGCCGAGGTCAGTGTTCTGAGTTGCGATGCCGAACAATATCGGGTCCGTAGTGAACTGTTCCAGAATGGTCAGCGGGTCGGCGTACAGGACTGTGTCATGGGCGCACTGACCCAGGGGCAATGGGTAGAGTTGCCCGACTATATTCGCACCGGACTGTTGCCAGCCGTCAGCGGCGAGGTTGCGGCATTACCCGACGACAGCTTCCGCCAGCAGTTGGTGCATGCGCACAACTTCGCGGTACGTCAGCAAATCACCCCACGTTATGCTGATCTCGATGCCGATAGTCAGCGCAGCGAAGCGGCTCTGGCCCGCTATATGGAGCAGGCCCGCTTTGGCGCCATTCGCAGCCTCGACCTGCAGGGTCTGGGCGTACTGGTCGCCTCCACCGATATCTGCTTCGACAACTACCAGCCCGGTTGGCATGCAGTGGAACTGGCGGCCGGCATCAACCGTATTGGCAACAGCTCGTTCTGCTTTACCGGTTGTGCCCTGCACAAGGACCAGGTCCAGGCTGCCGCCAATAGCGTCATGGTGCTGATTGATCCGGCCAACAACCGCCCCATTGCACTGCCGCCAGCGGTGCGAGAACAACTGGAAGCTCTGCGCGTCTAGCCAGCGCCGGCGCGGACCACGCGCCGGCTCCAGCTCATCGGCGGATAGGCGAAATCTTGCTGCCCTCAAGACTTAGCCCGGCCATCAGCCCCTGCTGATCGAAGATGAAGGCGTAGGCATCATCCTGCAGGGTGGTAGTCGACAACTGCCGGGCTACGCCCTCATCAACCATCACTACCGTCGGCCCGACACCCACTTCCCAGCCCCGGGATTCGCTCAGGTAGTTCACCGCATTGTCGGTCATCAGAAACACCGCATAGCCATAAGACTGCGCCCCGGCCTGCCAGCCCCAGGAGCCGCTGACCGAGTTGTAGTAACCCGCCACCTCACCACCCTTGAACAGGGTGCCCTCGCCATAACTGCCGCCGAACACCAGGCCCGCCTTGACGATATTGGGGAATACCAGCACCGCCTTGGCGCTACGTGACAGGGTTTCAGCGACAGGATTGGACTGATACAGCGATTGCAGGGCCTGCCGTGAGTCTCGCGCCAGAGTCTCGGCGTCAGCGGCAAGCGCCCGATTGAACAAGGCACTGGAGAGTATGAGCGTCAACGCCAGGGCAGTAAGCAGATGAAAACGAAGTACATGCGTCATTGTGATTACCTCTATGTCCGTATGAAAGACTCGAGGTGGCTCCAGGCCAACGAGCCCGAAAACCTGGGCCATCCATTGCAGCCTGGAAAGTATAGACAGTTAATTTCGGGCAGCTATGGAGCGGACTTTACCGAGGATGGTCGTGGACGCTCCGGCCGACTCCAGATCCACACCGCCCCACAGGACATGCCGAGCGCGGCGAAGATGATTGAGGGTGTGTGATCGACCAGCAATATCATCAGGGTCAAACTGAATAGCATAGCCAGGGTCGCCGCCAGCTTACTGCGCCGAGCAATAACTCCACCCTGGCGCCAATCTCGCAGCAATGGCCCGAATATCCGGTGCCGCTCCAGCCACGCCGCCAGTCTGGGCGAACTGCGTGAAGCCGCCCAGGCCGCCAACAACACAAACTCAGTTGTTGGCAGACCCGGCAAAACCACGCCCAACATGGCCATGCCGATAGCCCAGTAGGCTAGCAGCAACCAGAGCCAGCGGAACCGGCTGGGCTTTGTGGTTGGCACGGGCTCAATCGGCAAAACAGCGCTCCAAATGCACGGTAAAACGCTCGAAAGCCGCGATGGCGGCCGCTTCGGTCAGCCGCTACTGCTCAGCATCAAGCTCGACAGCATCAAGTACGGCAACAAAGCTCTTCCAGCCTTGCGCGCGGCCACCTTCAGGCTCACCCAGGTGCCTGGCACCAAAACTGTCACTCAACCCCAACGCCGGCATGCGCTTGAGCAAAAAGGCCGCGCCCAGCTTGGAACCTTCCGACACGAACAGCCAGGCCAGCGCCTCACCGACACCCATTGAGCGGAAGCAAACGGACTCATCCCCCACCGGCAACGGCTGCTGCAGATCGGCCAGATCCAAGCGGGTCTGCTCCAGCCGGCAGCGGCCACTCAGGCCAGGGATCAGACGTCCCAGATCATCATCAGCATACAGGCGCTCCAGGTCATACTGGAACAGGTACTGGGCAGCCACAAAACGGGCAAAGCGTTCCCGGGAGGCAAAGGGGTCATGCTCCTTGACCCGGTTGTCGAGCCGACTATGCGGCTCATGGGTGATCTGATTCAGGCGCTGCGAGCGCAGCGGATGGGTGAGTGAGGTGTTGGCAGCAGTCATAGTCAGCTCTCTGTGGTTCCATACGACAAGCTCCGGACTGTGGCCCGGATTCCTTGTTAAGACGTATGAGCCCGGCAAACCCCGTAAAAATATCGACGCTTGGTAATGACTCTGGATATCTAACCTGTATCAGCGACTCCCTGATGGGAGCCTCAGGGCAAAAGGGTCAGAAACGGTATTCAATGAAGCTCTGGACCGTCCGGACACGCCCGAAGGTGGCGGCCAGCACATCCCAGAGTTTTTCTGGTCACCACATTCAGCAAACTTGCATCGTCGTAGGAAATTTGAGAGTGAAACCAGCTCAGTTGCAGGTGTTACTGTTGCAGGGGCGCAGTCGACTTCCCTTCCTTCCAAAAACCGGGTGCCGTCAGCCTGAGCCGCCTGTCATTCCTCAGCCAGTAGCTGGATTAGCGGCAGATAGTCTTCATGACTCACGGTTGTCAGCGCTGCAGCCTGTTGGCTGGCGAGAAACCCGCTCAAAGCCGGGTTGGCGCTCAACAACAGCTCCCGAATCGGTTGCTTCAGTTCCTCACACAAGCCAGCCCGAAACACAAAGGGGTCATAGTGGATAGGCTGTGAGGACCACAGCACCCGCAGGGTATGTTCATCAAGCAACCCCCGGCGCAGATACTCGTCAGCCCGCGCGCTAGAAACAAAAGCCGCATCTACTCGCCCGGCCAGCAGTGCATCCAGCGACTTGTCATGAGAGCCGGTATATACCTGAGCGCCGAAAAAGCGGGCTAGCCCAACCCCGACATCATAGGGAAACTCGCGATTGGGAATAAGCGCTCCAGAGGTACTGGCCGGGTCGTTCAACGCCACCCGCAAACCGCGTGTTTGCGATAAGCCATCGATACCACTGTCGCTGCGCACCAGTAACAGGGCCTGATAATAACCGCCGGCGGGCGTAAAGTACCCCTGATGCAGGGTTAGTGAAGCGAAGGCCTCGATATCTGGGTTACGTGCCCAGGCTAAAGCGTAGGACGCTGGACCAAGCACGGCCAGATCGACACCACCAGATACCACTGCATCAATCACACTTTCATAGGAAGTGGCACGAAAAACCCGTACAGGCAGACTCAACTCCCGGCCAAGCAGGGTAATCAGCGGCTGGTACTCGGTGATCTGACGATCAATGTCCTTCTTTGGAATCATCGCCAGATGCAAACTGTCCTGCGCACACCGAGACTCAGCAAAAGCTGGCCCCACCAGACACAACCAGAACATACAGAACAACATCCGGGTCATGACGGCACCTTTACCTTTTCAGCGTTGAAATCTTCCTCAAACGCTGGCACAGCCTCGGCATCCATGGGCCGACTGAAATGATATCCCTGGGCCAGGTCGCAACCAGCCAGACGCAGATGCACCCGCTGCTCGCGAGTTTCCACTCCCTCAGCTACCACCTGCAACTTCAGGCGTTTGGCCAGGATGATCGTGGTTGAAACAATCAGGCTATCATCATGGCTATTGGATAACTGCGCAATCAGACTGCGGTCGATTTTCAGCCGGGTCAACGGCAATGCCTGCAAATGGGCAAAGCCAGCGTAGCCCTGACCAAAATCATCCAGACTCACGCCAATCCCTGCCGCACGCAACCGGTGCAGGTTGTCCAGCGCCGGGCTTTCGCGCTGCAGAATCGCGGTTTCGGTAATCTCCAACTCCAGTCTCTGTGCGGGCAAGGACAGGCCAGCAAGCAGCTCCAGCACCGTATCAGCAAACTCCGGCTGCGCCAGTTGCAATGCTGAAACATTGACCGCTACCGACGTCTCCAGCCCTGCCTCGTGCCACTGCGCCAGTTGTTCACAGGCCAGACGCAAAACCTCCTGCCCCAGAGACACAATGAATCCGCTGCGCTCAGCTACTGCGATAAAACGGTCAGGGTAAAGCAGGCCATAGTGTGGATGCCGCCAGCGCACAAGAGCCTCATAGCCGTCGATACGGCCACTATCCAAATGCACCAGTGGCTGGAACTGCAGCACAAACTGATGAGAGCGCAACGCCTCGGCAAAGCCCTGCTCAAGATGAAATGCCTCGACATTGCCGGTATTGAGCGAGGCGTCATAAAAACGGTAACGGCCGCGCCCTGCACGTTTGGCCGAGTACATCGCAGCGTCGGCGTTGCGAATCAGACCATCGACGTCCTGAGCGTCACGCGGACAAATGGCGATTCCTATGCTCGGGCTGGTGTTCAACTCGATATCGTCAAGCTGATAGGTCGATGACAAGCGTTCGGTAAGTGTCGCCACCCACTGGTCGATCTGCAGCTCGGTGCGCCCGCCCGCCAGTAGCACAACGAACTCGTCACCACCAAAACGGGCAGCCTGATCTCCAGGCTCCAACAGCCGCTGAATACGCCCGGCAACCGCCTGCAGCAACAGATCACCAATGCGGTGACCAAGTGTGTCATTGATCGACTTGAAACGGTCAAGATCAATGAACAGTACCGCCAGCAAACGCCTGCGACTGCGCTGTTGAGCCAGAATCTCAGCAGCCACCTGAATGAACTGACGACGATTGAACAGGCCACTAAGATGATCTGTCGAGGCTGCCCGGCTGCTGCGGTCATGTTCCTTCTCCAACCGTTCGATCAATCGCCGGTTCTCTGCCGCCGAAGCCTGTAGGGCCTGATAGGCAATCTGTTGAGTACGCAGCATACGTAGTAGCCAGAGCAGAGAGCCGACGATGACCAGGCTGATCAGCAGACTCAACCAGCGCTGGCGCGCCACAGCGGCCTCGACTGGCGCGAGAATTTCAGCTTGCGACTGGCTGACCATTACCGTAAAGCCATGCTGTGGCATACGCCGATACATGCTCTGGTACCCAAGCCCGCCAAGAATCGTGGAGAACTGTCCTTGCAGCGAACCACGCGCCGGTAATGCCGGTTGCAGACGCGAAACGGCAAATTGCACGCCACTTGAATCAGCCCGCATACGCTCGTTGCCCGCGCCATCCAGCAGACGAATAAACCCCGTACGCCCCAAATCCAGATGCTGGTAAAGACTGGCCAGATAACCGATGTCCAGTTCAATCAGCAATAACATCTCCAGACGCTGACTGCTCGTATCAGCAACCGGCAACAGGATCGGCAAGCGCCAGCTCGGTCTCAACGCGGCATCTGGCTCCGCGGCCAACAGGAAGGGGGCCAACCCGAACTCTCTGCGGTGAGCCTGCAACTGCTCACGCCAGTCAGAAACCAACACTTCGGGACCTTGATCATGGCTGGCAAACAACAACTCACCCTCGGAATTAAATGCAGCCAGACGATTGAATACCGGGTCACTGGCCAGCAATACCGCCAGCGGACGCGCCCGGCCCGCATCGATAACACCAGAGCGCGCCGCCTCTGAACCAAGAGCCCGAGCACGGTCGGTTATCTGTTTCAGATTTTCGGCAATAATGACTGCCAGATTGAGGTGCTCAGCCGCTTTCCAGTCCAGGCTTTGCTCACGCGCGCGCTGGTCGAGCATCCGGTAATGCGTCCAGACCAGTACGATAATCAGCAACCCCAACGCAAGCAGGACTGTCTGGATAACGCCAGGTGAAACAGGCAAACGACTGCGCATGCATGTCCATCCATAAAGCGGGTATGTGGCTCGGCAGCATGGTGGCCGACCAAGATGACGCCATGATTACAAACGGCCATCATGCATTCATTTCCAGGCCCGTACCACCTGCCAGCAACAGCTCGTATAATCGGCAGGCCCCTTGATCACAGGACCTCCTTCATGTCGTTGAGCCAAGAACAACTCACACCTTATCTCGCCTTCGCCGGCCAACTGGCCGACGCTGCAGCCCTGGCGATCAAACCCCACTTTCGCGCCCCGCTGGCGGTAACCGACAAGGGGGCCGGTCTCTATGACCCGGTTACCGTCGCCGATCAGGCTGCTGAGCGGGCCATGCGCGAGTTGATCCAGCAGCACTATCCCGAGCACGGGATCCTGGGTGAAGAGGAAGAGTCGTTCCGGGGCAGCTCCCCTCTGACCTGGGTACTCGACCCGATCGACGGCACCCGCGCATTTATTACCGGCCTGCCACTGTGGGGCACCCTGATCGCCCTCAACGACGGCCAGCGTCCGCGCCTGGGTATCATGAACCAGCCACATACCGGCGAGCGCTTCAGTGGCAATGGCCAGGCCGCCTGGCTCAATGGCCAGCCACTGCGCACCCGCACCTGCCCGTCACTGGCCCAGGCCCGGCTGATGTGCACCACGCCGGACATGTTCACCAGCACCGCCGAGCATCAGGCCTTCCAGCACATTGCCGATCAGGTCCAGTTGCTGCGCTTTGGCGGCGACTGCTACGCCTACTGCATGCTGGCTGCCGGCCTGGTTGACGTGGTCATGGAAGCCAGCCTGCAACCCTATGACGTGCAAGCCCTGATTCCAATCGTTGAGGGCGCTGGCGGGCGCATAACCACCTGGGAGGGCGGCGATGCCCAACACGGTGGCCGGGTGATTGCCTGTGGCGATCCAGCCCTGCATGCGCTGGTACTGGAGCAGTTGCGGCAACTTGGTTCGATTGGCTGAGCAATCCGGGCTGCTACCTGCCTCGGCAGAAAGAGCAGCCCGGGAACCTCACAATACACTAACGGATTGCTGCAAGCGGCTCAGATCCAGGATCTCTACAGCTCCGCGCAAACGACGAATCAGGCCGGCCGCCTCCAACTCACGCAATGCCAGGTTAACCGTTTGTCTGGAAAGAGCCAGCATCGAGGCCAACTGCTCTTGGGTCACTCTAAGAACCCGCCGGCTGCGCCCTTGCAACGTGTCATAGCCGGTCGCCATCAAGGCGAGACGCCGGGCGACGCGGGGTTGTGGGGCCAATAGGAGCAGATCTTCCATAAGAACAAAGGCGGAACGCAACTTTTGCGTTAACAACTGACCAAATATTTGCCAATAGGTCGGCTTCTCCGTCAGTAGTCTTGCCAACTCTTTTTGTGGAACATGCACCAGAACCACATCTGTTTCCGCCCAGGCATCATGGGTTCTGGGTGCATTGTCGAACAGAGCGATCTCACCGAACCAATGCGGCGCCCCCACTACTGCCAGAATGGCTTCTTGCCCGCCTTCCGTAATACCCGTCAACCGAAGCAGACCTGAACCTACACAATAAAGGCCATCAGGCGCATCACCCCGTGCAAAGAGTCGCTCTCCAGCAGCCAGACTGAAAAGACGGGAGTGAGCAACAAGCCAGTTTCTCAACTCATCAGGTAACCCGGCAAACCAGGCATTGCCATTAAGCACCCCTGTGACATCAAGGGCTTCGACTGGCTGGCTTTGCATAACTTACCCCTTGTGTCTGATCGCGTACAAAACACTCAAACATCAGTCGTGAAAATCTCTAGCGACACCTTGACCGATGGTCATGGCAACAAGTGATTCATAACAAAAACCGTACTTGCAGAAAACCAATTTACTGCAGGCTCTAGTCGAGACGCAAAAATGCTAACAACACGCTCTCAGCTTTCCCTACGCGGATTCTTTACCGTCCCACTGCTTTCCATAGCACTGAGTGGCTGTCTGTCAGGCTCAGGCAGCAGTTCAGCGCCAACCAATCCTGTCTCATTTGTCGTTCAAACAGAACAAGGCCCGGTACAGGGGGTTGATGAGAATGGTTTGCTCAGTTTCAAAGGCATCCCATATGCTGCCCCCCCAATCGGGGACATGCGCTTTTCCGCTCCTATACCAGCAGCGGACAGAGGCAACGCGGTACTGGTCGCAGACCGCTTTGGTCCAGATTGTCCACAGAATCCGGGCCTGTTTGAGCAAGGCCCCTTTAGCGAAGACTGCCTGTTTCTGAATGTCTACACTCCAGACCTTAACGGCAGCCACCCGGTCATGGTCTGGGTCCATGGGGGCGCCTTTGAAACAGGGTCAGGCGGAGCGGCCTATAATCCCGAACGACTTGTTGAAAATGGCGTCACCGTAGTTACGTTGAATTACCGCCTTGGCCTGCTGGGTTTCATGGCTCATGCCGACTTGAGTGCAGAGTCTGGAGAATCCGGCAATTACGGCCTGATGGACCAGCAAGCCGCTCTTGCCTGGGTGCGCGCCAATATTGCCGAATTCGGAGGCGACGCTGAAAATATCACCATATTTGGCGAGTCCGCTGGCGGCCATGCCGTCCTGTCGCACCTGGTTTCACCTGCATCAGCAACTCTGTTTGACAAAGCCATCATCCAGAGTGGGTCGTATATGCCTGCACAGCGCAGCCTGCAGCAAGCAGAAACTCTCGGCGCAGAGGTGGCAGCTCTGGCAGGCTGTGAAGCTGATACAGCCAACTGCCTGAGAAGCCTGAGCCCAGAAGACATATTGCAAGCGCAGCAAGATGCCAAAGCAAGCGGCAGCCCTCTGAACTTTGGCCTGATACCAATCAGCTTCTTGCCGGTCACCGACACGGACACCCTGCCCCAATCGATTCAAAGCGCATTGGCCAGTGGCCAATTCAACGCAAAGCCAGTCTTGATTGGCAGCAACCTTGACGAGTGGCGATTTTATGTCGGCGTTGCCCAGCTTCGTGGGATCCCCGTCAACGAGCTTACCTATTCAGCCCTGATCCAGGCATCCACCGGAGCAGACAGCGCTACAGCCGACCTGTTGGCAGCAGCCTATCCACCAGAGACTTATGGCGGTGTTCCCTATGCCCTAAGCGCTCTGGGAACCGATGCGGTGTTTGCCTGCAACAGTCTGCAGCAAACCCGGCAGATAGCTGAGCACGTCACGACCTTTGCCTATGAGTTCAGCGATCGTAACGCTCCGCCCTTGTTACCTGAGGTACCTGATTTCGACTATGGCGCAGCCCATGCCTTCGAGCTGACCTATCTGTTCGCTGATCGCGACCTGCTGACGGAACTGAGCGAGACCTTGACCAGTGAACAGTTGGCTCTGGCTCAAGCAATGATCGACTATTGGACAGCTTTTGCTAAAAACCATAATGGTGAACTCAGCGCAGAAAATGCACCCCTCTGGCCTGAGTTCATCCCAAGCAGTGGCGAACGATTGTTGAATCTCAACCCGGACGACCTCAATGAGCTCTCTGCCGCACTATTCGATACGACGCACCGATGTTCGGAGATCTGGCTCGCTCAATAAGTTTGAGAGCAAGCGCTAGGTATACATCATTGAACAAACCACCGGTCGCAACCAGACCGGTGGTCCCTCACTACCCCAAAAACCCAAAGAAGCCTCACTCCGCAGATCAACCAATCATCACCACAATAATGCAGCGACAGAACTCCAAGGCTACAATGCGCGCTTTGCCAGCCTACGGTTATTGCCATGTCCCTGCCTGCCCACCATATCGAACTGCTCAGCCCGGCGCGTGATGCCGAGATTGCCCGCGAGGCCATTTTGCATGGCGCCGATGCGGTATATATCGGTGGGCCCGGCTTTGGTGCGCGGCACAACGCCGCCAACAGCGTTGCCGACATTGCCGCGCTGGTGCCCTTTGCCCATCAGTACCATGCGCGGGTGTTCGTCACCCTCAACACCATCCTGCATGACGATGAGCTGGAGCCAGCCCGCCAGCTGATTCACCAGTTGTACGATGCCGGGGTCGATGCACTGATCGTACAGGACATGGGGGTGATGGAACTGGACATCCCGCCGATCGAGATCCACGCCAGCACCCAGTGCGATATCCGCAGCTTGGAGAAAGCGCGCTTTCTCGGTCAGGCCGGCTTTTCCCAACTGGTGCTGGCGCGCGAGCTGAGCCTTGAGCAGATCCGCGCAATTCATGAAGCCGTGGACACGCCGCTGGAGTTTTTCGTCCACGGCGCACTGTGCGTGGCCTTTTCCGGCCAGTGCAATATCTCCCACGCGCAGACCGGGCGCAGCGCCAACCGCGGCGACTGCTCGCAGGCCTGCCGCCTGCCCTACACCCTGACCGACGAACACGGCGGCGTTATCGCCTATGAAAAGCACCTGCTGTCGATGAAGGACAACAACCAGACCGCCAACCTCGGCGCGCTGGTGGATGCCGGCATCCGCTCGTTCAAGATCGAGGGCCGCTACAAAGATGTCGGCTATGTGAAGAACATCACCGCCTGGTACCGCCAGCAACTGGATGCGGTGTTGGCCGAGCGCCCGCATCTGGCCCGCGCCTCCAGTGGCCGCAGTCAGCACTTCTTCATCCCCGACCCGGACAAGACCTTCCACCGCGGCAGCACCGATTATTTCGTCAATGCGCGCAAACTCGATATCGGCGCCTTCGACACCCCGACCTTCACCGGGCTGCCGGTCGGCGAGCTGCAACAGGTGCGCAAGACCGATCTGCTGGTCAGCAGCCAGGAGCCATTGAACAACGGCGACGGCCTCAATGTGCTGGTCAAGCGCGAGGTGGTCGGCTTTCGCGCCAATATCGCCGAACTGCTCAGCCAGCTCCAGGACGAGGACGGCCAGCCACGCTGGCACTACCGCATCGAACCCAACGAACTGCCCGAAGCGCTGCGCCGTGCCCGCCCCGGCCAGACCCTGAGCCGCAACCTCGACCACAACTGGCAGCAGGCGCTACTGAAACCCTCAGCCGAGCGCCGGGTTAGCCTGCACTGGGTACTTGGCGGCGACGCCAATGCCCTGCAGCTGAGCGCTCATAGCGAAGACGGGGTGACGGTCAGCCAGACCCTGGAAGGCCCCTTTGAAGCAGCGCAGAACGCCGAGCGCGCGCGCAGCCAGATCGAGGATTTGCTGACCCAGCTGGGCAACACCCTGTACCACTGTGAGGGTATCGAGCTGGCGCTGGCAGAATTGCCCTTCGTGCCGCTGTCGCGCCTCAAGGCACTGCGTCGCGCGGTGATCGAGCAACTGGACTCCGCCCGCCTGAGCGCCCACCCGCGAGGTGGTCGCAAAGCCGTGAGCGAACCGCCACCGATCTACCCGGAATCGCACCTGAGCTTTCTGGCCAACGTTTACAACCATAAAGCCCGGGCCTTCTATCAGCGCTTCGGGGTCGAGCTGATCGATGCCGCCTTCGAGGCCCATGAGGAGCTGGGCGAGGTGCCGGTGATGATCACCAAACACTGCCTGCGCTTCTCCTTCAACCTGTGCCCGAAACAGGCCAAAGGCGTGATCGGCGTGCGCAGCAACGCCAAGCCGATGAAGCTGGTGCACGACAACGAAGAACTGACTCTGAAGTTCGACTGCAAACCCTGCGAGATGCACGTGATCGGCAAGATCAAGGGCAACATCCTGCGCCAGCCATTACCGGGCAGTGGGGTGAATATTGTCGGGTCGATTACCCCGGAAGAGTTGAAGAAGACGATTCGGCGGGGGCGCTGAGGGCAGAGGACAACCTCTGCAGAACAAAACAAAACAGCGCCTGCGGGCGCTGTTTTGTTTGGAGTTATGGTGCCGGCACCAGGAGTCGAACCCGGGACCTACTGATTACAAGTCAGTTGCTCTACCAGCTGAGCTATACCGGCGCGGGATGCATTATATAGGGACTGCGGTCGGTGTAAAGCCACAGACCGGTTTTCTGCGACTTCAGGAGGCTGTGCACAACCATGCCAAGGTTGTGAATGATTTCTCTGGAAGCGCTTGACAAAGCCCCTTCAACTCCTTGTTTTTTCTGCACTATCAACAAAGATCATTTTTCAGCCAGAGCGCTGAAAGCCTTGTAATATCTGGCTTTCACGAGGTTACCAAGACGTCACCCACACAGTTATGCACAGCAAGCGTGGATAACCACAACTCAGCCATTCCTGTGGATAACCCTGTGCGCAAGCCGTGGGAAGTGTGGTGATAGGATGTTGGCAAACGCTTAGTTGCGCTCGGCAACAATCAGCAGATTGCGCGGCGTCAGCGCAGGTGGGCAGAACTGGCCCAGTTGCACCTGATAGCCCTGCTCCTGAAGAAACAGCGCCCGGTCGAGCAACAGCCAGATTTCCAGCGGTCGGCGAAACAGTGCCCGCACCAATTCGAGGTTGCGCACCACGGCCAGCCGCTGCCAGCCCTGCTGTTCAAGCTCAGCCCAGCAGGCCGGCGGCTGCAGTTCCAGTTGGTGATGTGCCGCCATGTCGCGGCAAAAAGCCTCAAAGCCTTGATTCAGGGCGCTCTCCGGGCGCGAGGGCGTGCTGAGATAACGGTCTACCCCACGGGCCTGACGCTGCCAAAGATCGAAGGCCAGGCGCCAGGCCATGGACTGATCACGCAGACGCCGCACTCGCTGGCCCGAGGTCACGGTTTCCTGTAGCGGCAGACGCAGATCCTCTTCGCTCAGGCGCAGAGCCGAGCGAGCCGCTCGTTGTGACATGGGTTGGTATTCGCTGCTGCTGATGCGGTTGTAGCAGCAGGGAGAGACCGCCAGTTGTGCACAACCGCGCGCCGCGCCTTCGCGCAGCAGCGTCATGTGCAGTTCACCGCAGGCGTGCAGTGCCAGCAGACTGTGCTCGGGACGCAGCTGCTGCCAGGCGGCCGGTTGCAGCACGTCGGCATCCAGATGCCGGGCAGCAATGCCCTGCTGCCGGCTCATGGCTGCACCGTCAAAATTGAGCTGGGGATCTCGCTCCAGGCAGGTCAGCGGCAGGGAGCTCTGCCAGGCCAGCAAGCGTCCCAGATGACCTTTGCCGGCGCACCAGTCAAGCCAGTGGCTGGGCGAGCGCTGCCAGCGCTGCCGGCTAACGGCGGCAAACCGCGTGATTTGCTGCCATTTGCGCCCGGGGATATGCCGGGACAGCAGTTCCGGCAATTCGGTCTTAACGGCACTGCTCCAGTCTTCGACCGCACTCAGGGCCAGGGCCTGGGCAGCCAAAGCAGGAAAAGGCGCAGGTGCCGGCAACTGCCAGGGCTGGTTGTGTTCGCGCTCGGCCTGCTCCAGGCTGCGCTCACGCAACCAGGCGGCCAATGCCGGCCAGTCGGCTTCCCAGGCCAGGGTCAGTTGGGTGAAGGGTTTGGCCCGCCAGAGCGCCTGGTGTTCACACAGCCAGGCGTCCAGTGCGGCAAACCGGGCCGCAAAGTCCATAAGCTCTTAGCGCCGGCGGCTGGCGTCCACTTTCAGCCAGCGCTCAATCAGCTTGAACACCTGGGTGAAGGCCAGGGTGATGACCAGATACATCAGACCGGCGACCAGATAGAACAGCTCGTACTGGTAGGTCCGCGAATTGATGGTCTGGACCGTGCCCATTATGTCCATCAGGGTGATCATGTAGACCACCGCGCTGGCCTTGAGCATCAGGATCACTTCGTTGCCGTAGGCTGGCAGGCCGATGCGGATGGCGCGCGGCAGAATGATGTACTGCAGGGCCTGACGCCGCGACATGCCCAGAGCCCGCGCGGCCTCAACCTCGCCCGGCGGCACGGCCTGAATCGCGCCACGCAGGATTTCAGCGATATAGGCAGTGGTGTGCAGGGTCATGGTGATCAGCGCACACCAGTAGGGCTCACGCAGGTAGGGCCAGAATATGCTCTGGCGCACCGCCTCGAACTGCGACAGGCCGTAATAGACCAGGAACAGTTGCAGCAGCAGCGGCGTGCCACGGAAGAAAAAAATGTAGCTGTAGGGCAGCACGCGCACATACCAGTGCCGTGAGGCCCGCGCCAATCCCAGCGGGATGGCCAGAATCAGCCCCAGCACCACTGCCAGGCCGACCAGCTCTAAAGTCATCAGGGCGCCGCTCCACAGCTGCGGCCACCAGCGCACGACCAGTTCCCAGCGCTCCAGCCAGCTCATAGCTCAGTCCTCACAAAGCCACGGTTGGCGCGACGCTCGAACCAGTGCAGAGCAATCATGATAATCACCGTCAGCGCCAGATAGATCAGCGCGGCGGCAAAGAAGAAGGTAAAGGGCTCACGGGTCGCCTGCCCGGCAATACGCGCCTGGCGCATCAGTTCATTGAGCGTAATCAACGAAACCAGCGCGGTATCCTTGAGCAGGATCAGATACAGGTTGCCCAGCCCCGGCAACGCCACCCGCCACAGTTGCGGCAGAGTAATGCGCCAGAAAATACGCAGATTCGACATGCCCAGCGCCAGCCCGGCTTCCTTCTGCCCGGGCGGAATCGACAGCAGCGCTCCGCGGAACACCTCGGTCGCGTAGGCACCAAAACACAGACCAAGGGCCAGGGTGCCAGCCACGAAGGGGCTGAAGCTGAATTCCGGATTGCCGAAATGGCTACCCAGCCAGTTCAGCGATGACACCGTGCCGAAGTAGGCCATCAGAACCCAGAGGGTTTCCGGCACGCCGCGTACCACCGAGGTGTAAAAACCACCCAGGCCACGCAACAGCATCTTGTCGGAGATCTTGGCGCTGGCCCCGAGCAGGCCTAATACCAGGCCCAGGGCAACCGCTGCCAGGGACAAACGAATGGTCATCCAGGTCCCGTCAAGCAGGGCCGGACCAAAACCGTGTAAATCGAACATGGGCGCTCGTCAGAACGGCCGGGCCATCAGGCCCGGCCAGCCGGATCAATAAATGCTGAAGGGGAAGTACTTGGCGTTGATCTGCTCGTAGGTTCCGTCTTCGAGGATTTCCTGCAACGCTTTGTTCAGACGCTCACGCAGCGGATCACCCTTACGCACGGCGATACCGATCTGGTCGTTGTCAAAGACCGGCTCACCCTTGAACTCGAAATTGGCGCCAGCATCGCTCTGCAGCCACTCGTACTGCACGAAGTTGTCGGCCAGCACGCCATCAATGCGTCCGGAGCTCATATCCAGGTAAGCGTTCTCCTGGGTGTCGTACAGGCGGATATTGACCACTCCGGCCAGGTTGTCTTCCAGCCACTGACCAGCGATGGTCGCCCGCTGGGCACCAATGGTCTTGCCCTTGAGGCTGGCCTCGTCGGTCTGGAAGTCGGACGACTTGGGAGCAACAAACTGTAGCTTGTTGGTGTAGTAGGGCTCGGTGAAGTCAACGGCCTGCTTGCGCTCGTCGGTAATCGACATGGAAGCGACCAGGAAGTCGAAGCGGCGGGTGTTCAGTGCCGGAATGATGCCATCCCAGTCCGAGGTAACGATGCTGCACTCAACTTCCATCTTCTCGCACAGGGCCATGGCGATATCGATATCGAAGCCAACCACGTTGCCACTGCTGTCGATCAGGTTGAAGGGAGGGTAGGCACCTTCGGTACCGATCCGCAGTTTCTCGGCAGCCAGCGCCGGAGCGCTGATAAACACGGCGGCCGCAGCGGCCATCAGGATCTTCTTATAGCTTTTCATCGGTATTGCTCCTTACCTATGGCTGGACATGAACTGCTTGCAGCGCTCCGATTTCGGATGCTCGAACACTTGCTCCGGGGTGCCGATTTCCTCGACCTGCCCCTTGTGCAGAAATACCACCTGACTGGACACCTGGCGGGCAAAGCCCATTTCATGAGTCACCAACAGCATAGTACGCCCCTCGTCAGCCAGCGCCCGAATCACTGACAGCACTTCGTTGACCATTTCCGGGTCAAGTGCCGAGGTCGGTTCATCAAACAGGATCACCCGTGGTTGCATGGCCAGGGTCCGGGCGATCGCTGCCCGTTGCTGCTGACCGCCAGACAACTGGGCCGGAAAGGCATGACGCTTGTCGGCAATGCCGACCTTTTCCAGGAACACCTCGGCAGCGGCAATCGCATCGGCCTTGGACTGCCCCAACACCCGGCGCGGTGCCTCGATGATGTTGTCGAGAATGCTCATGTGCGGCCACAGGTTGAAGCTCTGAAACACGAAGCCGACCCGCGCACGCAGGCGATTGATCTGCTTGTTGTCGGCGGCCACCAGGGCGCCATCCTTGCCAGACTTGAGCTTGAGCTCCTCGCCGGCAACAAAGATCTGCCCGGCATGGGGGTTCTCCAGCAGATTGATGCAACGCAACAGGGTGCTCTTGCCGGAGCCGGATGAGCCCAGGATCGAGATCACGTCACCGTCCCGGGCGATCAGATCGACGCCCTTGAGCACTTCAAGGTCGCCGTAGCGTTTATGCAGGTTACGTACTTCCAGAGCAGGGGGTGTCACTTGTCGTTATCCAGTCGGACGCCGTTGGCGTCATGTTCATTGAACCGGAACCCGGTGCCGGCTGACCGACAGTTCCTTCTGCAATCTTCCTGTCATTCGGCAAAACTAGCACAGGCTCCCGACATGACCAAGAACCCTGATCGGGTCATGTCTCGAATTTGCATGCAAAAGTCTTTCCAGATTAAACAGGCCAGCATGGTGAACGCAGATCCATGGCAATAAAAAAAGCCCGCTGGCAAGGCCAGCGGGCTTTTTAATCATGGTGCCCAGGGACGGAATCGAACCGCCGACACGGGGATTTTCAATCCCCTGCTCTACCAACTGAGCTACCTGGGCGACAGGGCCGCTATTAAACGGTTTATGCTTAGGGCTGTCAAGCGGGCCGAACAAAAATATTTTATTTTTTCAGCCGCTTAGCAGAATCACTCGGCTGGCGGCACATAGCCCTCGGCCTGGGCGTACTCTTCCCCGGACAGGAATTTCTCCATCTCCTGCTGGATGAACTTGCGATCCTCCGGGTCCATCATGTTCAGCCGTCGCTCGTTGATCAGCATGGTCTGATGGGCGGTCCACTCGTCCCAGGCACGCTTGGACACGTCCTGATAGATTGCCTCGCCCTTGGGCCCTGGATACGGCGGCCGGTCCAGACCCGGCAGCTCCTGCTTGTATTTGCGGCACATCACCGTGCGTGTCATGTGAAGACTCCTCTCAAGCCTTGTCGATCAGCGGGGCGACCCGTTTGAGCAGTTTCTTGACCGGTGCGGCCAGGCCCAGGCGGGACGGTTGGCGCAGGTTATACCAGACCTGCCCGCCCTCGGCCACGCCAGCGCCAGGTTCGACCTGCAACAACAGAGGCTGTATATCCAGGTGGAAATGACTGAAGGTGTGACGCAGCGGCTCCAGCACCGCAGGCTCACCAGCCTGCCAGCCACGTTGCTGGAGCCAATCAGCCAACTGCGCACCATCATCGAGCTGAGGCGGGCACCAGAGCCCACCCCAGAGCCCCGAATCGGGGCGGCGCTCGAGCCAGATGTCACCCCCCGAATTGACCAGCAGCGGCATTACACATTGGCGCACCGGCAATGCCTTGCGCGGCTTGGAGTGCGGATAGGCCGTAGGCTGACCCAGCACTCGGGCCTGGCAGCCAGCTTGCAGCGGACACACCAGGCACATCGGCTTGCTGCGGGTACAGAGCGTGGCCCCCAGATCCATCATCGCCTGGGTGTAGTGATTGACCCGTTGCTGCGGCGTATAGCGTTCGGCCAACTGCCACAACTGGGCCTGCACCCGGGTTTCACCAGGCCAACCCTCGACCGCGTGATAACGCGCCAGCACCCGCTTGACGTTGCCGTCCAGAATCGGCGCGCGCAACCCCATGCTCAGGCTGGCGATGGCGCCGGCCGTGGAGCGGCCGATCCCCGGCAGTTCAGTCAGGGCCTCCAGGTCGTGCGGAAACACGCCGTCATGCTGCTGCACCACCAGCTGCGCGGCCTTGTGCAGGTTACGCGCCCGACTGTAGTAGCCAAGCCCGGTCCACAGGTGCAGCACCTCATCAGCCGGCGCGGCGGCCAGGGCGAACACATCCGGCAGCACCTGCATGAAGCGCTCGAAATAGGGGATCACCGTCGCCACCTGGGTCTGCTGCAGCATGATCTCCGACACCCAGACCCGATACGGGGTAATCCCCTGCTGCCAGGGCAGATCCTTGCGCCCGTGGCTGTCGTACCACTGCAATACCGCCAGGGAAAAGGCCTCAGGACTCACCGGTTGAACAGCCCGCGAATGGTCTCGCGCACGGCCGGGGCCTGATCGCCCAGGCGCTCCTGCAGACGCTCCTCAACCTTGCGCTGCGCCTCACTGCCCACCAACCGGGCAGCAATCTGGGCCACACCATCGGTATCCACGTTGCAACTGCTGGCGGCATTATGCAGATAGCCACGGCAGCGCACTGGCCACTCGATGCCAACATAGCGCTGATTGACCTGGCAGGCCGGGTCCGGCATTTCCCGGGTATCACCCTCCAGCAACAGCCCCAGGCGATAGTCCAGACGCTGCGGCGGCAGATCAATATCGCCCCGGCCCTTGACCTGGATACCCGGCAGCGCCGCGACCAGATCATCACCGCTGACCTTGCCGTTGACGATCCGGAAGCTGCCGTTCAGGCTGCGGAACGGGGTATCTTCGCTGCCATGCGCTTCGCTCAGGCTGCGCCGGTTGGCCAGGGCAATGGCCCGGCACAACTGCTGCTCAAGATTGACCCCGAGCAGAGCACCGTCGCTGACACTGAAACGGGTATTACCGTTCATGGTTTCGATCCAGCGTTTGATGCTGTTGCCGCTTGAGCGCGCCTCAAGGGTCAGGTCCAGCCGACCGCGAAACTGTTCGGCGACCTCATAGGCACGCTGTACCGCCAGCGAGTCCATACCGGTCAACTGCTTGCTGACACTCAGGCTGACCGGCGTCTGGCGGGTATCGATCTCAGCCGAAGCCTTGAACTGGCCACCAAACACCCCGCCCTCAAGATTGTTCAACCGGACCCGGCCATTGCGGGCCACCACGGCCGCCTTGAACGGCGCGATATCCAGCTCGGTCAGACGCACCTGCTGCAGATCCAGGCTGCCATCGACATCCAGCCGCGCCAGCAACTCAAGCGGCAATACCGGCTCATCGCTCCAGGGCTCGGGCTCAGCCGTCGAACTGCTGCCACCCGGGCGTCCGGCCGGGGCCGCCGAGGTTGTGGGCTTCTCACTCGGCGGCAGGTAGTTGTCGATATTCAACTGGTTGCCCGTCAGTTGAAAGCGCAGGGCCTGCCGCTCGAAGTCAGCTACTCCCAAACTGCCACTGAGTTCGGTGCCATCGAGCACCAGCTTGAGCTGCTCCAGCATCAGGCTGTTGCTGCTGCCATTGAGTCGTGCAGTCAGGGCCACTTTTTCCAGCGCTCGCGGGTCGGCAGTTTCCGGCACCTCCTGGCCGAGCGAGCGCAGCAGCTCGCGGGCATTGAATTCGGCCACATCGAGCTGACCACCGAGCTTCAAGGCTTTGTCCAGCTCACTGGCCCGCAGTTGCCCGGTGGCGCGCATGTCGGCCAGGCTCAGGCGCATCTGGTTCAGCTCCGCCACCTGGGCAGCCAGGTCGACCAGCGCATCACCCTGCAACTGCAGACTGACCGCCCGCCCGGAGAACGGCTCACCACTGGCGTCGATCTTGAGATTAAGCGCCTCAAGCTGGTAACGCTTGAGCCCCAGATCGAACTGCGCTACCCCCTTGAGATCGATGCGGGTGCGCATGACCGGCTGCTCGGTGAGCATCAGCCCAAGAAAGGCCAGATCGAACGGCTGACCTTCGACCAGTGCCCCGGTACTCAGGTTGACATCCTCGAACTGCAGGCGCTCACCACTCTGGCGGTCTTCGTAGTGAATCCGCGCATTGGTAATGCGCACACTTTCGATGGAAATATCCAGCTCGCCTGCAGTGGTCTGCGGCGCTGGCTGACGGGCTGGCGGCTCGGCCTCGGCTGGCGGTTGCGGCGTGCGCGCGGGCGACTCGGCCGGCTGACCGATGGACTCCCAGTTGCCCTTGCCGTCGGCATCCTTGATCAGATTGAGACTGACGCTGTCGAGGATCACGTCGCTCATACGCAACTGCCGGCGCAGCAGCGGCAGAACCTCAACGCCCAGCCCCAGTGAGCCGACCTGCGCCAGGGACTGATCAGGATCGTGCAGCGGCGCAACGCCAACATCCTTGAGCTCGATACCCAGCCAGGGGAACAGAGACCAGCCAATATCTCCGCCCAGGGTCAGCTCGACACTGGCCTTGTCCCGTGCGGCTTGCTGGATGTGTTCCTTGTAGTCGTTCGGGTCGAACATCCGGGTCAGGAAAAACAGAATCCCGACCGCCAGTACCACTACCCCGAACACCACCAGACCTATCAGTTTGGCCAGCGACTTCATCGCTCTCTCCTTGGTTACTAGGTAAACACTGACTCGATGAGTTCAGTGTTGGCTCAGTTGCCGAGCTAAATAGACTTTCGTGCAGCTATGTTTGCTTTAGATTCAGCCTAGCTTAAAGCCTGCCGAGCCGGACCGCGACCTCATTGGCGATGGCCAGGCTGGCGGTCAGCCCCGGTGACTCGATGCCGAACAGGTTGATCAGCCCGGCCAGGCCATGCTCGGCAGGACCTTGGAGAATGAAATCGGCAGCCGGTTCCCCGACCCCGGACAGCTTGGTGCGGACACCGGCATAACCCGGCTGCAGGCGCTCGGCCTGGCAGCCGGGCCAATAGCGCTGCACGGCCCTGGCAAACTGCTCGCGCAGCTGCGGATCAACCCGATAATCAAGGCTATCGACATAGCGTACATCCGGGCCGAAACGCAGTTGCCCGCCCAGATCCAGCGTCGCATGCACCCCCAGCCCCGCGGTATTGACCTCTGGCATCGGATAGACCAGATGGCGAAAGGGTGAACGGCCGCTGTAACTGAAATAACGCCCCTGACACAGGTACAAGGCCGGTACGGTTCGCAGCTCAGCGTCAATGCTCCGGGTCAGCGCCTGGGCAAAGATCCCGGCACTGTTGATCAGCCAGCGACAGCGCAGACTAAAGGCCTGGCCTGCGCTGTCGCCCTCAACCTGCCAGCCATCCGCCTGGGGGCGCAAGCGTCTGACCTCGGTATTAAGGCTCAGCTGACCACCACCTTGCTGCAGCGCAGTCTCGAATGACTGCAGCAGGGCGTGACTGTCGATGATGCCGGTCAGCGGCGAAAACAACCCAGCCACCGCCCGCAACTCCGGTTCCAGTGCCAGCACCTCGGCACCGCTCAGCGCTTGCAGCTCGACCCCGTTGGCCCGTGCATTGGCCTGCAGCCGCGCCAACGCCGGACGCTCGTTCTCCTCAACCGCCACCAGCAGCTTGCCGATCCGCTGATGCGCCACCCCGCGCGCGGCGCACCAGGCATACAGCAGATCACGCCCCTCGCGGCACAAACGGGCCTTGAGCGAACCTGGCGGGTAGTAGATCCCGGCATGGATCACCTCGCTGTTGCGACTGGAGGCATGCTGCCCCGGCCAGGGCTCGCGCTCCAGCACCAGCACCTCGCGTCCAGCAGCAGCCAGTTGTTGGGCAATCGCCAGCCCGACCACCCCGGCTCCCACTACCACCACCTCGACATCCACCATTGGTCTGCTCTGTTCCCCTGATAGTCAATCCTGATCGGCCCGCCAGTAGCCCCTACCCGGCGCAAACCGTATAATGCACGCCCTTGATAGATTATTCAGCGGAGAACTGCCATGGCTGAGCGTAAGGCCAGCGTCGAGCGCAATACCCTGGAAACCCAGGTCAAGGTGTCCATCAATCTCGATGGCACCGGCCAGGCGGACCTTGATATCGGCGTGCCCTTCCTTGAGCACATGCTCGACCAGATCGCCCGACACGGTCTGATCGACCTCAATATCCACTGCCGCGGCGACCTGCACATCGACGATCACCACACCGTCGAGGACGTCGGCATCACCCTCGGCCAGGCCTTCGCCAAGGCAATCGGTGACAAGAAGGGCATCTGCCGCTACGGCCACAGTTATGTGCCGCTGGACGAGGCGCTGTCACGCGTAGTGATCGACTTTTCCGGGCGTCCCGGCCTGCACATGCACGTGCCCTACACCCGTGCCAGCGTCGGCGGCTTCGATGTCGACCTGTTCATGGAGTTTTTCCAGGGATTCGTCAATCACGCCCAGGCGACTCTGCACATCGACAATCTGAAGGGGGTCAACACCCACCACCAGATCGAGACGGTGTTCAAGGCCTTTGGCCGGGCGCTGCGCATGGCCCTGGAACTGGACCCGCGCATGAGTGGCATGATGCCCTCGACCAAGGGCTGCCTCTGATGTCCGTGGTTGCCGTTATCGACTATGGCATGGGCAATCTGCACTCGGTCGCCAAGGCGCTGGAGCATGTCGGTGCCCGCCAGGTCGAAGTGACCAGCGATGCCGAACGGATTCTCGCCGCCGACCGGGTGATCCTGCCCGGCGTCGGTGCCATTCGTGATTGCGTGAGCGAACTGCGCCAGCTCGGCCTGGATCAGGTCGTGCGCCAGGTCGCCGCCGACAAGCCCCTGCTCGGCATCTGTGTCGGCATGCAAATGCTGCTCGAGCACAGCGAAGAGAATGGCGGTGTCGATGCCCTCGGACTATTCCCCGGCCAGGTACGGTTTTTCGGTGACGAACTGCGCGAGGCCGACGGCCAGCGCCTGAAAGTGCCACACATGGGCTGGAATCAGGTCAAGCAGACCATCGACCACCCACTGTGGCATCGCATCGAGCAGGACGCGCGCTTCTACTTCGTCCACAGTTTCTACGCCGACCCGGGCAAGCACGTCGCCGGGCGCTGCCACTACGGGGTCGACTTCGCCGCCGCCGTGGCCGACGATAATGTCTTCGCCACCCAGTTCCACCCGGAAAAAAGCCATACCAATGGCCTGCAACTGCTGCAGAACTTTCTGGCCTGGGACGGGCGCTGGTAATAACCCGAGCTGCGAGCCGTACGCTCACGCTGTTTCCAAAGGAAAAACTGATGCTGATCATCCCCGCTATCGACCTCAAAGACGGCGCCTGTGTACGCCTGCGCCAGGGCCTGATGGACGATGCCACGGTGTTCTCCAACGACCCGGTCGCGATGGCCGCCAAATGGGTAGACGCCGGCTGCCGGCGCCTGCACCTGGTCGATCTGAACGGCGCCTTCGAGGGCAAGCCGGTCAACGGTGAGGCGGTCACCGCCATCGCCCGGCGCTACCCGAATCTGCCGATCCAGATCGGCGGCGGCATCCGCTCGCTGGAAACCATCGAGGAATACGTCAAGGCCGGAGTCAGCTACGTGATCATCGGCACCAAGGCGGTCAAGCAGCCGGAATTCGTTGGCGAGGCCTGCCGCGCCTTCCCCGGCAAGGTGATCGTCGGCCTGGACGCCAAAGACGGCTTTGTCGCCACCGATGGCTGGGCCGAAGTCAGCAGCATTCAGGTCATCGACCTGGCCAAGCGTTTCGAAGCCGATGGCGTCTCGGCAATTGTCTACACCGACATCGCCAAAGACGGCATGATGCAGGGCTGCAATGTTGAGGCTACCGCCGCGCTGGCCAATGCCACCTCGATTCCGGTGATCGCCTCCGGCGGCATCCACAATCTTGGCGACATCCAGACCCTGCTCGACGCCCGCGCGCCCGGCATCATCGGCGCCATCACCGGCCGCGCCATCTACGAAGGCACGCTGGATGTGACCGAGGCGCAGGCGCTGTGCGATAACTACATTGATCGCAACTGAAGACATAGGCCGGAAGACCGTATCAGAGAGCAGTCTTCCGGCTCTCATGCTTCATCGGCAGAAATTCAAGGTCAGGCCTTAGGCTTACATGAAAAAAATATTGAAGCTTTCTCTTTGTGCCACTGGTTTAATTGGCAGCCTGATTCTTTCATTTTCCGCATACGACTACTATTGGAATCAGTATCAAAAAAGACAAGTCACGACTGAGGTTGAGTTCACTTACTCCAAATGCCCTATCGAGTCACCTTTGCTGATTTCAATCAGAAATCAAAGCAAAAGAGATATAGCAAGCATTTCAGCATCGGTTGGCGCCCATATCCCAGGACACAGCTCAAACATTGCTCAATCCGGCGCAAAAGCTCTTGCAGACAGACTCGCCGACAAAACTCGCTATTTTAATTCAGATAAAATTGTTCCTGCCGGAGCAACAGCAGAGCACTGCATGGCCATGCCGACACTATCAAGACCACTACCCTCCGGCACAACTAACCGCGATTTAATTTATAGTATCCACACATCAATTCAGTTTATGCCGCTATGAGCCTCGCAAAACGCATCATCCCCTGCCTCGATGTCGACAACGGTCGCGTGGTCAAGGGCGTCAAGTTCGAGAATATCCGCGATGCCGGTGACCCGGTGGAGATCGCCCGGCGCTACAACGAGCAGGGTGCCGACGAGATCACCTTCCTCGACATCACCGCCAGCCACCAGGAACGCGATACCACCCTGCACACGGTCGAGCGCATGGCCAGCCAAGTGTTCATTCCGCTGACCGTCGGCGGCGGCGTGCGCACCGTGCAGGACATCCGCAACCTGCTTAACGCCGGCGCCGACAAGGTCTCGATCAACACTGCGGCGGTATTCAACCCGGAGTTCGTTGGCGAGGCTGCCGACCGCTTCGGCTCACAGTGCATCGTGGTAGCCATTGACGCCAAGCGGGTTTCGGCCGACGGCGAGCCCGGGCGCTGGGAAATCTTCACCCATGGCGGGCGCAAGCCGACCGGTCTGGATGCCGTGGCCTGGGCCAAGAAGATGGAGGATCTGGGCGCCGGCGAAATCCTGCTCACCAGCATGGATCAGGACGGGGTCAAGAGCGGCTACGATCTGGGCGTGACCCGCGCCATCAGCGATACGCTGCACATCCCGGTGATCGCCTCGGGCGGGGTCGGCAACCTCCAGCATCTGGCGGACGGCGTACTGCAGGGCGGCGCCGATGCGGTACTGGCGGCGAGCATCTTCCACTTTGGCGAATACAGCATCACCGAAGCCAAGGCCTACATGGCGGCACGCGGCATCGAAATGCGCCTGTAACAGGGCCAGGCGGTATCGTCCACGGCGATACCGCTCTCAGCGCGCGTACTTGCGCGCTAAAAGCTCCTCAACACCAACCACCTGCACCCCTTCACGCGCTTCCAGTTCCGGCAATACCCGCTCCAGATAATCCAGGGTTTCCGGGTAGGGATGCCCAATCAGCAGCGCCTGACCATTCTGCCGAGCTAGCCGCAGCCCCTGCTCAAAGGCCGCGGCAATCGCCTGAGGCTCACGCACATGATCGAGAAACTGATCACGCGACAGATGGCGTACACCGGCCGCTTCGGCAGCGAACGCGGCCTGGGTCGCGGCGGTGGTGCGGCTATCAATGAAGAACAACTGACGCCCCTGCAGATGACGCATAAGCCGGTCCATCGGCTCACGCTCAGCAGTCAGACGGCTGCCCATGTGGTTGTTGAGCCCCTGAATCGGCACAAAGCTGTTGAGGTTGTCGCGCAGCACTCGGTCAAACTCTTCCTCGGGCATACCGCTGTAGAGACCACCCGGGCCAATATCCAGCCCGGCGCCGTTTTCCATCGGCTGATGCAACATGACCGTGCGCCCAGCCTCGGCGGCTTCCTGCGCCAGCCGCTGGGCAAACTGGGTATGCGGCAAAATCGCCAAGGCGATTGGTACCGGCATATCGATGATCCGCCGGCCCTGGGCATAAGCATGACCAACATCGTCGATAATGATGGCCAGCACAGGACCGGAATCAGGCAGCACTGGAGCCAGCACCTCGGCTGGCCGCTCGGGCCAGCCCGCATGCTCGATAGCCATCCAGTCAGCGCTATCGCCGCGACCAGCAAGCGCTGGCGGTAGCGACTCTTGCAGCTCAATCTGCAGTTCCGTCTCAGCGCCGCGAGCTGGTATCTCGGCAGGGGCAGGCGCGTCCGAGCAGGCTGCCAGCAGAGCCAGCAGCCCGAACAGCAACAGCCTCATTGACGACTGCGGGTGATATTCAAGCCTTTGAGCAGATTCAGGGCCTGACTGAGTTGATAATCGGTATCCTGGCGCCGCTCACTGCGCTCGGCCTGCACCTGCCGGGTAGTGCGCTCCTCGCCGTTGATGTTGCCCAGGTGGCGCTGCAGGTCAGCCTCGCGATAACCGGCCTCCTCCCGCTCCTGAGTAACCCGGCCGCGCTCAACATGGATATCCGGCACGATGCCCTGGGCCTGGATCGAGCGACCATTGGGGGTGTAATACAGCGCGGTGGTCAGCTTCAGCGCCCGGTCATTGTTCAGCGGCAACACCGTCTGCACCGAACCCTTGCCGAAGCTGTCGGTACCCATGATCACCGCCCGGGCGTGATCCTGCAGGGCACCAGCGACGATTTCCGAGGCCGAGGCCGAGCCGCCATTGATCAACACCACAAGCGGTACGCCGCGACTGGGATTGTTGCTAGTGGCACTGAAGCGCATCTCGGCATTGCTCAGACGCCCCTGGGTATAGACGATCAGGCCCTGATCGAGAAAGCTGTCCGCCACTTCGACCGCCGACTGCAACACCCCGCCAGGGTTGTTGCGCAGATCCAGCACCAGTCCCTTGAGCTCGCCATTAGGGTTGAGACTACCCAGGCTGCGACGCACTTCATCGCCGGTATTGTTTTGGAACTGGGTGATACGCAAATAGGCATAACCGGGCTCCAGCTCCTCGGAACGCACACTGGCAACCCGAATCACCGCCCGGGTCAGCTCCACCTCGAACGGGCTACCGGTGCCGCGCACCAGGGTCAGGGTGACCTTGGAGCCTGCTTCGCCGCGCATCAGGTTGACCGCATCGACCAGACTCATGCCCTTGACCGGCTGATCGTCGATCTTGATGATCAGATCACCCGCTTCAATCCCGGCACGGGCCGCCGGCGTATCGTCAATCGGCGAGATAACCCGAATGAAGCCGTCTTCCTGTCCGATCTCAATGCCCAGCCCGCCAAACTGCCCGGTCGTACTGTCCTGCAGGCCCTGGAAGGCCTCTGGCTCCAGGTAGGCCGAATGCGGATCTAGCCCTTCAAGCATGCCGCGAATGGCGTTCTCCAGCAGCGTGGCATCGTCCACCGGTTCAACATAGGCGCTACGAATCCGGTCCAGCACCTCGGCAAAGGTACGCAGTTCATTGAGCGGCAATGGCGCCGCCAACTCCTGTTCCTGGGCCTGGAGTGAGGCCACGCCAAGCGCCAGGCTCAAGCCGGCAGCGAACAGGGTACGCACAACGGTCATCATCTTCTCCCAAGGCACTGTTAGCGGGGAACATTCACCGCCCGCTTTATCCAGACAGCATACACCACGCCAGCGGGTCAAGGGCGCGGCCCTGGTGGCGAATGGCAAAATACAGCGCTGGGCTCGACTGCCCGCCACTGCGCCCCACGGTAGCAATCGCTTCACCGGGCTGAACCCAGCTGCCAACCTCGCGCAGCAGGCTCTGGTTATGTCCATATAGACTCAGATAACCGTCGCCGTGGTCCAAAATCAGCAGCAGCCCGGAGCCCCGCAGCCAGTCGGCGAACACCACCCGGCCACCATGAATGGCATGTACTGGCGCGCCCTCGCTGGCACCGATCAGCAGGCCATCCCATTTAAGCCGGGCATCCTCGCCACGCTGACTGCCGAAACGAGCCTGAACTCGCCCCTGTACCGGCAATGGCAGCTTGCCGCGCGCCTGGGCAAAGGGCAGGTTGCCGGCGGGCGTAGGGATACTGGTGACCGCTTCGTCCAAACGCTTGATCAGATTGGTCAAAGCCTCGCGCTCGGCCTCGCGGCTTTTGAGCTGCTCGCTCTGCGACTGACTGCGACTGCGCAACCCGGCCAGCGCCCGGCTGCGATTTTGCTGCTCGCCCTGCAGCGCCTGCTCGCGACTGGCCAGTTGCTCACGGTTCTGCTGCAGACCGGCCTGCTCGGAGGCAATCGCGGCACTGGCCTGACGGATCTGGGTCAGGGTGTCGGTGTAGCGCTCGATCTCATCGACCCGGGCCCGACCGACATATTCGTAATAGCGCAGCATCCGCGCCATCCGCGCCGGATCGTCCTGATTGAGCATAACCTTGAGGTAATCCTGCTGGCCGGCCATGTAGGCGGCCCGTAGCTGCCTGGCAATCTGCTCTTGCTGAGCCTCCAGCGCCACCTGCAGGGCCGCGGCTTGGCCGCGCAGGTCACGCAGCCGGCTTTCACCTTCGCGAATCTGGCGCTCCAGCTCACCGCTTTCGCGCCGCAGCCGGCCAATTTCGCTCTCGCTCTTCTGCAGATCCGCTTCCAGCCCGCCCATTTCCTGCTTCAGGCTGTCCAGCATTTTCTTCAGCCGGTCGATCTCCTGCTGGGTCTGACGCAGCTCGGCCCGGGCCTCGCGCGAATCGCTCGGCTCAGCCTGCAGCGCTGGCGCGCCGGCCAGTGCTGCCAGCAGCAACGCTCCCCCAATACGCCAGCGCCATGGCCTCAGCATGCGCGCAGGCTCAATTCAGACTGGCGATCGAGCGGCCAGTCATCTCCGGCGGCTGCTCCAGCCCGAGCAAGGTCAGTACGGTGGGCGCCACATCCGAGAGGATGCCACCATCACGCAGACTGACCTGACGCGGACCAACATAGACAAACGGTACCGGCTCACAGGTATGGGCAGTATGGGCCTGACCGGTACTGTGGTCGGCCATCTGCTCAACATTGCCATGATCAGCGGTAATCAGCGCCTCGCCACCGACCTTGGCCAGCGCCTCAGCAATGCGGCCAATGCAGCTATCCAGGCACTCGACCGCCGCTACCGCTGCCTCGAACACCCCGGTATGGCCAACCATGTCGCCATTGGCATAGTTGACAATGATCACATCGTAACGCTGTTGCTCGATGGCCTCGACGATCCGGTCGGTAACTTCCGGCGCACTCATCTGCGGCTGCAGGTCGTAGGTAGCGACCTGTGGCGAAGGAATCAGAATCCGCTCTTCACCTTCGAACGGCTCTTCGCGACCACCGGAGAAGAAGAAGGTGACGTGGGCGTACTTCTCGGTTTCGGCAATCCGCAGCTGGGTCTTGCCCTGCTTGGCCAGATACTCGCCCAGCACATTGTTGAGGCTGGCCGGCGGGAAGGCACAAGGCGCCGGGATGTCGGCGGCATACTGGGTCAGCATGACGAACCCCGACAGTTGCGGCACCCGGGCGCGCTCGAAACCAGAGAACGCCGGCTCGACGAAGGCCCGGGTCAGTTCACGGGCCCGGTCGGCCCGGAAGTTCATGAACACGACTGCATCGCCATCGGCCACCGCGACTGGCTCGCCGATACTGGTGGCCTTGACGAACTCGTCGCTTTCACCGCGTTCATAGGCAGCCATCAAACCATCGACGGCATTGGCCGCAGTGAATTCAGCCTTGCCATCGACGATCAGGTTGTAAGCCGCCTCGACCCGATCCCAGCGGTTGTCGCGGTCCATTGCGAAATAGCGGCCGATCAGACTGGCAGTGCGGCCCTTGCCCAGGCGTTGGTAGCTGTTGTCGAGCAGGCGCAGTGAAGGCTCGGCACTCTTGGGCGGGGTGTCGCGGCCGTCAAGAAAGGCATGTACGTAGATCTGCTCGGCGCCGCGCTGAGCTGCCAGTTCAACCATTGCCACCAGTTGCTGTTCATGGCTGTGCACGCCACCCGGCGACAACAGCCCAAGCACATGCACGGCCTTGCCGGCAGCTACCGCCTGATCGACCGCCGCGCAAATCTGCGGGTTGCTGAAGAAGTCGCCATCGGCAATTGCCTTGGTCACCCGGGTAAAGTCCTGATAGACAATGCGTCCGGCACCCAGGTTCATGTGGCCGACTTCCGAGTTGCCCATCTGCCCGTCCGGCAGCCCCACATCCATTCCCGACCCCGAAACCAGGGTGCGTGGAGCTTCAGCCCAAAGCCGATCCCAGACCGGGGTAGTGGCAGCCATGATGGCGTTCGACTCGGGCGACTCGCTATAGCCAAAGCCATCCAGGATCATCAGCACCAGGGGTTTGGGGGCAACAGTGGTCATATAGGACTCAACTCGCAGATCATTAACTGAAAACGGGATGCGGGCCCGCACTCGGGACGGCCCGCCGGATTGGCCACAGTTTACTTGTCCGCATGCGGCCTGTCATGCAGCCCAGCCGATAGGGCTTATGCAGCAAGTCAATCGACCCAGTCCGGCAAGCCCAGGAGCAAAGGTTCTGCACAACGTACAGGCTGTGTATACTGGCCCACTTTCTTATTCATCCGGAAACCTCTTCAATGCAGTTTTTTCAGCAACTTATCGAGTTCATCGGCAACCATTACATTCTGACCACCGCCTTTCTGGTAGTACTGACCCTGCTGATCGTCACCGAAGGGCGCAAGGCCGGCAAAGTGCTGACTACCCAGCAGGCTACTGCGCTGATCAACCGCGAGCAGGCCCTGGTGGTCGATGTGCGGGCGAAAAAGGAATACTCCGCTGGCCATATCGTCGATTCGCTCAACATTCCGCATGACAGCCTGGCCAAGCGCCTGGTTGAGCTGGAAAAACACAAGGACAAACCGCTGATCCTGGTCTGCGCCAACGGCCAGCATGCCGGTCCGTGCGCCAAACAACTCAAGGCCGCCGGCTTCAACAATGTCAGTCGACTGTCCGGCGGCATCAGCGGCTGGCGCGCCGATAGTCTGCCGCTGGTCAAATAAGCCCATGTCCGACGTGATCATCTATTCGAGCAACTATTGCCCGTTCTGCATCCGCGCCAAGCAGTTGCTCGACCGCAAGCAGGTGCAATATCAGGAAATCATCGTCGATGGCCAGCCGGCGCTGCGCGCCGAGATGACGCGCCTGGCCGGGCGCACATCGGTGCCGCAGATCTGGATCAAGGGTACCCATGTCGGCGGCTGCGATGATCTGATGCTGCTTGAGCGCAGCGGCAGACTTGATAAGCTGCTGGCCTGACCCCAGATACACTAACCAACACACATCATCGTATTAAGGACCGAACATGGCCGAGGAAAACCAGAACAATCCAGCCGCTAACGGCGCCCAGGGCAACCAGCCGCAGGTACAGTTCAGCCTGCAGCGCATCTACGTCAAGGACCTGTCCTTCGAATCGCCCAAGGCCCCCGCCGTGTTCCAGAGCCAATGGAACCCGCAGGTCAACCTGGATCTGAATACCCGTCACAATCAGTTGCAAGACGGCATCTTTGAGGTAGTTCTGAGCCTGTCGGCCACCGTCACCAATGGCGACAACAACGAAACCACCTTTATCGCCGAAGTCCAGCAGGCCGGCATCTTCGCCATCAACGGCCTGGATGAAGCCGCCATGCGTCACACCCTCGGCGCCTTCTGCCCGAACATCCTGTTCCCCTACGCCCGCGAAGCGATCGACAATCTGGTCCTGCGTGGCAGCTTCCCTCCCCTGATGCTGTCACCGGTCAACTTCGACGCCCTGTTTGCCCAGGCCGAACAGCGTCGCCAGACCGAAGAACAGGCCAACGCCTGATCGCCCTGACACGATTGACCGCACACGCGGTCAGTCGTGTCCGAAAAGGTGTTCTGGAACGCATTCTTGTCACCTCGCCCAGCATGCTCTAAGGTATCCGCCAGCCCTCATACCAGACGGATGCACGCATGACCCTTCCCGCTTCACGCCCTCTCTATCTACTGGCCTTTATCGCCTGCGTATTGCTCATGGCCATTGCCCTGTATATGGAGCACGGCATGGGACTGGAACCTTGCCCTCTGTGTATCGTGCAACGGGTAGCGGTAATTCTGATCGGCCTGGTCTGCCTGGCGGCAGTCATCCATAACCCCCAACCCAAGGCCGACGGCCGACGCCGCCTAGCCTCCCGCAGCTATGCCCTTGGCACCCTGCTGTTCGCACTGTTTGGCGCCGCCATCGCCGCTCGTCAGGTCTGGCTGCAATACCTGCCGCCCGACCAGCTCCCGGCCTGCCTGCCCAGCCTGGACTACATGATTGACGTGCTGCCGTTTCAGGAAATGCTGAGCCTGCTGCTGAGCGGCACCGCTGACTGCGCCGAGGTTTCCTGGACTTTTCTCGGCCTGAGCATCCCCGAAGGCACACTGCTGGGGTTTATTGCCTTCAGCCTGTTCGCACTGGTGCAACTGCTGCGACGCCAAGACTGACGTTCGCAGCTTGATGAGTTAGGCGCCAGGGCATATCCTGTTGCGACAGGTAGAAGAACAGCAAATCAACCCGGTAGGCCGACCTGCGGCCGACCGACCTTGATAGAGACCGAGGTGGAAGATGCTGGAGAGCTGCACTACATCCCAGGAACGCTGGGGCGGTGTTCATCAACTGATCGACCGCTGGCTCGCCGAGCGCAAGCAACTGGTGCTCGAATACACTACGCTACGTGACCGCCCAGCCCCCGACCAGCATCCTGATCGTATCCTCGAGTCGTTCTGCGACATACTCGTTGACTACACCTCGGCCGGACACTTCGAAATCTACGAGCAACTGATCCGCGAAGCCGAAGACTTCAATGACGAAGGCGGCTTGGCGCTGATCAAGCAGGTTTATCCCCGGATCGAAACCATCACCCGCACCGCCGTTGCCTTCAACGACCGCTTCGGCGATGCCGCGACCCTAGCTGAAGAAACCGAGCTGCAAGGCGAGTTACGCCAGCTCGGCGGGCTACTGCATGAGCGTTTCGAGCTGGAGGACTGCCTGATCGAAGTGCTGCATACCGCCCACAAGGACATGCTGACCACCTGAGTGCAGGAACACGCCGTGACTGAGCAAAGCAAAGGCCGTAAATCCCGGGTCAGCACTCCGCTGCATCTGCTGCAGACCCTGACCCGCACCCTCAACGAGCACCTGGCCGAGGCCTGCGAAAAGGCCGAGCGCGATGCCCGCAAGGCGCTGGAGAAACTCAACCAGCAACACGCCAAGCTCGACGGCAAGCTGGCCGAGGCCCGGGAAAAGCTGGCCGAGCGCGAGCAGCAGGATGCCGGACGCAAGAGCCTGGACAAAGCCAGAACCAAGGTCACCGAATTGCAGGCCGCACTGGATCAGTTGCACAGCTCACGCAGCGCCGCCGAGCAGTACACCCGGCAACTGCAAAGCGACGTACGCCAGACCCTGCGCCTGGCCAAAAGCCTCGACCGGCTCGACACCCAGGTGACCCAGGCCATCGACAAGCGCGACGCACCGACCAAACCACGCCCCGCTCGCGCAGCGAAAAAGCCCACGACAGCCGCCTAATCAGACAACTCGCGGCACAGCTCAGCCAGGCGCAGCAACCGTGCCTGGCCAGGCTGAGCACCCTGAGCCTGACAACAGGCGTGCAACTGTGCCAGCCAGCATGGACTATCCGCTCCCGGCAAGCCCTCCAGACAGAATGCCAGACGCCGCAACTGCAGCCACTCGGCCTCCAGCTCACAGGCCTGGACCTGCGCTCGCAGCGACTCTGCCCCCGACTCGCCCTTGAGCCGGCGCCGTAACTGACGCAGCGGCTCAATCAGCGCCTGGCGCCAGGGCTGACAGCGCCCAGCCAACGCAACCCAGTCCACCGCTGCCGGCGCCACACCACGCGCACCCAGCCAGCAGGCGCTGAGCAACAGCAAGACATCCAGCCCCGCCTCGTCCTGCAAGGTCAGCAGCACGGGCTCAACCCCCTCATGCCGATACAGCCTGGCGGCATAGCCCTGTAAGTCATCCATCATCTCACCTCCGCTATAGGGCCTGCTTCACCGCGCCTGATATACTCCGCGACCATGATCAAGATCGAAAACCTCATTCTCCAGCGCGGCGCCCTGCGCCTGCTGGAAAACGCCAACCTGACCCTGCACGCCGGCCAGAAAATTGGCCTGCTCGGCACCAATGGTGCAGGCAAGTCCAGCCTGTTCGCCCTGCTGCGCGGCGAACTGCACGCCGACGCTGGCGACTGTCAGGTTCCCGCCGACTGGCGGATCGCCCATATGCGCCAGGAAATCGAAGACCTGGAGCGCCTGGCAGTTGACTACGTGCTCGACGGCGACCAGCGCCTGCGCGATATTCAGCGCCGACTGGCCGTCGCCGAACAGGCCCATGACGCCAACGCCCTCGGCACCCTATATGCCGAACTGGAGGCCCATGGCGGTTACAGCGCCGACAGCCGGGCCCGCACCCTGTTGGCCGGCCTGGGCTTTACCCCAGTCCAGTGCGAAGCGCGCGTCGGCGAGTTTTCCGGTGGCTGGCAGATGCGCCTGAATCTGGCCCAGGCCCTGATGTGCCCTTCTGACCTGTTGCTGCTGGACGAGCCGACCAACCACCTGGATCTGGACGCGATTCTCTGGCTCGAAGACTGGCTCAAGGGTTACAGCGGCACCTTACTGCTGATCTCCCATGACCGCGACTTCCTCGATGCCGTGGTCGAGCATATCGTGCATGTCGAATCCCGTCAGCTCAACCTCTACCGCGGCGGCTACAGCCAGTTTGAGCGTACCCGCGCCGAACGCCTGAGCCAGCAGCAGGCCGCGTTCGAGCAACAACAGGCCCAACGGGCCCACATGCAAAGCTACATTGCCCGGTTCCGCGCCAAAGCCAGCAAGGCGCGCCAGGCGCAGAGCCGGCTCAAGGCTCTGGAGCGCATGGAAGCCCTGAGCCCGGCCCATATCGACTCACCGTTCGAGTTCAGCTTCCGCGAGGCCGACCAGCAATCCACCCCGCTGCTTGACCTTCAGCAAGGCACTCTCGGTTATAGCGCCAAGCCGATCCTCAGCGACGTCAAGCTGCAACTGGCGCCCGGTGCCCGGATCGGCGTGCTGGGCCCCAACGGCGCCGGCAAATCAACCCTGATCAAAACCCTGGCCGCCGAACTGCCGCTGCTGGCCGGCGAACTGAAGACCGGCGAGCACCTGGCCATCGGCTACTTCGCCCAGCATCAACTGGAAAGCCTGGATCCCGAGGCCAGTCCACTGCTGCATCTGGCCCGGATTGCACCACAGGAACGTGACCAGAGCCTGCGCAACTTTCTCGGCGGCTTCGACTTTCGCGGCGAGCGCATCGATCAACCGGTCAGACACTTCTCAGGCGGCGAAAAAGCCCGCCTGGCACTGGCACTGATCGCCTGGCAAAAGCCCAACCTGTTGCTGCTCGACGAACCGACCAACCACCTGGACATGGACATGCGCCATGCCCTGACCATCGCCCTGCAGGAATTCGAAGGCGCCATGTTGCTGGTCTCACACGACCGCGCCTTGATCCGTGCCACCACCGACGAGCTGTGGCTGGTGGCCGATGGCAAGCTGCAGAACTACGACCAGGACCTGGACAGCTATACCCGCTGGCTGGCTCAGTTCCGCCAACAGCAGGCCAAAAACGCCCAGTCGGCCGAGACCGACAACCCGGCAGCGCGCCAGGACCCCAAGGCCCTACGCCGGCAGGCCGCCGAATTACGACAAAAGCTGGCGCCACTGAAGAAGTCCGCCGACCAGCTGGAAAAACAGCTGGGCCTGGCCCAGGAACGGATGCACACACTGGAACAGGCGCTGGCCGACAGCAGCCTCTACAGTGCCGACAACAAAGATAAGCTGAAAACCCTGCTGGCCGACCAGAGCGCCTGCCGCCAGCAAATCGACGAACTGGAACTGCAGTGGCTGGAAGCCCAGGAAGCTCTGGAAAACCTGCAAGCCGAACTCAGCAGCTAAAGGAGCGCACATGACCCTGTGGATAGACGCCGACGCCTGCCCGCGCCCGATCCGCGAGGTGGTGATGCGTGCCGCCAAACGTCGGCAGTTGCCGCTAGTGCTGGTGGCCAACAGCTCACTGGGGCTGCCGCCCGCACCCGGCATGCGCCAGGTCGTAGTGCCCGGCGGTGCAGACGCCGCCGACCACTACATCATTGAACACGCCAACGCCGGCGACCTGGTGGTCACCGCCGACATTCCGCTGGCCGACGGCCTGGTACGCCGCGGCATCACCGCCATCAACCCACGCGGCCAGGTCTACGACAAGGCCAGCATTGGCGAACGCCTGGCGGTACGCAACCTGATGGATGAACTGCGCGGCGCCGGGCTGGCCGGACGCGGCGGCCCGGCGCCATTCAGCGAAAAGGACAAGCAAAGCTTCGCCAACGCTCTGGACCGACTATTGGCCAAAGGCCTGGGCAGCAATAGCGTTTAGAATTAGCCGGCAGGCCGTTCACTGGTGACAAAGTGCCGAACCTGACGCTCAAGGTGACTACGTACAGCTTCCAGCTGACCAGACATCTCGGCCAGCTCTTCGGCCTGCTCGGCATTACCCGAGGCAATCGCCGCCACCTCACGCAAGTGGCTTGCCACCTCTTGGCCAACCTGCGACTGCTGCTCGCTGGCAGCAGCGATACGCTCATTCACCCGGGAAATGTTGCCTACCTCCTCCACCATCCCTGACAGAGTCTCAGCACTGCTACTGGCCACCTCCAGAGTACGACGAACAGCATCCAGGCTACGCCCCATGGACTCGCGGGCGGAAACCGAAGCCTGCTGCAGACGACCAATAATCGACTGAATCTGCTCGGTAGACTCGGCAGTGCGCTGTGACAGATTGCGCACCTCATCCGCCACAACAGCAAACCCACGACCATGCTCGCCGGCCCGAGCGGCCTCAATTGCGGCATTGAGCGCCAGCAAATTGGTCTGTTCGGCCACGCTGCGAATCACATCGACCACCTGATGAATGTCCGTTGCCAGTTGCGCAGCGGCATTGACCGCCTCGCCCGTGGTCTCGATATCGGTACTGAGCGTTTCTACCTCCAGGCGAATCTGCCCCATGGCCCGATCCCCCTGACGCGCATGCTGATCGGCGCTGCGAGCTGCCCCAGCCGCTTCGGAGGCGCTGCGCGCCACATCCTGAGTCGCCTGACTAAGATCCTGCATAGCCTGAATCATGTAACCCGTTTCCGATTCCTGGCGGCTGGCACCTTCACGCACGCGCTGCGACCGATCAGTCAGCGAAGCAGCCGCCTGCCCCAACTGCTTGAGCGTGCGGCCAACATCGCTGACCATTTCATCCAGTTCAGCGACAAAATGGTTGAACGCCTTGATCATTGGCGTCCTCATCGGCACCCGGTAACTCAGATCGATCGTATCACCAGAGCCGGACATGACGGTCGTGGCCTCACCCATGGCCTCACCTTCTTGAGCATCGACGTAGATATGTCGAGCCAGAAAAATCAGGATGGCCGTTTCTACCACGACATAGCCGGCATGCACCCAGATCAAGCCCCAACTGCCATCAGCCAAAACCCAGATACCACTGACCCGGGCCTGAAAAAAGAAGAACGCCAGATGGTGCACCGCAATTACCAGCGCCGCGACCGCAATAGGCAGCCAGTCACGGTAATAGATCAGCAGCGCCAGCAGGGCAAAAATCGAAAAATGCATTTCCGCCGTACCCTGACTCTGATTGATATGCAGCGCCGACATGACCATCAAGGCCACCCCAACCAGGCAGCGGAACAGCCTTTGCCCACCAATCAGCGAACGCAATGCATGCATAACCAGCAAAGTCCCACCGCCAACCAGCAGCGCCTGAGCCCAGGTGTCATGCCAAAACGCCAACGCCAACGAGTACAGCAGGCACAACCAGAGCACCCCAAGCATGTTGCGGTCAGCCTTAATATAAAAAGCATCCAGGCTCAGTGCGTGTACTTGCTCTTGGCGGTTCATAACATTTCTCAATTCACAGGTCACAAAGACAGGACACGGTATCCTGTCGGGTAATATCCACCGAGCGCCCTTGCAGCAACGCCACCAGCACCGGCTCGATAAAACTGCTGTCGCTATTGCAGTGAGCGCCATCACTGTAAGGGCCGACGTAGGCCAGATGGCCTGTCGCATCCCAGATCGCCACCGCCGGCGCGCCCGGCCAGTTGGCCCACTCCTCGGGTATCGGCCAATAGGGAAGATCCTTGAGCACCCCTCCCAGGCCAGGATCATCGGCCAGACCGGCCCGGGCGAAGCGCACGCCCTGAGCCGAGAACCGCTCGCTCATTTCATTGACATAGTCCTGATGCCCGGCATTGCAGGGGCAGCCCGAACGCCAGACGTGCACCACCTGTACCGCACCTGTGGGAAACGGCGGCGTCACGGCCACGCCCTGGAAGAACGCCGGCCGGTCAAAGGCCTTCACATAGCGCCCCTCGAACCACCAAAAGGCCCAGGCCAGGCCAACCAGCCACAGGCCGATCAATCCACCCGTCAGTACATTTCGTTGCCACACTCGCATAGAACCTTCCGCCATGACCGCCGGTCGAAAAACAGGGTGAGCATTATATCCAGGCGAACCAACGCTCTCCCAGGCAGTCTTTGAGCGTAGTGGAATGCGGCCGTTTTGTAGACCACCGCACACTTTGCCAATAACAGGGCGCCAGTCAGCTTCCCCCAATACCGTTCAGCGACTAGGCTGAACAGGTTGTAGCTCCTGGCCGCTTGCAGCGATCCGGTTAGCTCCGGACAAGGATGTGTCCGCATGTCTGTGGAACTGGATATCACCACTTTGGCGATAACCCTGTCACTGGTCACCTTGAGCATGACCCTGCTGCTGTGCATGGCCGCTTGGCATGCAGACAACCAGCAGGGACTGCGGCATTGGGCTCTGGGCAATAGCGCCTTGATGCTCGGCCTGCTGCTCAACATCAATCAGGATTACCTGCATCACGGCCTGTCGATCATCCTCGCCAATGGCCTGATGGCTGGCGGACTGGGCATAATCTGGCTCGGCATCCGCGCATTCAAGGGTCTCAGCCAACCCCGAGCCGTGCCCATTGTCAGTGCACTGCTGATGATGTTCCTGCTCTGGCTGCTGCGCTTCCCCATCGACAGCCTGGTTGCCCGGGTCTGCGTCAGCTCGCTGGGCTTTGCCCTGCTCTGCCTGCTATGCAGCCGCGAACTGCTGATCAAGGTTGAACCGCCCCTGCGTGGTGCCTACTGGTTCACCGGTATTCTGACCCTGCTATGTTGCTTTGGCCTGATGGTCCGGGCGATCGCCAGCCTCAACGATGCCATGCCCGCCCAGCCGATGGCCGACAGCCCGTTACAGCACCTGACCCTGCTGGCCGTGATGGTGGCCCAGATCGGCATTGCCGGCGGCTTCATCCTGATGAGCCACTATCGCAGCACCCTGAACCTGCGCCGACTATCCGAACGCGACGCTCTGACCGGAACCCTCAACCGCCGCAGCTTCTCGCAACAGGCCCAGGCTCAGCTCGAACACGCCAGCCAGGCCCAGCAGCCGATTACCCTGATCATGCTCGACGCCGACCACTTCAAGCGGGTCAATGATCAATTCGGCCATCAGATCGGCGACGCCGTGCTGTGTCATATGGTCGCACGTATCCGCCAGCAGTTACGCAGCGATGATCTGCTCGGCCGTTTTGGTGGCGAAGAATTCACCCTGATATTGCCCGGCCTGAACACCCACAGCGCCGGCCAGGTGGCCGAGCGCATCCGCCGCAGCGTCAGCCTGCAGCCCCAGGAACTGACTGACCGCGAGGTACCGTTGAGCATCAGCCTTGGCGTGGCCTGTTCCGAACATCATGGCTACGCTTTCGAGACGCTGCTGGCCGCCGCCGATGCAGCGCTTTATCGCGCCAAGGCCATGGGCCGCAACCGGGTCGAGCTCGCCCGCCATCCCAGCACCGACCAAGAGGACCAGATGGCCTTACGCTTGCTGTCGCAATTCCGTCATAATCTGGACGTATAACGTAAACCAGACAGGTGTCTGTGACACCCCGGGAGTTCCAGTGAGTTTCGAGCCAGCCAGCCGCCAGTTTCCGTTGAGCCGCCTGCGTCGCAATCGCCGCGACGACTTCACCCGCCGCCTGGTCCGCGAGACTCGCCTGAGCGTCGACGACCTGATTTACCCGGTATTCGTGCTTGAAGGCCGCAACCAGCGCGAAGCAGTAGCCTCAATGCCCGGTGTTGAGCGACTGTCCATCGACCTGCTGCTGGAAGAAGCCAGCGAACTGGTCGAGCTTGGCATTCCGGCCGTCGCGCTGTTTCCTGTCACACCGCTGGAGCGCAAGTCTCTGGATGCCGCCGAGGCCTACAATCCAGACGGCCTGGCTCAACGCGCCACCCGAGAACTCAAGGCTCGCTTCCCGGAGCTGGGGGTAATCACTGACGTGGCCCTGGACCCGTTCACCACCCACGGCCAGGACGGCATCATCGATGAGCACGGCTATGTGCTTAACGACATCACCGTCGAAGTGTTGGTCAAACAGGCACTTTCGCATGCTGAAGCCGGTGCCGACATTGTTGCCCCCTCGGACATGATGGACGGCCGGGTCGGCGCCATGCGCCAGGCCCTGGAAGCTGCCGGGCATGTCAACACCCGGATTCTGGCCTACTCGGCCAAGTATGCCAGCGCCTACTACGGCCCGTTCCGTGACGCAGTCGGCTCGGCTGCCAACCTCGGTAAGAGCAACAAGGCGGCCTACCAGATGGACCCGGCCAACAGCGACGAAGCGTTGCACGAAGTGGCCCAGGATCTGAACGAAGGTGCTGACATGGTCATGGTCAAGCCAGGCATGCCTTATCTGGATATCGTTCACCGGGTCAAGGACACCTTCAAGGTGCCGACCTTCGTCTATCAGGTCAGCGGCGAATACGCCATGCACCAGGCCGCCATCGCCAACGGCTGGCTCAGCGAAGCGGTGATTCTCGAATCTCTGACCGCGATCAAGCGCGCCGGCGCCGACGCGATCCTGACCTATTTTGCCAAGACTGCGGCCCGCCAGTTGCGCGACCGCGAGTAACCCAAGTTATCGAGGATGTCATGCAGGAACTCAAGAGCGTACCCACTGACCAGGACGAACTGGCTGCAACCAGCGAGCTAGAGACCAGTGAGGCGCCGGCCCGGGTGGTCCACAGTGTTTCCGCCCCAGCAGCGGTCGAACCGGTAGCCCCGGCCGACATCAACGCCCCGGAGCTGTATATCCATCGTGAACTGTCACAGTTGCAGTTCAATATCCGGGTATTCGAGCAGGCACTGGATGAATCCTATCCGCTGCTTGAGCGCTTGAAGTTCCTGCTGATTTTTTCCAGCAACCTCGACGAGTTCTTCGAAATCCGCGTTGCCGGACTGAAAAAGCAGATCACCTTCGCCCGCGAGCAGACCGGGCCAGACGGTCTGCAACCGCAACAGGTACTGAGCAAGATCAGTGAAATCGCCCACCAGCAGGTGACCCGCCAGTACGCCCTGCTCAACGACGTACTGCTGCCGCAACTGGCCGAACACGGCATTCGCTTCGTGCGTCGGCGGCAGTGGACCCACAAGCAGACCCTGTGGATTCGCCGCTATTTCCGCCAGGAAGTGGCTCCGATCATCAGCCCGATTGGCCTTGACCCCACCCATCCGTTCCCGTTGCTGGTCAACAAGAGCCTGAACTTCATCGTTCAGCTCGAGGGCGTGGACGCCTTCGGTCGCGACTCAGGGTTGGCGATCATCCCGGCGCCGCGCTCACTGCCACGACTGATCCGCCTGCCAGACGAACTATGCGACGGCGGTGACAACTTCGTGTTCCTGTCCTCGATCATTCACGACCATGCTGACGACCTGTTCCCCGGCATGAAGGTGCTGGGCTGCTATCAGTTCCGTCTGACCCGCAACGCCGACCTGATCGTCGATCCGGACGAGGTCGATGATCTGGCCCGGGCTCTGCGCGGCGAACTGCTGTCACGTCGCTACGGCGATGCGGTACGTCTGGAAGTCGCTGATAATTGCCCCAAGCCGCTGACAGACTTTCTGCTCCGGCAGTTCGGCCTGAGCGAGTCGGAGCTGTACGAGGTCAACGGTCCGGTCAACCTGACCCGACTGTTCTCGATCACCGGCCTGACCAACCACACCGATCTGCAATTCCCGTCGTTCAGCCCTGGGATTCCCAAGCTGCTCTCGAGCGCCGACAACCTGTTCCAGGCAATCAGCAAGCAGGACATCCTGCTGCTGCACCCCTACGAATCGTTCAGCCCGGTGGTTGATCTGTTGCGCCAGGCCGCCCAGGATCCCAACGTACTGGCAATCAAGCAGACCCTGTATCGCACCGGTGCCAACTCGGAAATCGTCAACGCCCTGGTCGATGCCGCACGTAATGGCAAGGAAGTCACGGTGGTGATCGAGCTGCGCGCACGCTTTGACGAGGAATCCAACCTGCAACTGGCCAGCCGCCTGCAACAGGCTGGGGCGGTGGTGATCTACGGCGTGGTCGGCTTCAAGACCCACGCCAAGATGATGCTGATCCTGCGCCGCGAGGACAAAACCCTGCGTCGCTATGCCCATCTGGGCACCGGCAACTATCACGCCGGCAACGCCAGGCTGTATACCGACTACAGCATCCTGACCTCGGACCTGGCCCTGACCGAAGACGTGCATAAACTCTTCAACCAGCTGATCGGCATGGGCAAGACCCTGCGCATGAAGAAACTGCTGCAGGCGCCATTCACGCTGAAGAAACGCCTGCTTGAGCTGATCAACCGTGAAACCCTCAATGCCCAGGCCGGCAAGCCCGCGCACATCATCGCCAAGGCCAATGCCCTGACCGATGCCAAGGTCATCAAGGCGCTGTTCAAGGCCTCCCAGGCCGGGGTCAAGGTCGATCTGATCGTGCGCGGCATGTGCTGCCTGCGCCCCGGCATACCCGGGGTATCGAACAACATCACGGTACGTTCGATCATCGGCCGGTTCCTGGAGCACAGCCGGGTCTATTACTTCCTCAATGATGGTCAGGAGCAGGTCTGGCTGTCGAGCGCCGACATGATGGAACGCAATCTGGACAACCGAGTGGAGACCTGCTTCCCGCTGGAAGGCAAGAAACTGGTCAGCCGCGCCAAGCAGGAGCTGCAGGTGTTCCTCAGTGACAATACCCAGAGCTGGATTCTGCAGCCTGACGGCAGCTATGTCCGCTCAAGTCCGACTGGCAACCAGAATCCGCGCAGCGCACAGATGGCGCTGCTGGAGAAGCTGGCCAGCTCGCCTCAACGTACCGTCAACGTATAACCGATTTTGGCCCAGAACTGGGCCTCCTGAGCGAAATCAGCCTGGGTCAGGGGATTATTTTCGAGCCAGCCGAGCGGGAAGTTCAGGATCAGGAAATCATCGCCGGCCTCGACCGTCAGGGCCGGCATATCCTGAAAGCCACGGATGTGGTGATAGAGGATGGCCAGGCGCAGCAGCATGCACAGCCGCAGCAGCCAGCCGGAGTCATCGCCGAACTCGCTCAGCCGCTCAGCCGATGGCAGATTGCGCCGCTGACCGCGGATCAAAAGCGCCAGAGCCTGCTGGTCCTGGCGCGAAAACCCCGGCAGGTCGGCATGTTCGATCAGATAGGCGCCGTGCTTGTGGTACTGGTTGTGGGCAATATCCAGCCCCACTTCATGAACCCGGGCGGCCCAACGCAGCAGCTCGACCTGCTTGGCATCGAACGGTCCCCAGGCCCCGTTGACCTTGCCCAGCAGGCTGATGGCCTTGGCCTCGACCCGGGCCGCCTGCTCCAGGTCGACATGGCAACGTTCGACCAGCGCACTCAGGGTTCGTTCACGCACATCCTCGTGTTGGTGCCGGCCGATCAGGTCGTACAGCACGCCCTCACGCAACGCCCCTTCTGAATGTGTCATGCTTTGTACCCCCAGAGCGTCAAACAGGGCTTCAAGGATCGCCAGACCGGCCGGCAGAATCGGTCGCCGATCAGGCTTGAGCCCGTCCAGCTCCAGCTTGTCGACATGGCTGGCCTTGAGTACCTTGCGCTTGAGCCATTGCAAGCCCTCAAGCGTTACCTCGCCCTGACCACGCCCGGCTGCCTGAATGCACAAGCCCACGGCGCGAATGGTTCCTGAAGCGCCGACCGCCTCCTGCCAGCCCAGACGACTGATGGCCTGCTCGATATTCATCAGCTCCAGACGCGCGGCGGTATAGGCTTGGGCGTAACGGGCAGCGGAAATCCGCCCATCGGCGAAGAAATCGCGACTGTAGGAGACACAGCCCATATGCAGACTTTCACGCAGCAGCGACTCAAAGCGCTCACCAACGATGAACTCGGTACTGCCACCACCGATATCGACTACCAGGCGCTTGCCAGCGTCATCAGCCAGGGTGTGCGAAACCCCCAGATAAATCAGCCGAGCCTCTTCACGCCCGGAAATGACCTCGGCCCGATGACCGAGAATCTGCCGCACCTGACGAATGAACTGAGCCCGGTTGCGCGCCTCACGCAGGGCATTGGTACCGACGATCCGTACCGCCCCATCGGGCAGGCCGCTGATCAACTGGGCGAAACGGCGTAAGCAATCCAGCCCACGCTGCATCGCCTCTTCACTCAGTTCGCCCAGCTCATTGAGCCCGGCGGCCAGCTGGACCTTTTCCCCACGGCGCTCAAGAATTCGGATCTCGCCGTGATCAACCCTGGCCAGCACCATGTGGAAGCTGTTGGAGCCCAGGTCAATTGCGGCGATCAATGGAAAGTCGGCCAGTTCTGTCTGTGCCATACCAATGTCCCTTGAAAAGTCTGTCCGGATTTTAGGGCCTGTTGCTAGTGCATCACAACCGCGCTGTTACCCCACCCGCCAAGGCAAACCGACTCGCCTTCCGCTTGGCCGCACGGTGGTGCTATGATGCACGCCATTCCAACCCTTATTTCCCTTGGAGAGACACATGAGTGATTTGATCGTGCATGTCACCGACGGCAGCTTTGAGGCCGAAGTCCTCAAGTCCGACGCCCCGGTACTAGTCGACTACTGGGCAGAGTGGTGTGGCCCGTGCAAGATGATCGCACCGGTCCTTGACGAAATCGCCAAGGATTACGAAGGCAAGCTGAAAATCTGCAAGCTGAACATCGACGAAAACACCGACACCCCGCCCAAGTACGGCGTGCGTGGCATCCCGACTCTGATGCTGTTCAAGGACGGCAATGTCGAAGCTACCAAGGTCGGCGCCCTGTCCAAGTCACAGCTGGCTGCGTTCCTCGACAGCAATCTGTGACCCGCTTCTCCCCGGCTTCGGCCGGGGATTATGCATACAGGCTGGACGTCGTCGCCTGGCAGTGTTAGATTTGCTCAATCCCTTGCCGCTCCCTGCGGCTGTGGCTTCCCTACTTAGCATCCTTTGAATCACTGTCCCCCATTCACCTGGGCGACTTCGGACAAACCCGTCCTGCCGAAAACTCACTATTTAACCGACCCTATGAATCTGACTGAACTCAAACAAAAACCCATTTCCGAACTGCTTGAAATCGCCGACCAGATGGGCCTTGAAAACATGGGCCGATCACGCAAGCAGGATGTGATCTTCGCCATACTCAAGAAGCACGCCAAGAGCGGCGAAGATATTCACGGCGATGGCGTTTTGGAAATTCTGCAGGATGGTTTTGGTTTTCTCCGCTCGGCCGACTCCTCCTACCTAGCCGGCCCCGACGACATCTACGTTTCTCCCAGCCAAATCCGCCGCTTCAACCTCCGCACTGGTGACACCATTTCCGGCAAGATTCGTCCCCCCAAGGATGGTGAACGCTATTTTGCTCTGCTCAAGGTTGATTCAATCAACTTTGACAGACCGGAAAACACCAAGAACAAGGTCCTGTTCGAGAACCTGACCCCTCTGTTCCCGGACGAGCGGCTGAAGATGGAAGCCGGCAACGGCTCAACCGAAGACCTGATGGCGCGAATCATCGACCTGTGCGCCCCGATCGGCAAAGGCCAGCGCGGCCTGCTGGTCGCCCCGCCGAAGGCCGGTAAGACGCTGATGCTGCAGAACATCGCTTCGAACATCGCGCGCAACAACCCTGAATGTCACCTGATCGTACTGCTGATCGACGAGCGTCCGGAAGAAGTGACCGAGATGCAGCGCACCGTGCGCGGCGAAGTGGTCGCCTCAACCTTCGACGAGCCGCCAAGCCGCCACGTCCAGGTTGCCGAAATGGTGATCGAGAAGGCCAAGCGCCTGGTCGAGCACAAGAAAGATGTGATCATCCTGCTCGACTCCATCACCCGTCTGGCGCGTGCCTACAACACCGTGATTCCGAGCTCCGGCAAGGTCCTGACCGGTGGTGTCGACGCCCACGCCCTGGAAAAGCCCAAGCGCTTCTTCGGTGCCGCGCGTAACATCGAGGAAGGCGGCAGCCTGACCATCATCGCCACCGCGCTGGTCGATACCGGCTCGAAGATGGACGAAGTGATCTACGAAGAATTCAAGGGCACCGGCAACATGGAGATCCACCTGGATCGCAAGATTGCCGAGAAGCGCGTATTCCCGGCGATCAACATCAACCGCTCCGGCACCCGCCGCGAAGAACTGCTGACCAGCGACGACGAACTGCAACGGATGTGGATTCTGCGCAAGATCCTGCACTCCATGGATGAAATCGCCGCCATCGAATTCCTCCTCGACCGTCTGAAGGACACCAAGACCAACGACGAGTTCTTCCAGTCGATGAAGCGCAGCAAGAACTAAGCGACAAGCCCCTAATTTGTTGCAGGAAAGCCGACGGCCTGGTTGTCGGCGACCTGTTCTGGACCGTTAGATGCCAGGGACGGCATCTACGAGCGTACAGGGACGTATTCACAGCGTGTCCAGAACAGGTCGTCGACAATCAGGCTGGCACTGATCTCATTTGATCAACTGCTCCCGGAAGTTTGAGACTTGAGGCTGAGATGCAATATTCCGACCTGCGTGATTTCATCAAGGGCCTGGAAAAGGCCGGTGAACTGAAGCGCATCCAGACCCCGGTTTCACCGGTGCTGGAGATGACCGAGATCTGCGACCGCACCCTGCGCAAGGCCGGCCCGGCCCTGCTGTTCGAAAATCCCACCGGCTTCGACATGCCTGTACTTGGCAACCTGTTCGGCACCCCCGAGCGAGTAGCCATGGGCATGGGTGCCAGCGACGTTAGTGAGCTGCGCGAGATCGGCAAGCTGCTGGCGTTTCTCAAGGAACCCGACCCGCCCAAGGGCCTGAAGGACGCCTGGTCGAAACTGCCAATCTTCAAGAAAGTCCTGTCCATGGCACCCAAGGTGGTGCGCGATGCCCCCTGCCAGGCGGTCATCGAACAAGGCGATGACGTTGATCTGGGCCGCATTCCGGTGCAGACCTGCTGGCCCGGCGATGCTGGCCCGCTGATCACCTGGGGCCTGGTCGTCACCAAGGGGCCGCACAAGGAGCGGCAGAACATGGGCATCTACCGCCAGCAGGTGATCGGCCGCAACAAGGTCATCATGCGCTGGCTCAGCCACCGCGGTGGCGCCCTGGACTTTCGCGAGTGGCAGCAAAAGCACCCCGGCCAGCCATTTCCGGTCGCGGTCGCATTGGGCGCCGATCCGGCAACCATTCTCGGCGCGGTCACCCCGGTGCCCGACAGCCTGTCCGAATACGCTTTTGCCGGCCTGCTGCGTGGCCAGCGCACCGAACTGGTCAAGTGCCGGGGCAGTGAGCTGCAAGTACCGGCCAGTGCCGAAATCATCCTCGAAGGGGTGATCCACCCGGACGAGATGGCCGAGGAAGGCCCGTTCGGTGACCATACCGGCTATTACAACGAAGTCGACCGCTTTCCAGTGTTCACCGTCGAGCGCATTACCCGCCGCGAAAAACCGATCTACCACAGCACCTACACCGGCCGCCCGCCGGATGAGCCAGCGATCCTCGGCGTGGCCCTGAACGAGGTGTTCGTGCCGATCCTGCAGAAGCAGTTCCCGGAGATCACCGACTTCTACCTGCCGCCGGAAGGCTGCTCCTACCGGATGGCGGTGGTGTCGATGAAGAAGCAGTATCCAGGCCACGCCAAGCGGGTCATGCTTGGGGTCTGGAGCTTCCTGCGCCAGTTCATGTATACCAAGTTCGTGATCGTGGTCGATGACGACATCAACACCCGCGACTGGCACGATGTGATCTGGGCCATCACCACCCGCATGGACCCCAAGCGCGACACAGTGATGATCGACAACACCCCGATCGACTACCTGGATTTCGCCTCGCCAATTTCTGGTCTGGGGAGCAAAATGGGTCTGGATGCCACCAACAAGTGGCCCGGCGAGACCACCCGCGAATGGGGTGTAGCCATTGCCCAGGACCCCACCGTGGTGCAACGAATCGACGCACTCTGGGCCGAGCTGGGAATCGATTGATGAAAGTCACCCTGCAACCCTCGGGGCACGTACTGGAACTACAACCCGGCGAGCGCATCATCGATGCGGCTCGGCGCCTGGGTTTCGATGCGCCGCAAAGCTGTCGCAATGGCAACTGCCACATCTGCGCCGCCAATCTGATCAGCGGCCGGGTGCGCCAGGGCGACTCACAGCTTGCCCAAGGCGAACTCTTCACCTGCCTGGCCGAGCCACTGGAAGACTGCGAACTGCACTGGGACGGCGTCCTGGCCCCCGGCGAGCTGCCGCTGCGCAGCCTGGCTTGTCAGCTCGAAGAACTTCAGGAGCTCGGTGGCGATGTCTGGCGTGTGCGCCTGCGCACCCCGGCCGGCAAACCCCTGCACTACCATGCCGGCCAGTATCTGCTGCTCGAGCGCGACGACGGCGAGGCCTCTGCCTTCTCCATCGCCTCAGCACCATCGGAACCGCGACTGCTGGAGTTGCACATCCTGAGCCGGGAAGCTTCGGCCCAGCAACTAATAGAACAGTTGCAGCAACAGCGCATGGCCCGGGTCAAGGCTCCCTTTGGCAACTGCCACCTGCTGGAGCTGCCCAACCGCCCACTGGTACTGATTGCTGCCGGCACCGGGCTGGCGCAAATGCAGAGCCTGATCCAGGACGCCCTTAGCCGAGGCTTTGAGCACCCGATCCATCTGTACTGGGGGGTACGCAAGACCGCTGACCTGTATCAGGCACCTTACTGGGAACAGTGGCGAGCACACCCCAACTTGTATCTGGAACAGGTGGTTAGCGACCAGCCTGACTGGCCAGGACGCCAGGGCATGCTGCACCAGGCCGTGTGCGAAGACCTGGCGGACCTGGCCGATTACGAGTTCTATGTGAGCGGCTCACCAGTGATGGTCTATGCCACGCTCGACGCTCTAGTAGCGGCCGGAATGCCGGCCGAGCGCATGCATGCCGACGTATTCGCTTATGCCCCAAGAGGTCAATGAGAGGCTAAAAGCGAATTAATTGTCCATCAGGGCTTCACCAAACCGGCTTTTAGGTCGCACTATAGAGCCACAAACTCTTTCCACCACTTGGGAAGCCCCGTGCCATTTGACAGTATACGGACAGACTGACAACGCATGCGCCTGATCAGATCATTGCCTCTGCTGCTTCTGATGCTGGGCCTGAGCCCTGGCCTTCTGGCCCAAGGCAGCCAGTTGAACCTGACCAGCCTGAACTGGCCACCGTACAGCGCCGAGTCTCTGCCCGGCCAAGGCAGCATCACCAGCCGGATTCGCCAGGCACTAGCCAACTATGACCTTGATCTGGCAGTTCGTTTCCTGCCCTGGAACCGGGCAATAAAGCAGGCGACCGAAGACCCCTACTACCTCGGCTACTATCCCGAATACCTGTCCCCGAACTCTGATTGCCTGTACTCCAAGGCCCTGGGTAGCAGCCCGCTGGGCCTGGCCTACCATAGTGACCTGGCCCTGCACTGGGAAACGCTGGAGGATCTAAGCCCCTATCGGATCGGGGTGGTTAGCGGTTATCACCACACTCAGGCCTTTGATCAGCAGGTGGCGGCCGGCCTGCTACAGGTCGAAGAAGGGGCCAACGACCAGATCAACCTGCTCAAATTACTGTATCGGCGGGTCGATCTGGTAGTAGTCGATCGAGAGGTCATGCGGCACTGGCAGAACCAGCTACCAAGCCTGCGTCGGGCCCGAGACCAGTTACAGTTTCACCCCCGGCTACTGGGCGAGTTGAGCCTGCACGTCTGCTTCAACAATACCCAGGCCGGCCGCGCCGCCCGAGACAAACTGGACCGTCAACTTTAGGCCGAACGCGACTTGGGCGCAGGCAGTTGCGGCAGGTCGTGCAGCATCAGCTCAAAGCCCTCCTGCAGAGTGCGCTGACTGGCCTGGTACTCACCGATATGCTCCAGCATGCGCGCCAGCTCGGCGCAGGTCTGAATATCCTTGCGACTGGCAAAGCTGGCCTCCAGATACTCTCGAGCCTTGCCCCACAGGCTGTTACGCAGAGCCAGTCGGCCAAGCGCCAGCAGCAGGGTCGGATTATGCGGGTGTTCGGCCAACCAGCGCTCAGCCCCAGCCAACTGCCGTGCAGGATCTTTACCCTGGACCAACCCATAAAGGTGTACCAGCCGGTCGTGATAATGCTGGCGCAGACTCTCGCGCAGCAGTTCCTCGGCTTGCGCCTCTGCCCCGATTGCACGCAGTTGCAGAGCATAGGCCTCAATCAGCGCCGGGTCCTGACGCAACTCCCTGGGCAGCTTCTCCCAGAGCTGGCTGAGCGGACTGGACTGGCCAGCATCCAACTGACGGCTACGCTGACCGGCCTGGCCCAGCAAGGCTATGTAGACTTGATGTTCCAGTGCCTGCTGGTCAGTAGCCTTGAGTACTTTGTGCCGGCGCAGATCCGGCAACAACTGCTCAAGCCGATCCCAGTCCTCAAGCCGCAGGTAGAGCTGACTCATCAGCTTCAGGGCATAAAGATGCTTGGGATGCTGCTTGCGCAGCCGGGTCAGGGTAGCCAGAGCCTGCTCCAATTGACCACGGGCAATCTGCAGTTGAGCCTGGGTTACTGCGATCGCCACATCGGCCTTGGGATTGCTTTCGTAGGCTTCACGCAGCAGGCTGTCGCACTCGGCATAATCTTCCATTTCATGCGCAGCCCGGGCGGCGGCCAGATAATTGATCAACGGCAACTCGGCCTGCGGAGCCGAACGCTTGAGCAGACGTAAGGCAGTAGCCCAGTGGCCCTCGGCGAACTCCAGCAAGCCCCGGGTCGCAACCTCGTTGGCCCGACGCTGACGATTGCGCCGTGACCAGGGATTGATTCGCCGGCCAGAGGCATTGAGCAGGCGAACAAGAGCCCGCAGCAGGCTGTACAGTAACCATAGCGCCAGCAGAAAACCGACCCCAACCCAGATACTGGTCTCAATCGACATGTTGCGCCAGGCGATCAGCAGATAGCCAGGATCTTCAGCCACCGCCATGCCCAGCAGCGCGGCGACCAGCAGGACCGCCAGGACTGCCAGATAGCTCTTGCTCATCAGTCAGCCTCCGCGTTACCAGCCGGCAGACTACGGCGACTCTGGATATAGGCCGCCAGCCCCTGCTGCAGTGGCGCCAGATCAGGCGGCTCGATACCAACCGGCACCTCGATCAGACCGGTCAACTGGCCCTGCATCGCCCGCACCTGGGGGTTATCCAGCTCAAAGAACTGCTGCAGGATGGCGTCTGCCCGCTCCAGACTATTGCGATAAACCTGACTCTCGCCGCGCAGCGCGGCCCACTGGGCCAGCTCCAGGGTCAGCTGCAGAGTACGCTGCACCCGCTGCATCTCGGCTTCGTCGAGTAGCGGAGTGATCACCTTGCCGCGCTGGAAGTCGACCCGCACATAACGTTCCAGACGCATCAACACCCGCTCCCAGCGGTCACGCCGGGCCAGTCGGTCTTCATACTCGTCTTCCACGGTGACCTCATCCGGGTCGAACACCGGCACCGGGAGCGCGACCAGCCGGCCGACCTGATCACGCAAAGCGCTCAGGCGCAGGAACAACCCCGGACGGTCAAGCACTGGCAAAGCATCAAGCTGGGCCTGATAACCGGCCAGTTGCTCGCGCACGGCGAACACGCCGCTGTCAGGCTGACTTTGCAGAATCGCATCAACCGCCGTCAGCAGCTCACGGGCCGAGGCTACATCCTGAGTGGCCAACAGGCGCAACGACGCCAGACGCAAGAGAAACTCGGCTTCAGCCAGCTTCCAGTCGGCCCGGGCATCGCCCTGCAGCGCCTCCAGACGCTGGCTCAGTGCTTGCTGACTACGCTGCAGATCGGCCAGCAGACGCTCAGTTCGCTGCCAGTCAGCCGCTTGCGGAAGGCCCTCCAGCCGGTTGGCCAGCACCTGCTCATTGTGTTGCTGAAGTTCAGCCAGGCGCTCAAGCTGCGCATCCACCGTCACCTGCTCAGCGATGAAAGCCTGCGTCTGATACCAGTGCCAGGCGCTCAGCCCCAGGGCCGCCAACGCTACCAGCAGGGCCAGCATGCCCAGCCCGCGTCCACTCTTGCGCTCACTGGCGACAGGCTTGGGTGACGTTTTCGGCGATTCGACCTTACCTGCGCCGGCTGCCGGGGTTGTCGTTTTAGCCACCGGCTCGTCCAGCGGCGCCTCTTCCCGGGTTTCCCTGTTGTTCTGATCAGTCGGTTCCACGCTGTTCCCCTATTTCAGCCCAGCGGATGAGCAGCCAACGCAGCTACCACCGCCGCATCATCCGCGCCATGGCACACAATCACATCATCACAGCCCAGGGCCCTGGCCCGCTCAGCCACCCGCGCGCCCGGCACCCAGCAGCGCCAATGGCGTTGCTCGGCCCAGGTCGCACCAGCAGCCTGATGCCAGAACTCCAGCGCCTGGACGCTCAATATCAGTATTCCCCGCACACCGGCCGCCGTCGCAGCCGCCAGCTGGCGAGGCAGCTCCGGCGCAGGCAAGCGCCGGTACAGCTCCAGGTAATCCACCGTTCCGCCTGCCGCACGTACCTCGCTGGCCAACAACTCACGGCCACCGACGCCGCGCCAGATCAGCAGCCGCGGCTCAGGCTCGGCCAAGACCTCACGCCACGGCGCCAGACGCATCAGCGCCTCGCTGTCCTGGCCGTCCTGCGGAATATGCACACGCAGGCCATAGGCCTCAAGCTCGGCAGCCGTCGCCGCGCCTACGGCAAACCAGTCGACTCCGGCCGGTACCTGGGGCCAGTAGCGATCCAGGCGCTCCAACCCCAGCCGGGCGGCCACCGGGCTGACTACCATAACTGCCCGATAACGATCCAGTTCCAGCATCAGACTGCGCTGCTCCGGAGTTTCCGGCTCTGGTTCTATATGCAGCAAAGGCACGCTCAGGCTACTGATCCCTCGCTGCTCAAGCTGACCGGCCAGGCGCTGGTTGTCCGCCTCGGCCCGGGTCAGCAGAACCAACGGCGTCACTGCGCGTAAACCGCGTCCAGAATCGCCTGGGCCCCCTGGGCCAGCAATTGCTCGGCAACCGCCACACCCAGCGCTTCGGGATCCTGTTCATCGCCGCGAGCCTCGGCGCGCAGCAGTTGCTTGCCATCTGGGTCGCCAACCAGCCCGCGCAGCCAGAGCTGGCCATTGGCGCGTTCGGCATAACAGGCAATCGGCACCTGGCAGCCACCATTCAAACGCCGGTTCAGCGCCCGTTCAGCACGAACCCGCAGAGCGCTGTCCTGGTCATTGAGCGGCGCCAGCAGCGCCTGCAGTTCGAGATCATCGCTGCGGCACTCGATACCGACCGCGCCCTGGCCACCGGCCGGCAGACTCTCTTCCGGCGGCATGGCGTAGCGAATGCGTTGCTCGAAGCCCAGGCGCATCAGCCCGGCGGCGGCGAGGATAATGGCGTCGTACTCGCCGGCATCCAGCTTGGCCAGCCGGGTGTTGACGTTGCCGCGCAGAAAGCGCACCACCAGGTCCGGGCGGCGGGCCATCAACTGCGCCTGCCGGCGCAGACTGGAAGTCCCGACCACGCTGCCCTCAGGCAGGCTGTCCAGACTGTCAAAACGGTTGGAAACGAAGGCGTCCCGCGGATCTTCACGCTCACAGATGACATACAGACCCAACCCCTCGGGGAACGCCATGGGCACATCCTTCATCGAATGCACAGCCAGATCCGCCTCACCCTCAAGCATGGCGGTTTCCAGCTCCTTGACGAACAGTCCCTTGCCGCCGATCTTGGCCAGCGGGGAGTCCAGCAGCTTATCACCCCGGCTGACCATGGGGACCAGGCTGACACTCAGCTCAGGATGCAGTTGTTCCAGGCGCGCCTTGACGTATTCGGCCTGCCACAGGGCCAGGGCGCTCTTGCGGGTGGCAATTCGCAGATGTCGAGTCATGGGATTCTCATTCAAAGCCAAGGGGCATGATACGCCATGCCCTGCCCTGCATCCACGCGGGCGGTTGCCGCAGAGATCTCACAGCTTCTCCATCAACTTGCGAACCCCGGGCACATGCCGGCGACTGACCGTCAGGGTTTCCTCGGGCAAGCCCTTGAGATACAGATGAAAGTGGCCAACGGCACTGCGCTGCAAGCGCTCGATCCGGGCACGGGCCACCAGCGCATTACGGTGAATCCGGACAAAATAATCGCCAAACTCTTCTTCAAGAGCCTTGAGCGGCTCGTCCAGCAGCACTTCACCACCGCTGTGACGCAGAGTGACGTATTTGTGGTCGGCAATGAAGTACAGCACATCCTCGATCGGCACCAACTCCACGCCCTTGCGGGTGCGGGCGCTGATATGACTGCGCACCAGCCCTTCCTCGGCCAAGCCGTTGGACTTGCCAAGACTGGCCAATTGCATGCGATTGAGCTTCTGCGCCTTGGCCAGCGCCTCAGCCAGCGCCTCACTGCGCACAGGCTTGAGCAGATAGCCCACGGCACTGACATTAAAGGCCTCAAGCGCGTATTCACCATGGGCGGTACAGAACACCACCGCAGGGGCGTCATTGAGCTCACATAGCCGGGCGGCCACCTGCAGGCCATCAAGTCCGGGCATACGGATATCCAGCAACACGATGTCTGGGTGCTGTTCGCAAACCAGTTGCAGCACCTCATGACCATTACAAGCCATATCCGGCAAAGCACTGTAGCCCGGCATGGCTGACACCAGGCGGGCCAGCCGTTCACGGGCCAGGGGTTCATCATCGGCGATCAGTACTTTCATGCCTCAGTGACTTCTCTGCGATAAATGAGAGGGTTGCTTACAAGCATAGACCAGCTTACTAAAGAAGCGCGGCCCTTGGCGCCAGGCTTCAACCCGCGCCGATGCGCCAAACAGCGCGACCAAGCGGGCCCGGATATTATCCAGCGCCATCCGCGCGCCCTGATGGCTGTCATCCTGCAATGGACAACTGTTTGAGACCTCCAGTTCGACCTGCCCGTCATGCCAATGGCCACTGATCAGAATATCGCCACCGCTGACGCTGGGCTGCAAGCCATGCAGGATAGCGTTCTCCAGCAGCGGCTGCAGAGTCAGTAGCGGCATGGGGGTGTCTGGCGGCAGTTGCTCGACCTGCCAGTCCACCTTGAGCCGGTCACCCAGACGATATTGCTCGATACGCAGATAGCCTTCACACAGCCGCCGCTCGGCCGCCCAGTCGGCCAGCCCATCGGCGTCGGACAGATTGGCCCGAAACAGGTCGGACAGATCCAGTACGGCGTTTTCCGCCTTGCGTGGATCGGAGTCGATCAGACTGACAATGCTGTTCAGGCTGTTGAACAGAAAGTGCGGACGAATGCGTGATTGCAGCGCCTGCAACCGGGCCCGGGTCTCGGCCTGGTTCTGGCGCTGCCACTGTTGTTGCAGGTAAAAGTAGCGTAGCAGCAGACTGGTCATGATCAGTGCAATCATGCCATGGCGCAGCAACTGCTCGGGCTGCCAGCGCAATGGGCCGAGCATGCCCTGCTGCAGCCACTCGCCAAGAATGGTAAACGCCAGGGTCAGACCAATAACCACCGCATAACAGACCGCAATCGCCAGCCCCAGAGCCCGGCGTTGCATCCAGCCGCGCAGCCGGCACAGTACCGCCGCCGACAACAGCACTATCCATTGCACGAACAGCGAAGCCATGGCCAACCCAAGCCAGTCGAAACCACCGGTTGCCGGTTGCGCCAGCACCCACAACAGCACCACCAGCTCGGCCAGCACCACCAAGGTGAAGACCGCCAAAGATGAACACAGATCGGGGAGGAAAAAATCCTCCCCGACATAGGGCTGTTTGAGCAGTTTCCAGAATCCGTTCGCCATTCGCGCAGTGTCCGCCAGCCGGGCGCCCTCGCGCAAGCCTGAAGTGGTATGCTATGGCGCTTTCATCCAGTGTAATGCGGGATCTTCCGGACATGAGCCAAGACAAGACAACCAACCAATCCTGGGGCGGCCGCTTCAGCGAGCCGGTCGACGCCTTCGTCGCCCGTTTCACCGCCTCGGTGGACTTCGATCAACGCCTGTACAAACACGATATCCAGGGCTCGATCGCCCATGCAACCATGCTTTGCAAGGTTGGCGTGCTGAGCGAAGCCGAGCGCGACGCGATCATCGACGGGCTGACCGAGATTCAGGCCGAGATCGAGGCCGGCCAGTTCGACTGGCGGGTAGATCTGGAAGACGTACACATGAACATCGAGGCGCGCCTGACCGCGCGTATCGGCATTACCGGCAAGAAACTGCACACCGGCCGTTCGCGCAACGACCAGGTCGCCACTGATATCCGTTTGTGGCTGCGCGAGGAGATTGACGCCATCGTCGCCGAGCTCGAACGCCTGCAGCGCGGCCTGCTGGATCAGGCCGAGCAGCACGCGGCAGTGATCATGCCCGGTTTCACTCATCTGCAAACCGCTCAACCAGTCACTTTCGGCCACCACCTGCTGGCCTGGTTCGAAATGCTCCAGCGCGACCGTGAGCGCCTGCAGGACTGCCGCAAGCGGGTCAACCGCATGCCGCTGGGTTCGGCAGCATTGGCCGGCACCACCTACCCGATCGATCGCAGCATCACCTGCGAACTGCTGGGCTTTGAGGCCGTCTCGGGCAACTCACTGGACGGCGTGTCCGACCGCGATTTTGCCATCGAATTCTGCGCTGCTGCCGCCCTGGCGATGATGCACCTGTCGCGCTTCTCCGAAGAGCTGGTGCTATGGACCAGCGCCCAGTTCAACTTCATCGAACTGCCCGACCGCTTCTGCACCGGCTCTTCGATCATGCCGCAGAAGAAAAATCCCGACGTGCCGGAGCTGGTGCGCGGCAAATCCGGCCGGGTTTACGGCCACCTGATGGGCCTGCTGACCCTGATGAAGAGCCAGCCGCTGGCCTACAACAAGGACAATCAGGAAGACAAGGAACCGCTGTTCGATGCGGTCGACACCCTGCGCGACAGCCTACGCGCCTTCGCCGACATGATCCCGGCGATCAAGCCGCGCGTGGAGGTGATGCGCGAAGCGGCACGGCGTGGCTTCTCCACCGCGACCGACCTGGCCGACTACCTGGTACGCAAGGGCATCCCGTTCCGTGACTGCCACGAGATCGTCGGCCACGCGGTGAAATACGGGGTGGACAGTGGCAAGGATCTGGCCGAGATGAGCCTGGACGAACTGCGCCGCTTCAGCGACCAGATCGGCGAGGATGTATTCGAAGTGCTGACTCTGGAAGGCTCGGTCAATGCCCGCGACCATATCGGCGGCACCGCACCGGCTCAGGTGCTGGCGGCGGTAGGCCGTGGACGGCAACTGCTGGCGGGCTGAGTAACGCGCCGCCCTGGCCAGTCGCTTCGCGGCGGGCCAGGGCGTTCAGATAGCGCCGGGTAAATAGTCTCGGTCGCTCGTTTAGCGCGCTTCAACCAACAACAGATAATCGCCACTACCCGAATTGCCGTAGGCCGAGCCGATCAGTTGATAGTCGCCTGGCTCAAGATGCAGGTTCAGGCCAGCATTGGTCCCACCGGCACCGTCATCATCCTCTTCCTGACGACCATTGCCCTCCAGCTTCAGATAGGCATCGAAGGCACTCGAGTACAGCTCAATACGATAGCTGCCAGCCTCGCTGATACGCAGCGTGGTGTTCGCCGTACGGCCGTTGCTCAGAGACCCGGCCACGGCATCCCCCGGCCGCACCAGACTACCGACCGAACGCACCGGGCTCAGGCTACTGCTCAGGGTAAACAGGCCGCTGTCGCTGCCGACACTGGAAGCCTTGACGCTGTAGCTGCCCGGCTCAACCAGGGTAACGATCTGGGCGTCATAGCCCTGGCCGGCACCGTCATCGTCGGTGACGTTCAGGCCCTGCCCTTCGAGCTGCAGGTAGCTGTCGACCTCAACCGAACTCATGCGCAAACGCAGCATGCCGCGACTGGGCACATTCAGGCTGTAGGTCCGCGCCTCGCTGGTAGCCAGGCCAGTGATTTCATCACCCAGGCGCAAGGCGCCTTCATTGACCAGCATCAGATCGGCCGGCAACGTCCGGCGATTCAATGCCAGACTGTAGACACCCGCTTCCGAGTCACCCCAACTGCCGGCGATCACCTGATAGCTACCGGCCTGCAACAGGGTCGACAGCCGAGAGTTGGTGCCGTTGCCACCATCGTCATCTTCCAGCTCCAGGCCATTGCCCTGCAACTTGAGCACTGCATCAAACTCATCGGAATCCAGCGTCAGCTCGTACAGGCCGGCCTCGCTGACCGTCAGCTGATATTGGTTGGCACTGCCCGTCAGCACCCCGTGGATCGGCTCACCTACGACCAGCTCGCCCTGATTGTGCGGGATCACCGGCTCCAGGGTCAGACGGAAGGGGCCATAGGCACTACTGTCGGCGCCGCTGACAGTCAGGGTGTAGCGTCCATCGGCAGGCGGCGTCAGGTACAGAGTCCCGGGGCGCGGGCCATTAATCAGTTGTTGCTGCTGGTCGAGCAAAGTGAACACCGGGGCGCTCAGCGCACCTTCCTGGCTGACCCGGATCATTTCGCCCTGACGCAGATTGAGGGTAAAGCTCTGGTAGCGCGTACCGTCCTTGTGATTAACGGCGCTGCGCGTGGTGATTTCACCAGCCAGCGTCCTGACACCATCTGCCGGGGTGGTAGCTGTTTGAGTCACGGCACAACCGGACAACGCCAGACCAAGAACCAGAGTGCCTAGCGGAGCAAAACGAAAGAGGGATATGGAGTGCATGCTAATCCTTACAATGCAAGATACTGGTCCGCTCTTGGACCTGAACAGCGCCACACCGAACGGGGTGGCGCTGGCAACACGGGGCTGGCCCCGGCCTGACTATAACCGAATTCAGGACCCGGGTGGTGTCAAGGCTGAGGTTGTTGCTGAGTAATACAGTGGATATTGCCGCCGCCGAGCAGAATTTCCCGCCCCGGAACCATCACGACCCGGCGCTCGGGAAACAGCTGGGTCAATATCTCGCGGGCCTGTTCATCGGCGGGATCAGCAAAACTGGGGGCGACGATGCCACCGTTGACGATCAGGAAGTTGACGTAGGACCCGGCTAGGCGGATCGACGGATCACGCGGCTGAGTGCCGGCTACCCGATCCACCCCGGCGCACTCTTCGGCCGAGGCCTGCAGCGGTCCAGGAATCGGCATCCGATGCACCAACAGCTCCCGACCCTTTGCATCCCGACTGGCCTGCAACACCTTGAGCGCAGCCTGGCAACGTGGATAGTTGGGATCGGCCTCGTCATCGGTCCAGGCCAGCAGCACTTCACCGGGCCGCACAAAGCAGCAGAAATTGTCGACGTGCCCGTCTGTCTCGTCGTTGTAAAGCCCCTGCGGCAACCAGATCACCTTGTCGATGCCCAGGTAGTCGCTGAGCCGCAGCTCAATCTCCTCGCGCACCAGATGCGGGTTGCGGTTGGGATTGAGCAGGCATTCCTCGGTGGTGATCAGCGTACCCTCGCCATCGACATGAATGGCGCCACCTTCCAGCACAAAACCGTCAGTACGGTAGCGCGGGCAGCGCTCCAGCCCGAGGATCTTGCCGGCCACCTGATCGTCACGCTGCCAGGGCCAGTACAAGCCGCCATTGAAGCCACCCCAGGCGTTGAAGGTCCAGTCGACCCCACGCAAACCGCCCTGACCATTGATGACAAAGGTCGGCCCGGTATCGCGTACCCAGGCATCGTCACTGCTCATCTCCAGTACCCGAATTCCCGGATGGTCGAGCTGGGCGCAGGCATTTTCGTACTGGCCGGCGGAGACGCAGACACTGACCGGCTCGAATCCGGCAATCGCCTTGGCTACTTCGGCAAACGCCGCCTGAGCCGGCTTGGCCCCAAGTCGCCAATTGTCCGGGCGCTCTGGCCAGACCATCCAGGTCTGGCCGTGCGGCGCCCATTCGGCGGGCATGTAAAAGCCATCGGCCCGTGGGGTGGAATGCAGGGTATACATGGTCAGGACTCCAGCGAACCATCCAGGGTCTTGATCGGCCCATACAGATTTGGCCGACGATCACGGAATACACCCCAGGCGCTGCGGATATGTTCCAGTTGATCGAGATCGAACTGCTGGACCAGCACGCCCTCCTCGGTCTGGTTCAGCTCCTGAACCTTCTCGCCCAACTGGTTGGCAATAAAGGAAGAGCCGTAGAAGCTGATGTCGTAATCGCCCTGAACCTCCTTGCCGATCCGGTTGCTGGCCACCAACGGCATCAGGTTGGCACCGGCATGGCCCTGCTGGACCCGCTGCCAATGCTCCCGGGAATTGATGTTCGGGTCATGCGGTTCGGTGCCGATCGCAGTCGGATAGAACAATACTTCCGCGCCCAGCAGCGCCATCGCCCGGGCGCATTCGGGGAACCACTGGTCCCAGCAAATCCCGACCCCGATCCGCGCATAGCGGGTATCCCAGACCTTGAACCCGGTATCGCCGGGATTGAAGTAGTACTTTTCGTGATAACCCGGGCCATCGGGAATGTGGCTCTTGCGGTAGACCCCAAGGTTGCGTCCATCGGCATCGATGATCGCAATGCTGTTGAACCGGGCCCGGCCGGCCAGCTCGAAGAAACTGATCGGCAGCACCACTTCCAGCTCCCGAGCCAGTTGCTGGAAATGCGCAATAGCCGGATTTTCATCGACTGTGGTCGCCAGTTGCAGGTAGTCGGCATTGGGTTTCTGGCAGAAATACGGAGTCTCGAACAACTCCTGAATCAGGATGATCTGCGCCCCCTTGGCGGCGGCCTCACGCACCAGGCGTTCGGCTTTGGCAATATTGTCCTGACGATCCCAGCTACAACTCATCTGGGTGGCGGCAACGCTGACGAGACGAGACATGACAGACTCCTAGGTGAGGGGGTTTTAGTCTTTATATTCGATAAATATCTGCCTTACAAGCTAAAAAACACACTATAGCTTTCACATGACAAAAAAAATGCCGATTTTTATCTGCAAAACCGCTGAGCTGCTGCATTCAGAATAGTCGCTAAGCCCGCGTACGCCGAACCGAGCAACCGGCCAGTAAATCGCGTCGGCACTACCGCGGTTGCTGGCGGTAAAACGCGCACAGATGCTGATAGACCCGCGGCCAGGCCTGGTGCAGTGGTGCGGGATTTTCAAAGAAACTTTCCGAGAGTACCGCGAAGAACTCGGCCGGATCTTCCAGAGCGTATTCGTCGACCGGCAGCCAGTCGCCCTGCTCAGCTCGCCGGGCCAGATCATCCCAGGCGGCCTGCATATCGCGCTGCCAGGCATCGGCATCCATCCCGGCATGCAGCGGCGGCGCGCCGTTGGCGCCGGACTGGCGCATATCCAGGGTATGCGCCAACTCATGGATTACCACGTTGTAGCCCTGACCCTGACCAGAGGCCAGGACATCGGCCAGCGACAACACCACCGGCCCGCGCTCCCAGGCTTCGCCGCTACGCTCACTGAGTTCCTCATGGACCACGCCAGCCTCGTCCATCCACTGGTGCTCGGTAACAAACGGCCCGTCATAAATGATCAGAGTGCGCCAGCCGGCATACCAGTCCAGGCCCAACTCCAGCACCGGCAACGCTGCCATGCCAGCAATTCGCAGGCGCAGCCGGTCATCCAGTTCGGCGCCCTGCACAGCCACCAGATGTTTGCGCAGCAGAAAACGCAGAGCCAGATCCTGCAGACGCTGGCGCTGGTCGGCCGACAAGCGTTGCCAGGCCGGCCAGTCACCCAGCGCCCGTTGCCAATCCTGCGGCCCGACCTGCAAACGGGCCAGACGCTGATTTTCGCGCCAGAGCTTCCAGCGCCACCACAGCCCCATCAGTCAGCTCGCACCGGCGCCAGCAGCGGCGGCAGATACAGGCCCAGATAGGCCAGCATCATCCGGGTCGCTTCCTGACACATGGCCGGCGTCAGGCGCCCGTGCTGCTGGTAATCGACCGCCAGCAGCTTGTCTGCCGCCTGCATGGCCAGGGTAAAGATATCGACCTGATCCGGCAGCACCGGCAGTTGAAAATGCCGCTCCAGGCAGACCCGTAGGCTGTCGCCCAACTGCCGGTCATGCTGGCGGTCGGCCTGACGGATCGCCGCCAGCTCATGGGCACCGAGGATCAGTTCACAGGCTGCCGGATGGGTCTGGTAGTAGTGCTGAAAACGCGCCTCCAGCTGCTCGACCAGCGCCATCCAGCTGGCAGGTGCCGGCTGCGGGAACGGTGCGTTCAGCACTTCATCCAGCTCGGCAAACACCCGCAAGGCCAAAGCCGCCAGCACATCACCCAACTGCGGAAAGAAGTGATAGACCGATGAAGGCGGTATCTCGGCCTCCTCAGCGATGGTGTAGATCGACAGCTCCGCCAGGCTCTGGTGGCTGAGCAGGCGCACAGTAGCATCGAGAATCCGTTCGATCCGCTCCTGGCTGCTGGCTCGACGTTTCGGGACTTTTGGCTTGGTCATGGTTTGGCCGCTTTATCGCATATCGCGCAGACGATACCACAGCAAGGCCAAAGCCCGGACCGCCACCTGCAACGGCGCCCCCGGCGGCACCAGCGGATGCCGCAGCCGGGCAAACAGATCAAAGCCCTGAGCCCGGCCGATCAATGCCTGGGCCATCAACTGCCCGGCCAGCCCGGCCAGCGCCACGCCCTGCCCCGAATAGCCCTGGGCAAACAGCACCCGGCTGCCGATGCGGCCAAACTGTGGCGCCTTGGTGGCGGTCATCGCCACCTGACCACCCCACAGATATTCGAAGTCCTGCTCGGCCAGCGCCGGGAATACCTGCGCCATGCGCCCGCGCATGACTGCCCGCAAACGCTCGGGATGGCCATCGCGGGCACTGGCCCGGCCACCGAACAGCAGCCGATTGTCAGCACTCAGGCGGTAATAGTCGATCAGATGGTTCATGTCGCAGACCGCAGCCCGCGACGGAATCAGTTGCTCGGCCAGATCTCCGAGCGGCGCCGTGGCACCAATATAGCTGCCGATCGGCATAAACCGACGCTGGGTCCAGGGCAGCAGCGTGCCGATATAAGCATTGCCGGCCAGAATCAGTTGCTCGGCCCGGACCTGCCCGTGCGAGGTACGCACAGTCACCCCCAAGCCGTCCTGCTGCCAGTCCAGCACCCTTGAGCGCTCAAACAATTGAGCCCCGCTCGCCTGCGCCACACGCGCCAGCCCCAATAAATAATTGAGCGGATGCAGGTCACCACCACCCCAGTCCATGACCCCGGCCTGATAATCGGCGCGCAGCAACTGCTGCAGACTGGCTCGATCATGGAACGCCAGTTGCTGGTAATCCAGCGCTTGTAACGAAGCCTGCCACTGCTGCAACTCATCGACCTGACGGGGCTTGTTGGCCACCAGCAGGATGCCGGCCTTCAAATCACAGTCGATGGCATGCTCGGCCACCCGCCGGCGCAACAGTTCAACCCCCTCAACCGACAAGGCCCAGACCTTGCGTGCATCGGCCGCGCCCAGTTGACGCACCAGGGTTGCATAGTCACAGGCCGGCCCGGGGTTGATCTGTCCGCCATTGCGCCCGGAGCAGCCCCAGCCGATCTGCTCGGCCTCCAGCAGGATGACCCGGCGCCCGGCCTGGGCCAGTTCCAGCGCTGCCGAGACCCCGGTAAAGCCACCGCCGACGATACAGACGTCGGCGCGGCGCTCGCCGCTGAGCGCAGGGTGCGCCGGTGCTGAATGGGCACTGGCCTGATACCAGGTCGGTTGAGCGATCATAGGTTTTTCCTTGAGCAAACGATTAAGGAAACACTGATTAAATCAGTTTTGGCGTTGACCCCAAGCAACGGCGCGAGCCATCCAGGGGACACAAAAATCCCGCCACGCAGGCGGGATTTTCGTATCAGCAGCAGGCCACACTCAGACCGTATGCAGATACCACATATACTCCAGGTCAGAGATGGTTTTCTCGAACTCGTCCAGCTCGCTTTCCTTGCACAGCTCGAACACGTCCAGATACTCCTCGCCGATGTAGGCTTTCATCACCTCGGAGTTTTCCAACTCTCGCAGCGCGTCACGCAGGTTGGTCGGCAGCGACACCTCGTGCTGCTCGTAGGCATTGCCCTCAGTCATCTCTGGCGGCTCGATCTTGTTGCTGATGCCATAGTGGATGGCGCTGAGCAGCGCGGCCATGAGCAGATAAGGGTTGGCATCGGCACCGGCCAGGCGATGCTCGATCCGCATCGCTTCCGGCTCGCCACCGGGCACCCGAACTGCCACGGTACGGTTGTCGATCCCCCAGGTCGGCGCACAGGGCACATAGAAGCCGGCACTGAAACGGCGGTAGGAGTTTACGTTCGGGCACAGGAATGCCATGTACTGCGGCAGGCACTCGAGCAGACCACCAATCGACCAGCGCAGCAGATCACTCAGACTGCCATCGGGATTGGGCGCGAACACATTGCGGCCATCCTTGTCGACCAGGCTGATGTGTACATGCATGCCATTGCCGGCCTGATCGTAATAAGGCTTGGCCATAAAGGTGGTGTCCATCTCGTGATCATAGGCCACGCTCTTGATCACCCGCTTGAGCAAGACGTTGTAGTCACAGGCCTTCACCGGATCATCGACGTGATGCAGGTTGACCTCGAACTGACCAGGCGCCGATTCGGCGACGATGGCGTCAGCGGGGATGCCCTGTTCGTGGGCAGCTTCGATGACGTCCTCGAGAAACTCGGCATACTCATCCAGATCATCCATCGAGTAGACCTGAACCGAGTTGGGGCGCTTGCCGGAGATGGGGGAACGGGGTGGTTGCGGGCGACCGGTGATGTTTTCCTGGTCGATCAGGTAAAACTCCAACTCAAAAGCTGAAACAATTTTCAGGTCAAATTCTTCGAAGCGTTGGGCGATGCGTTGCAGGACATAACGGGGATCAGCAAAGAAGGGCGTCGTTCGATCCAGCTCGAACATGGTCATCAGCAACTGTCCGGTTGGACGCTTCTGCCAGGGTTCGATACTCAGCGTCCCGGGGATTGGCATACAGATGCGATCAGCATCACCGATTTCCAACCCCAGTCCGGTTTCTTCAACCGTTGTGCCCTGGATGTTCAGGGCAAAGATCGAAGCCGGCAGGGCAATGCCCTTTTCATAGGCCTTGACCAGGGCGGAGCGGTCGATGCGCTTGCCGCGCACGATGCCGTTCATATCGGCGATCAATAGATCGATGAAGTGGATTTCCGGATGCTTGGCGAGGAACGCCTCAGCTTCCTGGACACTGGCAGGCTTGATGGCGGCTGCGACAGCCTTCACTGCGGTAGCGTCCGTTCCGGCTTGGGCTTGCATGGTTTGTCACCTGTTATTTGTAAAATATATCAATCACGTTAACTCTAAGATGAGAGTAAATCCGAAAGGCCTTGGGGAGTCAATAGAGCCGCACACGCCCAATCGCGGTGCACACTGCACCATTTAGGCCCATAGGGATCCCTAACACTCACGGCAAAGCGGTTTCATCTGTCAAAAAAAACGGGCTTTGTGTTAATTATTTTTTATTGCTATTGTGTAAAAAATCGAACAACAATGACGCCATGTCAGATATACAACACAGACTCAGCATCATGTCCACGACACGCAAACCCCTTATCGGCATCTCCTGTTGCACCGACCAGCTTGGCCTTCACCCGTTCCACATTGTCGGTGAGAAATACATTCTCGGCGTGGTCGATGGTGCCGGCGGCCTGCCTCTGTTGATCCCGGCACTGGGCGAGCGCCTGGATGCCGAGCAACTGCTCGATAATCTTGACGGCCTGCTGTTCACCGGCTCGCCCTCAAATGTCGAACCGCATCACTATCAAGGCCCAGCCAGTATCGAGGGCACTAAGCATGACCCCAAACGCGATGCCACCAACCTGCCGCTGATCAAGCGCGCCGTCGAGCGTGGCATCCCGGTGCTGGGTATCTGTCGCGGTTTTCAGGAAATGAATGTCGCCTTTGGCGGCAGCCTGCACCAGCGCCTGCACGAAGTCGGTGGATTCATCGAGCATCGTGAAGACAAGGAGCAGCCAGTTGATGTCCAATATGGGTTGTCCCACGAGGTTCAGATCGAACCGGGAGGACTACTCTATGAACTGTCAGGCCGCAACTCGGCACAGGTCAATTCCCTGCATACCCAGGGAGTGGACCAGCTGGCGCCCGGATTGCGGCCCGAAGCAACTGCGCCCGATGGACTGATCGAAGCCTTTTCGGTCAGCCAAGCTCCCAACTTCGCGCTGGGCGTGCAATGGCATCCAGAGTGGAAGGTCACGGAAAACCCCTTCTACCTGTCGATATTCAAGGCGTTTGGCGACGCCTGCCGGGCACGTGCAGCCAGGCACTCCTGAGGATTGTATGGACAAGATTGAAGCATGGCTCAAGGAACACAAGATCACTGAGGTGGAATGCATGGTCTCGGATTTGACCGGCATTGCCCGCGGCAAGATCGCGCCGACGATGAAGTTCATCTCGGAAAAAGGCATGCGCCTGCCCGAAAGCATTCTGTTGCAGTCGGTGACCGGTGACTACGTCGAAGATGACATCTATTACGAGCTGCTCGACCCGGCCGACATCGACATGGTCTGCAAGCCGGATGAAAGCGCCATCTATCTGGTGCCGTGGGCTATCGAGCCAACCGCACAGATCATCCACGACTGCTATGACAAGATGGGCAACCCCATCGACATGTCACCGCGCAACATCCTGAAGAAAGTGCTCAAGATGTATGCCGACAAGGGCTGGCAGCCACTGGTGGCACCGGAGATGGAGTTCTACCTGACTCGCCGCAACGAGGACCCTGACCTGCCGCTGCAGCCGCCGATCGGTCGCTCTGGACGCCAGGAAACCGGCCGGCAGTCATTCTCGATCGATGCCGCCAACGAATTCGATCCGCTGTTCGAAGACATGTACGACTGGTGCGAGGCCCAGGGCCTGGATCTGGATACCCTGATCCACGAAGAAGGCACCGCGCAGATGGAGATCAACTTCCGTCACGGCGACCCATTGTCACTGGCCGACCAGATCCTGGTGTTCAAGCGCACCATGCGCGAGGCGGCGCTCAAGCACGACATGACCGCCACCTTCATGGCCAAGCCGATCACCAACGAGCCGGGCAGCGCCATGCACCTGCACCAGAGCATTATCGACCGCAAGAGCGGCAAGAACGTGTTCTCCAATGCCGACGGCACCATGAGCGAGCTGTTCTTGCATCATATCGGCGGCCTGCAACGCTTCATACCTGAGGTGTTGCCGCTGTTCGCGCCGAACGTCAACTCGTTCCGCCGCTTCCTGCCCGACACCTCGGCGCCGGTCAACGTCGAATGGGGCGAGGAAAACCGCACTGCCGGTCTACGCGTGCCGGACTCCGACCCACAGAACCGTAGGGTCGAGAACCGCCTGCCGGGAGCCGACGCCAACCCCTATATCGCCATTGCCGCCAGCCTGCTGTGCGGCTACCTGGGCATGGTCAGCAAGATCACTCCATCGGCGCCGGTCAAGGGCCGAGCCTATGAGCGCCGCAACCTGCGCCTGCCGCTGACCCTGGAGTCGGCACTGGAGCGCATGGAGCAGTGTCACGAGGTCCAGGAAGTGCTGGGCGAGAAGTTCTGCCGTGGCTATGTCGCGGTCAAGCGGGTCGAGCACGAAAACTACAAACGGGTAATCAGTTCCTGGGAACGTGAGTTCCTGCTGCTGAGCGTATAAATAGAAGCGCCCGGGCCGGGCGCTGTTGAAGGCAACTTGCCGGCGTATCGCCCTGGGCCGGCATGGAGGAAGAATCAATGAGCAGTCAGATCCGACATACCACCGCCGAACTGCAAGCCATGGATGCCGCCCATTACCTGCATCCGTTCACCGACCACAAAGACCTGGGCGCCCGGGGCGCACGCATCATCGAGCGGGCTCAGGGGGTTTACCTGTGGGACAGTGAAGGCAACCAGATTCTCGACGGCATGGCCGGGCTGTGGTGCGTCAACATCGGCTATGGCCGTACCGAACTGGCCGAGGTGGCCTACAAGCAGATGCTTGAACTGCCCTACTACAACAGCTTCTTCCAGTGCGCCAACCCGCCGGCGGTACATCTGGCCAAGGCGATTGCCGAGGTCGCACCGGCGCACATGAACCACGTGTTCTTCACCGGCTCGGGCTCGGAGTCCAACGACACCGTGCTGCGTATGGTCCGCCGCTATTGGGACCTCAAGGGCAAACCGGGCAAGAAGACCATCATCAGCCGGATCAACGGCTACCACGGTTCAACTGTGGCCGGCGCCAGCCTCGGCGGCATGTCGGTGATGCATGAGCAGGGCGATCTGCCGATTCCCGGCATCGTGCATATCCCGCAGCCGTACTGGTATGGCGAAGGCGGCGATATGGATCCCGAGGAGTTCGGTCTGTGGGCTGCGCGTCAACTTGAGGCCAAGATCGAAGAACTGGGCGAGGACAAGGTCGCGGCCTTTATCGCCGAACCGATCCAGGGCGCTGGCGGGGTAATCATTCCGCCGTCGACCTACTGGCCGGAGATCAAGCGGATTCTCGCCAAGTACGACATTCTGCTGGTAGTCGATGAAGTGATCTGCGGCTTCGGCCGTACCGGCGAATGGTTCGGTAGCCAGTACTTCGACCTCAAGCCGGACCTGATGCCGATTGCCAAGGGTATGACCTCCGGTTATCTGCCCATGGGCGGAGTGATCGTCGGCGACCGGGTAGCCAACACTCTGATCGAACACGGCGGCGAGTTCTTCCACGGCTACACCTACTCCGGGCACCCGGTGGCGGCCGCAGTCGGTCTGGAAAACCTGCGCATCCTGCGTGAGGAAAAGATCGTCGATTACGTCAAGCAGGAAGCGGCACCGTATTTGCAAAGCAAAATCGCCGGCCTGGCGGATCACCGTCTGGTTGGCGAGGTACGCGGTGTTGGCCTGCTCGGCGCGATCGAGCTGGTCAAGAACAAGGCAACCCGGGAGCGCTTCGCCGAGAAGGGCAGCACCGGGACCCTGTGTCGTGACCTGTGCGTACGCAACGGCCTGGTGATGCGTGCGGTCGGTGACACCCTGATCATGTCGCCGCCGCTGGTGATCAAGCCGGAGGAAATCGACGAGTTGGTCGCCAAGGCTTGGCGTTGTCTGGATTTGGCCGCCGAACAGCTCGGCGTCTAAACCAGGCCCGGACCAGCGACTACACTGGAGCATGCCCGGCCCCCGGGCATGTGCTGGGGAGGGAGCGTGTCGCACACGGCACCGCGTTTACAAAACGGATGGAGAGAAGAACCAATGCAAAAGCATCTGAGCAAGACCCTGCTGGCCAGCGCCACGGCATTGACACTCAGTGCCGGCGTTCAAGCCCAGGGCGTAGTAAACGTATACAACTGGTCCGACTATATAGCTGAAGACACTCTGGCCAACTTCCAGGCCGAGACTGGTATCCGGGTGGTCTACGACGTATTCGACAGCAACGAAGTGCTGGAAGCCAAGCTGCTGTCCGGCAACTCCGGCTTCGACATCGTGGTACCCAGTGACAGCTTCCTGGCCAAACAGATCAAGGCCGGCGCTTTCCTGCCACTGGATCGCAGCAAGCTGCCGAACTGGGAGCACCTTGACCCGGTCCTGCTCAAGGCCCTGGAAACCAACGACCCCGGCAATCAGTTCGCCTTCCCCTACCTGTGGGGCACCACCGGCATCGGCTACAACGTCGATAAGGTCAAGGCCGTGCTGGGTGAAGACGCCCCGGTCGATTCCTGGGATCTGGTGTTCAAACCGGAGAACATCGCCAAGCTGGCCTCCTGCGGTGTCGCCTTCCTCGATGCACCGTCAGAGATCACCCCGGCCGCACTGTTCTACCTGGGCCTGCCGCCCAGCAGCACCAATGCCGATGACTATGCCAAGGCCGAAGAGCTGATGATGAGCATTCGTCCGCACATCACCTACTTCCACTCGTCCAAGTTCATCACCGACCTGGCCAATGGCGACATCTGCGTAGCCGTAGCCTGGTCAGGCGACGTGATCCAGGCCGCCGACCGCGCTGAAGAAGCCGAGAACGGCCAGGTCATCGAGTACGTGATTCCCAAGGAAGGCGCACCGATGTGGTTCGACATGATGGCCATTCCCAGGGATGCGCGCAACGTCGACAACGCCCATGCCTTCCTGAACTACATCCTGAAACCCGAGGTGATTGCCGAGATCAGCAACTATGTCGCCTACGCCAATGGCAACCTGGCCTCCAAGTCGCTGATTGACCCTGAAGTATTAAATGATCCGAGCATCTATCCGCCCGAAGAGACCTTGAATAAACTCTTCACCCTGGCCGAACTGCCGGTGAATATCGAGCGCGTACGCACCCGCTCATGGACCAGGATCAAAGCCGGACGCTGAACCCATTTACCCTGAAACGGCCGGGTTCAGCACCCGGCCAACACCAACAAGGCAGACCAGGCCACAGGCGTTGGCTGGAGTCTGCAACAGGAGACACCATGAAACAACCAATGCAGAAGACGTTGTTGGCCCTGGCCACCGCTGGCCTGTTAGCCGGTGCAGCCCAGGCCGCTGGCGAGTTGAAGATCTATAACTGGTCGGACTACATCGCCGAGGACACCATTGCCAACTTCGAGAAAGAGACCGGCATCAAGGTGACCTACGATGTGTACGACTCCAACGAAGTGCTCGATGCGCGGTTGTTGACCGGTCGTTCCGGGTTCGACATCGTGGTGCCGTCCAATCACTATCTGAGCAAGCAGATTGAGGCTGGCGTCTACCTGCCGCTGGATCACAGCAAGCTGCCCAACATGGCCAACCTCAACCCGGCCCTGATGGACGACCTGGAAACCGTGGACCCAGGCAGCACCTACTCTATCCCCTACCTGTGGGGCACCAACGGTATCGGCTACAACATCGACAAGGTCACCGCCATACTCGGCGAAGACGCGCCGCTGGACTCCTGGGACCTGGTATTCAACCCGGAAGTGGTCAGCAAGCTGTCGAGCTGCGGTGTGTCGATGCTCGACTCCGGTGATGAAATGCTCACCTCCGCGCTCAAGTATCTGGGCCTGGACCCCAACAGCAATGACGCCGACGACCTGAAAAAGGCCGAAGACCTGCTGATGAGCGTGCGCAGCCACGTCACCTACTTCCACTCCTCGCGCTACATCTCCGATCTGGCCAATGGCGAGATCTGTGTTGCCGTCGGCTACTCCGGTGACGTATTCCAGGCCGCCGACCGCGCAGAGGAAGCCGGCAACAACGTCAACATCGGCTACACCATTCCCAAGGAAGGCACCGCACTGTGGTTCGACATGATGGCGATCCCCAAGGATGCACCGAACGCCGAAAACGCCCACATCTTCATCAACTACATCCTGCGCCCGGAAGTGATCGCGCCGATCACCGACTATGTGTCCTACGCCAACCCGAACAAGGCGGCTGACGAACTGGTCGATGCCGACATTCTGGCGGATGAGTCGATCTACCCGACCGACGAGGTAATGGCCAATCTGTATGTGGCCAAGCCCCGGCCGCTCGCCAGCCAGCGCATCATCACGCGCTCCTGGAACCGGATCAAATCCGGTCGCTGATCCACCTCGAGGGGGTTGCCACTGGCAACCCCCCTTGCGGTCAGGCCATGCCTTTTCAACTGAAACCATCTCCATCGCCGCCCGCACGATGACGGGCCAGGTAACGAGAGAAAGATAAGAAAGCTGTTTAGCGGAGAAATCCTATGGTTGGTGCAGCAGGTGCCATGAAGCAAGCCATGGCCAAGGTAAAACCCGATGAATTCGTCAAGATCGACCGTGTCAGCAAGCGTTTCGACGAAGCGCTGGCCGTCGATGATGTCAGCCTTACCATCAACCGCGGGGAAATCTTCGCCCTGCTCGGCGGCTCTGGTTCCGGCAAGTCCACCCTGCTGCGCATGCTGGCCGGCTTCGAGCGACCAACAGAAGGCCGAGTCCTGCTCGACGGTCAGGATATTACCAACCTGCCGCCCTACGAGCGGCCAATCAACATGATGTTCCAGTCCTACGCCTTGTTTCCACACATGAGTGTGGAGCAGAACATCGCCTTCGGCCTCAAGCAGGACAAACTGTCCAAGACCGAGGTCAAGGAGCGGGTAGCAGAAATGCTCAAGCTGGTGCACATGACCGAATACGCCCGGCGCAAACCGCATCAGCTCTCCGGTGGCCAGCGCCAGCGGGTGGCCCTGGCCCGTTCGCTGGCCAAGCGGCCCAAGCTGCTGCTGCTCGACGAGCCCATGGGCGCACTGGACAAGAAGCTGCGAACCCAGATGCAACTGGAGCTGGTGGAAATCATCGAACGGGTCGGCGTGACCTGCATCATGGTGACCCACGACCAGGAAGAGGCCATGACCATGGCCCAGCGCATCGCCATCATGCATCAGGGCTGGATCGCCCAGGTCGGCACCCCGATGGACATCTACGAAAGCCCGGCCAGCCGTCACGTCGCCGAGTTCATCGGCAGCGTCAACATCTTCGAGGGCCAGATCACCGCCGACATGGAAGACCATGCGATCATCGAGTGCCAGCAGCTGGATCGCCCAATCTATGTCGGCCACGGCATCACCACCCGCGCCCAGGAAAAAAGCATCACCTACGCCCTGCGCCCGGAAAAGGTCATGGTCAGCACTGAAAAGCCCGAGCAGGAGTACAACTGGGCGCACGGCAAGGTTCACGATATCGCCTACCTGGGGGGCCATTCGGTGTACTACATCAAGCTCGACAGCGGGCTGATCGTCCAGGCCTTCTTCGCCAATTCCGAACGCAGGCTCCCACGCCCGACCTGGGAAGATCAGGTCTATGTCAGTTGGGACGATGACAGCGGGGTGGTACTGCACTCATGAACAAGATGCTCTCCAGACTGTTGCCGCGGGGACGCTTCTGGGTCATCAGCGTTCCCTATCTGTGGCTGTTCCTGTTCTTCTTGCTGCCCTTCGCCATCGTGCTGAAGATCAGCTTCTCGCAGGCCGCCATTGCCATTCCACCCTATGAGCCGATTTTCCAGTACGCCCAGCAGTCGCTGAATATCGTACTGAACATGGGCAACTACCTGTTCCTGACCCAGGATGCGTTGTATTTCTCAGCCTATCTGGGCTCACTGAAGATCGCCTTCTACTCGACCCTGGTTTGCCTGGTGCTCGGCTACCCGATGGCCTATGCCATCGCCAAAGCCCCGCGTGACAAGCAATTGGTGTTTCTGCTGCTGATCATGATGCCGACCTGGACCGCGATCCTGATCCGGGTCTATGCTTGGATGGGCATCCTCAGCACCAACGGTCTGCTCAACTCGACCCTGATGTCGCTGGGCCTGATCAGCACCCCGATGCAGATCCTTAACACCAATACCGCGGTGTATATCGGCGTGGTCTATGCCTACCTGCCGTTCATGGTTCTGCCGCTATACGCCAACCTGGTCAAGCATGACGACACTCTGCTGGAAGCGGCAATGGATCTGGGTGCCAGCAAGATCAAAGCGTTCTGGAAGGTCACCGTGCCGCTGTCCAAGACCGGCATCATCACCGGCTCAATGCTGGTGTTCATCCCGGTGGTCGGCGAGTTCGTGATTCCCGAACTGCTGGGCGGCCCGGAAACCCTGATGATCGGCAAAGTGCTGTGGCAGGAGTTCTTCAACAACCGCGACTGGCCGGTAGCCTCGGCGCTGGCGATCGTGATGCTGCTGATCCTGCTGATCCCGATCATTTTCTTCCACTACAACCAGGCCAAGGAAATGGAGAAGAACGCATGAACAGTTCACGCTTCAGTTTCTCCACCATCATGCTCTGGGTCGGGCTGGCGTTCATCTACATCCCGATGGTCATTCTGGTCATCTACTCGTTCAATGCTTCACGGCTGGTAACCGTCTGGGGCGGCTGGTCAGTGCACTGGTATGTTGGCCTACTGGACAACACCCAACTGATCAATGCGGTCAAACGCAGCCTGCAGATTGCCTTCTACACCGCCAACGCGGCGGTGGCGCTGGGCACCCTGGCCGCCTTCGTGATGACCCGGATCAAGCGTTTCAAGGGCCGCACGCTGTTCTCCGGCATGGTCACCGCGCCGCTGGTCATGCCCGAGGTGATCACCGGTCTGTCACTGCTGCTGCTGTTCGTGGCCATGGCTCAGCTGATTGGCTGGCCGGCCGAGCGCGGCATCATGACCATCTGGATCGCGCATACCACCTTCTGTACCGCCTATGTCGCCATCGTCGTCAGCGGCCGGTTGCGCGAACTCGACCAGTCGATCGAAGAAGCGGCCATGGACCTGGGTTCGCCGCCGTGGAAGACCTTCCTGCTGATCACCGTACCGATGATCGCGCCGTCGATCGCCGCTGGCTGGCTGCTGTCCTTCACCCTGTCACTCGATGACCTGGTACTGGCCAGCTTCGTCTCCGGTCCCGGCGCCACCACCCTGCCGATGGAGGTGTTCTCCTCGGTGCGTCTGGGGGTCAAGCCGGAGATCAATGCGATTGCCAGTCTGATCCTGCTGGCGGTGGGCCTGTTCACCCTGCTGGCCTGGTTCCTGATCCGCAGTGCCGACAAGCGCGCACGCATGCCGCCGCCGGAAGATGATCCGGTGACCTGGAAAGCGGTCGTCGAAAGCCGCCGCAACTGAGCCTCGGCTCAACTCCCAACGGGGCGCCTGGCGCCCCGTTGTCATTTACAGCTTCTGGTCAGGAAAACACTTGGCAAGCCTGGGCTCAACGATTACCCTGCTTATTTCTGAACGAATATTCATTCATATACAAAAGCAACCAGGAGAACACCATGCCTCAAGGTAAAGTCGAGCTGTACGATCTGATGGCCTGCAACGTCTACATGGATTTCGAAAACACCGGGCTGCCCAAGGAACAACATAAGTTCCTGATCGCCTTCTACCCCACCGGCGGCGACCCGGTGCATGAACTGATCGACAGTATCACCGCCCGCGGCCCCAACGGCTACGTGGCCGAAGTCGCCAACCAGCCTTACACCATCAGCAACCTCAACGGCCACATCTTCGATCGCACCACCAACTCGCACTGGTACATGATCAACCTCTACAGCGGATTCATGGAGCCCGGCGAGTACGTCATCGAGGTCAAGTGCAAGGATGGCAGCGTCAAGACCATTTCCCGGGTGCAGGACAATGCCCCGTCAGACAAGCTGATGGCCGCCTATCTGCCGCAGCGCGAACGACTCAAGGCCAGCTATCAACCCGGTCAGGGCCAGCAGCTGCCAGCCGGCACTGCGCTGACCGGCGTCGAAGTGACCTGCGACTCGCTCAAGGAGCTGAGCGGCGTCGATAGCTGGACCGTATTCCGCATCTGCGAGGCCAGCAACAGCAAGGAATTTAATCCGCAAAACCTGTACTGGTGGGACAACATCTTTCTTGAGCGCTTCAGCAACCCGGAGGCCGGCAAGAACCGCAATCGCATTCGCATCCCGGTCGAACTCAAGGCCGGCAGCGCCTTTACCTACTTTTCCGAGTTAACCGACGGCAACAGCATGGGCGGCACCAACATCTGCATTTTCCAGCCCTACCAAACCTTCTACACCTGAAACCCAGGGGATGGACAGACGGTCAATTGCAGGTAGAATGCGCCAATGAATACTCGTTCAGCAGCTACCCGCAAACCCCGCCCACGGATCAAGGACAAGCGCACCGCCATTCTTCAGGCGGCGCTCAAGGTCTTTGCCGAAGGCGGCGTCAATGGCGTACCGATGCCGGTATTGGCCGAACAGGCCGGTGTCGGCACCGGTACCATCTACCGGTATTTCGACAGCAAGGAAACCCTGGTCAACGAACTGTTCCGCGAAGAAAAACAGGCCCTGCACCTGAGCCTGTACCGCGACCTTGACCTGAGCCGACCGGCGCGAGAACTGTTCGATGTGATCTGGCAGCGCATGCTGGCCTTCACACGTGAAGCACCGCACGCTTATCGTTTCCTTGAGCTGCAGGACCATCGTCCATATCTGGACGAGGCCAGCCGCACGCTGGAGCACGACCTCCTGCGTCCGATCCTGGCCCAGTACCGCAGCCTGCAACAGCAGGGCATCTTCCGCCAGGATGTGCGGCCGGAAGTGTTGATGTCATTGGTCTGGGGGGCCTTCGTGCACCTGATCAAGAGCGAGCGCGATGGCCACATCACGCTCGATCAGGCCGACATCGATGCGGCCCGTGATGCTTGCTGGAGTCTGTGTACCGGTTGACCGTCCGTTCATGCCCCGTCACAACACGAGGACATGACATGAGCAAGACCCGCAAAACCCTGACCGCACTCGGCCTGAGTGCCGTCCTGAGCAGCCCAGCCCTGGCTGATGAGCTGGAGCAGCGCTGGCTGGAGATGATCGCCAGCGGCCAGGCCTACCCGGCCGAGACGCTGATGCCGCTGTTCGAGCAGCTCGAACCGGTCAGCCCCGAGTTCATGCTCGGTACCTGGAAAGGCGGCAAATTCGACGGCGGCGCTGAACCGGACCCGATCAACTGGTACGGCAAGCGCTTCAACTCCCTGACCGATGTCGAGCCCCTGCTGGTCCATGGCCCGGACGGCACCGTAGCCACCTTCGAGGGCCTGGGCCGGGCCCAGATGCGTGAAATGAAATACGCCGGAGTGGTTTCTGCAGCGCTGATCTACGACCAGCAACCGATCATGGACTATTTTCGCAAGGTCAATGACGAGGTGGTCATCGGCCTGGGTGACATCAAGGGCAAGCCGACTGACTTCTTCTTCCATTTGAGCCGCGAACAAGACTGATTCCTGCGGCAAATCAGGTTAGGATGTGGCATCAATGCCCGGGCAAGCCCGGGCGTCTTGTCCGTCTGAATCCGGAGAATGCCCGTGTCCAAGCTGGTTCCCGCCATCGACCCTGAAGGCCTGCTCGAATACTCGGTGGTTTTCACCGACCGCTCACTGAACCACATGTCGCAAACCTTCCAGCAGGTCATGCGCGACATTTCTGGCACCCTCAAGGATGTCTACAACGCCGCCGCCGTAGCCGTAGTACCCGGTGGCGGAACCTATGGCATGGAAGCGGTCGCCCGCCAGTTTGCCCAGGATCAGCGCTGCCTGGTGATCCGCAACGGCTGGTTCAGCTACCGCTGGAGCCAGATCTTCGAAATGGCTCGCCTGCCGGCCGAGGAAATCGTGCTCAAGGCCCGCCAGATCGAAGCCGGTGACCAGGGTGCCTTCGCCCCGGCCCCGATTGACGAGGTGGTCGCCGCGATTCGCCAGCACCAGCCAGCCGTAGTCTTCGCTCCACATGTGGAAACCGCTGCCGGGATCATCCTGCCCGATGACTACCTGCGCGCGGTAGCCGATGCGGTACACGAGGTCGGCGGCCTGTTCGTACTCGACTGCATTGCCTCCGGCACGGTCTGGGTCGACATGCAGGCCTGCGGCGTCGACATCCTGATCAGTGCCCCACAGAAAGGCTGGAGCGCCTCACCCTGCAGCGCCCTGGTGATGCTCGGCGAACGCGCCCTGGAGGCGATCCAGGACACTACCAGTAACAGCTTTGCCTGCGACCTGAAGAAGTGGCTGCAAATCATGCAGGCCTATGAGAACGGTGGTCACGCCTACCACGCGACCATGCCCACCGATGCGCTCAAGCAGTTCCGCGACACCATGCTGGAAACCCGCGACTACGGCTTCGACAAAGTCAAGCAGGAGCAATTGGCGCTCGGTCAGGCGGTACGCCAACTGCTGGCTGAAAAAGGCTTCAAGAGTGTTGCCGCCGAAGGCTTCGGCGCACCGGGCGTAGTCGTCAGCTATACCGGCGACGAACGTATTCACAATGGCAGCGCCTTCCTGGCCCATGGTCTGCAAACCGCCGCCGGCGTACCACTGATGTGCGACGAGCCGGCCGGGTTCCGCACCTTCCGCATCGGCCTGTTCGGGCTGAACAAACTGCACAACCCTGACCGCACCGTCGACACCCTGCGTGCGGCGCTGGAGTCGCTGTAGTCTCAGGAAACCGGCCGGATGTGTGATCCGCACTTCCGGCCGTTGGCCGTCAGGCTTTTTCGGTCAGATGCTCGGCCACAATCTCTTCCATCTTCAGCCCGGTCAGGCCGTGGATGGTACGCCACAGGTAGAACAGGATCAGCATCATCATGATCATCGACGGAATCGCGATCATCGGATAGCTGACCAGGGTCATCTTGCCCAGCTCTTCATTGAACGCCTGGGTGCCGGCTGGGCTGACCACGATCCATTTGGCGACAATGTAGTTCATGGTCGAGGAAAAGAAGAAGGTGCCGGCCAGGAAATAAGTGGCCTTGAGCAGACGCGCTTCGAACACCTCGACCAGTCCGCGCTCAACCAGCCGCTCGTGGATCAGCTCAACGTTGAGCACCTTCTTGTTATACAGCAGAGTGCGAATCAGCGGATAGCGGGTGCGGGTCGAGATCAATACCGCCAGGCCGATGATGCCTGGTACCGCCGCTTCCTTGATCGCCAGCCACTGCGGATCAAGCTTGAGCAGACCGATACCACCGGTCAAACCGACGCTGATAAGCCCGAGCAGCGCGATGAAGTTGTACTTGCGGTAGCGCACCAGCTCGAACAGGCCCCAGCCCAACGGAAATACCAGTGCGACCAGCAGGCCTTGCGTTGGCCCCAGGTGCTGCTCGCCACTGAATTTCATCAGGATCACCGAAGGGATGACAATGCTGACCAGCAGGTCGATCATCGGCCGGGGTTTGTGCTGCGGGGTGGCGCGGCTACTATCAGTCATATCGCTCAACGGAATCACACTCCAGGCTGTTCAGTGAGGCATGATACACGGGGCCGCCCCCTGAGCCCCAGCCAAGCCGACCAAAAGTCATACCGGATGCTTCAAGCTCTGACTGCAGAACTCAGGGACTCAGGATGGTTGAAACCAGATAACCGCTGTAGCCGATATACACCGCCAGCAACAGCCCGCCTTCCAGACGGCTGATCCGCCCCTGCCGGCCCTTCAGGCCAAAGCCCATGGCGAACAGTGCCACGGTCAGGCCCGCCATCAGCACCCAGTCGCGATACAGCACCGCCGGCTCAACCGCCAACGGCATGATGCCGGCAGCGATCCCGACCACCGCCAGGGTATTGAACAGGCCCGAGCCAATCACGTTACCCAATGCCAGATCGTGCTCGTTCTTGCGGATCGCCGCCAGTGACGAGGCCAGTTCCGGCAGCGAAGTGCCAACCGCGACTATGGTCAGACCGATAATCAGATCACTGACTCCCAGGCCCTGAGCGATACTGACCGCGCCCCAGACCAGAATCCGCGAACTAACCACCAGCAAGACCAGGCCGAACAATAGCCAGAACAGCGCCCGGCCCAGCGGCATGGCATGGTCCTTGACCTCGGCTTCCAGATCGCTGCCCAAGGCATCGCCACGGCCACGGATGCCCTGCCAGACCGACCAGCCCATCAGCAGAAAGAACGCTGCCAGCAATACCCAGGCATCCAGCCGGCTGAGCTGGCCATTGAGCAGTTGCCAGCCGGCCAGCGCGGTGACCCCGAGCAGGATCGGCAGCTCCTTGCGAATCACCTGAGAGTGCACGGTAATCGGACTGATCAGCGCCACCAGACCAATCACCAGGCCTATATTGGCGATGTTCGAGCCATAGGCATTGCCCAGCGCCAGGCCAGGATTGCCCTGCATCGCCGCTAGCGCCGAAACCACCATCTCCGGCGCCGAAGTACCAAAACCGATGATCAGCATGCCGATCAGCAAGGGCGGCACACCAGCATGGGTAGCCGTTGCCGAAGCACCATCGACAAACCGGTCGGCACTCCAGACCAACAAGGCCAGTCCGACAATCACCGCACCCAGAGCCAGCAACATGAGCGATCCATCTCCCGGATAAAAGTCGGCATTATGCGGCAAAGCCTGGTAGCCCGACCAGCGGTCTTAAGTACCTCCAGCCGTGGACGATAATCAGACAACCTCGATGTTTATAGGTATGCTGCGCGCCCTTCGCTCCCTGCACAGGAATCCAATCATGAGTCTGACATCCTCCTTACGCACCCAAACCCTGGCACTATTGAGCGGCAGTCTGGTGCTGATGCTGCTGGTGTCACTGGCCAGTTTCAGTGTGCTGTCCTCCAGCCTTCAGGCCTATCGTGGTTTGCTCGACGGCCCGCTGACCGCCACGGCGCAGATCGACGATGCCAACCAGGCGTTCAAAAGCCAGGTACAGGAATGGAAGAACGTCCTGCTGCGCGGCGCCAACCCCCAGGAGCAGGAACGTTACTGGCGGCAGTTCGAAACCCAAGAACAGGAAGTTCAGCGCGTACTGGGCGAAATCAGTCGGCTGGAGCTGGACAGTGAAACCCTGCGGCAAATCGGGATATTGCGCCAGGAACATCAGAATCTGGGCCGCGGCTACCGTGAGGGGCTGCGCAGCTTTCTAGCCGAAGGTGCCGACCCGGCTGCGGGCGACCGCAGTGTCCGAGGTATCGACCGTGCCACCAGCGAGCAACTACAGACGCTGGCTGACCAATTGACCCGGCGCGCCACCACTGAAGCGGCCCAGATCAACCAGCGCGCCAACCAGGCCATCTGGCTCTCGGTGCTGGTTCTGATCGGGGCTGCGGTAACGGTTGGCCTGCTGAGCCTGTGGCTGGTCAATCGCCGTCTGGTCAATCCGATCACTCACCTGATCGGCCAGGTCGAACTGCTCAGTCAGGGCCGCTTCGGCCAGGAGATACACAGTGACCGGCGCGACGAACTCGGCACCCTGGCCCGCGCGGCCAACCAGTTGCGCGGTTTTCTCGCCGACACCTTCAACCGCCTTCAGCAAAGCACTCAGGAACTGGATCGCGCCAGTGGTGAACTCAACACCATCGCCACTCGCATGGCCACCGGCACCAGCGACCAGTTCTCGCGCACCGATCAGGTTGCGACCGCCATGCAGGAAATGTCGGCCACCGCCGGCGAAGTAGCACGCCATGCCGCCCAGGCCGCAGAGGCCGCCAGTCAGGCCGACAACAACGCCCAGGCCGGCGAGCAGGTGATGCAGCACACCATCAGCGCCATGCAGGGCATGCTGGTGGAGATTGAGCGAACCACTGCCGTGATCCGTCGCCTGGAAGGCGACAGCAACCGGATCGGCAAAGTGCTGGAAGTGATTCAGGGGATCGCCGAACAGACCAACCTGTTGGCACTCAATGCCGCGATTGAGGCGGCCCGGGCCGGCGAAGCCGGACGCGGCTTTGCCGTGGTAGCAGATGAGGTGCGCACCCTGGCACAGCGTACCAGCGCCTCGACCAGTGAAATCCAGCAGATCATTCACAGCGTTCAGCAAGGTTCGCTCGAAGCGGTCAAGGCGATTGAAAGTGGGCAGGCCAGCAGTGAGGCCGGCATGCAGCAGGTCAATCTGGCCGGCGACCGTCTGCGTCAGATCACCCTGGCAGTGGAATCCATTCGCGACATGAACCGGCAGATCGCCACGGCGGCCGAGGAACAGACCAGCGTAGCCGAGGACATTACCCGCAATATCACCGAAATCACTCAGATTGCCGCCGCCAACCAGGATGATGTTGAACGAACCACCCAGGCCAGCCAGGGTCTGCAACGGCTGTCAGGCGATCTCAACCAGTTGACCAGCCGGCTATCGGCCTGAGTCCTGCGCCGGCAGTTGCCGCAGCAATTGCCGGGCCCCCGGGTGTTCCGGCTCCAGTGCCAGCAGTCGCTCAGCATAATCACGGGCCGCCGCCAACTGTTGGTGCCTGGCGCTGAAGCTGACCCCGGCCCACAACAGGTTGCGGTCGAACGGGTGACGTTCGCTGGCCTGCGCCAACAAGCTCAAAGCCTCCTCGGGGCGCTGTGGCTCCAGTGCTACGGCCAGTACATAACCCATGCGTGGATCCTCAGGGCGTAACCGATAGGCCTGGCGTAGCGCGGCGATCGCCTCAGCGCTGCGCTGCTGACGAACCAGCGACAGCCCTAACGCATAATGCAGCAGCCCCTCTTGCGGCTGCGCCAGCAACCCATCACGCAGCAACCGGTCGACCGCCAGCTCACGGCCCTGGGCCCGTAACAGGTCAGCCAGATTGAGGCGGCTGGCACTGTGCAGCGGATCACGACGCAACGCCTGATCCCAGTACTGCTCGGCCTCACCGACGCGGCCCTGACGCAGACGCAGCAGGCCGAACTGGTTGAGGTAGTCGGCCCGGTCAGCATGCAGCCTCAGCTCAGCCTCGTATTCCGCCAGCGCCCGGGTGAAAGCCGGCTGCCGGGCCGCCTGCACGGGCACATCGGCCAGCAGCCTGGCGGCACTGGCCCGCAGGCTGCGCTGCGGATCGTCCAGCAACGCTGGCAACCACTGCTGACGCGGCTCCTGCGGCGCATTTTCGAACGCTTCCAGTGCGCCTTGGCGCAGCAGCGGATCATCACTGCGCAGTTGCTCTGCCAACAGGGCCCAGGCCTGCGGGTCTGGGCCGGGAAGCAGACGCCGGGCAGCACTGGCGCGCACCACCGGCGCCAGCGCCGGATCGCGCACCAGCGCCTGCAACTCGACCTGGGCCGCCGGATCACCGGCATCGGCCGCGGCAAAGGCGCTGGCAAAATGGGCCTGACGCCACTGCCCGGAGGGGAACCAGTTTTCAATATGCTGCGCGGCCCAGTCCGACGTCTGATCGCTATGACAGCCACTGCAGGCATTCGGCGTGCCGAGCGCCTGGGTCAGGTCCGGGCGCGGCACACTCAGTTGATGGTCACGCCGCGGGTCGATGACCATATAGGTGGTTTGCGGCATATGGCAGTTGACGCACTGGGCACCAGACGAGCCGGGCGGATGGAAATGATGGCTGGGCTGATCGAAATGCCTGGGGCTGTGGCAGGTGGCACACAGTGCGTTGCCATCGGCGCGCAGACGCTGGCTGTGTGGCTCGTGGCAATCGCTGCAGGTGACCCCGGCCGCATGCATCCGGCTCTGGGCAAAGGAGGCGCTGATGAACACCTCTTCACGCTGCTGGCCGTCGGCATGATAGAGCGGATCGCGCAACAGCTCCGGGCGGTAGTGATCGAGCAGTGCGCCGCCGTGCTGGAAGCCTTCGGCCACCTGGCTGCGCATGCTGTGACACTGGGCACAGACGGCCTGTTCGGTGCGCTCGCCCGGCGCCACACTGCGCCGCGCAGTGACCCGCTTCAGCTCATATAGCCAGTGCATGTCGCGGCGCTCGCTGAACTGGCGCAGCAACCCCTGATCCTGATGTTCCAGTTCGCCAGTGGCCCAGGCCAAATGCGCGCTGCCGGGACCATGGCAGGCCTCGCAGCCGACCCCGAGTTCGGCCCAGCTGCTGGCGAAACTGTCGTTCTGGGCATCGTACTGCTTGCGAAAGTCGGTGACATGGCAGTCGGCGCACATGAAGTTCCAGTTCTGGTTCGGCCGGGTCCAGTGCAGCGGGTCAGCATGACTGATCGCCTCATCCGGATAGATGTGGAACCAGCGCTGCCCGCCCTGCTCTGCCGGGCGCGTGTCCCAGGCAATCGACAGCGCCTGCAAACGGCCAGCGCCAAGATCGACCAGATACTGCTGCAACGGCTCCAGGCCAAAGGTATAGAGCACCTCGAACTCGCTCAGACTGCCGTCGGGACCATCGGTGTTGACGAAAAAACGGCCGTCACGCTGACTGAAGCGCGAGCGCACACCAGCATAGTCGAAATGCTGATCGTTGAAGTCGCCGAGCACCGTCTCGACGCTGGCGTGGGCCATCGCATGGGCATGCTGGGACGCCTGCCAGGCGCTGTGCTGCTCGGTGTGACAGCTGGCGCACGTTTGGCTACCGACGAACTCGGCGGTCAAGGGTGTCGGGTTAGCCGCTGCCGGGTCGGCCGACACCGACTCGGGCTGGGGCACCGCTAGCGGCGGCCGTGGACTCTGGGTCCACCACCAGCCGGCAATCGCCAGCCCCAGCAGTAACAGTGCCAGCACCGGGGCCAGTGTGCGTAACCAGCTGGAATGAGCCATCAACCGAATGCCTGTGGGTTATTGTTTGCAGGCATCGTCGCCGGTCAACGGCTCTGCGTCCAGCCCGGCGTCAGCAAATCCTGCGCGCTGACGCAAGGGCGGGCGCTCAGGCGCAAGCCTGACTGCGCTGGCGCTCCTCGTCGACCAATTCCTTCTTCGACAGTTTACCCACCGGGGTCTTGGGCAACGTTTCGCGAATCTCCATGGCCGCCAGCCGTTCATGCTTGCCCAGACGCGACTCAAGAAACGCCTGCAACGTGGCGAAGTCGAATGCCTCGGCACCAGCCTTGAGCTTGATAAAGGCCTTGGGTGCCTGACCGCGATAGGGATCGTCGATGCCGATCACCGAGACCTCCTCAACCGCCGGATGCTCGTAGATGGCTTCCTCGATCACCCGAGGATAGACGTTGTAGCCGCTGCACAGAATCATGTCCTTGGTGCGGTCGACGATATACACCCAGCCGTCGGCATCCATATAGCCGACATCGCCGGTCCGCAAAAAACCATCGGCGGTCATGGCCTCGGCGCTGGCGTCGGCCCGTTTCCAGTAGCCGGCGGTGATGTTCGGGCCACTGATGCACACCTCGCCGCGCTCACCCGGGGCCAGCTCACGGTCACTGCCATCCAGCGGCAAAATCCTGATCCGGCAGCCCGGCACCGGCAAACCACAGGAGCCCGGATGCGGCTCGGCATCCTTGGGCGTAAAAGTCCCGGTGGTGGTGGTTTCGGTCATGCCCCAGCCTTCACGCAGGGCGCAACCGGCGACCTGCTGGTAACGCTGCTGGACATCCAGCGGCAGCGGAGCACCGCCGGAGTTGCACATCTTCAGCGAGGTCAGATCCAGCTCAGCAGTCAGCGGATGGGCCAGCAGACCGATGAACATGGTCGGCACCCCGGGGAAGGTGGTGATCCGGTTGCGGTCGATCTCGCGCAGTACCGTCTCGGCATCGAAGCGCGGATGCAGGTAGATCTCGGCCCCCAGGTGCAGACTGAACACCATGTTGATCATCAGCGCATAGATATGGAACGGCGGCAGCACCGCCAGCACCCGCTCCTGGCCCGGCTGCAGATAACTGGCGAGAATCTCGCGCAATTGCGCGCAGGAACTGCTGATATTGCCGTGGGTCAGCATCGCGCCCTTGGGCAGACCGGTGGTGCCACCGGTATATTGCAGCACCGCCAATACGGTTTGCGGATCATCCAAAAGATGGGCCTTGAACTCGCCGTTGTTATCCAGCAGGGCGGCGAAGCGCTGACAATCGGTGCCATAGGTCACCTCGGCAGATGGCCCCAACTGGGCCGCGGCCGCCGGCTCAACCGCCGTATTGAATTCGGTCAGTTGGCCCACCACCAACGCGCGCAGACGGCTGCTGGTCAGCAGCGCAGCCATTTTCGGGTAGAACGCGGCCAGATCCAGGGTGACCATGATGTCGGTCTGACTGTCCTCGATCTTGTGCGCCAGGGTACGCTCGGCATCCAGCGGCGAATAGTTGACTACCGTGCCGCCGGCCCGCAACACGGCAAAGAAACTGATGAAGTAATGCGGGCAGTTGGGCAGATACAGCCCCACATGCACGCCAGGGCCGACGCCCAGGCGCTGCAACCCACAGGCGGCCCGCTGAATCAGTTGATCCAGCTCGGCATAGCTGAGCTTGCTGCCGAGAAAGTCGAGCGCCGGGCGCTCGGCATAAGCCGCTACCGCCTCGGCCAGTAGCGCATCGACGCTGCGCTGCGGCAACGGCGCGTCCCAGCGCACACTATCGGGATAGGCATTCAACCAGCGCAATTCTGAGCTCACGACACGCCTCCATGGAGTGATGTTGTTCTTGTATATGCCCGAAAGTAGCGCGCCCATGTCTCATCGAGAAGCCATATCGACCGCGGATATGAGCTGCCATAGCGCAGCTTGTTGCGCAGCGCCGCAAGCCACTGCGCGCTGGCGATAACGCCGGCGCAGTCCACGCAGGATACTCAAGGTCCCGATAACAACAATGATGGGACCACAAGCACATGCGTACCTTGATTACTGCCCTGTCCATCCCTGCCCTGCTGGTAGCTGGCGCCGTAAGCCCGCCGGCCCAGGCCCAGGCGCCAGGCGCCAACCCGCTGGAGCAGAGCCGGCCGCTACGCCCCGGCCTGCCGCGCTGGCTGGAGGATTACCGCTTCCTCGACGACCCGGCCAAACGTACCGACTGGTTTGACAACTACCGTTACCACCGTCTGAGCGACTCGGCCTGGCTGCAACTGGGCGGCGAGCTTCGCTACCGGGCCGACACTGTGCGCCAGCCGCTGTTCGGCCTGACCCCGGTGCACAAGGACAATTACCTGCAACAACGCGCCCAGCTGCATGCCGACCTGCACCTGCTGGATGACCGCCTGCGCGCCTTCGTACAACTGGAAAACACCCGCAGTTGGGGCAAGGAACTGCAAAACCCGCGCGATGAAAGTCGTAACGACATTCATCAGGCCTTCGTTGAAAGCAACCTCGATCTGGGCCAGCAGCGCCTGCGGATTCGCGCCGGACGCCAGGAAATGGCCTATGGCGTGCACGCGCTGGTGACTTACGCCGAAACCCCGAATATTCGTCAGACCTTCGACGGCCTGCGCCTGACCCTGAACGGTCAGGGTGGTCGCACGCTGGACGCCTTTGCCATGCGCACCGTGCGCCACGAAGATGGCAACTTCGATGACAAGTCCGACAACAACACCCGTTTCTACGGCCTCTACGCCAGCCTGCCGCAAGCCCAGGTTACCGGCATCGACCTGTACGCCATGGGTCTGGAACGCAAGCAGCGGCCACTGCTCGGCACGCTTGGCCGGGAAAAGCGCTATACCCTCGGTACCCGGCTGTTCGGTCGGCATGACGGCTACGACTGGAGCTGGGATTTCATGCATCAACGCGGCCACTTCGCCGGTCAGTCGATCCGCGCCTGGGGGGTCTGGAGCGAGTCGGGCTACACCTTTGACCAGGCCTGGAAGCCGCGTCTGGCGATGCGGCTCGATCTGTCTTCCGGTGATGATGACCCCACTGACGGCCGCGCCGAGACCTTCGATCCGCACTTCCCGCGTGGCGGCGTGTATGGCGAGGCGGGCCTGACCAACCCGGCCAACCTGCTGCTGGCCGGCCCAATGCTGGCCTTCTCGCCCCGCCACGACCTGCGTATCGAGCCGGCGATCTTCAAACACTGGCGCCAGAGCAGTGCCGACGCCATCTACCTGCCCGGTATGCAGGTAGTCCCAGGCAGCACCGCCGTCGGCGGTCGCGACATTGGCACCAACTACCGGCTCAACGCCCGCTGGACCCCGACCGCCAATCTGACCATGGACCTGGACTACCAGTACTTCAAGGCCGGCAGCGTGGTCCGCAGCGCCGGCGGGCAAAGCACCCAGTTCGTTGCCCTGCGCAGTTCATTCCGTTTCTGAGTCACAACAACAAGAGAGGACACCTCGATGAAGTTCAAGCACCTGGCCCTGGCCGCCCTCACCTGCGGCCTTATCAGTGCCACCAGCCACGCCGCCGAACGGCCCAACTTTCTGATCATCATGGCCGACGATCTGGGCTACAGCGATCTGGGCAGCTACGGCGGCGAGATCGACACCCCCAACCTCGATGCTCTGGCTGGCGAAGGCCTGCGTCTGACCAACTTCCACACTGCGCCGACCTGCTCGCCAACCCGGGCCATGATGATGTCCGGTACTGACAGCCATATTGCCGGGCTGGGCAACATGGCCGAGCTGATGCAGCCGTTCCAGCAGGGCCAGCCCGGTTATGAGGGCTATCTCAACCAACGCGTGGCCAATCTGGCCGAAGTGCTGCAGGACGCCGGTTACAGCACCTATACCACCGGCAAGTGGCACCTGGGCCGCACTGAAGAACTGAGCCCGAAAAACCGTGGCTTTGACCGCTCATACATTCTGGTCCAGGGCGGTGCCAGCCATTTCGACGACATGACCGCGATCATCAGCGTCGACCCCAAGGCCATCTACCGCGAAGACGGCCAGCAGGTCGAAGTGCCCAAGGGCTTCTTCTCCACCGAGTTTCACACCAACAAGCTGATCGACTACATCGAAACCGACCGGGAAACCGGCAAGCCGTTCTTTGCCCTGCTGTCCTATACCGCACCACACTGGCCGCTGCATGCCCCAGATGAGTGGCTGGACAAATATGAAGGGCGTTATGCCGCCGGCTATGAAGCGATCCGCCAGCAGCGACTGGCAAACATGCAGCGCCTCGGGCTGATCGATGCCGGTATCGAACCGCACCTGCCGATGCAGGGTGTACTGCCGAGCTGGGATCAACTCAGCGACGAGCAAAGAGCCCGCGAAGCGCGCAGCATGGAAGTTTATGCAGCAATGGTCGACAACATGGATCACCACATCGGCCGGCTGTTCGACTACCTGAAACAGACCGGGCAGTACGACAACACCTTCATCATCTTCCTGTCTGACAACGGCGCCGACGGCAACAGCCCACTGGGCCTGCCTGGCAACGACGTGTGGATGAACGAGGCGTTCGACAACAGCCTGGAAAACATGGGCCGCAAAGGTTCCTACATCGACTACGGCGCCCAGTGGGCCCAGGTCGGTTCTACCCCGCTGCCGTACTTCAAGGGGCTGACCACCCAGGGTGGCGTACAGGTACCGGCGATCATCCGTCATGCCAGCGTTGGCCAGCCCGGCGGCATCAGCCGCGAGATCATGCACGTGATGGACCTGATGCCGACCTTCCTCGAACTGGCCGGGGTCGAACACCCAGCCCCCGAGTTCAAGGGTCGCCCGGTCGAGCCAATGCAGGGTATCTCGATTTTGCCGGCGCTGCAGGGCCAGAGCCTGCCGGAACGCGCGATCGGCTGGGAACTGTTCGGACGCAAGGCGCTGCGCAAGGGTGACTGGAAACTGAGCTGGATGACCTCACCCTACGGCAAGGGCACCTGGCAGATGTTTAACCTGGCCGACGACCCGACCGAACGCAACGACCTGGCCGCAGCCAAGCCCGAAAAACTGGCCGAACTGCTCAAGGACTGGGACGCCTACGTCGAGCGCAACAACGTGCTGGAAGGCGAATTCAACATCCGCTACGGCTTCGAGACCTGCCTGTTCGAGTACTGCTTCAAGTAAACAATTCGACCGGCACTAACGACAACACCCGGCCTGGCCGGGTGTTGTCGTCTAAGGAAACACTGATTAATTGCACGCAAGCCCAGCAGCCCTGTTGGCGCAGACCTGTTCTGGACTGTCGATGCCCCGGACGGGCATCGTCAAGCCCCCATGGATGGGTTCACGGCGTGTCCAGAACAGGTCTGCGACAATTGGGCCAGCACCGGAACTGATTTAATCAGTGTTTTCCTAACGCGCCAATGTCTGCGACGGTAGTTCGCCAAAGGCCTGCTTGTAGGCGGTGGTGAAATGACTAGGCTGGGAGAAGCCAAAGCGAAAAGCCACGTCGGCCAGTTGCAGCTCACCGGGATGGGCCTGACGCAGGCATTGGTGGGCCGCCTGAAGCCGGCAGTGCAGAACATAGCGCATCGGGCTGGTCTGCAGGCTGAAGCGGAAGGCCTGTTCCAGGCCGCGGCGGCTGGCGCCACTGATCCGCACCAGATCATCGATACCCAGCGGCTGATCCAGATGGGCATGAATGAAATCCACTGCACGCTTGACCACCCCGGGCAAAACCTGGCGCTCAGGCAGAGTCTGCAACTCCGGCACCAGTTGCAGCAAAGTCTCGCAGAACAGCGACTGGAACTGGCGCTGCGCCAGCGCCGAGTTCAGCAGGCCACCGCCCTGGCGCAATTCGGCATCGGTCAATTGCAACAGGTGACCAAGACTGGCCAGGGCCGGATGCTCGCGACCGATGCTCAGCACCCGCTGGCGCACCTGCGGCAACTCCAACTGATATTGGCTTGCCAGATGTTCACGCAACAAACCGGTGTTCAGCGCCATGACCACCGCACGGGTGTCATCATGCCAGGTAATGTCGATCTCATGTTCGGGGGCAAACAGCAGCAGTTCGCCGGCGCCAGCGCTCTGGCCACCCTGACGACAACTGACGCCGCCGGTCAACGGCAAAATGCCGTGCCAACAGGCCAATGGGGAGGAGCGCACAGTCACGGCATCGCCCCAATGGGCACCGAACAGCTTGATTTCAGACAGGGCTTGCAGGGTGATCTGAATGTCGGCCTGGGCCCGCGCCCGGCTGGGCAGCACGCTGCGCTGCTCATTGAGATTGCTGTTGATCAGCGCTTCGGCCTCGGCATAATCGGTCGAAGCCAGAATGCTGCGGCTGGCGAAAGGCAATTGGGGTAGCGGATGGGTAGCCATGCTCCCTCCCTTGTCATTGTTGTTATGGGGCTGGGCTATCCAGCCAAAACGGCAATAGGCCCATGGTACGCCCATGGACCTGAGTTGATGTACTGCGCTGACCGACGGTCAGTCGCTCTCCAGACCAATGGCCCGCAGCCCGGCCCGGGCGCAGGCCTCGTCCTCGGCTTCCGAGCCACCGGAGACACCGATACCGCCAACGCACTGCCCATGGACCAGAACCGGCAGCCCTCCGCCAAACACCACCAGCCGGGGACGCTGGGGAAAACCCAGACGCATGGCCGGGTTGGCCTCGAGGATGCCGAGCCAGGCGCTGGTCGGGAAACCGAAACCGGCGGCGGTATAGGCCTTGTCACGGGCGATATCGGCCGAATGCAGGAATGCGTCGTTGTGGCGCAGATAGGCCAGTTCCAACCCGGCCCGGTCCACCACGGCAACATGCACCTTGATGTCCAGTTGTCGGGCATGCGCCATTGCCGCCTGGGCTGCTGCCAACGCTGCCTCCCAGTGCACGCTGGACTGCTGACTCAGTTCAGCCATACAGATCTCCTCAGTTCATCCAGCCGTAACCGGCCAGAGCGCGTTGATGATCATCCAGGTCGAAGCCAAACAAGCGCTCGGGCATATGCTGACCACCCAGACCAAATGCCGCCTGCAACAGGCACAAGGTATCGGTACCGTCATCGTCGAACCCCGACTCATAGGCCAGCTCGACATTGCCGCTCATAGCCTGCTGCCATTGCTGCTGCTCGACCCAGTGACTCATCAAGCCACGCCAGTACGGATCATGTAGCGGACGCTGGGCTTCGGCCCGGGCGTCTTCGCGCACCCGATCCAGACACACCAGCAGAACACGGTCATCACGCCAGGTACTCAGGGCCTGACCGATCTGGCGACACCGCCATGCGCCCAGGTCCCGGCTCAAACACAGCTCGATGCATTCACCCGGGGCCGGTTCACACAACTCCGCCGCGACATCCGCCAGTGCCGGATGCGGCAAGCATTCGACCTGAACCGCAAGCCCCTGCCCAGCCAGCAGACTGGCCAGGCTCTGTAGCCGCTCACTGCAGGCAGGGCCGGCCGACAGCCGCGCACCACTCCCGGTGTGCTCGATAGTGATGAACACCACAGCCTCGACCGCCGTGCCCGGCTCGACCAGCCGACTGATCAGCGGTGCCGGACGAGATACCGCCGGCCGGCCATCGCGGCAGGACAGAAACAGCGCCGGTAACGTGCGCGTGGATGCCATAGCTGCCTCCTGGAGCCGTCTTAGCGCCTGACCTTGCTCGCCGGCTCGCCACCAATCCCGAAATGCGCTTTCGGCATCTCACTGATGATTACCCGGACACTCGGCAGCGGCGCATCCAGCGCCCGGGCGATAGCTTCGCTGACCTCGCGGATCAGCGTTTCCTTCTGCTCGTCGCTGCGACCTTCAAGAATGTGCAATTGTGCAATCGGCATAGTTCTCTCCTCAGACAAACCGGCAGGTCACACTGCCCAGCCCCTGGTAACGCACACTGATATTGTCCCCGGCCTCGACCGTGATCGCCGCAGTGATGCCGCCGGTCATGATGAAGCTGCCCGCCGGAATGTGCTCGCCGCGCTCGGCCAGCAGGTTGGCCAACATAGCGACGCTGGAGGCCGGATGCCCGAGTACTGCGGCACCGGCACCGACATCGACTACCTCACCGTTCTTTTCCACCACCACACCGAAGTTCTTCAGGTCGACGTCTTCGACATTGGCCATCTGCCCACCGGTAATGAAACGGGTCGAAGAAGCGTTATCGGCCACCACGCTGATCAAATCGAACTTGAAGTTCTCGTAGCGTGAATCGATCACCTCGACAGTCGGCACCACATAATCAGTGGCTGCCAGCACATCACCGATGTGACAGCCCGGGCCCTTGAGCGGGGCCTTGGTAACGAAGGAAATTTCTGCCTCGATCTTCGGGTGGATCAGTTCTTTGGTATCCACCACGCCGCCATCCGGCACGCTGAAGTAATCGGCGAGGAACCCGTAGATCGGGGTTTCCACGCCCATCTGCGCCATCTTGGCCCAGGAGGTCAGGCCCATCTTCAGACCGACGATCTTGTTGCCGCGGGCCTCCTTGCGCCGACGGATTTCCCACTGGATATCGTAGGCATCGGCAAAGGTCATGTCCGGGTAGTCATTGGTGATCTTGTGAATGTCGTGGGCCTGCAGTTCGGCATTCTCGATATGCTCAGCCAGCGCCAGCACCTGCTCACGTGTCAGGGTTCTTTTTTGCTCTTTCATGCCGATTGCTCCTGTTTTTTCAACAGATCCAGTGCCACATCCACGATCATGTCTTCCTGGCCGCCGACCATCCGGCGCTTGCCCAGTTCGACCAGAATGTCGACGGTCTTCAGCCCATATTTCTGGGCCGCCACTTCCGAGTGACGCAGGAAGCTGGAGTAGACCCCGGCATAACCCAGCGCCAGGGTTTCACGGTCGACCCGTACCGGGCGGTCCTGCAGCGGCCGGACGATGTCATCGGCGGCGTCCATCAGGGTGTACAGATCGGTGCCGTGCTCCCAGCCGAGGCGTTCGGCGGCGGCAATAAAGACTTCCAGCGGCGCGTTACCGGCCCCGGCACCCATGCCGGCCAGGCTGGCGTCGATGCGGTCACAGCCCTCTTCCACCGCGGCGATGGAGTTGGCCACGCCCAGGCTGAGGTTGTGGTGGGCGTGCATGCCAGTCTGGGTTTCGGGCTTGAGTACGTCTTTCAGCGCGCGGAAACGGTCACGGATATCCTGCATGCCCATGGCGCCGCCAGAGTCGACGACATACAGGCAGGTGGCGCCGTAGTCTTCCATCAGCTTGGCCTGCTGGGCCAAGCCCTGCGGGGTCTGCATGTGGCTCATCATCAGAAAGCCGACGGTGTCCATACCCAGCTTGCGTGCGTGCTCGATGTGCTGTTTGGATACATCGGCTTCGGTGCAGTGGGTGGCGACGCGGACGATGCGGGCGCCGGCGTTGTAGGCGTTATCCAGGTCGTGGATGGTGCCGATACCGGGCAGCAACAGGGTGGCGATCTGTGAATGGGTGACCACTTCAGCCACTGCTTCGATCCATTCCAGGTCGGTGTGCGCGCCAAAGCCGTAGTTGAAGCTGGAGCCTTGCAGGCCGTCACCGTGGGCGACTTCGATCGAGTCGACCTTGGCCTGGTCCAGCGCTCGGGCGATGTCCTGCACGTTCTTGATCGAGTACTGGTGGCGGATGGCATGGCTGCCGTCACGCAGGGTGACGTCAGAGATGTAGAGTTTCTTGCCGGGATTGAAGGTCATGATGGTCTCCTCAGGCCTGGGTCATCGACTGCGCCATACGCTCGGCGGTAGCCAGCGCAGCGGAGGTCATGATGTCGAGGTTGCCAGCGTAGGCCGGCAGGTAATGGGCAGCACCTTCGACTTCGAGGAAGATCGAGGTTTTCAGTCCGCTCAGGTGACCAAGGCCAGGGACGTTCAGCGGTTGGTCTTCGGGGATGACGTCAAACTGCACCTTTTGCTTCAGGCGGTAGCCCGGTACGTAGCTGTTGACGGCCTGGACCATCTCTTCCACCGAGGCTTCCACTGCGGCCTGGTCAGCCAGTTCGCTGAGTACATAGACGGTATCGCGCATGATCAGTGGCGGCTCGGCCGGGTTCATGATGATGATTGCCTTGCCACGCTTGGCGCCGCCGATCACTTCAATCGCCTTGGAGGTGGTTTCGGTGAACTCGTCGATGTTGGCGCGGGTACCGGGGCCGGCGGACTTGCTGGAAATCGAGGCGACAATTTCGCCGTAGTGCACCTTGGCCACGCGGGAGACGGCGGCGACCATGGGGATGGTGGCCTGGCCACCACAGGTGACCATGTTGACGTTGGTTTCGTTGATATGTTGCTCAAGGTTCACCACCGGCACACAGTAGGGCCCGATGGCCGCTGGGGTCAGGTCGATGATCCGCAGGTCCGGCTTGTGGCCGCGCAGAAACACCTCGTTGTGCCGGTGGGCACCGGCGGAGGTGGCATCGAAGACAAAGTCGATGTCGGCAAACTCCGCCATCTTGACCAGGCCATCCACCCCTTCATGGGTGGTGGCCACGCCCATGCGCGCAGCGCGCGCCAGGCCATCGGATTCGGGGTCGATGCCGACCATCGCGCCCATGGCGATATGCTCGCTGTTGCGCAGGATCTTGATCATCAGGTCGGTGCCGATATTGCCCGAGCCGATGATCGCGGCTTTCAGTTTCTTGCTCATGTTTATGCCCTCGTTGGGGTAATACTTGTTCTGTTGTGGTGGCTGGCATTGCCTGCAGCATGGATTGCTTCGCTGCGCTCGCAATGACGCTGGAGAACTGCGTAGCACTTCACCGTCATTGCGAGGGCCATAGGCCCGTGGCAATCCAGTCAACCGCCCGGGTAAGCTCAGGTCGCCAACCATGGATTGCTTCGCTGCGCTCGCAATGACGGCAGAGAGGCCGGTAGCACTAGCTCGTCATTGCGAGGGCCGCAGGCCCGTGGCAATCCAGTCAGGTAAAGCGCACGCTGGCTGTACCGATGCCACCAATGCTGACTTGCATAAAGTCACCCGCCTTGACCGGCTCCAGCGGCACCAGCGAACCGGACAGGATGACTTCACCGGCCTTCAGCGAAATGCCGAACTGACCCAGGGTATTGGCCAGCCAGGCGACGCAGTTGACCGGTGAACCCAGCGCCGCAGCGCCGGCACCAGTGCTGATGACCTGGCCGTTCTTTTCCACCACCATGCCGCAGGTGACCAGATCGACCTGGCGCGGAGAGACCGCCTGGTCACCGAGCACGAACAGGCCGCAGGAGGCGTTATCAGCGACTGTGTCCTGAATAGCGATCTTCCAGTCCTGGATGCGCGAATCGACGACCTCGAAGCACGGCATCACACATTCGGTGGCGGCCAGAACATCGGCGTTGGTCACGCCCGGGCCGGTCAGATCCTTTTTCAGGATGAAGGCGATTTCGCCTTCGGCGCGGGGCTGCATCAGCTTTTCACTGATCGGCATGGCTTCGCCGCTGTTGTAAACCATGGCGTCGGTCAGGTAGCCGAAGTCCGGCTGGTGCACATTGAGCATGTTCTGCACTGCCTTGCTGGTGACACCGATCTTCTTGCCAATCACCCGCTCACCAGCATCCAGCCGGTTTTGCAGCATGCGCAGGGAAATGTGGTAGGCGTCTTCGATGCTGATATCGAAGCCACGGCTGGTCAGTGGGCTGACTGCTTCACGCTTGAGCATGGCCTGGTAAAGCTCGTCGCCGAGTTGGTTGATCTGGGTCTGATCCATGGTCAGTGTGCTCCTGAAGCGCTGTCGGCTTCGCTGAGAAAATCTTCCACCAGCCGCGCGAAGCGACCGGCATGTTCGATCTGGGTCCAGTGGCCGCAATGGCCGAATACATGCAACTGGGCGTTGGGAATCAGCTCGGCCAGTTGCAGTGACGCCTGTAGCGGGATCACCTGATCCTCGCGGCCATGAATCACCAGGGTTTCGTGTGGCAGGTTGCGGATGTCGGCCTCGGCACTGGCCAGACCATCGACCCAGCGCTGGCGCGGGGGCGGAAACATCTGCGCGAAGGACTCCTGGAAGCCCGGGCGAATGCTGGCCTGGTAGCGCAACTCGGCCAGCTCGTCGGTGACCAGACTGCGGTCGTAGGCGAAGGTATCCATCAGCCGGCGCATGGTCTCGAACGACGGCTCATAGCCCCAGACCTCATCCAGGCCGGGAGTAATCGGGAAGCTGACCCCAACGCTGCCCATCAGTACCAGCCGACGCACACGCTCGGGGTACTTGATCGCCAACGCCAGGGCGATGCCGCCGCCGAAGGAGTTGCCGACCAGATCGGCCTGTTCGATGCCCAGGGTATCGAGTACACCGATGGCGTGCTCGACCCAGACATCGCGGCGGTAGTCAGGCTGCCCCGGGCGTTCGCTGTAGCCGAAGCCGAGCATGTCCGGGGCAATGACACGGCGCGACTCTGCCAGGGTCGGCATGATCAGACGCCAGTTGGCCCAGGCAGTGACGCCGGGGCCAGAGCCGTGAATCAGCATCAGCGGAAAACCTGTGCCGCTGTCGTGCAGGTTGGTCTGGAAGCCGGCAGCAGTGATGCTGCGACCAACTTCCGGGCTGTTGACAGGTGCGGTCATGGGCGCCTCACAGCTTCACGCAGATGTTTTTCAGTTCGGTGTAGAACTCCAGCGAGTGCACACCGCCTTCACGACCGATACCTGACTGCTTGCTGCCACCGAAGGCGGTACGCAGGTCACGCAGGAACCAGCTGTTGACCCAAACGATGCCGGCTTCAAGTTGCCCTGCAACGCGATGGGCGCGGGTCACGTTCTCGGTCCAGAGCGCCGAAGCCAGGCCGTAGGGCAGACTGTTGGCCAGCTCGATGGCCTCTTCCTCGGTATCGAACGGGCGGATATGGCAGCAGGGGCCGAAGATCTCTTCGGTGACCACCGCTGAGTCGTCCTGCAGACCGGTCCAGATGGTCGGCTGTACCCAGGCGCCATGCGCCAGTTCGGCCGGCATGTCCGGCACGCCGCCACCGGTGATCACGTTAGCGCCGTCGTCGACCGCCTTCTGGTAGTAGGACAACACTTTCTCGCGGTGCTTGAGACTGATCAGCGGGCCGAAGTTGCTGCGTTCATCGTCCGGCGGGCCGATCACCAGCTCTTCCGCGCCGGCCTTGAGGCGGGCGACGAACTCGTCAAAGATCGGCCGCTGCACGTACACCCGCTCGGTGCCCAGGCACACCTGACCGCAGTTGGCGAACGCCGAACGCAGGGTGCCCTCGATGGCCTTGTCCATATCGCAGTCGGCGAACACGATGCCAGCGTTCTTGCCACCCAGCTCCAGCGATACCTGACGCACGCCGTTGGCGGCGGCCTTCATAATGGTTTCGCCAGTGCCGGTCTCGCCGGTGAAGGTATAGGCGTCAACGTCCGGGTGTTCAGTCAGGAAAGCGCCAGCCGAGTTGCCGCCGAAGCCATGCACCACGTTATAGACCCCGTCAGGTACGCCGGCCTGCTTCATCACCTCGCCCAGCAGCGCAGTGGTGGTCGGGGTTTCCTCCGACGGCTTGACCACCACGGTGTTGCCGCAGGCCAGCGCCGGGCCGACCTTCCAGGTCATCAGCAGCAACGGCAGGTTCCACGGGCTGATCACCCCGATCACGCCCTTGGGCCGGCGTACCGCATAGTTGAGGGCCCCGGTGCCATCGGGGGTGGCCATTTCGAAGGCCTCGGCGGCGACATTCTTGATCAGGTCGGCAAACACCTTGAAGTTGGCCGCACCACGCGGAATGTCGATGTGGCTGGCCAGCGATTTGGGCTTGCCGGTGTCCTGACATTCGGCCTCGAGGAACTCGTCGAAGCGGGCGTTGATGCCGTCGGCCACCTTGTGCAGGATTGCCGTGCGTTGCTCCACCGTCATCCGCCCCCACGGGCCCTTGAGCGCGTCACGCGCAGCCTTGACGGCAGCGTCGACTTCTTCACGGCCGGCTTCGTGCACCCGGCTGATGACCTTGCCGTTGGCCGGGTTGACGTTGTCGAACAGCCGGCCATTGGCCGAACCGACGTATTCACCGTTGATGTAATGCTTGATCTCTTTCATGGCTGCGCAAGTCTCGTCAAACAGGGGTGTATCAGGTCAGCACGCTGAGGAAACGCTCGTTGAGCTGACGGTCGTGGTAGAAAATCGCCTTGCCCAGATCCTTGGCCATCCAGGTCACCGGTTTGTGGTCGGGGTAGTAGTAGTCACCACCGCAGAAGACCTCATTACGGTTGCCGGAGGGATCAAAGAAATAGATGGTCTGCCCGTGGGTCAGGCCATGGCGGGTCGGGCCGATATCAATCGAGGTATCGGTCATCGAGATCAGGTCGGCGGCACGCAGGACCTGCTCCCAGCTATCCAGATAGAAGGAGGCGTGGTGGAACTTGCCCTTCTCCGGATGCATGATGAAAGCGATGTCGTGCTCTTTCATCGACACAGTGAGGAACTGGGCAATGCGGTCACCGTTGTCGTCCAATACCTGCTCGGCCAAATGAAAGCCCAGTACATTGACGAACAGGTCATAGGTGGCCGCCAGCTCATCGCCGTACAGCAGACAATGGTCGAAACGTACCGCCCGCATGCCACCCAGATCGCGCGGCCAGGCTTCCGGATTGACGTTGGAAACGCCCCACTTGCCGGTGTATTCCTTGTCTGCATACAACTCGAAGAAGTGCCCGCTCGGGGCCTGGAAGCGCAGACGACGGCCGCAGCCCTTGAGCTCTTCGGCGGGGATTTCTTCCACCGCACAGCCCCAGGCCTGCAAGTCTTTGCCCAACTGAGTGAGGGTGGCATCGTCGACGACCTTGAAGCCCATGAAATCCATGCCCGGCTCGTCATCCGGTCTGAGTACCACGGAGAATTTGTCGACTTCGGTCCAGGCCTTGAGGTAGACCCTGCCCTGGTCGTCGCGGTCCATCTCGATCAGCCCCATCAGATCCGCGTAATGGCGGACCGCTGCATCGATATCCAACACCCGGAGCTGTACGTGGCCGGGACGCATCACACCTTTTTTCATGACATCACCTCATTGGACTTGTTGTTGGGTGCTGGCCAGCTCGGCGGCCGGCCGGTATTCAAAGGTCAAATCGGTCAACGGGTAGACCCGGCAGGCCAGCACCTGACCACAGCGGCGGGACTGCTCATCGACATGCTTTTTGCTCATCGGGCCGCAACTGAACTCACCGCTGACCACCTGCACCTTGCACAGGCCGCAGCCACCGCCGCGACAGCCGACCGGGATGCAGCGCTTGCCGGCCAGCTCCATGGCCTTGAGCAGGGACTGCTCACGTGAGCAACTGAAGTGCAGGCCCTTGACCAGCTCGATCATTTCGAATGTGTCAGTCATGGTTGTTGTTCTCGACTGCCGTTCGTATGGTTGGCACACCAGTCTGCGAAAGCTGGCGTGCCGGCGGTTATCGCGGCTGCGCAGGCGCTTGCGCTCCCGCGCAGTTTTGTTTTCAGATGCGTTTGAACAGGGCCGAGCGCTGGGTCTCTCCGGCGCCATCGGCGGCGGTGTAGAAGCGCTCCATGAAAATGTCGCGCTCAAACAACCGGCCCTGCATCAGGGCGGTGATGGCGGCATCGATCATCGGCGGCGGCCCGCACAGATACGCCTTGTGGCCGGCAAAACGGCCATCGAAATGGGCCTTGGCGGCGTCATGTACATAGCCGCGGAAACCATGCCAGTCGCTGTCTTCGGCGGCCTGGCTGAGTGCCGGGACATAGGTGAAGTTGGCATGCTCGGCGGCCAGGCGCTCGAACAGCTCGCGGTTGTACAGCTCGGCCCGATTGCGCGCGCCCTGAAACAGGGTGATCTGGCGCGTATCGCCCTGCGCCAGCAGATCGAGGATCATCGATTGCGGACTGGACAGCCCGGAACCGCCAGCGATAAAAATCAGATCGCCGGGCTGCGAGCTACGCACGAAGAACATGCCGTAGGGGCCGGACAGCTTGAGGCTGTCACCAACCTTGAGCTGCTGATGGATATGCGTGGTAGCGGCACCGCCTTCGACCAGGCGCACATGCAGCTCGACCTCGTCGGGCCGGCTCGGCGGGTTGGCCAGCGAGAACGCCCGGCTACCCTCGATGCCCGGCAGCTCCAGGTTGATGTACTGCCCGGCCTGGAAGGTCATGGGCCGGTCCAGCGTCAGGCGGACACCGAGGATGGTCGGCGACAGCTCGACCAGTTCGCTGACCGTGGCCTGATAGTCCTCGACCGGATAGCCCTCGAAGTCTTCATCAACGTCGATGTCGGCCTCGATGGTCACATCGCTCTGCACCGTGGCGCAGCAGGCCAGCACCTTGCCTTCGTCACGCTCGACATCCATCAGCGCGAACGGAGAGGCTTCGCCGATATCCACATCGCCGTCCAGCACCTGGACCTTGCAGGTGGCGCAGGTACCGTGGCCACAGGCAAACGGTAGCCAGACGCCCTGACGCAGGGCAGCCTGAAGAATAGTCTGGCCGTCATCGACTTCGATCTGCTCGCCGGTGGGCTCGATGGTGACTGTGTAGCTCATGACAATACCCTCAGGTTGCGCTGCCGCCGATGCCATCCAGGCCCGGGGTAGTCAAAGTCAGCATGCTCTTGTGGCCAATGCCGCTGTCCTTGAGGCTGGCCGCCAGATCCGGGGTAAACGGCTGGTCATCCAGTTGCCACTCGACGCGGCTGAAATCCAGACCGGCGCTGTCCGGGTGCGCGGCAATGGCCGGACGCAGGACCTGCTCGAAGAAGTCACCCAGAGGCATGTCCGGCGCCGCCAGAAAGGCGAACGGCGAGCAGAACATCAGGTGTTTGCGCCAGTAGACGTAGACCAGTTGCATGCCGTTGAAGTTGGCCTGCAGGTCCTTGGGTTCGGCACTGTAGGGATAAAGGGCTTTTACGCTCATGGGGTGTCACCTTGTTCTTGTAGTGGCCCCGGCCGGTAACCGGGGCGGCGGTTCAGGTTCTGGTTTCAGGCGGCATCCTTGGAGTCACCGGCACCCAGCGGCTTGTTACCCTTGATCGCCTGCCAGCGCCGGTGATCGGGCGAACCGAGGTACTCGAAATTGTCCTGGCCGATATTGATGTGGTAGTACTTGGCGACCACGGTCTCGACATCCGCACCTTCGCAGTTGCCCTGATAGATCTGGTGCACCGGCAGCCAGGCCTGGATGTACTTCTCCGGCTCGTGCTTGAAGATGTCGCAGCAACCATCGGAGCAGAAGTGGTAGCGCTCACCGTCGTGCACCAGGCTGCGATGACTGAGCTGGGTCGGGTCATCCGGCTCGGTAAACAGAGTCGGCACCTGACAGACCTGGCACAGTTGCGGCAAGGTGTTGTTGTAGAACCGCTCACCCTGCTCCTGCTGTTTGCGCCAATGCTCGAAACGCGGCCGGTAGTACTTGTCGAAGGTGTCCGGATACTGCTCGGACAGCCAGTTCATTTCCGCCTCGCTGGGGATCCAGGTGTGGAAGTTGGTGGCCTGGCTGTACTGGTAGAAGGTTGACCACAGCTGATGGCTGATATGGTGCTTGCCCTTGTTGGCCTCGTCCTGGTACTTGGGCGGACGGATGCCGTAGCGCTCCAGATCCTTGAACAGCGCACCACCGTTCTGCTCGTAATAGACTTCCCAGGCGTCCTTCCAGGACATCACCTTGTTCGGCAGCATGTAGTCCATCATCATGCTGACCAGGCTCAGCAGCCGGTAACCACGCCAGAACCACTTGTCGATCCAGTGCTGGACGATCGGCACGTTGTCTTCATGCTGTTCCAGCATGAACTTGATCACTTCCAGACCCAGGGTCATGTGCCGGGCCTCGTCGGACTGGGCCGAGAAACCGAAAGTAACGGTGGCCATGTCGCCGTTGTAGGCGGCACCGGACATGAAGGGCACAAACAGCAGGTTAGTCAGTACGTACTCGAAGGAGAACGAGATCGCGGTAAGGAACTCGAACGGCCCGGCCGAGCGGGCATCGTCGAAGAACGACTTGGGCACCGACAGGAACCACACCCGGTCATGCATATGGGCGAAGTCATGCAGGCCGTTGAAGTGCTTGTTGTAGTGGCTCATGGCGTGAATCTGGGTCTGCACGTGACGCAGTTCGTCGATCGACTGCATCTGGCAGGCCACTCGCGCGCCGGCGCCACTGAAGTGCCGGCCAACCTTGGCGTAGCCCTGGAAGGCACCGTACTCCAACGGCGACACTCCGGTCAGGAACAGCTTCAGAGCGTTGACGTAACGGGCATCGGAAATGTTCTGGTGGCCGTTGTTCTGGGCAAAGGCGTCGAAGATCGCATACAGCTTTTTCTCCTTCTCGGCCTGATACTTCCAGTAGGCGTCCATGGTCAGGCGGAACGGGTCTTCCCACTTGTCCCAGTCGGTGATCTTGATGCCCTCGAAGCGCTCATAGGGGAAGATGTCTTCCTTCTTCTGATAGCTAGGCTCCCAGGCCATGTCGCGGGTCAGGTACTGGTACTTGTCTTTGAGACTGAGTTTCTTGTTCTTGGTCGCCATGACGAATCTCCTAGTTTTTCCACTCGAGGATGAAGTGATCGTCATCCTCATCCACGTTGCCGCCGATACTGATCACGTCCAGGAGCATTTCCTGCACGTCCCACTCGCGGCCGATCTTTTCTTCAACCGTGTGACGGTTGATCACCAGGCGCTGCTCGGCCTGGATGCGAATCATGGCCGGGTGGTGCTGTACTTCGGCGTGGGGGTTGTCCTCGGCAATCGCCTCGACCAGATAGCGGGCGTTGTCGTTGTCCTGAAACACGATGAAAGCGAGCTGGCTCATGCGGCGATCTCCTGTGCAACGAAACCCAGTTTCTTCAGGCGCGCCGCAAACTGGGCGGCTACCTCGCTCAGCGCCGGGGCACCAACACTGGCCTCAGCCAGCGGCGCCAGCGCGGTGATCACCCGCGGCTGCCAGACCTCGATCCAGGCCTGCAACTGCTCGGCGTTGGCCTCGCTCTCGGCGCGCACGGTCTTGACCATGGCATCGACCCAGCGACTGGACTCGCTGAACCAGTCGCGCATGAATTCGGTGAGCATCGACACATCCTCGGCACCCTGTTCAGCCAGCCACTGATCGAAGTGCTGATACATCAGTGGATACAGATGACCGTCGATGATCAGGTTCTGCACCAGGGTCAGTTCGAACCAGTCCTTGATCACCAGACTGTCCTCGACCAGCCGGCGCAACGGCTGCCACAAGGCGTCATCCAGCCAGTAGGTTTTGGAACGATCCAGCGCCTCACCGGTACCCCCATCGATCAGCAGGGCAATACGCGACAGGTACTGGCCCATGCCCAGGCGATCCATGGCCTGATAGATATGCAGCTGGGTCATGGTCCCGGCCACGCAGTCACCGGCCACGCTGCTGTTGTTCATGTTGGCGCCCAGCTCGACATGACGCAGCGGCACCAGCAGACGCAGCAGGTTTTCCTGCACGGCATCAGGCAGGCGGGTCAGCAGTCCGCGCTTGTCGCAGAAGCTGAAGTTGTACTCGGTGGCTTCCTGCATCTTGGCCCGGTTCTGCACGTAGGCGCCGTAGTAGAACTGACGCGGATCGGTCACCGCGTGCCAGTCGGCCATACGTACCGCGCTGCGGCTGGGGTCATTCAGACCATGCTGGGGGTCCCACAGCGGCCGGTAATGGAAATTGGTGGTCGCTTCGATGTCGTAGCTGGCCTCCTGATAACGTGAAGCTGGCTTGTCGCCGAAGCGGCGTTGAATATTGCTGTAGGTGTGGCGGATCGGCTCCACCGCATGGGTTTTGATTTCAATGCTCATAGCAACCGTACCATCTTGTTTTTGTAGAGGGGTGTGCAGTACCGGGGTCAGCGATGGCCCTTCTCGCCGAAGCGCCACTTGACCATCTCTTCGTCGACCTGACGGGCCATTTCCTCGTCCATGTGCACCACATGGTTGTGCTTGCAGAACTGCTCGAAAGCCGCCTGTGGCAGTACCAGCTCGACAAACAGATCGGGATGACCGATGGCAAAGTCGAATTCGACAAAGCGGGCACCCGGTTCACTACGAACCCGGATGTAGCGGGTCATCTCGTCAAAGCTCTGCTGGGGTTGGCTCATGGTCGTTAACCTGTGCTCGTTGTTGTCTACGGGTGATAGAGCAACGGCTGTGCCAGAGTTGCCGTCACGCCCCCAGACCACAGACCAACACACTGATATAAAAGGGGAAAATTATTTTCTGCCATGCTGTTGGCGACGTTCTTCCAGTCATTGCGGATGATTGCCGGCAGCCGAACTTTGATGATTTGATCAAATCCACCAAAGCATCTGAGCAAATGCTCAGGCGCGACCTAATATGGTTAATGAGCCTCTGCGCGATTGATCATTTGATTGATTTTTGAGCACGATCAAGGCGATGATGGAAAACGCACCCTTGCGATCACTGTCTCAAGCCAAGACAGACTGACCACCACCCCACACAACAACAATCGGGGCCCGACGCCATGGCGATCAGCTATAAGCCACAGCTGCAGTATTCGGATTTCCAGGATCTGAGCGAACAGATCCGTTTCCAGAGCACGGATGGCAAGATCTGGTTCGGCGAACAGCGCATGCTGTTGATGCAGGTCTCGGCCATGGCCAACTTCCGCCGTGAGCTGGTCAACAGCCTGGGCATCGAACGGGCCAAGGGTTTCTTTCTGCGCCTGGGCTACCAGTCTGGGCTCAAGGACGCCGAGCTGGCGCGCAAGTTGCGCCCGGACTGCAGCGAGCTCGACATATTCCTCGCTGGCCCGCAACTGCATTCGCTCAAGGGCATGGTCAAGGTCCGGCCGATCCAGATCGACCTCGATCAGCAGTCCGGCCACTTCTATGGCGAGCTGGAGTGGATCGATTCGTTCGAGGTGGAAATCTGTCAGACCGAGCTGGGCATGATGGACGAACCGGTGTGCTGGTCACTGCTTGGCTATGCCTGCGCCTATACCTCCTCGTTCATGGGCCGGGAAATCATCTTCCGCGAAGTGAGCTGCAAAGGCTGCGGCGATGAAAAATGTCTGATCGTCGGCAAGCCGGCCGAAGAGTGGGAGGATGCTGCCGAATTCAAGCAGTATTTCCGTGCCGACCCGATCATCGAAGAGCTCTACGATCTGCAATCACAACTCAGCTCGTTGCGTACCAGTCTGGAGCAACAGGAAGGTCAGTACTACGGTATCGGCCAGTCGCTGGCCTACAAAAAGGTCTGCAAGATGATCGACAAGGCCGCTCACGGCAAGGTCTCGGTACTGCTACTGGGCGAAACAGGGGTCGGCAAGGAAGTGATCGCGCGCAGCGTACACCTGCGCAGTGAGCGCGCCGAGCAGCCATTCATCGCAATCAATTGCGCAGCGATCCCCCCGGACCTGATCGAGGCCGAGCTGTTCGGGGTCGAGAAAGGCGCTTACACCGGCGCCAGCCAGACTCGCGCCGGACGCTTCGAGCGCGCCCATGGCGGCACTATTTTCCTGGATGAAGTAGTTGAATTGACGCCCCGGGCCCAGGCCACCCTGCTACGCGTGCTGCAGGAAGGCGAACTGGAGCGCGTTGGTGATTCGCGCACCCGCAAGATCGATGTGCGGGTGATTGCCGCCACCAACGAAAGCCTGGCTGACGCAGTGGAAGCGGGAAAATTCCGCGCCGACCTGTTCTATCGGCTCAACGTATTCCCGGTGAAGATTCCGCCGCTGCGCGAACGTATCGAAGATCTGCCGCTGCTGGCCGAGCACTTCCTGCGCAAGTTCCACCGCGAATACAACAAACGCACCCTGGGCCTGTCCGACAAGGCGCTGGAACTGTGCCTGCATTATCGCTGGCCGGGCAATATCCGCGAGCTGGAAAACGTCATTGAGCGCGGGGTGATTCTGACCGATAGCAACGAAACCATCAGCCAGGATGCACTGTTTGCCGTGTTTCCCGAACACTCGGGTGACTGCCCGGAGGAGCGCCTGAATGCCAGCGGCCAGTTGGTCCATGCCCATAGCCAGGTCAGCGGGGACTGGGTCAGCCATATCCTCGAACAGCAGATCAGCCTGGATCAGGTCGAGGAGCAACTGATGCGCCGGGCCATGGAGCTGGCCAACCAGAACGTTTCACAGGCCGCCCGCCTGCTCGGCCTGACCCGTCCGGCCCTGGCCTACCGGCTGAAGAAAACCGGCATCCTTGAAGACAGCGATGCCTGATACCCATAACTGCCCGCTCGGGGCCCTTCCTGGCGGGCACACCCTTTTGATGAAATCAGCAAGCACCCCGAGCCGCTTGATCATTTGATCAATATCAAATCCACGCAATCGGCCAAAACCTCTTCAATCGCCACCCTGGCACAGTAAAAAATCTTTACCAATCAATCACCTGAAAACACTTAACGGTCTCTGGCACAGGCGTTGCTTTATGCCTCTCCAGCCGCTTTGCACACAACAACAAGACCGTGACGGTGACTCACCATGTTCGATGTACCCCTGCGCCTTGCGCGCCCTGTCCGCCAGCCCCTGCGGTTGGCACCTCTGGGACTCATGCTGCTCTGGTTGGGTGGCTGCGAAGCTCCGCTCGATCTTGAGGCGGTCCAGCAACAGAGCCTGCAACCGATCCAGCGCACCGACTTCTACCAGGCCATGGCCAGCAACGACCAGCTCACTCTGCTGGCCGGCAACCACGGGGTGGTGCTGATCAGCTCCGACCTCGGCCAGCACTGGCAGCGCCAGCAACTACCCACCGACATGGGCCTGATCGATCTGGATGTCTGCCCTGACCAGAGCTTCATCGCCCTGGCCTTCGACAACCAGCTCTGGCACATCAGCCCCGATGCCAGTGACTGGAACGCCCACCCATTGCCCAGCAGCGAGCAGATGATGACCGCTACCTGCGCCCCGGACGGCAGTTGGTGGGCCGCCGGCAGCTACAGCACCCTGCAAAGCAGCCATGATCAGGGCCAAAGCTGGGACGAGACCAGCCTGGATGAAGACGCCATTCTCACCACCCTGCAATTTATCGACGCCGACCAGGCAGTAGTCGCCGGGGAGTACGGGCTGGTGTTCACCAGCCGCGACGGCGGCCAGAGCTGGGACCCGGCCGGCAGCCTGCCCGATGAGTTCTACCCGCACACCAGCCACTTTCGCAGCCTTGATGAGGGCTGGGTCGGTGGCCTCAACGGTTTCATCTGGCATACCCGCGATGGTGGTGAGAACTGGCGGCGCCAGCCGACCGGCACCGAGGTCCCGATCTTCGGCTTTATCAGTGGCGAGCATGGCCTGTATGCGGTCGGTGACAACGCCACGGTGCTGAGTCTCAACGGTAGCCGCTGGCAGTCGCTGCCAACCCCCGAACAGCCGCTGTATCTGCGCGCTGGCCAACTACTGCCGAATCAGCAACTGCTAGTCGCCGGTGGTCGTGGCCTGCTACTGAACCTTGAACTCCCAAAGGCCCTGGCGGCCAGTACTGACTGAGGGTATCGACATGCCTGGATTGCACCGTTTCACCCATGCCATGCATAGCCTCGAAGTGTGGATCTTCAACAATCCACGCAAGGTCCTGGCCGCCATCGCCCTGCTGACCCTGATATTCGCCCTAAGGATTCCGGGGCTGAAGATCTATACCGACTTCGCCGATCTGCTGCCCCAACAGCATCCCTACATTGAGCTGCACAACAGCATCAAGGACAGTTTCGGCGGAGCCAACGTCCTGGTGGTCGGTATCGCCTTCGACGAGGGCGATATCTTCAGCAACGCCAATCTGGCGACCATCGACCGCATCACCCATGCGGTCGACAGTCTGCCAGGGGTCAACCACAACCTGGTTTCCAGCGTTACCCACCGCAATTCGCGCAAGATCTGGCTGACCGAAGTCGGCTCAATCAACTCCGAGCCCTACTTTGAAGCCGAGCGCGCACCCTACAGCGCCGAGCAACTGGAGCAGATGCGCGCCGACGTAGCCGCCAACCCGCAAATCTATGGGCCGCTGGTTTCCTCGGACTTTCGGATGGCACTGGTCAAGGCCCAGTTGATCGAAGGCCAGCTCGATTACGAGCAGACCTTCGCCCAACTGCAGGCGCTGCGTGAGGCGGAAACCCGCGATGGCATCACCCTGTATGCCACCGGCCAACCAGTGCTGGTCGGCTGGGCCTATACCTACATGGATCAGATCCTGCAGATCTTCATCTTCACCGTGCTGACCATGCTCGCCCTGCTGGTCTTCCACTTCCGCAAGGCCTACGGCGTACTGATTCCGCTCGGCGGGGTACTGATCTCGACCATCTGGGGTCTGGGGATCATCAGCCTGCTGGGCTTCAATCTCGACCCGCTGGGGCTGGTGATTCCATTTCTGATCGCCGCCCGGGCCATGAGCCACGGGGTGCAACTGGTCGAACGCTACTATGCCGAAGTGCGCGAATGCGGCGATGGCCCGCGGGCGGCGCGAGCCACTTTTGAAAGCCTGTTCCGGCCCGGTTCGCTCGGCGTGGTCTCCGACGCTGTCGGCTTATCGCTGATCGCGATCGGCTCGATTGCCCTGAATACCAAGCTCGGCATCTACGCTTCACTGTGGGCTACCACCGTGATTCTCACCGTGCTGATCGGTGTGCCACTGCTGCTGTCGATCCTGCCAACCCCGAAAAACCCGCAACTCAAGGAAACCTTCCTGCGCCACATTGGGGTCGTCTGCGCCAATACCGTCAGCCGCCCGGGCGCCGCGCGCATCGCCCTGAGCATCGCCGCCCTGGCGATCCTGGTTGGCCTGTTCTCGGCCTCGCAGGTGCGCATCGGCGATTCCGAGCCGGGATCACCGATTCTCTATCCCGAGCATGACTACAACCTGTCGTCCAAAGAGGTCAACGATCGATTCCCCGGCTCCGAGGAGTTGTACATCATCGCCGAACACGCCGAGATCGGCGGGCTGAAAAAGCCCGAGGTGTTGCGCGCCCTGCAGGATCTGCAGGCGCACATGCTGGCCGACCCCGGGGTGGGCGGCAGCAAGGGCCTGCCGGACCTGATCAAACAGGTCAACCGGTTGATGCACAACGATGATCCGCGCTGGTTCCAAATTCCCCACGAAGCGGATTACGTCGGCGGGCTGATGTTCACCTACATGGCCTCCAGCCCGATCCCCGGCGCACTCAACGAGTTCAACGACACCGACGACCGCGTTGCCAACCTGGTGTTCTACTACAAGGACCGTCAGGGCGAGACCATCCGCCGCGCCATCCACATGGCCCGCGAGTGGATCGCCGAGAACGAGGACAAGGTCGAGGGTCTGAGCATCCGCCTGGCCGGCGGCACCCTGGGGGTCGCGGCGGCGATGAACGAGTCGGCGTTCGAGACCAACCTGATCGTATTGCCGCTGGTGTTCCTGCTGATCTTCGCCTTTGTCATGCTGTTCTACACCTCCTGGCATGCCGGGCTGATGATGCTGCTGGCAATGCTGTTCGCCACCACCCTGACCTACGCCTATATGGGTCTGGCCGGACTCAATATCGACATCAATACGGTACCGGTGATCGCGGTCGGCATTGGTGTGGGTATTGATTATTCGATCTACATGATGGACCGCATTCGCGAAGAAATGGCCAAGCGCGGCCGCCTGCCCGAAGCGGTACGCCACGCCATCGCCACCACCGGCATGGCCATCAGCTTCACTGCCGTGACCCTGATGGCCGGGATCATCATGTGGGTGATCCTCTCCGACCTGCGCTTCCAGTCCGACGCAGCGATGCTGCTGTGCGTGATGATCGTCATCAACGGCCTGGCCGCCATGCTGCTGGTGCCGTCCTGGATTCTGGTGTTGCGCCCTCGCTTCATCACCAATGTCTACGCCGACGAGGACGGCATCCTGCATGCCGACCGCGATACCGCGCCCAACCCTGCCCTACCCGCCCACACCCAGGGCGATCCAATCCCGGGAGCTGGCTGACACCCCGTCCGCCACTCCTTTTTCAGCCCTCAAGAGGAACTGCCAATGCAAACAACAAGAAAAGGCCTCAGACACTGGAGTCTCGCCCTGCTCGGCGGCGCCGGGCTGGCGCTGACTCCGCTGGCCGGTGCTATCGCCAGCGAGGAAACCAAGATCACCGGTTTCTACGAGAACGCCACCTATGTCCGCGACCATGTCGGCCTGTCGAAATTCCGCAACACCCTGCAGCTCAATGCCGAGCGCAAACTCGGCGAGCGCGGTCCGTTCAGCAACGTGTCCTGGAACGGGGTATTGCGCGGTAGCTACGACGGGGTCTACGACCTCAACAGCAGCGAATACGGACGCAAGGCCGGTGGCGCTGTCAGCCTGGAGAACACCAGCGGCTTCGGCGGCAGCACCAGCGTGCCGCACGGTAGCGGCCTGAAACTGCCCAACAGTTTCGACGTCGCCAACCACCCCAATCGCGGCATGATCGTGCTCGGCGAAAACCTGCACAAAACCTCCGGCGGAGTCGCCTTCGGGGTTCCGGTGCGGCCCTGCGACAAGGATAAGCGCGGCTGTATCAACGGTTATCTGGACAAGGACAGCAACGACCTGCGCTTTTCCGAGTTCAACGACCGGCTGGACTTCATCCGTGAGCTGTATGTCGACTTCGACTATGGCTTCGATAACGGCCACATTCTCAGTACCCGGCTGGGCAAGCAGCAGGTGGTCTGGGGCCGGACCGACCTGTTCCGGGTACTCGATGTGATCAACCCGGTGGACTTCTCGCGCAACAACATCTACGACGAGCTGGAAGACATCCGCATCCCGATGTGGATTCTCAAGTCCGACTACCGCATGGGCGCCGGCAATGTCTTCGACGACCTCAACCTGTCGTTCGTGTGGAACTTCGACCGTTTCCGTCCGCATGACATCGGCCAGTGCGGCTCCCCCAACGTGATCCTCGACGCCGGCTGTTTCTTCCGCGGCATGAACACCCTGTGGGAATACGGCGGCACCGTGGCCAACTTTGCCGGCGGGGAAATCGCCACCGACTTCGGGCCTGGCCAGATTGGCATCCGCAAGGCCCACATGCCGGCCTGGAGCCTGTCCAACACCCAGTTCGGTCTCAAGCTCGAAGGGGTCTATGGGGATATCGGCTTCTCGCTCAATGCCCTGACCTACCGCAGCCAGCTGCCATCCCTGCGTGGCGGTATCCCGGCGCAGAACGGCTTTACCGGGGAAACCGGGATCTGGCCTTACCTGATCGCCTTCGATATCCACTTCCCGCGGGTCAACCTGCTCGGCGGCTCACTCGACTACTACTCGCAAGGGCTGGATACCGTGTTCCGGGTTGAAGTCGCACACACCGAGGGTGAGGAATTTGCCAACACCATGAAGAGCCGGCTGTACTCGGAAAACAGTGTGACCCGCTATGTGATCGGCGCCGACAAGAACATCTTCATCCCGGCCCTGAACAGCCGCCGGGCATTTCTGTTCTCCGGGCAGATCTTTGGTCAGCACATCCATCAGTACGAGAGCGAGAAGCGCGAACTGGGCCGGGTCGGCATCCCCGACTGGAAGGCCAACTGGATCGGCACCCTGCTGGTCAAGGGCTGGTGGATGCGTGATCGCCTGAGCCCGCAGTTGCTCGCCGCCCACGACTTCCGTGCCGGCGCCACCACCGTAGCGCCCAGCATCGAGTGGCTGGTCAGCGACAACCTGCGACTGATCGGCGGTGCCAACCTCAAGGTCGGCAGCGGTGCCAACAAGTTCGACGATTGCCGCACCTGCAACCCCTGGGACCCCTTCACCGCCGCCTTCCCCGGCCATCCGGAGGGCCACAGCCTTGGTCTGGGCGGTTATGAGCCGCTGGGTCGCTTCCGCGCCGGCCCGCTGGGCATGGCCAAGGGCCAAGACGAACTGCAATTGACACTGCGCTACAGCTTCTAAAACGAGGACTGGACATGAACAACAAGACACTCACTCGCTGCACCCTGGCTCTGGGTCTGGCTGCTGCCCTCGGTAGCAGTCAAGCACTGGCCGACGTGGTCGACAACAGCTTTTATCCCTATCGCGACAGCCAGCCCAGCCATCCTGGCCTGTCGGCCGGCATGACCATCAACCAGGGCAATGTCGCGCAGTTCAAGGACATCATCGACCCGGCCTTTTTGAGCTTCATCGAGCAGGGCTGGGTCGAACTGAGCGTCGGCCAGACCAGTTCCTTCGACCTGCATCCTAACTACGTCGAAGCCACCCGCGCCGGCCTGGGTCAGGTCAGCCTTGGCGCCAAGCCCGGCGAAATCAACGGCTGGCAGGCCGGACGGCCGTTTCCCGAAGAGCCGGATGCCAACGATCCACGCGCGGGTGAAAAGCTGGCCTGGAACTACAAGTACGGCTACAACTGGGGCGACAGCGCCGCGATCATGCCCTTCTACTGGAAGTACCGGGACATGAACAATGGCCGTGTCGAGCGGACCATCAAGTTCAACTTCCACTTCCTCAACTTCACCGGGCGGGTCAATCAGGAGCCCAAGCCGGCGATTACCCCCAACCCCTCGGAGCTGTTCCGTGGCATCTACGTACAGGTGCTCGAACCCCATGATGTGCGCAACACCCAGTTGCTGATTCACCGCGCCATGGATGATCTCAAGCGTGACAACTCCTGGCTGTATCTGGGCTTTCAGCGCCGGGTGCGGCGCCTGGCCACCGGTCAGGTGACCGACGCGTTCCTCGGCTCGGACCTGATGATCGAAGACTTCGAAGGCTACAACGGCCGGATTTCGGACATGAACTGGAGCTACAAGGGCACCCGGTACATGCTGATGCCGTTCTATAACCACAACGACCTGCAACTGGACAGCGAAACCCACAGTGATAGCGACGGCTATCAAGTGGTGGCCTTCGGTGGCCAGGGTGGCTGTTTCCCCAACATCACCTGGCAGTTGCGCAAGGTCTACGAGGTTGAGGCCGAGCCGGTCGACGGCAGCCACCCGCTGGCCAAGCGCACCCACTACATGGATGCGCAGACCTTCACCATCCCGCGTACCGTGGCTTATGACCGGCGTGGCAGTCTGTGGAAGACCTTCACCATCGGTCAGGCCCACCCCGACCACCACCTGCCCAAGAACAAGGGCAGCGGGGTATCGATCGATGACAGCTTCAGCATGATCGATGTCCAGGCCATGCACTGCACCACCGGTCAGTTCAAGGGCCAGGTCGACCCCAGCCTGAGCACGCCGGAGATGTTCAGCGTGCAGCACATGCGCGCCACCGGCAACTAACCCCCTTTGCTGCTCCTTGGGCCCGCGCAATGCGGGCCCTGTTTTTCCAAAACTGCGCTCCTGAATCAGTCATTGCGCCAGCACGCTACCCGGTACATCGGGCACGACAGCACACTGACTGAATAACAACAACACGAGAGGGTAAGGATGAGCCGCCATCAATCGCTACCAAAAACCGTCGACCACCCACCGGCCCAGCTGCTGGTCGTTACCGATACTGCCGGCCGGGTATTGCAGGCCAGCGATCCGTTTTATGCTGCTGCCGGACTGACGCCGGCCGAGCTGGTCGGTCAACCGATTGCCCGACTGCGTCATCCTGACATGCCCAAGGGCCCGATCAAGGACCTGTGGGAGACTCTGGGCAAGGGCCAGTCCTGGATGGGCATGCTCAAGAACCGCCGCGCTGACGGCAGTGAATTCTGGGTTGATGCCTATATCAGCCCGATCACCGATAGCAACGGCCAGATTCTCGAGTATCAGGCCATCTACCATCTGCCTGACCCCATCACCATCGCCCGTACCCAGCGGATTTATCGTATTCGCGGCCAAGGCCGCCAGCCGCCGGAGCTGCGCTGGGCCTGGCTGCGACCGGCGCACTGGCAACTGCTGCTGGCAAGCCTGGGCTTCATGCCGCTGGTGCTGCTGGCGCTGCAACGGGGCGACCTGATCGGCTGGCTCTGTATTTTCACCAGCCTGGCAGCCGCCGGTCTGCTGTTGAGCTGGCATAACCGGGCCCTGGAACAGTTGACCGGCCATTGCCGAAAACTGCTTGCCCATCCGATCAAACAGTTGATCTACACTGGGCGGGCCGATGCCATTGGACAGATACAATTGTCGCTGCGCCTGCTCGAAACCCGGCTGGCGGTCATGGCCACCCGTTTTGGCGACAGCAATCAGCAGATCACCAGGCACGTCCAGACCGCCAACCATTTGCTCTCCAGCAGCCACCATGGTAGCCAGCAACAGCAGGACAGCCTGGCGGCGATTGCCGCCGCCGTCGAACAGTTCAGCGCCACTATCCGCGAGGTTGCGGCCAATACCCGCGACGCGGCCCGGCTGGGCAGCGCCAACCGCACGGCCGGGCAACTTGGCCGCCAGCGCGCCGAAGATGCCCGGACCAGCATTCAGGCCCTGGCCAGTGAACTGGAGCAGGCCACCGTCGCAGTCGACAGCCTGAACCAGCACAGCCAGTCGATCGGGCGCATTCTCGAAGTGATCCGGGCGATTGCCGAGCAGACCAACCTGCTGGCACTCAACGCTGCGATTGAAGCCGCCCGCGCTGGCGAGAATGGTCGCGGCTTCGCGGTGGTCGCCGATGAAGTCAGAACCCTGGCCCAGCGCACCCAGGCTTCGACCGACGAAATCCAGCAGATGATCAGCACCCTGCAACAGGGTGCTGAAGCGGTGGTCACCACCATGCACCGGGGGCAGAGCCATTCGCAGCAAAGCGTCGAGCATGTGAACGCCTGCCACGAGGCCCTGGGCAGCATCTGCGCAGGCATCGAACAGGGCGATGACCGCAACCAGCAGATCGCCGCCGCCAGTGACCAGCAGAGCCAAACCGCCAGCGAGATCAGCCAGCGCCTGCAACATATCCATCAGCTCGCCAGCACTACCCACCAGCACCTGATCGACACCCTGCAGGCCGGTGCAGCAGTTGGCCAGCAGGTCGAGCGCCAGCAGGGGCTGATTGCCCACCTGCAGCAGACCTGAATTCAGCACGACTGTCATCGGCTAAAGTGATAGAGGCACATTCGGTAATACCCTGGGCACATCAGGGTATTGCCCCAACCCGGACCGGCAGGCTATACAGAGCGCACTTCTGTCCTGTCAGGATTGACCATGCGCAAGCGCCTCATACCCATACTAATAATCATTTTTGGCCTGGCGGTGTTTCTGCTGTTACGCCTGACCCGTGATGTACCCGATCCGGTCGCCCCGCAAGAACGCAGCTGGCGCGTCGATGTGGTCGAGATTCGCCCTGATACGTTCCAGCCAAGCCTGACCCTCTACGGCCAGATCGAATCACCGCTGCGCTTTACCGTGGTCGCGCCCCTGGCCGGGCGGATCGCCGAGCTGCCGGTGCGCGATGGCCAGCAGGTTAGCGCCGGGGAATTGCTGGTGGCGCTGGATGAGGCCGATATTCTGCCGCGCCTGCAGCAGGCCCGGGCGGACCTGGCCGATGCCGAGGCCCAACTGGCCAGTGAGGCAAGCATCCATAGCAATGATCGTCAGGCACTGGAGCTGGAAAAACGTATCCAGGGCAACGCCCAGAAGGCGCTGGAACGCATGCGTCAACTGGTTGAACGGCAACTGGCGCCGCACGCCGAACTCGACAATGCCGAGGATGTGCTTGAGCGTGCAGCCCTGACCGTTGCCAACCGCCAGCGCAATATCGACAGCTACCCATCTCGGCGCGCCGCACTCCAAGCCCGGCTTGAGCGGGCCAGGGCCACCCTGGAAAGCATGGAACGCGATGCCCAGCGCAGCCGGTTCAGTGCGCCCTTCGACGGCGTGGTCAGCCAGGTGCAGGTCGCGGTCGGCGATCAGGTCAATGCCAATGCCGCACTGCTGGCCCTGTATCCGCTGGACGGCCTGGAGCTGCGCGCCACCCTGCCGCAGACCCACAGCCAAGCCTACATCGACGCCCTGACCCGAGGCGAGCGACTGCAAGCCCGCAGCCTGGAAACCCAGCCGCCATTAACCCTGACCCTGGAGCGGATCGCCGGCCAGGCCGATCCACGCGGGGTCGACGCAATCTTTACTCTCGACCAGCCCACCGCGGCCCTGCGGGTCGGCAACCTGCTGGCAATCAGCGTCTCGCGCCCCAACCAGCCGGACAGTGTGGCCTTGCCCTACAGTGCGCTCTACGGCAACGACACCATCTACGCGGTCAGTGAACAACGACTGCAACGGATCCAGGTCGAGCGTCTGGGTGAAACCCATGGCCCGGACGGCGAACGCCGGGTACTGCTGCGTTCTCCCCAGTTGCAAGCAGGTATGCGCATCGTCGTCACCCATCTGCCCAACGCAATGCCGGGGCTAAAGGTCGATACCGGTGAAAGCACCGTGGAGCCCGAGGCATGAGCCGCTCACGCAGCCCGATCGGCTTTTTCGTCCGCCACAAGGTCGCGGCCAACCTGCTGATGCTGGTAATGCTCGGCGGCGGCCTGCTGGGCCTGTCGCGGATGAATATCCAGTTCTTTCCCACCTTCGCCCTCGACTTCGTTACCGTGCGGGTGGTCTGGAGCGGGGCCGCAGCCGAGGATATCGAGCAGGCCATCACCCTGCCGCTGGAGCAGCGCCTGCGCAGCCTGCAGAACCTCAAGTCGATGACCTCGACCTCAGCCCAGGGCATTTCCAGCATCACCCTGGAGTTCCATGAGGGCACCGATGCCATCGTCGCCCTGGACGATGCCCGGCAACTGGTCGATGAGTTCCGCAACCTGCCCGGTGATGCGGAAAAGCCCGAAGTGGTCCGGGTTGCACGTTATGACCCGGTGGCCAATTTGCTGATCTACGGCCCCTACGCCGACCATGAACTGCGCAGTCTGGCCTACCGCTTCGAGCGTGAGCTGCTGGCCCGTGGCATCGACCGGATCGATATTCGCGGCCTGCCCGAGCAGCAGATCAGCATCGAAGTGCCCAACGCCCGCCTGCAGCAACTGGGCCTGTCGCTTGACCAGATCGCCGACCGGATCGCCGCCGAATCCCGTGACCTGCCGGCCGGGCAGGCCGGCGATCAGGACTCGGCCCGCGAGCTTCGGGCGATCGAACAGCGCCGCAACCCCGAACAGTTCGCCGACCTGCCGCTGCAACCGGGCACCATCAATCACCTGCGCCTGGGCGATATCGCCGAGATCCGTCAGGAAGCCATGCGCAATCAGGTCAAGCTGCGCTACCAAGGCTATCCGGCTGTGGAACTGGCCTTGCAGCGGGCCGAAAACGGCAATTCGCTGACCTCGGCAAAGCTTCTCAACGAATGGCTCGACGAAGTCCGCCCAAGCCTGCCGCCAGGCCTTGAACTCAAGACCTACGACGAAGCCTGGCAACTGATCAATGACCGGGTCAGCCTGCTGATCAACAACGGGCTCGGCGGTCTGGTGCTGGTGTTGCTGCTGCTCTACCTGTTTCTGCCGGCGCGGGTCGCGCTGTGGGTCGCAGTCGGCATTCCCACCGCCTTTCTCGCTGCGCTCGGGGTGTTCTGGCTGATCGGCGGCTCGATCAACATGATCTCGCTGTTCGCCCTGATCATGGCGCTCGGGGTGATTGTCGATGACGCCATTGTGGTCGGTGAGGATGCCGATGCGCATTTTCGCAGCGGCGAAGACCCCGACTACGCTTCCGAGGGTGCAGCCAAGCGGATGTTCTGGCCGGTACTGGCCTCGTCACTGACCACCATCGCCGCGTTCATGCCGCTACTGATGGTCGGCGGGATCTTCGGCAACATCCTCGGTGACATCCCGACGGTGATGATCTGCATCCTGATCGCCTCGCTCTTGGAATGCTTCGTGGTCCTGCCGCACCATTTGCGCAATGCCTTCAAACCAGCCCCGACCCTGCCCGGCAACGGCCGCTGGGCCCGGCTGATGAACCGGGTCGACAGTGTGCGACTGAGCTTCGATCAGCGTTTCGGACGTTTTCGTGATGGCCCGTTCCGCCGACTCTCGGCGCTGTCGCTGCGCCACCGTGGCGCAACACTGGCCAGCGCGTTTGCCTGCGTGCTGCTGGCCTTCGGCCTGCTCAGCAGCGGACGGATCGGCTTCAGTTTCTTCCCGACCCCCGAGCCCCAGGTCCTGTACGCCAACGCCAGCTTCGTCGCCGGCACCCCACGGGCCGAAGTCGAGCGTTTTCTCGAACATCTGCAGGACAGTCTCAACGCCACCGAACAGGCGCTGGGCGGCAACCTGATCGCCACGGCGGTGGTCCGCCAGGGTGAGGTGATCGGCGCGGCCGGCACCGGGCGTCAGGGCGATCAGCTTGGTTCGATCCTGGTCGAGCTGGTCTCCCCAGACCACCGCACCGTACGCAACCAGCAGTTCATCCGCGCCTGGCGCGAACGTATCCGTCTGCCGGCCGGTATCGACCGCCTCAGCATCAACGAGCGCATTGCCGGGCCACCGGGCAAGGACATCAATGTACGCCTGACCGGCGAAACACCGGAACAACTTAAGGAAGCCGCCGACGCCCTGGGGGTGATGCTTGCTTCGATCGAAGGCGTAGTCAGCACTGAGGACGACATGGCCTGGGGCCGCGAACAACTGGTCTATCGGCTGACACCCTACGGCCAGGCTCTGGGGTTGAGCACCCAGAGCCTGGGCCGGCAACTGCGCGCAGCCTACGACGGTCGTCTGGCCCAGATCTACCAGCAGCAGTCCGACGAGATCGAAGTCAGGGTTCAGTTGCCCCGCGCCGAACGCGAACAACTGGCCAGCCTCAGCGACCTGAGCATCCGCCTGGACGACGGCCGTTTCGTGCCCTTGAGTCAGGTAGCCCAGTTCTCCACCCGCCAGGGGTTTGAAGCTCTGCGCCACGCCGAAGGCCGGCTGGCTGTCGAAGTCAGCGCCGATCTCGACCCGACCCAGACCACTGCTGGCCAGGTACTGGAAGCCCTGACACCGGTCCTACCAGAGCTGGCAGGGCGCCACAACGTACGCTACAGCTTCGAAGGTCGCTCCGCCGACCAGCGCGAGACCTTCGCCGACATGCGCACCGGCCTGCTGGTCGGGCTGCTGCTGATGTACGCGGTACTGGTCTGGGTGTTCTCGTCCTGGAGCACCCCACTGATCGTCATGGCGGTGATCCCGCTGGCGCTGGTCGGGGCCCTGTTCGGGCACTGGGTGATGGGCCTGAACCTGACCATTCTGTCGCTGTTCGGTCTGTTCGGCCTGTCTGGCATCGTGGTCAACAACTCAATCATTCTCACCAGCTTCTACCAGCTCCAGCGCAAACGCGGACTGGCGGTCAACGAAGCGCTCAATGAAGCGGTAGTCCAACGGTTGCGCGCGGTGCTGCTGACCTCGCTGACCACCATCGGCGGGCTGACACCGCTGCTGTTCGAGAAGTCGCTGCAGGCCCAGTTCCTGATCCCGATGGCCACTTCAATCGCCTTCGGTCTGGGCTTCTCAACTCTGCTGGTACTACTGGTGATTCCGGCCTTGCTGTCGGTACTGGAGAGCCACTGGCAGCGCCGCAGTGAAATGGATGGGGCAAAAGAAACGGGTCCGGCCTGATGGCCGGACCCGTTATGCAGAGGGCTTAGGTGTATTTGATAAACAACTTGCGCACCCGCTCCACCGCCTCAGCGGTGTCCTGACCGGGCTCCTGCAAGGTTTCCTCGATCAGACAGGTCAGCAGCATGCGATAGGCCTTGTCCAGGGCGCTGCGTGAGGCGGAGAACTGCTGGGCAATCGCTTCGCAGGACTCTCCGCGCCGAATCATCGCCTGAATGCCGCGAATCTGGCCTTCGACCCTGGCCAGACGCATCAGCATAGCCTTTTGCCGAGCCTCAGCGGCTTCATCCGCCACTAAAGTTGCTTGCATCGGTCTCTATCCTCATTAAAACGTCCATATCGTGAGGCAGTGTAAGGCGAAAGACGGTTCTGCGTCACGCCCAGATGGGAAAGCTTTTCATTTTCACCAATTACGAGGCCTTGGCAGCTTCCAGGGTCTTGGTGATTGCGGCCACCGCCGAACCAATGTTGCTCAGCTCTGCCGGCAGGATCATGGTGTTGTTGGTCTTGGCCAGGTTGCCGAATTCACGTACATACTGTTCGGCCACGCGCAACGCTACCGCATCCTTGCCACCCTCGGAGGTAATCGCTTCGGCTACCCGGCGCAGGCCCAGGGCCGTTGCTTCAGCGATCAACTCAATCTCGCGAGCCTTACCTTCGGCTTCGTTGATCTGGCGCAGTTTGTCCGCCTCGGACAGGTTGATGGTTTCCTGCTTGATACCTTCAGACACGTTGATCTTGGCCTGACGTTCACCTTCGGACTGGGCCACCACCGCACGACGCTCCCGCTCGGCGCGCATCTGCTTCTCCAGCGCATCGAGAATGGTCGCCGGCAGTTCGATATCGGCGATCTCATAACGCATCACCTTCACGCCCCATTGCTTGGCTGCTTCATCCAGCGCATGCACCACCTGCACGTTGATCGCGTCACGCTCTTCGAAGGTCTTGTCCAGATCGATCTTGCCGACCACCGAACGCAGGGTAGTCTGGGCCAGTTGCATGGCCGCATAGCGGTAGTCGTTGATACCGTAGCTGGCATCCTTGGGATCGATCACTTGCAGGTAGATCACCCCGTTGACCACCACCTGGATGTTGTCCTTGGTCACACAGGCCTGACGCGGTACGTCGATGGCCTCTTCCTTGAGGGTGTGCTTGTAGGCGATCCGGTCAACGAAAGGGATCAGCAGGTGAAAGCCGGCATCCAGGGTCTTGACGTACTTGCCCAGACGCTCGACCACATAGGCCGAACGCTGCGGCACGATCTGCGCGGTCTTGACGACCGTGATGATGACCAGCGCCAAAAACGCAAGGGAAATAATAGTTGCAATATCCATGCTTTAACTCCGTATTGAGACTACTTGGGGGTGTTGGTATCAGTTTGCTGGGTGCTGACCTTGAGGACAATGCCATGGTGACTGATGACCCAGGCGGCATCTCCGGCCTTGAGCGGTTCACTGGACTCGGCATCCCATTTGGCCCCGTTCAGCGAAACCTGGCCCACACCCTGGACAAAATCGGCCAGCACGGTGACCCGCGCACCGACATAGCCGGAGTTGTCCAGATCGGTCTTGGCCTTGTCGGAACTGGCACCAATCAGCCAGCGTTGAAAGCGCCGACGCAGACCAAACAGCATGGCCAGACTAATCAGCGAGAACAGGGTGATCTGGGCCGACAGCCCTTCAATGATCCCCAGCAGGGTCAGGACTCCGACAATCAGCGCGCCCAGGCCAAAGAAAGCCGCAATCAGCCCCGGGACGAAGAATTCGGAAATCAGCAGGGCGAACCCCAGTAGCAGCCAGAAGGCATACCCGTTGACATAACTGCTCAGCAGCATGATGACATCCTTGCATTAACGGTGGCAGGCAAAGCCTGAGAGTCTACCAGATTGCCCTGGCTCGGGGGCGCTCAATCGGGTTTGCGGAACCCATTCACAATTTCGCTGCTGACACACCCAAACTCTGAATTACCGTTCATCGGATTCATCCTGACAATATCCGGATGCCAGAGCGCACGACTAATTGGTCACTTTTCAGCCGCCTAGGTCAACCCCGCTGAACCCTGCGCCGCGCCTTCAATTCATCACCAGGCCTGACTATGCTCCCGGACAGCCTCTGTGATGCAGTCAGAGACACAACAACAATAAAACCGCACAAGGACTCGCATTATGCGCAACAAGACTCGGCTCTCGCTCGCCCTCGGGCTGGCCACTACGCTGGGCATCAGCACCCAGGCCCAGGCCTTCCTGTTCGGCTCCTCGAACTACACCAAGACCCAGTACCCGATCGTCCTGACCCACGGCATGCTCGGCTTCGACAGCCTGCTTGGGGTCGACTACTGGTACGGCATTCCCTCAGCCCTGCGTAAAGACGGCGCCACCGTCTACGTCACCGAAGTCAGCCAGCTCGACACCTCCGAAGCCCGGGGTGAGCAACTGCTGACCCAGGTCGAGGAAATCGTCGCCATCAGCGGCAAACCCAAGGTCAATCTGTTCGGCCACAGCCATGGCGGGCCTACCATCCGCTACGTTGCCGCCGTGCGCCCGGATCTGGTCGCCTCGGTCACCAGCATTGGCGCGCCGCACAAGGGTTCGGCCGCCGCCGACTTCATCCGCCAGGTGCCGGAAGGATCGGCCAGCGAAGCGATTCTGGCCGGGATCGTCAATGGTCTGGGTGCGCTGATCAACTTCCTCTCCGGCAGCAGTTCGGACACCCCACAGAACTCGTTGGGCACGCTGGAGTCGCTGAACTCCGAAGGCGCCGCACGGTTCAACGCCCGCTTCCCCCAAGGTGTGCCGACCAGCGCCTGCGGCGAGGGTGATTACGTAGTCAATGGCGTGCGCTATTACTCCTGGAGCGGCACCAGCCCGCTGACCAACATACTCGACCCTTCCGACCTGCTGCTCGGCGCCACCTCCCTGACCTTCGGTTTCGAGGCCAACGATGGTCTGGTCGGACGCTGCAGCTCCCGGCTGGGTATGGTGATCCGCGACAACTACCGGATGAACCACCTGGATGAGGTGAATCAGACCTTCGGGCTGACCAGCATATTCGAGACCAGCCCGGTATCGGTCTATCGCCAGCAAGCCAATCGCCTGAAGAACGCCGGGCTCTGAAATAGGCTCCACAACCAGACAGGGCTGGCCCTCAGGGGCCAGTCACAGGTACCGATATCGACATGAAGCCGCTGATTTATCTGCCGTTGCTACTCGGCCTCGGCCTGCTCGGCTGGCACCTGAGCACACCGACACCCAGCCCCTCCGCGCCCACATCAACGCCGCTACAAGCCGGCAGTGAACAACCCGCCACAACTCCTGTGAGTCTGACCCGTCCGACCACGCGCAGCACCGACCAGCACCTGCCCGCCTCACTGCGCGATACCGACATCGATGGTCAACTGGAAGTCGACGCCCAGGGCAATCTGGTGATTACCGACCAACTGCGTCACCTGTTCGATTATTTCTTCAGCACCGTCGGCGAACAGTCGTTCGAGCAGGCCAGCAGCGCTATCCGTGACTATCTGGCCAGCCAGCTGCGTGAGCCGGCTCTGGCTCAGGCCCTGGATCTTCTGGATCGCTATATCGACTACAAAACTGAGCTGGTGGAGCTGGAGCGACGCTTCCCGATGGTGACCGAACTGGACGGCCTGCGCGCCCGCGAAGATGCCGTACAACGCCTGCGCGCCAGTCTGTTCAACGCGCAGGAGCACGCCGCCTTCTTCGCCAGCGAAGAGGTCTATAACCAGTTCACTCTTGAGCGTCTGGCGATACTGCACGATCCGTCGCTGGATCCGCAGGACAAGGCCGAACGGATCGAACGGCTGCGCGAAGGGCTGCCCGACGAGTTGCAACAATTGCTGGTACCGCAATTGCACCTGACCCTGCGCCAGCAGACCCAGCAGTTGCTGGACCAAGGTGCCGAGCCGGAACAGCTACGCCAGTTGCGCCTGAACCTGGTCGGGCCTCAGGCAACCGAGCGGCTGGAAGCGCTGGACCGCCAACGCAGCGAATGGGATCAACGCCTGAGCGGGTTCAATCGCGAACGTCAGGCGATCATCAGCCAGCCGGGGCTGGCCGACAGCGACAAGCAGGCCGCGATTGAGGCCCTGCTGCACGAGCAGTTCAGCGAGCACGAGCGGCTCAGGGTCAATAGCCTGTTGGAACTCGATAGCCGCGCCGAACGCTAGGGAAACACTGATTAATTGCACGTAAGCTCAATAGCCCGGTTGGCGCTGACCTGTTCTGGACCGTTAGATGCCAGGGATGGCATCTAAGAGCGTACACGGATGTATTTACAGCGTGTCCAGAACAGGTCAGCGACAATTGGGCCAGCACCAAAACCGATTTAATCAGTGTTTCCCTAGCGAGCCTCTGAGAAACTACCTAACACTTAATTGGCAATCTGGCGGTCCACCAGCCATCATCAGCTTGATGATTGCGGAGGCCGTCATGCCAATTCTGCCGCTGCTGCTCGGCGCATTGCTGGCCGGCCCGGTCTGGGCCGAGCGCAGCTATTCACCGGACGAAATACTGACCTGGCAACAACGCAGTTTTGCCGGGCTGACCGACTATCGACTGGTTGCCGACCAGTTGCCACCTCGGCTGCATGCGCGCTGCGACAACAGTGCCTCGGCCCTGTACCTGCGCCAGCGCATCGACCTGGAACAAACACCGATTCTGGAGTGGTCCTGGGCCGTGGACCAGGTATTTGCAGGGACCAACGAGCGTAGCAAGGCCGGCGATGATTACCCGGTCCGGCTATACGTGGTCATTGATGGCGGCTTGCGCCCCTGGCGCACCCGGGCGGTCAACTACGTCTGGTCCAGCCATCAGCCAATTGGCAGTCACTGGCCCAACGCCTTTACCCGGCAAGCCATGATGCTGGCGCTACGCAGTGGCCCGGCTTCTCAGCCGGGCGAACTGGTGAGCGAGCAACGCAACGTGCGTGAGGATTTTCTTGCCCTGCACGGCCAGGCGCCGCGCCATATCGACGGGCTGGCGATCATGACCGACTGTGACAATAGCGGTCAGCCAACCCAGGGCTGGTACGGCACCATCCGCTGGCGGGCTACTTCTTCATCCACACCCCGTTGAGCATGATGTATTGCCCGGCTGGCGTGCGCTCAATCGCCTTCTTGCCGGCCATCGACTCAACATCGCGCAGTTGGATGCCATTGTCGTTGGCCAGTTTCTGGTACTCGGCCCGACGTGCCTGGTTGATCTGTCGGGCGATTTCCGCCGCGTTGCCGCCGGGCGTCACCACCCCCAGATAGCCGTCCGGCTGCTCGCCCAACTGACCAGCCGCCTTGGCCGCCGGCAAGGCACCCATGGCATCATTCAGACTCATGGCCCATACCGGCGAACTCATCAACAATGCCAGCAGCAGACCCAGATTACGGAACGTCATACGCATATTGATTCCCCTAGAACAGGCCACTGGATTCACTGAACAGCTCATCCAGTTCCTTGTCGACCTTAACGTAGATCTCGTGCTGGATCTTGACGTTCAGGTTGATGTTGATCGGTTCACTCGGCGCGGCCAGTTGTACGGTTGGCGTACAGGCCGCCAGCCACCAGACCGCTCCGGCTATCACCGCAAGCGTACGCCACCGCATCAGCGCTCCTCCGCATCTAGGGATTCAGACGGCGTTGCAATAGCCGCTCCTGAACCCGTTTCTGAATGATGTCGCTGACCTGCCCGCTCAATTGCAGGCTGGCCAGCAGGGCCGGAATATCCTCTTCCAGCCGAACGTTCAAATGCACCGGGCGCCCTCGCTGCAGGTCAGGGTTATAACCTTCCAGCCGCAACGCCAGTACCAACACCCCATCGCTGCCATAGTCCAGATCACTGCTCAGCACCGAATAGCGAAAATCCTCCAGGGCCACGGCCAACTCGCGCATACCGGGATTGCTGCGGCCCATGGCCTGCAACTGCGCGGACTGATACTGGAGGATGCCACCCGGCTCACGGGCCTGGACCCGCCCCCCTTCAACCAGCAGTTTGCCGTTCTCCAGGCTGACCGGCAAGCGGCCATCCAGCGTACCGCGACCACTCAAACCCTCTGCTGGGTAGACCTCGAACAATCGGGCCAGTTCAACCCCCTCAAGCCCGAGCACCAGGTCCTGGCGGCTGGCCGCCAGATCCAGTTGCCCCGGTTCCAGCCACAGTTGCCCGCCGAGCATTCCCAGTCGCGCACTGTCCAGGCGCAACCGGCCCTGCTCCAGGCGTTCCAGGCTCGCCTGATACTCGCCCTGCAGTACCAACGGGCCCAGCGGCAGGCCCGGATCGAGGTTGCGCACTTTCAGCTCGGTAAAACCCAGTTGCAATTGTTCGCCCCGTAGCCGGACCGACAGGGGCAACTCCAGCCCCTCGAAACTGCTGCGGTCATAAATACCGGCACCACCGCTCAGGCGCACCTGGCCGTCGGCCCGGACCAAGGCATCAGCCCCGCCCAGCTCAAAACGTGCCTGCAATCGACCGGTGGAAAAACTCAGCAGCTCAGGCCAGGCGCTGAGCGTCTCGGCCAGCGGATTGGCGGCGCGCAGAAACAGCTCCTGCAACACCAGTTCGGCCTGCCAGTCGGCCTGCTCCGGCCAGTTGAAGCGCAGCTCTGCCGCCAGTCCAGAAGCAGAAGCAAGAGCTCCCGACAGGCTAAGCCGCGCAGGAGATTGACTTAAACGGCCATTAAAACTCCAGCCCTGAGGCTTGAGCTGCGGATGGCGCACCAGGGTCATACCCAGGCGCAACGGTGCTTCCAACGCCCAGTCTCCATCCTCGGCCAAGCCCATTTCCAAGCGCAAGCCAGGCAAGCCCAGCTCAACGCCTGCCAGGTGCAGCTCAAGCTCAGGCAACGCCAGCTCGGTCAACCGGGCCAGACTGCTCTCACCCAACTGCACACTCAAACGCTGACCGTCGAATGCTGCCTCAATCGCGGCCTGCAACCGCGCTTCACGCATCCGCAGGTCATCCCAGGCCAAGGCCGCGGCCCGCAGCTCCAGCTGCCCACCCGTCAGTTCCAAACGCAATTGCGGCTGGGCGGTGAGCCCCAGCTGGCCCTGCAACCGTCCGGCCAGCGGGCCGTCGATCTCCAGCCGGGCCGCAAACGGCAGGCGACTGGCCCAGTCCAGTTCCAGCACCTCACTTGGGCTCAGTGTCAGGTTCAGACTCTTGGGTAGCCAATCGCTCGGCAGAGTCTCGCCAAACAGTGCCGCAGCCGGCTCCTGCAAACGCCACTGGGCCTGGCCCTGATGCAGGCGCCAGCGCCGCTGCTCGACCTCCAGAGCCCATTGCTGCTCGCCGCTGATCAGCCCTACGCCGTCCAGCAACCAGGGCTGTTCCAGACGCAGCATCCCCCCCAGCCGGGCGGAACCATCGAGCAGGGCACCCAGCCGTTCAGCCAGTTGTTCACCCTGCCAGTCCCAGCCCAGAGTGGCCTGCAACCCCCGAGGTAAATCATCCAGCGGCAACAGCCCCGGTGCCAGCCAGGCCTGCAGGGCTGGAAACAGCGCCTCGCTGCCGGGCCACTCGGGAATACTCAGCCAGCCCTGCCAGTGATACCCCTGCGCCGCCTGACGCCATTGGCTGTGCAGCGCCAGTGCCGGGTGCTGTTCCAGTTGCCATTCGGTTTCCAGACGCAGCACCTCGGCTTCGGCACTGAGTTGCACGTCCCCATGAAGCATCACCCCGGACGAGTTCAGCACAATCTGACTGGCCAGGCTGCTCGGCTCGCCCCGCATCAATTGCATATCGAGCTGACCATCCAGCTCACAACGACCGCTGGCACAGGGCAGATCAAGCAGTAACTCGGCCACCGCCAATTGTTCCGGAGCCCAGGCGAGCAACGGCACCCAGGCCAGCGGGTCAGGTACCGGCTGATCTTCAAACGCGAGTACCGGCTGCTCCGGCGCTGTGTCAGCGGGCCACCAGGCCAGCTCGACTCGCTCAAGCGTCAGCCGCTTCAGCCAGGCTCCGAGCTGCCAGCCCGGCGTCAGCGACAGGCCCTGCAACTGCAGCTCAACCAGCCCCTGATCACTGCGCTGTACCAGGCTCAGTGACTGCAGGTACGGCCCACCATCCTGCCAGCCAAGTCCCTGGGCATGCCACTGCTCCACCCCGGCCGCCTGTAACGCCCGCTGGGCAGCCCACCCGGTGGCGATCACCACCAGCAACAGAACACCGATCAGGGCCAGAATCCGCCATCCTCTGCGCATCCATCGCTCTCCTCAATTCACAAGGCTCAGGGTAGGGTCTGTTGCCGCTTCATCGCAACCGCGCCGGTGCCTGTTTTTGCGCGAGGCAAGGCGCGAGATGCGAGGTTTGGTGGGCCAAATAAGCATTGAGCAACGCGGCATCGCGCAAAAACAGGCCCGGCCCTTCGGGTTGCGCGGAGAATGTCGCCATGCGTCGTTGTGGGACTTGGCAAGGGAGCGACCATTACCTGCGTCCCACGCCTGGCCTGGCGACATTTTACGCAGCAACGCGGCTTGCGATGAAGCGGCAACAGACCCTAGCATGGCTGCTGTTTCTGATTTGGAACACAGGATCATGACGGGATTCGCGCAGCTACGTTCGCTCTGGTTCTGGCTATTGGCACTGGCCCTTGTCTGGCTGATCAGCACCCTGCTGGCGGCTTGGCGAACACTGCCCGCAGGGCTGGCCGCCAGCATGCCGGTGCGGGCTGCCGAACAGGTCGAACTCTTGATCGACCAAACCTGGCAGGACAGTGCTGGCCAAAGCCACAGCGAGCAGGAAATATTCGATGAAGTGCTGCGCTTGATCGGCCAGGCCCGCCGCCTGGTCGTGCTCGATATGTTCTTGTTCAACGAGTTTGCCGGCGCAGACAGCTATCGAGCGCTGACCCGCGAACTGACCCAGGCGCTGCTTGAGGCGCGAAAGCGCCAACCGGACATGCCGGTGATTTTGATCACCGATCCGTTCAATACTCTGTACGGGGGCGTGGCTGCTGCGCATCTGCAGCAGCTGGAAGCGGCTGGGGTCCAGGTGCTGGTCAGCAATCTGGCGGCGCTGCCAGCCTCCAACCCGGCATGGACCGGACTCTGGCAACTGTGCTGCCGCTATCTGGACAACAGCCAGACCGGCGGCTGGCTCCCCAACCCGGTCGGTGCCGGCAAGGTCACCCTGCGCAGCTACCTGCACCTGCTGAACTTTCGCGCCAACCATCGCAAGACCCTGGTCGTCGACGAGGGCCAGCACTGGACCGGCCTGGTAACTTCGGCCAACCCGCATGACGGCAGCAGCCGCCACAGCAATCAGGCCCTGGTGTTTCGCGGCCCGGCAGCGCTCGATCTGCTGGAAACCGAGCGAGCGATCATCAACCTCAGCGCACCGCAACTGGCCCGTGACTGGCCGCGGCCCCCTGCGGCCACGCCAATCAACGGCGACGCCACCGTCCAGATACTGACCGAAGGAGCTGTCCGTGATCAGTTACTAAAGCTGATCGACAGCGCTCAGCCCGGCGAGCAGCTTGATCTGGAAGTGTTCTACCTGTCCCACCGGCCCATGATCCTGGCATTGATCGCCGCCCACCAGCGCGGCGTACAGGTGCGGGTCATGCTCGACCCCAACCGCGACGCCTTTGGCCGCGAGAAGAACGGCATCCCCAACCGCCAGGCCGCCTGGGAGCTGCATCAGGCCGGTATCGAGCTGCGCTGGTGCGCCACTCATGGCGAGCAGTGCCACCGCAAATGGCTGCTGCTCAGACGCACTGACGGCAGCGCTGCCCTGCTCAGCGGCTCGGCCAACTTCACCCGGCGCAACCTCGACAACCTCAACCCGGAAACCAGTGTGCTGCTCGCCGGCCCTGCCGAGCACCCGGCACTCAGCCGCGCCGCCCGCCTGCTCGAACGCCACTGGCACAATCAACAAGGGCAGACCTATAGCCTGCCCTATGCCGAGTTTGCCGACCACTCACGCTGGCGCTACTGGCTCTATCGGCTGATGGAAGCCAGCGGCCTGTCGACCTTCTGAACCTACAGTTCCGCGAAACAGGCAGCGACGATATCCAGCCCTTCCTGTACCTCCACATCGGTAGCGGTCAGCGGCACCAGAATCCGGATGACGTTGCCGTACTGGCCGCAGGACAACAGGATCAGGCCCTTGTCCCGGGCCTTGGCCACCACCTTGCCGGTCAGCTCGGCATCCGGCTTGCCATCGGCGCCAAACAGCTCGCAGGCGACCATCGCCCCCAGCCCGCGGACATCGCCAATGCGCTGGTCGGCGGCGGCAAGCGCACTCAAACGCTCGCGCATCAGCTCGCCCAGACACTGACTACGGGCCAGCAGATTCTCCTCCTCGAACACCTCCATCACCGCCAACGCCGCCGCGCAGGCCAGCGGACTGCCGGCATAGGTACCACCCAGCCCGCCCGGGGCGATCGCATCCATTACCTCGGCACGCCCGCATACCCCCGCCACCGGAAAGCCGCCGGCAATCGATTTGGCGAAGGTGGTCAGATCCGCCGCCACGTCCATCTGCTCCATGGCGAAGAAGGTCCCGGTACGCCCGGCACCAGTCTGCACCTCATCGGCCACCAGCAGGATGCCGTGCTGATCACAGAGCGCCCGCAGACGCTGCATGAAGGCCGGACTAGCGACGTAGAAACCGCCCTCGCCCTGCACCGGCTCGATGACAATCGCGGCGATGTCACGCGGCTCGGCATCGTTCTTGAAAATCCGCTCGACGCTGGCCATGGCGTCGTCCTCGCTGACGCCATGGAGCGGACAAGGGAACTGCGCCCGGTACACACCACCCGGCATTAAGCCCATGCCCGCCGAGTACGGCACCACCTTGCCAGTCATCGACAGGGTCATCATGGTGCGGCCATGGTAACCGCCGGTAAAAGCGATCACTCCGGCCCGGCCAGTGGCAGCCCGGGCGATCTTGACCGCATTCTCGACCGCCTCGGAGCCGGTAGTCACCAGCAGGGTCTTCTTGTCGAAGTTGCCGGGGACCCTGGCATTGATTTTCTCGCACAGCTCAACATAGGGCTCATAGGCCAGCACCTGAAAGCAGGTATGGGTGAACTGCTCAAGCTGGCGCTTGACCGCATCAATCACCTTGGGATGCCGATGCCCGGTATTGAGCACCGCGATCCCCCCGGCAAAATCGATGTACTGGCGTCCCTCGACATCCCAGACCGTGGCGTTTTCCCCACGCTGGATGAAAATCGGATGAATCTGGCTCACACCACGGGCGACGGCGTTGTGCCGGCGCTGCATCAGGGAGTCGTTGGTCTTGCTCATATCGGACCTCATGAATGGAGACAGGGGCAGTCAAAGGCGGCATCTGCGCGGGCGGCATTGCCGGACAGTGGTTGCAGACACGCTGTGAACCCATCCCTGGGCGCTCGACGATGCCCGTCCAGGGCATCGACGGTCTGCAACCACTGTCCGGCAACACCGCTATCAAGTCCGTGCAGCCTTGGCTGTTACTCGGGTTTGATGAGCGGCTTCAAATGCCGCCCAGGCACAGATATTTGATCTCGAGGTAATCCTCGATACCGTACTTGGAGCCTTCGCGGCCCAGACCCGAGGCCTTCATGCCGCCGAACGGCGCGACCTCGGTGGAAATCAGCCCGGTATTGATCCCGACCATGCCGTATTCCAGCGCTTCGGCGACGCGGAACACCCGGCCCAGATCACGGGCATAGAAGTAGGACGCCAGACCAAACTCGGTATCGTTGGCCTGACGGATCACATCCGCTTCGTCACTGAAACGGAACAGCGGTGCCAGCGGGCCAAAGGTTTCCTCACGGGCCACCAGCATCGAAGCATCGACCCCGGCTAGCACGGTCGGTTCGAAGAAAAACCCACCAAGCGCGTGCGGCTTGCCGCCGGTCAGCACCTGGGCACCCTTGTCGGTCGCATCCTTGAGGTGACGCTGGACCTTGGCCACCGCATTGGCATCGATCAACGGCCCGGTAGTCACTCCCGGCTCGGCGCCATTGCCGACCTTGAGCTTGGCCACCGCTTCGCTCAGTTTGGCGGCAAACGCCTCGTACACGCTGTCCTGGACATAGATACGGTTGGCGCATACGCAGGTCTGGCCGGCGTTGCGGTACTTGGAAATCATCGCGCCCTCGACCGCCGCATCCAGATCGGCGTCATCGAACACAATGAAAGGCGCATTGCCGCCCAGTTCCAGCGACAGCTTCTTCAGGGTCGGCGCACACTGCTCCATCAACTTGATACCGACAGCGGTCGAGCCGGTAAATGACAGCTTGCGCACGATTGGGTTGGCGCACAGCTCGGCGCCCACCTCGCGTGAACGCTCAACGTCGGCGCTGATCACGCTCAGCAGTCCGGCGGGCAGCCCGGCCTGCTCGCCCAGATAGGCCATGGCCAGGGCCGAAAATGGGGTTTGCGGCGCCGGCTTGAGGACCATGGCGCAGCCGGCAGCCAGCGCCGGGCCAGCCTTGCGAGTAATCATCGCAGCAGGGAAGTTCCACGGCGTGATGGCCGCCGTTACTCCAATCGGCTCTTTCTGCACCAGGATGCGCTTGTCCGGCTGATGGCCGGGAATCACGTCACCATAAATTCGCTTGCCTTCCTCGGCGAACCACTCGAGAAACGACGCCGCGTAGGCAATTTCACCGCGCGCCTCGGTCAGCGGCTTGCCCTGCTCAGCGGTCATGATCCGGGCCAGGTCTTCCTGGTGTTGCATCATCAGATCGTGCCACTTGCGCAGCACTGCCGCCCGCTCCTTGGCAGTCCTGGCCCGCCAGGCCGGCTGCGCCGCCTGGGCGGCAGCAATCGCCCGACGGGTTTCTTCGGCACCCATATTCGGCACACTGCCCAGGCGCTCGCCGGTAGCCGGGTTATGGATCTCGGTACGGGCACCGGTGTCGGCCTCGCACCAATGACCATCAAGGTAGGCTTGCTGACGAAACAGCTCGGGGCAGTGCAGTTCCATGACGGGAGATCCTCGCGATTGGACGCCGGCAAAGGCGTAATGCATTTACAACATGATTGTTTGATATTTCAAACATGCTAAGTCGCCGTACGCCGACAAGCAATACCCGGGATGAAAAAATCTGTGGTTGGCACGTGTGGGCGCGGTTGTGAGGAAATGGCAACAGACCCTAAACTGGCGCACGACTTTGCAACGAACCACGCCCGCCATGTTCCATATCGCCCTGCTTGAACCCGAGATTCCGCCGAACACCGGCAACATCATCCGGCTGTGCGCCAACACCGGCTGCCAGTTGCACCTGATCGAGCCGCTGGGGTTTGAGCTGGATGACAAGCGCCTGCGCCGCGCCGGCCTGGACTATCACGAGTTTGCTGCGTTGCAGGTGCACCCCGATCTGGACAGTTGCCTGGCCGCCGTGCGCCCGGCCCGGGTGTTTGCGCTGAGCACTAAGGGTAGCCGCTGGTTCAGCGAGGTCAGCTATCAGCCGGGGGACATGTTCCTGTTCGGCCCGGAAAGCCGTGGCCTGCCGGTCGAGATACGTGAAAGCCTGCCGGCCGATCAGGTATTGCGGATTCCGATGCGCGAGAACAGCCGCAGCCTCAACCTGTCCAACAGTGCCGCGGTACTGGTTTACGAGGCCTGGCGCCAACAGGGCTACCCGGGCGCCAGTTGAAAGCCGCAGAGACAGACCGCAGGCTGAAAGCCAGGTGCTTTCAGCCTGCAACCGGCCCGCTTTAGCGGGTCTTGATCACGACCTTGCCGACCGCCTTGCGCGAACTCAGCATGGCCAGAGCATCTTCATACTGATTCAGCTCATAGGTCTGGGACACCAGCGGCTTGAGCTTGCCTTCGCTGTACCAGGCAAACAGTTGCTGGAAGTTGGCCAGGTTGTCTTGCGGCTGGCGCGCGGCAAATGCCCCCCAGAACACCCCGACCACCGCCGCGCCCTTGAGCAGTGGCAGGTTGGCCGGCATTTCCGGAATCCGGCCACTGGCAAACCCGATCACCAGCAGGCGGCCATTCCAGTTGATGCAGCGCAGCGACTGGTCGAACAAATCACCACCGACCGGATCATAGATCACATCGGCACCCTGACCCTTGGTCAGCGCCTTGACCTTTTCCTTCAGCTCGCCGTCAGCGTAGTTGATCAGTTCATCGGCACCGGCGGCCTTGGCCACTTCCAGTTTCTCGTCGCTGGATGCAGCCGCGATCACCCGCGCACCCATGGCTTTGCCGATCTCGACGGCAGCCAGGCCGACACCACCGGAAGCGCCCAGCACCAGCAGGGTTTCACCAGGCTTGAGCTCGCCACGCTGCTTGAGCGCATGCATCGAGGTGCCGTAGGTCATGCTGAAGCCGGCGGCGGTGACATAGTCCATATCGTCGGGCATCGGCAGCACGCGCATGGCGTCGACCGCGATTTTCTCGGCAAAGCCGCCAAAACCGGTCAGGGCCATGACCCGATCGCCCGGCTTGAGGTGCTTGACCTTCTCGCCAACGCTGGCGACCACACCCGAAGCTTCGCCACCCGGCGAGAACGGGAACGGCGGCTTGACCTGATATTTGCCTTCAATGATCAGGGTGTCAGGGAAGTTGACCCCGGCAGCATGGATATCGATCACCACATCGTTGGGTTTGGCCACCGGATCGGTGGTTTCTTCCAGCACCAGGCTGCTGGCCGGTCCATAGGCTTTGCACAATACCGCTTTCATGGGGAGCTCCCTGTTGTTCAGTTTTCGCCAGTCTAGTCGCAACTGCCGGCCTCTGGTCAATCACCATGCCCCGGAGTGATTGCCAGCCATAACGTCATGCCCGCTTGCGGTTTGGCCTGAAACCGCAGCTCGGCTATCCTGTGCCAAACCCAAGGAGTGCTCAGCTTATGCGATCCGTTTTTCTGGCCCTGGCTCTGATCCTGTCGCTACCCCTGACAGCGCAGGCCTCCGATCCACAGTACGTCGAACTCAGCCCTTCGTTCATCGGCACACTGACCGACAGCGGCCCACGTATCCGCTACTTGAAGGTGGATGTGGCACTGCGTACCAACGATCCGGCGGCGGTCGCGCGGATCCAGTACCACGACCCGCTGATTCGCAATGCACTGGTCAGCCTGTTCGGCCGTCAGAGCCAGGACAGTCTGAGCGGCCTGGAAGCACGTGAGGCACTGCGGCTTGAGGCCTTGGCGGTGGTGCGCCAGACCCTGGAGGAAGAGGAAGGACGAGCGCTGGTCGATGACCTGCTGTTTACCAATCTGATTACCCAGTAACCGCCCCGGGAGCCTGCTCCGCAGGGCGGTCCGTGACTCAGGCGCGCAGCGCCTGATCCTGTGGCTGCTGAGCCAGATAGCGGGCAACGAAGGTATCGAAGTCAACGTCATCGGCCGCCTCCAGCGCCGCCTGCTCAGCCAGCGAGCTGTCAGCCTGGGCCTGGAAAGCGCGCTGTTGTTCGGGCTCCAGTGGGCGCTCAAGGAAGTAGGCCTGATGTGCCTGCGACTGGGCCAGGGCAAAGCGGAAGAAGCTGTTGCCATGCTGCTCAATGGCTGCCAGCACCCGGGCCGAAGGCGTCAACGCCGGATCATGCAGCTTGGCCCGCTGCACGTTCAGAGCCTCGCTGTAGGCCTGGGTCTGATGCGTTTGGTCGAGCAGCTGAGCGCAACGCTCGATGGACTCCAGCAATTCCAGCCCCCAGTGCTTGAGTTCCGCCCCGGCTCCCCCCCGACCCAGCATCAGCCCTGGCTCGCGGCCACGCTTGACCGCCAGGGCAAAGTTGCTGGCAGCCTCGTCGCAGGCCTGACTGTCCATGAAAGGACTGTCTTCCAGTGCGCAGTAGAGCAGGAAGCTGTCGAGGAAGCGGGCGGTGGCCGGCTCAATTCCCAGCGGCGTGAAGGGATCGATATCCATGCAGCGGACCTCGACATACTCCACCCCGCGACTGGCCAGAGCATGTACCGGCTTCTCGCCGCTGTGGGTCACCCGCTTGGGCCGGATCGGGCTGTAGAACTCGTTTTCGATCTGCAGCAGATTAGTGTTCAGTTGCTGCCACTGGCCCTGGCTGTCGTGGGTGCCCAGCGCGGCATAGGGCGCATAGGGCAGGCTGATGGCCTGCAACATGCTGTTGATGTAGCTATCGAGGCTGTTGTAGCAGACATTCAGCCCCGACTGGGCATTGTTGTTGTAGCCCAGGTCACTCATCCGCAGGCTGGTAGCGTAGGGTAGATACAGGCTCTTGTCGCCAAGCTGCTCCAGTTTGTGGTCTCGGCCCTGGAGAAAGCTTGCGCACAACGCCGGCGAAGCACCGAACAGATACATCAGCAGCCAGGCGTAACGGCGGAAATTACGAATCAGCCCGACATAACGCTCGGACTGGTAGTCGCGGGCTGACAGCGGGCTGCCATCGTGCTCCTGCAGCAGCGCCCACAATTGCGGCGGCAGCGAAAAATTGTAGTGAATCCCAGCGATACACTGCATGGCCTTGCCGTAACGAATCGCCAGGCCACGGCGATAGACGTGTTTGAGCGTGCCGATGTTGGAGGTGCCGTACCAGGCAATCGGAATCTCGGCGTCGGTTTCCGGCAACCAACAGGGCATGGACTCGGTCCACAGCAACTCGTCACCCAACTGGCTGTAGGTGAAACGGTGCACGGCATCCAGGCTCTCGAACAGGGTTTCGATCCGGCTGTGGACCGGCGTGATCAACTCCAAAAGAGCTTCGGAATAGTCGGTGGTAATGCTCGGATGGGTCAGTGCCGAGCCCAGGCCAAGAGGATGCGGGGTCTGGGCCAGGCGCCCATCGACACTGATCCGCAGACTTTCCTTTTCGATACCATGCTGGCAGTCGCGCAGGCGCTGACGATGTGCGGGCTGGGACAACAGGTCGAGTCGATCATTGAGCTGTGGTGACAAGGTCGTCACTCCTTAAGCGGCAGAGATCCGGAGGCTACAACAGGCCGCTCGGACGTTCCATCAGTATAGCGATTTCAGATCCGCGCAAAGGTGCCCAGGGCCTTGGCCACCAGCACACCGTCCTGCCAGACCTCACCATCAACCACCACCGTGCGGGTGCCGGCATGGACCACCTTGCCGCGCCCATCCAGCGTGCCGCCGGTCACCGCCCGGGTGTAGTTGATCTTGCACTCGACCGTGGCCGTGACCTCATCGGGCTCCAGCACGCTGAAGGCCGCCGCGCCCATGGCCGAATCGAGCAGAGTAAACACCACCCCGCCATGCACCCGCCCGGTGGAGTTGAAATGCCGCTGGTCGATATCCAGATACAAGTGGCACTCACCCTTGCTGATATGGCGGAACTCCAGGCCAATCAGGCGAGTAAAGTCGCTCATGCGGTTTTCGGCAAAGCTCTTGAGGGCGGGATGATCAACCATTGTCAGCGCTTCTTCAGGTTCTTGGCATTGGCAAACAGATTGGCAAAGGTAGCACCGCCCTGTTCGCGCGGGCCAGTGGCTTTGTTCGGCTGACGTGCAGCAGACCGGGAATTGGCACGATCAGCCGGACGCTCGCCACCTCGGCCAGCACTGCTGACAGCACCGGGCTGATCATCCATGCGCATGGTCAGGCTGATGCGCTGACGGGGGATATCCACTTCCAGCACCTTGACCTTGACGATGTCGCCCGCCTTGACCACCTCACGCGGATCCTTGACGAACTGATGCGAGAGCATCGAGATATGCACCAGGCCATCCTGATGCACACCGATATCAACGAAGGCACCGAAGTTGGCCACGTTGGTCACCACCCCTTCCAGCGTCATGCCAGGCTTCAGGTCAGCCAGGGTCTCTACCCCGTCCTGGAACACCGCCGCCTTGAACTCCGGACGCGGATCACGACCGGGCTTGTCCAGCTCCTTGAGAATGTCAGTGATGGTCGGCACCCCGAAGCGCTCGTCGGTGAAGCGCGCCGGTTCAAGTTTGCGCAGGAACGTCGAGTCACCAATCAGGCTGCGGATATCCCGACCGGTGTCAGCGGCGATGCGCTCGACCAACGGATAAGCCTCCGGGTGTACAGCCGAGGCATCGAGCGGGTCGTCGCCATTCATGACCCGCAAGAAGCCGGCAGCCTGCTCGAAGGTCTTGTCGCCCAGGCGGCTGACCTTGAGCAGTTCACGGCGACTGCGGAAAGCACCGTGCTGGTTACGGTACTCGACGATGTTCTGGGCGATGGTCGGATTGAGCCCGGACACCCGGGTCAACAGCGGCGCCGAGGCGGTATTAAGATCGACCCCAACCGCGTTCACGCAGTCCTCGACCACCGCATCCAGACTACGCGCCAGTTTCACCTGCGAGACATCGTGCTGGTATTGGCCAACACCGATGGACTTCGGTTCGATTTTCACCAGTTCGGCCAACGGGTCCTGTAGACGCCGGCCGATCGACACCGCGCCACGGTATGTCACATCCAGGTCCGGGAATTCCCGCGCCGCCAGTTCCGAGGCCGAATACACCGAAGCGCCCGCTTCAGACACCATGATCTTGGTCAGTTTAAGTTGCGGGTGCTGGCGCAGCAGATCGCCAGCAAGCTTGTCGGTCTCGCGCGAGGCGGTGCCGTTGCCGATCGCGATCAGATCGACCTGATGCTTCTGGCACAACGCCCCGAGTACCGCCAGCGACTGATCCCACTGATTGCGCGGCGCATGGGGGAAGATGGTGACGTGATCAACCAGCTTGCCGGTGGCATCCACCACCACCGCCTTGACCCCGGTACGCAGCCCCGGGTCCAGCGCCAGGGTCACCCGCTGGCCGGCCGGCGCGGCCAGCAGCAGGTCCTTGAGGTTGCTGGCAAACACCCGGATCGCCTCATCCTCGGCCATCTCGCGCAGATCGCCGAGCAGTTCGGTTTCCAGGTGACCCAGCAGCTTCACCCGCCAGGTCCAGCGCACCACCTCGGCCAGCCACTTGTCTGCAGCGCGGCCCTGGTTGCTGATATTAACCGCCTCGGCGATCAATCCTTCACAGGGATGACTGGCACCCGGGGTCGCGTCCGCCTCACCCAGCTCCAGACTGATGCTGAGAATGCCTTCATTGCGCCCGCGCAGAATCGCCAGCGCCCGGTGCGAGGGTACCTTGGCCAGCGGCTCATCGTATTCGAAATAATCACGAAACTTGGCACCCTCGGTTTCCTTGCCAGGTACCAGCCGCGACACCACCCGACCGTCCTGCTTGAGTGTGCGACGCAGCCGCTCAAGCAGATTGGCGTCTTCACTGAAGCGCTCCATGAGGATGTACTTGGCCCCATCCAGAGCAGCCTTGACGTCAGCCACACCCTTGTCAGCATCGACAAACCCGGCTGCCAGCGCCTCCGGCTCCAGCGTCGGATCGGCATACAACTGCTCGGCCAATGGCCCGAGCCCGGCCTCCAGAGCGATCTGGCCCTTGGTCCGGCGCTTGGGTTTGTACGGCAGATAGAGATCTTCCAGCCGGGTCTTGGTATCGGCCTCGCGGATATCGCGCTCCAGCTCCGGGCTCAGCTTGCCCTGTTCGGCGATGCTGGCAAGGATGCTCTGGCGCCGGTCTTCCATCTCACGCAGATAACGCAGGCGCTCTTCCAGATAACGCAACTGGGTGTCATCCAGGCTACCGGTAACCTCTTTCCGGTAACGGGCGATGAAGGGCACGCTGGCGCCCTCGTCGATCAGCGCGACGGTGGCCGCCACCTGTTCCGGGCGAACCGTCAATTCCGCGGCAATCCGCGAGGCGATACTATCCATGGGCAAATCCACTTGGTGTATTACAAGCCGCGCAGTATAACCGAGTCAGCGCCGCTTGCGACGCCAGCCTGCCGGGATCGGCAAGCCGCTGAAAGCACAGGAGAAACCTCTTGTAACAATGGCCGAACACCGCCATTGTTGGGCTTCAGCCACAATAAGGGCATTTCAACCAGGGCAAGAGATCATGACCAGCGAAGGCGAAAAGATACTGATTGTCGATGACGATGTGCGCCTGCGGCGCCTGCTCGAACGCTACCTTTCCGAGCAGGGCTACCGGGTCCGGGCAGTGGAAAACACCGAGCAAATGGACCGCCTGCTGGCCCGCGAGATCTATGCGCTGATCGTGCTCGACCTGATGCTGCCCGGCGAGGACGGCCTGAGCGCCTGCAAGCGCCTGCGCGATCAGGAGAACACCACCCCGATCATCATGCTGACAGCCAAAGGTGATGAGACCAGCCGGATTCAGGGTCTGGAAATGGGTGCCGACGACTACCTGCCCAAGCCATTCAATCCCCGTGAACTGGTGGCCCGGATCAAGGCCGTGCTGCGCCGTCAGGCCCCACAGGTGCCAGGTGCCCCGGGCACCGAAGATGACGAAGTAACCTTCGGCGAATTCGTCCTCAGCCTGGCAACCCGGGAGCTCAAGCGCGGCAATGAAGTACACATGCTGACCACCGGCGAATTCGCCGTGCTCAAGGCGCTGGTCCAGCACCCGCGTGAGCCGCTGACCCGCGACAAGCTGATGCAACTGGCCCGTGGCCGCGAATGGGATGCACTGGAGCGCTCTATCGACGTGCAGATCTCGCGCCTGCGGCGCATGCTCGAACCCGACCCGTCCAAGCCGCGCTATATCCAGACGGTCTGGGGCGTCGGCTACGTATTCGTACCGGACGGCAAGCATTCGTGAAAGGCGGCCCGGGCTGGCACCCCCTGCTGCCGCGCAGCTTCTTTGCCCGCACCATTTTGCTGGTTTTGCTGGTCACCCTGTTTTCCAAGGTGCTGACCATGGTCTACCTGCTGAGCAACGAAGACCTGCTGGTCGACCGCCAGTACAGTCATGGTGCGGCCATGCTGGTGCGCGCCTACTGGAGCTGCGATCCACAGGCCAGGGCCGATATCCAGGAGTTGACCGGCATTCGTCTGGTGCACCAGGATCAGGTCCCACGCGGCGAGGTTCACTGGCCCTACTCCGGCATTTTCACCAATCAGCTGCGCGATGAACTGGGCGACCGCACCGAGGTCCGGGTGCGAATCCAGGATGATCCGGCGATCTGGGTTCATCAGCCCGGTTACGAAGAACAATGGCTACGCCTGCCGCTGTATGCCCATCCGCTGCGTGGACAACGGGTCTGGCTGGTGGTCACCTGGTTGCTGCTGATCGGTATGCTGTCGACCGCGGCCGCCTGGATTTTCGTCCGCCAGCTCAACCAGCCGCTCAAAGCTTTGGAGTTCGCCGCTCGGCGCATCGGCCAGGGCCACAGCGTGCGACTGCTCGATACCGGTGGACCGGCGGAAATGGCCGAGGTCTACCGCGCCTTCAACCAGATGGCCCAGGACGTCGAACAGGCCAACCGCGACCGCGCCCTGCTGCTGGCCGGGGTCTCCCATGACCTGCGCACACCCCTGACCCGCATGCGCCTGTCTACCGAATTGCTGTCCAGTGCCGAGCCGGAACTGACCGACGGAATGATCCGCGACATCGAGGACATGGACGCGATTCTAGACCAGTTCATGGCCTATATCCGCGATGGCAGTGACGAAGCTCTCGAGCCCGGCGACATCAATGAAGTAATTCGTGAGGTGGTAGCTCCGCTAAACACTGGCGAGGAACGAGTACGTCTGTGTCTGGAGCCGGTGCCGGAGTTCAACTTCCGACGTCTGTCGATCAAGCGGGTCATGACCAACCTGATCGAGAACGCGCTCAATCATGGCGCCGGCAGTGGCGTGGAAATCTGTACCTACGTGACGCGAGCCGCCGCCCAGCCCTATCTGGTGGTCAGTGTGCTCGACCGCGGACCGGGGATCGATCCGAGCGAGAGCGAGGCGTTGTTTACGCCCTTCATTCGCGGCGACCGGGCGCGCTCGACCACCGGCACCGGTCTGGGGCTAGCCATCGTCAAGCGCATCGCCGACAACCATGGCGCAACTGTACAGTTGCTCAACCGCAGCGGCGGCGGCACCGAGGCGCGCCTGAGCTTCCCGCTATAAAGCGCGGGCTCAGGCCCGCGCGTTGACCAGCCCTGCCTCGACCAACGCCTGCTCAATGGCCAGCAGGTCAGGAATCAACAACGCCTGACTTTCTTCGGCCAGATGGACCGGCTGCTGAACATAGGCGCTGGCCGGCCCGGCAGTTTCAATCTCGCCGCGCAGGACCTTGCGCGAACGGGGGATGCCGTACACCCGCAGGCCAAGGAAACCCAGTCCGGCATGGCGACCCAAGGCATTGAGCACCAGCACCCGGGGAGCTGGGCGCTCGGTAGTCAGCGGCTCCTGCTGCAGCAGCCGCTCCGGATCGATCAGCGGCACCTGCTGCTCACGCCAGCGGGTCCAGCCAAGAAACCAGTCAGGCCCCTGTTCAGCAGGCTGGGTAAGCCGATAGCCGACCAGTTCGGCCACCGCAACGTTGGGTAAAAGCAAAGGTTGTTCGGCCAGCGGCACGATCAAACCATTGAGACTTTCCAGCGCATCCGCCATGCGGACTGTCCTCCTGGGTTGGTGAGCGCCGGCTACAGGGCCAGCGGCCATTCCTGTTGCAACCAGCGCTGCAAGGCACCGGCCAGCTCCACCGGGGAGCCGTGAAAATGACTGAAGCCCGCCTGCTGAACCGCTCCGGGCATGGTCGCGCAAGCTGCCGTCTCAGCACTTTGGGTCCAAACCTCGACGCCTTGCTGACGCAGACGACCGCAGGCAGCTACACCATCTTCACCCATGCCACTGAAGATGATCGCGCCACAGGCGGGGGAAAAACTAGCCGCCACCTCATCCAGCAGGGCCTCAATCGACGGCTGATAGGGGCCAGGCCAAGGTTCATCGAGCAAACGCAAATGGCCTCCCGGGCCAAAACGCAGACGCCGGCCAATCGGCGCGACCAATACCTCACCATCATGCAACCTGGCACCCTGGCGACAGTTGATAATCCGCCAGCGATTATGCCGGCCAAGGATTTGCGGTAACTGCTGCTCGAACGCCGGGTCAATATGCTGGGCATAGATGAAAGCGATCGGCAGATCAGCCGGCAAGGCATCAAGGAAGCTCTTGACCGCCGCTGGCCCGCCGAGCGAAGCCCCCAACACCCAGACGCAGCGGGCATTGTCGCTAACCGGAGTCGTTGACAACATGCTGAGGCAGGCCGGCGTCCCGCCTGGTGGCGGGCCCAGCAGCGGCAACAGTTTGCCATACAGGCGGCGTAGCCAGCGCCGGTAATCGTCACTGTCAGATTCGGGGATCTCACCAGCGCCAAACAGCACCGGCACCTGGCTGTACTCCAGTAACCAGTCCGCCAAGGGCGACTCGTCGGCCAGCTCGACCAGCCAGGCATCAGTCGCCACCTGCTGCAATGCCCGCCGTGCCAGCTGGGCCGGCGGTTCGGCAAACACCACCTGATAACCGAAACTGCTCAGGCTCTGGTGCAAATGCTGACGCCGTCGCTCCTGGCTGACCAGCAGAGCAATGCGCCCGGCGCTATCAGCCACGTTCGGCGACCAGCGCTTCGATCCGTTCGAGCAATTGCGCTTCCTGATAGGGTTTACCGAGATAATCATTGACCCCGATCGACAGTGCCCGCTCGCGGTGTTTCTCCCCGGTACGCGAGGTGATCATAATGATCGGCAGGTCCCGCAGGCGCTCGTCGTGGCGGATCAGGGTGGCAACCTCGAAGCCATCCATACGCGGCATCTCGATGTCCAACAGCACTACATCCGGTTGAATTTCCTGCAATTTGGCGATGGCCTCGACCCCGTCCTTGGCGGTTACCGCCTCCATTCCGTGCCGCTCCAGCAGACGCGAAGTAACTTTGCGCACGGTGATCGAGTCATCTACCACCATGACCAGCGGCGGACGCTCCTCAATCAGTTCATCGGCGTCCTGCGCAACAAGCGGATGCAGTTGAGAGTGAGCCTGCTGGGCACGGATCACCGCCAACAGGTCAAGAATCACCACTACCCGGCCGTCACCCAGAATGGTGGCGCCGGAGATCCCCGGTACCACGGCGAACTGTTTGCCCAGCCCCTTTACCACGATCTCGCGCGAGCCGGCCAACGCGTCGACCTGAACCGCCACGCTGTGCTCGGCACTGCGCACCAGGATCACCGGCAACGGCAGGCTGTGGCCGCTCAGTTTAGGTTGCTGACCGGTTACCAGCAGATCCCCCAGGTAGCGCAGGTCATAGCGCTTGCCAGCATATTCGAACGGCGGCGCATCCGGAGCGTAATAGGCCTCCAGTTCATAGCCGGAGACCCGCACGATACCCTCTACGGTGTTAAGCGGAATGGCATACAGGTCTTCACCCGAATACACCATCAATGCACGGTTGACCGATACGGTAAACGGCAGACGAATGGTAAAGGTCGTGCCCTGGCCCGGCTCGGTTGCCAGCAGCATGCTGCCACCCAGTTGCTTGACCTCAGCATTGACCACATCCATGCCGACCCCGCGACCGGAAATCTGGGTCACCTGCTCAGCAGTCGAAAAGCCCGCCTCCAGGATGAACTGCAGTACTTCCTGATCGCTGAGGTCGGCATCGACGTCCATCAGACCGCGCTCAATAGCTTTCTGGCGCACCGCCTCAAGCCGAATACCGGCGCCGTCATCGGCCAGCGTCAGAACGATATCGCCACCCTCGCGGCGCAGATCCAGCACGATCTGCCCCTGCTCGGACTTACCACTCTCCAGCCGCCTGTCGGGTAGCTCGATACCGTGGTCGATGGCGTTGCGCAGCATGTGTTCAAGCGGACCAATCATCCGTTCCAGTACGCTGCGATCCATCTCGCCTTCGGCATTGTCGACCTGCAGCTCGACCTGCTTGCCCAGCTCGGAGGACACTTGGCGCACTACCCGGCGCAGGCGGGGCAGCAGCCGGTCGAACGGCACCATGCGGGTACGCATCAGACCTTCCTGCAGCTCGGTATTGACCCGGGCCTGCTGCAACAACAGGGTTTCGGCATCCCGCGCGCGGCTGGCCAGGGTTTCCTTCAGATCAAGCAAGTCGGAGGCCGACTCGAACAGCGAGCGCGACAATTGCTGGAGCTGCGAGTAGCGGTCCATCTCCAGCGGGTCGAATTCATCGTAATCCTGGCCGGTTTCCTCATGGTGACGGGACAGAATCTGCGCCTGGGTTTCCATGTCCAGACGCCGGAGCTGGTCACGTACCCGCTCGATGGTACTTTCCACATCACCCAAGGTCTGGCTCAGGTCATTGACCTGCTGTTCGATCCGGCCACGAAAGATCGAGGTTTCACCGGCCAGGTTGACCAGTTCCTCAAGCAGGCTGGCCGAGACCTTGACACTTTCCTGGGCACCGCCACGACTGCCATTACTCTGAGCCGGCTCACCGGCCTCCATGGCCTGGCGTAGCAGTGCCTTGACCTCTGCCAGAGTCGGCTGCTCGGGCTCAGCGGCCGTCGGCAACGCCGCAGCCGGCGCCGGCTCGGCCGGCATCGGAGTCCATACCACCGGCGCCGGCTCTTCGTCCTGCCCGGCCAGCAGTTCCAGGCCATTCTGCAATTGCGCCAGCGCCTGATACAACGCCTCGTCGCTGGCACCGGCACTCAGCGCCTGCTCCAGGCTCTTGGCCTGCTCAGCCAGGGTATGCTGGCCGGCCAGACGGGCACTGCCCTTGAAAGTTTGCAGCCGGTGCGACAGCTCCTGACTGGCCGCCGCTTCGTCGCGCCGGGCCAACAGTTCATCGCACGGCAGCAACAGATCGCGGCCTTCCTCGAGGAACATCTGCAACATGCCCGGCAAGCTCGGTGCCGGGGCTGGCGCCACTGGCACTGGCTCGCTGGGTTTGGCCGGCGGCACAGCCGCACGCGACTGTTCGGGCAGTCTGGGCGGCTGCTCCGGGTCAACGCGGAACGCACGAATGCAGGCAATCAGCGCCTGACCGTCGTTGATCGCCCGATTGGCAACCACGCCTTCAACCATTTCCGCCAGACTGTCGTGGCAGGCGTGCAGCAGATCGGCCAGCCCGGCACTGGGCTGGTAACGCTGGTTACCCAGCCCCTCGTAGAGATACTCCAGTTCATGCGCCAGATCGCCCACCGGGCGAATCTCGGCCATGCGCGCGCCACCCTTGAGGGTGTGCAGATCACGTTGCAGGGATTCCACCGCCAGGGTGTTGTCGGTATCGGCCAGCCACTGCTGCAAGCTGGCAGCGGCGCTGTCGATGATTTCCTGCGCTTCCTCAAGGAAGATCTCGACCAGCTCCGGATCAGTGCCGGCCTGCTCCGGGTGCCAGACATTACCCAAGGGCAGCGCCGGCTCCAGAGGCGCCAAACGCAGCAGCCCCTGCAAGGCTTCAATCTCGGCCTGCGCCGAGGCCACGTGCTGATGCGCGGCGACCTGATCCATCATGGTGATCAAGCGCTCGTGCGCCTCGGCCAGCACCGGCCAGTCGACCTGCTCATGACTCAGCTGCCCGCTATACAACGCCCCATGTACATCCTCGAGCGCCTGACATAGCTGCTCGATCGCTTCCAGCTCGACCTCTCCGGCCACCTCGCCCAACGCCCGGAGACTGCCGACCAGAGCCTGACTGTCAATGCTGTGCGGATCGGCCTGCAGCTGGTCACCGGCATCCAGCAGCAACTCAACCCCTTCGGTTAGGAAAATGGACAGCAGCCCGGCATCGGCCCGGCCATTTTCCAGATCGGCGCGGCTGGCGTCGCGGGCTTTCATGCCCTGTTCGTGCAGTTCCTTGACCCGGACCAACAAAGCCTCGGTACCGGCAATCGGCTGTTGCGGAGCATAATCCAGTTGCGCAATACCGACCCGGATCAGCGCCAGCGCATCGCACAGCAGTTCCACCAGCGACTGTTCAACCGGAACCAGATTGGCCTTGAAGTCCTTGATCAGTTTTTCCAGCGGAGTCGCCAATTGGGCAATCGGCTGGATACCGGCCATATGAGCGCTGCCCTTGAGGGTGTGCAGGGCGCGCTGCAGGGCATCACTGGCCGGGCGCGGCAAGCCTTGGGCGCACTGAGCGACGAAGCTCTCGACCTGCTCCAGGTGAGCCTGCGCCTCGTTGCGAAAGATTTCCAGCAGGATCGGGTCCATGCCCGATGAATCATCGGCGGGCAGTTGCGCCACTGCGGCATCAGCTTCGGGCTCGGGCGCGGTGTCAAACTCGGCAACCGGCGCCAATAGCTCTTCCCCTTCACTGGCTGTCTCCGCCCAGTCGGTCAGCTCCAGCTCTTCGCTCTCGACCACTGGCAACGACCCGGACAGCGGCTCTGTTACCGATTCAGTCTGTGGCTCAGACTCAGCTGTCCCCATGGCCTCAGACAGGCTCGCTTCAACCTCGGTTTCACCTTGCGACAAGGCATCGGCCCAGGCGCTCAAGCGGCTCACCTCAGGAAGCGTCTGCTGAACGCCGCCAGCAAAGTCTTCGACCAGTTGTGGCATCAACGCGCGCACGGCGTTGACTACCTGGAAGACCTCATCGCCGAGTTCGATACTGCGGTCGATCACCCGGTTGAGCATGTTCTCAACCGACCAGGCCAACTCGGCCAGGATCGTCGCCTTGACCATCCGACCACTGCCCTTGAGGGTGTGGAACGCCCGCCGGACTTCAGCCAGGGGTTTGCGATCTTCGGGATCGGCCTGCCATTGCGGTGTGAACTCAGCCAGCGTCTCCAGTACCTCGCCAGCTTCTTCGACGAAGATTTCCACCAGTTCGGCGTCCAGCTCGTCGTCCTGCTCCTCAGCCTCGGACTCAGGCGCTGCACTGCTGACGGGCTCAATCCCGGCCTGTGGGGTTTCCGGTTCGGCCTGCGACTCGAACGGTGCGGCCGGATCAAAGCCCAGACTCTTCAACCGCTCTTCAGCCACGGCGAGAATACCGTCACTGCGCTCGGTATCATCTTCAGCCAGCCGCTCCAGATAATAGTCGATGCTGGTGATCACATCGGCCAGGGCATCCAGCGACACCCAGTCTGGAATCCGCCGCTCAGCCAGCAACCGCTCGTTGATATAGCGCCGACACAGCGCTATCACTTGGGCTGCGCGCTCCAGCGGCAACATGGCCAAGCCACCACGAATACTGTTGAGCAGATCATCGACCGGCGCCAGGTGCGCATGATCCCACTGGTTGGCGATAAAGGCGTTGATCGCCTCACGGGTCTGCTCCAGGGCGTTGCGCGCCTCCGTGACCACCTGCTGCTGGACATGCAGCATGTCTCTGGCCACCGCCAGGCGTTGCGCCTCTTCGCCCGTTGCCGCATCACTGCCATCCTGTCGCTCCAGACCGGCAATGCCTTGCAAGCTGGCCTCGACAAACAGCAGCCCGCCGGCTACATCCATCAAGGCCGTATCATTGATCTCTGCCGTACCGCCTACCAGTTCCTGCAGACGCTCGATCTGCTCCCCCAGCACCCGACGCGGCTGACCCAGGCCGAGCATGGCCAGGGTATCGGCGATCTGCTTCATGGTCGGCAGCAACCCGGATAGCGTGTCCGGCTGGCTACGATCACCACGGACAAACAGATCCAACTGATCCTTGACCTGCAGCAGTTCCTCGTTGAGCGCCAGCACCACCGAATGCAGTGCGCTGCGATCCGGCCCTACCAGCCGACTGCCACTGGCCTGGGCCGCGCGGTCGGCATCACTCAATAAGGCCTGCAACTGATAGCGCTGTTTGAGCGCATCCAGACGCGGGCTGCCGCCCGGACTCTTGGCCACGTAGAACAGCAGATTGCGAATCAGCTCCGGCGGCGGTGGCGGCAATTCCGACTCACTGGCCTGATCCTGCAACTGGCGCAGTTCACGGTCAGCCTGGCGCAGCAACTGGCGCACCGAGGCGCCGTTGTCGATGCTGCCGTATTCCAGGCCCTCGGCCAGCCCGGCGAAGATGGTCCAAAGCTCGGCGTGCGGGCGGCCACGACACAGCGTTTCCAGCCGGGCGAAAACCTTGCCCAGTTGCTGGCAACTGGACGGCAAGTCCTGCTCGCGAATGATATTGGCCTGCAACATCTGCAGTGCCTGACGCAACTTGCGCAACTGGCGCACCGCGTCGGCATCGAACACCTCGGCGCTGGACGACTCGGGCTGTCCGGCCACCTCGATTTCCGGGCTGAACAGGGCATTTTCCGACAACAGTTTCTCGCCCCGCGCCGTGCGCATGTCATTGAGCAGCGGCAGCAGCACCAACGGCAGGTCACGTCGGCCACTCTGAACACGGTCCAGATAGGTCGGCATTTGCAAGATGGCCTGCATCAGGACATCAAGCGCCTCGCCATCACGTCTGGCCACACCACTCATCAGCGCCTGGGCCAGCTTTTCCATTTCCTCGGCCAGCAGCGCCGCGCCGTAAAACTCGACCATCTGCAAGGTGCCATGGACCTGGTGGATATAGGTCAGGCAAAAACGCAGACGCGTAGAATCCTCAGGCGTCTCGACAAAGGCTTCCAGGGCCTGGCGGGCCTGGTTGAGCGTCTCGGAAATTTCGCCTTTGACCCAGTCGAGGGCGACATAATCATGCCGATCAGCCATATTCACTCCAGAGATTCCATACCATCCCGGCGCACATAGGCCTGTACCCGGTCATCGGGTACCCGCTCGAGCAGGGGATTGTTCCAGTCCACGATCTCACCCAATCCGATCACCAGCATGCCGCCCGGCGCCAGGCGCCGGACCATCAGGTTGAGCAGGTCGCGCCGACGCCAACGGCGGAAATAGATGAGCAGGTTCTGACAAAAGATGACGTCCAGGTCCTGAATCGGAGCCTGGGCAAGTTCAAGAATATTCAGCCGGCTGAAGCACACCCGCTCGCGCAGATTGGCGACTACCTCATAGCTGCCATCCTCCAGCGGGCGCAGCCAGGTATCACGCTCGGGGACTTGCAGCTGGGTCATGCGGCTCGGGGCATAGCGAGCCTGTCTACCCTGCTCCAGCGCCCGCGCACTGATATCGGTCGCCCAGACCCCGTAGTCGCGCGCCGCGCGACCCTGGGCCTGCAGACTGCGCTCGGCCACCATCGCCAGCGAGTAGGCTTCCTCACCACTGGCACAGCCAACACTCCAGAGCTGCAAGGGCTGGCCGGCAGGCCGCTGCGCCAGGCGCTGGGTCAGGTAGCGAGCCACGCAGTCAAATGACGGTCGATGGCGCATAAAACTGGTTTCACGCACGGTCAGTCGGTCGATCAGGGTCGACCATTCCACCGCCCCGACCGGCCCTTGGGTCACATGCTCGTAGTAGTGCTGATAATCATCGATCCCCAACTCACGCATGCGCACGCCCAGGCTGGTCTGCAGGAACAGCTTGCGCTGCGCGCTGACACAGACGCCCGTGCGATTTTCCAGCAGCGTTTGCCATTGGTGAAACTGGCGGCTGTCCATGTCCGGCAGTTGCTGCAATGACCAGTTGGGTTGTTTTTGCACCTTGTACCCCTCGCTGACGCCGGCAGCGGGGTCGCCGAGCCGGCGCCCCGTCTTTCAGACTAGCCCTTTTGGTCTGGCAAGGTGAAGCCTTCAACCGACTGGCGCATGGCGTCGGCCAACTTGGCCAGCTCACCGATGCTGCGCGCCGTGGCGGTGGTACCCGCCGAGGTCTGCGAGGTAATTTCCTGAATCACGTTCATGGTGTTGGAGATGTGACCTGCGGACGAGGCCTGCTGACGGGCAGCGTTGGAAATGTTCTGAATCAGCGCCGCCAGACTGGTGGATACCTTCTCGATCTCTTCCAGGGCCACACCCGCGTCCTGGGCCAGACGCGCACCACTGACCACCTCGGAAGTGGTTTGCTCCATCGAGATTACCGCCTCGTTGGTATCGGTCTGAATGGTTTTAACCAGCGCCTCAATCTGTTTGGTCGCCGCCGATGAGCGCTCCGCCAGACGTTGTACTTCGTCGGCTACCACCGCGAAGCCTCGACCGGCATCACCGGCCATCGACGCCTGAATCGCCGCGTTCAAGGCCAGGATGTTGGTCTGGTCGGCAATGTCGTTAATCAGACTTACGATGTCACCAATCTCCTGGGACGACTCACCCAGGCGCTTGATCCGCTTGGAAGTATCCTGGATCTGTTCGCGAATGGTATCCATGCCAACGATGGTGTTCTGTACTACCTCGTTGCCCTTGTTGGCGATGGCTACCGAGCGCTCCGCTACCGCTGACGATTCGGCAGCGTTGGCCGATACCTGATCAATCGACACCGCCATCTCGTTAACCGCAGCCGAAGCCCCGGCAATTTCCTGGGCCTGGTGTTCGGACGCCTCGGCCAGATGCATCGCCGTGCCCTGGGTTTCCTGAGCTGCTGTAGCCACTTGCAGAGCGGTTTCGTTAATGGTCTGAACCAGCGCCCGCAGTTGGTCGATCGAGTAGTTGATCGAGTCGGCGATGGCGCCGGTGAAGTCCTCGGTTACCGTCGCCTCGGCCGTCAGGTCACCGTCGGCAAGGTCGGCGATTTCGTCGAGCAGACGCAGAATCGCGGCCTGGTTACGTTCGTTCTTTTCCGCCGTTTCGGCCAGACGCTGGCGAGTCTCGCGGGTCATCTGCACACCGATCAACAGAATGCAGCCCAGTGCGATCAAGGCCAGCACATAGCCCAGCAGGGTATTGGCCAGGCGCGAGTTGCTGCGCGCCTCAAAGTTATCGGCCAGCCTGGAGGTGTTATCCAGCAGCGACTGCGAGTCGGTGAAGATTTCGTTGGCGGCGGTACGTACCAGATAAAGTTCCGGCGAGGTCAGCAGGATCTCGTCAACCGAGTCGGATACGAAGCTGAACTGATTGGCGATCTCGTTAAGACGGGCGCGCACATCCTCATCATCGACCCGCTCGATGCCCATAACCGCATTACCCGTCAGCATGCCCTGCAGTACCCGACCGAACAGCGCAGCGTCACGGCCGAAACTGTCAGCTGCCATGACCGCATCGGCGTCACCACTGAGTACCCGGTTTACCGAACCGAGAATCCGTTCAGCCAGCAGTGACTGACGCTGAGCAATAGCGACCTGGTCAGCCGGTGTGCGGTTTTCGATCAGAACCTCAACCACATCCTCGTACTCGACCTGCAGGTAAGGAATGGTATCTGCCAGAACCGTGGCTACCTCGTGCAGCGACAGTACCGTGCGCTGACTGGCCAGGATCGCATCGGCGTTGGTCCGCACCTTGTCCCAGTCGGCCTGGGCGGCGCCCATGATGCTCGCCACACTGGCCGGCGCGGCTGGCAGAGCGGTTTCCTCACGGCCTTCGGTCAGATAACCCCAGCGTTCCTGGAAGTCATTACGCGCCTCCAGCAGCAGACCAAAGGCCTCCTGGGTCCCGGTCGCCGCTTCGGTCGCCGACTTGGAAATCTGCTGGGACAATACCCGCAGTTCACCGGCGTGCGCGATGTATTCGGTGTCGTAGGAACTCTGGAGGTTCAGGTACAAAAAGTTCACGAACAGCAGCAGCAACGACAGGATCAGCGCGGCGAACAGGCCACTGATCGCGCGGTTACCGCGCATGGCGGACAGTATCTGCAAATCGAGCTTTTTCATCTTCTGGCCCCTACCTGGCCTACAGCGTAGTTCTAATTACCCTTGGACTGTCACGGTGCCCTGGCCGGCCACCGCCCCCGATCAGATCGCCACGTCGAGAAACGCCTGATCGCGCGCCAGTGCCCTGAAGTTGAACACCAGCGATGTCTGTTGCCCGACGTAAGCGCCCACGACAAAAGGGCTTAATTCCGGCGCCACGCTTGGCGCCTCGGCGGTGAAGGTACTGACCGGAAAATGCTGCATACCCAGCAGTTCGTCGACCAGCAGCCCCACGAACAGTCCGTCGCGGTCCAGCACCAGTACCCGACGCTGCTTGCGTGAGCCACTGCTGGTACTGCCGAAAAAACGTCCGAGGTCGATGATCGGCAACAGCCGACCACGCACATTGGCCACCCCCCGCACCCAGCTCTTGACCCGGGGCAAGGCGGTGTAGCGCGGTTCGTGCAGAATCTCGCTGACTTCACCCATGGCTGCGATCAGGGTTTGATCGCCCAGCCGAAAACCGACGCCGCTCCAGGTCTCGCTGACCACGTCCTGAGCCGGCAAACCGGTCGCCTGCTGGCGACACAGCCCGGTCAACTGCAACAGCAGATCAAAAGGGTGATTTGACTCAGACATGCCGGCCCTGTTCTGGTTGTTATGCGGCACGGTGGAGGTGACCACTAGCTGCCCAGCACCGACTTCAGCGTCTGGATCAGGGTCGCTTCCTCAACCGGTTTGGTCAGGTAATCCTTGGCCCCCTGGCGCTTGCCCCAGACCTTGTCGGTTTCCTGATCCTTGGTGGTGACGATGATGACCGGGATACTCCCGGTTTCCGGGTCCTTGGTCAGTTGGCGGGTAGCCTGGAAGCCATTGAGGCCAGGCATGACGATATCCATCAGGACTGCGTCGGGCTTTTCCTGGCGAGCCAAGGCAACGCCGTCGGCGCCGTTGTCTGCCTTGAGCACCTCATAGCCATTTTTTTCCAGCATGCCAGTCAGCTTGTACAGCTCGGTTGGCGAGTCATCCACGATAAGAATTCTGGCCATTGGGCTCCCCTGGTATTTCCAAAATGGTACTGCGTGCCTCAGGCGCTGGCGGCCCCGGCGGCATTATTATCGGTTTGTGGTACGTGGGTGCGAATTGCTCCCAGCAGCTCTTCTTTGCTGAACGGCTTGGTCAGGTACTGATCCGAACCGACAATCCGACCCTTGGCCTTGTCGAACAGACCATCCTTGCTCGACAGCATGATCACTGGCGTGGCACGAAACGCACTGTTGTTCTTGATCAGCGCACAGGTCTGATAACCATCAAGTCGCGGCATCATGATATCGACAAAGATGATATCCGGGTGGTTATCAGCAATCTTGGCCAACGCGTCAAAGCCATCGACTGCGGTGATGACCGTACACCCGACCTTTTTCAGCAAGGTTTCCGCCGTACGCCGGATGGTCTTGCTGTCATCAATCACCATGACCTTCAGGCTTTCGAAATTTTCTTCCATAAGACCAGCCTTATTATGAATGGAGGCTTACATCGTCGGGCGGCAAAGAGCCGGCCGTAGCCCAGCCAATCCCTTTCCGCGTACTTTTAACACAGATTTCCTGGTCAATCTATAAACCCCTCTCGGGTATGGGACAGACCCGACATTTCGTCAATCTTCCACCCCGAGCCAGGCAGGGGTTACACTCCAAAACCCATCAACAGTTCAGCGGACCCGCCTCCTATGCACATTCGCCTTGGCATCGTCATGGATCCTATCAACGCGATCCACTACAAGAAAGACAGCTCACTGGCCATGCTGCTGGCAGCCCAGGCCCGCCAGTGGGAACTGTTCTATCTGGAGCCGGACGACCTGTTCCTGAGCGACGGCAAGGCCATGGGCCGGATGCGTGCGCTGAAGGTACATGCCGATCCCAAACACTGGTTCGACCTGGGTGAGCCAGAAACTGCCCCGCTGGACAAGCTGGACGTGGTCCTGATGCGCAAGGACCCGCCGTTTGACAACGAATTCCTCTATGCCACCCACATCCTCGAAGCAGCCGAGCGCGACGGCGTGCTGGTAGTAAACCGCGCCGCCAGCCTGCGCGACTGCAACGAAAAGCTGTTCGCCACCCAGTTCCCGCAATGTGCGCCGACCAACGTCGTGTCCCGCCGGGCAGACATTTTGCGCGCATTTGCCCAACAACACCGTGACGTCATTCTCAAACCACTCGACGGCATGGGCGGCTCGATGATTTTCCGCATCCGCGAGAACGATCCCAATCTCAGCGTGATCATTGAGACCCTGACCCGTCATGGTCAGCAGCAGATCATGGCTCAGCGTTACCTGCCGGAAATCGTTGATGGTGACAAGCGCATCCTGATGATCAACGGCGAACCAGTGCCCTACTGCCTGGCGCGCATTCCGCAGCAAGGCGAGACCCGTGGCAATCTGGCTGCCGGCGGTCGCGGCGAAGCTCGTCCCCTGACCGAACGCGACCGCTGGATCGCCAGTCAGGTTGGCCCGACCCTGCGCGAGCGTGGCCTGCTGTTCGTCGGCCTGGACGTGATCGGTGATTACCTGACCGAAATCAATGTCACCAGCCCGACCTGCATCCGCGAGATTGATGCCGCCTACGATACTGACATCGGCGGACGACTAATGGACTGTATTGAGGAACAGCTCAAAGTTGGCGCATAGACTTTTGCCGCATGGCGGGGCAGACTGCGCAGGAATCGGGTATGCCCCTTATTTACGGACCACATGAATACCGCAGTAGTCGCCCCCAGCCAGCTTGAACCCCCAGTCGTCAGCGCCAATGACCGACTGGGCTTCACCCTGTTCCTGGCCGCGATACTGCACGCCCTGGTCGTTCTCGGCATCACCTTCGACCTGCCCAAGCCCAGTGAACTGTCGAAAACCCTGGAAATCACCCTCGCCACCCAGCCCAGCGACAAGGTGCCCGAGCAGGCCGACTACCTGGCCCAGATCAATCAGGAAGGCAGCGGCACGCTGGAACACAAGGCCGCACCCAGCACCCCGGAGCAGGCTCCGTTCCAGGACAGCGAGATTCACGAAGTCACACCACCGGCCGAAGCCAGCAGCCCACCCCCGGTCCCGCAGCAACAGGCCCCGGTGGTAACCACCCAGGCCCCCAGTCGTGACCGGGTCAGTCCAACTCCGATCCAGCCGCAGCCGGTCGAGCAGCCACGTCCGCTGCAACGTTTCGACCTGTCGCGCCTGTCAGAGGAAATCGCCAGCCTGGAAGCGCAACTGGCCGATGAACGCCAGCAATACGCCAAACGTCCGCGCGTGCACCGGCTCAACGCTGCCTCGACCATGCAGGACAAAGGCGCCTACTACAAGGAAGCCTGGCGCCGCAAAGTCGAACAGGTTGGCAACCAGAACTACCCCGCCCAGGCCCGGCAAAACCGGATCTACGGCAGTCTGCGGCTAATGGTCGCCATCAACCGCGACGGCAGCCTGCGCGATGTCCAGGTACTGGAGTCCTCGGGCCATCAGATCCTCGACCAGGCCGCCCTGCGCATCGTCCGCCTAGCCGCCCCCTACGCCCCCTTCACCGGCGACCTGCTCGACGTCGACGTACTGGAAATCATCCGTACCTGGCGTTTCGAGCCCGGCGACCGGGTCTCCAGCTTTTAACCGATATAAGCGTCACCCCAGCGCGACCTTGCGCGCCGCACTCAGGCTCCCCCTTGCCCTCGCCTGACTTCCCCTCAATACTATGGCTATGAGCACATCGACCCCGAGCTATCTCAAGCACCAGTTTCTGATCGCCATGCCACACATGAGTGATCCGCGTTTCGTGCATACCCTGATTTACCTGTGCGACCACAACGAAGAAGGCGCCATGGGGCTGGTGGTCAACCAGCCCAGCGGCCTGAGCCTGGGCGATATCCTCGATCAACTGGCGCCCGAACTCGAGGTGCCGGCCACTTGCGCCAGCCAGATCATCTATAGCGGCGGCCCGGTTCAACCCGAGCGCGGCTTTGTCCTGCACCGGGGCGACGGCCAATGGGAGTCGACCCTGGATCTGGGCCCGATCCAGCTGACCACCTCGCGCGACATCCTGATCGACATGGCCCACGGACACGGCCCGGACACCGCCGTCATTGCCCTGGGCTATGCCGGCTGGGGCGCCGGCCAACTGGACCAGGAACTGATCGACAACGTCTGGCTGAACTGCCCGGCCGACCTCTCCATCCTGTTCGACCTGCCCTGCGAGCAACGCCTGAACGCCGCCGCCCGCAGCCTGGGGATCGACCTCAACCTGCTGACCAGCCAGGCAGGCCACGCCTGATGCCGATCCGCGCCCTGGGTTTTGATTACGGCACCCGACAAATTGGTGTAGCCGTCGGCCAGAGTCTGACCGGCAGCGCTGAGCCGCTGCGCGAGCTGCGCGCCCGCGACGGCGTGCCTGACTGGGAGCAGATCGCCCGACTGATCAGCGAGTGGCGACCCGACGCCCTGGTCGTCGGCCTGCCCCTGAACATGGATGGCAGTCCCAGCGAGATGAGTGCCCGCGCGGAAAAATTTGCCCGCCGGCTTCAGGGCCGCTTCGGTCTGCCAGTCCACTGCATCGACGAACGCCTTTCCACCTTCGAAGCCAAGCAGAGCCTGCGCGACAGCGGCCGCACGCCGACCAGTTACCGTGACAATCCAGTCGACAGCCTGGCGGCGGTACTGCTGCTGCAAACCTGGCTTGGCAATCTATCCGAGGAGACATCATGACCGCACTGCCCGAGGTCGAGCCGCTACTGGCGCGCATGGCCACCGAGCTGACCGCCCACCTCAAACGCCTGCAGCGTTCCGATCCCGCGTTTGTCGGGATTCACACCGGCGGCGTCTGGATCGCCGAAAACCTGCGTCAGCGCTGCGCCCCCGAAGCACCGCTGGGCACCCTGGACATCGCCTTCTACCGTGATGACTTCGAGCAGGTCGGCCTGCCGCAGCGGGTGCGCCCCTCGGAACTGCCGTTTGCCGTCGACGACCGCCACCTGATACTGGTCGATGACGTACTGATGACCGGCCGCACTATCCGCGCCGCGCTCAACGAATTGTTCGATTATGGCCGCCCGGCCTCGGTGACCCTGGTCACCCTGCTCGACATTGAAGCCCGCCAATTGCCAATCCGTGCCGACATCCTTGGTGCCAGCCTGGTCCTGCCGCCGGGCCAGCGGATAAAATTGACCGGCCCCGAGCCCCTGCACCTGACCCTGAACCCGGCAGACTGAGAGCCCCATGAGCCTGACACCCAGCCACCTGCAACTCAATCACCAGGGCCAATTGCGCCACTTTCTGACCATCGAGGGACTGTCGCGCGAATTGCTGACCGAACTGCTGGATACCGCCGACTCCTTTCTCGAGGTCGGCGAACGGGCAGTCAAGAAGGTTCCGCTGCTGCGCGGCAAGACCGTCTGCAACGTGTTCTTCGAGAACTCCACGCGCACCCGCACCACCTTTGAACTGGCCGCCAAGCGACTATCAGCCGACGTGCTCAACCTGAATATCTCGACCTCGTCGACCAGCAAGGGCGAGACCCTGTTCGATACCCTGCAGAACCTTGAGGCCATGGCCGCCGACATGTTCATCGTCCGCCATGGCGACTCCGGCGCCGCGCATTTCATCGCCGAAAAGGTCTGCCCCCAGGTCGCCATCGTCAACGCCGGCGACGGCAACCATGCGCACCCGACCCAGGCCATGCTCGACATGCTGACCATCCGCCGGCATGCCGGCGACTTCAAGAATCTGTCGGTGGCAATCGTCGGTGACATCCTCCATTCACGGGTGGCGCGCTCGAACATGCTGGCGCTCAAAACCCTGGGCTGTGAGGACCTGCGAGTGATCGCCCCGCGCACCCTGCTGCCAGCCGGTATCGAACAGTACGGCGTACGGGTGTTCAACGACCTGCGCACTGGCCTGCGTGATGTCGACGTAGTGATCATGCTGCGCCTGCAGAAAGAGCGCATGCAAAGCGGTCTGCTGCCCAGTGAAGGCGAGTTCTACCGACTCTACGGCCTGACCCGGGAAACCCTGGCGCTGGCCAAGCCCGAGGCCCTGGTGATGCATCCCGGGCCGATCAACCGCGGGGTGGAAATCGAATCAGAAGTCGCCGACGGTCCGCAGTCGGTGATTCTCAATCAGGTCACCTACGGTATCGCCGTCCGTATGGCAGTGATGTCAATGGCCATGGCCGGCCAGAACGCCCAGCGCCAGCTCAACCAGGAAGCCCAGTAACCGATGAAACTGACCATTGCCGGCGCCCGTGTCATCGACCCGGCCAGCCACTTCGACCAGATCACCGACCTGCACATCGCCGCCGGGCACATTGTCGCCATTGGCGCCGCCCCGGAAGGCTTCAGCCCCAACCAAACCATCGACGCCCGCGGCCTGATCGCCGCCCCCGGCCTGGTCGACCTGAGCGTCAGCCTGCGCGAGCCGGGCTATACCCGCAAGGGCACCATTGCCAGCGAGACCCGCGCCGCCGCCGCCGGCGGAGTCACCAGCCTGTGCTGCCCGCCAACCACACGCCCGGTACTGGATACTCCAGCCGTTGCCGAATTGATCTTCGACCGCAACGAAAAAGCCGGCCAGACCCGGGTTTTCCCAATTGGCGCACTAACCCGGGCACTGGAAGGCGAACAGCTGAGTGAACTGGTAGCCCTGCGCGACGCCGGCTGCGTAGCCTTCACCCAGGGCCTGGCACCGATCAAGAGCAACCGCATTCTGCGCCGCGCACTGGAATATGCAGCCGGCTTTGACCTGTCGATCATCTTCACTCCGATGGACCCGGCGCTGGCCGAAGGCGGCATGGCCCATGAAGGCCCGACTGCTGCCCGCCTGGGCCTGGTCGGCATTCCTGAAAGCGCCGAAACTGTGGCCCTGGCCCGGGACCTGCTGCTGATCGAACAGACCGGCGTGCGAGCGCACTTCAGTGGCCTGTCCAGCGCCCGTGCCGTCGACATGCTGGCTGATGCCCAGGCCCGTGGCCTGCCGGTAACCGCCGATGTCGCCATGTATCAACTGCTGCTATGCGACGAAGACCTGGCCGGCTTCTCCAGCCTCTATCACGTCATCCCCCCGCTGCGCAGCGCCAGCGATCGCCGGGCTCTGCGCCAGGCAGTACAGGAAGGCGTGATCCAGGCCATTGCCTCGCACCACCAGCCGCACGAGCCGGAGGCCAAGCGCGTACCGTTCGCCGCCTCGGAACCCGGTATCAGCAGTGTCGAGATTTTGCTGCCGCTGGCCCTGACACTGGTTGCCGACGGCCTGCTGGAGCTCCCAGCCCTGCTGGCCCGACTCACCACCGGCCCGGCCAATGCCCTGGGACTGCCGGCCGGACGTCTGGAGCTGGGCGGCGAGGCCGACATCGTGCTGTTCGATCCGGTTGCCTCCAGCCATATCGGTCACAACTGGCTGTCCAAGGGCGCCAACTGTCCGTTCCTCGGCCAGGGCGCACCCACCGTGGTCACCCACACCCTCAGCCACGGCAAACTGGTTTACCAGGCCTGAACTTCCACTGACCCGCCGGGCGGTCCACGCCCGGCCTCGCACCTGCAAGGATTCCGCGCATCATGGCTGCCTTCGGATTACGTGCCAAATCGTTCCTGGCCCTGGTACTGGCCTGTCTGCTGGCTCTGGTGCCGGCTCTACTTATCGGCGGCCAGGTACTCAAAGGCATTCACCAGCACTTTGGCGAGGCCTATGCGCGCAACGCCACCCAGCTCAACCGCGAGCGGATCTTTGCCCCGATTTCCCGCGAACTGGCTCTGTCCCTGCGCTTCGCCAACTCCGAAGTCACCCGTCAGTGGCTGCTCGATGAGCAGGATCCAGACAAGCACAGCCTGTTTTTCCGCGAAGCCGAAGGCTATCGCCAGGCCTTCCGCGACCACGCCTATTTCATCGTCAACACCAATAGCCTGGACTACTACTTCAACGGCGGCGACCAAAGCTTCAGCGATCAGCCCCGCTACCGAATGAGCCCGGACAATCCTGATGATCGCTGGTTCTTCGGCACCCTGGAGTCAACCAGCGACTACAACATCAACGTCGACAGCAATCCGCAGATGAATACCACCCGGGTCTGGCTCAACATGCTGATCCGCAATGACCACAAAATCATCGGCATTGCCGGCTCGGGCATTGATCTGTCGAACTTCATCAGCGATTTCATCGCCAGCGAGCTGGCCGGGGTCAGCCCAATGATCCTCGACCGCCACGGCGCCATTCAGGCTCACCAGAATCCCGAGCTGATCGCCCTCAACTCCGGTGCCGACGGCGCGGCCCAACCCGAATCGCTGGTCTTCAGTCTGCTAGGCAGCGCCGACCAGGCCGAGAGCCTGCGCCAGGCCATGCAACAGGCCGAACAGCAGCCCGACCAGGTCCAGACCCTGCGTCTGCAACTGCAGGGCCGTGAACAGTTGCTGGCGCTGGGCTTTATCCCGGAGCTGGGCTGGCACGTGGTCAACGCGGTCGATCTCAATACCGCCGAGGTAATCAATCGTCAGTGGCTGTGGCCGCTGGTAATCGGCCTGGCTGGCCTGATCCTGGCACTGGTACTGCTGTTCGCGCTGGGCACCGAACGCCTGCTGCTGCGGCCACTGCGCCAGCTTCGGCAAAGCGCCCAGGCACTGGCCGCCGGCAACTACGATGTACGTCTGCCCAAGGCCCGCAACGATGAAATCGGCGAACTCAGCAGCGCTTTCGGCAGCATGGCCGCGCGGGTTCGGGAAAATACCCAGCAACTGGAAAGCCGGGTTCAGGAGCGCACCCGCGAGCTGGAAGAAGCCAACCGCGACATGGCCAACGCCCACAAGAAAATTGGCGACTCAATCGACTACGCCAGCCTGATCCAGCGGGCGATTCTGCCCAATCGCGAACTGGTCAATACCCTGGGTGATCGCCACGCGGTGCTGTGGCGCCCTCGCGACGTAGTCGGCGGCGACTTCTACATCTTCCGTAACCTGGGTCAGCACTACCTCCTGGGCGTAGTCGACTGCGCCGGCCATGGCGTACCCGGCGCACTGATGACCATGCTGGCCCACGCTGCGCTGGATCAGGCAATCAGCGACTGTGGCCCGCAGGACCCGGCCGCGGTCTTGCAGCGCACCGATCAGATCGTGCGCAACATGCTGGGCGACACCCCGGAATTCAGCTCACTGGCGACCAATATGGACGTCGGACTGGCCTTCGTTGACCTTGATCAACGCAAAGTCACCTTTGCCGGTGCCAAAATCGCCCTGTATTTCAGTGATGGCAATCGGGTCGAACACCTACCCGGAGGGCGGCGGGCGCTGGTCGACAAGCGTCAGGGTCAGTACCACAACACTGAAACGGAGTTGCTCAGTGGCCGCACCTTTTATCTGTGCACCGACGGCTTCCTGGACCAGGCCGGCGGCGAACTGGGCTTCGGCTTCGGCAACAGTAGATTTGCAGAGATGCTGCGCGAGCACGCCTGCCTGCCACTGGAGCAGCAAAGCGCCGCTTTCAGCGCAACCCTGGCCGCTTACCAGGGCAGCTACCCACAGAGAGATGACATCACCATGCTATGCTTCCGCTTTGATTGAGCCGTGGGTTCATGTTACAAGGCGTTGCACGGTGGTTATTGTTTGACCCAGCAGGAGCTTCCATGTCCATGATCGATCTGTTCGCCATGCGCGACACCTTCAACCGCCAGCAGATCATGCTCTGCTTCAACGGGCCTATTTCCCGCAGCCTGATCGAGGAAATCGGCAACGCTCTGCGCAACTATCTGGCCGCTGACCATGCTCACCCCTCGGCGGCCATGGACGTATTCGCCGTGTATATCGAAATGACCCAGAACATCCGCCACTACACCCGCGACCGCGGCTGGAGCGAGCAGGACTCCAGCGCTACCGTGGTTGTCTCGCGCGACGACAACGGCCATTACGTAGTGTCCTCCGGCAACCTGATCGAGGCCGCTGATGGCGAGGTTCTGGTCAGCAGCATCGAAGCGCTTGGCCAGCTCGACAAGGTTCAGCTCAAGGCCGCCTACAAGGAGCAGTTGCGTCGCCCGCGGGATGCCGAAGTAAGCAGCGGCGCCGGCCTGGGTCTGATCGACATCGCCCGCAAATCCAGCGAACCGCTAAAGGCAGTGCTGCAACCGGCCGATAACGGCAAAGCCTTTTTCAGCCTGCGGGCCGTCATCTGAATATCCGAGAACCAACCCCCATGACCGATATCACGATTGCCGGGACTCAATCCACCCCGGACATCCGCACCGAATGGAGCACCGGCCGACTGTTCATGCAAGGCGACTCCTACCCGGAAAACTCCTACGAACTGTTCAACCAGATCTTCGAATGGATCGAACGCTTTCTGGCCGATGGCGGACGCCCGCTAAGCCTGGAACTGAACCTGCTGTACCTCAACACCAGCAGCATCAAGGCGATGATGGACATCTTCGACCTGCTCGAAGCGGCCCATCAGGAACACAAGCCCGTAGCCGTCAACTGGTACTATGACCAGCGCAACGAACGGGTCGCCGAGCTGGCTGAGGAGTTCAAGGAAGACTGCAGCTTCCCGTTCAAGATCATTCCCAGCCCGCAGGCCTGAAGCCATGGTCCAGACCAAGCCGCCGCCACTCGAAACCCGGATCAGCCAGTTGCTGGCCGATCCCGAGAACCAGGACACCGCGCTGCATCAAACGCTCGGTGAACTGTGGGAGGCTCATCAGGAACTGGTGCGCCGGCTGGAACGAATTGCCCGGATCTCCGATGCCTACCAGAGCCTGGCCAAGCAAAAGGAGCAGAGCCTGGCCGAACGGGTCAACAAACAGCTGCGGCAACTGGAAAAGGTCGCGCGCATCTCCGACCGCTACCAGCAGATGATGCGCGATCTGAATCTGGCCCTGCAGGAGGCCTCGACCCACGACGCCCTGACCGGGCTGCCTAACCGCCGACTGCTGGTCGAACGGCTCAAGGAAGAAAGCGAACGCTTTCGCCGCTATGCCCGACCGTTCAGCGTCGCCATGATCGATATCGACCACTTCAAGCTGATCAACGACCACTTCGGCCATGAAATCGGCGACAACGTGCTGGTTGAGGTTGCCCGGGTTCTGGACGCCGAGATTCGCGAACATGACCTGTGCGGGCGCTGGGGCGGTGAAGAGTTCTTGGTGCTGCTGCCGGAAACCGATCAAGGTACCGCCAGCCAGGTACTCGAGCGGCTGCGCCAGGCTGTTGAACGGCTGACCGTGCGGGTCAATACCGCATCGGTGTCGGTCACCATCAGCGTCGGCCTGGCCGAACACCTGGCCGGCAACAGCTACTCGGACACCATCAATCGCGCTGACGGCGCCCTGCTGGCAGCCAAGCGCAGCGGTCGCAATCGCGCCAGCTCAGCCGTCACCGAAGACGCTCTGTAAGCCCCGGCGCATCTCAGCGCCGGCGATCGTCCTCTTCGACACTCAGGGTAAACTCGCTGGTGTCCTGCATCAGATGCTTGCCATCGGTTTCCGACCCCAGCTTGATCATCAGCCGCAGGTCGTTGGCCGAGTCGGCATGCAACAACGCATCCTCATAGGTGATCTCACCAGCACTGTAGAGCTTGTACAGCGCCTGATCGAAGGTCTGCATGCCCAACTCGTTGGAACGCGCCATCAGCGGCTTGAGTTCGTGCACCTCACCCTTGCGGATGATATCGGCTGCCAGCGGGGTGTTGAGCAACACTTCAATGGCCGCACGCCGACCCTTGCCATCCGGCGTGGGAATCAGTTGCTGGGCAACGATAGCCTTGAGGTTGAGTGACAAGTCCATCCACACCTGCTGGTGCATCTCGGTGGGGAAAAAGTGAATGATCCGATCCAGAGCCTGGTTGGCGTTGTTGGCGTGCAGGGTTGCCAGACACAGGTGACCGGTCTCGGCAAAGGCCACCGCATGCTCCATGGTTTCCTTGCTGCGCACCTCACCAATCAGAATCACATCCGGGGCCTGACGCAGGGTGTTCTTCAGCGCCACCTCGAACGAGTCGGTATCGATACCGACCTCGCGCTGAGTGACGATGCAGTTCTGATGCTGGTGAATGAATTCGATCGGGTCTTCGACCGTGATGATGTGGCCACTGGAGTTCTTGTTGCGATACCCGATCATCGATGCCAGCGAGGTGGACTTACCGGTACCGGTGGCGCCAACGAAGATCACCAGTCCGCGCTTGGTCATCGCCAGCTTCTTGAGGATCTCCGGCAACCGCAACTCCTCGATGGTCGGGATATTGACCTCGATCCGCCGCAGCACCATGCCGACCAGATTGCGCTGATAGAAGGCGCTGACCCGAAAACGACCAATGCCCCGGGCGCTGATGGCGAAATTGCATTCGCGCTTTTCGGCGAACTCGCGGCGCTGGGCTTCGGTCATCACCCCGAGTACGGTTTCACGGGTCTGCTCGGGCGACAACGGAGTCTTGGTAACCGGCAGGATCTTGCCGTTCACCTTCATGCTCGGCGACACGCCAGCGGTAATGAACAGGTCGGACGCACCCTTTTCGACCATCAGGCGCAGCAGCTTCTCAAACTCCATGACTTCCCTCGTTCAATGGGCCAGTGCCAATGCTCCGGCGACCTATAAGCGGCATCCTCAGATGCCTTCTGCGATCTTGGCCTTCTCGCGGGCCGATTCCTTGGTAACCAGTCCTTTGGCAACCAGCCCCTTCAGACACATGTCCAGGGTCTGCATGCCGATATTGCCGCCGGTCTGAATCGCCGAATACATCTGCGCCACCTTGTCCTCGCGGATCAGGTTACGGATCGCCGGCGTGCCGATCATGATCTCGTGGGCTGCCACCCGGCCACCGCCGATCTTCTTGAGCAGGGTCTGGGAAATCACCGCCTGCAGCGATTCGGACAGCATCGAGCGGACCATGGCCTTCTCTTCGCCGGGGAACACGTCGACCACCCGGTCGATAGTCTTGGCTGCGCTGGTGGTGTGCAGGGTGCCGAATACCAGGTGACCGGTTTCGGCAGCGGTCAGCGCCAGGCGAATGGTTTCCAGGTCACGCATCTCACCAACCAGAATGATGTCCGGGTCTTCACGCAGAGCCGAGCGCAGAGCTTCGGCGAACCCCAGGGTATCGCGGTGCACCTCACGCTGGTTGACCAGGCACTTCTTGGATTCGTGAACGAATTCGATCGGATCTTCGATGGTCAGAATATGCTGGTACTTGGTGACGTTCAGATAATCGAGCATCGCCGCCAGGGTGGTCGACTTACCCGAGCCGGTCGGCCCGGTCACCAGCACCAGCCCACGCGGCACATCGGCAATCTTGCGAAACACTTCGCCCATGCCCAGTTCTTCCATGGTCAGCACCTTGGAAGGAATGGTCCGGAACACCGCCCCGGCGCCCCGGTTCTGGTTGAAGGCGTTGACCCGGAAACGGGCGACCCCGGGCACTTCGAAAGAGAAGTCAGTCTCAAGGAACTCTTCATAGTCCTTGCGCTGCTTGTCGTTCATGATGTCGTAGATCAGCGCATGAACCTGCTTGTGCTCCATGGCCGGCACATTGATGCGGCGGACGTCACCATCAACCCGGATCATCGGCGGCAATCCAGCCGACAAGTGCAAGTCCGACGCGCCCTGCTTGGCACTGAAGGCTAACAGTTCGGTAATGTCCATAGGGTTCCCCATTGCATCCTGCAAGCATGTAGAATGCCGACAGGCCCTTTTTCTGATTTGGCAGGTAATAAACGTCCGTAATGTCCACGATAGCAAAGAATATTGCAAACGTACGTGAACGCATTCACCGTGCGGCAAAAAGTGTCGAACGCGACCCGGCCGGGGTGACCCTGATCGCGGTCAGCAAGACTCGCCCGGCCAGCGACATTCGCGAGGCCTGGGCCGCCGGCATTCACGACGTAGGCGAGAACTATCTGCAGGAAGCTCTGGACAAAATCGAGGCGCTGGCCGACCTGCCACTGACCTGGCACTTCATCGGCCCGATCCAGTCGAACAAGACCCGCGCCATTGCCGAGCACTTCGACTGGGTACACAGCGTCGACCGGCTGAAGATCGCCAAACGCCTGTCCGAGCAACGCCCCACAGAGCTTGGCCCGCTGAATATCTGCCTGCAGGTCAATATCAGTGGCGAGGACAGCAAGTCCGGCGTCGCGCTGGCCGACTTGCCGGCTCTGGCCGCCGCCGTTGCCGAGCTGCCCAACCTGCGTCTGCGCGGGCTGATGGCGATTCCGGCACCAGCCGAGGACAGTGCCGCCCGGCGTGCCCCGCTACAGGCTCTGCGCCAGGCGCTGCAAGCGCTACCGCTGCCCCTGGATACCCTGTCGATGGGCATGACCGACGACCTGACCGAAGCGGTTCAGGAGGGGGCGACCCAGGTCCGGATTGGCACGGCCCTGTTCGGGGCCCGCGACTACTCCCATTCACCTCACGTGCAAGGATAACTCCATGAGCGCTCCGACCATCGGATTCATCGGCGCCGGCAACATGGCCACCAGCCTGATCGGCGGCATGCTGCAGCAGAACTTCAAGCCAGCCCGGATCATGGCCAGCGACCGCACCGCCGAGCAGTGCGACAAGCTGGCCCGCCAGTTCGGCATCCGCGCCACCACCGACAACGCCGAGCTGGCCCGCGAGTGTGATGTGCTGGTGCTGGCGGTCAAGCCGCAGGTCATGCAGCAGGTCTGCCGTGCCCTGCCGGCCGAACGCAAGCCCGGCCAACTGGTGATCTCGATTGCCGCCGGCATCAGTTGCGCCAGTCTGGCCGAATGGCTGGGCGACGGTCCGCTGGTACGCTGCATGCCCAACACCCCGTCACTGCGCCGCCAGGGGGTCAGCGGCCTGTACGCCAATGCTCTGGTCAGTGACACGCAAAAGCAACAGACCGAAGATATCCTCAATGCCGTGGGCATCAGCCTGTGGCTGGAGCAGGAAAGCCAGATCGATGCCGTCACCGCGGTATCCGGCAGTGGCCCGGCCTATTTCTTCTATCTGATGGAAGCGATGATCGCCGCCGGCCAGCAGCTTGGCCTGCCACGCGAAACCGCCGAACGCCTGACCCTGTTCACCGCCCTGGGCGCCGCCGACATGGCAGTGCACAGCGATGTCGATGTGGCCGAACTGCGCCGCCGGGTCACCTCGCCGGGCGGCACCACCGAACAGGCCATCAACAGCTTTGCCGCCGACGGCCTGCCGGCCATGGTCGAACGGGCCATGCAGGCCTGTGCCCGACGCGCCGACGAACTGTCCAAAGAACTCGCCTAAGGAGCTTTCATGAACGGACTGAACATGGCCGCCGTCTATCTGGTCCAGACCCTCGGCAGCCTCTACCTGCTGGTCGTACTGCTGCGCTTCATCCTGCAACTGGTGCGGGCCGATTTCTACAATCCGCTGTCACAATTCATCGTCCGCGCCACCGCCCCGCTGCTGACCCCGATGCGCAAGGCCATCCCCGGCTTTGCCGGCATCGATTTCGCCTCACTGGTACTGGCCGTGCTGGTGCAACTGGTGCTGATCGGCCTGATCATCAAGCTGATGGGCGCTGCCCTGCCAGGCGTACTGCAGATGCTGGTCTGGTCGCTGGTGGGCGTAACGGCACTGTTCATCAAGATCTTCTTCTTCGCCCTGATCGCCAGCGTGATCCTGTCCTGGGTCGCCCAGGGCAGCCATAACCCGGCGGTAATTCTGGTGCACCAGATCTGCGAGCCGATCCTGGCACCAATCCGCAAAATCATCCCGTCGCTGGGCGGCCTCGACCTGTCACCGATATTCGGCTTCATCGCCCTGCGTCTGGTCGACATGCTGGTGGTTACCAATCTGGCAATCGCCACTGGCATGCCACGCGGGCTGACCCTGGCGTTGTAAAGCACTGTCGACTCATCGTCATTGCGAGCCGCCCAGCGGCGTGGCAATCCAGACACATCGCACACTAATCGGCGAACTGGATTGCCGCAGGCCTACGGCCCTCGCAATGACGGTAGCGCAGCGCACAGGAACTGAGCCATGCCGTTCTACCACTGGCGCGACAACGACCTGATACTCGACTGTCACCTGCAACCCGGAGCCAAACAGCCCGGGTTTGCCGGGCTGCATGGCGAGCGGCTGAAGATCCGCATCAGCGCCCCGCCAGTGGACGGTAAGGCCAACGCCATGCTGATCGAGTTTCTGGCCCAGGCCTTCGCCGTACCCCGACAACAGGTCAGCCTGCTCAGCGGCCAGCAAAGCCGCCAGAAACGGGTATTGATCATAGCCCCGCAGCAGTTGCCCGCAGAGCTTGGGATCAGCCACGGCTAATATTGCGTCCGCCAGTCACCCTCTTTAGACTGGCGCCTCTACCGTTGGTCGCCTGCCACTCTCAGCGAGCAACTCACACAGGAACAGGTTCCCGATGTCCAGATTTCCCGCCGACTCCGTTGGCCTGGTGACGCCCCAGCGCCAGGCCTTCACCGAGCCCCTGCCGCTGGCTTGCGGCAAGGCGCTGGCGCAGTACGAACTGGTATATGAAACCTACGGCAGCCTGAACCGCGCCGCAGACAACGCCGTGCTGATCTGCCACGCGCTGTCGGGCCATCACCACGCTGCCGGCTATCACAGCATCGAAGAGCGCAAGCCCGGCTGGTGGGATGCCTGCATTGGTCCAGGCAAAGCCATCGACACCAACCGCTTCTTCGTTGTCAGCCTCAACAACCTGGGCGGCTGTCACGGCTCGACCGGCCCGTCCAGCATCGACCCGGCCACCGGCAAGGCCTACGGCGCCAGCTTTCCGGTCATGACCGTGGAAGACTGGGTCAACAGTCAGGCCCGCCTGGCCGATGTGCTGGGCATTGGCCAGTGGGCCGCCGTGGTCGGCGGCAGTCTTGGCGGCATGCAGGCGTTGCAGTGGGCGATCAGCTATCCCGAGCGGCTGCGCCACTGCGTGGCGATCGCCACCGCGCCCAAACTGTCTGCCCAGAACATCGCCTTCAATGAAGTAGCGCGCCAGGCAATCATCACCGACCCGGACTTTCACAACGGCGATTACGCCGCCTTTGGGGTGATTCCCAAGCGCGGCCTGATGCTGGCGCGCATGGTCGGTCATATCACCTACCTGTCGGACGACTCGATGGGTGAGAAATTCGGTCGTGAACTGCGCAACGACCAGCTCAACTACGACTTCAACAGCGTTGAATTTCAGGTCGAGAGCTATCTGCGTTATCAGGGCCAGGAGTTTTCCGGACGCTTTGACGCCAACACCTACCTGCTGATGACCAAGGCCCTGGACTACTTCGACCCGGCCGCGGCCCACGAGGGCGACCTGGCCCGGGCCCTGGCCCCGGCGCAGTGCCCCTTCCTGGTGGTCAGCTTCACCACCGACTGGCGCTTCCCGCCCTCGCGCTCCCGGGAGCTGGTCAACGCCATGGTGCGCGCCGGCAAGGCAGTCAGCTATGCCAATATCGACTCGACCCATGGCCACGATGCCTTCCTGATGCCGGAGCCTCGCTACCAGGCGGTGTTCGCCGCCTTCATGGATCGCGTCGCCCGCGACATCGGCCTGGAGACCCGCCCATGATGAACCGGCCCGACTTCAAGCTGATCCACGACTGGATCCCCGAGGGCGCCCATATCCTCGACCTGGCCTGCGGCGACGGCTCCCTGCTGGCGGCCCTGGCCCGGGACAAGAACGTCACCGGCTACGGTCTGGAGATCGACCCCGACGGCATCACCGCCTGCGTCGCCCGGGGCGTCAACGTCATCGAGCAGAACCTCGACGAGGGGCTTTCCAACTTCGAGGATGACGCCTGCGACCTGGTGGTCATGACCCAGGCCCTGCAGGCCCTGCGTCGCCCCGACCGCGCTCTGGACGAGATGCTGCGGGTGGCCAGCGAGGCGATCATCACCTTCCCCAACTTCGCCTACTGGCGCCATCGGGTGCACCTGGGCATTCGCGGCTACATGCCGGTCTCCAAGTCGCTGCCCCACGCCTGGTACGACACCCCCAACATCCACCTCTCGACCTTCAACGACTTTGAACAACTCTGCCGGGACAAGGGTCTCATTATCGTCGACCGAGCGGTGGGCATCGGCGACCACGAGGGCCACTGGACCTCGCGGCTGTGGCCCAACCTGTTCGGCGAAATCGCGATCTTCCGGGTCGCCCGCGGTTGACCCGGCAACGGCACAAGAGGGTTCACGATGAGGCAAGGCTTCCTGAGCGGGCTGCTCGCCGCCGGCATGATGCTGCTGGCGGGCACCGCCGTCGCCCAGCAGTATGAGCAGGTCGGCAACTATCAGATCCACTACAGCGCGGTGAACACCAGCTTCCTGCCAGAAGAGGTGGCACGGGAACACAATATCCAGCGCAGCCAGGTGATGGCGCTGCTCAACGTCAGCGTGCTCGAAGAGCGCGAGGATGGCACCACCCGCGCCCTGCCGGTCAGCGTCAACGGCACGGTAGGCGGACTCAACAGCAGCGATCCGAGCGCCCCACTGAGCTTCCGCACCCTGCGCAGTGGCGACGCCCCCTCCCAGGTGGCGGTCTTCCGCATCCACGACGACGAGCCCATGCGCTTCGACCTGGAAGTGCTCCACGACCGCAACGCCGAACCGGCCCGGGTCAGCTTTATCCAGCGCTTCTACATCGACCGCTGAGTCTCCGCCGGGCCTGCCCGGCGCCGGCGATCAGTCGTTGAAACGTCGCTCGAGGGCCACCGGCAGCACCGGCCCGAGGCGAATCGCCACCGGTGTCTCACCGCGGCGCCCCACCTCGCAGCGCCGCGCCAGCACCTCCACGCCGCTTGCCGCCGCCGCCCTCAGCGCCGCCGCATAGGCCGGGTCGAGGTGCTCGGCCGGCGCCACGTCGGGGATGGCCTCATGGGCCACGCAGAAGAGCAGCACCGCCCGCTCACCGCGCTCGGCCAGCGCCGACAGCACCTCCAGGTGCCTTCTGCCCCGCTCGCTCACCGCGTCCGGAAAGTAGCCGTGGCCGTCGGCCTCCTGGAGCGTCACCTGCTTGACCTCCACGAAAGCGCTGCCGCGCTCGAGGTCATCGAGGCGGAAATCGAGGCGCGATGCCTTCTCGTCGCCAATCGACACCCTTACCTCGGCCTTCAGCTCGGCATAGCCGGCCAGCTCCACCACCCGCCCTTCGCGAAGCGCCTCCTCGACGATGCGGTTGGCCCGCCCGGTCTGCACCGAGGCGAGCGCCACGCCGCCATCGGGCTGGGGCAGCTCGATCAGCTCCCAGGTCCAGGCCAGCTTGCGCTTCGGGTTGTCGCTGGGCGAGAGCCACACCCGGCAGCCCGGCACGCTCACCGCCCGCATGGAGCCGGTATTGGGGCAGTGGGCCACCACCTCGCGGCCGTCGTCGAGGCGCACGTCGGCAAGAAAGCGCTTGTAGCGCCGCAGCAGGGTGCCCGGCACCAGGTCGGGATACTCCATCCGCCTACCGCCTGGCCAGGAAGCGTGCGAGGCGGCTCACCGCCTCCTCCAGGCGCTCGACCCCGGTGGTAAAGGCGATGCGCACATGGTGCTCGCCCCCTTCGAGGGCAAAGTCGACCCCCGGCGTGATCGCCACGTTCTCCTCCTCCAGCAGGCGCCGGCAGAAGGCCTGGCTGTCGTGGCTGTAGCGGGAGATGTCGAGCCACAGGTAGAAGGCGCCCTGGGGCGGCAGCGAGGGCGCAAGCCCTAGGGGCGCCAGGGCCGCCAGCAGAGCGTCCCGACGGCGCGCCAGCTCACTGCGACGGGCCTCGAGAATCCCGCGACACTCGGGGGTGAAGGCCGCCAGCGCCGCATGCTGGGCGAGGGTGGGGGCGGCCAGGAAGACGTTCTGGGCCAGCCGGGTCAGCGGCTCCACCGCCGCCTCCGGCGCCAGCAGCCAGCCCAGTCGCCAGCCGGTCATGCCGAAGTACTTGGAGAAGCTGTTGACCACGAAGGCGTCCGGGGTGAGCGAGGCCACCGAGAGCGGCTCGAGATCGAAGCAGAGCCCCTGGTAGATCTCGTCCACCAGCAGGTGCCCGCCCCTGGCCGCCACGGTCTCCGCCACCGCCGCGAGCCGGTCGGCATCCAGCATATGGCCGGTGGGGTTGGAGGGGGTGGCCAGCATCGCCAGGCGGGTGGCATCGCGCCAGTGGGCCTCGATCAGGCCCGCATCCAGCTGCCAGCCGCTCTCGGGGCCCACCGGTACGGCATCCACCTCGGCCCCGGCCAGGGCCATGAAGTGGCGGTTACAGGGGTAGTTGGGATCGGCCATCAGCACCCGGTCGCCGGGGCCGGCGAGCAGCTGGCTGGCCAGCAGCAGCGCCCCGGAGGCCCCGGGCGTGACCAGGATGCGCCGCGGGTCGACCTCGGCACCGAAGTGCTCGGCATAGTGGCCGGCGATCGCCTCGCGCAGGGCCGGCAGGCCCGCCGCCGGGGTGTAGCGGGTCTGGCCTGCGGCCAGCGCCGCCTGGCCGGCGGCCACCACCGGCTCGGGGGTGGGAAAGTCGGGCTCGCCCACCTCCAGGTGGATCACGTCGTGGCCGGCGGCCTCACGGGCCTGGGCGGCTTCCAGCAGGCTCATCACCCGGAAGGGGGCGACACGGTCGATGCGTGGACTCCACGCCATGGCAAGGCTCCTGTCAGCGATCGGCGGGCATGGCATCATGCCGGCCGGAGGAATGGTGATAGGCGCGGGGAGCTCGGGCTCCCCGTCGTGGTCAAACCGACATGACCCCGAGGCGTGCCAGTGTAGCGACTTTGGTGGCAGGTTCGCAGCCGGCGGCGGCCACGAGGTTGCAAAGCCCCGGCTTTTCCGCTAAACAAGCATGCCTTTGGCGTGAGATACCTTGCATCACGGCGGGTATTGATCAGCAGTCACTCAAGTAACGAGGCAGTCCCATGCCAGTAGCCGACAAGAAAGCGGAAGCTCCCAAGAAGTTCACCCCGTACGAACCGGCGGCGGGTGAGGAGTACATGAACGAGCAGCAGCTGGAGCACTTCCGACAGATCCTGCTGGGCTGGAAGCAGGAGCTCATGGAAGAGGTGGACCGCACCGTACGCCATCTGCAGGAAGAGGCGAACAACTACGCCGACCCGGCCGACCGCGCCACCCAGGAGGAGGGCTTCAGCCTGGAGCTGCGCACCCGGGATCGCGAGCGCAAGCTGCTCAAGAAGATCAACGAGACCCTCGAGAAGATCGACGAGGACGACTACGGCTTCTGCGAGGCCTGTGGCGTCGAGATCGGCATCCGCCGCCTGGAGGCCCGTCCCACGGCCACCCTCTGCGTCGACTGCAAGACGCTGGCCGAGCTCAAGGAAAAGCAGCTGGGCGGCTGAGCCGGCCTGTCGATGCCTTTTCCGACGCACAGCGACGGGCACCCCTGGGTGCCCGTTTGCATGTCTGACGACCGGAGCTCCCCATGACGCCCTATCGCGGACGCTTCGCCCCGACCCCGTCCGGCCCGCTGCACTTCGGCTCCCTGGTGGCCGCCCTGGCCAGCTTCCTGGACGCCCGCCGCGCCGGCGGCGAGTGGCGGCTGCGCATCGAGGACATCGACCCGCCACGCTGCCCCGCCGGGGCCGCCGATGCCATCCAGCGCCAGCTCGAGGCCTTCGGCCTGCACTGGGACGGGCCGGCGCTCTGGCAGCACGCTCGCCATGACGCCTACCAGGCCGCCCTGACGCGGCTGGTCGACCAGGGCCTGGCCTACCCCTGCAGCTGCTCGCGAAAGCAGTGGCGCGACTACCCCGTTTATCCCGGCTGGTGCCGTCAGGGCGTGCGCGAGCCCGGCAGGCCGGTGGCCTGGCGGCTGCGCAGCGACCTGGGCCTGCGCCCGGTGGTGTGGCAGGACCGGCTGTTCGGCGAGCAGTGCTTCGACCCGGCCGACCTCGGCGACGTGGTGCTCAAGCGCAAGGATGGGCTCTGGGCCTACCAGCTGGCGGTAGTGGTGGACGACGCCGACCAGGGCATCAGCGACGTGGTGCGCGGCTTCGATCTGCTCGACAACACCCCCTGGCAGCGCCAGCTGCAGCACGCCCTGGGCTATCCCGAGCCGCGCTACCTGCACCTGCCGCTGATCCTCGGCGAGGATGGGCAGAAGCTCTCCAAGCAGAATCTGGCGCCGGCCCTGCCCACCGAAGACGAGGCCGTGCGCCCGCTGCTGCATGGCGCGCTGACGGCCCTGGACCAGGCCCCGCCGGCCGAACTCCGCGCGGCACCGGTGGCGGAGCAGCTGGCCTGGGCCATCGACCACTGGCAGGTGGCACGGCTGAGTGCCGAGCCGCACCGCACCCACGGGGCGGACGCCGCCCTTCCCGACTGAGAGATGCCATGTACGTCTACCGCATCCTGCTGTTCCTGGTCCTCGGCGGCTATCTGCTCTCGCCGCTGATGATGAGCGGCTGGGCCAGCCCGGGGGTCGCCTGGTACCGGCCCTTCATGATCTGGGGCGTACTGATCGCCCTGACCCTGTGGCTGGAACAGAAGAGGAAGCTCGATGAACGCTAGCCTGGCCGGCATGCTCGCCCTGGGCATCGGCTTTCTGCTGGTGCTCTTCCTCTGCGCCCTGGCCGTGGAGCGCGGCCTGATCGGCCCGCGGATCACCCGCCATCCGGTGGTCTACACCCTGGCGCTGGGCGTCTACGCCAGCGCCTGGGCGATCTACGGCAGCCTGGAGATGGCCTCCACCTCCGGCTACGGCTACCTGGCCTACTATCTGGGGGTGGCCGGCGCCTTCCTGCTCGCCCCGGTGCTGCTGGTGCCGATCCAGCGCATGGTGCGCACCTACCAGCTTGCCTCCCTGGCCGACCTCTTCGCCTTCCGCTTCCGCTCGCGCTGGGTCGGCACCCTGATCACCCTGGTCAGCCTGCTGGCGGTGATGCCGCTGCTGGCCCTGCAGGTGCAGACCATGGGGGACGCCATCTTCCTGATGACCGGCGCCGCCTCGCCCTCGCTGCTGGCGCTGGCCTTCTGCGCCATCATCGCCCTGTTTGCCATGCTGTTCGGCGCCCGCCGCCGTCATGTGGATGGCCACCATGACAGCCTGCTGGCGGTGCTCGCCCTCTCCTCCCTGATCAAGCTGGTGGCCATGCTGAGCCTCGGCGCCTTCGCCCTCTTCGTGGTCTTCGACGGCCCCGCCGACCTCCAGGCGTGGATCGACGGGCCCGGCCAGGCCTTCCAGGCAGGCGTCGTGCAGCCCGACCCTGCCCACTGGCGCACCCTGCTGCTGCTCTTCTTCGCCGCGGCACTGCTGATGCCGCATATCTTCCATATCACCTTTACCGAGACCCACACCCGCCACACCCTGCTCCAGGCGAGCTGGTCGCTGCCGCTCTTCCTGCTGCTGATGGCGCTGCCGGTGCCGCTGATCCTGTGGGCCGGGCAGAGCCTCGGCGGCCAGGCGCAGCTGCCCTCCGCCTACCTGGCCTTCGCGCTGTCCGACGCTCCCTGGGTGCAGGCGCTGGCCTTCATCGCCGGGCTCGCCGCCACCAGCGCCACCATGGTGATGATCGCCCTGGCCCTGGCCGGCATGATCCTCAACCACGTGCTGCTGGTGGCCCACCCCCCGGAGGCCCAGCTCGACCTCTACCGCTGGCTGCTCTGGCTGCGCCGCGCCCTGGTCGGGGCCGTGGTGCTGGGCGGCTGGCTCTTCTACCGCACCGTCAGCGTTCACCACGACCTCTCGACCCTGGCCCTGGCTACCTTCGTCGGCATGGCCCAGTGCCTGCCCGGCCTGCTGGCGCTGCTCTACTGGCCCGGCGCCAACCGCAAGGGCATGGTGGCCGGCCTGTCGGTGGGCCTGCTGGTGTGGCTGTTCGGCCTCTGGCTCCCGCTGCTCACCGGCCTGCCGGCACTGCTGCTGGTCCCCCCCGGGCTCGAGGGGCTGGCCGGCGAGCCGGAGTGGTTCGTGGTGACCCTGGTCTCCCTGGCCGGCAACGCCCTGGTCTTCATCCTGGTCTCCCTGGCCACCCCCACCTCCGAGGGAGAGCGTGCCGCCGCCGAGGCCTGCTCGGTGGATGCCGTGATCCGGCCCAAGCGGCTCCCCCTGGAGGCCACCAACGGCGAGGAGTTCAAGGCGTACCTGGCCCGGGCCCTGGGCGAGCAGGTGGCGCACCGCGAGGTGGACCGCGCCCTGGATGACCTGGGCCTCTCGCCCCTGGATGGCCGCCCCTACGCCCTGCGCCGCCTGCGCGATCGCCTGCAGGCCAACCTCTCGGGGCTGATGGGGCCCTCGGTGGCCCAGGACATCGTCGACCGCCACCTGCCCTACCGGCACGACGTGCCGGGCGCTACCGACGACATCCACTTCGTGGAGAGCCGCCTGGAGGCCTACCGCTCGCGGCTCACCGGCCTGGCCCGGGAGCTGGACGGCCTGCGCCGCTACCATCGCCGCACCCTGACCCGCCTGCCCATCGGGCTCTGCGCCTTCGGCGATGATGGCGAGCTGCTGATGTGGAACGACGCCCTGGCCCAGCTCAGCGGCATCGATGGCGCCAGCGTGATCGGCGCCCGCCGCGACAGCCTCCCCGCGCCCTGGGGCGAGCTGCTGGGGCGCATCCTGGCCGAGCCCCAGAACCAGCTCTACAAGCAGCCGGTGCCCCTGGAAGGCGGCGTCCGCTTCCTGAGCCTGCACAAGGCCGAACTGGCCGGTGACGACAGCGAGCCTGGCGGCCTGGTGGTGCTGGTGGAGGACCACAGCGAGATGAAGTGGCTGGAGGATGAGCTGGTACATGCCGCCCGGCTGGCCTCCATCGGCCAGCTCGCCGCCGGCGTCGCCCACGAGATCGGCAACCCCATCACCGGCATCTCGTCGCTCGCCCAGAACCTGCGTTACGACACCGACGACCCCGAGGTGCTGGCCACCGCCGCCCAGATCCAGCAGCTCACCGACCGCGTCTCGCGCATCGTCTCCTCCCTGGTGGGCTTCGCCCACGGCGGCCGCCACCTGGGCGGGCAGGCCTTTGCGCCGGTCTCCCTGGCCGAGGTGGTCGACGAGGCCATCCACTTGATCCACCTCGCCCGCTCGGGGGAGGATGTGCGCTTCGAGAATTGCTGTCCCGACGCGCCCCGGGTACAGGGCGACGCCCAGCGGCTGCTTCAGGTGATGGTCAACCTGCTCGGCAACGCCCGCGACGCCAGCCAGCCCGGCGACAGCGTCATCATCGAGGCGGCCCCGGAGGGGAGCGGGCTTCGAGTGACCGTCACCGATCAGGGGCACGGTATCGACGAGCGGGTCCGCGACCACCTCTTCGAGCCCTTCACCACCACCAAGCCGCCCGGGGAGGGCACCGGGCTCGGCCTGCCGCTGGTCTACAGCATCGTCGCCGAGCACCACGGCCAGATCGATATCGAGTCGCCGCTGCCGGGCCAGGAGCACGGCACCCGCATCAGCCTCTGGCTGCCGCTGAACCCACAGGAGGGTGAGACACCGCGATGAGCCGGATCCTGATCGTAGAAGATGAAGCCATCATCCGCAGCGCCCTGCGCCGCCTGCTGGAGCGCCACGACTACCGCGTCGAGGAGGCTGGCTCGGTGGATGAGGCCCTGGCCCTGGACCCCCAGCGCTTCGACCTGGTGATAAGCGACCTGCGCCTGCCCGGCGCCCCCGGCACCGACCTGATCCCCCGGGCAGCCCCGGTCCCCGTACTGATCATGACCAGCTACGCCAGCATGCGCTCGGCGGTGGATGCCCTGAAGCAGGGCGCGGTGGACTATGTGGCCAAACCCTTCGACCACGACGAGCTGCTCGAGACCGTGGCCCGGGTGCTGCACCTGCAAGCCTCGCGGCGGGCGGAGCCCCCCGACATCACCGAGCCCGGCGGCCAGGCCCAGCCGATGATCGGCAACTGCCCGGCCATGCAGCTGGTCTACTCGCGCATCCGCAAGACCGCCCCCGCCGACGTCACCGTGCTGATCCAGGGAGAGTCCGGCACCGGCAAGGAGCTGGTGGCCCGGGCCCTTCATCAGCAGAGCAGGAGGGCCCAGGCCCCGCTGATCTGCGTCAACTGCGCGGCGATTCCCGAGACCCTGATCGAGTCGGAGCTGTTCGGCCACGAGAAGGGCGCCTTCACCGGCGCCAGCGCGGCGCGCACCGGCCTGGTGGAGGCCGCCGACGGTGGCACCCTCTTTCTCGACGAGATCGGCGAGCTGCCCCTGGACGCCCAGGCCCGGTTGCTGCGCGTGCTCCAGGAGGGCGAGATCCGCAAGATAGGCTCGGTGGAGACCCGCCACGTGGACGTGCGCCTGATCGCCGCTACCCACCGCGACCTGCGCGCCCTGTCGAAGACCGGCGAGTTCCGCCTCGACCTCTACTACCGGCTCAACGTCATGCAGATCGATCTGCCGCCGCTGCGGGAGCGCGAGGATGACGTCCTGCTGATCGCCGACACCCTGCTGGAGAAGGCGTGCCGGCGCCATGACCGCGAAGGGCTGCGCCTCTCCCGGGCCGCCCGCCGCGAGATCCACGACTACCCCTGGCCCGGCAACGTGCGCGAGCTGGAGAACGCCCTGGAGCGCGGCGTGATTCTGGCCGAGGGCCACCTGATCCATCCGGACGACCTGGGACTCTCCCCCCCCAGCGCTGCCGCCCCCGCCGCCCGCCCGCCGGCCCCCGCCCAGGAGGAGCCCGCCAAGCCTGCCACGGCCGAGGGCGGTGAGGATGACCTCTCCCTGGAGGACTACTTCCAGCACTTCGTCCTGGAGCACCAGGACCAGATGAGCGAGACGGAGCTGGCCCAGAAGCTCGGCATCAGCCGCAAGTCGCTATGGGAGCGACGCCAGCGCCTCGGCATTCCCCGCAAGAAGAGCCCCCGGCGCAAGAGCGAGTAGCTGGCTCTACGACCATAGTGCAAGCGCCCGCGGCCAAGGCCGCGGGCGCTGTCGTCTGGGCACCGGCTACCCACTCTGCCCCATTTGTTACCGTCCCACACAGCCTGTGCGCTCAGATGGTGCCTGACGGGTAACACTTCTCCAGAAGCGCCCGGAGCACAGGCCGCACCATATCCATAAGCCACTGTTCCATATGGAATAAAAACAAGGTGGCACGAGGGGTGCAATATATCTGGGCAAGAAAAACAAGTTCCGGTGTCACCCGCTGCCCTAGCGCAACAACAAGAACAACACCGCAGCCGGACGTGACCAGACCCGCTAGCCAACAACAACAAGTCAGCGGGCCAGAGCAGCACAGGCGCAGTCGACCAACAAGAACAACAGCCGACACGCCCGGCCCCTTGCCCAAGAACAACAACAAGCCGTCGCAAGGTACCGGAAGACCCAGGACGCGACGCATCGGTACGGCCAACAACAAGAACAAGCGCCGTCGAAGATGCACCCCCGGCAACAACACCAACAAGCCGGGGGGAGGCAGACTAGCTGCCGTCGTGGTTGGATTATTGTTTTGAATACGAGGCGGTCACCCCCCAGGGGCGCCAACAAGGACAACAACACAGCTAGCCTGATCACTACCCTGGTGACTGCGGTGCGTATTCAAGGCGATGTGCCATCACGAAGAAGAACCAGCAGCAAGGACGCTGCATGAACGCTTGAGGGGGAGGCCGACAGGTCTCCCCCTTCTACTGTGGGCCCACCTCGGCCGGCATCACGCTATGCAAGGTCCCGGGCGTCGGCTACACTCAATCCCTTTCGCACCCTTTTTCCGCCCCGCGAGTCGATATCGACGCATGTTCAAAGGATTTACCCGTTTCCTGCAGAGTCCGGGCGAACGCCTGAAGTCCCTCTTCGGCCCCGACAGCGCCGCCGCCGGCACGCCCGAGCTGCGCATCATTCCCCGCCAGGAGCACCCGGTGTCGCGCCAGCACTTCAGCGACGCCGCTCTCAAGGTGCTCTACCGGCTGCACAACGCCGGCTACCAGGCCTATCTGGTGGGCGGCTGCATTCGCGACTCCCTGCTCGGCCGCATGCCCAAGGACTTCGACGTGGCTACCGACGCCACGCCGGAGGAGGTCAAGGCGCTGTTCCGCAACTCGCGGATCATCGGCCGACGCTTTCGCATCGTGCATGTGCGCTTCGGCCGCGAGGTGATCGAGGTCACCACCTTCCGCGGCAAGCCCGGCGACGACCACGGCGACCATATCGCCCAGCAGTCCGACGAGGGTCTGCTGCTGCGCGACAACGTCTGGGGCAACATCCAGGAGGATGCCCTGCGCCGCGACTTCACCATCAATGCGCTCTACTACAGCATCGCCGACTTCTCGATCCACGACTTTGCCGGCGGCGTGCCGGACATCGAGGCGCGCACCCTGCGCCTGATCGGTGACCCGGCCACCCGCTATCGGGAGGACCCGGTCCGCATGCTGCGTGCGATACGCTTCGCGGCCAAGCTCGACTTCCACCTGGCGCCCAGCACCGCGGCGCCGATCCACGAGCTGGCCCCGCTGCTGCTGCAGATTCCGCCGGCCCGGCTGTTCGACGAGATCCTCAAGCTCTTCATGGGCGGCCACGGCGTCGAGACCTTCCGCCTGCTGCGCCACTACGGGCTCTTCGAGATGCTCTTCCCGGAAGCCGCCGAGGCCATGGAGGAGCTGCCCTGGGCCGAGCCCCTGGTGGAGGCGGCGCTGGCCAGCACCGACCGGCGCATTGCCGAGGAGCGCCCGGTCACCCCGGCCTTCCTGTTCGCCGCCCTGCTGTGGGGCCCGGTGGTCCTGCGCCAGGCCGAACAGGAGGCCCAGGGGCTGCCGCCGATCCCCGCACTGCAGGCCGCCTCCCAGCAGGTGGTATCGCGCCAGCTGCAGCATATCTCTATTCCGAAGCGCTTCAGCCTGCCGATGCGGGACATCTGGGACCTGCAGCAGCGCCTGCCCCTGCGCCGCGGCCGCCGCGTCTTCCAGACCCGGGAACACCCCCGCTTCCGAGCCGCCTACGACCTGCTGCTGCTGCGGGAAGCGGCCGGCGAGCTTGCCCCGGGCCTGGGCGACTGGTGGACCGCCTTCCAGGAGGCCGACGAGCACGAGCAGCGCCGCCTGCTCGACAAGGCCGGCGCCAATCCCGCCGGCAGCGGCGCCCCGCGCAAGCGCAAGCGCCGCCGCCGCAAGCCTCGCAACGGCGGCAACGGCGACGCATGAGCCAGCATCGGGCCTGGGTTGGGCTTGGGAGCAACCTCGACGACCCCCGCAGCCACGTCGAGCGCGCCCTGGCTGAGCTCGACGGGCTTCCGCTGACCCGGAAAATCGCGGCCTCGGGACTCTATGCCAGCCGACCGGTAGGCCCCCAGGACCAGCCCGACTACATCAACGCCGTCGCGCTCCTCGAGACGCACCTCTCGCCCCTGGCCCTGCTCGACCAGCTCCAGGCCCTGGAGCAGCGCCACCGCCGGATTCGCCAGCGCCGCTGGGGGCCCCGCACCCTGGACCTGGATCTGCTACTGTTCGATGACAGCCGCCTGGCACTGCCCCGCCTGACGGTGCCGCACCCGGAGATGACGCGGCGCCCCTTCGTGCTGGTGCCCCTGCTGGAGCTGGCGCCGCATGCCATCCTGCCGGATGGTCGCCGCCTGGCGGCGCTGGCGGAGACCCTGGAGACGAGCGGCCTGAGGGCACTGTTACCCCGCACCTGAGCCCATCGCCGCAAGTGTTACCTATCGACACGCCGCCGGGGTTCGGGTAACAATTGCAGGTTACACGCCGGATCGGCTAGCCCGTTCCCGATGCGCCATAACGACGAGAGCACGCCATGAAAACCGTCACCCTGAGCACGCTGCAGGCCTTCAAGCGCGCCGGTGAGTCCTTCAGCTGCCTGACCGCCTACGACGCCTCCTTTGCCCGTGCCGCCAGCGATGCCGGCATCGAGGTGCTGCTGGTCGGCGACTCCTTAGGCATGGTTCTTCAGGGCCACGCCAGCACCCTGCCGGTGACCCTGGAGGAGATCTGCTACCACACCCGCTGCGTGGCCCGCGGCAAGGGCGCCAGCCTGCTGATGGTGGACCTTCCCTTCATGGGCAACGCCAGTACCGAACGCCTGCTGGAGAACGCCGGCGAGCTGATGCGCGCCGGCGCCGAGATAGTCAAGGTGGAGGGCGAGGCCTGGATGGCCGACGGCATCCGCGAGCTGACCCGCCGCGGCGTGCCGGTCTGCGCCCACCTGGGCCTTACCCCCCAGACGGTCTATCAGCTGGGCGGTTACAAGGTGCAGGGGCGTGATGCCGAGCGCGCCACCCAGATCCTCGAGGACGCCCGGGTGCTGGTGGAGGCCGGCGCCTCCATCATCCTACTGGAGTGCGTGCCGGCGAGCCTGGGCCGCGCCATCACCGAGGCCCTCGACGTCCCGGTGATCGGCATCGGTGCCGGCCCCGATACCGACGGCCAGATACTGGTGATGCACGACATGCTCGACGTCACGGCGGGCCGCAAGCCACGCTTCGTCAAGAACTTCATGGCCGAGGCCGAGGACATCCACGGCGCCTTCCGGCGCTACCACGAGGACGTCAAGGCTCGCCGCTTCCCCGCCGAGGAACACTGCTTCTAGCTCCGGAGCCCGCAATGCGCACTCTCAGAGAGATTCCCGCCCTGCGCGAGGCGCTGGCGGACGCTCGCCGTCGCGGCGACCGCATCGCCCTGGTGCCCACCATGGGCAACCTCCACGCGGGGCACCTCGCCCTGGTGGAAGCGGCCCGGGAGCGGGCCGAGGTGGTGATCGCCACCATCTTCGTCAACCCCATGCAGTTCGGGGCCGGCGAGGACCTCGACGCCTACCCGCGAACCCTGGAGGAGGACCAGGCTCGACTGGAGGCGGCAGGCTGCGACCTGCTGTTCGCCCCCGAGGTCGCCACGGTCTACTCGCGTCCCCTGGAGGCCCAGACCCGCATTCTGGTCCCCGAGGTCACCGAGGGGCTGTGCGGCGCCTCGCGCCCCGGCCACTTCGACGGCGTCTCGACCATAGTCGGCATGCTCTTCAACCTGGTGCAGCCCGACCTGGCCTGTTTCGGCGAGAAGGACTACCAGCAGCTGGCGGTGATCCGCCGCATGGTGGCCGACCTGCACTTCCCCATCGAGATCCTTGGCGTGCCCATCGTGCGTGCCGAGGACGGCCTGGCGCTCTCCTCCCGCAACGGCTACCTGAGCGCCGAGGAGCGTGCCACCGCACCGCGGCTCTACCAGACCCTCTGCGAGCTGCGCGACGCCCTGGAGGCCGATGCCGACATCGAGGCCACGCTGGCCGCTGGCACCCGGCGCCTGGAGGAGGCCGGCTTCGTGCCGGACTACCTGGAGCTGCGCGCCGTCGACCTGGGAGCGGTGACGCCCGCCACCCGCGAGGCCGTGCTGCTGGTCGCCGCCCGACTCGGCACTACGCGCCTGATCGACAACCTGACCCTTACCCTGCCCCGCTGAATCGGCACACCCGGAGGAACCCGCTTCCATGTACACCATCATGCTCAAGGCCAAGCTGCACATGGCCCGCGTCACCCACGCCGTGCTCAACTACGAGGGCTCCTGTGCCATCGATGGCGAGCTGCTCGACATGTCCGGCATTCGCGAGAATGAGCAGATCCAGATCTACAACGTGGAGAATGGCCAGCGCTTCACCACCTACGCCATCCGCGCCGAGGAGGGCTCCAGGGTGATCTCCATCAACGGCGCCGCCGCCCACCTGGCCGGCCCCGGCGACCGCGTGATCATCTGCAGCTATGCCCACTACAGCGATGCCGAGCTGGAGAACCATCAGCCCGCCCTGGTCTACCTGCAGGAAGGCAACGCGGTCAGCCACACCAGCAACGCCATCCCCGTGCAGATGGCCTGATCCTGACGTCGAGCCGCGGCCGGCGACCCTGCCGGCCGCCTCGCCTTAACCTTCCCCGGCCACCCTGCCCCTCCTCGCTCCGCGTTTTCTCCCCTCCTGCGCCCATGGAAGCATTGCCGCGTCGCACAAGAGTCACCTATGCTGGACAGACCCGGCCCTGCCTCCCTAGCTGAGCGGCACGGCCGCAAGCCCGTCGTCTTCCATTCAGGAGAACTCTCCCATGCAAGAAGTGGTGATCGTTGCCGCACGTCGTACCGCCGTCGGCTCCTTCGGCGGCTCCCTGGCCGGCATTCCGGCCAGCGACCTGGGCGCCCTGGTGATCAAGGACCTGCTCGCCACCACCGGCGTGGCCGGCGACCAGGTGGACGAGGTGCTGATGGGCCAGGTGCTGACCGCAGGCGTCGGCCAGAACCCGGCGCGCCAGGCCGCCATCAAGGCCGGCCTCCCGGATGCCGTTCCCGCCATGACCATCAACAAGGTGTGCGGTTCCGGCCTCAAGGCCCTTCACCTCGCCGCCCAGGCGATCCGCTGCGGCGACGCCGAGCTGATCATCGCCGGCGGCCAGGAGAACATGTCCGCCTCACCCCACGTGCTGCCCAACTCCCGCAACGGCCAGCGCATGGGCGACTGGAAGGCCGTGGACACCATGGTCAATGACGGCCTCTGGGACGCCTTCAACAACTACCACATGGGCATCACCGCCGAGAACCTGGCGGAGAAGTACGCCATCACCCGCGAGGCGATGGACGAGTTCGCCGCCGCCTCCCAGCAGAAGGCCGCGGCGGCCATCCGCGACGGCAAGTTCAAGGGCCAGATCGTCCCGGTGGAGATCCCCCAGCGCAAGGGCGACCCGGTGGTGTTCGACACCGACGAGAACCCCCGCGAGGTGAGCGCCGAGAAGCTCGGTGGCATGCGTCCCGCCTTCAAGAAGGACGGCACCATCACCGCCGGCAACGCCTCCTCCATCAACGACGGCGCCGCCGCGGTGATGCTCTGCTCCGCCGAGAAGGCCAAGGCGCTCGGCCTTACACCCCTGGCCCGCATCGCGGCCTACAGCAACGCCGGCGTCGACCCGGCTATCATGGGCATCGGCCCGGCACCGGCCACCCGCCGCTGCCTGGAGAAGGCCGGCTGGAGCCTGGACGACCTGGACCTGGTCGAGGCCAACGAGGCCTTCGCCGCCCAGGCCCTCTCCGTCAACAAGGAGCTCGGCTGGGACGTCAGCAAGGTCAACGTCAACGGCGGCGCCATCGCGCTGGGCCACCCGATCGGCGCCTCCGGCTGCCGTATCCTGGTGACCCTGCTCCACGAGATGATCGCCCGGGACGCCAAGAAGGGCCTCGCCACCCTCTGCATCGGCGGTGGGCAAGGCGTGGCGCTCGCCATCGAGCGCTAAGCGCACACTGCGGCACGAGCGGCGCCGGAGGCAGGTCGCAGAGGGGGTCCTACGCCAGGGATGGCGTCGGTAGCGCCCAAGGACGGGTTCACAGCGCCCCCTCGAGACCTGTCGCCGGACAAGCCGCGGACCAAAAAGAAACCGCCCCCGCAGCATGGCTGCGGGGGCGGTTTTCGTTGCGGCTGGGCGCTTGGCGCTTAGAGCACGGGCTCGGCGGCTGCCTCGGCCTCGAAGGCCGCCTTCTCTTCCGGGGTGATCTCCTTGATGGTGAGCTTCACCCGGTTGCGGTTGTCGATGTCGAGCACCTTGACCACCACCTCGTCACCCTCGTTGAGGAAGTCACGCACGTCGTTGACCCGCTCCGGCACGATCTGGGAGATGTGCACCAGACCGTCGGTGCCCGGCATGATGTTGACGAAGGCGCCGAAGTCGGCGATGCGTACCACCTTGCCCAGGTAGAGCTTGCCGATCTCCGCCTCGGCGGTGATCGCCAGGACGGTGTCGATGGCCGCCTTGGCCGCCTTCTTGTCCTCGGCGTAGATGCGCACGGTGCCGTCGTCGTCCAGATCAATGGAGGCGCCGGTATCCTCGCAGATCTTGCGGATGGTGGAGCCGCCCTTGCCGATGACGTCGCGGATCTTCTCCGGGTCGATCTTGATGGTGGCCATGGAGGGCGCATTCTCGGAGACCTCGGCGCGGCTCTGGCCGATCACGGCGTTCATCTGCTCGAGGATGCTCAGGCGGGCCTCCAGGGCCTGCTGGAGCGCCTGCTCCATGATCTCCTCGTTGATGCCCTCGATCTTGATGTCCATCTGCAGGGCGGTGACGCCCTCGCTGGTGCCGGCCACCTTGAAGTCCATGTCGCCGAGGTGGTCCTCGTCGCCCAGGATGTCGGTGAGCACGGCAAAGCCGTCGTCATCCTTCACCAGGCCCATGGCGATGCCCGCCACCGGCGCCTTCATCGGCACGCCGGCGTCCATCAGCGCCAGGGAGGCACCGCACACGGACGCCATGGAGCTGGAGCCGTTGGACTCGGTGATCTCGGAGACCACGCGGATGGTGTAGGGGAACTCCGCCTCATCGGGCAGCATGGCCTGCACGCCCCGGCGCGCCAGGCGGCCGTGGCCGATCTCGCGACGCTTGGGGCCGCCCATGAAGCCGGCCTCGCCCACGCTGTAGGGGGGGAAGTTGTAGTGGAGCATGAAGCGATCCTTGCGCTCCCCCTCCAGGGACTCGATCAGCTGGGAGTCGCGCAGGGTGCCGAGGGTCGCCACCACGATGGCCTGGGTCTCGCCACGGGTGAAGATCGCCGAGCCGTGAGTCTTGGGCAGGGCGCCCACCTCGATGGCCAGCGGACGCACCGTCTTGTGGTCGCGGCCGTCGATGCGCGGCTCGCCCTTGACCACCCGGGAGCGCACCACCCGCTTCTCGAGGCCGGCGAAGGCGCCCTTGACCTCATCGGCGTCGAACTTGCCCTCTTCCTCACCGGCCAGCTGCTCGACCGCCTCGGCCTTGAGCGCGGAGAGCGCATCCTGGCGGGCCATCTTGTCGGTGATGCGATAGGCCTCACCCACCCTGGCCTCGAAGGCGCCGGCCACGGCGGCCTTGAGCTCGGTGTTCTCCGCCGGGGCCTGCCACTCCCACTTCGGCTTGCCCGCCTCGGCGGTCAGCTCATTGATGGCCTGGATGGCCACCTGCATCTCCTGGTGGCCGTAGAGCACAGCGCCCAGCATCTCGTCCTCGAGCAGCTCGGCGGCCTCGGACTCCACCATCAGCACCGCCTTCTCGGTGCCGGCCACCACCATGTTGAGCTCGGAGCCGACGAGCTCCTCGACGGTAGGGTTGAGGAAGTAGCCCTTCTCCTCGTCGAAGCCGACGCGGGCCGCGGCGATGGGGCCGTTGAAGGGCACCCCGGAGATGGCCAGGGCCGCGGAGGTGCCGAGCATGGCGGCGATGTCCGGGTCATGGTTGCGGTCGGTGGAGAGCACCGAGCAGACTACCTGCACCTCGTTCATGAAGCCCTTGGGGAAGAGCGGGCGGATCGGGCGATCGATCAGCCGCGAGGTGAGGGTCTCCTTCTCGGTGGGACGCCCCTCGCGCTTGAAGAAGCCGCCGGGAATCTTGCCGACCGCATAGGTCTTCTCCTGGTAGTGCACGGAGAGCGGGAAGAACGGCTGGTTGGGGTTGGCTTCCTTGCGGGCCACCACGGTGCAGAGCACCACGGTGTCGTCCATGGTGACCATGACGGCACCGGAGGCCTGGCGGGCGATGCGCCCGGTTTCCAGGGTGACGGTGCTGCGACCGTACTGAAATGTCTTCTTGACCGGATTCACGGCGACTTCCTTCATATCTACTTTTCTGTGTTGGGGTCGTTTCGACTCGGCGACCATTTTAGGGGTTGACGCGCCCCGCGGCCACCGGATAGCGACATTTCCGCCCATATACGCAAAACGGGCAGCCCCTGAGGGGGCTACCCGTTTTGACAAGGCTTACGAAAAGGAGGATTTCGTTAACGAAATACCCTTTTCTTAGCGACGCAGGCCCAGACGCTGGATAAGTGCCTGATAGCGCTCGAAATCCTTGCGCTTCAGGTAGTCCAGCAGCTTGCGGCGCTGGTTGACCATGCGGATCAGGCCACGACGGGAGTGGTGATCCTGCTTGTTGGTCTTGAAGTGGTCCTGCAGGCCATCGATGTTGGCGCTCAGCAGGGCTACCTGCACTTCGGGGGAACCGGTGTCGTTGTCGCCACGACCGAATTCGCTGACGATTGCGGACTTCTGCTCGGCTGTCAGTGCCATCTGTCTCTCCAGTAAGCAATATGCCTGAATGATGAGTGTGTGAGACCACGCATATTTGCAGTCTCGGCGTTGCTCCCTTCAATCGGCTGCGGTGCTCAGCAGCCGTTTCGGCGCCACCTCCTGTGGCGACGTCACCGCGCCGAGGCCCAGGAAGGCCCCGTCGCAGTAGAGTCTTGGCGTCTCGCCCACCGCCATGCCTGCGGCATCGAGGCGAGCGGACTGGCCGTGGGTCAGCCGCTGCGCCGCCGCCGCATCGACCTCGAGCCGCGGCAGGTGCTCGACCAGCACGTCCACCGGCAGCAGCACGGCCTCCCGGGCGGCCTGGTCGGGCAGCCCCTCGAGGGCCTCCAGGCTCAGCATTCCCTCCCCCCCCAGGCTGTCGCCGTCGAAGGGGCCGGTGGCCAGGCGTCGCAGCATGCTGATATGCCCGCCGCTGCCCAGGGCCCGGGCGATATCCTCGGCCAGGGTGCGCACATAGGTGCCCTTGCTGACCGTCACCTCCAGCTCGAAGGCGTGGCCCTCGAAGGCGAGAAGCCGGGCATCATACACCGTCACGCGCCGGGCTGCACGCTCGATCGACTTGCCCTCCCGGGCCAGCTCGTAGAGCTTGCGCCCCTGGTGCTTGAGCGCCGAATACATCGGCGGGATCTGCTCGATCTCGCCGCGAAAGCGCTCGAGCACGCCCTCCACGTCGGCCGCGGTGAGTGCGGGCACCGTACAGCGCTCGATGATCTCACCCTCGGCGTCGCCGGTGTCGGTCACCGCCCCCAGCTCCACCCGGGTGCGGTAGACCTTGTCCGCCGCCAGCAGGTGGGCCGAGAACTTGGTGGCCTCGCCGAAGCAGACCGGCAGCAGGCCGGTGGCCATGGGGTCCAGGGTACCGGTATGGCCGGCCTTCTGGGCCTGGAAGAGCCGCCTGGCCCGCTGCAGGGCGTGGTTGCTGGACATGCCGCCGGGCTTGTCCAGCAGCAGCACCCCGTTGACCGGCAGGCCGCGACGACGACGCGCCATCAGCGGCTCTCGCCCCCGTCGCCGTCTTCGTCGTCGCCCTGCTCGCCGGAACGGGCGCGGTCGCTCTGCACCGCCTCCTCGATCAGCGAGGAGAGGCGCTGGCCGCGCACCACGCTCTCGTCGTAGTGGAAGCGCAGCTCCGGCACGTGGCGCAGCTTGATGCGCTTGGCGATCTGCCCGCGCAGGAAGCCGGCGGCCTGCTTGAGAACCTTGAGGTTCTCCTTGATCCGCTCCGGGGTGTCCTCACCCAGCAGGGTCACATGGACGTCGGCGTAGCCGAGGTCACGGCTGACCTCGACGCCGCTGACCGTGACCATGCCCAGGCGCGGGTCCTTGACCTCGCGCTGGATGAGCACCGCCAGCTCCTTCTGGAGCTGGTCGGCCACCCGGTCGGTCCGCTTGAACTCGCGCATGCTTGGCTCCTGACGCTCAGAGCGTCCGCTCGACCTTGACCTGATCGAAGACCTCGATCTTGTCGCCGACCTGGACGTCATTGTAGTTCTTCACGCCGATGCCGCACTCCATGCCGTTGCGCACTTCCTGGACGTCGTCCTTGAAGCGGCGCAGCGACTCGAGCTCGCCCTCGTAGATGACCACGTTGTCGCGCAGCACACGGATCTTCTTGTTGCGGAAGACGGTGCCCTCGACCACCATGCAGCCGGCCACGGCGCCGATCTTGGGCGCGCGGAAGACGTCGCGGACCTCGGCCACGCCGACGATCTCCTCCTTCCACTCCGGCGCCAGCATGCCGGTCATCGCCTGCTTGACCTCGTCGATCAGCTGGTAGATGACGCTGTAGTAGCGCAGGTCCAGGCCTTCCCGCTCGATGATCTCGCGGGCCGCAGCGTCGGCACGCACGTTGAAGCCGACCACGATCGCCTCGGAGGCCAGCGCCAGGTTGGCGTCGGTGCCGGTGATGCCGCCGACGCCGGAGGAGACCACGGCCACCTGCACTTCGTCGGTGGAGAGCTCCTCGAGAGCGCCCTTGATCGCCTCCAGGGAGCCCTGAACGTCGGCCTTGAGCACGATGTTGACCTTGGCCACCTCGTCCTGGCCCATCTGGCTGAACATGTTCTCCAGCTTGGCCTTCTGCTGGCGTGCCAGGCGCACCTCGCGGTACTTGCCCTGACGGAAGTTGGCAACCTCGCGGGCCTTCTTCTCGTCGGCCACCACCATGAAGTCGTCACCGGCGTCCGGGGTGCCGCCGAGGCCCTGGATCTCCACCGGCATGGCGGGACCGGCCTCGTCGACCTGCTTGCCCAGCTCGTTGGTCAGGGCGCGCACGCGGCCGTAGTGCAGACCGGCCAGGACGATATCGCCCTTCTTCAGGGTGCCGTTCTGAACCAGCACGGTGGCCACCGGGCCGCGGCCCTTGTCCAGGCGGGACTCGACCACCACGCCCTTGCCGGGCGCTTCCGGCACGGCCTTGAGCTCGAGCACCTCGGAGACCAGCAGGACCGCTTCCAGCAACTCGTCGATGCCTTCGCCGCTCTTGGCGGAAACGTGGACGAACTGGGTGTCGCCGCCCCACTCCTCGGAGATGACGCCGTGCTGGGAGAGCTCGTTCTTGACCCGGTCCGGGTCCGCCGCCGGCTTGTCGATCTTGTTGACCGCCACCACCATCGGCACGCCGGCCGCCTTGGAGTGCTCCACCGCCTCGATGGTCTGGGGCATGACGCCGTCATCGGCCGCCACCACCAGGATGACCACGTCGGTGGCCTTGGCACCGCGGGCACGCATGGCGGTAAAGGCCGCGTGGCCGGGGGTATCCAGGAAGGTGACACCGTGGGAGCCGTTCACCTTGGCCGCATCGACGTGGTAGGCGCCGATGTGCTGGGTGATGCCGCCGGCCTCACCGGTCGCCACCTTGGCCTTGCGGATATAGTCGAGCAGCGAGGTCTTGCCGTGGTCGACGTGACCCATGACGGTGACGACCGGGTCCCGGGTCAGCTCCTCGCCCTCGTAGGAGATTCCCTCGAGGACCTCGGTCTCCAGGGCATCGTCCTTGACCAGCTTGGGCTTGTGACCCATCTCCTCGACCACGATGGCCGCGGTGTCCTGGTCGATGGTCTGGTTGATGGTCACCGCCGCACCCATGGTGAACATGGCCTTGATGACCTCGTTGGCCTTGATCGACATCTTGTCGGCCAGGTCGGCGACGCTGATCGACTCGGGGATCGAGACCTCGCGGACGATCGGCTGGGTCGGCTTCTGGAAGCCGTGCTTGCCGCCACCCTGGGAGCCACCGCGGCGGCCACCGCGACGCTCGGCGCGCTTGGCCTTCTTGCCGCCGCCGCGACGACGCTCGTCGCGATCGTCGTCGTCACGCTCGTGGCGCCCCTTCTTCGCCGCGGCCTTCTTGGGCGGCGCGGTGCGACGGTCGGTGCGACCCTCCTTGGGCGGCGCGGGCGGCTCATCGCCGGCCGGCTGCTCGACCAGCTCCGGCACCGGGATGTCCGGCACCTCAGGCACCTTCTCGGCCTCCAGCTTGGCCGCCGCCTCGCGGGCGGCCTCTTCCGCCGCACGCGCCTTGGCCGCTTCGGCCTCGCGGGCCTCCTGCTCGGCCTGGGCCTGCTGGGAGTCGGCCATGTCGCCGACCAGCTGGCGCGGACCGGTGTCTTCCACCGGCTCCGGCTTGGTCTCTTCCTCGGTGCGCTTCACGTAGGTGCGCTTCTTGCGAACCTGCACTTCGATGGTCTTGCCGCGCTCGCCGGTCTTGATCCGGCTGCGGGTCTTGCGCGTCAGAGTGATGCGGTTCTTGGGCGCCGCCGCGCTGGTGTCGCCGCCGTGACTCTTGGTGAGGTAGTCGAGCAGCCGACGCTTGTCCTCCTCGGACACGGCATCGCTCTCGGACTTGTGCTCGAGTCCGGCTTCTTTCATCTGTTCCAGCAGACGAGGCACATCGCGCCCCACCTTTGCTGCAAAATCCTTAACGGTCATGTCTGACATTACGACCCTCCTGAGCCCGTGACCCCAAATCTGTTCGCTTCGAATGCTGCGGCCCGGCATCCACCGGGCGTCATACGCCTGTTGCGCGCTGCGCCTTCGAACTATTCGCTTTCAAACCAGGGCGCACGGGCGGTCATGATCAGTGCCGCGGCGCGCTCCTCGTCCACTCCCTCGATGTCCAGCAGGTCATCGACGGACTGCTCGGCGAGATCCTCCATGGTGACGATCCCCCGGCTGGCCAGGATAAAGGCCAGGTGGCGCTCCATACCCTCCATCTCGAGCAGATCCTCGGCCGGCTGGGCGCCGTCGAGTTCCTCCTCGGAGGCGATGGCCAGGTTGAGCAGCTCATCCTTGGCCCGGGCGCGCAGCTCCTCGATGGTCTCCTCGTCGAACTCCTCGATCTCGAGCATCTCCTCCACCGGCACGTAGGCGATCTCCTCCAGGGAGGTGAAGCCCTCCTCCACCAGCAGGCGCGCGACATCGTCGTCGATATCCAGGTGCTGGATGAAGTGCTCGACCAGGCTGTCGATCTCCTGCTCGCGCTTGGCCTCGGCGTCGGCCTCGGTCATGACGTTGATCCGCCAGCCGGTGAGCTCGGAGGCCAGGCGCACGTTCTGGCCGCTGCGGCCGATGGCCTGGGCCAGGTTGTCCTCGGCAACGGCCACGTCCATGGCGTGGGCATCCTCATCCACCAGGATGGAGGCGACGTCCGCCGGCGCCATGGCGTTGATCACCAGCTGGGCGGGGTTGTCGTCCCACAGCACGATGTCGACGCGCTCGTTCTGCAGCTCCGAGGAGACCGCCTGGACCCGGGAGCCACGCATGCCGACGCAGGCGCCTACCGGGTCGATGCGGCGGTCGTTGGTCTTGACCGCGATCTTGGCCCGGGAGCCCGGATCGCGCGCGGCGCCCTTGATCTCGATGAGCTGCTCGGCGATCTCCGGCACCTCGATCTTGAACAGCTCGATGATCAGTTCCGGACAGGTCCGCGACAAGATCAGCTGGGCGCCACGCGCCTCCGGGTCGACCTTGGTCAGCAGGGCGCGCACCCGCTCGTTCATGCGATAGCGCTCGCCGGGAATCATCTCGCCGCGGGGCAGGAACGCCTCGGCGTTCTCGCCCAGGTCGATGATCAGACCGTCGCGGGTGGTCTTCTTGACGATGCCGGAGACCAGCTCGCCCTCGCGCTCGGCGTAGAGGCGCACCACCTCGGCCCGCTCGGCCTCGCGCACCTTCTGCACGATCACCTGCTTGGCGGTCTGGGCGGCGATACGACCGAAGTCAGCGTTCTCGATCTTCTCCTCCACCACGTCACCCAACCCCAGAGGCGGGTCACGACGCTCGGCGAAGGAGAGCTTGATCTCGTGGTCGGGGCCGTCGAAGTCGTCGTCCTCCACCACGGTCCAGCGGCGGAAGGTCTCGTACTCACCGGTACGGCGATCGATATGCACCCGCACGCTGGCCTCTTCGTCCTCGAAGCGCTTGCGGGACGCGCTGGCCAGGGCCGCCTCGACGGCCTCGAAGATCACCTCGCGGGGGACTCCCTTCTCGTTGGAGATCGCGTCAACGACCGCCAGAATCTCTTTACTCATGCCATTGCCTCGCCAGAAAACCTGTCCTCGAGCCTCACGCTCATTGCGCCGTGCCAAGCGGCGGCCGGATCGTCAATCCTGATCATCGAACCTCGGTACCACCTGGGCCTGATCGATGCTGTCGATGGGGAAGCAGTACTCCTCGCCGTCCAGCTGCAGCAGCACCTCGTCGCCCTCGACGCCGGCCAGCAGTCCCTGGAACTTGCGCCGCCCCTCGAAGGGCACGCGCAGCTTGAGCGCTACCTCGTGGCCGCGGTAGCGGCTGAAGTGGTCGAGGGTATAGAGCGGACGATCCATCCCCGGCGAGGAGACCTCGAGGCGATACTCGCCGCGAATCGGATCCTCGACGTCGAACACGGCGCTTACCTGACGGCTGATATCGGCGCAGTCGTCGACGCTGACGCCGTTCTCGTGATCAATGTAGATCACCAGGCGTGAGTGCTTGCCCTGGGACTGATAGTCGATGCCCCACAGCTCGAAGCCCATGGCGGTCACCACGGGTTCGATCATTGCGTGAAGTGCAGCATCCTTGATAGCCACGGAAATATCGCTCCTACAGCCGTTGCATCAGGCACCTGGCCGGGAGTGAACAGGAAAGTCAGGTGGCTGATTGGCGTTGCCCGGAACAGTGCCCCGGCGCCTGGCGCCCTGGGCAAGCTGCTAACAAAAAGCCCCTTCACAGGAAGGGGCTTTTACA